>Ga0160490_100013_pt1 | contig 422662 bp, 377 predicted proteins | sample DIDnMG_7_FD_108210 | JGI IMG/M metagenome (GOLD analysis project Ga0160490, IMG submission 108210) | Enriched soil microbial communities from UW Madison campus, WI, USA - DID2934_E24_Lignin MG | ecosystem: Environmental > Terrestrial > Soil > Unclassified | place: USA: Madison, Wisconsin... | reverse complement strand
TAATCGTCTTCATGCTTAAACACTACTAGCAACTAACCAACCAATGAACTCCTTTTCCCCTTTCGGGATTGCAAATATAGAACACATTTCACCTCTTTACCAAACTTTTTTATACTCTTTTTTTATTATTTATACCATCTACTATTCTATCAACACTTTACAAAATAAAATAATTCTCAAATCATTCAAATCAATACTTAATTATTAATCATAAAACAGCTTTTTAAGCAAAAATTAAACAATTATAAACTTCTATTTCGAGTTAAAATAATGAGATAATCAGTTAGAATTATATGTGAAGTATCAGATCAATACTATAAAAAAATAAATATTTATTCTGTGATAAGAACTTTTCTTCGCTTTGCTATGCGATTTGGTTTGATTGGATATTTATAATATTCTGCAAAAACCTTAGTGAATTTTGCTCCAAAATACATGATGGTTGCATTGTAATATATATACATAAGTAAAATAACAATAGAACCCGCAGAACCAAATATTGCATTGTACTTAGAAATTGACAAATAATAACCAATAAAATATTTTGCTAAAACAAAGAAACAACTTGTAACAATTGCGCCTAGAAGTACAGGTTTGTATGAAATTATAATATCTGGAAGAAACTTGAAAAGCAAAAAGAAGATTAATACCGCTAATAAAAACGACAAAATATTATTTAGTAATAAAAATGTAGAACTAGAAATGGTTTGATCGATCATTAATAAAGAGAATACTTCTTCTCCAAATCTTTTTAAGATACTACTCGCAATAACAGAAGCAAATAATAAAAGCCCTAAAACCATGATGAATAAAAATGAAATTCCACGATTGATTAAGAATTTTACAAAAGCTTTTTGAGGATCAGCTTCAATTTTCCAGATTAGATTTAAACTATCTTGCATATCTGTAAACATTGTTGTCGCACCAAAAATTAATACACCTAAACCAATAATCAAAACCAAATTACTGTCACCAGAAACGGTTGAATTGGTCACGAAGTTTTGAATTTGCAAGGCAACGTCAGATCCAACTAATTCTTTTATCTCATAATATAACCGATTTTCTACAGCTTCTTTTTTATAGAATAAACTTGCAAGTGAGAGTACAATTAACAAAACTGGCGAAAGCGAAAACATAGCATAATAAGTAAGCGATGCACTCATCTTCATAACGCGATCATCCGAGAACTCTTTAAACGTTTGTTTTAAAATATTAAAAATATCTTTCAATTTCTGCATAATTCTAAATTAATAAAAAAAGACCATTCTTACGAACAGTCTTTTATAATATATATGTTAAATATAATTTACACTAACATAGTTACTGGATTTTCTATATAAGCTTTGAAAGTTTGCAAGAATTGAGCTCCAGTTGCTCCATCAACCGTTCTATGATCACAAGCTAAAGAAATTTTCATTGTATTCCCTATAACTATTTGACCATTTTTAACGACTGGTTTTTCTACAATCGCACCAACCGACATGATACATGAATTTGGTTGATTGATAATTGATGTAAATGATTCGATACCAAACATTCCTAGATTTGAAATAGAGAAAGTAGATTTTTCCATTTCATCTGCTTTTAATTTACGATCACGTGCTCTACCTGCATAATCTCTAATTTCTGCAGAAATCTGAGTAAATGTTTTGAAATCTGTATTTTTTACAACTGGTACTAACAAACCATCTTCTACAGCTACTGCAACACCAACATTAATTGCGCCGTGTTGAATAATCTCTGTATCTGTCCAAGTAGAATTTACTTGTGGATGTTTACGTAAAGCCATCGCAGCAGCTTTAACCACCATATCGTTAAAAGAAACTTTTGTATCTGGTAAAGCATTCATTTGTTTACGTGCAGCAATAGCATTATCCATATCTAACTCGATATTTAGATAATAATGAGGTGCAGTAAATTTAGATTCTGCTAAACGTTTAGCAATAACTTTACGCATTTGCGAATTAGGAATCGTTATGTCTTCACCTGTTACAACTGGTTGAGCAGCTACAACTTTAGAAGCTTCTGTTTTAACAGCACTTGCCTGCGGAGTAAAACTTTCTACGTCTTTACGTACAATTCGTCCGTTATCACCAGAACCTTTAACTTGCGTTAAATCAATTCCTTTATCTTTTGCAATCGATTTAGCTAAAGGAGAAGCAAAAACACGATCTGAAGTATTTGTAGAAACAACTTCTTCTTTTTTACTAACTTCTAATTCAACAACAACTGGTTTTTCATCGTCAATTACTTCAGTCGGAGCAGCAACTCCACCATTAGCAACAACAGCAGAAACATCAGTACCAGCTTCACCAATAATTGCTAAAATTGTATCTACAGGAGCAGGTTCATTTTCTTTAGCACCTTGATATAACAAAGTACCGTCAAATTCTGATTCGAATTCTTGAACTGCTTTATCGGTCTCTATTTCAGCTAAAATATCACCTTCAGAAACTGTATCACCAACATTTTTATGCCATTTTACAACAGTTCCTTCTTCCATCGTATCACTCAAACGTGGCATGTTAATAACATTTACATTTGATGGAATTTCAACTTTAGAAGAACTTTCTGAAGAAACTTCTTTTTTTTCCTCTTTAACCTCTTGACTTTCTGTTTTTACAGGAGCAGATCCAGAACCAATTAATGAAGAAACATCTTCACCTTCTTGACCAATAATTGCCAAAATTGTATCTACAGGAGAAGGTTCATTTTCTTTAGCGCCTTGATATAATAAAACACCATCAAACTCAGATTCGAATTCTTGGATAGCTTTATCTGTTTCAATTTCTGCTAAAATATCACCTTCAGAAACTTTATCTCCAACATTTTTATGCCATTTTACAACAGTTCCTTCTTCCATTGTATCGCTTAAGCGAGGCATATTAATAATTTCTGCCATAGAATTAGTTATTTTCTAATTTATCTAAAAAAGGATAATCTGGTTCAGAATAAATGTATTTATACATTACATCATCTTCTGGATAAGGAGAATTTTCTGCAAATTCAACCGCTTCATCCACTTCCTTTTTCACTTCGTTAACTATATTATCTAACTCTTCTTTTGTAGCCCAATCATTTGTTAAAATATGGGTTTCTACATTTAAGATTGGATCTTCTTGTTTGTAATCTTCTACTTCATCTTTCGTACGATATGGCTCTGCATCTGACATAGAGTGACCTCTATAACGATAAGTTTTGATATCTAAGAAAGTAGGACCATCACCTCTTCTAGCTCTTTCGATTGCTTCATAAGCAGCCTCGGCAACTTTAACAGGATCCATTCCATCAACAGGGAAAGAAGGCATTTCGTAACCTAATCCTAATTTCCAAATCTCATCATGATTAGCCGTTCTTTTTACTGAAGTTCCCATTGCGTATTGATTATTCTCACAAACAAACACAACTGGTAATTTCCAGTTCATCGCCATATTAAAAGTTTCGTGCAAAGTTCCTTGACGAGTTGCACCATCACCCATTAAACAAATTGTTACATGATCATGACCATTGAATTTGTCACCAAAAGCCATTCCAGCTCCTAACGGGATTTGCCCTCCAACGATACCATGTCCACCATAAAAACCGTGTTCTTTACTAAAAAAGTGCATAGATCCTCCCAAACCATGAGATGTTCCTGCAGATTTCCCAGTAATTTCAGCCATTAATTTTTTTGGATCTTCACCCATTGCAATTGGCCAAACATGACAACGGTAAGCAGTAATTACTTTATCACCTGGTTTCATTGCATGTAGAAACCCAGCTGGTAAAGCCTCTTGTCCGTTGTAAAGATGTAAAAATCCTCTGATTTTTTGTTTTAGGTACAATGAACGACATTTGTCTTCGAAACGACGCCAGTAGTTCATGTCACGATACCATTGTAAGTATTTTTCTTTTGTTAGTTTTTCCATAACACACTTTTCACTCAACAAATTTAAGCCTTTGAAAGTTAAAATCCCAAAAATTAATGTTCTAAAAATTCTTCATCAAAATATAAAGGCAATAAATCTTTGGCAGATTTCAGAACATAAACCTTTCCTGACTTACCTGAAAGGATAATTTCTATGGGTTGATTTTGTTTTTTTTCGTATTCTAAAATTGCCTGTCTACACATTCCGCAAGGTGGTAAAGGTTGTTGTAAATCTTCTGTAGATACAGCAAGTCTTTTAATTATCATATTAGGAAACTGCGAAGATACATAAACCAATAAACCACGTTCTGCACAAGTCCCAACAGGATATGCCGCATTTTCTTGATTTGTACTTGCAAAAATTTCTCCATTATCTAATTCTAAAGCTGCACCAACATGAAATTTAGAATAGGGAACATATGCTTGTTGAGAAATTGCCAAGGCACGATTGACCAATTCTTGTTGGTCCGCAGATAAATCAGCAGCCTGATCGTATTCTTGATATTCAAACGAAAAATTTATTTTTTTCATCGACAGAAATTTCTGTTATTAATTATCTAATTTATTCTTTAAGAAATCCCTTCACTTGTAACAAGAAAAAGGATGCTAATTTAATAAAAAACAATTATTATCTAATTAATTAACAAATTTTATTCAGAAAAGAACGATTTCCAAATCATTAATTAATTAAAATCAATTTAATTTTTAGTTTATCATTACCTTGATAATCAAACCTAAACCAATATGCTTGTTAAAATTTACGGAAGTGCCATACATGGAATTGAATCTAAATTAATCACAGTCGAAGTTAATATTGACAGCGGTGTTGGCTATCATCTAGTTGGTTTGCCAGATAGCGCAATCAAAGAAAGTAATTTCAGAATCAGTGCAGCCTTGAAAAATATCGGCTATAAAATTCCAGGCAAGAAAATCACCATCAATATGGCGCCAGCAGATTTACAAAAAGAAGGTTCGGCTTATGATTTAACAATCGCTACGGGTATTTTGGCAGCATCAAATCAAATAAAAGATGATAAGATTGCAGATTATCTTATCATGGGAGAATTATCTCTTGATGGTTCTCTTCGTCCAATAAAAGGTGTTTTACCAATTGCTATTCAAGCGAAAAAAGATGGTTTTAAAGGTTTTATCTTACCAAAGGAAAATGCAAATGAAGCAGCAGTTGTACAAGATTTAGCAATTTATGGTCTTGATAATATTCAAGAACTTATTGATTTTTTTGATGATAATCTCGATTTAATACCGCACAAAGTTGATCTTGAAACTGAATTTAATCAGTTAATACATAATTATCCGTACGATTTTTCCGAAGTAAAAGGACAAGAAAATGTAAAACGTGCCATGGAAATTGCTGCTGCAGGTGGACATAACATTATTTTAATAGGTCCACCTGGAAGCGGAAAAACCATGTTAGCCAAAAGAATTGCATCTATACTACCACCAATGAGTTTGAATGAAGCGCTGGAAACTACCCAAATACACAGTGTTGCTGGAAAATTAAATAAAAACGCTCTTGTAACATACCGTCCATTTGCCTCACCTCATCATCTAATTTCTGATGTTGCACTTGTCGGAGGAGGCTCTTATCCACAACCTGGAGAAATTTCTTTGGCACATAATGGCGTTTTATTTTTAGATGAATTACCAGAATTTAAACGAACGGTTTTAGAAGTCATGCGTCAACCATTAGAAGATCGAGAAGTAACTATATCAAGAGCAAAATTTACGGTAACTTACCCTGCAAGTTTCATGTTGGTAGCTTCGATGAATCCAAGTCCATGTGGTTATTTTCCTGACGATCCTAAAAACACATCAAGTTTACAAGAAATGCAACGATACATGAATAAAATTTCTGGACCATTGATGGATAGAATTGATTTGCATATTGAGGTTAACCCTGTTCCTTTTGATGATTTGTCGAAAGAAAGAAATGGCGAAAAAAGCGAAAAGATTCGAGAACGTGTGATTAAGGCAAGGAAAATTCAACTAGAAAGATATCAAGATCAAAACATCCATTACAACGCTCAAATGAATGCAAAAGAGTTGGATAAACATTGTGAATTAGATGAAACTTCTAAAAAATTAATTAAAATAGCAATGGAGAAACTGAATCTGTCTGCAAGAGCTTATGATCGAATTTTACGTGTTGCACGAACAATTGCAGATTTGGACACAGAAAAAAAATTAAACTCTAAACACATTGCAGAAGCTATACAATATAGAAGTTTAGATAGAGAACAATAAAAAAGGAAATCAAATGATTTCCTTTTTTATCCTATTTAAAATTCAAATTCTCCTATAAATAACGCATCTTTAGCTTGATTTGCTTGTGCTAACTGAAAGGTTTGAATTTTTCTTTCGACTTTCCCAGATGCATAATACAAATAAATTTCTGCCATAACAGTTGTAGGACCACTCAAATTCATTTGTCTTTCTGCAAAAAAGTTAGTTTCTATTTTATATTTCCCTTTTTTAGCTTTTTTCAACATGAATTGTTCTGGACCAAATCCTTGTGTAATATCTTGACTAATTCTTCCGCCAGCTTTTGTACGCGTATTCTGATACCAACAACGATCACCGTCAGGATCAGTTACCCAAAGATCAATATCTGTTAAATCTTTGTTCCAATTAAGAACAACTCTTACATCTACAGGAATATCCATTAGTAAATCTTTCGAAATTTTAGAATCATCTACATTTTTATAAACTTTTCTGATATGATTAATTTCTGTCACAATTACTTCTTCAATACCATAATCTCTTGCTGCAATTTCTTCTGAATAATCGTTTTCTAAAATTTTATTCAAAAAATTTAATGCTTTTTGAGGTTGATCATTATCTAACAAAGCCAAAGCATAATCTCTATAACTTTGTGCATCAAATGGTCGCCAAGCTAAAATTTGCTCCGCAATCCACAATTCAGTTTCATATTCTTGATATTCTTTTAATTTATATAAAATGATTTTATAAAGTTCTGAATTCTGAATATCTAATTCAGCCAAATTACTTAAAATTAAAACTGCTTTTTCTTTGTCATTTTTTCTATAAAAATAATCCGACACATCTAAGAAAAAACTTGGAGTTCCCATAAAATCATCTTTTATTGTCAAATAATAAGCATAAGGATCTTTAGTTTTTTCTAAAATTTTAATGTATTCTTTATCTGATTTTAAATCTGGTAAAATTATTTTTCCAGAAGGTGAATTTTCAGATTCTGTCATCATTTTACCTTCTGCATTTACATTTGCAACCATTGCCATTTCTGCATTTGCTGGACTATTCATCCTATAACTTGCTTGCGGACTTCTTTGTACTTCTTCCAAACTAATATCTTGTAAACTCAGATTTTCTTCTAATTTTTTATCAATAATTTGATTTCCAAATTTCCACCAATTGCGAAGTTCTGCTGCTTTTGAAATTGCATTTTGCAAAATATTTTTTCTATTCTCTATTAATTCATTTTTTCTATTTTTCATGATTACCCAATATTCTTCTTCCAACTCTTTGGGCGGATCTATTTTATATTTCACATAATCTTCTACATTTTCTAAAACCATTAACGAGTGATGATTAGTTACCAAATTGAATCGCTTGGCTAATTGAGAAATAATTTCTCTGTTCTGATTATAATTAAATTCTAATTGATTAACTTTTTGTTGTGCCCAAAAATTTGTAATCGAAACATCTATTGGTTTATTTTCTAAAACAATCGGAATCTCGATAATTTCTTTTCCATTTTCACAAAATTGCAAAGTCAATTTCTTAGTTGATTTCAACATTTTAGCAAAAACAGTAAAATTTTCGTTTATAATTCCCGAATTCACAACATAAACTTCTTTAAAATCTTCTTCTTTTATCCCTACAAAATTCAAATCCTTAGAAGAGGCCTTTTCAAAAGCATCTTTTACAGATAGAAAATTTAGGTCAATTAATTTCCCTAAAGATTCTTTCGCTATAAAATCCAAACCATTATAATTTACCGATTGTGAAGAAACTAATATTGTTGTCGGAACTTTTAAATTCACTTCGAATTTTCCAAAAGTTGATAATCCATCAGTAAAAAACAAAGCTTCTTTTGCAGAAATTGACATTTTTTGTAATTGAGAAATATCGGTACCACCATCATAATCCATTTGTTCTAAATCTGTTTTTAACTGTGACCAATCTGCATTTTTTATTACATAAGTTTTGTGTTTTTTTGCTTTAGTATTTAAGGTTATTAACTCTAATGATAAATTTTTCTTGTGACGAATCAATTCATCCAAAAATTCAAATTCTTTTAGATGATTTCTTTTTTTACCACTCAAAGAATTATCCCAAATTAATGCAATTTCATCGTTCCAAACTTTTTTTGTAGTTGGATTATTGAAAAAAGCGTTAATCATTACAAAAGAATCGTCGCCATTTTTTTGAATAAAACTTTCACTAGAATTGAGTTTTTTTGGTAATTTGATTTTCATCGATTGATTAGCAAGAAAATCATTTTTAGTAAAATTAGCTTCGAAAACTTGACTATTCTCAGAAAAAACAAACTCGTTCGAAGGCGATTCTAACAAAATTGGTTTGATCGAAGAATGATAAACTTTTGTCTGAAGTTGAAACTTCTTTAATTGATTTTTATAATCTAAAGGCAAATAATATTCATAAGACTTTTCTTTATCTAGAGATAAAATTTGCTGATAAACAATTTTTACAGTTCTCGATTGTTTTCCCATTATTGGCGAAATTCGAGTTCTGAAATTATTAGCATCTACTTTTTCTAAAATTCCTGGATCTATATTTTGCTTTTGAATACTCTCGAAAATCTCTGCAGCTCTTTCTTTTTCTACCGAAACTGCTTCTCTCATTTTACCATTAATATCTAAAGCATAAGAAACAACATTAGAATTATTAGGTAAAGGAAAAGTAAGATTTGCTTCTAGATTTCTTGATGACGAATTGTAAAAACGCATGATAAAACTGGTTTGAGCAATATTGCCAAAAATTTCTACATCAATTTTCAGATCTTCTAAAACAACTGGATTGGTTTTAAAATTTTCGTTTTCTAAAGTAATTGTTGGTATTTGACCAAATGCAAACCAACCAAAAAGAATTGTAAATAATTTAATAAATTGTTTCATAGGACAAACTATTTACATTTTAGATGCAAGAAAAAGTTGAATGGTTGGTTGACATAAAAAAAGATGGTAAAATTTACCATCTTTCCTATAAACCTTAAGAAGATTTATCTTCTTTTTTATTCTGATTATCTGAAGCTTCTTGTTCTTTCTTCTCGAAAAACGCTCGCTCTTTATCTTCGCTTACTTTGTAAGCTTTTAAAATATCTCGAACCAATTTGTGTCGAACAACATCTTTCTCGTCCAAATAAACAAAACCAATATCCGAAACATTTTTCAGAATATGCATAGCTTCTCGCAAACCTGATTTTTGTTTTGGAGGTAAATCGACCTGTTCTGGATCTCCAGTGATTATAAATTTTGAATTTTTCCCCATACGAGTCAAAAACATTTTCATTTGCGAATGTGTTGTATTTTGTGCTTCATCTAAAATCACAAACGCTTCATCTAATGTTCGTCCTCGCATAAATGCCAAAGGCGCAACTTCTATTACTCCTTTTTCTAAGTAAGATGTCAACTTCTCGAAATGAATCATATCTTTCAAGGCATCATACAATGGTTGTAAATATGGATCTAATTTTTCTTTAAGATCTCCTGGTAAAAAACCTAAACTTTCACCAGCTTCAACCGCAGGTCTTGTTAAAACAATACGCTTAACTTCTCTATTTTTTAATGCTTGCACAGCCAAAGCAACACCAGTATAAGTTTTACCTGTCCCCGCGGGACCAATTGCAAAAACCATATCATTTTTATGCACTTTTTTCACCAATTCTATTTGTCCTGGTGTTTGTGCTTTTATAAGTTTTCCGCTTACGCCATGTACAATAACATCGTCGTTTGCTTGCAATTGTTTCTCTTCTTGCAAATCTGCCGTCATTATGATTTCTAAATCACGAGAAGTTAACCGATTATAATGTTGTAAATGTTGAATTATTTTCTGGACTTTATGTTCAAAAACTTGTAAGATATCTTCATTTCCAATAACATTTAAGGTTTTACCTCTTGCAATAATCTTGAGTTTAGGAAAATATTCTTTTATTCTTCTAAGATGTTCATTGTTTGCGCCATAAAAGTCTTGAGCGCTTACGTCGGTTAGTTGTAATGTGATTTCTGTCAAAAGTGTTTCGTTTTTTAATTGTACCTAACACAAAAATAAGCAATATATTTGTTGTCTATTATAAATAAAATGTCAATAATTACATTAACTACAGATTTTGGACGCAAAGATTATTTTGTAGCTGGTATTAAAGGTAAAATTTTGAGTGAATTACCAAATGCTGTAATTGTTGATATTTCGCACGAAATTAGTCATTACGACATTGCAGAAACAGCTTATGTTTTGCAAAAATCATACAAAGATTTCCCGAAAGGAACTATTCATATCGTTGGTGTAAACGCGTTATTACACAATAAACAAAAACCTATGTGCTTTTTGTTTGATGGACATTATTTTATTGGTGCTGATAATGGATTTATTTCACTTTTGTGTGATGAAAAAAAACCAGAAGAGATTATAGAAATCACAATTAATTCAGAATTTGCAGATGGTTTAAGTCCTGTAAAAGATATTTTTGTTCCTGTCGCATGTCATTTAGCAAGAGGCGGATTAATCAATTTATTAGGAAATCATCGTACAGAATACATCAAATATAATAGCTTAAAACCTTCTTATAGAGAAGATCGTATTTTGCAAGGTAACATTATTTACATTGATCATTTTGGAAATGCGGTTTCTAATATTACAAGAGAGATTTTCGAAAAACATTTAGATCAAAGAAATTTTAGAATTTTTCTTAGACAAAAAGACTATTCAGCAATCGAAGTGAATCATTTTTACGATCATTATTACGACATTGTACAAGATTTCAATAAAGAAAATATTGCCCAAGGTCGTACCATGTGTGTGTTTAATAGTGCAGATTCTTTAGAAGTTACCATGTACAAAAGTAATCCTTCGCAAGCCAATTCTGCAAGCGAATTAATGGGATTGAAAAAAGGTGATAACATCATCATCGAGTTTTTAGAATCAACAAAAGAAAACGTTTAATGGATTATTTCGTTATCAAAGCCATACATGTTATTATGGTGGTAAGTTATTTTGCTGGTTTATTTTACATCGTGCGATTAATGATTTATCATACAGATGCTCAAAATCTTCCGTCACCAGAAAAAGAAATTCTAAGCAAACAATATCTTTTTATGGAAAAAAGATTGTGGAACGTGATTACAGTTCCTGCTTTTGTGATTTTAATTGTGATGGGAATTACCATGTTAATAAAAAATCCTACTTTGTTTTCGCAAGGATGGATGCACGTAAAATTAACTTTTGTATTTTTATTAATGATTTACCATTTCTTTTGTTGGAAGAAATTACAAGAAATAAAAAAAGGACAATTCAAGTCCAGTTCTGTACAACTGAGGATGTTCAACGAATTGGCAACCATTATTTTATTTGTAGTTGTTTTTGCAGTAATACTCAAAAGTTTGTTTATACAATATTGGTATTCGGCAGCCATAAGTTTCTTGGCTGTTGGTATAATTATTATGTTAATTGTTCGTTTAGTGAATCGAGATAAAAAGTAACTCAGCACATGTTTACAATATTCAAAAAAGAATTCAATACTTTTTTTTTAGGCTACACAGCTTACATTTCAGCAATCGTTTTCAGTATTGTTTGTAGTTTATTTCTTTGGTTTTTCAATCAAGATTATAACATTTTCAATTCAGGAATCGCAAGTTTGAATAGTTTTTTCTTCATCACTCCTTGGATTTTTATGTTCCTAATTCCATCACTTACCATGAAATCTATTGCAGAAGAACAAGCGAACGGAACTTTAATTTGGTTGTTTACTCAACCGATAAAAATTAGCGAAATTGTACTTGGTAAATTCTTCGCTGTTTTTGTATTGATAATTTTCTTATTAATCTTCAGTTTGATTTACGTTTACTCGATCACTCAAATCGTTTCACCAGAACAAAGTATAGATTTCGGAATTATAAAAAGCGGTTATTTTGGTCTGATATTATTAGGAAGTTTATTTGCCTCAATTGGTATTTTTGCATCTAGCATTTCTAAAAATCAAGTTTTAGCATTCGTTATTTCAGTCTTTATAAACTTCATTATTTTTTATGGTTTTCAAAGTTTAGCCTCTTATAATTTGATGGGAAATGCCGATTATTACGTACAAAAATTAGGTGCATTTTCTAATTACAATCAATTCTTGAAAGGAATTGTCGATACAAGAGCTGTATTGTATTTTGTTGCAGTTAGTGGAATTTTCTTAACGGTTTGCATGCAACTTTTATATCGTAAAAAAACGGCTTAATCATGAAAAAAAATATTCAATATACCAGCTTACTAATTGGTTTCGTATTCGTTCTAATCGTTTCGTTATTCATTTATCATCGATTTGATTTTACACAAGATAATCGTTATACCTTAAGCGAAACATCAAAAAATATGATGAAAAACATCGATAAACCTTTACATATTGATGTTCTTCTTGGTGGCGAATTAACAGGTGATTATCGCAACCTAAAAAACGAAATTCAGTTTCTTTTAAACGAATTACAAGAAAGAAATACCAATTTAACTTATAGCATCATCGATCCTTTAGATTTACCTCAAAGTGATTTAGATGAAGCAAAATTGGTTCCTGCACCAATCAAAACTGATAAAGGAACACTAAATATTTATCCGTACGCAAAATTATCTTATGAAGGTAAAACACGTTGGATGGAAGTTATTGTAAATGACCCTTCTGTAAAATTTGAAGATTTACCAATCGCATCAACCGAAAAGTTAGAATATTTATTTGCAGATAAAATCGATCAGATTACAACAACTAAAAGAAAAAAAGTTGGTTTCATTGTGCATCATGATGAATTACCAGAAAATAAAATAGACGGTCTTGGACGAGCTTTGGCAGATAAATACGATGTAGGTGTTTACCTAAATCCGATCATCAATAAAAAATTCTCATTAGAACCAAATGACTTAGATAGTCTAAAAAATTACGATGCTTTGATTGTTGCCAAACCAACGCTACCATTCTCTGATATGGATAAATTGGTTTTGGATCAATATGTGATGAATGGTGGAAAAATGCTTTGGGCAGTTGAAACTGTTGATGCCGAAATGGATTCTATTTTTAGAAGTGGAAAAATTGTGGCTTTCCCTAGAGATCTAAAATTGAACGATTTCTTATTCAATTATGGTGTTCGAATTCATCCGATGATTATCAAAGATCTTGATGGTGCGCCAATTGTTTTAGCTGATGGCGAAACTGCTGGTAACACAAGTTACAATTATTATCCCTGGCCCTATTTTGAGTTAGGATTGAAAGCAGATGAAAATCCAATTACCAATTCAATCGATCCTGTTTTATTTCAATTTGCTAATCCAATCGAATTGTTAGAAAATAAAAAAATCAAGCAAACCGTTCTTTTAGCAAGTTCGAATCAAACAACTTTAAAACCAGCATTAAACTTTATCCAACTAGACGAAGTCAATATCGAAAATCCTGATGAATACAAAATGGGAAGAATTCCGATGGCAGTTTTATTAGAAGGAGATTTTCAGTCAGCATTTGCTATGCGATATGAACGAACAGAATTTCCAAACTTCAAATCGCAAACAAAAGCAGGAAAAATGGTTGTTATTTCTGATGGTGATGTTCTAAAAAATAACCTTTGGCAAGGTGTTCCGATGCGATTAGGAGAAGATAAATTTTCTATGCGTCCAGACAATCCAAGCATGCAACCAAGAACTTATGCTAATCAAACTTTTTTGATGAATACAATGGATTATCTTTTGGGTAATGATAACTTTTTGGCTTTAAGAAATAGAAAACTAGAGATTCCTAAATTAAGTGAAACAATTGTTTCTATGGACAAATCGTCTATACAATGGCAAAATTTATTAATTCCAATATTTAGTATTTTATTTTTAGGATTATTAGCCAATTTTTATCGAAGAAGAAAATTTGGTAAATAGTTAAAATTTACAATTTAACAAAATAAATTACATAAAGCGTTCTAAATTGATTAGTTTTCCAATTACAAACGCTATTTATGGAACTGAATTTTAGACGATTCTATTTATTCTTTATTGCCTTATTATGCTCTGTTATTCTCAATTCTCAAACCATAATTCGTGTAGAACCTAATGGTAATAACACCTCTAATGGAGATACTTGGGCTAATGCCACTACAATTCAACATGCTATAAATCTAGCAAACAATAATACACAAATTTGGTTACGAGAAGGCACGTATAACATTTCTTCTACCTTAATAATAAACAATTCCAATATTAGCCTTTATGGAGGTTTTAATGGAACAGAAACTTTGCTAAATCAAAGAGATTTCGAAAATAACCTAACTATTTTGGATGGACAAAATTCTGTCAAAATCATGCGATTTGGATCCAATGATGGAATTTTAGATGGCATACATTTCAGAAATGGTTACGTCACAGGCACGGTCAGTACAACCAATGATGGCGGTGGCGCTTTGAGACTAGCGGGCAATGACCAAATTGTTAGGAATTGTACCTTTTTTAACAACCGTTCAACTGCTGAACGAGCTGGTGGAGCTATTTTTATATGGCATGGAGGTGGTCAATTGATTGAAAATTGTGTTTTTGATAGTAATTCCCATTTTATCTCATCTACCAATTCTAATGGTGGTGGTGCCATTCATAATTGGGATGAAGATGTCACCATCAAAAACTGTGTATTCGGTAACAATGAAAGTTCTCACTCTGGAGGAGCTATTTATTCTTGGGGAAATAATTTTGTAGTTGAAAATAGTACTTTTCAAGACAATTATAGTAGAGCTAATGGCGGAGCAATACATCTAAATAGTAATGATCTTCACCTTAGAAATTCAACATTTAGAAATAATACCTCAGAGACAGAAGGTGGAGCAATTTCTAATCGAGGAACACTAAATGTAGATGAATCTATTTTTGACAATAATCATGCGAAAACAAATGGAGGAGCAATCTATAATCCTGAATTAATGACGATTAACTTTTCTAATTTTTTAAACAATCATGCAGACGAAGATGGTGGAGCAATTTACAATCAAAGATTTTCGGAAAAGTCTTATTTGACACAAACAATATTTACTCAAAATACAGCCAAAAAAGGTGGCGCGATTTATAATGATAGCGATGAAGGTTTGTATATCATCAACTCATTATTTCATTTGAATAATGCATTAGAGATGGGTGGCGCAATCTTAAATGATAAAAAAATCTTCATCACAAATAATACTTTTGTCGAAAATAAAAATACTGCAATCGTCTATAATCATCTCACAACTTCTCAAAATTTCCCATATTCTACCAATATTTACAATTCCATTTTTTATCTAAATTCTGCAAAAGAAAATTTCAGGTCAGATCTCAATTCTAAAGAAATCGGTCAAGATGCTAGTGACAAAGACATCCGCAGGAATATCGTGGAGGAATATGATTTAGGAACCAATAATATGATTGGAATTAACCCGCAATTCATAGATAACACAAGTAATTTCAGGTTGCAAACCACAAGTCCTGCGATCAATGCTGGAAACAATTCTTTATACAATCAAGTTTCCAAGACCAATGCGGCTTCGTCGCAAGATTTAGATAAAAACCCAAGATTATTTGGTGAAACGATTGATTATGGCGCTTATGAATTACAAGAAATAGCTACTCCAACCGAACCAAATTGTGCCACAATTACATTTCCAACCAACAATCAAGACAATGTTTCTCTAACGCCTGAAATCACTTGGAATTCAGTTCCGAATGTCGATGGTTACAGAATTTCTATCGGAACTTCACCGACAAATTTTGATGTTTTAGATAATTTTGATGTAGGAGATGTGACGAATTACAATGTCACAACTACTTTGGATAAAAATACAACGTATTACATTTTGGTTGTTCCTTATAATTCAGTTGGTGAAGCGCAAAATTGTACAACCATTTCGTTTACAACTTTGCAAAATACTAATCCATGTGACGAAGATTTAATCATCAATTTAGAAATTACAGGCAATGATGTAAAGGTTTTATTAGATAATGGAAATCCACCTTATTTGTATAGTTTAAATGGAGAAAATCATCAAGAATCAAATCAATTTTTTAATTTACCAAACGGTAATCATACCTTAGAAATTATCACAAGTGATGGTTGTAAAAAAGAAATTCAATTCGAGATACTAGAAATCCATAATGCAATCACACCAAATGGAGATGGAATAAATGATGTTCTTAATTTCTCTTTTCTGATGAATAAAGAAAATGCCAAACTAAATATTTTTGACCGCTACGGAAATACAATTTTTATTGGATCCAGAGAAAATAATTTTATTTGGAATGGTCAATTAAATAAAAACGAAATTACAACAGACAGTTATTGGTATCTAATCGAATGGCAAGAAAATAAAAACAATTCGATTATAAAAATCAGTAATTGGATCTTGGTAAAAAATAAATAAAAAAACCGCTCAAGATATCTTGAGCGGTTTTTTGTTATTAGAAAATACATTTCATTAAAAATGCATAAATGCTTGTTTCTTCAGTAAACGATCCTCGTCTTCTACATGATCGTCATCTGGCACACAACAATCTACAGGACAAACTGCCGCACATTGCGGTTCCTCATGAAAACCTTTACACTCTGTACATTTATCTGGTACAATGTAATAAACTTCATCACTAATCGGATCCTGCACATCATCAGCATCAAAAGATACTCCATCGATATTTACGATATTTCCTCGCAAGCTTGTTCCCTCAGAATATTTCCAATCCACTGCAGCTTCATAAATCGCATTGTTTGGACACTCTGGCTCACAAGCTCCACAATTGATACATTCATCAGTTATAATAATAGCCATTGTTTAAGTTTTTTTATTCCTAAATTTGCAAATACAAAATTACTATTAATTTTTATTAATTATGACATTTGAAGAAAGGATTTCAGCCTTTGCTGAGCTAGGTCAGTTTTTTTTATTTTTGAGTCAAAACAAAACGCCTAAAAATGATTCACTTACCGCTAAATTTAACTATTGGAAAGAAGATGCTGATAATCTAATACAAAGTGCCGAATATGCAAATAATTGGTTCACAAAAGAAAACATTTACTTTGCCTTAGAAAATTGGGGAAATGCTTTAACTGTTGATCATTTAAAAACTTGGTTAGAAAATTATCCTAAAAACTTAACTTCTAAAAATGTCGGAATCATTATGGCTGGAAATCTACCTTTGGTTGGTTTTCATGATTTGTTAGCTGTTGTTATTACAGGAAATAATGCGCTTATCAAACCATCTTCTAAAGATGAAAAACTATTATTTCTGGTAAAAAAATATTTAGAAACCATACATGATGATTTTATTAATTCTATCAAATTTGTAGAAAAATTAGAAAATTTTGATGCTGTTATCGCAACCGGAAGTAACAATACTTCTCGCTATTTTGAACAATATTTTTCAACTGTTCCAAACATTATCCGAAAAAACAGAACTTCTATTGCAATTCTTGACGGAAACGAAACAGAAAAAGATTTAGAAAATCTTGGTGAAGATTTATTTAGATATTTTGGATTGGGTTGTCGTAACGTAACCAAACTTTATCTAAAGGAAGAAAATCAACTACAACTAATCATACAAGCGATTTTCAAATGGGGAGAAACTTTGGTAAATCATACCAAATATGCAAATAATTACGATTACAATCGTGCCATTTATTTGTTGAGCAAAGATCTATTTTTTGATAATAATTTTGTCTTGATTAAAAAAGAGACTTCGCTTCATAGCCCGATCGCTGTAATCCATTACGAGATTTACGATAATTTAGAAAATGTTTTGGATGACCTAAAAACCCAAAAAGACGAAATCCAATGTTTGGTTACCAATTTAGAAATCGATGAGAAAATAAATTTTGGTGAAACACAAAAACCAACATTAACTGATTACGCAGATGGAATTGACACTTTGCAATTTCTAAAAGAATTATAAATAAAAAACGCTTCAAAATTGAAGCGTTTTTTATTTATAGTTTAAAAATTATTCCTAATATCTGATTTGATGTTCACGTTTCGTTTATATTTATCAAAGGTTTTTGTGCTAAAATCAAAAGTTTTTATTTTAAAATCCAAATCAATATTCATCTTATTTCGATAAGTATTAGACAAAGTCATTAAATATTTTACATCAGATTCCTTCAAAACCCAACCATCAAGATAAGGACGATATTTAAAAGAAATCGTTCCGTTTCTGTTCAAAGTTCCCGCGCGATTGGTTTCTTCTACATTTTTCAACGTCAAAACATATTCTACAACAGAAAAAGTTTCTTTGTCAATCAATAAATAATTTTTAGTTTTTTCACCTTCATCCAAATAAACTTCGTACATCGATTTATCTGCATATTTCGTAATAACAGATTTTATGTTTGTGTATTTTTTCTCAGCTAAGTTCTTTTGCAGTGTATTCAGATTTTTATAACTATACAAATGTTTCAGATAATCAGAAGCATCAAAATTTATATTAACATCTGTAAAACCTTTTATAAATCGATCATTTACTTTTCCTGTTGATTTTATTTTGACTTTTTCTTTATCAAATTTAAACTGAAGATTAACATCTAATATATCATAATAATTAGAATCAATTTTAACATCTTGACGCAAATTTGCTAAAAAATAATATTGATCTACATTGAAGTTTTTTGAATAATTATCGATGGTTTTTTGGATGATTTCTTTTACTGAAAGATTCTTAACAACCGCTTCATTTAACTCGATGACAGAAACTTTAGATAATTTTACATTGGTTAAAGATTTCAAATCAGAAACTTTCACCTTTACATCATCGTATTCTTTTTTAGAAACTACAAGAAATTCATCAGATTTTATTTGACTCAAATCTATTGACGCGACGCCATCTAAATCGGTAAAATAATTTTTTGTTGAATTAGAAAAGTACACATCTGCATCATCAACAGGAAAATTAGTTCCGTTTTCGGTTACTTTTAATTTTATGACTTGAGCATGAATTGAAAGATTAATCAAGAAAAATAAAAAGAATAAATTCTTCATAAGTAAGATTTTAAACGAAGATAATTAATAAAAACAAAAAACTCGATTAATAAAATTAACCGAGCTGAGAATATTTTTTTAATAATATTAATTCCTTTTAAAGAACGAATCGACAAACTCCATTTTATCAAAAGCTTGTAAATCGTTGATTCCTTCTCCTACTCCGATATATTTTACCGGAATTTTAAACTGATCAGAAATACCAATCACTACACCACCTTTTGCAGTACCATCTAATTTGGTCACCGCAAGCGAAGTAACATCTGTTGCCTGTGTAAATTGTTTAGCTTGTTCAAAAGCATTTTGCCCCGTAGAACCATCTAAAACCAACAAAACTTCGTGTGGCGCATCTGGAATCACCTTTTGCATCACCCGTTTGATTTTCGTTAATTCGTTCATCAAATTGATTTTATTATGCAAACGTCCAGCTGTATCAATCAGAACAACATCGGCATTTTGTGCAACTGCAGATTGTACAGTATCGTAAGCAACAGAGGCAGGATCAGAACCCATCGCTTGTTTCACAATCGGAACATCTGCTCTTTCTGACCAAATAACCAACTGATCTACAGCCGCTGCTCTAAAAGTATCTGCTGCACCTAAAACAACTTTAAGACCTTGTGATTTAAACTGCGCTGCTAATTTACCAATGGTCGTCGTTTTACCAACACCATTTACACCAACAACCATAATCACAAAAGGAGTTGTTTTTTTAGGAATATCAAAACCATGAGTTTCTTCTACTTGGTTTTCCTCTAATAAAGATGCAATTTCTTCTCTTAGAATTTTATCCAACTCAGAAGTTGACACATATTTATCTCTCGCTACGCGATCTTCTATTCTACGTATAATTTTTATTGTTGTCTCTACGCCAACATCAGATGAAATTAGAACTTCTTCTAAATTATCGAGAACCTCATCATCTACTTTAGATTTACCTACAACAGATCTTGAGATTTTATCAAAAAAAGATTGTTTTGATTTTTCTAGACCTTCGTCTAATTTTTCTTTACTTTCTTTTCCGAGAATTTTCTTGAACCAACTCATTTAGAAATCACAATTTAGTTTACGAAGATAACGAAATTCTATGCAATAAAAAAAGCCACCAAAGATGGTAGCTTAACTTTTACAAACAAGCTGTTAACAACGATTATTTAGTAAAAAAATCGTTTGTATCGTCAGCGTTTACAACTTTCTCAACAAAAATGTAAGCTCCAGTTTTAGGAGACTTTACCATTTTGATAACTTTAGTCATTTTCTTAGACCCTGTTTGTAGGGTTGCTACCGTTTTCTTTGCCATCGCCTAAAACTTTATTATTTAATTTCTTTGTGAACTGTATATTTTTTCAACACTGGATTGTATTTTTTCAATTCAATACGATCTGGTGTATTTTTTTTGTTCTTTGTCGTGATATAACGAGACATACCTGGCATACCACTTTCTTTATGCTCTGTACACTCTAAAATAACTTGTACTCTATTACCTTTTTTTGCCATGGTGCCTTATTTTTATTTAATTAAACCTTCTTTACGTGCACGTCTAACAGCTTCGTCAACACCTAATTTGTTGATCGTTTTTAAACCATTAGCAGAAACTCTCAAAGTGATCCACTCACCAGTTTCTGGCATAAAAAATTTCTTTTTGAACAAATTCACTTCAAAAGTGCGTTTTGTTTTATTATTAGCATGAGAAACATTGTTTCCCACTAATCTTCTCTTACCTGTAATTTGACAAATCTTTGACATTTTTCCTCTTGTCTTATTTTAAACGGAGTGCAAAGTAACAAATTAATAATTACTTAAACAACGTTTTTGTTAGTTATTTTTTATTAAATTTTAATTTCTTTTTAAATAGTAGGCTCTGAGTGAATGTGTAAGCTAAAATAATGCCCATCACCAATAATCCAACTCTTGCTAAATAGTCGCCAAATTTAGCATAAAAAGTTAACTTATCATTTATTTTAACATTTCCTTTCAGTGCGCCTCTTTCTCCGTAACCCAAAGATTTCACAATATCACCACGTTGATTCACAAATGCAGACACACCAGAATTTGCAGATCTCACAATACTTCTACGCAATTCTATCGCTCGTAAATTCCCATACAAAAGCAGTTGTCTGTGTCCGTCAGAATCGTCCCACCAAGAATCATTGGTCATTGTAAAAATTACATTTGCACCTTTTTTTACATAATCAGAAACGTATTCACCATAAATAGATTCGTAACATATAACTGGTGCTACAACAGCCTGATTAAAAGAATTTTTGAAAACTGAACGTTCTTTTTGGGTTCCTAAAGTTTTTACTGTTCCACCAAAATTCAACATCGCTTCACCTAAAAGTGGTTTTAAAATTTTGATGTACGGAAAATGCTCAACACCAACCACCAATTTTGATTTGTGATAAAATTGAATACTATCTTTGCTATTTAACTGTATTGCCGAATTAAAAGCGTCATAATACCAAAGCGTATTTCCGTATTGTGAGGCTGTTTCTGTTGCTAATTCTGGCATTGGATAGATTCGCATCAGCTCTGCTCCTGTTACAAAATTCACTTTTGGATGAGCTTTTGTCCAATTTTCTATCTCATTAATCAATTCATCATCGTAGATTTTATCCAAAACAAATCCAGGCCCAGAACCAGGAATTGCAGTTTCTGGTCCGACTACAAATTGTGTTTTATCGGTTATTTGATTGTTTGTTAAATCAATCAATTCATTGTAAATCGTAAATCGATCTTTCTGATATTTTTCTGTGTAAGGATTTAGAGCTGGTTGTAAAGCTATTGCTTCTATTTCTTCTCCTTGTTCTTCATAATTTGTATAAATAACATACGAAATAGCAATCGGAATAACAATCCACAATCCTGCATAAACAACAAGTTTGATTAGGTATTTTTTATCTTTTTTATTGATATAAGCTGTGTAATAATAAAAAACAATCAAATTGACAATCAACACCCAAAGCGTTCCTCCAAAAGTTCCTGTAAATTCGTACCATTGAATCCATTGATAATAACTTGCAAAAACATTTCCTAGATTAAACCAAGGCCAAGTCATTTCCCAATTCAAATGAAATTTCTCAAACGCCATCCAAACCGCAGGAAGAAAAATCATTCCGTAAAGATTTCCTGCTTTTGTTTTCACATAATGATACAACTGAAAAACAAGACTCATCAGAATTGTATTTGCAAAAACTGGAATTAGATATGCTGTCCAAGAATTAGCCAATTCACCTTGCGAATTGTACTGTTTTGCGTAATGTAACCACCAAATTACCAATGCATTCCAAATAAAAAAAGCAACAAAACTAAGTCCGAAAATTTTTAAACTTTTCTTTTTGTATTGAGGCCTTTGTGTGATTTGATGTTCGGCTAATAACAAAGGAACAAAACCAAAAAATGCTAACAAAGGAAATCCATGCGAAGGCCAAGACAAAGTCATTAAAACTCCTGTCAAAATCGCATATAGAATGTATTTTTTCATGAATTATTTTTATATAATTAAAATCAATACCTAAAGAATTGAACGCTGTAAAATTAACAACTTTAAATGATTTTAAAATCATTATTTATCAAACAAATCTCAATAAAAAAACCACTTCGGTCGAAGTGGTTTTTTGAGTATTTAGTTAAAACTTATTTACGAGTTACTTTTTGATTTATGATTTTATCGCCAGATTTTGTCGAAATAATGTAAACACCTTTTGGTAAATCTTTAATAGAAATAGTCGATTTATAATTAACCGTTTTCAACAATTCACCTGTTAAACTATAAACTTTTATAAATTCGATTGAATTTTTTGATTTGATGTTTACTAAATCTGTAGTTGGATTTGGATAAATTGCAATTTTACTTGACAAATGATCTTGCATACTCAATTCACCACAATCCACTTTAATTTTCCAACCCTGATCTGTTTCCATAGGATCTGAAACAAATTTCACAGTAATTGCTCCACTTGCATTTGTTGCCGTAAACGGTCCAGGAATATTGCTTCCTGAAAGGCTATTACCTCCTGAAAAAACTTGCGCTTGATCTGAATCTCCATTGTAAACATAAAGAAAATCATAATAAGCTTCAGTTGCAAATTGCTCAAAAGTAATCGTTACCTTTTTGTCTGGATTCTTAGGATAAAACGTTTTCACGATGGTTTCGTTATTACCGTAATCAGAATCTGCTCCTCCAGAATCAACAAATAATTCTCCGTTGCAATAATCACCATCAGTTACAAAAATCAACGATTGATAACCAGCAGGCGTTTCATCACAAAGATTAGAAACATAAATTCTATAGTATGTATTTGCTTCTAAGTTATCTAATAAAATTTCTTTAGAATTTGTCGTTTGAAAAGTTAACTCTTCTTCACCCAAAATTTGAACACCATATTGCCATTTATCTGAGGAAGCATCATTTATCAATAATTTAATTTGTCCATTAACTTCGCTCACATAAGCAATACTATTAACTGTTTTCTCACAAGAAATATCGCACGCTGCTGATAAACAATCTTTCGAATTCACTGTTGCACGTATCAAAGCACCAGGTTGCGGACCAAAACCATTAGAGAAATTTGTTCCTACAGATTGTCTATGACAATAACTCATAATCGTCCCACCTTCTGCAGGAAAACCTGGAGGAGAACAATTACCTTCTAAAGTCATACAACTATCAATTGCTGTATTATTGCCATTCCAAACACAAGCATGTGTATGCGGAGAACCCAAGGCATGCCCCATTTCGTGAGACATAGCTAAAATTGTCCATGAATAAACTGGAACTTCGTTATACGTCATGTTAATACCAGAATATGCATATCTTGTACTTCTACAAAGAGAATTTAGATAAGCTACACTTGTTGTTGATGGATAATTAACTAAATGTGCCAAATCTCCTTCGAACTCTTGTCGTAACGCAAGAAACTGATCTAACATATCGTAATGATCTCCTGTGTATGGATCTTGAGTTTGCCAAACCATAACATGAGATAATGCCATAGAAATATTATCGTTGGTATAAAGTGTTGAAATGTTATTTTGAATTCCTGTTAACCAATTCATCGTTGCATCAACAGAACTTCCGTTTTGTACATAAGGTGCATAAGCAACTTCGTAATAAATTCGAACGCAATTAATTGTCATTGCATTATCTGCTAACATTTTCGGTTCGAAAACCGGAAAATCCTTATCGTTCACTTGCATTTCGCCTGTTGCACAATTGAATGGATTTTCTACACTCATTTTCTGAGAAGTATAACTTACTAATTCGTTAGAAGATTTCACCTTACCAACAACAACATCGCCAACCAAATCAGAAGAGGCTACACCAACAATATCATCGTTAAAAACACTAATTGCAACTAAAGATTTTGGTTGACCTTTAATAATTCCTTGATAATATAATCCCTTTGAATAATTAAGAATTTTACCATCTTGATTAGTTACTTTAAAATCTTCTGTTAATAACTTAGTGTTTTGAATCAGTTCCAGTTCTAAATCTTTTCCATTGTAAGGAATTTTTAAGGTTAATGATGTTGGACGATCTACTAATAATTGTTTTAAGATATCTTTCTTAAAATTAAAAACCTCAACATCTTCAGCAACTGCTTTGTATTGAGTTACTTTTTTAGAACTTGTCTTGTTAAATAAATCATACGATTTAAAACTAGATTTCGCATTCTTTGCTTCTGCTACAAGTTTCGGAATAGTTTTTTCCTGAGAATAACCAACAATGGTTATCAGGAATAAAAAAAGAGTTAGAATTTGTTTCATGTGTGTTAATATTTGGTTATACAATCATACGAGTTATTCTTTTTTGGGTTTATATTTGACAGAAGGCGGAACTAATTTTTCGTAATTTCCACCGTTCACCATAACATCTCTTACAATACTCGAACTGATGTAAGCTTTACCCGAATTGGTTAATAAAAACACCGTTTCTACATCATAATTAGAAATGGCTCTATTGGTATGCGCAATTGCTTTTTCAAACTCAAAATCAGCAGGATTTCTTAATCCTCTTAAGATAAATCGTGCATCATTTTTTAGACAAAAGTCAATCGTTAAACCTTCATAAGTTTCAACAGTTACATTTTCGAATCTTAAGATTGCTTTCTCTATGAAGTTTTTACGTTCTTCTAAATTAAACATGTATTTTTTAGAAGAATTTGTACCAATTGCTACAATAATTTTATCGAAAAGCGGAACAGCACGTTCTATAATATCCATGTGTCCAATTGTGATAGGATCAAATGATCCAGGAAAAACAGCTATACGTTCCATGGTGATTTTCTATTTAAAGCAAAACTCAATTCACTATCAATTAATTCTTTCAGACTAATACCTGCATATTGTGCTTGTTGTGGAAAAATACTTGCAGGCGACATTCCTGGCAAAGTATTGATTTCTAAAAAGTGTGGAACTCCTTCAACTAAGATATATTCTGCTCTCGAGAAACCTGTCATATTAAGAGCATCATAAGCTCTTGCAGAAATTTCTTTCACTGTTTTTTCTATTTCCTCTGATAATCTTGCTGGTGTAATTTCTTGCGATTTACCTTCATATTTTGCTTCGTAATCAAAGAATTCATTTTCTGATACAATTTCGGTAATTCCTAAAACTTTTGTTTCACCATGTAATTTCAAAACACCAACAGATACTTCTATTCCATCAAGAAAAGATTCAACCAAAACTTCTTTATCTTCTTTATAAGCTTTTTCTAAAGCTGGTAAAAATTCTTCTTTTGTATGAACTTTCGAAATCCCTAAACTAGAACCCGATTTATTTGGTTTCACAAAACAAGGCAAACCAACATTAGCTAAAACAGCGTCAACATCTACCGATTCTGATTGAAATAAATAAACTGATTTTGCATGCGGAATTCCATATTTACTTAGTACAGCAATGCAATCTTTTTTATTGAAAGTCAAAGCAGATTGATAAAAATCGCATCCGTTATACTTTACACCAATCATCTCGAAATACGCTTGTAAATATCCGTCTTCACCTGGCGTACCATGAATGGTATTAAAAACCACATCAAAACTGATAGTTTCACCATCTTTCTCAAAAGAGAAATTTCCTTTATCTATTGGATATTTATTAGAATCGATTTCTGCATACCAACCTTCCGCTAAAATTCTTACCCGAATTGGCTCATATTTTTCTCGATTAATATTGTCATAAATTAATTCGCAGCTTTTGAGAGAAATAACACTTTCGTCGGAATATCCTCCTGCTACAACAGCAACTTTCAACATTATAAATTAAATTTTATCAAAGATAAAACTTTGGTTAATATATATTCACCTAATTTTTATTTTATATTTGTAGCAGAATTCTATTTGAATGAAAGTATTAAACATATTAATCAGTTGGAAATTTTGGCTAAACCTAATCATTATTTTAGGGATAGGATATGGTTTTTATCACTTTGTTTTCAACATGTGGTTAGATTCTTATACCAATCATGGTGAAGCTGTAGAAGTACCAGATTTATCTAAATTGAGTATTAATGAAGCGACTGCTAAATTAGATGATCTTGGCTTGACTTACGAAGTTGATTCTGTAAGTTTTGATCCAAAAGTAAAACCTTACACGGTTATGGATTTTTATCCTACAATGGGTTCTAAAGTAAAAGAAGGTCGTCGTATTTTTATAAAATCAAACCCAAGAACTTATGCTCCTGTTGAGCTTCCTGATTTAGTAGGTAAATCTAAACGTTTAGCTTTTACACAACTAAAAATTTCTGACATCATCATTCGTAACATTATTTATGAGCCAGATTTAGCAAAAGATGCTGTTCTACGAATTTTATATAATGGTAAAGAAATCAAACCAGGAACAGTTTTACCAAGATTTGCAAAAATCGATTTGGTTTTAGGACGCGGCTTGATGCACAATGTATTGATGCCAAATTTAATTGGTCTTGATTTACAAGCTGCACGTGAAGTTCTGAAACAAAATTTTTACGAGTTAGGACAAGTTCAGTTTTTAGGTGGTGGAAATGATACAATCAATGCAAGAATTGTTTATCAATTCCCGTTAAATAATGACCGTTACGATCAAGGTTTACCAGTTGACATTTGGTTATCATCAAAATCTAGTTCAGAAATTGCTACAGAAATTAGAGCATTAGATCGTGAATACAAAAACTTTAAAGAAGATACAATTTCTGGTAGTAAAGTTAATGAGTACATGAATCAGCAAAGAGACAACGAACAAATTGCACCAGTTGTAACACCATCACAACAGCAACCTACTCAACCTCAACAACCACCAAAACAACCTGATGGTATAGAAATTGAATAAAAAAATGCAAGAAGAATTCGAAGATATCTTTGAAAAAGATAACAATAAATTGTATGAACATTTCTCGATAACGGTTGACAAAGGTCAATCGTTATTGCGTATAGATAAGTTTCTAATGGTTAGAATAGAAAACGCCACTAGAAACAAAATACAACAAGCAGCAGACAACGGAAATATCTTAGTCAATAATCTGTCTGTAAAATCTAATTACAAAGTAAAACCAGGAGATTTCATACAAATCATGTTAGAAACTCCACCGCGTGAAAACGAAGTTTTAGCAGAAGATATTCCTTTACGTATTGTTTACGAAGACGATCAAGTTGTGGTGATAGATAAAGAACCAGGAATGGTTGTTCATCCAGGACATGGAAATTACAGAGGAACTTTAGTGAATGCGTTAAAGTTTCATTTTGATAATTTACCTTCATTATCTGATCAATTAGAACGTCCAGGATTGGTTCATCGAATAGACAAAGATACGAGTGGATTGTTAGTAATTGCTAAAACAGAAAATGCGATGAATTCTTTGGCAGAGCAATTTGCTAATCATAGTACAGAACGTTTGTATAACGCACTTGTTTGGGGAGTATTAGACGAAAACGAAGGAACAATCACAGGTCATATTGGTCGTCATTTAAAAGATCGCATGCAAATGGCTGTTTTTGAAGATGGCTCTCAAGGTAAACACGCTGTTACGCATTACAAAGTCATCGAAAATTTTTCTTATGTCACTTTAGTTGAGTGTCAATTAGAAACAGGAAGAACGCATCAAATTCGTGCTCATTTTAAACACATCGGACACCCATTGTTTAACGATGAACGTTATGGTGGAGATCGTATTCTAAAAGGAACTACTTTTAATAAATACAAACAATTTGTTGATAATTGTTTCAAAGCATGTCCGCGCCAAGCTTTACATGCAAGAACTTTAGGTTTTGATCACCCAACGACTGGTGAAAGATTATCGTTTGAATCGCCAATGCCAGCAGATATGTTAGATATTATCGAGCGTTGGAGAAATTATTCTATTAACTCTGTTCATGCACAAGAACAAGATGAACCAATTGATAGAAATGCTAAAGAAATGGAAGATTAATCCATATAAAAATATTTAACCATAAGAATTGAATTAAAGCACTTTCAATGAAAGTGCTTTTTCTTTTTATAAAATAATCGAAATGAAATTTACAGAACTCAATATTATAACACCGATTTTAAAAGCGATAGAAGAAGCTAATTATCTGGAACCAACAGAAATTCAGAAACAATCGATTCCGATAATTTTAGAAGGAAATGACATTATTGGCTGTGCACAAACAGGAACAGGTAAAACCGCTTCATTTGCAATTCCATTGCTTCAGAATTTAACAGAAAACCCAACAAAAACGAAAGGAATTCGTACATTGATTATTACTCCAACAAGAGAATTGGCGCTTCAGATCAACGACAATTTTAAATTATATGGTAAATATCTTCCTTTAAAACATTTAGCTATTTTTGGTGGCGTTAATCAAAAACCTCAAATCGCTACAATAAAAAATGGCGTCGATATACTCATTGCAACACCTGGAAGATTATTAGATTTAATTGGTCAAGGATACATTAAGCTACATCATTTAGAAATTTTGGTGCTCGACGAAGCAGATCGAATGTTGGATATGGGATTTGTAAATGACATCAAAAAAATCTTAAAAATCATACCAGAAAAAAGGCAAACACTTTTCTTTTCTGCTACCATGCCGAAACCAATTAGAAAATTTGCTCATAGCGTTCTCAATCATCCAAAAGAAGTCAATGTAACACCAGTTTCTTCAACTGCAGAAACGGTTGAACAATTTGTTTACTATATAGAAAAAGACCAAAAAGTAGCTTTATTAACAAATGTATTAAAAGATAATCCTGATCAAAGAACACTTATTTTTACACGCACAAAACATGGTGCGAATAGGTTGGTTAGAAGTCTTGATAAAGTTAAAATTTCGGCGGCGGCTATACACGGTGATAAATCGCAAAATGCTAGACAAAGAGCTTTGAATGATTTTAAAGACGAAAAAATAAAAGTTTTAATTGCAACAGATATTGCTGCCCGTGGTATTGATATTAATCAATTGCCATTTGTAATTAATTATGAATTACCTAATGTAGCCGAAACATACGTACATAGAATTGGTAGAACTGGACGTGCTGGAAAGGAAGGTAAAGCAATTTCTTTTTGTGCACCTGATGAAAAAGGTGATTTGATTAACATCGAGAAATTAATTGGTATTCGATTAAATGTCATTAAAACACCAAAACTTGAAGTTAAAAAAACTTCTCAAAATAGAAATCATCAACAAAAAGATAAAAAAGTTTCACCAAAGAAAAACAACAATTTCAATAAAAGGAAAAGAGATTAGAAAAATTTCTTTTCCTTCAAGATTATCTACTTTCATCAATAAAACCAACCGAAACAACTTATTCTATTTCTAGATTTTGTACAAATAGAATTGCTAAATTAAGCGCATTATTTGATACGATTTTGATAAAATCTTCTCGATCTAAATAAGGATATTCGTATTTCTTATTGATTGTTTTTTTACCATTTGTAACAGAAACCCAAGCTGTACCAACTTCTTTTTGATCTTCGCCTTTGTTAGGACCAGCAACACCAGTTGTAGAAATTGCAAGATCGGTTTGTAATAAGTTTTTAACGCCAATCGCCATTTGCTCAGCAACTTCTTCTGACACAACAGTATTTTCATCTATCGTTTGTTGTTCTACTTTTAAAACATTTTTTTTGACAGAAGTCGCATAAGAAACTACACTACCCAAAAAGTAAGCAGAACTACCAGAAATAGACGTAAGCAAACTTGCAACATTTCCTCCTGTGCAACTTTCTGCGGTAGAAATAGTCATTTTCTTTTGCAGAAGTAAATCGCCTAGAACTTGTTGTGCTTTTCCAGAGTTTTCAGAAATAATGTATTCATTTGCAATTAATCGGAGTTTATCAATTTGATTTTGAATAGAATTTTTTAGAAAATCTTCGTCAATACCAGAAGCTGAAAAACGTAAATCGATGGAAGTTCTATTTGGTAAATAAGCCAAATGGATGAAATCTGGTAATTGATTTTCCCAATCTTCAATAAGAATTGCTAAATCACTTTCTGGAATTCCGCTTATTAAAATATCTCGATGAATAATCACATCAGAAACAAATTTTTCTTGCAATCTTGGAATGATTTCATCTCGAATTAAACCTTTCATTTCAAACGGAACACCTGGTAAATTGACAATTACTTTATCGTCTATTTCTGTCCATAAACAAGGAGCAGTTCCATATTTATTTTGAATAAAAATTGATTTTTCTGGAATTAATGCTTGATCTTGATTAAGGTTATTCAGTTCTTTTGTGTAACCACGATTAGCAAATAATTGAATGATATTTTCTAAAACTTTTTCTTCTCTAACAAGACCACAATTCATAAAACGACACAAAGCTGTTTTAGTTTTATCATCTTTTGTAGGACCTAAACCGCCAGTTACAATGACCAAATCAGCCTTAGAAACACCACGACTAAAAGCTTCAATAATATGCTCCATTTCGTCTTGTACAGAAATAATTTCTTCGACTTCTATCCCGATTTTATTTAATTGTTGAGCGATGAAAGCCGAATTTGTATCGACAATTTGTCCGATTAAAATTTCGTCACCAATCGTCAGTAAAGTTGCTTTGATTTTCATTATAAAAAAACTTACTCGAAGTTAGTAAGTTTTCTTTGGTTTTATTCTGAGAATAAATTTATTTTTTATCAACACTATTATCTTCGATATATAAAGTATTCATTTTTTCGTTTGCTTCGTCCCAAACTGCATCAACTTTATCAGCTGTAATTACAATACCTTTGGTTGGAGGTGAAATTTTAGGTGTTTTTTTCAAAACTTTTTTATTGATAGCAATCCAAGAGTTGATCATTTCACTTTCATCATCACTTTTCTTGTAATGCAATTCTAAAACAAATCCTTTGTCTGTAAAATAAATATCTGGTGTATAATGATATGGAATCTCTTTTGTGTACCAAATTACCACTTCGATTTCATCAATAGTAGCTTTCGCTTCGAATACATTAAAGTCTAAAATTTGTTTTGTTCGATTTGTATCGATAAAATCCAATTTCAATAATTGATCTTTAACCAAATATTTTTTACCATAAACGTCCATTTCAAAAGAATAAACATTTTCTTGATAATTATTTGTTATTCCACGACCTACATTATAGGGCAATTTTACAATCGACATCACGTCATGATTCTGTTTATTAATCAGTTTTTGTAAATATTCTGATTGACTAAATCTTTCGTTATAAATCACACGAAACTGTTCTTTTGGTGGATTTCGATTCATTTCTATCATTTGCTCACGTTCTTTAGGACTTTCACTCCAATCTTCAAAAAATTTCAAACCTTTCTCAGTATAATGTGTTTGAACTTGAGTTTCAAAAGTAAATTCGTAAAACTGAGCTTTTAAAAAGCTAGAAATTAAAAAAGTTAATAGTATTATTTTTCTCATTGTTTATTTTTTATCAACACCTTCTTTATTATACAATTCGTTTCGCTTATCATTTGCTTCGTCCCAAATTTTATAAATTTCATCATCTGTTACAACTGGAATTGATGATTTTTTCGAATTTTCATCTATTTTTTTGAATTTATATGCTTTGTCTAATAATTTTATTGACTTTACTTTTATATAATTATTCATTTTACCATATTCATTTTCGATGTAATAATTCATTTCTAAAACAAATCCATCAATAGGAAAAATTGTAGAAGGCATGAAGTGAAAAGGAATATCTTTGGTAAACCAAATTTCGACATCGTAATCATTGTATTTAGCTGTTGCTCTATAAGATTTATATCCTAAAATTTCTTTAGACTCATCAAAATATTTCCATTCTAACTTTTCTAATGCTGTTTTAACAATGTATTTTCTACCATAAACATCATCTATTCTATAATTAAAACCTTTCTCAAAATCAAAATAACTCGATCCGAATGATAAACCAGGAACCGATTTCTTAATTTCTCCAGCACTTCCTTGTTCATTATTTAAACGAATCTCTTCAGTTGCTGTTTGTTCTGTTTTAGAAGCAAAAAATTTGTAATCAATTGCTCTAGGATTAGAATTTTGCTCAATATTCCATTTTCTATTTTCAGCATCAGGAATATGACTAAACCATTCTAAACCTTTCTCTGAGTAATCTGTTTTGTGTTTTGTTTCTACTTCCACCTCATAAACCTGAGCAGATAGATTAAACATTAAGAATAGAAATGTCAGTGTAAAAATATTTTTCATAATTGATTTTAAGTTTTTTAAATATAAAAATTCCTTTTTACACATGAAAATTGAAATGTTAAAAATAAAAATATTCAATAAACGATTTGAATAAAAATTTTTAAATCCTCTAATTTTGCCAGCTCTAAAAGAAATTTTACAGTAAAAATCAAATTAAAAATGATATTTTTTTATACACGTTATGAATACGTATTAGCTCAAAAATCAATTTCAGGAACTTTGAAAAAACAAAATCAAACCAAAGAATTTGATTTATTTATCATTACACCAGCAACCAAATTTTTAGGTTTTCCTATTGGCGGTGGATTAGTAAAAATGTCTAGATTATATACTAAAGAAGGACAACTGATTCACGCTAGAGAATATTCTGAAGAAATTAAACAAGAAGTAAAAAAACTAAAATCAACTTGTAAAATTCCATATTTCAAACTTTGGAAAGGTTATTTGATGATGATGGCAATTGCTTTGGTTGCAGCATTTATTTTTGGAATTAATAATAAAATAAAAGCTAATAATTACAACGAACAAACTTCTCATTTAACTGAAAGTTTAGATAATCTAAAAATTGGACAATTATATGGTGCTTCATTTTTTACAGATGCTGAAGGCAATAGTATTAATGGTTTACCACAAGGTTGGATAAAAATAGAAAAAATAGATGGTGATACAATTTTTGTAAAAAGAACCAAAGAATTAGTCGAAGGTAAAGCACTTTTTAATCTTGAAGATATAGAAATGATTAAACCTAAATCTGAACAAGATTTTAGTGATAAAATAGAAAAATTGAATTATAGTTTACTAAAAGAATCTTTACAATCTAAAGACAAAAAAAGTTATGATTTGACTTATATTGGTCAACAACATGAAAAATACCCAGGTGTGATTATGACCTTAAAAGCCGCCGAATAAAACTAAAAAAGAGTCACAAATACGTGACTCTTTTTTTATTGAAAATATTTATGATCTACAAAATATGTTTCTCTGCATGGTAAGAAGATCTCACCAATGGACCAGATTCTACATGACGGAAGCCTAAACTTCTAGCAAAATCTTCGTATTTTTTGAATTGTTCTGGCGTAATGAATTCTTGTAAAGGCAAATGTTTTTTTGTTGGTTGCAAATATTGTCCAATCGTAATTACATCTACATTTACGTTTGCAACATCTTGAATCGTTTCGTAAACCTCATCTTCAAACTCACCTAAACCAAGCATAATTCCTGTCTTAGTACGACGTTGTCCTGCTTCTTTTGCATAACGCAAAACCTCTAAAGAACGATCGTATTTTGCTTGAATTCGAACTTCTCTGGTCAATCTACGTACAGTTTCCATATTATGAGAAAGTACTTCTGGAGCAGCTTCTACCAAACGATCAATGTGTTTTTCCATTCCTTGAAAATCAGGAATCAAAGTTTCCATTGTTGTGCCTGGACTTATTCTACGAACAGCTTGAATAGTTTCTGCCCAAATAATAGAACCCATATCTTTTAAATCATCACGATCAACAGAAGTTAAAACCGCGTGCTTAATTTTCATTAATTTAATAGATCTTGCAACTTTTTCTGGTTCTGCCCAATCCACTTGTTCTGGTCGCCCAGTTTTTACTCCACAAAAACCACAAGAACGAGTACAAACGTTCCCCAAAATCATGAATGTTGCAGTTCCTTCTCCCCAGCATTCACCCATGTTTGGACAACTACCACTTTGGCAAATTGTATTCAATTTATATTTATCAACCAAACCTCTCAACTCGCGATGCTTCTTACCAGTTGGTAATTTTACACGCAACCATTCGGGTTTTTTGACTCTTCCATCTGCTTGAATTTCTACATTCATACGTTACATTTGAAATGCTAATTTACGACATATTTTTCATCTGTTTGTAGGATTATCGAAAGTATTGATTTTATCCTAAATTTATTAGTTTGGAATACGAATTGATAACATATTAAACCTTAAAATTAAGATTATGAAAATTTTTAAAATAGCTTGTTTACTTATTGGATTATCAATAATTAGTTGTACAAATTCTAAAGAATCTGTTAATAATCAAGAACAAAACGATTCTATTACAACTGAGAATAAAGATTCTATTATTGACAAAGAACACAATGCAAAAAATTCGTTAGACTGGGAAGGAACTTATCACGGTGTGATTCCTTGTGCTGATTGTGAAGGAATTCATCTGATGTTGACATTAAAAGGTGATGATTCTTATAATTTGATGGAAGAATATCAAGGTACAGATGTTAAAAATGATTACAAAGGAGATCTGATTTGGAGTTTAGATGGAAATAAAATTAATTTCAAAACTACAAATGGTAATTACATTTTCTTTGTTGGTGAGAATAAATTAACCATGTTAGATCAAGAAGGAAAACCAATTGAAGGTGAACTTGCAGACAAATATATTTTGGTAAAGAAATAATTAAAAGCGTTAGAAATCTAACGCTTTTATTGTAAATATTTATTTTTAATTAATTCATCAAAAACCATTAAAACTCCGATAACTTGTATTTCTTCATGTTGATATTCATCTAAATTAAAATACCTAATCGCTTCGATTTCATTGGTTGGTTTTATCTCTTCAATTAAATCGTAAAGAAAACAATCTTGCTCCATTTGTAAATTATTTTCACCGTAAGCCAAAGCAGAAATATGACAAAAATATTGAAGTTTCTCTTTGTTCAAGTCCAAGCTTAATTCTTCATTAATTTCTCGAATCAAACCATCAATAGGAGTTTCATTTTCATCAATTTTTCCACCTGGTAAATACCAAGCTTTTTTATTTTTGCTGTAAGTCAATAAAAGACGATTATTTTTTATAACTAACAATCCAGCAGTTTTTAACTCTTTCATTATTTATTAATAAAAAAAGCCGAAAGAAATCTTCGACTTTTAAGAATATGATTATTTGTTTCTATAAGCTTTCTCCCAATTCCAAGAAGTTTTTAAAGAATCTCTCAGTGAAACTTTAGGTTCCCAATTAAGTTCCGACTTTGCAAAAGAATTATCAGCATAAGCTTCTATAATATCACCTTCTCTTCTCTCTTTAATCTGATAATTTATTTTTAGATCATTTGCTTCTTCGAATGCTTTTACAACTTCTAGAACAGTAGATCCTTCTCCACTTCCTAAATTAAAATATTCTAAATTAGATTTGTTTGATTTTGATAATAAACGTTCAATTGCTTTTACATGCGCATCTGCCAAATCATTTACATCCACATAATCTCTAATTGGTGTTCCATCTCTTGTTGGATAATCATCACCCCAAACTTGTAAGAAATCACGTACTCCAGCTGCAGTTTGCGTTACGTAAGGAACCAAATTATTTGGAATTCCGACGGGTAACTCTCCTATTTTTGCTGACGGATGCGCTCCTACTGGATTAAAATATCTTAGAGCAATAACATTTTTACCAGAAACAGCTGAATAATCTTCTAAGATTTCCTCTGCCATTTTTTTTGTATTTCCGTAAGGAGATTCTGGTCGTTTTGTTAATGTATTTTCTGTAATAGGCATAACTTCTGCTTGTCCAAAAACAGTACAAGAAGAACTAAAAATAAAATTATCTACATCAAATTCATCCATAGACTCTAAAATATTCAATAAACCTAAAAGATTATTACGGTAATACATCAAAGGTTTTTGAACACTTTCACCAACAGCTTTGTGAGCTGCAAAATGGATGATTCCTTCTATTTTATTTGTTTTAAAAAATTCTTTTACAGCAACTTGATCTTTTAAATCAAAAATTTCTAAATCTATTGGTTTAGAAGTAATACTTTCTATTCTTGCTTTAAAATCTTCTTTCGCATTTGATAAATCATCAATAACCACAACATCGAAACCTGCATTTTGCAAAGCAACAACCGTATGTGAACCAATGTAACCTAATCCGCCAGTTACCAATATTTTTTTCATAGAATGGTTTTGTATTGAAATATAACGTAAAAAAAGCTTTCTAATTTGGAAAGCTTTTAAATATTTTATTTACCGAAAAACGCTCGAACAGATTGAGTGATGTAACTCAGTTGTTCTTCATTTAATTCTGTATGCATTGGTAAAGAAATCACTTCTTCAATCAATTTATTTGTATTCGGAAAATCAGCATCGTTATAATGTCCATTATCATAAGCTTTTTGCTTACGTAAAGGAACTGGATAATAAATCATAGCCGGAATTTCTTTTTCGGTTAAAAAAGCTTGTAATTCATTTCTTTTTCCATTTTTTACTCGTAAAGTATATTGATGAAAAACATGAGTAGAATCTTCACTTGTCTGTGGTGTTAGCAATTCTTCTACATCTGCAAAAGCATTGTTATAATACTCAGCAGCATTTCTTCTTGCTTGATTATACAAATCTAAATGTGGCAATTTCACTCTTAAAACAGCAGCTTGTACACTGTCTAATCTAGAATTTACACCTACTTCTTCATGGTAATAACGTTGATACATCCCGTGATTCACAATTCCTCTTAAACGATGAGCTAATTCATCATTATTTGTAAAAATAGCTCCACCATCACCGTAACCACCTAAATTTTTAGATGGAAAAAATGATGTACATCCAATATCACCAATTGTTCCTGCTTTTTTACCTTTATATTCTGCTCCAATTGCCTGTGCAGTATCTTCTATAACATATAAATTATGCGCTTTAGCAACTTCTAAAATAGCATCCATATTGGCACATTGACCAAATAAATGAACTGGAATAATAGCTTTAGTTTTAGGTGTGATTGCCGCTTTTAAACCTTCAATATCAATTGTAAAAGTATCGTAATCAACATCAACTAATTTAGATTCTAATCTTAATAAATTAATTACTTCTACAGTTGCAGCAAATGTAAAATCTGCTGTAATCACCTCATCACCAGGTTGTAAATCCAAAGCCATCAAAGCTATTTGTAAAGCATCGGTTCCATTTCCACAAGGAATCACATGTTTTACATCTAAATACTGTTCCAATTCTGTTTGAAAACTCTTTACAGCTGGACCATTGATAAAAGCAGCAGAATCTATAACTTCTTGAATTCCTTTATCAACTGCTTCTTTAATATTTTGATATTGACTTTGTAAGTCAACCATTTGTATTTTTTTCATTTCTGAATCTTAACTATTATTGAAACAAATGTACAAAAAACATCATCACAATTTTTAACTTTGCAAAAGCATGCAGATGATATACAACATATTTATTAGACTTTACGGTTTTTGTTTAAAAATCGCTTCGATCTTTGTTCCTAAAGCTAAATTTTGGGTTGACGGAAGAAAAGATTGGCAACAAAAAATGGCAGCTAAAATTGGAGCAAACGATCAGGTTTTATGGATTCATTGTTCTTCTTTGGGTGAGTTTGAACAAGGAAAACCTGTTATTGAAGCTCTAAAAAAACAATATCCTAACAAGAAAATTGCACTTTCTTTTTTTTCTCCTTCTGGTTATGAAATCAGAAAAAATTATGCAGAAGCAGATTATGTCTTTTACCTTCCTTTGGATACGAAGAAAAATGCTCAAGATTTAATTTCTATCTTAAAACCCGAATTATTAGTTTTAGTAAAATATGAATATTGGTATAATTTGATACAAGAACTTCATCAAAACAAAATTCCTACAATTGTTGTTTCTGCAATTTTTAGAGAAAATCAAAACTTCTTTAATAACAACGGAAATAATTGGTTTGCAAAAAAACTAAACTTAATTAATCATTTTTTTGTACAAAATGAAAGTTCTAAAACTTTACTTTCTTCAATTAATATCAACCAAGTTACTATCGCTGGTGACACAAGATTCGATCGGGTAAAAACGTTGATTAACGAAGAATTTTCTGATGTAAAAATTATGCAATTCACAGAAAATAAAAAAGTAATTATTGTTGGAAGTTCTTGGCCTAAAGATGAAGAATTGTTTTTTAATTACCTAAAAGATAAATCAATCAGTACAGATTGGAAAATTATTTTTGCACCTCATCAAATCGATGAAAAATCAATTAGTGAATTAGAAAAAAAATTTCCAGAAGCAGTAAAATACACCGAATATTCTAATGATGAAAACAAGCAAATTCTAATTTTAGATACAATTGGCATGTTGAGTAAGCTTTATTCTTTAGCTGATATTGTTTACATTGGAGGTGGCTTTGGTGCCGGAATTCATAATACTTTAGAAGCTGCAACTTTTGGTAATCCGATAATTATTGGACCTAAATACCAGAAATTTCAAGAAGCGATTGATCAGTTAGAAAATGGAAATTTAATTAGTATTCAAAATCAAACTGAATTTGACCATACTTTAAATGAACTAATTAATAATTCGACCAAAAGAGAAAAAATGGCAAACAAAGCAAAAGAATATGTTCATCAACAAAAAAATGCAACAGAAGTTATTCTTGATTATTTAAAACAAATAATTAAATAGAAACCTTGATTTTTTTTCAAGTTTTTTTTGTTTAAAAAATTTTATTTCTACATTTGTAGTAATGTAACTTTTATTAAAATGAATTTATCTAAGAAAGAAGAAGAGATTATGGAAATTATCTGGCAAGGCGAACAAGTTTTTGCTAAAGATATTATTGATGCTTTACCAGAACCAAAATTAGCAGCCACAACAGTTTCTACTTTGTTAAAAAGAATGACCGATAAAGGTTACATCGCTTATGAAACGATCGGAAACGCAAGAAAATATTTTCCATTAGTAAAAAAAGAAGATTATTTCTCTAAAGAAGTGAAAGGAATGATTGCTTCATTTTTTGGCAATTCTACTAGTCAATTTGCATCGTTTTTTGCAAAATCGAGTAATTTGTCTGTTGAAGAATTAGAAAACTTAAAGAAAATAATCGATACAGAAATCGACAAAAAAAAGAAATAATATGTTGACTTATCTAATAAAATTCATTCTCTGCTCTGGTTTTTTATTTCTGTTCTACAAATTGTTTTTAGAGAGAGAAAATATGCACAAAATCAATCGATTTTATTTGATTTTCGCTTTACTTTTCTCCATTTTTGCGCCTTTTTATAAAATAGAAGTTCCGGCAACTGTTTATTCAGAAAAAATTCCAACCAAAGTTTTAGAACAATTTTTAGATAATCAAACTTATAAAATTGAAGAAAGTTTTGAGTGGAATTACCTCAACATTTTATTGATTATTTATGGTTTTGTTACGTTTTTCCTGCTCTTAAGATTTGCCTATCATTTGTATCAAATGAACAAAAAAATTAGAGCGAACGAAAAAATAAATCAAGAAAATATCACGTATGTCGTTTTAGAAAAAAACGGTCAACCTTTTAGTTTTTTATCCTACATTTTTGTGAATATTGAACATTTTGATCCGATTTATCAAAATTTAATCCTACACGAAAAAGCGCATGCCAAACAAAAACATTCTTGGGACATTTTATTATTAGAAATTTTAACGACTCTGTTTTGGTTCAATCCATTTCTTTATCCATTTAAAAAATCTATCAAATTAAATCATGAATTTTTAGCAGATAATTATGTACTAAAATTTCATAAAGATGTGAAATCTTATCAAAACCAAATATTAGAGTTTTTAACATTACCAGAAGCTTCACATTTGGCAAGTAACTTCAATTTTAACTTAACAAAAAAACGTTTACTCATGATGACCAAACAAACTTCTACAAGAAAAATAGGATTTCTTTCGTTCAGTTTTTTACCCTTTTTCTTTTTGGCATTTATCTTATTTAGTCAAAAGAATTTTGCACAAAAAATTGATTCTGCATCTGTGAAATTAGAACAAAAATTAGAGCAAAACATCAATAAAGCACCAGATTTAATTGTGACAGAATCCATCGAAATTCCTGAGGAAACAAAACAAGAAATTTCTAAACAAATCGGAGATTTTAATCCAATTGATATTAAAAAAGTTAGTGTACAAACCATTGGTGATGAAAAAATGATTGTAATCAATGACTCGATCAAAGTAAATCTGAAAAAGAATAAATCACCACAAATCAATATCAAAAAAGATAAAGTCGAAATAATAGAAGTTGATGAAAGTGTTCTAAAAACGATGAATCCTAATCAAATTAGAAAAATAGATGTATTAAAAGAAGGTTATGAGGATGGCGGAGTTATCATTATTAACGATAGTATAAAAATTCGTAAATCTGGAAGCCAAATTTCACCTAAGAAGTCTCAAGTAAAAGTTGGAAGAATAGTCATGGTTAGACCTCAAACATTTAGTAATGAAGACCTCAAACAAAAAATAGAAAATATAGACAAAGGTGTTGTATTTGATGAAAAACAACCAACCAAAAAAGAAATAAAAAATAGCAATTTTACTCTCGTTTATAGTTACCAAGAAAATGACACAAACGATAAAAAAACACAAACAAATTATAGTTACAGCAGTTCTTTTACAGAAACTGCAACAAAGAAAAAGGAGATCGATTGATCTCCTTTCAAGTTTAAAAAAAATTATTACTATTTATGAAAAATTAAATTATTTACTTTTTTTACTTTGCTTAAAATCTTTCGATTTGTTTTGATGTTTTGCTTGGTAAGATTTCAATTGATCTGCCGATAAAATTTCTGCTAATTTTTGATCAAATTCTTCATGATTTCCACCTTTCTTGAAAGATTTCTCCGACTTAGACGTTTCAGATTTTTTAGCGTCTCTTTTTGCTTTCATTTCCGTTTGTCTATTTTCTAACAAAGCTTTTACTTTTTTCTTTTGATCTGTTGATAAATTAAGATCATCAAACTGTTTCAATTGTTCCTCTACCGTTGGTGGTTGTCTTCTTTCTGTTTTCTCTGGTCTTTCAGAAACATCAAAATCATCGTTAAAATTTTGTGCATTTACAGAAGCTATAATTACTAAACTTGCGATTAAAAAATACTTTTTCATAATTGATTTGTTTTATTTGTATAGCAAAGTTGCATTAAGCAAATTAGAGAAGAAAAAATAGTCGGTAAAACCCAATGTTTTATAGGTTAACAGTGTTATTTTAAAACAAAAAGTTAAGAAAACAAACCTCTTTAACATGATTTTAATTAATTATACAAATCTGAAATATTTTTTATAATATTGATAAATAATTAAGAATTCTAATAAAATTAATACATAATTAAAAAAGGAATAGTATAAATTAATCAAAAATTATTCTATGAAAAAAAATTTACTACTGATCTCTACACTTATATTAACTAATTTGGCTTTAGCACAAACTTCTATTTCATTCGAATCATCAGAAGGTTATTCTCTAGGAAGTGTAAATAATCAAAACAATTGGACAATTTATGAACCTGATGAAGATTCTGAATTTTTACCAATTGTGAATATTACAGATGAACGCGCAACAGAAGGTGCAAATTCTTTAGAAGTGGTTTCACAAAACAGTTTTGAGTCTTCGGGTGCATCTAAAACATTAGAAACAATTGATTATAATTTTAGTTTAAGTTTGGATGTTTTTGTAAAAGCAGAACCAGAAAGTGCAATGGGTTCTGAAATTGTTTTGGATTTATTAAACGATGAAATCAATTTTGCTGAAATCAATTTTTCTATTGATAATACAATTTGGGCTGGTTCTGCTAATTGGTTATCAGAAATCGAAGGTATAACTTATGACTTTAATAAATGGTACAAAGTCCGTTACGATGTTGATCTTGATCAAAAAACTTATGTAATTTTATTAAATGATGAAATAATTTTTGAAGATTATTATGATGCAGGAACAAACTTAGTTGGTTTAGATTTTTTTATGTTCGATTATGGATCTAGTTTTAATATTGACAACATAGAAATTAAACCTTTAGATGATTTATCTATTAATAATCAACAGAAAAATATAGTTTCTATTTTTCCAAATCCTACTTCTGACTTTATTAATATCAAAACAGAAAACAAAGTAGAATCTGTAGAAATATTCGATTATTCAGGAAAATTACTTTTACAACAAAAATCCAAGAAAATTAATATTCAACATTTAAACCAAGGGAATTATTTATTAAAAATAACTACCGACAAAGGTTCTTTAACAAAGAAAATCATCAAAAAATAAAATAAAAAACGCTTCGAAATCGAAGCGTTTTTTGTCGGAAAAAATATGTTGGAATTGCTAAACATTCATCAATTTATCGATTGTGTTTTGCATAGACCCAGTCTCTCTCATGCGATTGTGTAAGAAAAAAGCTTCCTCTAAAATATGAGGAGTTTGTCCACCTCTTTCTTCGCTCGCTTTCGTAAAATAATTCAATAATTCATCTTTATATGATGGATGAACACAATTCTCTATAATCGTAATTGCTCTTTCTCTCGGTGCTAAACCTCTTAAATCCGCCAAACCTTGTTCTGTCACAATAACATCTACATCGTGCTCACTATGATCTACATGCGTCACCATCGGAACAATGCTAGAAATATCACCGTTCTTTGCGATTGAAGAAGTAACAAAAATTGACAAATAGGCATTACGAGCAAAATCACCAGAACCACCAATTCCGTTCATCATGTGCGTACCATTAACATGTGTCGAATTTACATTTCCGTAAATATCACATTCTAAAGAGGTATTAATTGCAATAATCCCTAAACGTTTAATAACTTCTGGCGAATTACTTATATTTTGTGGACGTAAAACGATTTTATCTTTGTATTGATTGATGTTATTCATCACACGATCGTAACATTCTGCCGAAACAGTAAGTGAAGATGCAGATGCAAAAGTTAATTTCCCAGAATCTATCAAATCGAAAGTCGAATCTTGAAAAACTTCTGAATACATTGTCAAATTCTCAAAATCAGAATCAACCAAACCACCTAAAACTGCATTTGCTACTTTTCCAATTCCACATTGTAAAGGTTTCAATTCTTTTGTCAAACGACCTTCTGAAACTTCGTTTTCTAAAAATTTTACAATATTTTGAGCAATAGCTGTTGTATTTTCATCTGCAGGAGCAATATCTCCAGGCATATCTTGAATGTCTTGAAAAACAATTCCTATAATTTTATTAGGATCAATTTTTATCACATCAGAACCAACTCGATCACTAGATTCTACGATATTAATTGGTTTTCTTGGATAATCACCAACCGAATAAATATCATGAATACCTCTAATATTCGTTGGAATTTTCGTATTGATTTCGATAATTAATTTTTCAGAATTTTCTGCAATCGTCACATTATTACCAACAGAAGTTGTTGGCACCAAACTACCATCTTCTAAAATTTCTGCAACTTCTAAAACCCCAATATCTAATTTGAATGTTCCATTCGTTAAAAACTCAGAAGTTTCGCTCAAATGTTGATCAAGAAAAAGAACATTTCCTTTATTGATTTCTTCTCTAAGTGAACGATCTACCTGAAATGGCAAACGTTTATTTAAACTTTTATTTCTTGCTAATTTTCCATCAGTATCATGACCTAACGAAGCACCTGTTACTAAAGTTATTTTAAGTTCTTCTGTTAAAGATCGATCTGCCAAAGCTTTTAAAACCACTTTCACATCTCCACCTCTTGTAAAACCACTCGCACCAACAATCATATTATTTGTAAATAATTTTGCTGATTCTTCGGCTGTCATTATTTTCGAGCTTAAAGCTGCATTTTTTATTCTTCCCTCCATATTTTGCGTTTTTTATACTACATTCATATGTAGCTAATTACAAAATTGGATTATTTTTTTTATTTCCGAATAACATAAAAAGACAGATATTTATTAAATCAGGACATTTATTTTGTGTCGTAAATACATCATACAAAAAAATATTAGTATATTTAAACCTAATAGTTATCGTAAAAGCAATGGTACAAGATCAAAACCACAAATTAGCAACACGCTATTACCTTACAGAGATTGATAAGATTCCTGACTCTATATTCTGCTACCACACAGAGATTAATGAACCGATGGTAATTGAGCATGAACATGATAAAGGGCAGTTTCTGTATTGTGAAGGTGGTATTGTATATGTTACAGTAGGAAAAGACACCTTTTATTTACCAGCAAGACATTTTATTTGGATACCACCAAAATTTCCTCATAGCATACACCCAAGTTCACCTGAAATTATCATGAGGAATTTGTATTTTCCTATTAATGAAAACGATGATAAACGATTTTTTAGTGATATTGGAATTTATCCTGCGAATAATTTCTTGATGGAATTTATTTTGTATTCTAAGCAATGGGTTGGTGATATCACTTCGAATGATCGCTCTGCTTATGTAATTGCCAATGCATTTAAAGAATTATTACCAAAATTAAACAAAGACAGCCTAAAACTTTCTTTGCCTTTACCAAGTGATGAACGTTTGAGAAAAGTAATCGAATTTCTAAAGGATAAAATGGACAGTTCTATTACCATGAAAAAGATTTCTGATGAATTTGGTTTCAGTGAACGTTCACTTTCTAGACTTTTCCAAAAGGATGTAAAACTTACTTTTGTGCAATATTTCACAATATTAAGAATGCTTCGTGCGTTAGAATTATTAATAGAAGATAAAAACTCGATTAGCGAAGTTGCCAATCTTGTTGGTTACAATAGTTTACCTACTTTCAGTAATACTTTTCAGAAAGTAATTGGCGTTAGACCAACAGATTATGCTAAGAAAAAAGATATTTTATAAATGAAAATTTATAACGTAAGTGGTTTAGGTGCAAATGGAAAGGCATTTGAAAAATTACAATTAAATAAAGAATTTGAGTTAATAAACATTCCTTGGCTTTTACCAGAAAGTAATCAAGAATCTTTAGCTCATTATGCGGAACGTATGATTGGTTACATCAATACAAATGAAGAGTTTATATTGATGGGATTATCTTTTGGTGGAATTATGATTCAAGAAATGAATCGATTTGTTCAGCCAAAACATAATTTTTTGATTTCGACTGTTAAGAACAGAAAAGAACTACCACCTTTCATGCGTTTTTCGGCAACAATAAATGCACATAAAGCAATGCCAATGGGTTTCATCACCTCTAACAAAGTGATGTCTTACACCATGATGCGTAAATTGTATTACACAAAAAAATCAGATGCATTAGATGATATTTTCGAATTTAAAGACAAAGAATATCTTAAATGGTCTATACACAAAATTGTAAATTGGAAACATTCTGATCAATACCAAGAAAACAATATCACTCAAATTCATGGTAATAAAGACATTGTTTTTCCGATACAATACATTAAAAATCCGATTGTAATTGAAGGTGGAACTCACATCATGGTCATGCAAAAACCAAAACAGGTAAGCACAGAAATTAATAAAATTTTAAATAGATTTTAAATCCTCGAAATAAGTTAATTCTAAAACAGAATTGTTAGCATCAACAACATTATATTGACCAATTTTTGTTCTTCTTAATGCAGTTAAATAACCTCCAGAATTTAAAGCTTTGCCAAAATCATTAGCCAAAGATCTAATATAAGTTCCTTTAGTACATTCGACTTCGAAATCTATAAAAGGTAAATCTATTTTAGTTATTTTAAATGAATTAATAATGATTTTCCTTGATTCAACTTCTATCTCTTCACCAGCTCGTGCCAACTCATACAATCTTTTACCATCTTTTTTTATAGCAGAATGCATAGGAGGTTTTTGATAAATCTCTCCAATAAACTGAGGTAAAGTTTCCTCAATCAATTCTTTTGTGATATGTTCTGTTGGATAAAATTGATTTTCTTCTGATTCTAAATCATAAGTTGGCGTTGTCGCACCCAATTTTATTGTTCCCGTATAAGTTTTTTCTTCTGCCTGAATTTGATCAATATTTTTGGTCATTTTACCACAACATAAAATCAACAATCCTGTTGCTTTAGGATCTAAAGTCCCTGCATGACCAACTTTTATTTTTTTAAGATCATAAGCTTTTCTAATGTTCCAACGAACTTTATTGACAACATCAAAAGATGTCCAATCCAATGGCTTATCTACTAAAAAAACTTGACCAGCTTGTAATTCTTCTGTTGTCATTATTTGTTCTGATTAATCATCACAGCAACTTCACTTTCTGGTAGATTTTCTTTATTTTCTGATGGTGTATTCCAAAAATAAATCAATAATACAATTCCGATAATGATTCGATACCAACCCCAAAATTTAAAACCATATTTCGTCAAGACAGAAATAAAAGATTTTACAGCAACTAAAGCAACTACAAAAGCAACTACATTTCCTAAAACAAACAACATAATATGCTCTTGATCTTGAAAAATCATTTCATAACCTTTCATTGGATTCACTGTATTTTCACCCCAAGTTTTTACAAAAACAGAATAAACGGTTACAGCTAACATTGTAGGAACAGCCAAAAAGAAAGAAAATTCTGCTGCAGCTTTTCTAGAAAGTCCTTGCGTCATCCCTCCAATAATTGATGCTGCAGAACGAGAAGTTCCTGGCATCATGGCTAAACATTGCCAAAATCCGATCACAACCGCTTTTTTTACCGTAATTTCTTTTTCATCATGAATTTTTGGGTTCTTAAACCATTTATCAACAAAAATCAAAATTACACCGCCAAAAACCAACATTGCCGAAATTGCAATTTGATTTCCTAAAACAGCTTCTATTTTTTCATCTAATAATTTACCTAAAATTAATGCTGGCACAACAGCACAAGCCAGTTTAAAATAAAAATTAAAGTTGAAATCTTTTAGATTAAAGAATTTTTTCCAATACAAAACTACAATGGATAAAATTGCACCAAATTGTATAGAAACTTGAAACATTTTAAGAAATTCGCTTTCTGGCAATCCCATCAAAGCAGCAGTAAAGCCCATGTGTGCTGTTGAAGAAATTGGCAAATATTCTGTTAATCCTTCAACAATTGCAATGATGATGGCTTCTAAAGTATTCATAATAAAAAGAGATTATTTAGATCGTTTTTGGTTTTAATAATATAGCATAGATTTCTAATACAAATCCTATCAAAATTAACAATGGTGCCAATCTTATACGAGTGAAAGAATAAATTCCTTCGTTCCAATAAGTCCGATCAAAGACACCATCTGGACGAGTATTTGCATCTGGACCAGTCATTAGAAAAAATCCAAAAAAGATGAATGCTAATCCAATTGCCATGAAAAGATAATTTTTCTTACCAAATAAAAAGGTAAAATCTGAAGCGGATTTCACTTCAGATTTTGATATTGTTGTTTTTGTTTTATTCAAACCCATGTTTCTAATTAATAAAGTTGATCAGTTTTCAACCTTAGATATCTCCAAGATGCTAATAATGTACTGCAAACTGCAATGATGACTCCAATACCAATTAAAATCAGCATTAGATATAAATATTTTTCATTCCATAAAGCAATATTCACTGTCATCGAGAAATAATACCATAACCCAGATAATATTGCTATCGAAATAATTCCTCCAATCAATCCTAATAAAGCACTTTCTAACAAGAAAGGTTTCATAATAAATCTTCTTCTAGCTCCAACCAATTGCATGGTTTTTATACTAAAACGTTTAGCATAAATTTTTAATCTTAACGAGTTATTGATTAATACAATTGCAATTACCAAAAAGACAACCGCAAAAATCATCAACCAAAAAGTAATCTTATCAATGCTATTATAAACCTCAACCATCAATTTATCATCATTCACAACTTCATCTATAATCGGATTTGCCTGAATCACATTTTTTATACTATCAATCTTTGCTGGATCTACATAATCTGGTTTCAAAGTGATTTGTACTGATGCCGGATAAATATTCTCCTCGAACAAAGAAGTATCATCAACACCTAATTCTTGCTTCGCAATTTTAGATGCTTGTTCTTTGCTAATGTACTTGGTAGATTCTACAAAAACATGTTGTGTTTTTAAAGAGTCTATGTATTTCGCTTGGTTTTCTAATTCTTTATCTTGCGCTTTTGCATCGTATTCATTATTAAAAAAGGCTTCTAATTTTAGCTCTCTTTTAATATATTCAGCATAACTTTGAGCATTGATAATAATCAAACCAAAAATACCTAAAAGAAATAAGACTAAAGAAATACTAATTACTACCGTAATGTTAGAAGATCGAAGTCTTCTTTTTTCAAATTTCTCGTTTGTTTTTGACATTTGGGCTATTTTTGGGGCTAAGATAAAAAAAACTTCATTGGAAAGAAAAGATAAACGAATGAAGTTGGTTAAACATATCTTAAAATTTTAGATTTTGAAAGTAAGAGCAAAGAAACATTTAGGTCAACATTTTCTTAATGACGAATCAATTGCGAAACGTATCGCAGATGGTTTGACATGGGAAAACTTTCAGGAAGTTTTAGAAATTGGTCCTGGAATGGGTGTATTGACAAAATATATTTTACAAGAAAAAAAGAAAATTTCTGTTGTAGAAATCGATACAGAATCGGTAGAATATCTGAGAGATAATTATGCTTTATTTTATTCTGATTTTAAGATTTATGAAGAAGATTTCTTAAAAATGGATTTCAAGAAATTCCCAGATCAAATCGCTGTTTTAGGAAATTTCCCATACAACATTTCTACCCAAATCATTTTCAAAGTTTTAGAAGAAAGAGAGCAAGTGCCAGAAGTTGTTGGGATGTTTCAGAAAGAAGTTGCAGAACGCATTGCAGCTCCCAAAGGAAACAAAATCTATGGCATACTTTCTGTACTTGCACAAGCTTATTATGAAGTTGAATATCTTTTTACCGTAAACGAAAATGTGTTCACACCGCCACCAAAAGTTAAATCTGGTGTAATTCGTATGAAACGTTTCAGAGAACATTTGGATTTGGATGAGAAAAAATTCTTTCAAGTAGTAAAAGCAGGTTTTAACCAAAGAAGAAAAACCTTAAGAAATGCTTTAAAACCAATCGGAATTCCTGAAGAATTAAACGATCACGAATTTCTTAATTTACGTGCAGAACAATTAGGTGTTGACGAATTCATCGAGTTAACAAAATTAATGTCTAAATAAAAAAATGAACGAAGAAATTACAAAAGATTTCATGAGCGATTTGAGTCAAAACATTCAAGACCAAAACGCAAAGGCTGTCAAAGAAGCAATTGGAGATTTACACCCTGCAGATATCGCAGAACTTTTCAATGACTTATCTGTTGACGAGCAATCTTATGTAATCAATTTATTAGATAACGAAATTTCTGCAGACATTCTGTTAGAATTAGAAGAAGATGACAGACGAAAAATCTTAAAATCTTTTTCTGCTAAAGAAATTGCCGAAGAAGTTATCAACGAAATGGATACCGATGATGCTGCGGATATCATTAGCGAGTTATCTGACAAGCAAAAAGTCGAAGTAATTTCGCAAATAGAAGATCAAGAACACGCCAAAGAAATCGTCGAACTTTTACGCTACGACGAAGATACTGCTGGTGGTTTGATGGGAAAAGAATTTGTAAAAGTCAACAAAGATTGGTCTATCATCAATGCCGTTAAACAAATGCGTCGTCAAGCAGAAGATATGGAAGAAGTTTTTTCTATCTATGTTGTTGATGAAGAAGATAAATTATTAGGATTATTAAGTCTCAAAAAATTATTAACCACTTCTGCAAATGCGAAAGTAGAAGATGTTTACACCGACAAAATCCAATACGTAAACACTTTCACAGACGATGAAGAGGTTGCGAATATGATTACAAAATACGATTTGTACGAAATTCCTGTTGTTGATGAATTAATGCGTTTGGTTGGAGTCATTACAGTAGATGACGTAATTGATGTAATCCGAGAAGATGCTGACGAAGATTACCAATTAGCAGCCGGTATTACACAAAATGTTGATTCTGATGACTCGATTTGGAAATTGACCAAAGCACGTTTACCTTGGCTTTTGCTCGCGCTTGTTGGTAGTTTTGTAGCTGTAAATGTTTCGCAAAGTTTTAGTAATGCCATGAATTTGTATCCACAATTATTTTTCTTCACGCCTCTTGTTGCGGCGATGGCAGGAAACGTAGGTGTACAATCTTCAGCTATCATTGTGCAAGGCCTTGCAAACAACAACATTACTGGCTCAATATGGAAAAGATTAGGTAAAGAAATGATTTTAGCTTTACTCAACAGTAGTGTTTTAGCAATTGTTCTTCTTTTTGGCTCGCATTTCATCATGAACACAACTTACGAAATCTCTTCTACCATTGTTTTAGCATTAGTTACAGTCATGATTTTAGCAAGTTTAATCGGTACTTTTATACCAATTATGTTGAATAAATATGGTGTTGATCCTGCGATTGCAACTGGGCCATTTATTACCACAAGTAATGATATTTTTGGATTGCTAATCTATTTTTCTATTGCAAAACTGATTCTTGGATTCTGATTATTTTCTTAAGATAATTTTAAATTCTGTTCCCGTTTCTTTTGATGATTTATTTACAAAAATTTTTCCTTTGTGGTAATCTTCAATAATTCTTTTAGCTAAAGATAAACCTAATCCCCAACCTCTTTTTTTGGTTGTAAAACCAGGTTCGAAAATCTTTTTCTGTAAATTTTTAGTTATTCCAGGTCCTGTATCTTGCACTAAAATTTCTACTGTTTTTTCTTTATCCTCAATATACAATCCTAAAATCCCTTTATTTTCCATCGCATCAACTGCATTTTTTATCAAATTTTCTAAAACCCAACTAAACAACGGTTCACTCATATTTAAGATGATCTCACTTTCGTTTGACTGAAACTTGAATTCGATATTTTTAGACAAACGCAAGGTCAAATAATCGTAGGTTTTTTTAGAAACTTCGACAATATTTGTTGGCTTCAACACAGTAACCGAACCTATTTTAGAAAATCTTTCGGCAATTTGTTTCAATCGATTAACATCTTTTTCAATTTCATCTACAGAAGTTTGATCAATTTCCTCCATTTTCAATAATTCGACCCACCCCATCAACGATGATAATGGCGTACCAATTTGATGAGCAGTTTCCTTTGCCATACCTGCCCACAAATAACTTTTTTCAGTTTCTCGAATGGTTTTGAAATACCAAAAACTAAACAATAAAAACAGCGAAATCAAACCAACCAAAATCGCGGGATAATATTGTAATTGATTCAACAAAGCAGAATTCTCGTAATAAATAAAATTTTTCCCAGTTGCTAAATCAATCTCGATTGCATCATGAGATTTTTTTAGATTATTAAAATATTTATTTAATCGTTTTTGATCGTTCTCAAGGTCTGATTCTATATTTTTTGTTTCTAAAATTTCGTGATTTTCGTCAGCTAAAATTACTGGAATCGTTTGATTAGCTTCTACAATCGTAAACAAAAATTCTTGTGTATTAGAATCTATAAAATCTGTCCCACTTAACAACTCCAAAGCGCTTGCATAAGACTCGATTTTTTGTTTTTCTTCTATTTTTAGTTTATTGACAAATCGGGTACTAAAGTATAATGTACCACCAAAAAGCAAGCTGATAAAAAAAAAGATCAGCCAACGGCTAAAAATGTTATTTTGAAATAAATTTTTCATTAAAAAGTTAAAAACAATAGAAAATCTGCACCAAAAGTAAACTATTTATTTAATTATTTATTTTTCTATCAAACGCTAAAAATGATAAATGTAATTTTTTTAAAAGTTTAATATACCTTATTTTTGTATCACAAACTCACTTAGAGTAAAATTTATGGATCGTTTTTCATTTTTAAATGCCGCTCATATAAATTATATAAGCGACTTATATGATCAATACCTTCAGTATCCAGATAGTGTGGATGCAAGTTGGAGAGTATTTTTTCAAGGGTATGATTTTGCAAATCAGACGTACAACGGTGAACCTCTTTTAGGTGACACTGCAAATGTTGAGGTTTCTTCTACTTCTTCACAAGTTCCAGAAAAAGTTCAAAAAGAATTTAATGTTATCAATCTAATTGATGCATACAGAACTCGTGGACATCTTTTTACCAAGACAAATCCGGTAAGAGAAAGAAGAAAATGGGAACCAGATTTAGCAATTGCAAATTTTGGTTTGACTGATGCAGATTTAGATGCAACATTCAATGCTGGAAGTGTCTTAGGAATTGGTGGGCCAAGAACTTTGCGAGAAATCATTCAACATTTACAAGAAATGTATTGTGATTCTATCGGGATCGAATACATGTATATCCGTGACCCAGAGAAAATAAAATGGGTACAAGAATGGTTAAATCAAAACTTGAATCACCCAAAATTAAGTAAAGAAGAAAAAGAACGAGTTTTATTAAAATTAAATGAAGCTACCGTTTTTGAGAACTTCTTAAACACCAAATTTGTTGGTCAAAAACGTTTTTCTGTAGAAGGAAACGAATCTTTGATCCCTGGTTTAGATACATTAATCAATACTTCTGCCGATAACCACGGTGTAGAAGAAGTTGTTGTTGGGATGGCTCACCGAGGTAGATTGAATGTTTTGGCTAATGTTTTCGGAAAATCTTATTCGCAAATATTCAGTGAATTCGAAGGAAAACCTTTCGAAGATGAATTAGTTGCTGGTGATGTTAAATACCACATGGGTTCTACAAATAAAATAGAAACTGTTGGTGGTAAATCTATCAAAATAAACTTAGCTCCTAATCCTTCTCATTTAGAAACTGTTGATGCAATTGTTTTAGGAATTTCTCGTGCCAAAGTTGAACAAGAATATCAAAACGATTTTTCTAAAGTTTTACCTATTAACATTCATGGTGATGCAGCTGTTGCTGGACAAGGTATTGTTTACGAAGTTGTACAAATGATGAATCTTGATGGTTATAAAACTGGAGGAACCGTTCATATTGTGGTTAATAACCAAATTGGTTTCACAACAAATTACCTAGACGCTCGTTCTTCTACTTATTGTACAGATATTGCAAAAGTGACACTTTCTCCTGTTTTACACGTGAATGCGGACGATGCTGAGGCAGTAGTACATGCGATGAGATTTGCTGCAGATTTCCGTGCACGTTTTCAACAAGATGTTTTCATCGATTTATTGGGTTATCGTAAATATGGTCACAACGAAGGTGATGAACCAAAATTTACTCAACCAAAATTATATTCTGTCATCGCCAAACATCCAAATCCTAGAGAAATCTACAAGGAAAAATTATTGCAAGAAGGTGCAATTGGCGAGAACATTGTTACAGAAAAAGAAAAAGAATTTAAAGATTTATTAGAAGAAAAATTTAATGAATCTAAAAATATAGAGAAAAACTCTTTGGATCCTTTTATGCCAGAAGTTTGGACTGATTACAAAATTGCAACAGAAAAAGAAGTTTTCGAAAAAGTTGACACGACTTATTCTATTGATAAACTAAAAGCTATTGTAAAAGTAATCTCTGAAGTACCGAACGGTAAAAAATTAATTCGTAAAGTATCTCGTTTATTAGAAGCTAGAGGAAAAGCTGTAGAAGAAAATAAAATCGATTGGGGAACTGCAGAATTAATGGCTTACGGATCTATTTTATTAGATAATAAAGATATTCGTTTATCTGGTGAAGATGTAGAACGTGGAACATTTTCTCATCGTCACGCAGTTATTAAAACTGAAGATACTGAGGAAGAAATCATTTTACTAAATCAAGTAGAAGAAAACCAAGGAACTTTTAGAGTTTACAATTCGTTATTATCAGAATATGCAGTTTTAGGTTATGATTATGGATACGCGATGGCTTATCCAAAAGGACTTACAATTTGGGAAGCACAATTTGGTGATTTCGCAAATGGGGCACAAATTATTATTGACCAATATTTATCTGCAGCTGAAGATAAATGGAAAATGCAAAACGGTTTGGTGATGTTATTACCACACGGTTACGAAGGTCAAGGAGCTGAACACTCTTCTGCTCGTATGGAAAGATTCTTACAATTGGCGGCAGAAAACAACATGTTTATTGTTGATATTACGACGCCAGCAAACTTCTTCCATGCACTTAGAAGACAAGTTTCTACCAACTATCGTAAACCAATGGTTGTATTCTCTCCAAAGTCTTTATTACGTAGCCCTGATGCTGTTTCTACTTTAGATGAAATTGCAAATGGTGAGTTCCAAGAAATCATTGATGATGCAACTGCAGATCCGAAAAAAGTTACTAAATTAGTATTCTGTACTGGTAAATTTTATTACGATTTAGTAAAACATCGTAACGAAATTAATGATGATAAAACCGCAATTGTACGTGTAGAACAATTATATCCTATTAATGATAAGAAATTTGATGCAATCATTAAGAAATATAAAAACCACAAACAATTAATTTGGGCTCAAGAAGAACCAGAAAATATGGGCGCTTGGGGTTATATCCTTAGAAAGTTCAGAAAATTACCATTCGATGTAGTTTCACCTTCAGAAAGTGGTTCACCTGCACCAGGATCTAGTAAAGCTTCTGCTGCAATCTATCAAAATACAATAGAACGAGTTTTTAAATAAGAAATAAAGCCTAATAGATATGTTAGAAATGAAAGTCCCATCACCGGGGGAATCAATCACAGAAGTAGAGATTGCTACTTGGTTAGTAAAAGACGGTGATTACGTTGAAAAAGATCAACCAATTGCTGAGGTTGATTCTGACAAAGCTACATTAGAGTTACCAGCTGAAGAAAGTGGTATCATCTATTTGAAAGCTGAAGAAGGTGATGTTGTTGAAGTTGGGCAAGTAGTAGCTCACATCGACACAGCTGCGGCTAAACCTGCAGGTAGTTCTGACGCTCCTAAAGCGGAAGAAAAACCAGCAGAAGTAAAAGAAGAACCAAAAGCGGAAGCTCCTAAAAAAGAGGCTAAACCTGCAGCAACACAAACATACGCTACAGGAACTCCTTCACCAGCTGCTAAGAAAATTTTAGATGAAAAAGGAATCGATGCTTCACAAGTAACTGGTTCTGGACGTGACGGACGTGTTACAAAAGAAGATGCACAAGTTGCAACACCTTCTATGGGTACTTCTAACGGTTACGGTTCTAGAGGAACTTCTTCTAAACGTATGTCAGCTTTAAGAAGAAAAATTGCTCAACGTTTAGTTTCTGTTAAAAACGAAACAGCAATGTTGACAACTTTTAACGAAGTTGATATGTCAGAAATCTACCGTTTAAGAGCAGATTATAAAGAAGCTTTTAAAACTAAACATGGTGTTGGTTTAGGATTTATGTCATTCTTTACAAAAGCAGTTACACGTGCATTAGAATTATATCCAGAAGTAAATTCTATGATAGACGGTGACAGCATTGTATCTTATGATTTCAATGATATTTCTATCGCTGTATCTGGACCAAAAGGTTTAATGGTTCCTGTATTGAGAAATGCAGAAAACTTAACTTTCCGTGGTGTAGAGCAAGGAATCAAAGATTTAGCATTAAAAGTTAGAGATAACAAAATTACTCCAGACGAAATGACTGGCGGTACATTTACAATTACTAATGGTGGTGTTTTTGGATCGATGATGTCAACTCCAATTATCAATCCGCCACAATCTGCAATCTTAGGTATGCACAATGTTGTAGAACGTCCAATCGTTAAAAATGGCGGAATCGTTGTTGCTCCAATGATGTACATTGCAATGTCTTATGATCATAGAATTATCGATGGTAGAGAATCTGTAGGATTTGTGGTTGCTGTAAAAGAAGCGATTGAAGATCCAATCAATATCTTGATGGGTGGTGATCCAAAACGTGCTTTAGAATTATAAAATATTATTTTATAAATATCATAAAAAACGCCTTTCTAATGAAAGGCGTTTTTATTTTATCAAGATTATAATCTTAGGTATTTTTTTTATTTACTAAATTTTAAGCGATATAAATCAAAAGATTTTAATAAATTTTCTTCTATTGCTTTCGGCATTCTTCTCGTTGGCTCATAACGTGTTGTTGACAAAGATGGAAATTCGGTTTTGCTTGGAATCAATTCTATTGCTTCAACCAACATTTCAATTTCCATTTCGTATTGTCTGTACGCAACAGAATGAAAAGTATCATTGCTATAAATTGGTACATATTTTTGATCAATTAAAAAACCTGCATCTGCTTCTGTATCTACAAAATGTGAGGTCACACCTACTCTTTCGTTTTTCATTATTGCCCATTTAAATGAATCTAAACCTCTTGTATAAGGTAAAAAACCTGGATGAGCGTTGATGATTTTATTTTCAGAAACCAAATCGTCTGGCAACAAACCAGCTCCAGCAATAATTACATAATCTGCTTGTAAATCTTTCAATTGTGCATTCAAAGTTTCTGCAGTTGTTGTGCTGAATTGATAACCTAAATTACGACAGAAAACTTCTGGTTCTATCTCTATCGCTTTACTTGGACGATGCTGATAAATTGGCACAAAAGGATTTTCTCTCAAAACAAAAGGCAAAGCAAAAACATGTACATCTTGGTAATTTTTAGCTTTTAACTGAAACAATACATCTTGCGTTTTACGATGTGGCGTATTGTACGAGATTACGGCAATCTTAGGCTGAGACATCTTTATTGATCAAATATTTTTTATGATAATCAACGACATTGTCAATTGGTTTTCTAATGATATGTCCAACCGTTAAATGAAAATCTGATGCAGCAGCTCTTATGACATCTTCGTAAATATGAGCAATCGAACCAATGAAATTAAGTTCAGAATGTCTTGCCTCTTCGTAAGGCATAATCTGATATTCTATAAATGATGACATTGCATCATAAATAATTTTCTGAATGTAAGGATCGTTTTTATGCTCAACAACAAATTTGTTGAATGATGCTAAATAGGTATTTGCAAATTTATTTTGGTAAACATTTCTGTTCAATTCTTCTATTGATAATTTGTAATAATCATCAAAGGCTTTTGCTAAATGTGGCGGCATCTTTTTGGTAAAAAATGCTCTTAATAATCTTTTTCCTAAATCATTACCAGAACCTTCATCACCTAAAATATAAGCTAAAGATTTGGTTTCCTCTCGCATGGTTTGTCCATCAAAATAACAAGAATTAGATCCTGTTCCTAAGATACAAACCATTGCAGGTTTCCCCATGTATGTAGCATAACAAGCAGCCAATAAATCATGATCTACAACCAATTCTGCATTTACAAAAAATGTAGACAAACCTCTTCTTATAACATCTTTTAAAGATTCGCTAGAAGTACCAGCTCCATAAAAGAAGACTTGTTTTACCTGATCAACGATTGGTCGGAAATCATCACTTTTTCTTAACTCTTCTACAATATCTTCATCAGAAACAAAATATGGATTAAATCCGATGGTATTTGTTCTGAAAACTTCATTCAAATCATCTCCTAAAACAACCCAATCGGTTTTAGTAGATCCACTATCTGCTATTATGATCATTATGATTATTAATTTAAAATCTCGCTAATTTAATCAATACAACAAAAGATTAAAAACTTTTTCTTGTACTAATCCAAACAATTTACACATATCTCACCACAAGACAAAAAAAATAGTCAGATTTACTGACTATTTTTTGTATTAATTAATGATCATGATCGTGATCTACAATATCCAACTCAATATAACTTTGTTGTTCGTTACCCGATTTATCAATTGCTAAAATCCCAAAGTGGTAAGCACCAGAAGTAATTCCGTCAGGAATTTCAATTGTTTTTGTTACCTGATAAGATTTTACATTATCACCTTCTATCGTTTCTACCACATTGTAAGCCCAATCTGTTGTTGCTGCTTTATGCTCGTGAGTATGACCATCACCAGCAAAATGGATATCGATTTTATAAGTACTTAATGCCACATTATCACCCAATAAAGCATCTACATTTATCGTTTCACCAACGTGTAAATGTGCTTCGTTTAAAGGTGCTTTAATCTGAATTGTTGGTTTTTCGTTATCTACAAAACCATCATCATCACTAGAACAAGAAGCGATTCCTAAAGCGATAACTGCTGCAAAACTGTATTTTAATATATTCGATTTCATTTGATTGTATTTTATAATTATTGTTAAGTATTATTTTTTTTTGATTTGGTTCAATTGATTCAATTTCTTAATTCTTAACAATTTGGCGGACCTCGAATCCCTTTTACAAACTGAGGAGTTTGATAAATTTTTATTTCTTGATCTTTTGTTATTTCTTTTTGTTGAGCAAATTCTATCCAATCCTTGATAAAATCATTCTCTAAATCGGGTTGTGTATAAACCGCAAAATGAATGTAATCTGAACATTGATGATGAATATTCTTAGGAAACTCATTTTTCTGATGTTCCATTACATGCATATAATTCCCAATCGGAATCGATAAAACGAGTCCAACAAAAATCAAAACCAAAAGATTTTTTATTTGTTGATACATGTATTTTTATTAAAAAGGAAAACTAACAGAAACTTGTATATTTCTTGCTTGCTCTGGTAATTCTAATGCACGATAAAAACTGGTATGATTGAAATATTTCTCATTCAATAAATTAGAAACTTGCACAGCAACTTTCGCCTCGAAATTATTGATATGAATATTTGCTCTCGTACCCAATCCTAAAAGAAAATAACTTGGTGTTTTTTCTTCATTCTGCGCAATTCTATTTTGATCAAATGCATATTTACCATTCACAAAAACATTCCAATTCTCTATATTTTTTTCTTCATTCGTCAATTGATAATTGATTTCAGAAAAAATATTATTGGCTGGTGTAAATGGCAACGGATATTGTTTAGATTTATCTATTCCCAATTGCTTATTATAGATGTATTCATAAACCGCAGAAACAGTTAATTTATCACCAAACTGTTTATTTGCAGCAACCTCAAAACCTGTAATTAAAGCTTCTGATTGGGTATATTTATAAATTTGTCCGCCATGAGGCAAAACCGAAAATTGCCCAGAAGGTTGTAAAAATATGTAATTAGAAAAATAATAAACATACGGACTCACACTAATCTGAAAATCTTTTGGATGAAAATCAATCTTCAAATCAGCAGAAAAACCTTGTTCTGCATCTAAGTTTTCATCACCCATTTCATGTCGAAAAGATCCATGATGTATTCCGTTTGCACCTAATTCAATTGCAGTTGGTAAACGGAAATTAGTTCCGACATTTAATGTAAAATCCCAATTTTTATTTACTTGATAACTTCCACCAACAACACCATTTATAGCAGTATAATCTTTGTTGATATTTTTTCCTCTTAATGCATATTGATTTGCGGTTGCGTCTTCATAACCTTGCGAAATCAAATAATCGTACAAATATGGATCATAAAAACCTTGTGCTTTGATATTTCCGTAATCGTAACGAATACCAGCAGAAAGTTTTAAGTTCTGATTTTTCTGAAATTCTTCAATAAAATAAGCACTGTAAATCGATCGTTTGTATTGAGGCATCAAATAATTATAACCATCAATTAGATTTTTCTGATTTTGAGATTGAAGACCCAAAATACTTTTAAAATTCGCATTATGTTTCCATTCATAACTCAATTGTGTATCATAAGTTGATAACTTAAAATACAATTCACGATCTGGATTTGATGCTGGAATTGGCTGAGAAGGATAATGAGAATGAAAAGCACTCCATTCTTCTCGTTTATTATTTTGGTAAGATGCTCTAAATTTTAAGGTATGATTATCTGCTAATTTCAATTCATTTTCTGAAATGATTTTTAAATGATTTACGGTTTGATAAGGAAAATCAATGTCACGATAATTACCATCATGTTCTAAATTAGATGCTAAAGGAACACCATGAGCACCAGCAAAAAAACCAGTTTTCTGATTAAAATTACTTACATTCAAAATCGATGTAAATTTACTATCGGTATAACCAACTTGTATAGCAGAATTTATTTCTTGTCCAGCAGTATTTTTTAATCGTTTATCTTGGATTTTAAAAATTCTGTCCAAATACCTAAAATGATCAGTTGTTGTTCTGTAATCCGCATAATCACTATAAGAAGCCTTTACTTTGTAAAAGAATTTATCCCATCTTTTGAAATGTGAAACAGCTGTTTGGTAATTATCATTCACACTTTGATACAATAAATTAACCTGAGTATGTGTTGTATTTTTAGTTGGTATCTGATTATTCTTTATGGCAATAACACCAGCAATTGCTTCATTACCATATTGCAAAGCACCAGCTCCTTTTATTATTTCTACATTCTCTACATTCATCGGATCAATCTCCAAACCATGATCGGCTCCCCACTGTTGTCCTTCTTGTTTTACGCCATTCTCCGCAACAACTAAACGATTAAAACCTAATCCTCTAATAATTGGTTTAGAATTCCCAGATCCAATTCCCATTGCAGAAATTCCTGGTAAATTTTCTAATGATTTTGCAAATGAACCTGCGTAATTTTTTTCTATATAATCTTGATTTACACGTAAGGTATTTGCCGTTGTAAAGTCGTGCAAATGCGAATTAATTTCAACACCTTCTAATTCGTATAGTTGATTTTTAAGAACTATTTTGAAATTCTTTTCATGTTCAGTATCAATTCGTTTAGTAAATAATTCATAACCATATTCATCAACAATCACTTCGTACAAATGATCGGTTGCGTGTGGCAATGTAAAATAACCTTGTGAATCTGATGTGATTTCTTGATTATTGATAAGAAATGTAACATTCGGAATTGGTTTGTTGTGTTCATCAACCAATTGACCAGAAAAATTTGTTTGTGCAAATGCTGTCTGATTGAACCATAAAGCAATCGTTAACAACAATACTTTTTGTAATTTCATCTGAAATTGTTTTGTAAAATAAAAATTCGGTGAATAGAAAATTTAGATCACAAAAGGCGGCGCACGAAGATTTTTGTATTGAATATTAATTGTAGCTTCATGAAAATGATAAGGAATTACACTTTCATAAAGCGAAGATATTAATGTAGGTATTTGTACTAATTCTTCAGAATCAAAATCTGCTAATTGATTAAAATGTACAATACACAATTCACAACCATGAATATCATGTGCTTTTATATCAGATTTCTCTATCGTATCTTCTGTAAGATGATGAAGAATATGTATAGACTGTCCTACCGCAACTAACAAAGCTAGTTGTAGAAAAATGATTCTTAAATATTTTTTGAATTCGACAGTCACTTTGCAAAATTAGTTTACTTCTTTCAATTCTCGAAGATTCTTTTGAAGTTTTTTTAGAAAAGCAAAATAAAGAATCGCATAATAGATTGCCGCTAGCAGTAAAATAAAGAAAATAGAAATTCCAACAGCTACGTATCCATAGACTTCAGAAGATTCTAAAGCACTTTGTTCATTAAGATGTTTGCTAAGATAAATTCCTTTTCCTAATTCGTAATACAAAGGCGTACTAGAAAAAATCAGTATCAAAACTGTAAACAAAATAAACAAATTGATGATTCTTCTGAATTTTACAATGCTACTTATTAAGGTTTTTGTACTTTGATCGAATCTAATTTTCTTGTATGACAAATAAGATAAAATCATAAATATAAGCGTCAATACAATCCCAAAAAGCGAAGACATTTCGAAATGCTCAACAGTTTTCGGATCAACGTATTTCATCGTTTCTGCATCAAAAGTTCTGTTACCCAAAACAAAAGAGTAAATAAAAAAACTAATAATCAAGACAAAATCTATCACAGAAAAGATAAAAATAGATTTCACGATATTAGAAGATTTCTTTTTCAGCAAGCCAAAAATATCTTCTACTTTATAGTTATTTTCTTTAGAGCTGTTTTTCCAGCTAGATTTAAAATCATCTAACTCCATAAATCAATTCGATAAATTAGACATAATTTCTTTCAATTTCGTTTTCACTCGATTCATTTTCACACGTGCATTCACTTCTGTAATTCCTAATGTCTCTGAAATTTCTTTGTAACTCATATCCTCTAAATACAAAAGAACCAAGGCTCTTTCTACATCATTTAGATATTTTATTGCAGTATATAATAGGTCTAATTTTTCTTGTTGCTCTTCATCATCTTCTTGGTTTTGGATTTTGTGATGATGATCTTCTAAAGAATACGTAGCAGAGGTTTTACTTTTTTTCCTGATGTAAGTAATTGCTGTATTTAACCCTACTCTATACATCCAAGTACTGAATTTAGAATCACCTTTGAATGAATCGAAAGATCGCCAAAGTTGTAAAACAATTTCCTGAAAAAGATCATTATGCGCTTCTTGTTCATCCGTATAAATTCTGCAAACTTTATGCACAATACGCTGATTTTGATTCACTAACTCAGAAAATGTTTTTTCTTTATTATCCAACTTTGTAGACTTTTAGGTATTTGTAGTAAAAATAGTAGAAAAGTTACAAAAAAAAATGAATCCCTTTGTTTTTACACAAAGGGACTCCCTAACCAACTTAAACCTATGAAAAAGCTATTGCTTAATCGTGGGACAAATATAGAACTTGTTTTATTCTTTGCAAACTTTTACAGTAAAAAATCAATCAAAAAGTTTAAATATTAATGATTAATTACATAATTGATTAAAAACAATTAAAAAAAATACGAAATTAATTTTTGAACAAATCTTTTTTTTAACATTTGATAAACGATTAGAATCGGATATTTATAAAGAATCGTTCTAAACTACATTGTTTTTTAACAAAATGATATTATTCATTGTGAAGTCACTAATGTGTTTAATAAATTTGTGAATAAAATCTAAAAAAATAATCGTATTGCTTTATGGCATCTAAATCTTTATTCAGTTCCTCTATAGGAAAGAAATTTGCAATGGCATTATCGGCGCTCTTTTTGCTGATATTTCTTGTACAACATTTTGTGATTAATGCTTTATCGGTAATTAATCCAAACGCATTCAATGAAGTTTCGGCTTTTATGAGTGATAATCCAATCGTACAATTTGTACTTCAACCTGTTCTATTAATTGGAGTGGTTTACCATTTTGTAATGGGATTTGTATTAGAAATCCAAAATCATAAAGCAAGACCAATTAAGTATGCTTATTCGCAAGGTAGTGCTAACTCTTCTTGGGCTTCTAGAAATATGATTATTTCTGGTGGTGTGATTTTAGCTTTCTTATTAGTTCATTTATGGCAATTTTGGGTTCCTACAATCGATGCTCATTACATCTCTAAGGATCCTAATTTTGGACAAGGAAATTTCTTTATGGATCACGTGAATCATGTTTTTACAAGTGCAGTAACATTAGCTTTATATTTAGTAGCTTTTGTATTTTTATCATTACACTTACAACATGGTTTTTCGTCAGCATTCCAATCTATCGGAGCTAGACATAAACGTTACACGCCATTCATCATAGCATTCGGAAAATGGTATTCTATTTTAATTCCAGCTGGTTTTATTGTGATTGCTATTTACCATTTTGTTAAAAACTTATAATCGTTAGAAAAATGAGTACATTATTATCAAATTCTCCTACTGGAGACATCGCAACTCAGTGGGAAAGACATAAAGCTAATCTAAGATTAGTTGCACCAAATAACCGTGACAAAATAGAAATCATCATTGTTGGTACTGGATTAGCAGGAGGTTCTGCTGCCGCTACTTTTGCAGAATTAGGATACAAAGTAAAAGCATTTTGTTACCAAGATTCTCCAAGACGTGCGCACTCTATTGCTGCTCAGGGTGGTGTAAATGCCGCTAAAAATTACAAAGGTGATAACGATTCTATCTACCGTTTATTCTACGATACAATTAAAGGTGGTGACTACCGTGCAAGAGAATCTAACGTTCACCGCTTAGCAGAAGTTTCAGGTAATATTATCGATCAATGTGTGGCTCAAGGTGTTCCTTTTGCACGCGATTATGGTGGATATTTAGATAACCGTTCTTTTGGTGGTGTACAGGTATCTCGTACATTTTATGCAAAAGGTCAAACTGGACAACAATTGTTGTTAGGTGCATATTCTGCTATGAATCATCAAATTCACTTAGGACATATCGAGATGTATAATCGTCACGAGATGTTAGATATTGTGATTGTTGATGGCAAAGCTAGAGGTATCATTGCTCGTAATATGATTACTGGTGAAATCGAAAGACATTCTGCTCACGCAGTAATTATTGCAACAGGTGGTTACGGAAATGTTTATTTCTTATCATCTAATGCAATGGGTTCTAACGTAACATCTGCATGGAAAATCCACAAGAAAGGAGCTTACTTTGCAAATCCATGTTATGTACAAATTCACCCAACTTGTATTCCTATTCACGGAACAAATCAATCAAAATTAACTTTGATGTCAGAATCTTTACGTAACTCGGGTCGTATCTGGGTACCGAAAAAGAAAGAAGATGCAGAAGCTATTAGAGCTGGTAAAATGAAAGCTGCAGATATCAAAGAGGAAGATAGAGATTATTACTTAGAAAGAAGATATCCTGCGTTTGGTAACTTGGTTCCTCGTGACGTTGCTTCACGTGCTGCAAAAGAGCGCTGTGATGCTGGTTACGGAATCGAAGCTAACGAAACAGGAGAAGGTGTTTACTTAGACTTTACTTCAGAAATTACTAAAAGAGGAAAAGAAGTAGCTTTCGCGAATGGTAATCACAATCCATCTGAGGCAGAAACAGAAGCTTTAGGTAAAAAATGGTTAGAAGAAAAATATGGAAACTTATTCCAAATGTATCAAAAGATTACAGATGAGAATCCATACGAACAACCAATGCACATATATCCTGCTATTCACTACACAATGGGTGGTGTTTGGGTTGATTACAATTTGATGTCAACAATTCCTGGATGTTATGTTGCTGGTGAGGCTAATTTCTCTGATCACGGTGCTAACCGTCTAGGTGCATCTGCTTTGATGCAAGGTTTAGCAGACGGATATTTTGTTTTACCTTACACCGTTCCAGATTATTTAGCTGATGACATTAGAACTGGTAAAATTCCAACAAATACTCCAGAATTTGATGAAGCTGAAAAAGCTGTTAAAGATCAATTAAATTTCTTTGTGAACAATAAAGGAACAAAATCGGTTGACTACTTCCATAAAAAACTTGGTCTAATTATGTGGAACAAAGTTGGAATGGCTCGTAATAGAGAAGGTTTAAATGAAGCTATTAATGAAATCGCTGCTTTACGTGAAGAATTCTGGAAAGAAGTTCGAGTTCCTGGATCAGTTGATGAATTAAATCCAGAACTTGAAAAAGCAGGACGTGTAGCTGATTTCTTAGAACTTGGACAATTAATGGCAATTGATGCTTTACATAGAAACGAATCTTGTGGTGGACACTTCCGTGAGGATTTCCAGACAGAGGAAGGTGAAGCATTAAGAGATGATGCAAACTTTGCTTACGTAGCAGCTTGGGAATATAAAGGAAACGATATCAACCAAGAAGTTTTACATAAAGAAGATTTAAATTATCAGTTTGTTGAGTTAAAAACACGTAGTTATAAATAAACCATTGAGAGGAATCTCAATGTCAAAATATCAATAGAAATGGCATCATCAAAAAATATAAATATTACTTTAAAAATTTGGCGTCAAAAAAATGCCAATGCTAAAGGTAGTTTAGAAACTTATCCATTAAATGGTGTTTCTACTGACAGTTCTTTTCTAGAAATGTTAGACTTATTAAATGAAAATTTAATTGAGGATAATAAAGAGCCTATCGCATTTGACCACGATTGTCGTGAAGGAATTTGTGGTATGTGTTCATTGTATATCAATGGTCGTCCTCATGGTCCAGATTACGGTACAACAACTTGTCAGTTACATATGCGTTCTTTCAAGGATGGTGACACGATCTATATTGAACCATGGAGATCGGCAGCTTTCCCTGTAATCAAAGATTTAATTGTAGATCGTTCTGCTTTTGATCGCATTCAACAAGCTGGTGGATATATATCAATTAATACTTCTGGTAAAACAGTTGACGCGAATAACATTCCAATTCCTAAAGCTGATGCAGATGACGCTTTTGATGCTGCAACTTGTATCGGTTGTGGTGCTTGTGTTGCTGCATGTAAAAATGGTTCTGCCATGTTATTTGTAGGTGCAAAAGTTTCACAATTTGCTTTGTTACCACAAGGTCGTGTAGAAGCTTCTAAACGTGCACAGAAAATGGTTTCGCAAATGGATTTAGAAGGATTCGGAAATTGTACAAATACTGGTGCTTGTGAAGTAGAATGTCCTAAAGGAATTTCTCTATACAACATCGCTCGTATGAACCGTGAGTATTTAAGTGCTAAAATTACTTCTGAAGAAAATTACTAAGATTTTTCTATCATAATTAGAAAAGGTGAATCAAAATTGATTCACCTTTTTTTATATCAGCAATTAAAAAAAATACGATTGACTTGTTTTTTTATTTCTAGAATTTCAAGTAATTTTCAGCTATGATAAATCCAGGAGAATTCAAAATTTACAATGCATCTGCAGGTTCGGGAAAAACGTTTACCTTGGTTCGAAACATCATCATTTTATTATTAAAAAGTAAAAAAGATAATTGGTTCGAATACATTTTGGCAATCACCTTTACCAATAAGGCTGCAAACGAAATGAAAGAACGTATCCTTAAAAATCTTAAAGAATTAGCTGATCCTCATAAAAAAAATGATAAATATTTAATCGATCTTTCTAAAGAATTAGGAATACAAAGCGATATTATCCAAGACAAAGCGCACAAAATATTAGTGAATATTTTACACAATTATTCTAAATTTTCGATAAGCACAATAGATAAATTCAATCTTCGATTAATCAAATCATTTGCTCAAGATTTAGGTTTGGCAATGAATTTTGATGTTGAAATTGATAGTAAAGAACTGATCGAACAAGCCGTAAATTTATTATATGCAAAAATTGGCGAAAACGAACAATTGACGAATACAATTATTGACATTGCTTTAGAAAACATGAACGAAGATCGCTCCTGGGATGTTAGAAAAAGTTTGACTGAAAGTGCCAATCAATTGTCTAATGATGTGCATTTAGAACACATTCAGAATTTAGCAGAATTTTCTTTAACTGATTTCAATCTATACAGAAAACAAATCATTGCCAACTTTAGAAAAACCATCAATAATTATCAAAACATATTTGATGAATACCAACAATTGATGCAAACAAATGGTTTAACTATCGCAGATTTACATGGAAAATCGAGAAGTATTGGAAGTTTGTTTGCGAAATTCAATCAATACGATGGTAAAAAAATTATAGAACCTACTGCTACCAATTCAAAAGACATAATTGAAGAAAATTTCTTAACTAAAAATCATGCAGCTCTTCAACTTTTTGATGATTTTAAACGTTTATATTTAGAAGTTCTCAAACTCAATCAAGATTATATTTTATCAAAAGCATTAATTAAGAACATCAATGCAATTAGTTTACTAAACGAAATAAAAAAATCGTTAGAAGAAATAAAATCCGAAAATAATACTTTACTAATCAACGAATTCAACGCATTAATTAGTAAAAATTTACAAGATCAGCCAATTCCGTTTATTTATGAGAAAATAGGCAGCAAATACAAACATTATTTTATTGATGAATTTCAAGACACTTCTATTTTGCAATGGGATAATTTACGTCCTTTGATAGAAAATGCGCATTCGCAAGAAGATACCATCATGTTGGTTGGCGATGTAAAACAATCAATTTACAGATGGCGTGGCGGAAATCCAAATCAAATGATTGATTTAATTGATGATTGGCCAGATCTGATTTTAGAAAATTTAGAAACCAATTGGCGCAGTTACGAAAACATCATCACCTTCAACAATTGGTTGTACGAGTTTTTTGGTAGAAATTTAACTTGGGAAAAATACCGAGAAATTTACGAAATAAGCAGTCAACAAAAACTCAATCACAAGAAAAATGGTTATGTAAATGTTCGGTTTTTAGAAAAAGATGAAGCTTTAACTTTCGAAGAAAAAAATCTAGATTCGATTGATGAAATCATTTCTAATGCACTAAAAAATAATTTTAGTCTTAATGAAATTGCTATTTTGGTAAGAACAAATGCTCAAGGAATTTTAGTTGCAGAATATTTAGCAGAAAAGAAATATCCGATCATTTCGAATGATTCTTTGTTATTAAAAAATTCACCCGAAATTCTTTTTTTAGAAAGTATTCTGAAAGTTGCTAATCAACCAAAAGACAAACAAAACATTGCCAAAGGAATTCTTTTGGCACATCAAATTGGTTTGATTAAACCAGAAGATTTTACAGAAACTATTCAAGAATCAATTAAAAATCCATTGGTTAGTTTTATCAAAACGTATCAGAATTTTGGTTTTGATTTGAAATTTATTCAAGATGAAAATCGTTCACTTTATGACTTTATAGAAGAATTAATACGTGTTTTTCCGTTCGAAAAATCTGCAGATGCTTATTTATATGCTTTTCTTGATGAAGTTCTGGATTTTTGTTCGAAAAACGAAAGCAACATACAAAGTTTCCTAGAACATTGGAAAACCAAAAGAGAAAGATTGAGCATACAAACACCAAAAGGAATTGATGCAATACAAATTATGACCATTCATAAATCGAAAGGTTTAGAATTTCCGGTTGTAATATTACCTTTTGTCAATTATCAAGTAAAAACGAATTCGAATATTTGGATTCCGTTAGAAAAAACAGAAGATCAACCTTTTGATTCTTTCTATGTAACTGTCACAAAAGATTTAAAAAATCTAGAAAATGATGCGATAAAAAATTCGGTTGTGATTGAAGAAAATCTTAATCAATTAGACACATTCAATACATTTTATGTAGCAACAACACGCGCAGTTGAGCAATTGTATATTTTAGCAGAAATGCCACCAGAAAAACATAATTTGAATAAAGTAAATCAGTTATTGTATGATTTTTTAAAATCTAAAAATTTAGTAAATGATGAACTAAATATTGATGTTTTAGGTGAAAATAAACGATTTTCTACAAAAGAAAAAGACGCAGAAAAAGTCAAAGAAATTCCGTTTTTTTCTAATGATTGGACAAACAACTTAATTATCAGTACAAATTCTGAAAAGAATCAAAAAACGAAAGATTTAACTGCTTTTGCAAACGGTGTACACGAAATTTTATCTGAAATAAAAAGTTTTGATGATATACAAACGGCAATTGACAAAGGAAAATTGAACGGAATTATTAGAAGTGAAGATGAAAATGATTTGATAAAAATTGTAACGAATGTAACAGAACATCCTTTGCTAAAGAAATATTTTGATAAAAATCTTGTAATTTTGAATGAAAGAGATTTTATAGATCAAGATGGACAATTTTTTAGAGCCGATCGCGTGGTAATTGATGAAAAAAAATTAAGTATCATCGATTATAAGACTGGAAATCAAGACTTAAAACATCATGCACAAATTGATCATTACGCAAACTTTTTCAGGAATTTAGGTTATGAAATCGAGCATAAAATTTTGATTTATATTGCAAATGAATCTCAAAAACTAGAAATTGTAGAAGTGAATTAATGAAAGAGCATCTAAAATTACAATTATCCACTTTACCCGAAACACCAGGCGTTTATCAATATTACAACAAAAAAAACGAATTATTATATGTTGGTAAAGCAAAAAATCTAAAGAAACGTGTCAATTCATATTTCAATAAAACACACGATTCTGGACGATTACGCATTTTGGTTAATAATATTGATCGCATAGAAACAATCAATGTTTTAACGGAATACGATGCTTTATTGTTAGAAAATAATTTAATCAAGAAAAATAAGCCACGCTACAATATCATGTTGCGTGACGACAAAACTTATCCTTGGATTTGTATTAAAAAAGAACCTTTTCCTAGAATTTTTTCTACTAGAAAAATCGTAAAAGATGGATCAGAATATTTTGGACCATATTCTAGTGTGAAAGTAATGAGAACTTTGTTAGACTTGATTAGAGAATTGTATTTCATCAGAACTTGTTCTTATGATTTAACAGAAACAAATATCGAAAAAAATAAATACAAAGTTTGTCTGGAATATCATATTGGACGTTGTAAAGGACCTTGTGAAGGATATCAAACAGAAGATGAATACGATTTACAAATTCAGGCAATCAGAAACATCATTAAAGGAGATTACAACGAAGGCAAGAAATATTTAACAGATTTGATGAATCAATATGCTGCAAATTTAGAATTTGAGAATGCACAAATGATCAAAGAAAAGTTAGATGCTTTGACAAATTATCAGACCAAATCAACAGTTGTTCATCCGTCCATTACCAATGTAGATATTTTTTCTATTGTATCGGATACTGATTATGCTTACATCAATTTTTTACGTATAAACAATGGTGCAATCATACAATCGCATACCGAAGAATGGAAGAAAAAGTTAGAAGAAAGCGATCAAGATTTACTAGAAACAGCAATTGTAGAATTCAGTGAGCGATTCAATCTAAATTCGAGAGAAATTTACGTTCCGTTTGAATTAAGTATCGAAATTCCTCATGTAAAAATAACTGTTCCGAAAATTGGCGATAAAAAACATATTTTAGATTTATCTGAAAGAAATGCCAAATATTACCGATTAGAACAATTAAAGCAAACAAAAATTGTAGATCCAGATCGACATGTGAATCGTATCATGGCGCAGATGAAAACAGATTTACGATTACCAAAAGAGCCAAGACATATAGAAGGTTTTGATAACTCGAACATACAAGGAACAAATCCTGTTTCGGCTTGTGTTGTTTTTAAAAATGGCAAACCAAGTAAGAAAGATTACCGAATTTTCAATGTAAAAACGGTTGAAGGACCAAACGACTTCGCTACGATGGAAGAAGTTATTTACAGAAGATATTCACGGGTTTTAGCTGAAGGTGAAGAATTGCCTCAACTCATTTTGATTGATGGTGGAAAAGGACAATTATCTTCTGCTCTAAAAAGTATTGATAGATTAGGAATTAGAGGAAAAGTAAGTGTAATTGGAATTGCCAAAAGATTAGAAGAAATTTATTATCCGAATGATCCTTATCCCTTGTATTTAGACAAAACTTCTGAAACTTTAAAAGTTTTACAACATGTACGAGACGAATCGCATAGATACGGAATAACCAACCATAGAAACAGAAGAAGTAAGAATGCATTCAAGACAGAATTGGATGATATTCCTGGAATTGGTAAAAAGACAATTGAGGAATTATTAACAAATTTTAAGTCTGTTGAAAGAATAAAATCTGCATCTTTGTTAGAATTAGAGCAATTAATTGGAAAATCTAGAGCATTAATTATAAAAAACTACTTTCAAAATGAAAAAAATATTGATGGATAATGATCTTTCGTCTTTGATGAATAATTATTCATTACAAACTACTTTGGCATTAGTACCAAACTTGTTATTTGTACTGAGTTTTACTAGCTATTGTGCCATTTACTACTCATTATTCAATTACATTGGAGAAGCAAAAGCATTGGAAACCTCAACTGGATTAATTAATGGATTGTTAGGAAATTTATTTATCTTTATGATTCTTGCTTTTTTCAGTTTTTTCACTGGTTTGATTTCGTTTATTTATTACGTTTTCCATGTAGTTAAAAATCCAAATCTTACAGAACAAGATAATCGATTATTATGGATTATTGGAGTTGTTTTCGGGATGGGATTTGGAACCTTAATTTATTGGTGGACACAAATAAAAAACAAAGATCCAAAACCAATTATTGATCTTTATTCTAGTGAGTATTAAAACAAAACGCCTTTCTAACGAAAGGCGTTTTGTTTTAATTACAATCTTTTTTTAACAAATCGAAAAAGGCAGTATTTAAAATACTGCCTTTATATTTAATTGATATTTAAATCAAATTATTAATTCCCCCAACCTGGATATTGTTTCATTAATGTGTTATTATTAATAACATCACTTGGTATAGGAAAAACGTAGATAGGATTATCTGGAGTAATAGAACAAGTTCCCATACAGTTAGTTTGTCGCTCTATTGTCAAATTATTACGTTTTAAATCAAAAAATCTTTGTCCTTCCGTAATAAACTCTTTTTGTTTTTCACTTAAAATTGCAGTCAAAGCGTCACCTGTATAAGTTGCTCCTCCTCTTTCTGTTGCAAAAGTATTAAGCTCTGTTAAAGCTGTAGAGCCTTGACCAGATTTAGCCATAGCTTCCCATTTAATAAACTTAGCTTCAGTTAGACGTAAAACTTTTACATTATTAACAAAACTAACTTCATCTATTTTTAATGGTTGCTTTAATGAAAATACTCCTAAAGGATTATCTACTGCATGAATTTCATCAGGAGTCATTAATTCTTTTCTAATATCAGAATCTTCTAATGAATCATAAATCCATCTTCTTACAACTAATGATCTTTTTGAACCAGTTGGATCATAAAAATTCCCTATTGCATAATTTACTAAAGGATTATTTTCTTCTGACATGTTAATTTCCCAAACAGTTTCAGGTTGATTATGATTTTCACCTGAAGAATTTGAAGAAAAATAATTTACATAACCACTTTTACCAATTAATTGAAAACTAGCAGGTGCTTCACTTACTGCTCTATCAGCGTATAAGATTGCATTCGTGTTATCACCTTGAGTTAAATATACTTTAGCTAAAAGTAATTTTGCAGCAGTTGAACTTAAATAACCTTTATTTGATACAGTATTATTTTCATCAACAATTCCAGCTTTTAAATCTTCAATAATCTGAGTATAATTTTCTGCTAAAGTAGATCTTCCATAATTTTCATTAGGGTTATATGGTCCTGTGTACATAGGAATACCAAAATCTTGGTTAACTCCTGATGCAGGACTTGCAGAAAAGAAATTTGTTAATGTAAAAAAGGCAAATCCTCTTGCAATATGCGCCTGAGCTTTATAAGCCTTAACATTACTTGTTTCTTCAACTTTAGAATTAATTATAGCATTAGCTAAAGCTACAACATCATATAAACCATTATATATCTCTGAAATATCTGCATTAGAAGTCGTTACAGAAGCCTGATTAAAAGCTACAAATCTACCATCATTCTGATTTGAAACATAAACATTATCCGATAATACTTCACCTATAATTGGAATTCTAGATCCAAAAGCAGAAGCATTCCCTAATTCAGAATACATACCATTTAAGACTGCTAACATTTTAGCTTCAGTATCTATCGATGTTTCACTTAATGGTATTTCGTATGAAGGATTTTGATCTAATAAATCATCACTACAAGATGATAATCCAAAAGAAATACCCACTATACCTAATATATATAAACTATATTTTATTTTTTTCATTTTACTTAATTTTAAAAATCAATAGAAACACCTAAAGAAATTGACTTCATAATTGGTGAAGTATAATCATACACACCTTTATTTGCCCAAGCATATGCACTTGCATTAGAATTTGATTCTGGATCAAATTTTAAATCCTTATCAAATACCCATGTTACTAAATTAGTTCCTCTTAAATAAACAGTTAAATTTTCAATCCCAGAATCTTTTAATTTATCTCCGAAACTATATCCTAATTTAATTTCTTTTAAACGAATATGATCTCCTTTATAAATAGTTCTTGTAGATCCTGTTCTTGAATTAGATGCATTACCATATATCTGTAAAGGATTAGATGCATTTGGATTCTCTGGAGACCAAGAATCATATAATAATTCTTTATGAACATTATAAGTCCAGTATGATCCATCATTCATTGTATAACCAGTCCAAGAATCAAATACAGAATAATCAAATTGTCCTGTAAAGAAGACACTTAAAGATATATTTTTCCATGACATATCAGATCTTAAACCTCCCATATAAACAGGAAATGCTGAAGTTCCTTGAAAAAACTTATCTGCTTCATTTATATTTGAAGTAGTTTGAGTTTTAGTTTCGTCAGTATACCATAATGGGTTACCATTACTAGGATCAACCCCTGCCCATCCATATGTGTAATACTCTCCTAAAATTCTTCCAGATTGAATAGCTCTTCTACTACTTTCTAAATATACTTTATCTGGATCTAATAATTTACCAACCTCATTTTTATTATAAGAGAAATTACCTGTTAATGACCAATTGAAATCTCCTCTAAATGGTCTCACAGTTAAAGTAGCTTCAATACCTCTATTTTTAATTTCACCTAAATTTTGAAATATTGTATTATCAGTAGAAGGAGTATCATAAGAAATTAACGTTGACATAATTGCATCTTCAGTTTTCTTATCATAAACATCGATCGTTCCCGAAATAAGATTATTAGCAAAAGCAAAATCAACACCAATATTTAATTGTTTTGATACTTCCCACTTCAATTTATCATTTCCTGCATTAGTAATTGTTAATGCCCCTGATGTACCATAGTTAGGCGCTGCTCCCATTAAAGGTAATGCATTATATGTACTCCACCAACTATCAGCATAAGGAATATTACCTAATTCTCCATAGTTAGCTCTAAATGTTAAGTTATTAACATCAGTAGAATTGATAATTTTTGCAAAATTATAAGATCCTCCCACAGACCAAAATACACCATCTTTATTTCCTGCTGATAATGTTGAGTTCGCATCTCTTCTTAACTGACCTGCAATAGTTAATTGATTATCAAAAACGTAATTAACTCTACCAAAATAAGATATTTGATTCCATTTCACGTCGTAACCAATTTTATCTGCTAAAACAGTTGCATTAGTCATATCTGGTGTTGCAAGTGCAGAAAATTGACGCCCTTGTAAATATCTTCTATTTGCTTTATGTTCTTGATACTCAATACCAGCATAAACTTGTACATCATGTTTTTCAGCAAACACTTTTCTGAAACCTAAAGTATTAACCCAGTTCCAATCAAAAAAAGCATTATTCGTTTCTTGTAACATTCCTCCATAGTTAACACCATCTCCAAATTCAGGATTCCACCATTCTTTTTCCTTTAATTGTTGATACTGTCCTCCCCAATTAGATGTTAAAACCAAATAATCTGTAAATTTATATTCACCATTTACAGATGCTAAAAATGTTGAAATATCTCCTTTTGCATAATTTGTTTTTTGGATTGCAATTGGATTAAATTCACCTGCCCCTAACAAATTCATGTTATAAGATCCATCTGCATTATATACAGGAATTACAGGTGCTGCTGTCCATTGAAGTAACCATGGATTAGAAAACGCTCCACCGTCAGATGTAGTTCTATTAGCAACTTGAGAAAAATTAATATTAGCACCCATTTTAAATTTATCAGATGCTTTATGATCTACAGCCAAAGACCCACTTAATCTATCGAATTTAGATTCTAATGTCAATGGATTATTGTCATAATAAGAAAAACCTGTTCTAAAAGAAGTGTTCTCTCCCCCTCCAGAAACAGAGAAGTTATATGTTCTTACTGTTGCTTGATTTCTTTGAGCAACTTTTCTCCAATCTGTATTAGTAACACCATCCCAACCTGTACTTGAGATAAAGTCTTCTCTAGCTTCTTGTCTTGTAGCATAATCACCTGTGTTATACAATATCATTTCACCCCATTGTACAAACTCTGATGCATTCATAAATTCTGCTTTATCGTATGCAACATTCTGAACAGAAAACTCTGATGATAAATTAAATCTAGTTGGTTGATTAAACTTACCTCTCTTTGTAGTAACAACAATAACTCCATTAGCTCCACGAGCACCGTATAAAGCAGTTGCAGAAGCATCCTTTAATACTGTAACATTTTCAATCTGATTTGGATCTATAGATGATAGTGGATTAAATGACTCCATAATATCTCCATTCTGAGAACCTTTTCCAACAACAACACCATCAATCACATATAGAGGATTAGGATTCCCTATTAAAGAACTTATACCTCTAATTGTTATAATATTAGTTGAACCAGGATGTCCACTATTTGTAGAGAAGTTTAAACCAGCAACACGACCATTCAACACCTCATCAACAGAAGCAACTGGAGTGTTTTCAAAATCTTCTCGTTTAATTGTTTCAAATGACCCAATCTTTTGTGCTGGATCCAATTGAATGCCTCCTAAAATACTAACAGTTCCTAACTCTATAGTTTCTGAAGCACTAGCAGCTTTAATCACCCCTAAATTTGCAGAAGTTACTTTTACTTCTTTTCCATTAATAACAAGTGTATCACCTACATTTGCATCGATTTCGAAATTCCCGTCTACATCTGTATAAGCTACTTTATCAGTACCTTTTACAGTTACCTCAACGTCTGATTCAGGGAAACCGCTACCATCATTAACTGTACCTGTTATTTGCGCAAATAAAGCAGATCCCAAAAGAAATGCTCCAACGAAATAAAGGCTTTTTAAATTTCTCCTCATTTAGTCTATTTTTAAAAATTTTGTTGCCAAATATAACTTAAAATTAACATAATGAAAAGAAAAGTGTGTTAAAATGAATATTTAACACACTTCTAAATAATATTGAATTTAAATTTTTATTATTAATTAAAATTTATCCCAAAATAACTTTGTTGATAATTGATCACCTCCAATTGCATCAGATGCAGCTGCATTATTAATTTTATTTAGATTTCGTTCTGCAGTTGGATAAGTAAATCTTGATGGTAAACTTTGTCCTGAAGTAGCTGCCACATTCATTACTGGCGCATCCAACCTTCTAACTACGGTCCATGCATCAAAACCTTTATTGTACATTGCTAAATAAAATTGTTTTCCAATTTTTTCTTTCCAAGACCCTGAAGCTGTAGCATAAGCAACATTAGATTGTGCTAAGTATACATCAGCATCTGCGCTTGTTAAACCCCAAAATTCAAATGATGCAGTTATTGCATTATTGTAATGTGACTCAACAGATCCTGTTACAGCAAAACCTCTCGCCGCAGCTTCTGCTAACAAAAACTCTACCTCTGTGTAATCTAATAAATTACCTGGATAATCTTTCTCATGTAACAAATCAGAAATTTGAGTATAAGCTGCATAAGGAGTTGCTAAACCATATGTTCCACCAACATATACACCATCACCTAAATTATTTCTAAAAAACTTTTCTCGTCTAGGATCTTCCAATGTATTCATGTAATCCACAATTGTATTAGCTGCAACAAAATCTGCACGACCACTTTGAACTAAATCTACCCATAATGGATTAACATTTGGTTCTGTCCCTGGATATGCTAAGGTAAAGTTATCGTCATTTGATGACATCACACCCAAAGACAATGCTGATTGAATTGCTGATTGAGCCAATGTATTATCTGCATCTGAAACTTGAACTCCAATTTTTAATAACAACGAAGCCCCCACTTTCTTCCATTTAGACATATCTCCCGCATATACAATGTCACTTGAACCAAACCCTGAACCAGATGTATCAATTGTTGCAACACTCGTTTGCAATCTACTTACCAAATCTGCATAAATAGTTTGTGCGTCATCGTATTTTGGAGTAATATTCTCTCCACCTTGTAACGCTTCAGTGTAAGGTACATTACCGAATGTATCTACCATTGTCAACCAAGCTTGCACTTGTAAAATATCAATAATTGCTAATTGATTTTTCTTTTCTGATTCAGATAAATTTGTATCAGCTTCTATGATTTCTACAGCAGATTTTAAATCATACAGAACATCTGTATTTAACTCTGTCCAAAGTCTTCCGTTAATATTTCTTGTTTCTAAATCGTAGTTTGTTTCCTCTACATATTGTGTTTCATTCCATTGTTGAGCCCACAATCTAAATACGTTCGTATTTACATTCGTATTTAACATTTGATCAAAATAACTTTTTACCGCATTTGTTACAAAATACTCCGCAGGTACAGAACTTGGATTAATCGGATCAACATTCAAACTATCGTAATAGTCATCTGAACAAGAATGTAACGCAAAAACCGTTACTAATGATAATATTATTTTTTTCATCTTGATTTCTAATTAAAATTGAACTTTAAGGTTAACACCTATCTCTCTATAAGTTGGATGAGCTCCTGACTGATACCCTTGTATGTTACCAGCACTTAAACCTGCTTCAGGATCTGCATAAGGAACATTTTTATGGATAATCCATAAGTTCCTACCAACAGCAGCCAAGGTTACTTTACTAACAAATGTATTTCTTAAAAACTTTTCTGGTAAATCATAAGATAATGAAACATTTCTCAACTTAACAAAAGATGCATCATATACATGAGCCTCTCTAATAGAACTAGAACCACCTAAATACCCCCATGGATTTGTATTTCCGTTTGAAGCGTCTATTCTAACTGTATTTGGATTTCCATTTACATCAACACCTGGTAAAATAACACCTCCACCATTAGCTAAAGAATTTCTTACAGGGTTTCCTAAATCGTTTAAACCAGTTGTAAAGTTATCATACAATCCTGTTGAGTATCCATAATAAGTATCAAGAGAAAAGACATCTCCTCCTTTTTGGAAATCAATCAAGAAACTTAAACTAACATTTTTATAGTTAAAAGTATTTTTTACACCTCCAGTCCAATCTGGGTTCATATTTCCTAAAATAGTAGTTGAAGCTGAACCTACATAACGTCCATTTGCACCTACAACTCTATTTCCATTATCATCATATGTATACCCTATACCTCTAATGATACCAACTTGTTCACCAACTTGAGCACCAATAGTTACACCTCCTTGCAATGCTGCTAATTGATAGTATTCAATTTCACCATTAAATTTCAACATCTCATTTCTATTACGCGCGAAATTCCCAGTCACTTTCCAACTAAAATCTTCATTTCTAATCGGCTCTACAGTTAATCTAGCTTCGAAACCTTTATTACGGACATCTCCCATATTGGTCCACTGTCTACTAGCACCTGTTGAAGTTGACACATCCACATCTGTAATTAAATCATAAGTTGTTCTATTATAGTAAGACACATCAAAATTTACACGATTTCTAAAGAATCCCATCTCTAACCCGAACTCATACTCTTCCATTTTTTCTGGTTTCAGATTATTGTATCGGTTTGTTGCAGGGTTAGAAGCAGAACCTACACTTCCAAAACTCGCATTAATATCATAAGTATTCCATAATCTATATGGAGCTGTATCATTACCCACTTGAGCATAATTCGCTCTTACTTTACCAAAGTTAATAAACGAACCTGATGATTTCCATAATTCTGAAAACACCCAGCTTAATGATCCTGATGGATACCAGTATCTATTTCCTTTAGTTGATTGCGACCACAGAGATGAAGATCTATCTGTTCTAATCGAACCCTCTAAGAATATCATATTTCTGAAACCTAAACTAGCTCTAGCATATTCACCATCAACCATTTTCTTAAATCTAGATTGCGAAACATCTGCAACAGTTAATGGATTAACAGAATTTAATAATGAATAAAGTCCTGGAATTTTAAGACCACCATTGGTTTGCGCTCCAAAAAAATCATAATCTTGCACGCGTAAATTCCATCCAATATTTGCATCTAAATTAAGATCTTCTGTTAAATCTTTATTGATATTAAAAATTACATCGTAATTATATTCAGATACATCATAATTTCTTAGTGAGTAAGCTCCAGGTGACCCAGCTGAACCTACTGCTAAACGCTCTTCACGTTTCTCTGTATAATTGTCAAAACCATAACGACCTAAAACACTTAACCAACTATTGAATTTATAATTTAAAGACACTCCTCCATTGTAACGTTTACGATCATCGTTCTGATAATTCTCATATCTTGTAAAATAAAAATTATCAGAATATAAAGGTGTCAAATTATCATAACTATTAATATTCCAAGTCGCATTTCTTCGTAAGTTATTATAATGATAAGCTCTTTCTAGATCTTGCATATCTACATTCACTTGCCACCATTGTCTGAATTGCTGCATTGGATTCCAACCATCATAACCAGTACCCACACGACCTCTAGCAGAATTATCTACATAAGTCATTTTTGCAGAAACCGTTAATTTATCTGTAATGTTATATGATCCATTAAAATCTAAAGAGTTTCTTAACTGACGACTATTTACTAATCCAAATTCATCTTGAAAATTAGTAAAACCTACTCTAAAGTTTCCATTTTCGTTTGCACCAAAAAAAGATGCAGAATTTTGAAATGTTGTGATATTCTTCCAAACGCTATTAGGATCATTTTTGGCAGCTACCCAAGGAGTTGCCTGTCCATAAGCCGACGTACCTGGAAAAAATGCATTCCATTGATACACCATTAAATTAGGATCAAACGCTGCACCATAAGATGCATCCGCACCATATTGTACTAAATAGTCTAATTGTCCATCACCATTTATATCTGTACCTTGAAAATAAGGATTACCTGGATGAGCACCTTCATCAGCAGTCAATGCAGCGTAACCTGCTCCATATTGTTTCTGATATCTTGGTAAAGTTTGTTTATCAACTGAACCTACCATTATAGATGAATTAAACTCAGCTCCAATCCCTCTTTTTTTGGTTCCTTTTTTAGTTGTAATCATGATTACCCCGTTCATCCCTCGAGATCCGTAAAGCGCAGCAGCAGCAGCACCTTTTAAAACGTTAATCGTTTCTATATCATTCGGATTGATATCTGCAGCTGCATTCGCATAATCAAAACCACCTCTACCACTAGACTGATCTCCAGTATTATAAGTTGAGTTATTGATCGGAATACCATCTATGACAATCAATGCTTGGTTATCACCTACCAAAGTACTTGTACCACGAATAACCATATTCGTAGAACCACCTCTAGAACCAGAACCTTTAATATCCAAACCTGCAACTTCACCAGATAACGCATCGGCAAAATTAGCCAAAGGCGATTGAGCTACAACATCACCAGCAACTTCTTGAGTTGAATAACCTAATGATCTTTTTTCACGTGTTATACCAAGTGCTGTTACAACCGCCCCTTCCAATTCGATATTCTCATCAGAAGAAGGTTTTAATGATACTGCATAAGAAGTACTCGCACCAACAGTAAATGTTTGTGTTGGTAAACCAAATGATTCTACCACTACAGTTTCTCCTTGATTTGCTTCAACACTGAAGTTTCCATTTTCATCTGTAATTGCTTCATTTCCTCCAGAAGTTTTCACAACTGCATCCGCAACTGGAAAACCTTCTTTGTCAGTTACAGTACCTGTAACTGTTTTTACTTGCGCATATATTGCAGACCCTAAAAGTAGCGACCCAACAAAGAACAAGTTTCTTAAATTTCTCCTCATTTGTTAATAATTTTTAAAAACTTAACTCTAATTTAACAGAAATATTATTACAATAGCAAACTTTAACACTATAACTTTGTCAAAAAATCAGATTTTCAATAAAATGTTTAAATATTTATCAAATCACGAATTAGAATGTGGATGTGATGAAGCTGGTAGAGGATGTCTTGCAGGTCCAGTGACTGCAGCAGCAGTTATCTTTAAAAAAGATTTTTTTGATGAATTAATTAACGATTCTAAAATTTTAAATTCAACAAAGAGAACTCTTCTAAAAGAACTTATAAAAGAAAATGCTTTAACCTATAATATAGCATTTTTAGATGCTGAGAAAATTGATGAAATTAATATTCTTAACGCTAGTATTCTTGCGATGCATCATGCTATTGATAAATTAACACATCAACCTGAATTCATTATTATTGACGGTAACCGTTTCAAACCTTATCAAGATATTCCTTATGAATGTGTAGTTAAAGGTGATTCTAAATATTTATCCATCGCAGCAGCTTCTATTCTAGCAAAAACAGCAAGAGATGAATATATGGAAAAAATCCATGAAGAATTCCCAATGTACAATTGGAAAAAAAACAAAGGCTATCCTACAAAAGAACACAGAGAAGCTATTAGAAAATACGGCATCACGCCATATCATCGAAAAACGTTTAAATTATTAGAAGATCAATTAAGTTTGAATTTATAGTATAAAAAAACGCTCAATTAAAATCATTGAGCGTTTTTGATATAACATTATATTGTATCTATTTAAACAAAAGGTAATTTCACAACTTCTGCCAAAACATTTTTATCTCGAATCTGAATTCTAATTGTTGTACCAACTTTTGCAAAATCAATATGTACATAAGCTAATCCAATTCCTTGTTTCAACATTGGAGATTGTGTACCAGAAGTAACTACACCCAATGTATTCTCATAATCATCTACAACTTTATAATCGTGACGTGGAATTCCTCTTTCAATCATCTTGAAACCTACCAATTTCTTTTCTACTCCAGTTTCTTTTTGTTTTTTTAGAATATCAGAAGAAATAAAACCAGTTTCTAATTTTGTTACCCAACCTAAACCTGCTTCTAAAGGAGTTGTTTCATCGTTAATATCATTCCCATATAAACAATATCCTTTTTCTAATCTTAAAGTGTCGCGAGCAGCTAAACCACAAGGTTCAATACCAAAATCTTTTCCAGCTTCTAAAACTTTATCCCAAATATCATTTGCTTGATCATTAGAAAAATAAATCTCAAAACCACCAGAACCTGTATAACCAGTTGCAGAAATAATGACATTCTCAAAACCTGCAAAATTTCCTATTACAAAATGATAAAATGGGATTTCGGCAAGATTTACATCTGTCAAAGATTGCATTGCTTCAATAGCTTTCGGACCTTGAATTGCTAACAAAGACATTTCATCTGATTTATTCGTTAACTCAACACCAAAAGAATTGTGTTTATTCATCCAATCCCAATCTTTTTCTATATTCGATGCATTTACCACCGCCAACCATTCGTCATTGGCAATTTTATAAACAATCAAATCATCTACAATTCCACCTTTTTCGTTTGGCATTGCATTGTATTGAGCTTGTCCAATTGCAACTTTCGACACATCGTTTGTCAATAAATATTGTAATAAATCGGTTGCTTTTTCACCTTTCAAGAAAAATTGTCCCATATGAGAAACATCAAAAACACCAACTTTTTCGCGAACGACAAAATGTTCTTGATTCACTCCCGCGTATTGCACAGGCATTTCGTAACCTGCAAAAGGAACCATTTTCGCTCCTAAATCTTTATGCTTTTGATTAAGCGCAGTTAATTTCATGTTTGTTTGCTTTATTTTTCCCAAAATTAATGATTTTATCAACTATTCAAAATCTTTGTCTATGTATATTGAATCATTATTTTTGTCCTAAATTTTATTATGAAAAATAATTTTTGGATTTTAATTTTTGGATTCATCATCATCTTATCTAATTGTCAATCACAAAAAAGTTCTAATTTTAGAACTAAAGAAACGATTTTGCATATTGACGATTTACAAAACGGTGATTTAATTTTTGTTGGTGCACAAACAGAACAACTTTCTGGTGCAATTAATCGAGTGACACAAATCAGTAAGGAAGCTAATTTTGACCATATCGGATTGATCGAAAAAACCAAAGATTCTATTTTTGTATTGCATGCTGCACCAATCGGCGGATCGCAAAGAGAAGAGGTTCATCATTTTTACAAATCTCAAACAGAAAAAAATAATCGAATTGTTATTTATCGCTTAAAAAATAATTATCAGCATTCAATTCCAAATGCAATTTCCACCGCCAAAACTTTATTAGGAAAACCTTACAATTGGACATATATTTTGAACGAAAATGAATATTATTGTTCTGATTTTATCGAAAGAGCTTTTAGAAAAGATGAGATTTTTGATTTGATCGAAATGAATTTCAAAAACAAAGAAACCGATAAAATTGACGATTTCTGGATTGATTTTTACCGCAAGAAAAATTTAGAAGTTCCGCAAGATCAACCAGGTACAAATCCAAATCAACTAGCAAACTCAGAAAAATTAAACCGAATCGGAATTATTCTGTTAGACCTTTAAGTTTAAAACCATTTTTGTAAAATAAATACAACAGAATAAAACTCAAACTCATTGCAAACATCGCAATTACTCCAATTCCTGTAATGTAATTGCTCCAAGCCAAAGCACCTAAAACCATCCCAACAGAACCAAGAGCTGTTGTCGTAAAATTGATAACCGAAGCTGTAGAACCTGCATTCATATTTGGTTGACCAAGTAACATATTCACTGTAAAAGAACGTAAAAAACTATTGCTAAAAGTGATTGGAATAAAACCAAAGAAAAAGATAAATGGTGATGTTTTACCAATAAAAAATGTCACAATACCAGCTGCCAAAACAGTACAAAGTGAAAACAATACAATTTTTTTAGGTTTGATTTTATCTTTTACTCGAATATAAACATTTGGTCCTAACATTAAAATCAATGAATTAAAGGCAAAAAACAAACTGTATTGCGTTTCAGACAAACCAAACCAATCTATATAAATATAAGAACTTACAGCTATAAATGCCATGTAAATTGTATAGATTAATGCAGTTAAAATAAGAAAAGTCATAAACGCTTTTTTCTTCGCAACATCACCCAAAGTTGCTAAAGATTGCAAAACATTTCCTTTCAGACGATTTTCTTTTTCCAAAGTTTCTTGGAACATTAATGTGAAACAAAATGCCAAAACTGCTAAACCAAATAAAACCACAAAAGTTGCTCGCCAATTAGAAAATCTAATGATGAAGGCTCCGATAATCGGAGCTAAAGTTGGTGCAAAAACTGTCAACATTTGGATAGTTGCAATAATTTTTGGTCTTGCTACATCATCAAAACTATCTTTTACAATTGCAGTAGAAACCGCAACCATTCCACCAGCACCAAAAGCTTGTAAAATCCTGAAAGCAATTAAAACTTCGACACTTTGTACAAAAACACATAAACCAGAAGCAATTCCGTACAGAACAATGCTACTCAACAAAACATTTCTGCGTCCGTACTTATCACTAATTGGACCAATCAACAACATTCCTATTGCAAAAAAAACAAAAAAACCAACCAAAGTATAATTCAATACAGATGAATTGGTATTGAATTCTTCTAATAAAGTCGGAAAAGATGGTAAATACATATCTATTGATAATGGAGCAGTCATACTCAACATCAATAAAAGTGAAATTAAACCTTTCTTTTTTAAAATTTTCTGATTGACTTGCTGCGAAGGCATATTTTGAAGTTTATATTTTTTGCAAAATTACTTCAAAATGTAGGTTTAGAAAAATATATCTGATTTTATCTTAATCCGTCAAAAAAAATCAAAATAGATGTTCTGATATTTTTCTAATTTAGCGGTATGAAACAAAACTTGATTTTAGGACTGATTTTCTTTGTAGTTTTTTTTGGCGTAAAGTTAATATTTGATAAAAATCCGATAGAAACACAATTGTTGCACAGCGTAATTGCAACTGCAGCTTTTTTAATTTTCAGATTGGTTTTCAGAAAAAATAAGACTGAAAATTAATTCGAAATTTTCAGAATTGCCTCTTTTGCTTTTTCTATATGAATATCAGCTTCTTTAAAATCAGCAATACGTTCTACTAATTTTCCTGATTTATCAAACACAAAAGTTTCTCTTGGATAAAGAAAAAAGAATTTCTTTTTCAGACCAAATCGATTAAGTAAAAATCCTTTTTTGTCTGTTAACAAAGGAAAATTTAATCCGTTTGCTTTTGCAAATTTCTCATGTGATTTCGGCGATTGATTGTTTACACCAATGACAATCGTATCTAAATCTTCGAATTCCTTTTTGAAATCTCTAAACATACAAGCTTCTTTGGTACAAACAGAAGTAAAATCTTTTGGATAAAAGAAAATGACAAAATTCTTTTTATGTACAAATTCATCAGAATTAAACCAATTTCCTTTTTGATCTTCTAAGGAAAAAGTTGGTAAATGCGTTCCTATTTTCATAATTTATTGTCCAGAAAATTCAACGAAATTTCTTGGTGTTTCGTATAAAGTAACTTTCAATTCTAATGATTTTTCTAATTGTTCTCTGATTCTATTCCAGATTACAATAACAATATTTTCTGCTGTTGGATTAAGATTTTTAAACTCCTCAACATCTAAATTAAGATTTTTATGATCAAGATAATCTTCTACTTGAGTTTCAATAATTTTTCTCAATTCATCTAAATTCATCACAAAACCAGTTTCTTGATCTATTTCTCCTTTCACACTTACAATCAGTTCGTAATTATGTCCATGATAATTAGGATTAGAACATTTTCCAAAAACAGCTTTGTTTTGTTCATCATTCCAATGAGCATTAAACAAACGATGCGCCGCATTGAAATGAGCTTTTCTATTAACAGTAACTTTCATAACTTCAATTTAATTGTTTTTCTTTTACTACGCTCTTAAATGTGATAAATATTCATCAAAAATAATCTTGAACCAAGCGGTATAAATTTCTGGATTTGTTTCGATATCTTTTTCTAAATCTTCTAAACTCATCCATTTATAATTCATCACTTCTTCTGGATTTAGATTTGGTTCTTGATCGAATTTCCCAACAAAAACACGATCCAATTCGTGCTCAGTTAAACCGTTTGCCAATTTTGCTTTGTATATAAAATTAAATTTGTATTCTAATTCTGTATCAAAACCCATTTCTTCTTTTAATCGACGATGCGCAGCTTCTAGATAAGACTCATCTTCTCTCGGATGACTGCAACACGTATTAGTCCACAATTCTGGTGAATGGTATTTTTCTGATGCTCTTTGTTGCAACATCAACTGTCCATTAGAATTAAAAATAAAAACAGAAAATGCACGATGTAAAAAACCTGCAACATGCGCCTGTTGTTTTTCCATCAGACCAATTACTTCATCATTCGGATTTACCAAAACTACCATTTCTTCCATAAAGCAAAGTTAATTATTCTCCGTAAATAAGTTCTAATTCTTTGTGCTGAAAAACCTGCATTTCACCGTTAATAAATTCAACCCAAAGACAACCATTTACATCACTTTTTCTTATATAACCCTTCTGCAATTCATTATTAATTTTAAAAACTGACAACGTATCTTTTCTAAACAAATAATTTTGATAGTTTTGATGAATTTCTTCAAACAAATGATTTTTTAACAATAGGAATTGATCTAAAAAGCACGTCATTAAGTCAGATAAAACCGTCAGTAAATCAAACGTTTTGTCAGTTAATAATTTTAACGAAGTTGCTTTTTTTATGTTTTCAAAACTTATTTGATTCACATTTAATCCAATTCCAATGACCGTATGCATCAAATTATTTTTACGATAAGATTCGATTAAAACGCCACATATTTTTTTATCATTTGCTACCAAATCATTTGGCCATTTCACTTTCACTTCGCTTACAAACTGACTTAAATAGCGTTGTAAACCATTTGCTACCCATTCATTCAAGAAAATTAAATCTTTGTATTCGAAATCAGTTTCAAGATAAAAACTAAAAGTCAAATTTTCATTTGCACTAACTTTCCAAACATTTCCAGCGTAACCTTTACCAGAAGTTTGATTTTTGGCATAGATGACAGTCCAAGGCTTGGCATTTTTTTTGGTTAAATCCATCAAGTAAGTATTGGTACTTGGCAAGGATTCGAAAATCTCTAGATGAAAAGACATTTATTGATGATTTGATTTTGGTGGTTAAAGTTATTTTAAAATCCTTTAATCTTTAGCTAATTATCACTAAATTTGAAAACTTTATATAAATTATATTAATGATAGACAATCAGTATACGAAAGATTTACTCGATAGTATTGTAGAAGGAATTTCAAAAGTTAAAGGCGAAGACATAACCATTTTAGATTTACGAGAAATAGAAAACGCATTTTGCGAATATTTTGTTGTGTGCAACGGTAACTCTAACACACAAGTAAATGCCTTGGCAGATTCTGTAGAACGTACCGTAAAAACAGAAATGAAAGAAAGACCTTTCCATGTAGAAGGAACCCAAAACGCACAATGGATTTTGATGGATTACACCAATGTCATTGTACATATTTTTCAGAAAGATGTACGTGAATTTTATGATATCGAAAGTTTGTGGGGTGATGCAGTTGAGACGAAAATCGAGATTTAATCAATTATTAACCAAGAAACATTAAATTGAAGAATAAAAATATAAAACCAAGCGGTGGATTTAATCCAATGTGGATTTACGGGATCATAGGAATCATTCTTATCGGATTCTTTTTTTACAGTCCGACAAGTTCTGTTTCTGGATCATCAAAAACCATCGATCATAACACTTTCATGAATTATCTGAAAGAAGGTTATATCTCGCAAGTAGAATTAGGTGTAGATGATCGTTCTGTAAAAGTTTTCTTAAGTGATCAAGCTCTAGCAAGTGATAATTTTAAACAATTTAAAAAAGCGCAAGATGGCAATCTTAATTTGTTAGGAAAATCACCAGATTTTACTTTTAACGTTGCAGATGTTGGTAATTTCGAAAGAGAATTTAACACAACACTTAGCGAAAATCCACAATTAAAAACAAAATTAAAAACCAATGTATCTAATCCATTAAGCAGTACTATTTTAAGTATCTTTTTATGGGTAGGATTATTAGGTTTAATGTATTATTTCATTTTCAGAAGAATGTCTGGCGGATCTGGTGGTGGAGGTCAAATCTTCAACATCGGAAAATCAAAAGCAAAATTATTTGATGAAAATGATCAAGTTAGAACAACTTTTAAAGATGTTGCAGGATTAGAAGGAGCAAAAGAAGAAATCGAAGAAATTGTTGATTTCTTAAGAAACCCAGAAAAATTTACAAAATTAGGTGGTAAAATACCTAAAGGAGCACTTTTAGTAGGACCTCCAGGAACAGGTAAAACTTTATTAGCAAAAGCTGTTGCAGGTGAAGCAAAAGTACCTTTCTTTTCACTTTCTGGATCAGATTTCGTAGAAATGTTTGTTGGAGTTGGAGCTTCACGTGTACGTGACTTATTTGGTCAAGCAAAAGCAAAATCACCTTCGATTATTTTCATCGATGAGATTGATGCAATTGGTAGAGCACGTGGTAAAAATAATTTTACAGGTTCTAATGACGAACGCGAAAATACTTTAAATCAGTTATTGACAGAAATGGACGGATTCGGAACCGAATCAAATGTTATTGTGATAGCTGCGACAAACCGTGCAGATGTTTTAGATAAAGCTTTGATGCGTCCTGGACGTTTTGACCGTATCATCCATGTTGATTTACCAGAAATGACGGAACGTAAAGAAATTTTCAAAGTTCATTTACGTCCATTAAAACTAGGTGAAGATGTGGATGTTGAATTTTTAGCTAAACAAACACCAGGTTTTTCTGGAGCAGATATTTTCAATGTTTGTAACGAAGCTGCTTTAGTTGCTGCTCGTAAAAACAAAGAAGTTGTAGAAAAGCAAGATTTCTTAGATGCAGTTGATAGAATTATTGGTGGTTTAGAAAAGAAAAATAAAGTAATCAAACCAAACGAAAAGAAACGTATTGCTTATCATGAAGCTGGTCACGCAACTATTGGTTGGCTAACAGAACACGCCGCACCTCTTGTAAAAGTTACAATTGTACCTCGTGGACGTTCTCTTGGAGCGGCTTGGTATTTACCAGAAGAAAGACAAATTACAACAACAGAACAAATGTTAGATGAAATTTGTATGACAATGGGTGGACGTGCTGCTGAAGAAGTGGTTTTTGGTAACATTTCTACTGGTGCTTTGAGCGACTTAGAAAAAGTAACTAAACAAGCTTCTGCAATGGTAAGTATTTATGGTTTGAATGATAAAATAGGAAATATTTCTTATTATGATTCTAGCGGACAAAACGAATATGGTTTCTCTAAACCTTATAGTGAAGAAACTGCTAAAGTTATTGACAAAGAAGTTTCTAATATCATCGAAAATCAATACCAAAGAGCAATTGGTGTTTTGAATAATAACCGAGAAAAATTAGATCAATTAGCACAAAAATTAATTGAGAAAGAAGTGATCTTTAAAGAAGATTTAGAAGAAATTTTCGGACCAAGACCTTTCGGTGATCCAGAACATATCATAGAAGAAACGAAAGAGGATAGAGAAAATCAACAAGAAGATGATTCAAATTCTCCATCAATAGAAGAAAAAATCGCTGAATAACAGCGATTTTTTTGTTTCTTTATATTTTATTGTTAATTTCGTTATAGAATAAAAATCTGCCTACTGCTAATGTGGAAAGCAATCAAAAAGTTTATAGAAAAAATAAATCAAACAACGCCAACAGAAACTCCTCAAAAAACAGATAATTTAGTTTTTAATCAAGATGTTTCTGTGGATGAATTATTTGCCACCAACTTTAATGCTGGAGGCGGACACTTTTTGTATTGTGCTAATCAAGAAGAAACTTTAGAAAATTTACATCAGATTTTACAATATGAGCGAATCAATCATATTGTTTGTTTGGATGATGAATTACAGAACTTTTTAGATAAATTAAAAGTTTCTTATCAGATCAATCCAACTGAAGAAACTAGATTCAATTTCCTTAGATGTGAATATTTAATTGGCTATGATGGAAGTATTATGTTATCATCAGACCAAACTAGTGGACGTAAAATAGAAGATTTCCCAGACAATTATATCATTTACGCTACACCTTATCAATTAGTTAACAATGTTAGCGAAGCTTTACAAAAAATACGTTTTTCTAAAAAAGATCGCTTACCGAGTAATATTACGTGCATTAGAGGAAAAAATATGCATGATTTCAGTTCGATACCAAATGCAAAAAACATATATTTGCTGTTGGTAGAAGAATAATATATGAAGAACTTTTTCCCAAGATTATTATCAGGAATTTTATATGCCGCAGTTATTTTTGCTGGTACAACCATTCATCCTTATGGTTTAATCGCCTTGATGATTTTCTTCTGCTCTATGGCTCTTTTAGAATATATCCGAATAACTAAACTAAAAGATCGTCTTTATACTATTGCGACAGTTGCTGCTCTAATCATTATTTTTTATTTATTTATTAAAGATTTTTTAGAGATTTATCAGGCAAATCAAGTCCAAAGTATTTATCCATTCTTCATCAATACAATGGCTTTTGCAGGTCCAGTATTATTCCTTTTCTCTATTTTTATAATTTTCTTTTCTACCAAAGAATTATTAAATGATTTTGGAAAAGCTACTGTAGGTGTTACTTACGTGATTTTACCTTTTGCATTAAGTCTTACTTTACCATCTTTTGCACTAGATTTAGGTGAAAATAAAATGCATTACGAAGTATTTTTTATTTTTGTTCTATTATGGATTAGCGATTCTTTTGCTTACATTTTTGGAAGTTTATTTGGAAAACATCCGATGGCACCAAAAATTTCAAAAGCAAAAAGTTGGGAAGGTTTTGCAGGAGGATTTATCGGAACAATTCTCGCAGGATTTATCATACAAAATTATATTGACTTACCTTTGCAAGGTAATTGGCTAGTTATTGGAGCTTTGGTTGCCATTTCTGGACCATTGGGAGATTTAACAGAATCTAAATTGAAACGATTTTTTCAGGTAAAAGATAGCGGAAATTTAATTCCAGGTCATGGTGGATTTTTAGATCGATTAGATAGTTATATATTTGTCGTACCAATTGTTTATACATATTTATTATTAAGTAACGGATTATGAGACTTCATAGAGAAGGTAAAACCATCTTAATTTTAGGATTTATCCTATTTGCTTTGTTAAGCTTTGTTTTCGTAAAATTTCTTCCTTTAGTTTTAGGAGTTATTTTAGCATTGGCTTTATGGATTTTGTACGGATTCATGATTTGGTTTTTTAGAAACCCAACCCGTGAAAATAAAGAAGCTGATAATTGTTTAATTGCTCCTGTAGATGGAAAAGTTGTGGTTATAGAAGAAGTTTATGAACCTGAATTTCTAAAAGAAAAATGTATCCAACTTTCTATTTTCATGTCACCACTTAATGTACATGTAACTCGATATCCTATCAACGGAAAAGTGATTTATTCTAAATACCATTCAGGTAAATTCTTGGTAGCTTTCCATCCGAAATCATCTGAATTAAACGAAAGAACGACTGTAGTAGTTGAAACTAATAATCATAAAAAAATATTGTTCAGACAAATTGCAGGTGCTGTTGCGCGTCGCATCATTTTATATGCTAAAAATGATGATGTAGCTGTTGCCGGGCAAGAATATGGTTTCATAAAATTTGGTTCACGTGTCGATTTGTTTTTACCATTAGACACTGATATCCATGTGAAAGTTGGTGATATAACAAAAGGTGGAATAGAAAAAATTGCAACACTTAAATAAAGAATATTTTTTAAGCATTTAATGTTCTAATTCATAACCTTTCTAAACATCGATTTATATAAATTTGTAATTAATAATTTTTTACTGAATAAAATATACTCCATGAAAAAAATAATTTTCTTAGCATCAGTTTTAGTAATGATGGCTTCTTGTAACAAAAAACCAGGAGGAAATCATGATGTTTTACCAGTTGTTCATCCTCCAGTAGAAGCTCCTTCACATGACGATCATGGCGCTCATGGTGCACACGATAATCATGCAAAAGACGAGCACGCAACTGAAGAACATGCAACAGAAAAAACAGATTCTACTAATTCTCATGCTCAAGGTCATGATGCTGAACCTAAAAAAGATTCAACAGCTCATAAATAACATTAACGTTTAGAAATAACATCATCACCAATGAGATATCTTTTGGTGGCAATGTAGAAATTTTTAGAAGGTGATTTGTATAGATTCATCAAACTAATAATCTCTTGAAACGTAAAATCATCAATACTAAAAACAAGGTGTTGATGATTTTTTATATCCTCAAGATTGTAATTCTTTGGTAAGAAATATAATTCACTTTTTGATTTTAATTTTGTGTCTTCCAACGTTCTTTTTCGATCAAATTTTGCTAATTCTATTTGGTATCGAAACCAAATTCCTAATTTCAGATACATTCTTACAAAAACATTTTTATAGTATTTTTCTATAAAAAGCTTCATCGCATCAAAGAAAATTTTATAATATTTTTTATCCTTTTTGGTGCTTTCTCCTTTGTAATGTATTACACTGATATCGCCTTTGTAATAATTCTGATAACCTAAAAGTTCTATAGAATAACTAAAATCGATGTCTTCGCCATACATAAAATAACGTTCATCAAATCCACCAACTTTTTGATAAATTTCTTTTTCTAAAAACATAAAAGCGCCAACCAAAACAGTTGTTTGACCAATTTCTTGATCTTTTAGTCTTAAATTATAATACGATTTATCTCCAGAAAATTTGATAAAAGGAAACAACTTCTCAAAAGAATTAAGAACAGTTGGTAAATTACGTTTACTCTCTGGATGATATTTGCCGTTGGCATCAATCAAACGAACGCCCAATGCACCAATATTATTTGTTTGCTGATAAAATGGAAGTATATTTTCGAAAAGATTTTCTGGTAAAATAGTATCAGGATTCAGAATCAAAACATATTTCCCTTTTGCATGTTCTACACCCAAATTATTTGCTTTAGAAAATCCTAAATTTTCTTTACTTTCTATAAAATTAACTTCTGGGTAAAATGGTTTCAGATTTTCTACAACTTTTTCTGGCGAATCATTATCCACTACAATAATTTCTCCCGAAATATTTTTGAGTGCATTCTGACATGACCATAAACATTGATCTAAAAAAGCAGTTGCATTATAACTTACAATAACAATAGAAACTTGCATTAATACTTTATTTCTGAATAAGGAATTCTATTTTGTATGGATCTTACTAAAGTTGCTTCATCTGCATATTCTAACTCATCTCCTACTCCAATTCCTCTCGCAATGGTAGAAAACGTAAGTGTTAAATCTTTTAATTGTTTAAATAAATAAAAAACTGTGGTATCACCTTCCATTGTAGAACTCAAAGCAAAGATTAACTCTTTTGTTTCAGCATTTTTTGCACGATTAACCAATGATTCTATTTTCAGTTGAGACGGGCCGATTCCTTCCATCGGAGAAATTCTCCCACCCAAAACATGATAAACACCTTTGTATTGACCTGTATTTTCTATCGCCATTACATCACGCACATCTTCTACAACACAAATCGTTGCTTTATCTCGCAATGGATTTTCACAAATTTCACAGATTTTATCATCAGAAATGGTATGACAGTTTTCGCAATATTGTATATCATCAACTAAATTATTCAAAGCTTCTGCTAAACGATGCGTCTGATTATCTGGTCTATTGAGCATGTGTAATACCAATCGTAGTGCAGTTCTTTTACCAATACCTGGCAATTGTGACATTTCTTCTACGGCTCGTTCTAAAACTTTACTAGGATAATTAATCATCTTGATGAAAACTTCTCCCAAAAATACTAAATTTGAGCATATTTAATCATAACATGAACACAACATTTATCTTGATTTGCGTATTGGTCTATTTTATTGGTCTTTTAGTAATTGCTTATTTCACCAGCAGAAATTCTGATAACCAATCTTTTTTCATAGGAAACAAAAAAAGTAAATGGTGGTTGGTTGCCTTTGGTATGATCGGGACCTCATTAAGTGGAGTTACATTTATCTCTGTACCAGGAACTGTTGGGAAACTAACCGGAACAGAATATATACATGGTGGTTTTGAATATTACATCATGGTTATTGGTTTTTTCCTAGGTTATTTCATTGTTGCATTGGTTTTGTTGCCTTTGTATTATAAAATGAATTTGACTTCTATTTATACCTATTTAGGTAAAAGATTCAATGTGGAAGCGCATAAAATTGGTTCTATATTTTTTATTATTTCTAGAGGAATTGGCGCAACTGCACGTTTGTATTTAGTTGTCAATGTTTTACAAATTTTTCTTTTAGGTCAATTAGGAATTCCATTTTGGTTAACAACTTTTATCCTTTTATTAATGATTTTACTTTACACTTTTGAAGGTGGTGTAAAAACAATTGTCATTACAGATACTTTGCAAACTTCTTTTATGATTATTAGTTTAATTGCTTGTATCGGATTTATTTTGTCGAGCCTCGATTTATCTGTTGGTGAAGCTTTCTCACAACTGAAGGATCAAAACTATACGCATCTCATCAATACAGATGTTAATTCTAAAACATATTTTCTGAAAAGTTTATTGGGCGGAATTTTTATTACAATTGCGATGACAGGATTGGATCAGGAAATGATGCAAAAAAATATTTCGGTTGATAATCTAAAAAATTCTAAAAAAAACATGCTGACATTTGCAGGAACTTTACTTTTTGTAAATTTAGCTTTCTTGTTTTTAGGTGGATTATTATATATCTATGCCATGAAAAATGGAGGCTTTTACGATAATAGAGAGTTTTTCTTAAATGCAAATTCTGTTAATGTCATGGGTGATGATCTTTTCCCTGCATTATCTTTACAAGGTTATTTTCCGTTATTTATATCAGTAATTTTTATCATCGGATTGATTTCTGCACTTTTTCCTTCGGCTGATGGCGCTTTAACAGCAGTTACAAGTTCGTTCTGTGTTGATTTATTGAAATTAAACGAAGATCAAACCAAAACAGAAAAACAAAAAAAATCAACTCGTTTAAAAGTTCATTTAACATTTACTGTTGTGTTCTTTGTCTTGATCTTGATTTTTAAAGCGATTAATGATAAATCGATTGTTTACCTCATTATGGAAGTTGCAGGTTATACTTACGGTCCACTTTTAGGTTTATTTGCTTTCGGAATTTTAACAAAACGCGTGATCAGTATCAATTACGGAATTCTTGCAGTCACACTTTTAGCACCAGTTTTAACTTACGGAATTAATACAATCGTTACAGAATTTTCGGATTATAGAATTGGAGTTGAACTCATTATATTGAATGGATTTTTAACATTCATTGGCTTATATGCCATCAGTAACAAAAACAAACTAACCAACAAATTATATGAATAAAATTGCTGTAATTGGCGCAGGAAATCTAGGAATTGCAATTATAGAAGGTCTTATAAAAGATCAATCGATTGCGAATCAGAACATCATTGCGACAAGAAATAATCTTAATAAAATTTCTTTTCTTCAAGACAAAGGCATTTCTATTTCTTCTGATAATGTAGATGCCGTAAAACAAGCAGAAATTATTTTGCTGTGTGTAAAACCATTTAAAGTAGAAGAAGTTTTAAACGCCATAAAACCGGTTTTAACAAAAGACAAAATTTTAATTTCAGTTGCCACTGGAATTTACTTAGAAACTTATGAAAATATTTTAGGAAAAGATCATGTAATTTTCAGATCTATGCCTAATACTGCAGCTTCTGTAGAAGAATCGCTTACTTGTATTTCTGGCAATTCAACTGAAGAAATTCATTTAGAAAAAGTCAAAAAAATATTTAATCCAATTGGCGAAACCATTCTAATTAACGAAGAATTGATGAATGCAGCAACCGTAATTGGAGCGTGTGGAATTGCTTATGTTCTAAGATTTATAAGAGCTATGATACAAGGCGGAATAGAAATTGGTTTTGATGCTGACACAGCAAATAAAATTGTAACACAAACGGTAAAAGGTGCAGCAGAATTACTGATTCAAAATGGATTACATCCTGAACAAGAAATTGACAAAGTAACAACTCCAAAAGGTTGTACAATTGCAGGTTTAAACGAAATGGAACATCAAGGTTTTAGCTCTGCTTTGATAAAAGGAATAAAAACGTCATACGAAAGCATAAAATAAATGAAAAAATTATTAAAAATGATTTGGGATTTTCGTGGTCCTGATGCTTATAAAACAGCTGAACATCACGAAATTCATCTAAAACAATATATGGAAAAAGAAAATATTTCTGGTACTACTGGCATTACTGAAGAATCAGAATTACATACTTTTGCTTTTATGATTATTGCAGAACAAGATATGATAAAAGTTCGCGATGAGCTTAGACCACATCGAGCAACTTGGCATCAAGAAAATAATTAATACAGTAAGTCAACTTCGTCGGTTGACTTTTTTATTTCAATCTATATCAATAATTATAGTGATTTACATTTCTTCGCTTTTTTGCCGTTTAAAAAAAGATTATTTTTGCTAAAATTATTATAAACAAACATGACACTTCAAGAATTACAAACTCAAGTTGTACAAGTTAGACGCGATATTCTAAGAATGGTACACGCTGTAAATAGTGGACATCCAGGAGGTTCTCTTGGTTGTACAGAATTTTTAGTAGCCTTATATGGTAAAGTAATGAATTATTCGAAAGATTTCACAATGAATGGAATTGGAGATGATTTATTCTTTTTATCAAACGGACATATTTCACCAGTTTTCTATAGCGTTTTAGCTAGAAATGGTTTCTTCCCAATTGAGGAATTAAGCACATTCAGAAAACTAGATTCTCGTTTACAAGGTCATCCTACAACACACGAAGGTTTACCTGGGGTTCGTGTTGCTTCTGGTTCATTAGGACAAGGTCTATCTGTTGCAATTGGTGCAGCACAAGCTAAAAAATTAAACAACGATGACAAACTAGTATTTACCTTACATGGTGACGGTGAATTACAAGAAGGTCAAGTTTGGGAAGCTTTAATGTACGCTGCAGGTAAAAAAGTAGATAATTTAATTGCAACTGTAGATTATAACGGAAGACAAATTGATGGTGATACAGATCAAGTTTTACCTTTGGGTGATCTAAAAGCTAAATTCGAGGCATTTGGTTGGTTGGTTATTGACGAACCAAAAGGAAACGATTTAGAAAGCATTATTGCAACTTTAGAAAAAGCTAAATCAGAAACTGGAAAAGGAAAACCTGTTGCAATTCTTTTACACACAGAAATGGGGAACGGTGTAGATTACATGATGGGATCACATTCTTGGCATGGTAAAGCACCAAATGACGAACAATTAGCAAAAGCGCTTGAACAAAATTTAGAAACAGTTCTAAACGACTATTAACATAAAACCAACGCTATTATGATTAAACAATTCTTTACATTAGGACTATTCGCTTTTAGCTGTTTAGTTTTTGGACAAACAAAGAATAATTCAACCATTGATTATTCAAAAGTTTATTCTTATCAAATTTCTGGACGAGAAGCATATGATTTAGTAAGTTTTGATGTGATTATAGATAAATCAAATCAAAATGTATTTTTTAGTATGTCGCCAAGTTATTTTGGTGATTTGATGATTAAAAATGGGAAAATTCTTAAAACAAAGTTTACTCCTTTCAGTAATACAATCAAAGTAGATGAAACAAGTTCTGATTATAATTACTATTCTACAATACAATCGTTAGAAAAATCACTTGATTATCAATACAAATTCGAGAATCAAAACAATCAAAAGAAAATTGGTTCTTATACTTGTGACGATTATGTTGCTACCACAAATTCGTATGATATACTTTTCGATCAGTCGGTTTATGTTTGTGTAGATACAAAAAGCGAAACTAAAAATCTAAAAACGATGTTTCCAAATAGTAACATAGATGGTTTGGTAGTTTCTTTTGCAGTAAATTCTAATGAATATCCAGCAACTCTACAAGAAGTAAAATCTATCAATCAGAAAATAGATTTTAATTTTGATGAAGAATACGCATCAAATCTTAAAAAAATTGAAACTGCCAAAGCAGAATACGAATCGCTTTATGGTAATCCAGAAGATTATGTTGTAGATTCTGTTGCTGATGCTGCTACTGCTGCAGTAGAATATACTGGTGGTGATTACAGTTATTACAGTTCACCTATTTGTTCATATTATCAAACTGATTATTCGAATAGTGTAGAAAAATATTTAAGTACTTTTACTTACGAAGCGTGTAGTTTAATGGCACTAGATTTTGATTATGATGGTAAACCAGATATTACAAAAGAGCAGTTAAACAAATATGTTACAGCAAAGATTTCTTCTTATCCAAAAGATTTAAAAAAATCTAAATTATTAACAAATAAAGAGTCTAAAGATCTTAAAAAAGAAATGCAAAGACTTTGGAACGAATCTAAAGATTTTACAGATAATAGTTACGTCAATGGTTTAGTTAATGAAGCTGCTGCCGTTCCTGTTCCTGTAGATTATGCTTCAGATTATATCGAAGAATATTATCCAAATTACGAGTCATCTTACAAAAATTCGGATATAAAAAACATTAGTTTGGCAATAGATAATCTTGTAGAGAATGGTTCTCAGAAAACGATTCCTGCATATTGTTCAGATGTAAAATCATCAATACCAACATTCGATAATAAAGAGTTGAACGATGTTCTATACAATTATTCAGGGCAAATCTGTGATTTGTATTACATCGAATTTGGTAGCAATGTTTACATCAAAGGAACTGTTGACGCTGTAAGAAAAAGCGTTTTAGAAATAGATAAAATTTATCCTACTTTGAACAAAAAAGACAAAGAAAAATTAACTAATTATCTAAATTCTTTAGATTAATTTTTTTTATTAAATTGATAACTCTCTCATAAACATTACAAAAAACAAAAAGAGTAAGACTCTAAAAAAATTAAAAAATGATAGATTTAACCTATACAGAAAAAAAAGATACACGAAGTGGATTTGGTGATGGTTTAACAGAATTAGGAAGAACAAATCCTAATGTTGTTGCCTTATGTGCCGATTTAATTGGTTCCTTAAAAATGGATCAATTCATAAAAGAAAATCCAGAACGTTTCTTCCAAATTGGTATTGCAGAAGCAAATATGATGGGAATTGCTGCTGGACTTACTATCGGAGGAAAAATACCTTTTACAGGTACATTTGCAGAATTTTCTACTGCCCGTGTTTACGATCAAATTCGTCAATCAATCGCCTATTCTAATAAAAATGTAAAAATTGCGGCTTCGCATGCTGGTCTTACTTTGGGTGAAGATGGTGCAACACACCAAACTTTAGAAGATATTGGTTTGATGAAAATGTTACCAGGAATGGTAGTAATTAATCCTTGTGATTATAACCAAACCAAAGCAGCTACGATTGCAGCAGCAGAATACGAAGGACCTGTATATTTACGTTTTGGACGTCCAGTTGTTCCAATTTTCACACCAGCAGATCAAAAATTTGAAATCGGAAAAGGTATCTTGATGAACGAAGGGACAGATGTTACCATTGTTGCAACTGGTCATTTGGTTTGGGAATCTTTGGTTGCTGCGGCAGAATTAGAAAAAGAAGGCATTTCTTGTGATGTTATTAATATTCACACCATCAAACCTTTAGACGAAGAAATTATTTTAAATTCTGTTAAGAAAACAGGAAAAATTGTAACAGCAGAAGAACATAATATTTTAGGAGGTTTAGGTGAATCTGTTGCTCGAGTTTTGGCACAAAAATTACCAACAAAACAAGCTTTCGTTGCTGTTAACGATACTTTTGGAGAATCTGGAACGCCAGCAGATTTAATGAAAAAATATGGTATTGATTCGCATGCGGTTATCGAAAAAGTAAAATCATTACTATAATTTCATCAAAAATATTTTATTAAAATAGAATCAAATGTATTTGGTTCTATTTTTTTTTAATCAGTTATTTTATAAATAGTTGCATAATTAGAAAAATAATGATTATCTTGATATGGTAACCAAATTCTTATACTATGAAGAAACTTTTCCTTTTTCTAATACCCCTATTTATCTTTTCCTGTAATGATGATATTGAAAGTATACAATCTATAAAACAGGATTCAGAAATTAACCGTAAAAATAATATAAATTTAACACCATCTAATCAGTATTTATTTTTTGATTTGAATACTGAGAACAAAAAGAATAATGAGTTTAATGAAATACTAAAGTATTTTGATTTAGACTCTGTAATAGTACAAACCATCGTAAAAGAAAATGTATATAATTACGCTATTAAACTAACTCCCAATAATGTTAATCCAAAAATAAATGAACTCTATAACCTAATAATTCATCGTGAATATGGAATCGATAAAAAAATGATTGTTAAATTTACCTTGACCAATTACTTCTTTTCTAAACTAGAAATTCTATATTCTGACCCTGCACTAATTAACAAATCTTCTGGTGGTTCTGGTTGTTATGTATTAGCTTATGCCCCTTGTGATTATGGTCATTGGCATAGTGATGAAGATTGTGAAGCTGATGGTTGGAAAACAAAAATCATATGCCCTTCTGGAGGTGGAGGTGATGGCGGTGGTTCTGGTAATGACAATACAGATTATGGCCCTATAATTCCTGGCGGTTATAATCCAGCAGAAGGCGGTGGTGGAGGTGGCGGCACAACATCTCCACCAAATGATGCCTGCAAAAGTTTGAATAATAAATTGAAAAATGATTCTGTTTTTAAACAAAAATTAGCCGATCTGAAACCCAAGATAAATGACCTTAATTACGAACACGGTTTTGCCAATACCAATCCTAAAGACAACCCGAATCTGAATACAGCTTCTCAGAACGCCTACCTCAATGCAAAATCTGCTACAGAAGGAAGTATTAACTTTGGTATGAGTTACGACACACCTCAATTTTTTGGTTTTGCCCATACGCACCCTACAAAAGATAGCTCGCTCGGAGTTCCTTCTTTTGCCGATATCCGTACTTTTCTTACGCTCTTAAAATCCAGAGCAGATAATGGTTTATCTAATAACGATAGCTACGGCATTGTTGTAGGTAATTATGGTATATATAGCATGAAACTAGAAAATAATCAAAATTTTCTAGATGTTTACAACAACAATACGAGTAGCACCGCAAAAGAGTTTTGGAAAAGATTTGGAGACAAATATGAAGAATTAAAAGGAAAATACTTCCCAACTTTAAATGATATCAATAAGAACAAGATGGAGCAATTCATTGCCGATATCTTTAAACAATTTTACCACGAGATTGGCATTGTAATGTATCGTATGACCGATAACATGAATGGTTGGGAGAAATTAGAATTAGAGAATAACGGAAACTTAAAACGTACTATTTGCAAATAATCATAAAACAGAAAATCATGAAAAATATTTTGTATATCATAAACATTCTAACAGGGCAATTCATTTTTGCCCAAACCGTAACTTTACCACTTAGAGCAATTATAGAAGATGAAACCGAAGGTGCTTATTACAAAGATATTGATAATGAATTAAATCAATTTGCAGGAACTTGGATTTATACCAATGGCAATGAAAAATACTCTCTAGATTTTAAAAAACTCATTAAAGAAGAATTTCAATGGGGACCACATTATTATAAAGATTTACTGGTTGGGGGGTATAAAATTGTGACTAGTAATCAAACTATTCATAATTCTATCGCTACACAGTATAATTACATTGAAACTAACCTAAGAGGTCTTTTTTTTAAACAAAATCAGAACAAATATCGTTTAACATTTGAAGATCCATTAAACTGTGACATAACAGGTAGTGTAACCCTAGAGATAGATCCTAATAATCGTAATAAAATGATCTGGCATATGACGAGAGATGAGATGTACTACAATCGAGAGAAATGCCCAGAGCTAAAATACATAGATCCAGAAACCTCTACTTTTGGTCAAATAATGTCCTTACCTTATGAGATGATTTTAACAAAAGTAATAACAGAAAGAGAAAGAGAAAGACAACCATAATCAAAAAGTAAAATCATTACTATAATTTCATCACGAAATATTTATTATTAAAAATAGATTCAAATTTATTTGATTCTATTTTTTTTTTGTTTTAGATTTTACTCTTTCATAAAATCAAACTAAATTTCAGACGTATTTTAAGAGAATAAAAATATTAAATTATGAGTGTACACATTAGTGCTAAAAAAGGTGAAATTGCAAAAGTTGTTTTACAACCAGGCGATCCGTTACGTGCACAATACATTGCAGAAAATTTTTTAGAAAACGTAAAATTAGTTAGTAAAACAAGAGGTATTTTCTTTTTTACAGGAACTTATAAAGGGAAAGAAATCACAGTTGGTGCAAGTGGAATGGGTTGCCCAAGTATCGGAATCTATTCGTTTGAATTATACACCGAATACGAAGTAGAAACCATTATCAGAATTGGAACATGCGGTGGATATTCTGACGAGTTAAAATTATTTGATGTATTAAATGTAGAAAATGCAGCAAGTGAAAGTACTTATGCTAAATTTGCATGGGGAATAGAAGGTGATTTAATTGCTCATCAAGGAAATGCTTATCAAACCATTAATGATACTGCAAAAGAGCTTTCTATAGATATTAAACCAACGAATATTCATTGTAGTGATATATTTTATAGAAAAGATACTACTGTACCAGAAGTTGCTGTAAAACATAATTGTCCTGCGGTTGAAATGGAGTCGTTTGCTTTATACGCAAATGCACAGTTTTTAAATAAAAATGCGGCAACTATTTTAACGGTTTCTGATATTATTCCTACACAAGAAAAAATATCTGCAGATGAAAGAGAAACTGCTTTAAGAAAAATGATTGAATTATCTTTAGAAGCAGCAATTAAATTAGCTTAATCTTAGCTAAAAAAATATAAATATCTAATCAATAAAAAAACCACTCATCGTTTGATGAATGGTTTTTTTTATTTGAAAAATTTGATAGCAATTAGTAATGCCACATATCTGCTTCAGATTGTAAGATACTCTCTCTGATTCGATCATTTTCTTCTAATTGACCTTTAGAATCTTTTGGAATGTAATCTTCAATCGGGCGGTTACCATAAGCTGTTTGTGCTTTATAGATCACCGATGAAAAACGTCGTGCATTCAACATATCATCGTAAGAAATACTAGAAGATGAATTGTTCGGATTAAATACTTTATAATTCGCTAGAACATCACGAGCTCCTGGATAATAAATCCAAAAAAGATCTACATATTCACCATCATTAAACTCTGTTCCCAAAGTTTGAGCATCTGGCCCCATGATCGACATCCCTAACAAACGGTAACGCATTTCACCTAAACGCTTGTCAACATACCACATTCCTTTTACTTTAACCATTTTGATATCTTGTGTATCGATATTAAAACGGAAAATACCACCTTCATCAGGAGTTTCTCCTGCTTCAATTTGATTAAAATAATATTGTTGAGTATCTACCTTTTCAGCACGAGCCATGATTTGATCATAAGTCATTTTTTGTTTAAAATATTCATCATCATAAACTTCTGTAATTTTACCCGAACGAATACCTTCAACCAAAGCATCATACAAAGATGCAGACTCTTGAACCAAACCGTCTGTTTGACGATAATATGGCTGATTTAATCTTTCGTTTAGATCAATAACTTCCCAAACTACTTTAGACCAAATTACATCTTTTTCCTCTGTATAGCCATATTCTAAAGGTTTTACTGCTGTACTAATAGAATCACCTGCTGCATCAACTTTCATCAAATTAGCACGTTGTTCTCTTAGTTCTTCTGGACTTTTTGCATTCAAAATACTTTGTGCAAAAGATGCAACAGAAAATAAGCTCATTAATCCAAACAAAAGATTCTTCATAATCATTTTTAATTTTTATCTAACTTCTATAGTAACACTAGATGCTTCTCCAGTTATACCAGTATTTGTTTTGTATTTAATTTCAAAAACACCAACAACATCTCCTTTTTGAGCTTTACTTAAGGCTCCAGCTGCTCCACTCATTTTACTACCAGAAACTTTTACTGTAGGTTGTCCAGGAACTTTAACATTAAATGATGTTACTTCTCCCGAAATTGGGAATAAGAAATCTGGCCAATCAATACGTACAGTTTGTCCTGCTAATCCTTGAGCCGGAATTGCTTGAGATGTTTGTCCTAAAATATTACCTCTTGCTGGTGGAACTGGTTTAATACGGAATGTTTCACGTACTGTTAATGCTCTACCAGAACTTGCTTTTGAACTTGCTGTAAATGTAACTTCATTTCCTCCTGCTGGTGTGTAATTCCATTTGTTTGCTCCTGCTCCAGAAACACTACCAGAAGAAGCAGTTAAACTAACTGGTCCATTTGCACCATTAATGGTTGCAGAAATTGGATTAACCACACCACGGTAAACAACTCGTAAATTATCTGCAACAATCGAACCACCTGTAGGATCTTTTTCTATAATTTCAGCAGCCTTCTTATCTAAAGTTTGCGCAACTACTTGATAAGTCGAAGGAATGATCTCTACTGTTTTAGCTCCTTGAGGTGTATTGTAAGTAATCTTACCTGTCAAATTATGAACACCAACTGTAGATGTATTTAATTTTAAAGTTGCTTTACCATTTACAATATTTGCATTACCTGCAGATGTAGCAACAGAACCTTGTAAAGAATTATCATAAGCACCTAAAACTACATTTAGAGCAACATCTTTACCAACTTCTACCACACCAGGAGATAAGAATAACCCTTCAAAAGCATTCAACTCAATTTTTTCTTGAAGTTTACCTGCTAATAAATCACGAACAATATTCCCTTCTTCTGTACGCGCATCTACTTGTAATTTTGTAATATTTGTAAGACCTGCAATCATTGGTTGATCATAAAACTTATTATTCAACCAAGTTTGTTTTTTACTAGAATCCTCTGTAGAAAAGAATGTATTGATTCTTCCTTGAGCAATTTTATCAGATCCAACAAAACTTAACAAATAACTACGGTAATCGTTGATTTTCTTTACCAACTCCTGACCTTTGTCATTTCCGTTATCACCTTTTCCTCCTTTAAACAATAAAGAAACCACTGGCTCTGTATTTGCTAAAAGGTTATAATCTGTTTCTTCTGAACCAGGAACGTATTCTGTTCCAATTAATTCTTTTTTCAAAGCTTCTAAGTAGGTTACAAATTCATTTGTCTTTGCTTGTACTTCTTTAGCTTTATCATTTACGGCTGCATAAGATGGGTCTTCTGCAACTTTCTTTTGGATTTGTCCATAGAAAGTTCCGTTATTTTCTTCAGTCAATTTAGATGACTGTTCTAATGTCGTATTGATACTTTCAAAAGATCTCAAAACCTCACGATCCACGTTCAAAGCCATCATCGCAATGAACACGAGATACATCAGGTTGATCATCTTCTGACGACCGGTAAGTTTTCCTCCTGCCATTTTATTTAATTAGTAGAATTATACAAGTGTTAATAAATTATTGATTGTTCACACGCATTGCGTTCAACATTCCACCATAAACTTTATTCAAAGCATTGATGTTTGTTGATAATTCTTGCATTTCTTTCAAGAATTGCTCAGAACTACCAGAAGATTTTTGCATCTCCTCGATGAACTGTTTGTTTAACTCTACTTGTTTTTTACTATTTTCTATTTGCTCAGCATAAACTGAATTTAATGTATTGATGTTTGCAGATGCTTTTGCGATTTCGCTGCTGTATTGCTCTGTAGAAGCAACAGCGCTCGTAGTTGTGTTTAATTCTGTAACAGCTGCACCAAATTTATCTAAAGAACCACGTAATCTTTCGAATACTTCTTTATCTAATTTCGCATCAGCTAAAACTTTGTCTAACTCAGCAGTTAAATTATTTCCTGCAGCAGAAACTGCAGCAGCTTTACGTTGTACTGGTTCACCAGTTGTTAATTCAGGATAAGCTTTTTCCCAATCGTAATCACCTTTTACTTTATCAAAAAATGCAGAATAAATAAATACTACTGCTTCAGCCAAAAGACCGATTGTCAAGATAAAGTTTGCACTAATTCCTAATGGATTCGTGTGAGTAATTTTACATAATGCCCCGATAATTACTACTGCGGCAAAAAAGTTATAAAGAAAATTAGTTAGTTTTTCTTGTTTTGAAGCTTGAACTGCCATAATTGTGTTAATATTAATTGTTTTAGATTAAAATGTTATTTAAAGTATGTTATTTCTTTTTTTGCTTGAAATTGATTTTTGCTCCCTCTGGGAAAGGTTGAATTGTTCTAAATCCGATATACGAACGAGCCGAATCTTTATTTTCCCAATCACGTGAAGACACCATCAATAAGTAACCAATATCTTTCCATGATCCACCACGAACTGCAATGTTATCATCTCCGTTACGTCCAATACTTGGATTTAAAGTTGAAGACATTTGATAGAAAGCTCTATTATAAGGAGATAAAGTCCATTCTGCTACGTTACCTGCCATATCGTACAAACCATAACCATTAGGTTTAAACGTTTTCACAGGAGCAGTGTACATATAACCTGTTTTTTTACCATCTGTACTCTCCATATAATCCCCTCGTTTTGGTTTAAAGTTTGCCAAATAACAACCTCTATCATCCATTAAATATGGACCACCCCATGGATAAGGAGCATCTTGCAGACCACCACGAGCAGCATATTCCCACTCGATTTCTGTTGGTAAACGGTAATCAATTACTTTTTTAGATTTTCCTCTTTTAGATTTTTTGCTTAAGAAATCATTGTGTCTTTTTGTACGGTAAGCACAAAATGCCATTGCCTGATTCCAATTTACACCAACTACCGGATAAGCAGCGTAAGCTTCGTGCCAAAAATAATTTTGATGCATTGGATCATTAAAAGAATAATTAAAATCTCTCACCCAAACAGTTGTATCTGGATAGATATTTACAACCTCTTCTCTTCTAAAATCGATTCTATACGCACCTTGTTTTTTTGCTGCAGCTTCTTGATCTACCCAAACATAGCTGAAGTTTAGTTTTCTTGTATCGATTAAACGCTCACCATTAAATCTCTCTTCTGGTGGGTAATACAAACCTTCCATCACTTCTGCATAATCAACATCTGGATATTCGTATTTTTCCCAAACTAAAGGAATATCCCAGTTCAATTTACGAGCATCAGCATTAGTTGTAGCACTACCATCACGACCTGTTGCATTCATCTGCAAATACTCGTCATAAGGAGTTCCTTGTCCATCAACCGAACCAGAAACAAAACTATATGCTGCAATTCCATCACCTTGACCAGTTCCTGGATTTGTTGCATTAAAACCTAATTGCTCTGCTTTTTCTGCTAGACGCGTTCTCGCGATAGAATCTTTCACGTATCCAACAAAAATTTGATATTCTGAATTGGTAATTTCTGTATCATCCATAAAGAATCCTGTAACGGATACAGTTCTTACAGGAGCATCGTTTTCAAATGTAAAATCATAATCTGTTTGTCCTAATACAAAAGATCCTCCCGGAATCGGAACCATTCCTTTTGGACGTTCCGGAGTCCAAGCTGAAGATGGTTTTGAAACGATTTGTCCGTCATTACTACCACTTCTTCCCATTTTTTTCAGCTTGTTACATGATGTAAATGTCACCGCTGATAGTGATAATAACACGGATGTTACCAATATTCTTCTCATTCTACTTCGTTTTATTTTAAGCAAGTGTAAAACTATTTAATTATTTAATATTTACAAAAAAATATTTTAATGCAATAGTACTAACGTTTAGTTTAACTTATTATTATGTTTTAATAAAATTTTTTAAAAGATTTCCAAAATCGATCAGGAACTTCTCCTGTGATTGCTTGTAAATAATCTTTTTTCTGACAAGGAACAATATGTTTTCCTTCTTCAGAGGCATCATTTATATTTTTTATCTCTAACCACCATTGTTTTGTATAAAGATTATGATAAAAAACTAAATCTTGTTCTGTTGTAGGAACATGAATTTTCTCAAAAAATTGTCCATCATCAAAATTATTTTTTTCTGGCTGATGATTTTGACCATCTATAAAGTACCACATCATCTGAGAAAGTAAAAGATGATCGGGCAATCTGTATTTTTCTATGTAGTTGTATAAATATAAAGATCGAACAGTTCTACTCGTGCCAACATATCTGGTTAATGAGCAAACTTCTCTTGCGTCAAATCCGTTTGGAATTGGATAAGAAGTTGAAAAAAAATCACTTGCTTGTATTGATGCTAAATCAAAAGAAACCAAATCTGCTTCTCGGGTAAAAGGTTCTACTTTCTTAACAGATTTCATGATTTCACCTAATCTTAAAACATCAAAATTCAGATGTTCCATCAAATCTAATTCTTGTTGCGCAACAAAATATGCTTGATGTCCAAAATGAGTATATTCGAATAAATTATGTGGCGGTTGACTAATTATCATTGCCAGAAAATTCTCTTTATTTAACTCTTCATCGTCACTACCCAAACGAAATTTAGAATCTATACAACTCAAATTTACATTTGCTTTGATTGTATCAAAAGATCTGTACTGAAAATAGGTAAACTCGGGAAGATTCCCTAAAATCAAAACATTGTAATTCTTTTTTAATAAAGTTTGATGAACTCGATGAAATGCAAAACAACTATCTTCAAAAGTAGCTCCAGCCTCTATATCACCAAAATCGATAATCGGCATTGACCAATCACCAATTTTTAATTGATAAAATTCTTTTCTAATCAGATCAAAATTTACATCAACATCTTGTTTTTTTTCTTTCAGTCCGAAAATAGCCAATTTACCTTCACCCGAATTTTCTTCTAAATCTTCGTAAAAGCTAAGTTGTTCGCCAATAGAAAATAGACCTTGAGAAAAAGCAAAACTTTGTAATTCTTCACTAACTGGATTCAAAAATTCTTCAAACATTATTTCTTCTTAGTCGTTTTCTTTACTGTCGTCTTTTTTGCAGTTGTCTTCTTCGCAGATTCTTTTTTATCTGGACCTAATAATTTTTGAACTTCTTCTAATTTAAGATCAGCAACTGGTGTATCTTTAGATAATTCGATTTTCTTTTTTCCTTGGATCAAATTAAATCTTCCCCAACGTGCTTTTTCAATTCTAATTCCTTCCTCAATCCATTCGCGAACAACACGTTCACTTTCCTTTTTCTTTTTATCTTCAATCAACTCTGCAATGTCGGCTTGTGATAGATGATCGAAATCGTATTTTTTGTTTACATTAATAAACCAATCTTGCCACTTGATAAAAGGACCAAATCGACCAGAACCTTTAGTTACGTCATGTCCTTCATATTGCGCAATTGGTGCGTCTGCTTTTAATTTTTCATCAACCAATTCAACAGCTCTTTCGAAACTCACATCCATTGGATCTTCATCTTTCGGAATCGAAACAAATTTATCATCGAATTTCACATAAGGACCGAAACGTCCAATATTCACTTCCAACTCAAAACCTTTGTATTCCCCCAATTGACGAGGCAATTCGAACAATTTCATCGCATCTTCTAAAGTAACACTATGAATAGATTGCGATTTTAATAAACTAGCAAATCTTGGTTTTTCTTCATCCTCAGCTTCACCAATTTGGATCATTGGACCAAAACGACCAATTCTTGCATAAACTTTTTTGCCAGACGCAGGATCAATACCTAACTCACGTTCACCCGTTGCGCGTTCTGCATTTTCTTGTACATTTTCTACAGTTGAGTGGAATTGTTGGTAAAAACGATCAATCATTTTTGTCCAATTTTCTTTCCCTTCGGCAATTTTATCAAAACTCTCTTCAACGTTTGCTGTGAAATCGTAATCCAATACATTTTTGAAATAATCTACCAAAAAATCATTCACTACAATACCAATATCTGTCGGAATTAATTTTCGACGATCAGCACCATATATTTCAGTTTTTTCTTCAATTTCTATCTGATTATTCTGAAGATTTAAAATATTATATTTTCTTGATTTCCCTTCTATTTCTCCAACCTCAACATAACCTCTGTTCTGTATAGTAGAAATTGTAGGCGCATAAGTTGACGGACGACCAATCCCTAATTCTTCTAGTTTTTTTACTAATGAAGCTTCTGTGTATCTTGCAGCAGCTCTTGTAAATTTCTCTTGACCATTAATAGAATTTACACCTAAATCTTCACCAACATTAACAGCTGGCAACAAAGTTTTATCGTCATCCACATCTTCATCATCATGACTTTCTTGATAAACTTTTAGGAAACCATCAAAAACAATTACTTCTCCTTTTGCTTGATATATAAATTGATTTTTAGATGTTTCGATATCAATAATTGTACGTTCCAATTCGGCATTTGCCATTTGCGAAGCAACAGTTCTTTTCCAAATCAAATCGTATAATTTTTGCATTGAAGCGTCTCCAGAAATCGATTGATTCTCGAAATGAGTAGGACGAATTGCCTCATGCGCTTCTTGTGCAGAAGTATTTTTATTCGTGTATTTTCTTGTAAATGAATATTTTTTACCGTAATTAGTTTCTATTGTTTGAGAAATTGCAGTTAACGCATCATCAGACAAATTCACACTATCTGTTCTCATATAAGTAATATGTCCAGACTCGTACAATTGTTGTGCAACACGCATTGTTCTAGAAACCGAAAAACCAAGTTTTCTAGATGCTTCTTGCTGTAAAGTTGATGTTGTAAAAGGTGCAGAAGGAGTTCTTTTAGCAGGCTTTTTCTGTAAATCTTTCACTTTAAAGTTTGCACCAACGCAGGTTTCTAAATAAGCCTTAGCTTCTTCTAAAGTTGAAAATTCTTTCGATAAAACTGCTTTTATTGACGCTCCTTTTTCTGTTGTAAAATCAGCAACAAAACGATAAGATGAAACTGGATTAAAATTCTGAATTTCCTTTTCACGTTCTACAATCAATCTAACAGAAACCGACTGAACACGACCAGCAGAAAGACCAGGTTTAATTTTTCTCCAAAGAACTGGCGACATTTCAAATCCAACTAATCGATCTAAAACACGTCTTGCTTGTTGTGCATCTACTAAATTCTCATCGATATTTCTAGGATTTTCTACCGCACGTAAAATTGCTTTTTTAGTAATTTCATTAAAAACTATGCGTTTTGTTTCTTTTTTCTTTAAATCCAACACATTGTAAAGATGCCAAGCGATAGCTTCTCCTTCGCGATCCTCATCGGATGCTAACCAAATGGTTTGTGCCTTATCAGACAAGCCTTTTAATTTCTTTACAACTTCTTTTTTATCTGGAGTTACCTCGTAAATTGGGTGATAATCATTTTCTATTTCTATTCCCATTCCCTTTTTTGGTAAATCAACCACATGACCAAAACTAGACTCTACAACAAAATCTTTTCCTAAGAATCCTTGTATTGTTTTCGCCTTTGCAGGTGACTCTACTATTACGAGATTTTTCGACATATTTTTAGTTTAAATATTTGTGCAAAAATAAAGACAAAAAAATAAAGCAACCAAAAACTTCTTTTCAGTTGCTTATTTATACCTTAATTATATATATGGATTATTTGTTGTTGAACTTTCGATTTCTACTTTGTCTTGACTTTCGAAACCAATAATTTCTTTATACAAAACATACATAATTACATAGATTAATGGATAAGCTGCTAAAAAACCTACACAACACATCAATAATCCTAAAAGTAATATTAAAATCATAACGATAAGCATCATAAAGAAACCACCAAAATTTTTACCAACAACTTTAAAACTTGCTCCGATTGCCTTCATTGTACTAGCATTTGAGAATAACACAAAAGGCACACTCAACATCATCAAAGTTGATAAAATAAAAAATGGAACAAAACAAAATACTGCGCTGATGTACATTAATATAGTACTTACCATACTCAATAAAAATGTTTTCGGAAACAATCCGTTTTTATAAGCATAAAAAATATCACCAAATTCTACATTCTGATTATGATCTGCTTTGTAAGCCAAATAAACAACTCCGTAAATAATTGGAGTAATTAGACAAGTTAGAAGAAAGTTAATAATAATCGTCAAACGATAATTAGATTCGTTCATCATAGTCATAGAAATCTCTGATAATTCATCAAAATCAAAACTACCAGATTCTAACATATACATTAATTCGGTTTGATCTACTGGTAAAACCAGTGTTAATAAAGTTGAAAATAAATAAGACAACGCAAAGTAGACAACAACAGCTACAATTGCATAAAGTGCAATTTTCCCAAATAAATTCCATGATTTATTTACAATTTCATTGGTGCTGAATTTGGTCTTTTCTGATGTTAATTGATCGATTTTATTTTGTACCTCTTGATTCATTATTCGATAAATTTTAGTTTACTCCAAAACTAACAAATGTTAATATCAATGCAAAATAAAAATTCACTGCCAATATGTCATTTTGATTTTATATTTTTGCAAAACAATTTTTTTTAAGAAAGAATGCATCAAGAAGAAAAATATATAGACGAAGGAAGACAAGGAGAAGCTTTAATGACTTTACCAACGAGAAATGCAACCAAAAAACTGTTTTTAGAAAGTTACGGTTGTCAAATGAATTTCTCTGATAGTGAAATTGTTGCTTCTATTTTAAACGAAGAAGGTTATCAGACAACAACTAAAGTTGATGAAGCTGATTTGATTTTATTAAACACTTGTTCTATTCGCGAAAAAGCAGAACAAACTGTTCGTAAACGTTTAGGAACTTTAAATGCTATAAAAAAACAAAAACCAAGTATGAAAATTGGTGTTTTAGGTTGTATGGCAGAACGTTTGAAACATAAATTCTTAGAAGAAGAACATTTAGTAGATATTGTTGTTGGACCAGATGCTTATAGAGATTTACCAAATCTTTTAAATGATGTAGAAGATGGTCGTGATGCAATCAATGTGCAGTTATCTAAAGAAGAAACTTATGCAGAAATTTCACCTGTACGTTTAGGCGGAAATGGTGTTACAGCTTTTGTAACCATTACTCGTGGTTGCGATAACATGTGTACATTCTGCGTTGTTCCGTTTACACGTGGTCGTGAACGTTCGCGTGATCCTCATTCTATTTTAAATGAAGTGAAAGAATTATACGAAGCAGGTTATAAAGAAGTTACTTTATTAGGACAAAACGTAGATTCTTACCTTTGGTATGGTGGCGGACCTAAAAAGGATTTCAAAAATGCAACAGATATACAAAAAGCAACAGCAGTAGATTTTGGACAATTATTAGACATGGTTGCTACTCAACATCCTAATTTACGTATTCGTTTTTCTACATCTAACCCACAAGATATGCAGGATGATGTTTTAGAAACGATGGCAAAACATAAAAACATTTGTAAATACATACACTTACCTGTTCAATCAGGTTCTACGACTGTTTTAGACCGAATGAATCGTCAACACACACGTGAAGAATATTTTGAATTGATTGATAAAATCAGAAGAATTGTTCCAGATTGTGCATTATCTCATGATATGATTGCTGGTTTTTGTGGTGAAACAGAAGACGAACATCAAGACACTTTAACCTTAATGGAATATGTAAAATACGATTTCGGTTATATGTTTGCTTATTCTGATCGTCCAGGAACACCTGCTCATAAAAAATTAGCAGATGACGTTCCTACAGAAATCAAGAAAAGACGTTTACAAGAAATCATCGCTTTACAGCAATTACATTCAGAAGAAAGAATGAATTCTTATGTTGATAAAATACATGAAGTTTTGATTGAAGGAAATTCTAAAAAAGATGAAAACTTCTGGTATGGTAGAAACACCCAAAACGCCGTAATTGTTTTCCCTAAAGTAGAAGGAACAAAAGTAGGTGATTTTGTTGATGTTAAAGTAAATTCTTGTACAACTGCAACATTAATTGGTGAAATGGTTTCAGCTTAACTAAGTTTTAAGTTTTAAAATTTATTAATGCAAAAACACAAAAAAGATGGACTCATTACAAACAATTAAACAACGTTTCGGAATTATTGGTAATAACCCCGCTCTCAATAGAGCTTTAGAAAAATCAATACAAGTTGCTCCAACAGACATTTCGGTTTTGGTTATTGGTGAAAGTGGAGTTGGTAAAGAATTTATTCCAAAAATCATCCATAATCAATCGGCTAGAAAACACAACAATTACATTGCTGTAAACTGTGGAGCAATCCCAGAAGGAACAATTGACTCTGAACTTTTTGGGCACGAAAAAGGTGCTTTTACAGGAGCTACCAATACAAGAAAAGGATATTTTGAAGTCGCTGATGGTGGAACAATTTTTTTAGATGAAGTGGGAGAATTACCCCTTTCTACACAAGTCAGATTATTAAGAATTTTAGAATCGGGCGAGTTTATGAAAGTTGGTTCTTCTGACGTACAAAAAACAAGCGTAAGAGTTGTTGCTGCTACTAATGTAAAACTACACGAAGCAATAGAAAAAGGCAAATTTAGAGAAGATTTATATTACCGATTAAATACAGTGCAAATCGATATGCCACCTTTGCGTGACAGAAAAGAAGATATTGTTTTATTGTTTAGAAAATTTGCTTCAGATTTTGCTACAAAATACAGAATGCCACATATTGAGTTATCTTCAGAAGCCGCACATTATATTACCAATTATTATTGGCCAGGAAATATTCGTCAACTAAGAAATTTTGCAGAACAAGTTTCTGTTGTAGAGAAAGATCGTGTAATTTCTTTAGAAAAAATCAAAACATATTTACCTCATAACACGCTTCCTGTTCTGATGAAAAAAGAATCAGAAAACGAAAGTAATTCAGATTTTAGAGAACGTGATTTGTTGTACAAAGTTTTGTTTGATATGAAAAAAGACTTGAACGATTTACGCGCATTGACTTTGGATTTAATCAATCAAAAAGATTCTGGATCTTTATCTGGTAATACACAAGAATTGATACAAAAAGTTTATCAGGAAAGTACGAATGAAAGTTTTTCTAATCAATTAGGAATTATCACAACGCCAACAAATAATTCGAGTTTGGCTCAACCTTATGATTTTGAAGACGAAGACGATTTCTATGAAGTTCAACATATTGATGATGAACCAATCAATTTATCAATACAAGAAAAAGAAAAAGAATTGATTAAATTGGCTTTAGAAAAATACAATGGCAAACGCAAAATGGCTGCTGACGAATTAGGAATTTCTGAAAGAACATTATACCGAAAAATTAAACAATACAATTTGTAATGAAAAAATTTTTAATCCTTTTTGGATTTATCATAAGTGCATTTACCTTAAATTCATGTTACACACTTTCGGGTTCATCGATTTCGGCTGATTGGCAAACTTTGTTTGTACCAACATTCCCGAATCAAGCACCTTTGCAAAACCCTAATTTATCGCAAGATTTTACCATTGCTTTACAAGATATTTTTAGAAATAGAACCAAATTGAATTTAACAGATAATGAAGATGCAGATTTGTTAATCGAAGGTGAAATTTCTAGTTATCAGGTTGCATCAACACAAATCCAAGCAAATTCTACTGGTGAACAAGCAGCAAAAAGTAGGTTAACAATTGGGATTACTGTTCGATACATTAATAATAAAGAAGAAGAAAAAAGTTTTAATAAAACCTACACAGATTACGAAGAATTTGATGGAAATCAAACCTTAACAGAAGTAGAAGGCGCTTTGGTTCCTGATATTATTGATCGTTTGACGCAACAAATTTTTAACGATATTGCAATGGATTGGTAAAATGGTCAATAGATTAGTACATATCATAGAAAATCCGACAGAGGTAGAAAAATCTGATTTATCGATCCTAAAAAAAAGCATCGAACAATATCCTTATTTCTATCAACTTAGAGCTTTGCATTTATTTGCTTTACAAGCAGAAAATCATCCATCATACGAAGATTTTCTTCACACGACATCTATTTATAGTCCGAACAGAGCAGATTTGTACAATTATTTACATCAACCTAAAAAAGTTGTAGAAGAAGTTGTTGTCGAAACAAAATTACGTCCAATAATTATAGAAAAAGCAATTGCTTCTGAGCCAATTGATTTGACGGAAGAAACAGAAATCGAAATTCAAGATGAATTAGAACCTTTGATTCTTGAAAATAGTTTTGATGCTGATTTTGAGCAAGAAGTTATTGAAATTGAAGAACAATTAGAACTACAATCACAAGAAAAGCAAGAGGATTTTTTACCAGAAAATGATTTTGTAGAACATGAAGATGAATTTTTGGACGAAGAAAATCTAGAAGAAATTAGTATTGAAGAAGTTTCTGAAGAAACACATCAAGAAAATTTACCTCGTTTGGTTGAAGAAAAAATTTCGGTTAATAAATCTTTTAATGATTGGTTAAAAGTTAGTAAATCAAAACCAGAAGAAATTAAAGAAAAAATAATTGATTCTAAAAAAGAAGAAAAATTAAAATTGATTGATACTTTCTTAGAAAATTCACCAAAAATAACTCCTTTAGAAAAAGATTATCAACCAAACAACACCAAAAAAATCATAGAAGAGCCACAAGAGTTCTCTGAATTAATGACCGAAACTTTGGCGCAAATCTATACAGAACAAAACAAATACGACAAAGCAATTAGAGCATATAAAATTTTATGTTTGAAATATCCAGAAAAAAATGCTTACTTTGCAGACCGAATTCGAGAAATTGAAAATCTAAAAAATAAAAAATAATCTAAATAATATGGGAACATTTCAATTATTTATGGTAATCATTATCGCTTTATGCGTTATTTTGACTTTGATCGTTTTATCACAAAATCCTAAAGGAGGTGGTTTATCATCTACTTTTGGAGGAAGTAGCGGAAGTCAAATGTTTGGAGTTCAACGTACCAATAAGTTTTTAGACAATTCTACTTGGTCTGTTGCAGCTGTTATTACAATTCTTATTATTGCAGCAAATGTTTTACAACCAAACCCAAATGCAAGACCAAGATTGAAACAAGCTCCTAAAACAGAAGTGCCAGCGCAAGCTCCGGCAAATCAACAACCAGAAAACGGTGCACAAACACAACCAAGTAAATAGTTACAACTAAATATTTTATTAGAAAGTCTTGTTTTATTAACAAGACTTTTTTTATTTTTATAAATTATTAACATAACTCATCATGAAGAAAAAATTTATTCTATTTTCTGCAATTGGACTAATGCAGTTTAGTTTTTTAAATGCGCAGGAAAATTATTGGAGAACAAGTAGCTCTTCTGCACTTAGCAAAGAAGCACTTATCCCAAGAGTACACACACCTACAGAATATAAAGTTTTTAGTTTAGATTATTCTAAATTGGTTACAAATTTGGCTGCTAATGCAAAATCTGATCAATACAAAACTTTAAAATTCCCAGATCCATCAGGAAAAGTAGTTGATTTTGTAGTAAAAGAACAATCAAACTTTCATCCAGATTTACAAGCAAAATATCAATCAATTAGATCATATGTTGGTTACAATGTAAATAATCCTTCAGAGAAAATCAGCATCAGTGTTTCTCCTTATTTTGGCCTTTATGCCAATGTACAAGGAAATGGAAAAAGTTATTTAATTGATCCTGTAACTGAAAACAAACAAAGTTATATCGTTTATGACAAAAATAAAGTTCATCAAAACGAAGACGATCAATTCACCTGTCATGTAGAAGACCATGAGGAACTAGCTAGTGGTTTAGAAAATTTAGATTTCAGTTCAATTAAAAATGAAATTGCAACTCAAGGTAAATTAAATGACTCGCAATTAAGAACTTTTAGATTAGCAATCACAACTTCTAAAAACTATTCGGCTTATATTGCTCAACAAGCAGGTGTTTCAGATGGTACTGACGAAGAAAAGAAAGCTGCAATACTAGCTGCTGTTAACTTATCGGTTACAAGAATTAATGGTGTATTTAGAAACGATGTTGGCGTACATTTAGAATTAATCCCTGAAACTGATAAATTGTTTTTTCTAGGAACAGATACGTTTGTAGAAAGCAATGCTGAACAAATGCTTAATGAAAATATTAGAGTTACAAATCAAATTATTGGTACTGCAAATTATGATTTAGGACATTTGTTCTTCAAAGTAAATTCTGCAAATCTTTCTAACGGATTAGCAGCAACACCGTCTGTTTGTTCTAATAGTAAAGCAGGAGGAGTAACAGGTACAGTTGTACCAGTTGGAGATCCTTTTGACATTGACTATACTGCACATGAGCTTGGACATCAATTTGGTGCTTATCACACGCAAAATAACAACTGTAACAGAATGTCAACATCAGTTGAACCAGGTTCAGGATCATCTATCATGGCCTATACAGGAATTTGTGCTCCAAATGTTCAACGTAATTCTGATGCTTATTTTCACCAAGCTAGCATCAATCAAATGAATACTATATTAGGTTATGCCAATTACAATTGTTCTGTAAAAACAGAAACAGAAAATGTTGCTCCAGTAATTGCAAGCTTACCAACTTCTTACAACATTCCACATTCAACTCCTTTTGTTTTGAGTATGGAAGCTACGGATGCAAACAATGATGCATTAACTTATGCATGGGATCAAGTAGATACTGCTGTTGGAGAGAGAATGCCTCCGATTTCTAGTAACAAACAAGGACCAATGTTTCGTTCTGTTGAACCTACAACTTCTCCAGAAAGATATTTTCCTAAATTAGAAAAAATCGCAGAAGGTTTAGTTGTATTTACAACGAATCCTTATATTTCAACTGCAACTCAATACCATAGAAACAATTGGGAAGTTGTACCAAACAATGCAAGAACATTAAGATTTGCGGGTACAGTTAGAGATAACAATTTAGATGTTGGTCAAACTGCCTCTGTAAATGTAAACGTAGTATTGAAAGAAGTTGGACCATTCGTTGTAACATCACAAAACTCTGAAGAAGAAGAATGGGATGCAGCTACAAATCCAGAAGCTGTAATTACATGGGATGTTGCTGGAACTGATGCAAATGACATCAATTGTGAAGCTGTAAACATCTTATTATCTACTGACGGTGGTTTATCTTACGAAAAAGTTTTAGCTTCTAATGTTCCAAACAACGGTTCATTTACAGTTGAAATTCCTTGGGATGTACAAACAGACAATGCAAGAGTAATGGTAAAAGCTGCTGATAATATTTTCTTAGCTGTTAACTCTACAGATTTCAAAATTACAGGTTCATTAGCTACGACTGATCTTAATGCTGGTAAAATTGCACAAATTACACCAAACCCATCAACTGGTGTATTCGAAGTTCGTTCTACTGCAAAAGTTCAATCTGTAAAAGTTTATGATACTGCTGGTAGAACTGTTTTAGAAGCACAAAATGCTAAAACAAATAAAATTGACGCAAGTAGATTAGCAAATGGAGTTTACATTGTTTCTGTAAAAACAGAAAAAGGTACTGAAACTCATAAATTAGTAATTAAAAAATAATTTTAATTAAATATTACTTTATAATGCCAAGTTGTTCTGACAGCTTGGCATTTTTTATTGATAACATTTTCAAAATGTCAGAAAATTTCTAATGGCACGTTTTTCGAAAGAAAAAGAATCAATAAAAATCAAATAATTAATTTCATTAATAAAATAAAATTATGTCAGAATTAAACATCAAACCACTTGCAGACAGAGTTGTAATAGAACCTGCTCCTGCTGAAACAAAAACAGCTTCAGGAATCATCATTCCAGATTCAGCAAAAGAAAAACCACAAGAAGGTGTTGTAGTTGCTGTTGGTAACGGTAAAAAAGACGAACCTTTAACTGTTGCAGTTGGAGACAAAGTACTTTATGGAAAATATTCTGGTCAAGAATTAAAATTAGAAGGTAAAGATTATTTAATCATGCGCGAAGCTGATATTTTAGCAATTATCTAATATCTAACTAATCAAAATTTTAAAAATAAAAACATATAAAAAATGGCAAAAGATATTAAATTCGATATTGAATCTAGAGACGCACTAAAAAGAGGTGTTGATGCATTGGCAAATGCAGTAAAAGTAACTTTAGGACCAAAAGGTCGTAATGTAGTTTTAGAAAAATCTTTCGGAGCTCCACACGTTACTAAAGATGGTGTGTCTGTTGCAAAAGAAATCGAATTAGAAGATCCTATCGAAAATTTAGGAGCGCAAATGGTGAAAGAAGTTGCTTCTAAAACAAACGATGTTGCGGGTGACGGAACTACAACTGCAACCGTTTTGGCGCAGGCAATTGTACGTGAAGGTTTAAAAAATGTTGCTGCGGGTGCAAATCCAATGGATTTGAAACGTGGTATTGACAAAGCCGTTACTGCTGTTGTTGAAAACTTAAGAGAGCAATCTCAAGAAGTTGGCGATTCATCAGAAAAAATCAAACAAGTTGCTTCAATTTCTGCTAATAATGATGATACAATCGGATCATTAATCGCTGAAGCTTTCTCAAAAGTAGGAAAAGAAGGTGTAATTACTGTAGAAGAAGCTAAAGGTACAGAAACTTATGTAGATGTTGTAGAAGGTATGCAGTTTGATCGTGGTTATCAATCTCCATATTTTGTAACCAATGCAGATAAAATGATTGCTGAGTTAGAAAATCCATACATCTTATTATGTGAAAAGAAAATTTCTAACTTACAAGAAATCTTACCATTATTAGAGCCAGTTGCTCAATCTGGTCGTCCATTCTTAATTATTTCTGAAGAAGTAGAAGGTCAAGCTTTAGCGACTTTAGTTGTAAACCGTTTAAGAGGTTCATTAAAAATTGCTGCTGTTAAAGCTCCAGGATTTGGTGATCGTCGTAAAGCAATGTTACAAGATATCGCTATCTTAACTGGCGGAACTGTAATTTCTGAAGAACAAGGTATTACGTTAGAAACTGCTACAATTGATATGTTAGGTACTGCAGAAAGAGTAGTAATTGACAAAGACAATACAACTGTTGTAAATGGAGCTGGTGATGCTGAGCAAATCAAATCTCGAGTTAATCAAATTAAAGCACAAATCGAAACAACAACTTCTGATTACGATCGTGAAAAATTACAAGAACGTTTAGCTAAATTAGCTGGAGGAGTTGCTGTATTATATGTTGGTGCTGCTTCTGAAGTAGAAATGAAAGAAATCAAAGATCGTGTAGATGATGCTTTACATGCAACACGTGCTGCTGTTGAAGAAGGTATCGTTGCTGGTGGTGGAGTTGCTTTCGTAAGAGCGCTTGCTAACTTAGGAGATATTGATACTAAAAATCCTGATGAAGCAACAGGTGTTAAAATCGTAAAACGTGCAGTTGAAGAACCATTACGTCAAATTGTTCACAATGCAGGTGGTGAAGGTTCTGTTGTTGTAGCAAAAGTAAAAGAAGGTGAAGGTGATTTCGGATACAATGCAAAAACAGACGAATACGTAAACATGATCGAAGCTGGTGTTATTGACCCTACTAAAGTTTCTCGTGTTGCATTAGAAAATGCAGCATCAGTAGCTGGTATGTTGATTACAACTGAAGCTGTTGTGACTGAAATTAAAAAAGATGAACCTGCTATGCCTCCAATGGGTGGTGGAATGCCAGGTATGATGTAAAATCATCATCTTAAAAATAACTTTTAAAGCGTTTCTTTTCGAAACGCTTTTTTTTATACTTTTGTTCAAAATTCACACATGAGCAATTACGATGCGGTTCATTTCAACCAGGCAGATAAAGGAACCCGATTCATCAATTACATTATTGATATTATTATTAATTATATTTTAACTGTTTTATTTTTTGCTATATTAGGATTCGTCCTTACCATCATTGGTAATTACTCTATGGTAAATAGTATTGCTAATATGAATCCTATTTTAGATAGAATTGTCACAGCGCTTTTTACATCCTTATTTTGGTTTCTAACAGAATGGTTAACAAAAGGTAGAACAATTGGTAAATATGCAACAGGAACAATCGTTGTGACAGAAGACGGTTATATTCCTGATGTTAATACATTATTGAAAAGAAATTTTTCTAGAATAATTCCATTTGATTCTTTGTCATTTTTAGGAAATAGAGGTTGGCACGATTCAATTTCTAATACATATGTAGTTAAGAAAAAAGCATTTGAACAAGATGTTTTTACTAATTCTTCTTTAAACGAAATTGGAAAAGATATTGAGAATTAATCCTAAAAACGATCAAGTAATAAAAACTCCCTAATAAAAACTTTCTTCAAAAAGTGGAAAAACGCTAAAATATTTCTAAAAAAATAAGCAAAATCATACGAAATTCATTTTAGCAAACAACTATTTTGACTTAAATTTGTCTTTAAAATACTTTAAAACAAAATGGAAAAGCAACCGCAAGAAGTTGTACTTATTGGAGGTGGAATCATGAGTGCCACTTTAAGTATTCTTCTAAAGAAACTCAATCCTTCTATCAAAATATCAGTATTCGAAAAATTAGATAAAGTTGGATTCGAAAGTTCAGAAGCTTTTAATAACGCAGGAACAGGTCATTCTGCTTTTTGTGAGTTAAATTATACACCGCAAGCCAAAGATGGTTCTATAGACATCTCAAAAGCAATTAATATTGCAGAACAATTCGAGATATCTAAAGAATTTTGGTCATATTTAGTTGAAAATAATTACATTCCTTCACCAGAAAATTTTATCAGAAAAACACCTCACATGTCTTTTGTTTGGGGTCAAGAAGATGTAAGCTTTCTAAAAGCTAGACACGAAGCTTTAAGCAAACATCCACTTTTTAAAGAGATGGAATATTCGCAAGAAAAAAACAAAATCAAACAATGGGCTCCTTTGATTTTAGAAGGAAGAAAAGAAGACGATTTTGTTGCTGCGACGCATATGGATTTGGGTACTGATGTAAATTTTGGAGAATTAACACGATTTATATTCAATAGTTTAGTAGAAAAAGGTGAAATAACTTTAAAGACAAGTCACGAAGTTAAAGATCTAACAAGATTGAGCAATAATAAATGGGCTGTAAAAGTTAAAGATTTAAAATCTGGACAAAACAATGCGCTTAATGCTGACTTTGTATTTATTGGAGCTGGTGGTGGAGCAATTCTTATGTTACAAAAATCTGGAATACCAGAATCTAAAATATATGGTGGTTTCCCTGTTGGTGGACAATGGTTAATTTGTCAGAATCAAGATGTGGTTGAACAGCATCAAGCAAAAGTTTATGGTAAGGCACAAATTGGTGCACCACCAATGTCAGTTCCTCATTTAGATACACGTGTAATAGACGGTAAAAAATCTTTGTTATTTGGACCTTTTGCTACGTTTTCTACAAAATTCCTTAAACATGGTTCGCATTTAGACTTGTTCAAATCTGTAAATCCAAACAATGTTGGTTTTCTATTAAATTGCGGTTGGAATAATATGGATTTGACTAAATACTTAGTTGAACAAGTTATGCTTTCTAAGGCACAAAAAATAAAATCTTTACAAGATTATTATCCAGATGCAAAAATAGAAGATTGGTTTGAGCAAACGGCTGGTCAAAGAGTACAAGTGATAGAAAAGCAAGATTCTAAAGGAGTTTTGAAATTTGGTACAGAAATTATTTCCTCTGCAGATGGTAGTATTGCTGCATTATTAGGAGCTTCTCCTGGTGCATCTACTTCTGTAAGTGCAATGATAAATATGCTACATAAATGTTATCCAGAATTGATGAACAACACTTGGAAAAATCAAATCAAAGAAATGATTCCTTCTTTTGGTAAAGATTTTAATTCTGATGATGTAGTAACAGAAAGTAGAAATAGAACTTCACAAATTCTAAAAATCAATTAAAAATAAAAAAAGGACATCAAACGATGTCCTTTTCTTTTTATTAGCAAAGTTTTAATCTTCTAAAACTTCGTATTCCACTTGCATTATACCTGAGTTAACATGCCCAATCTCATTAAAAGCAGCCTTACTAAGGTCTAGAACTCTAGCCTTTGCATAAGGACCTCTATCGTTGATTTCCACAACCACAGATTTACCGTTTTTAATGTTGGTTACACGTATCTTAGTACCAAAAGGTAATGTTTTATGAGCAGCAGTCAATTCGTTTTTATCATAAACTTCTCCACTTGCTGTTTTTCTCCCATGAAACTTGTCACCATACCAAGAAACAACCCCAGTTGCAACTTCTGCAGATTTATTTACAAAATCTTCTAATTCTGTATTGATTGTATCTGCTCCGTCTTCTATTGTATCAGCCTTAGCAAATTCTACAAATTGCTTTTCATTAGTTGGTACAATATTTGTTTTTAACACTTTAAGTAAAATAGAATCATCTTCTACTTTTACTCTACCATCAGCGTTAGCTATTGGAAATATGGTCAGCATCAATAACATTGAAAAAATGCTTTTCTTCATCCTTTAGATTTTCTGATTTTTACTCTGCAAATTTAAATGTGCTTTTCACTTGTTATTTAGAATTATTAAAAATAATGAAATGAAATTGAAATACATCTCCCAAACTGCTTATTTCAGTGACTTTACGTATTAGTTAAAAAAAAGTTAACAAAACCAAAAATTCCCAATTTTTTTGGGAAAAACCTCTCTAAAAACACTAATTAATTGATTTACAATAAGTAACAAAATGAGTTTTATTCTTAATTTTCAATATTTCTCTATTTTTTTTCACATCTGGGAGTTTACGAAAAACTTCTTTACCTATTTTTAAGTCCCAACTAACACTATTCCAGTTTAATTTCAATACATGCTTAATTAAACTAACTGCAAAAAGTCTAAAACTCATATACAAAGCTTTAGTGTATGAATAGTTCATATTAGTTAGCAACGTATAATACCTAACTGGAAATGGTCCGAAATGTCTTTTCTTAGAACTATTCTTTCTAATTTCTTTTTTATTATAATTTCTTAAGTGGTAAGCACGAGAATCTAAATTTACTCCGACATACAAGTCATGATAATGGATTCTGTTTACATAATCTACATCTTCCCCATAATGAAAATATAATGGATTAAATCCTCCTATTGTTTTTATTGTAGAAATTGGCAATAACCAAAGAGCTGCGTTTACAAAAGGTAAAGTAATGAGTTGATTTCCTTGTGAATATTTTTTATCATTTAAGTATTCAGAAAATAAATTTTCCACCTCCGTTTCACTTTTATAATGAACTGGCGAAATTATTCCTATATCTGAATTCTGTATTGAAGTTTTTATTAATTTTTCTAAATCTTCTAAATAAATCTTTGCATCTTGATTTAATAAAAAGCAATAATCAAAATTGTTTTTTAAAATATATTCAAATCCAATATTATTTGCACCTCCAAAACCTAGATTTATATCACTTTTGAATAAAATAACATTCGGATATTTATTTTCAATAGCTTGAACTGTATTATCAGAAGAATTATTATCAACAACAATTAACTCTATAAAATCTGACTGATTATAAATACTGCCTATACAGATGTCTATCCAATTTTCACCATTATAAGTTACAATTAAAATGGCAGTTTTATTTTTTAAACTCATAGTATATTTTTGAAAATGGATAAACCAAAATTGATAGAAACTTAAAATGATTTAACCCTTTATTTATTTCAGAAAAAGTTTTGTTATTTATCATAGAATAAACTTGATAGCCAACTAAATTTCGAATTAAAACTTTAGGATAACTTAATAATTTGTCCTGATAAGAATTTAAAAAAGACTTGTAACCTTCCATCAAACCAAAAGTATTTCTTCCATTCCAACGCGTACTAGAAACTGAATTTTGATCGTTTTCATCAAAATGATAATTTCGTACAATTTTATTAACAAATCGAGTTTTTACACCATTAGAGTCATAAGTATTATAAAAAACAGATTGTGGAATATATCCTCTATTTTCAAAATAGGAATAATCAAAATCTTTTAGAAGTTTTTGATACGTTTTTGTTATAAAAATACCAAATTTGTCTCCTCTCACTTTATATTTGTATCGCATATCGAAAATGGATCCATCAAAACCATTATTAGGATACTGATGACCTACAATAGAACCATCTTCATATTGAGATAATCCCATTACTGAAATAAAATCATCTTGCTTTTGAATCTTTTCAACTTCAGCAAATAAAACTTCTAATGAGTTTTCAGGATAAGAATCATCCGAATCTACAATCATAAAATACTTAGAATCTACTTTCTTTACACCTTCAAATACTGTAACAAATTTATGTTGATTTTCATTCCAGAAATAGTCAATAGAAATTTGATTTTCTGCTATAAATGATTCTACTAATTCTTTGGTATTATCGGTAGAACCATCGTCCATAATAATCCATTTAAAATCTTTAAACGTTTGTTTTTTTAAAGATTCATATACTCTTTCTAAAGTATGCGCTCGATTATAAGATGGAGTAACAATCGTAATTTTAACTTCTTTCATTTTCTTGTTTAAGTTGGTATTGATGCTCTAAAACTTCTGTTATCTGTCTATAAATTTCTTCTTCATTAAACTTTTCTTCGGCATTTTTTGTTCCATCTACAATTTGCTGAACAAAAGCTGAATCTGTTAGAAATCTTTTCATGGATTGATACATTTCTTCTTCATTATACTTTATTAAAATACCATCAACACCATCATCAATCATTTCAGAAATTCCACCAACATTTGTAGAAATAATTGGTTTATGCATACACATCACTTCACCAATTACCAAAGGATAAGATTCTGACTGCGTTGGCAAAATAAAATAATCAGAAGCTTTTATGTAAGGATAAGGATTTACTTGCGTATCAAGTAACAAGAAAGAATCCTCAACACCTAAATCTTTGCGTTGATTTTGAAGATTTTCCATTTCAACTCCGCCGCCAATTACAGCTATTTTATGCAGAAATCCATCATCTAATAATTTTTTATGAACTTTCATCAATGTATGATATCCTTTACGCGAATGCAATCGTCCGACAGAAGAAAAAACAGGTACAGTTGACTCAAAATCATGAACGAATAAATCAGCTTTTCTTAAAACTTCTTTCACTTTAATCACATTATAAATCACAGTACTATTTGGATAAGTTACTTGATACAAATCATCAATTACTTGACGTGTTTGTTTCGATCCAAAGATCATAAAGTCAAATCGTTTCATTTTTTCGATTCGGCTTTTCACACGCTCAATATCTTTGTCATAACCAACATCTGTATGAAACCAACCTAACTTTCTAGATTTCTTATCAGGCGAATTCAAAACCATATCAAACTCTGCATAACCAGGAGAAATTTCTATATCATACTTTTCTGGCACTTTGATTTTATATAAAACAGAAGGAAAAGCATCGTAAAACTCGAGTTTTAATCGTCTCCAAATTAGTTGGATTTTTTGTAAAAATGGATTCGAACTCATTTGTTCTTTTCCTTTTTCTACTACAATTAATTTTACGTTTTCTGGTATATCTTTTATCAATTCTCCTTGATACAAATTCAGCATCAATGTAAAATCGAATTTATCTTTTGGTAAGTTTCTTAATAAATCTAAAACAACTCGTGGAACTCCTCCCATTTCTAATGAACGCAAACGGAACATTACTTTTATTTTTCTAGTAGTTAATGGCATGCATAAGTTTTGTTGTCGTAAAAATACAAACTTTTAAACGTTTCGAAATTGATTTATCCTCAAAACATTTAATTTTGCATCAAAGAATTCTTATGTTCCAAAAAGGAGATTGTGTAAAAGCAATCGATGAAAATATAAAGGGAAAAGTAAAAAAAGTCAACAACAGAGAAATTACAATTGTTGATGAAAACGGTTTTGATTATATTTTTGATGTGAATGAATTGATTCTTGACAAAAAATTAACAATAGAAAAAGTAGATCATAAGGAATCTAAAAAGTTTACAAAACCAAAATTCAAAACTTTTAGAAAATCTCATCGTTCGCCTTATCTCACTAGAGAAGTTGATTTACATATAGAAAAATTGATTGAGAAACCTCAACTTTTAAATCAATCAGAAAAACTACAAATCCAATTAGAAACTGCAATTGAAGAAATAGAAAAAGCCATGAATGAAGATCAAATACGATTAATTCTCATTCATGGTTATGGGAAAGGAATTCTAAAGCAAGAATTAACCAATATTCTTTACAGATACAGCAACATAGAATTTTACGATGCTTCTTTCAAAGAATACCATGGCGATGCTATAGAAGTCAAATTTATCTCGACAGATTTTACGAATATTTTTTAATCCAATTGAGCATATCATGGTAATTTTGTGGTACAATTCCATGACCACTTCTATATTCGCGATATTCATTATTTATCTGCAATTCATCTAACAATTGTTTTCCACTTCTACCCGCTTCTATCGGCAAAACCACATCTTCAATACCGTGCGAAACAAAAAAGTTAAGATGAGAATAATCTTGATCCAAAGCTACATCTTCTAGAAATTGTTTTTCTGGATAACCACTTAAAATCAAGACATTTTTTATTTTTTCTGGATATTTTAATGCAATTGCATAACTCAGAATTGCACCTTGACTAAAACCACTAATCCAAACATTCGAAGAATCTAAATTTTCTTGATGATTGATCGTATCAATAAAATTGACAATTGCGTCGCGCGATTCAACACCTTCTTCGTAATTCACCATTTTCACGCCATCTACAAAATCCAATGCGTACCATGCATAACCGCCAAACATCACATCGAAACGACCTTGGATAGAAACCACATGCGCCTGAGCTGGCAAATCTTGAGCAAAACTAAATAAATCTGCTTCGTTACTACCATAACCATGAATCAGTAAATACAAAAAAGGATTATCTGTTGCAATTGTTGGTTTACGTTCTAAATATTTTATTCCGTTTATTTCTTTCATAAAAAATCTTCTAAAATCTTATTAGACAAAACTAATAAGATCATAGAAGATTCAGCCTAATCTATTCTAAAAATTTATTCAGAAATAATCAAATAATTCGGAACGTTAGAAATCCACACACTTTTAGTTTCTACTAATTTTTTCCAACTTTCTAAACTGATCACCATCAAATCCATTTCTGATAAAAATTCTTTCTCTAATGTTTGTTTGTACGATAAATTGATGTGATTAGGCGCTACATTTTCTATACTTCTAATAATTTCTTTGATCTCGGTATGACGTTTTGTGTATTCTGTGATATCGACAATATTCACTTGCGAATCGTTATTGCTGATTAATCGCTGAGCGTATTTAATAAGATTAGCATCTTTCAGACCAAAAATCGGAATAAAAATTCGATCGAATTTTTCTTGATTTTCGTTGATATAAATTCCAACAGGAACATCTGTTCTAGTAATTATTTGAGTCGTTTTATCATCGAAAAGTGTTCCATCAAAAAAACTATACTTTCCAGTTACAGGATCTTTTAAACGTTCTGGATTGATAATTTTAGTGGTAAAACCTAGTAAATTACCCAACAAACTTCCCGAATAAATAGAATTATTTATCCCAATTAACATCAAATCATAATCACCTTTTTGGGCAACATCTACAGTTTCTGAAATCACATCGGTAGAAGATTTGAACATAGTTGTTACTTCTTGATTGAGCTCTTCTGCTTGTTCTATCAGAGGATAAAAGAAATCATCTTCTCTTGCATCTAAAGTATGATGTTCTATATCGCTACTTTTAACAACATGCATCCCAGAAACTAAAGAATTATCTAAGTCTTTACGAACAAAAACATTTGCTAATTTGAGTAAATCTTTGCCTTTCTCTGGAATATCAAAATTGATTAATATTTTATATTTCGGTTGATTCGTCAGAACAGTTATATCATCTTCTTTCTTATGTTTGAATAATTTATCGATGAGATCTAACATTGGTCCAGTCATAAATGTTGTTACCAAAGCCATAATCACCATCATGGCAAAAATTTCTGCATCTAAAACACCTAAATCATAACCAATATTCAAGACGACTAATTCCATCAGACCACGAGTGTTCATCAACGCACCAATAACCATACTGTCACGCCAATTCTGCCCAACGAATTTTGCTGCTAATGCACTTCCTACAAATTTACCAACAACAGCTACTAAAATAATTAAACCTGTAATTTTCCATAAATAAGGATCATTTAACAAACCTATTTCTGTACGTAAACCTGTATATACAAAAAACAAAGGCAATAAAACAACAACAGCAATATCTTCTACTTTCTCTATAAAGATATTTCTAAATTTCATGTTATCTGGCATAATTGCACCTGCCATAAAAGCACCAAACAATGCATGAATTCCGATAACTTCTGTTGCATAAGATGAGATAATCAATACCAAAAAGAAGATGGCTATAATAGGTCTTGTTAAAGTTGTTTTTGATGCATAAATCAAAGATATTCTATGTAAAAATGGCTTCACAACTTTTATCATGACCAATACATAAACAACTGCTAATAAGATAACAAACAAAGCACTTTCGAACGCGCCAGCTTTTACAATTGCAATAACTACAGCCAAAATACACCAAGCTGTAATATCATCAGCCGCAGCACAAGTAATCACAATTGTTCCTAATTGTGTTTTATGAATCCCTCGTTCTTGAACAATTCTTGCCAAAACAGGAAATGCAGTAATACTCATCGCAATACCGATAAACAAACCAAAGGATAAAAATGGCGCACCAGCTGGAGCAAATTCTCTATAAATGAAATAAGAGAGTCCCATTCCTAAAGCAAAAGGAAGTATAATACTTGCGTGACTAATTACAACAGCTTCATGAGCTTTATTTTTAAGAATATTCAGATCTAATTCCATTCCGATGGTGTACATAAAAAAGATTAATCCGATTTGACTTAAAAATTGAATATTTCCCAATGACTCTACCGGAAACAAAGCACCTGAAATTTCTGGAAAATACATTCCGAGAAGTGATGGTCCTAAAACTATACCAGCTATCATTTCACCAATTACTGCTGGTTGACCAATCTTATTAGAAATCCAACCGAAAAGCCTAGCTGCCAACATAATGGTCACAATTTGCACAAGAAGAATTGCCAAAGGATGTTTAAGATTATGTAACATCGAATGTAAAAACTCTTCCCATTGGCTAAGGTTAGATTCGGCATGTTGTACATTTCTACCAATTTCCAAATCTACACCATGCGTTGCTACAAGATAAATAAGCGCAGCAAAAACGCCAATAACCACGACATAGAAAATTGTATTCTTATACTTCATCATAATCTGCTGATTTTTCTACAAATCTGAGAAAAAAATCGGCGGTTGAAATCATGACAAAATCAAGAATGTAATAAGTTCGGGAAATTTTGTAATTAGTTCGAAAAGTTGGTAACAAAGTTATTTCTGTAAAACTCACTTAAAGAAAATTTGTATTCTGATTGATTAATACCTAAAACAATTTCTTCTGTAGAATAATATTTCACATATTGTAAACGAATAATTTCTCTTTTATTGATTCTCACAAAGTTATGTTCTGGTAAATTTTCTAAAAGTTTATTCAAAGTAACATTTTTCAACATGATTTCTGATAAATCATCATAAACCACTACTTTATCTCGACTATCAATTACAGAAGTTTTGATGAAAGCAATTTTATCCAAATTCAGAATGACTTTTCCTTTATCTGAATTATATTGATTGTAAATCACATCTGTTTTTTTGTTCTGCTGAACACGTTTTCTCACCTTTTCTATTGCCTGACTCAACCTTTCTAGTTTGATTGGTTTTGCCAAATAATCAACAGCATTCAACTCAAATGCATCAAAAGCATATTCTTTGTAAGCAGTTACAAAAATCACAGGAACATCTTTCAGAATATCAGCAATTTGCAAACCACTCATTTTGGGCATTTCAATATCAAGAATACAAAAATCAAAATCTAGTTCTTGGTATTGATTAAGGAAAACTTCGGGATCTACAAACGATTTTACAATTTCTACATCTGCCAATTGCTCGCATAATAATTGTAAATATTTTAGACTTAATAATTCGTCATCAATCAACAGACATTTTAGCATAAAACTTTTTTAAATCAATTCTTAAATCAGAAAAATAATAATTTTCACTCGAACTCGATTCCAACTCATAACATTCGTTATAAATCATTTTCAGACGATGATCTAAACTTCCCAAACCTTGACCTCCATTTTCTTTGGACAATGAATTTTTCATGGATTTGGTATTTTTAACCGAAACGTGTAAAAAATGATCATTCAGTTCCAAAACAATTTTTATAAACGAATTCGATTTCTGAAAATCTGTATGTTTAAAAGCATTTTCTATCAAATCAATTGTAATCATTGGACTAATTAATTTGGTTTGATAAAAAGCAGAATCATCTTTGATATTCTTCTTTAATTGAAAATCGAACAATGGACTTAATTTTATCCGGTTGATTTCTATAAAATTCAAAGTGAAATCTAATTCCTCTTTTGGTGTAACATAAACTGCTTTGCTACCATACAAAATATAATCGAGTACACTTGCCAATTTATCTATTGTATAATAGGTCTGATAAGCATTTGACTGAATAGAATTGAGAATATTTTTGAATAAATGCGGATTGAGTTTCGCATCATAATATTCTAATTTCATTTCGTCTATTTTAAAATTTAGATCTTCTATTTTCCTACTTTTCTCTCGATTGATTTTCACTTCCTTTTGCAAACTCAAAACCTGATAAATCATCATGGCAATTAGGATTACAATAAGCCCTAAAACCAAATAAACAAACAAAAGTGGAAACGAAACCATAAAATCATCTAATTAAAAAAGACAAACACTCATCAAAATATTAGTAAATTTGTTTGATGGTTACAAATATAAAGGATTTTTTAGACGAAAAAGTTCATCAATACAACACCTTAGATTTTATAGAAACAGATCCTGTTCAGATTCCACATCAATATAACCTAAAAGAAGACATAGAAATTGCTGGATTTTTGGCTGCAACAATTGCATGGGGTAATCGAAAAATGATTATCAATAACGCACATAAAATGATGAGTTTGATGGGAAATTCTCCTTACGATTTTGTAATGCATCACACCGAAAATAATCTTGAAAAATTAGACGGTTTTGTTCATAGAACATTCAATAGTGAAGATTTTATTTTCTTTATAAAAAGTCTAAAAAACATTTATACCAATCATAATGGATTGGAAAAAGTTTTCAGTAAAAACCAAACCTTAGACTCGATGCAAAGTTCAATCAGTGCATTTAAAAAAACTTTTTTTGAAGTTGAACATTTACCACGAACAACGAAACACATTTCTGATCCGTTGAATAATTCGGCTGCAAAAAGACTAAATATGATGTTACGTTGGTTTTGTCGACAAGACAAAAATGGCGTGGATTTAGGTATTTGGGAAAGCATTCCAACAAATATTTTATCGTGTCCGTTAGATGTACATTCTGGTAACGTTGCGAGAAAATTAGGTTTACTGACAAGAAAACAAAACGATGCAAAAGCTTTGAAAGAATTGGATACAAATCTTAGAACAATGGATGCAAATGATCCTGTGAAATATGATTTTGCTTTGTTTGGTTTAGGCGTTTTTGAAGGGTTTTAATTTTTTTTTTTGCATTCAAAAATCCACATAAAAAACTTAACTTTTTGCTTTCCAAAACCAGCGAGAAGGTAAACTGTACAAAGCCAAAATCAGATAATAAATAGAACCTAAACAAATCGCAGTTTGTGGCTCATCTAAAAATAATCCGCCATGAGTTTTAGCTTCATCATAACCAATAAAACTTAGGATAACATCGTTTAAGCCAAATTCGGGAATCAACTTTGATCCAAAAGCAACTCCTAAAAGCAGAAAGAAATAAGTCAACACTGCAAAAACAGATCGTAAAATTTGTTTATTCTTTAATTCTTCGTTTACATTAAAGAAAGCAAAACGCATACGATTAAAAACTGCAATCAAATAGATATAAGCAACCAGATTCCCTCCACCAATGATATCATTAAAAGCCCAAGCAAACAAACCATAAGCCGGAACAAAGATTAATAAAGAAACTTTTCTTGGCATAACCGCCATAAAAACACCAGAATGAACCATAATGAATTCGAAACCCATTAATCCTGCCATCTGAAAAATCTTTTCAGCATCACCATATTGTGGATCTATCCAAAGTTTAAAATATTGATACGCCATGAATCCCATCATCACGACATCAACCAACTCAAAACTTGGTTCTATCTTTTCTAAAATAGAATTATTTTGCTTTTTAGATTGTTTCAATATTATTTTCTTTAATCCATAATAAACTTAAAAAATTTCTTCACTCGCTAATAAACCATCTTGCATCACCAATTTACGATCAGTCATATTCGCTAATTCTTCGTTATGTGTCACAATTACAAATGTTTGCCCTAACTCATTTCTTAATTTGAAAAATAAATGATGCAATTCATCGGCATTTTTAGAATCTAAATTTCCAGAAGGTTCATCTGCAAAAACGACTGAAGGATTGTTAATCAAAGCTCTTGCCACTGCAACTCGCTGTTGTTCTCCTCCAGATAATTGATTTGGTTTATGTGAAATTCGATTACTTAATCCCAACAAACTCAATAATTCTTTGGCTTTACTCTCTGCTTCTGAACGAGAAGTTTTTCTAATAAAAGCAGGAATCATAACATTTTCTAATGCAGTAAATTCTGGTAAAAGTTGATGAAATTGAAAAATAAAACCAATGTTTTCATTTCTGAATTTAGAAAGTTTAACATCATTCATTTTCGTAATATCTTCTCCTTTTATAAAAACAGATGTTTGATTTCCACGAACATCCGAAGGTTTCTCTAAAGTTCCCAAAATTTGTAACAAAGTGGTTTTTCCTGCACCAGAAGCACCAACAATAGAAACAACTTCCTTTGCTTGTATTTCTAATGTTACACCTTTTAGAACTTCTAAATCATTGTATTTCTTGTGAATATTACTTGCTTTGATCATGTTGTAAAAATAAGATTTACTTGCCGTTCTCGGAAAAATTAAATCAATTATATTTACAAAATATTTATTTCGTCCCATGAATCAATCGAATGATCCTTTACACGGTAAAAAATTAGTTGACATTATCGAAGAATTAGTGCAATATTATGGTGGTTTCGAAGGTTTAGGAGATCAAATCAATATAAGATGTTTTACACATGATCCAAGTTTAAATTCTTCTCTCAAATTCTTACGCAGAACGCCTTGGGCAAGAGAAAAAGTAGAAAACTTGTATAAATATGTTCTTCGTCAAAAAGAAAAACAAGCCAAAAAAGATAAAAAATAAGCCACTCTCGAATATTTAGTTATTGATTAGTCCTGATGAAATTTTCACTAATTTTGCTAAAAAATTAGCGAATGCCTCAGAAGCTATCGATTAGAATCCCGATACAAGAAGCCCAAAATGATTTGTACATCAAAAAACGATTAGCAAATGATTTAGGAATAAAAGCAGATAAAATAAATGCTTACCAAATCATTAGACGTTCGATTGATGCAAGAAGTAAACAAATCGTTGCTCAATTACAAGCCAATGTTTTTATTGATGAAGTTTTTTATGATGAGTTTGATTTTCAACCTCAACTTCAGAATGTTTCTAATGCTAAAGAAGTCTACATCATTGGTGCTGGACCTGCAGGGTTATTTGCTGCTTTGGAATTGATTGAACTTGGGCTGAAACCCGTAATTATAGAGCGTGGAAAAGACGTTCGCGAACGTCGTCGTGATCTAGCCGCAATGAATAAAGATGGAATTGTGAATCCTGAATCTAATTATTGTTTTGGAGAAGGTGGAGCAGGAACTTATTCTGATGGAAAATTATATACTCGTTCGAGTAAACGCGGTAATATCCTAAAATCTTTGCAATGGTTTGTTCACTTTGGTGCAACAGAGCGTATTTTGCAAGAAGCTCATCCACATATCGGAACCAATAAATTACCTGGTATCATTGCCAAAATGCGTGAAACAATTATCGAATGTGGTGGACAAGTTTTATTCGACACAAAATTAACCGATCTAGAAATTCAATTCAACGAAATCAAACGTATTCAACTTAATTATAAAGATTGGATAGAAACTAATCAATTGATTTTAGCAACAGGTCATTCTGCTCGTGATATTTTCGAATTATTGTATCAGAAAAAGATTCTTTTAGAAGCCAAACCTTTTGCACTTGGAGTTCGTATAGAACATTCACAAGCTTTAATTGATAGCGCTCAATACCATTGTCCAATCGATCAGAAACGTAGTGATTTTTTACCAGCAGCTTCTTATAGTTTGGTTAGCCAAGAAAATGGTCGTGGCGTATTTTCTTTTTGTATGTGTCCTGGCGGAATCATCGCGCCAGCTTCCACTTCAGAAGGTGAATTGGTTGTAAATGGATGGTCGCCTTCTAAAAGAGATGGTTTTTTTGCTAATTCTGGAATGGTTGTGACCGTTGACGAAAAAGATTTTGCAAAATACGGTTTTAAAGGCGAGTTGGCTGGAATGCATTTCCAACAAATGGTCGAACGTAAAGCGTGGCAAATTGGAGGAGGAAAATTAAAAGCACCTGCTCAAAGAATGACCGATTTTGTCAACAACAAACTTTCTAATTCTTTGAACGATTGTTCTTATTTACCTGGAATAAACAGCGCTTTACTTTCTGAGGTTTTACCCAAAGAAGTGAACCTGTCTTTAGCGCAAGGTTTCCGATCGTTTGGCAAAAAAATGAAAGGTTATTTCACAGAAAATGCGAATGTAGTTGCGACTGAAAGTAGAACTTCTTCACCAGTAAAAATACCTAGAAATGACGAAGATTTTCAACATCCACAAGTCAAAGGATTATTTCCTTGTGGCGAAGGAGCTGGTTATGCTGGCGGAATAATTTCAGCAGCAATGGACGGCACTAAAGTTGCTCTTGCTGTTTATCAATCAATTAGAAAATGAAAGCTTTATTATTGATTTTTTTGGGTGGCGGAATAGGTTCTGTTTTTAGATTTTTAGTTTCTAAATACACGTCAAGTTTATGGAACAAGAGTTTTCCTTTAGGAACATTTTTGGTCAATATCATCGGATGTTTACTAATTGGATTTTTATTTTCTTATTTCGCGAAAAATCAAAATAATCAATACTTTACTTTTTTATTAATAACTGGTTTTTGCGGTGGTTTTACTACCTTCTCTACTTTTAGTTTAGAGAATTATCAATTGTATCAAAATCAAAATTATTTTATCTTAATTACCTATATTGCTCTAAGCATATTTATTGGACTTTTGTGCACTTTTATAGGAATTAAACTAGCCAAATAAAACAATATGAACCTTAATAAAAATCAAACTTTCACCTTTGAAACTGTTCAGAATGATCCTTCTAATACTCGAATTTACACCTTAGAAAATGGTCTAAAAATATACTTGAGCCAAAATTTTGATGAACCTAAAATTCAAACATATATTGCTGTAAAAACAGGTTCTAACAATGATCCTGAAGACACAACAGGTTTGGCTCATTATTTTGAGCACATGATGTTTAAAGGAAACTCGAAAATCGGAACTAAAAATTGGGAAAAAGAAAAACCACTTTTAGATCAATTAGAATTACTTTTTGAAGAACATAGAAAAGAAGAAAATGTTGAGAAGAAAGCTGAAATCTATCAAAAAATAGATAAAATTTCTTTTGAAGCTTCACAATATGCAATTCCGAATGAGTACGACAAACTCGCTTCGCAAATTGGCGCAAGCGGCGTAAATGCGCATACTTCATATAACGAAACAATTTATTACAACACCATACCGAAAAATGAATTAGAAAAATGGGCTATTTTAGAAAGTTCTCGTTTTTCTGAGGTTGCATTAAGATTATTTCATACCGAATTAGAAACCGTTTACGAAGAATACAATCGAAGTCAGGACAATGATTCTCGATTAATTTTCAATTCGATGATGGAAAATATTTTTCCTAATTCTAAATACGGAACTCAAACTGTTTTAGGATCACCAAAAGACCTGAAAAGTCCATCGATGAAAGCAATTTATCAGTATTTTGATAACTATTATGTTGCCAACAATATGGCGATTATTATGGTTGGAGATTTAGATTTTGATGAAACTATTGCCTTAATAAATCATCATTTTGGTCAATTAAAAAAAACAGATCAACCAACACAATATATTGCCAAAGAAATCAATTTAGAAAAAGATGTAAATGTAGAAGTTTTCAGTCCATCAGCAGATCGATTACAATTTGCTTTTCGTATGAACGGAATGAATTCTTCTGATGCAAAATACATCAAATTGATTGATGTTATGCTGAATAACAGTATTGCAGGTTTGATTGACCTTAACATCAATCAACTACACAAAGCCCAATCTGCAGGTAGTGGAATAGCTTTTTTTAAAGATTATGGTTTACATATTTTTGCTGGTTCACCAAAAGATGGTCAAACTTTAGAAGAAGTTAAAAATCTAATTCTTGATGAAATTGAAAACATCAAAAATGGAAATTTTGACGATTGGTTGATTGAAGCAGTTGTTAATGATTTCATGAAATCACAGATCAATAGTTGGGTAAAACCATCGAATTTAGGTTCCACCATTTATCGATCATTTATCAATGAGATTCCGTGGGAAAATGTGGTGAATGAATTAGATGAAATGAAAAAAATCACGAAAGAAGATTTGATGAATTTCACACAAAAACATTACCAACATTCGGTTTGTATTTACAAACGAAAAGGCGAAAATAAAAACTTACTTTATGTAGAAAGTCCGAAAATAACGCCAATTCAAATCAATCGTGACAATGAATCTGAATTTTTTAAAGATTTTAAAACTATTCAAACCGATGAAATAGAACCTAAATTTGTTGACTTTGACAACGAAATTATTAAAGAAAAAATTAATGATACAAATTTCTATTTCATTCCAAACAAAACCAATTCGTTAGCCAATGTTTATTACCTAACAGAAGTTGGTAAAGATCATTTACCATTATTAAATATCGCCATTGGATATTTGGATTATGCAGCCACAAATCTTTACAATTCTGAGGAATTGAGCAAAGAATTCTATAAAATTGGATTGGATTATGATGTGATTATTAATAACGAAAGAAGTTACATTCACCTCAATTGTTTAGAAGAAAACTTAACAAAAGGAATTGCACTTTTTGAGCATTTTATACAAAATATTCTTGTAGAAGATAAAATTTTAGAAACCTATATAGAACAATTAATACAAAACAGAGAAATTGCCAAAAACGATAAATCTAAAACCTTACAAGCTTTATCGCTTTATGCTAAATATGGCAGCGAAAATAGACAAAGAACCTTGTTAAAAACAGAAGAAATTAAACAACTAAAAGTAAAAGATATTTCTAATTGTTTGAAAGAATTTTTCAGTTTTCCGCAAGAAGTTATCGTTTATGCGAACGATTTTGAAACAGTAAAAAACTTGGTTTTAGAACATCATCAATTTGGTATAAATACAAAACTGCCTAAAAAACGAGTTTTAAATTATACCAATCCGAGCAATAAAATCTTTTTTGCACCGTATGATATGGTCCAAACTGAGGTTAATTTTTTCTCTAAGGATTCGCTTTTTGATAGCAATAATTTAGTTTACAATCTTTTATTTAATGAATATATTGGAAGTGGTTTATCTTCTGTCGTTTTTCAGGAAATTAGAGAATCTAAATCTTTAGCTTATTCTGCAAGAGCTTATTACGAGACAGCAAATAAATTAAATGATTACAATTATTTATCGGCAAGTATCGGAACACAACCAGATAAATTACAATTAGCGGTTGAAACGATGAATAACATTCTGAATGAAATGCCTCGTTCTGAAATTCAGTTTGATGCTGCAAAAACTTCTTTACGTAAAATGATTTCGAGTAAAAGATTTACCAATCTAAATATTTTCTTTTACTGGATTAGTCTGAAAGAAAGAGGTTTACAAAAAGATATGAATCAATTGATTTTAGAAAAAATTGATTTGATTAGTTTAGATGATTTTGAGAATTATTACAAAAAACACATTTCGAATAAAGAGCAAAATTTAGCTGTAATTGGTAAGAAAGAAAATGTTTGGGATGAATTACAGAAATTAAACCGAGAAATTATTGAACTATCAATTGAAGAAATATTTAATTTTTAAACGAAAAAACGCCGGAGATCTTCCGGCGTTTTTGTTATTTATTAAAATCATTTTTAAGTTGATCTATTTTTGCTAAAAGCTCATTTTTTACTTTGAGATAATCTTCTGCTTTTTCTAAAGACTGATTAACCGAGAAATAAAACTTGATTTTAGGTTCTGTTCCAGAAGGACGACAAGCAACTTTACTACCATCTGCCGTATAGAAAATCAATACATTAGATTTTGGTATTTCGATAGCAGTTTCTTCGCCAGTTAATAAATTTTTACTGATAGATGTCTGATAATCTTTTACCATAACAATATCAGATCCAGCTAATTGTTTTGGTGGATTATTACGGAATTCTACCATCATCTGAGCAATCAACTCAGCTCCTTCTTTCCCTGGTTTTACCAAAGAAATCAAATCTTCCTGATAAGCACCAACTTGCGTATAAATATCAATTAATTTTTGATACAAAGAACTTCCCTTCGCTTTTTCAACAGCAGCAATTTCTGCAATCAATAAAGAAGACGTAACAGAATCTTTATCTCTAACAAAATCACCCACCATGAAACCGAAAGATTCTTCTCCACCACCAACAAATTTCAGCTGACCTTCTTCTTTACGAATCATATCAGCAATCCACTTGAAACCAGTTAAACCAACCAAGCATTGAACGCCAAATTTATCAGCAATTTTATAAAAAATATCAGAAGTTACAATCGTTGAACCAATAAATTCTTTACCTGTAATTTTATTTGCTTTTTGCCATTCTTCTAACAAATAATAAGTTAAAAGTGTGTTGGTTTGATTTCCATTTAACAACACCATTTCACCGTCCAAATTACGAACAGCAACACCTAAACGATCCGCATCTGGATCTGTTCCTATAACAATATCTGCTTGTATATCGTTCGCTAATTGCGTTGCTAAAGCCAAAGCTTCTGGCTCTTCTGGATTTGGGGATTTAACGGTTGGGAAATCTCCATTTGGCTCTTTCTGCGCTTCTACTAAATTAAAATCTTTAAAACCTGCTTTTTCAAAAGCTTTTGGTGTAATCGCAATAGAAGTTCCATGAATAGAAGTAAAAACAACACGTAATTGATCTTTACCTTCATCGTTAAATCTAGAATTCTCAACAGCTGCATCTATAAAAGCTTCGTCTAATTCTGTTCCTACAAATTGTAATAATTCATCATTACCATCAAATTCTATTTGTGTTGGCAACACATTTTCTACTTTTGTAATGATTGCTTTATCATGTGGTGGAACAATTTGTCCTCCATCATTCCAATAAACTTTGTAACCATTGTAAATTGGTGGATTATGAGATGCTGTTAAAACTATTCCTGCATCACAACCTAAATGTCTTACTGTAAAAGACAATTCTGGCGTTGGTCTAAAACTCTCGAACAAATAAACTTTGATCCCGTTCGCTGTTAAAATATCAGCAACAATACGAGCAAATTTATCTGAATTATGACGAACATCGTAGGCAATAGCAACAGATTTCTCTTTATCTGGAAATTGTTGATTGATGTAATTTGACAAACCTTGTGTAGCTGCACCTAAAGTGTATTTATTCAATCGGTTTGTACCAACACCCATTATTCCACGCATTCCTCCTGTACCAAATTCTAAATCTCGGTAAAAAGAATCGTCTAACTCTTTTGGGTTATGATCGATTAAATCTTGTACTGCTTTTCTAGTTTCTTCGTCGTAGGCATCAGTAAGCCATTGTTTTGCTCTATCTAAACTTGTGTTCATATTAATCTTTTTTTACAACTTGTGCCTGATCGGCTATTTTTGTGTCTTTTCTTGGATCTCCTAAATAATTAACAACAGATGTTCCTTTTGCTTCACCAACCAAAGAATTTCTAGAATTGATGTTTAATTGAACATTATCTTCTGTTAAAATTTTTGCGTCATTCACTTCGAATTTACTTAAATCTAAATTTGCCTGATCATAAGCTTTTAACTCCATAGAAGAAGCTGTTCCTTGTAAAGTTACTTGTGATTGATTTTGAGCTTTAAGTTCAAAATCATTTGTAATGATATAAGCCTCAGAAATTTTCGCCTGATCTTTAATATCCAAACTCAATTCATCCGTATTTAAAGTTCCACTAATTTTTAGATTTGTCAATTTATTAACTTCTAAATCTTTCAAATCTCTTGTCGTGTAAACAAAAACATTGTAATTGTTGTATTTATCGACTGCTGATTTTTCTTCGATAATCAAAATATTACCTTTTGCATTTACCTCAAGATTATCAATAATGTTTTGATGACTTTCTACCTCAACTTTATTTTCGTTTCCCGGAATCACCGTTACATTACAGTTACAAGAAACTTCTAATGATTTGATGTTTTCTACCGGAATTACCTTTTTCACACTTCCAGGACCTTCACCGTCAATTGAAGATTGACAAGAGAATAGGACAACAGATGTGAAAATTGACAAAATAATTTTTTTCATCTTTTTATAGTTTAGTTTAATTGTTTGATTTCTTCATATAATCAATAAAGATTGATCTGATCTTTTATTGCATATAAGTTTTTATCAGATTTTTTTCTTACAATCAGTTCTCCCAAAAATGCAGCCAAAAACAATTGTGTTCCTAAAATCATTAAGGTCAAACAAATATAAAAATAAGGATTATCTGTAATTAATCTTGCTGGTTTTTCTGTAATATAAACTTTTATCAATTTATCTAAACCCATTAATGCCGAAAATAAAAAACCTAAAATAAACATGATAGATCCCAACAAACCAAAAAGATGCATTGGTCGATTTCCGAATTTCGAGACAAAAGAAAGTGTAATTAAATCTAAAAAACCATTGATAAAACGACTTGTTCCAAATTTCGAATAACCGTATTTTCTTGCCTGATGTTTAACTTGTTTTTCTAATATATTTCCGTAACCGTTATTTTTTGCCAAAACAGGAATGTAACGATGCATATCACCATACAATTCTAGACTTTTAGCAACTTCGTTTCTGTAAGCTTTCAGACCACAATTAAAATCATGCAATTGTACACCAGAAGTTTTTCTTGCAACCCAATTGAATAATTTCGAGGGTAAATTTTTAGTCAATTTTGGGTCTTGACGTTTTTGTTTCCAACCAGAAACGATATCAGCATTTTTATTGACTAACATGCTATACAAATTCGGAATCTCTTCTGGAAAATCTTGTAAATCAGCATCCATCGTAATAATCACTTCGCCTTCTGCAACAGAAAAAGCGGCACTCAAGGCTTGCGATTTACCATAATTTTTTCTAAATCTTATAGCTCTAATTTCTTGATTGAATTTTGATAGATATTCTATTACCTGCCAAGAATCGTCATTACTACCATCATCAACAAAAATCACCTCAAACGTATAATCGTATTGATGACAAATTTTCTTGATTCTTGAAAATAATTCTTCTAATGAATCTTGTTCATTAAGCAAAGGGACAACGATAGATAAGTTCATTAGTACACACGTTTTTTAAGAAACTGTGCAAAAAACACAGAAACGACAATATAATATGATAATACAAACGGATAAAAAGCAAAAAAGTTTGATGCCGAAAACAAATTGTTTTTCATCATTTCACTGTAACCGTTTTCTAATTCTTCTTTGTTGATATTCGTCAAATCGTTATTTACAACAAAGGTTTCGTAATAACCTTCTTTAAATGCATCTTGCGCCCATTGACCACCTGTATTTAGAAACACAAAAATGATAATCAAACTCGCTGTTCCACCCAAAAACATTGGTAAAAAACTTTCTCTAAGACCTTCTCGAAAAGTCATTAAATCTTCTTCTTTGGTTGCTGTTTTAGCTTTCTTTTTAGATAAACTCAATACTTTATAAAAAGCATATCCACCATAAAAAGGAATTAAACCGAAAGAAATTAACATCAACGAAATCGAATAATATAATTTTGGTGTGATGGATGCATTTGCTCCGAAAATAAAATAAAATCCAAAAAATAACAATAAGGTAAAACCTGCTATTATTAATGCATCTTTGAAATATAACGATATTTGATTCATGCGACAAAGATAATTAAAGTACAAAGAAAAAAGTATATTTGTTGTCATTATACAAACCAACTATTATTCTATATTTTTTAATGAAGTTTTTATCTAACATAAAACAACTTCTGTTTGTGCTTTTATTTACTTTGTGCACCAATTTTTTATACGCACAAAAGAGCTATTTACACATTATAGACGAAGAAAAACTTTACATAGATCCTGAACAAACGGTAAAAGATGGTGAATTTATAAGCCGAAACGGAAATTATGATAAAGGTGAATTTTATATTGGTTTAGGGAAATATTACCAAGGCGATTATTTATCTTCTCTTTTTCATCTTTATAATATAGAAGACAAAGATTGGCGAGTAGCTGCTGCATATTTTAAGGTCGCAATTTTTCAGCAACGTTTGTTTCTAAATTTTGCTGACGATTATTTAGAACTATATTCTAAATACGATCCTATTTATTTTGAGCGATTGAAACTTAATCAAGAAAGACTCTATCATCCTAAAAAAGATTTTACCAAAGAATACAATCAATACCAAAAAGATTTACCAGATTTTTCTACGTTTTTGTATTTAGAATCGATGGTTGATAGCATCAATTATCGTATTGATACCAATTTACCAAAATTAGAAAATGTTGCCAAAACCAACTATGGTAATTATTACAAAGCAAAAGCTGCAATGCTCGTTAGTCGAACTTTTTTTGACAATGCAGATCTAAATAAAGCTTTAGAATATGCAGATCTGAGCAACGAATATTCTTTGATATTAAAGAACAGTTCTTTGATGTACGAGAATTACGAAAATTTAGCAAAAATATATCGAATACAGAACAACCAAGAAGCACTAAAAACAATTTATGCGCCTTTAAAAGCTTCTAAAACACTTGCACGAATTTCAGAATACGATACCAATAATGCTATTTACAACTTTATGAACAATCGTTCTGAAAAATTTTTAGCAAAAGAATACAACACTATACTTATTGTCATTACGATTCTTTCTATCACTCTAATTTGTTTGTTTTTTATTTATTATTTTCTAAAATATCAAACAAAAAAAAGAAAAATCAAACAATACAGATTAGAAAAATTAATAACACAAGAACCTATCATAAGCGAAGAAAAAAATCCAATCATTATTAATATTCCAAAAAAAATAGAATATGATTTGATTGAAAAACTAAATCGTTTCGAAGCACAAAAAAAGTTTCTTAATCCACAAATTACACTTGCAGATTTAGCAGAAGATTTTGATACAAATACGCGTTATTTATCTGAAATTATTTTTAAAACAAAACAAGAAAATTACAGAACATATATCAACAATCTAAGAATAAAATACATTTTAAATAAATTACAAACAGAACCTGTTTATCTGAATTACAAAATCAATGCGTTGGCAGAAGAAGCAGGTTTCATGTCGAAAAGTAGTTTTATAAATGCGTTTAAAAACTATACCGATTACACGCCAAAAATCTTCATAAAATCTCTAACAGAAAATTATAAAAAGTCATGAAAAAACTTATTTACATCTTATTTTTTTTCTGTTTGAACAGTTTTGTGCTTGCTAATTCTGAATTGCAGAAAAGTGAAGATTTCGGAATCCATATTTTAGATCAAGAAAAAATTAAAATTGATTTATTAAATACAAACAACGAGAAGATTTCGGCTTGGTTGAAGGTTGCGAACTATTATTTCGAAAAAAGAATTTATAAAAAAGGAATCACAGCAGTTTATTTTGCAGATCAATTGATAAATGATGATACGAATAAAGAACTTATTATTGATATTAGTCTAAAAAGAGCTTGGCTATATTTGGTTATCAAACTAAATGTTGATTCTTTTAAAAACTTAGATGGAATAATTCCTGTTATTACCGATTTACCAAATTCTGAATTCAAACAAATTTCTTTGGCAAGATATTACACCACAAAAGCGATGTTGTATTCTGATGAAAATAAAAAAGAAGAAGCTTTTGAACATCTGAAAACAGCCATCAATCTTATAAAAAATATCAATACAAAAGAAGCTAAAACCACCAAAAGTTTAGCTTACAGACAATTAGCTTATACTTTAATTGAATTAAAAAAATATCAAAACGTAGAAGAATATTTTTTTGCCGCGCTAAAATATGCACAATCAATTAATGATAACGAGCTGATTGCTTATACTTATCGTGGATTAGGGAATTATAGTTTGATAAATAATCAAACCAATCAATCGGTGAAATATTTATTAGAAGCCAAAGATTTTGCTAATAAAACGGATAATTACAACCTAAAAATTGCCATAGAAGAAAACTTATCATCTAATTACCTTTCGTTAAATGATTGGACAAATTATAAAACATCTGAACAATTGTTACAAAAATTACAATTCGATAGTTATATGAATATCCAAGAAGCTATTCAACAATCACTTTATTTAAAAGATATTGAAGAAACAAAACCGTTAAAAATCAAGATCATTTTTGCTTATATTTCTCTAATTGTATTAACTAGTTTGATTGGATTTTTAGTTTGGTTAATCATCAAAGAAAAAAAAATCCAAAATAAAATTATTTATAATCAACCACTTAGAACAGAAAAATAATTTTTTCATCACAATTACTTTTCAGAGCGAGAATTTTTTGTAGATTTGCATCGGCAAGTCCTACACAACCAGCTCCTGTTTAATCCTCCAGGACGGGAACGTAGCAAAGGTATACGGTCGTAGCGGTGTGATGTAGATCGCTTGCCACTTTTTTTCAAAATACACTTCAACAATTTTTTTACCCTTATAATTATTCGTAATTTTGCATCCATTGATTTAGGCTCAATGGAAAAACACACACCAAAATTTATCTTTGTTACCGGAGGCGTAACATCTTCTTTAGGAAAAGGAATTGTAGCATCTTCTTTAGGAATGCTTTTACAAGCGAGAGGTTATCGCGTAACGATTCAGAAATTAGATCCATATATAAATGTAGATCCAGGCACACTTAATCCATACGAACATGGCGAATGTTATGTTACAGAAGATGGTGCAGAAACGGATTTAGATCTTGGACATTATGAACGTTTTCTGAATAGTCCAACTTCGCAAGGAAACAGCGTTACTACAGGTCGAATTTACCAAACTGTAATTGAAAAAGAACGCAGAGGCGATTATTTAGGAAAAACAGTTCAGATCATTCCTCATATTACTAATGAAATCAAACGTCGTATAAAACTTTTAGGTAATACAGGTGATTACGACATCATCATTACAGAAATTGGTGGTACAGTTGGTGATATAGAATCTTTACCATATATAGAAACAGTTCGTCAATTGACTTGGGAATTAGGAGAAAAAAATTCTTTGGTTATTCATTTAACTTTAGTTCCTTATCTTTCTGCTTCAGGTGAATTAAAAACAAAACCAACTCAACATTCTGTCCGAACGTTGATGGAAAGTGGAATACAAGCAGATGTTTTGGTAACAAGAACAGAACATCATATTCCAAAAGATGTAAAAGCTAAATTGGCACAATTCTGTAACGTTAAAAAAGAAAACGTAATCGAATGTATGGATGCTGATTCTATTTATGGCGTTCCTTTCTTATTACATGATCAAAATTTTGATGAAGTTGTTTTAAAAGGTCTTGATTTACCTTTTAATCAAGAGCCTGACTTCTCGTATTGGAAAAACTTTTTAGAAAAATCTTTACATCCAGCAAACGAAATAGAAATTGCTTTAGTAGGAAAATATGTTTCATTGCATGATTCATATAAATCCATTACAGAAGCTTTTACACATGCTGGTGCACGAGTTGATACAAAAGTAAATGTTCGTTGGGTTTACTCTGGTGACATTACAGAAGAAAATGTTGGCGAATTATTAAGTAGAGTAAATGGTGTTTTAATTGCGCCAGGTTTTGGTGATCGTGGAATTTTGGGTAAAGTAATTGCTGCTAATTATGCTCGTAGAAATAACATTCCAACTTTAGGAATTTGTCTTGGAATGCAAATTATGGCGATTGAATTTGCTCGAAACGTATTAGGTTACGAAAAAGCAGATTCTACAGAAATGGACACACAAACTCCAGCTCCTGTAATTTCTTTGATGGAAAGTCAGAAAAATGTAACAGATAAAGGTGGTACGATGCGTTTAGGAAATTGGGCATGTGAATTGATCGCTGATTCTAAAGTAGAAAAAATTTACGGTTCTAAAAACATCAAAGAAAGACATCGTCATCGCTACGAATTTAATAACGAATATAAACAAGAGTTTGAAGATAAAAACTTTAAACCAACAGGTATAAACCCAGAAACTGAACTGGTAGAAATTTTAGAGCATCAAGAACATCCATTCTATATTGGTGTACAATTTCATCCAGAATACAAAAGTACAGTTGTCTCTCCTCACCCATTATTCATCAGTTTTGTAGAGGCAGCTTATAATTATTCATTAAACGAAAAGATCAATGCAACAGGAAAAAAAATTTGACTTTAATCAATTAGTCGGTTTTGTATTAATCGCTATTCTATTTGGCGCTTATTATTTCATGACCAAACCTTCTGAAGAAGAATTGGCAGAAATGAAAAAAGAGCAAGTAGCTAAAGCAAAAGCTGAAGCTCAGCAAAAAAAATCAGATGATAAAGTCGCTCAATATCCTACAGATTCTGCAAGCATAAAAGCTTTAACTGAGGTAAAAAATGTTACTTTAGAAAACGAAAAAGTAAAAATAGAAATCAACGGAAAAGGTGGTCAAATTGGTTTGGTACAAATCAAAGATCATTTAGCATACGACTCTGCAAAAGGCGTTGATGCAAAACCTTTGTATTTAATAAAAGATGGTAACAATCATTTCAACCTAAGTTTCAAAGATAAACAAGGGAAAACGATCAATACAACAGATTTAGGCTTTTCTTCTCATTTAGAGAAAAAAGGTTCTGCATCAGTTGTTACAATGACTGCGCCAGTAAACGGAGCACAAATCCAATATATTTATACATTTGATGACAAATATGGATTAGATTTCCAAGTTCGTACAAGCGGATTGCATCAAGTAACCAACGATAAAAACATTGGTTTGACATGGAATTTTGATGGTTACAGTTTAGAAAAAGGTCAAGATCAAGAACATTATTGGTCACATTCTTATTTCCGTCTGAAAGAAGATAAAGATGTAGAATATGAATTGTTTGGCGCTGATAAATGGGAAGAATCTGAAAGTGTAGATTGGGTTGCTTTTAAACAACAATTCTTCGCCTCTATTCTATCTTTTGATGATGGTTTAAAAAACACTTCTGGTGGTTCTGAAAACTATCCAATTGGCGAAAGCAAATACAACAAAGGATTTCATTTCAAAGCTGATTTAGATTTGGCTAGTGGTGAAATCAATCAGAAATTCAATTGGGATTTTGTTCCATTAGATTACAAAGCTTTAAAAGCTTACAACGACAAAGGTTTTGAAGAAATCGTTTCTTATGGTTGGGGAATTTTAGGATGGTTAAACAAACATTTCTTCCTAAATATCTTCCAATGGTTATCGACACTTGTTCCTTACGGATGGGCAATTTTCTTGATGACAATTGTTGTGAAATTGATTCTTTCGCCAATCATGTACAAACAATATCGTCAGAGTGCGATGATGAAAGTTTTACGTCCAGAATTGAACGAATTGAGTGAAAAATACAAGGATCCGAAAGATGCAATGAAAAAACAACAAGAAACTATGGATATTTACCGAAAAGCAGGTGTAAATCCGTTGGCAGGTTGTTTACCAGCTTTATTGCAAATTCCGATTTTCTATGCATTATTCCGTTTCTTCCCTAACGTAATTGATTTACGTGGAGAACCATTTTGGTTTGCAGAAGATTTAACAGCTTTTGATTCGGTTATACAAATCCCAGCGTCAATTCCTTTATTAAATGGTCACTTAAGTATTTTTGCAATCTTGTACATTGTTGCCATGATGATCTATTTTAAAGTATCTGGATCTATGGACAACTTCGGGAATATGCCACAACAAGAAGGTATGCCAAATATGCAATTCATGAAATACATGATGTATATAATGCCAATTTTCTTCTTTGTATTCCTTAACAATTATGCATCAGGATTGTCTTTATATTATTTAGTTTCTAACGTGATTAACATCTTTATTATTCTTTACATCAAGAAAGTAATGATTAACGAAGATAAAATTCATGCAATGATACAAGAGAACAAAACGAAACCTAAAAAACAAGGTAAGTTTGCGACTCGTATGCAAGACATGATGAAAAAAGCACAAGAAATGCAAGCCGAACAAGAAAAGGCAAAAAAGAATAACAAAAAATAAAACAAAAAAAAATCGTCAAATAATATTTGACGATTTTTTTTTAATCTAATCCGTTCATCGTTACAATAGAACCATCAGGATTATCTATTAATTTTCTATATTTTACATCGCGTAAATAGTTCTTACCAGATCTTTTAGTATCATGATAAAACAAATACCATTCTTTGTCAATTTCTACAATAGAATGATGAGTTGTCCAACCTTTAACTGGAGTTAAAACGACACCAGCATACGTAAAAGGTCCGTAGGGATTATCGCCGATTGCATAACAAATTTTATGAGTTGTACCAGTAGAATACGTCAAATAATATTTGTTATTGTATTGATGAATCCAAACACCTTCAAAAAAACGACGATCTTCATCACCTGATTTTAATGGATTTCCGTTTTCATCAAGAATTAAAACATCTTTTGGTTCTTCTGCCAAAGAAAGCATTTCATCATTTAACAAAGCGACTTTTGGAGTGAGAGCATAATCTTTTTTTTGTGGTTCATCATTTGTTTTAGAATAAACATTGTTTCTATAATTCTGCAATTGTCCACCTCTAATTCCTCCAAAATATAAATAATACTTTTCACCATCTTTAAACACAGTTGGGTCTATACTATAAGTTCCGTCAATCCATTTTTTTTCTGGTTCAAACGGTCCTTTTGGAGTTTTAGATTTAGCAACACCAATTCTAAAAATCCCCTCTTTATCTTTAGCCGGAAAATAAAAATAATAAGTTCCGTTTTTGTAAGTTGCATCAGGAGCCCAAAGTTGTTTTTCTGCCCAAGGGATATCTTTCAAACTAAAAACTTCTCCATGATCAGTCACTTTTCCACCAATTTTATCTAAAGAAAATACATGATAATCTTTCATATTATAATGCGCACCATCTTTTCCATCTACAATTCCAGTTTCGATATCATGTGATGGATAAATGTAAATCTTTCCATCAAAAACATGTACAGACGGATCTGCTGTATGCAAAGAATCTGTTATGTAATGAATTTCATTTTGAGCTTGACAAATAACGTTTGCAGAAAAAATAATATAAGTAAGTAATTGTTTTGATTTCATTTTTTTTGTTGTTTTGATTGAATAAAAAAAACTCACTTTCATTAATTGACATTAAAAAAGTGAGTTTAAGTATCTAAAAATAATTGAGAAAATCTAAATTATTTTTTCCAAAGCTTTTCGATTTCTTCTAATGTTTTCTCTTTTGTTTCTGGAACGAATTTCCAAACAAAAAACAAAGAAAGAACACTCATTAAACCATAAAAACCATACGTAAACGCGCCACTAAATTCCATCATAAAAGGATAAGTTGATGAAATAAAATAATTTGCAGCCCACTGAATTGCAACAGCAATTGCAATTGCACCTCCACGTATTTTATTTGGAAAAATCTCAGCAATTAAAACCCAACAAATTGGTCCCCAAGACATCATAAAAGATGCAGTATAAAGAATGATAAATACCAAAGTCCAAACACCAATTATCTGATAGTAGGACATTACAGAAATTGCGATCATCCCTATTGCCATCCCAACAGAACCGATCATCAGTAAAGGTTTTCTTCCCCATTTATCAACTGTAAAAATTGCTAAAACTGTAAAAACAACATTCACCAATCCCATCACAACTGTTTGCATCATAGACGCATCTTTTGCAACTCCCATACTTTCGAAAATACGAGGAGCGTAATAAAGCGCAACGTTAATACCAACAAATTGCTGAAAAATAGAAAGCAAAATTCCGATAATAATTACTTTTTTACCAAATGAAAAAATACTGCTTTTATTCTCCTCTACCGTTGCTTTTATATCAGAAAAAATTTGTTCTGCTCTTGCTTTTCCGTTGATTTTTGTTAAGATTTTCAAGGCTTCTTCGTCTCTATTAATCATACTCAAATAACGTGGTGTTTCTGGTACTAAAAATAATAATAACCCGAATAACATTGCAGGTATCGTTAAAGATAAAAACATGTAACGCCAACCGATTTCATTAATCCATTCTGTTGTTTGACCACTTGCTATTCCCCAATTGACGAAGTACACAACCAACATACCGAAGATGATAGCAAACTGATTTAAGGAAACTAATTTTCCACGAATTTCTGCTGGAGCGATTTCACCAATATACATCGGACAAACAGCTGATGCTATCCCAACACCTAATCCACCAATGATTCTGTAGAAATTAAAAGCCATCAAAACACCCATAGAATGTTCCCCTTTTGTAAAAAACAAAAACTCTGGATAAGCAGATCCTAAAGCACTTAAGAAAAATAAAAGCGCAGCTAACATCAAAGATTTTTTCCTTCCTAATCTTGATGAAAAGAAACCAGAAACTGCACCACCAACAATACAACCAATCAAGGCACTAGAAATTGTTGCGCCATGTGCCAAAGCACTTAAACCTAAAGGTTTGATTAGGTATTCTTCTACCGATCTTTCTGCACCAGAAATTACAGCCGTATCGTAACCAAATAATAATCCACCCAAAGTTGCCACCAAAGTCAACATAATGATGTAAGACATATTCAGTTCTGCTTTCGGACCATTGTTTGGATTGTACTTTGGTCCTGAATCTATGATAACAGCCATTTTTATAAGTATTGATTAATGATGCTTTCTAAATATTCTTGTTTACCACTTTCTCTTCCTATTTCTCCTAAACCTTCTGCATGTTTTGCCAAATCTAATAATGATACTTTTCCGTTCTCAAAATCTTGACCTAATCCATTATCAAAAGAAGCGTAACGATCTTTTCTTAATTGTAAGTATTTTGACTTTTCTAAAATTTCATCCGCAGCTAAAAAAGCACGTGCAAAATTGTCCATTCCACTGATGTGTGCAATAAAAATATCTTCTAAATCTGTTGAATTTCTTCTGATTTTTGCATCAAAATTAACTCCTCCTCCAGCAAACCCACCAGCTTGAATAATAACTAACATTGCTTGCGTCATTTCGTACAAATCAACAGGAAATTGATCTGTATCCCAACCATTTTGATAATCTCCACGATTAGCATCAATACTACCCAATACATTATTATCTGCCGCAACTTGTAATTCATGCTCAAAAGTATGTTGAGCCAACGTTGCATGATTTACTTCTATATTCAATTTAAAATCACCTAATAAATCGTATTGACGTAAAAAATTAAGACAAGTTTCTGCATCAAAATCATATTGATGTTTTGTTGGTTCCATTGGTTTTGGCTCCAAGAAAAATGTTCCTTTAAAACCTTGACTTCTTGCATAATCTTTTGCTAAATGTAGGAATTTTGCTAAATGTTCTTTTTCGCGTTTCATATCGGTATTCAACAAAGACATATAACCTTCTCTTCCACCCCAAAATACATAATTTTCACCATCTAATTTTATCGTGGCATCGATTGCATTTTTAACTTGTCCACCAGCAAAAGCTAAAACATCAAACGATGGATTTGTTGCTGCACCATTCATAAATCTCGGATGAGAAAAACAATTAGAAGTTCCCCAAAGTAACTTTACACCAGATTGTGTTTGTTTTTCTTTAGCATAATCAGTAATAAAATCTAAACGCTTAGTATATTCAGAAAAAGAATCTCCTTCATCAATCAAATCAGCATCATGAAAACAATAATAAGGAACACCTAATTTTGTAAAAAACTCAAATGCAGCATCCATTTTATCTTTTGCTTGTTGAAAAGGATCATTAGAACTTAACCAATCAAACTTTTGCGTTCCTACACCAAATGGATCACCACCAGTTGCACAGAATGTATGCCAATAAGCAACTGCAAATTTGAAATATTCTTTCATCGATTTTCCTCTTACCATTCTATTTTCATCATAAAATTTAAAAGCTAAAGGATTATCTGATGTTCTACCTTCGAATTGTATTTTCTCTATACCTTTAAAATACTCTTTGTTTCCTATTAAAGTCGACATGTTTTAATTTATTTTTAATTGATTAATTTTTCTAATTGATTTTTCCAAGATTCATAACTTTCTACATATTTAGATCTCAATGTAGAATTTCCATGATAAACTTTCAGAATATCTTTTTCTGTTAAAATATCATCCAGCGAATCAAACGCACCAAAACCTATCCCAGCAGCTCTCGCCGCACCTGTTGAACCTGTTGTATCGAAAATCTGAATTTCTATATCTTGAAGTATTGCAATGGTTTCTGTAAACAAAACAGAGCGAAAAAGATTATCTCCGCCCGCTTTCACAATTCCTTTTTGTAAACCATCTGCCAATAAAATATCCATTCCATAAACAAAAGAAAAAGCAATTCCTTCTAGACCTGCACGATACAAATGTTCACTTTTGTGACGATTATAATCTAAATGATGAATTGATGCACCCAAGGACAAATTATTCAACATTCTTTCTGCTCCATTACCGAAAGGAAAAGTCAACAAACCATCAGAACCAACAGGAATATTAGCCGATAAATCGTTTAATTCATTGTAAGACAATTTATTTTGACCTACAAATTGTTTCAGCCAACTGTATTGTATTCCAGCTCCATTGATACAAAGCATTTTACCAATTCTTGGATTTTCAGCTGTGTAATTGATATGAGCAAAATTATTGATTCTTACAGGTTCATGTGAAACAATGCTATCGGTTACACCATAAACAACACCAGATGTTCCACCTGTTGCAGCAATTTCTCCAGGTTTCATCACATTTAAAGAAAACGCATTATTAGGCTGATCTCCTGCTCTATAAAAAATTGGCGTACCAACATCTAATCCAGATTCCAAAGCTCCTTTCTCATCTACCAAGCATTGCTGAGAAAAATTTTCTACCACTTTCGAAAAGATAGAAGAACTAAATCCGTAATGATTTAAAATTGTTTCTGATAATTGATTTTTCTCGAAATCCCAAAACACTCCTTCAGACAATCCAGTTAAAGTTGTGGTTGATTCATTAGAAAATCGATAAGCTATGTAATCTCCAGGAAGCATGATTTTAGAAATTCTATCATAAATTTCTGGTTCATTTTCTTTTACCCATTTTAGTTTAGAAGCTGTAAAATTCCCTGGGGAATTCAATAATTCTTTCATGATTTGATTTTCGCCAATTTCATTAAAAGCATCATTCCCTAAAGAAACTGCACGGCTATCACACCAAATAATTGATGGTCTAAGAACTTCGCCTAAGTCATCAATCAGAACCAAACCATGCATTTGATATGAGATTCCAATACCTTTAATATCAGAAGAAGAAATTTGGTTTTCATTCAGCATTTTTTTTGTTAAAAAACATACATTTTTCCACCATTCTTCCGGATTTTGTTCCGCCCAACCTTTTTCAGGAGAATCAATCTTCATCTCATTATCAGGATATTTTGCATGTGCAATCAATACACCTTTTTCATCTATTATAGAAGCTTTAATTGAGGAGCTTCCAATATCAAATCCTATAAAATTCATGTAATTAATTTTGTATCAAGTTTTATTTTAATCGATTACATTAAATCATAATTTAGAAACTCGAGTTAAATAAACTTATAGTCAAATATACTATAAGAAAGTGTATTTAATACAATAATAATTCAAAAAATTACATCTTAAAATTTTGTTAATAAAAAATCAAGTATATAAACATCTATAAAACAGCAATTAAACCACCACTAATGATACAATTATGATTTTAATTAAAAATCCTGATAAAGAATAAGTAAATAATCTTTGAGAAGATTTTACAAATAAGTGAATTATATTTGACTAAACTTTTAATAATAAATCGATGTCTAACAAACCAATTAATGTCGAATCTAGAAAATCTATTGACAAGAAAATCTTAAACGCAATCACAATTGACTGCGTAGTTTTTGGTTTTGACAAAGGAAATTTAGAAGTTTTATTAATTAAAAGAGCGGACGGAATACAAAAAGGAAAATGGGCTTTACCTGGCGACTGGATTTTAGAAGACGAACACATAGACGAGGCTGCAAACCGTTTATTAGAAGGTTACACAAACCTTAAAGATGTCTTTTTAGAACAATTAAAAGCCTTTGGAAATCCGGCACGTTTCCCGTTAGGACGCGTAATTACAATCGGTTACTATGCGTTATTAAAAAAGGAAAATCTTTATACACAACCAGGATATCGAGCTTCTGAAATTTTATGGTGTAATGTAAATGAAATCCCAGAATTGATTTATGATCACAACGAAATCATAGAATTTGCACAACAAAAATTGCAAGAAAAAGTAAGAAAAGAACCTATTGGTTTTAATTTATTACCAGAAAAATTTACACTTTTAGAATTGATGCAATTGTATGAAGAAATTTTACATTATAAAATGGACAAACCAAACTTCAGGAAGAAAATTCTAAAAATGAAATTATTGAATCCATTAGATGAAAAACAAACCAATGTTTCACACAGAGCTGCTCAATTATACGAATTTAATCAAGATAATTACGAGAAATTAACTAAAAAAGGATTTACGTTTGAATTCTAAACTTCTTGAATATAAAAAGTCTTTTATTTATTTCTGGTGTTAAATGTACATTATTTAAAAATGTTTTTTTACTTTTACAGAATTCAAGAATAATTTTACATTTAATTATGCAATCGATTGCAATTTAGTTGTAAGGTGATTCTTTAGCTAAAAAAAACATAAAATGACAAACTCTGAATTCCGTTATGCTCATCATCCAAATGATGTAAAAAAATACACTACAGAAGAATTACGTGAACATTTTCTAATCAACGATTTATTTACAGAAGATACCATAAAATTAGTTTATTCGATGTACGATCGATTAATAGTTGGTGGTGTTTTTCCTGTCAATAAAGCTTTAAAACTAGAACCAACAGAAGATTTAAAAGCAGAAAACTTTTTAGATCGACGTGAGTTAGGTATCATCAATGTTGGTGGAAAAGGAAAAGTAACTGTAGATGGAACAGTTTATCAGTTAGATAACAAAGAAGCATTATACGTTGGTAAAGGAAATAAAGAGATTTTGTTTGAGAAAGATGGTGAAGAACAACCGTATTTTTACATAAACTCTGCTCCTGCTCATCACGCTTATCCAACCAAAAAGGTTACTAAAAATGAAGCAGAAATTGTTGAATTAGGTGACCTCAAATATTCTAATCGTAGAACAATCAATAAATTAATTGTAAATAGCGTTTTAGAAACTTGTCAATTACAAATGGGTATGACAGAACTACACGAAGGTAGTGTTTGGAATACCATGCCAGCGCATACGCACGAAAGAAGAATGGAAGCTTATTTCTATTTTGATTTAGAAGCTGGTCAAACAATCAGCCACTTTATGGGACAACCTGATGAAACAAGACATGTTTTCATGAAAAACAGAGAAGCAGTTTTATCTCCTGAATGGTCAATTCACTCAGGTGCTGGGACTTCTAATTACACATTCATTTGGGGAATGGCTGGTGAAAACTTGGATTATAGCGATATGGACGGAGTACAAACAGACGAATTAAAATAAAAACGAAAATGAATTTATTTGATTTATCAGGAAAAGTTGCCTTAGTTACTGGTGGAACTCACGGACTAGGATTAGCAATGGCAGAAGGTTTAGCGTCTGCAGGTGCAGAATTAGCAATTACAAGTACAACTCCATCAAAACTTGAAGAAGCTTTAGCTTATTATAGAAGTAAAGGATATAAAGCAGAAGGTTATATTTTTGATGTTACAAACGAAAAACAAGCCACTGAACAAGTTGCTTTGATTGAAGAAAAACATGGTAAAATAGATATTTTAGTTAATAATGCTGGGATCATCAAACGTGTTTTGGCTATCGACATGCCAGTCGAAGATTACAGAAAAATTATAGATGTTGATTTAGTTGGACCATTTATTATGTCGCAATTAGTAGTTAAAGGAATGATTGCACGTAAATCTGGAAAGATTATCAATATTTGCTCGATGATGAGCGAATTAGGTCGTGACAATGTTTCTGCTTATGCTGCTGCAAAAGGCGGACTAAAAATGTTGACACGCAATTTGGCAACAGAATGGGCAAAATTCAATATACAAGTAAACGGAATCGGACCTGGATATTTTGCAACATCACAAACTGCTCCTATCCGAGTAGATGGAAATCCATTCAATGAATTTATCATCAGCAGAACACCAACTGGTCGATGGGGAAATCCAGAAGATTTAGCTGGTGCAGCAATCTTTTTAGCTTCAGAGGCTAGTCAGTTTGTTAACGGCCAAATCATTTATGTCGATGGCGGAATTTTAGCTACAATTGGTAAACCATCAAACGAATAATCAAAATCAAACAACAATATGAAATCATTTATCGCAGATAACTTTTTATTAGGAAACAAATTCGCAGAAGAATTATATTTTAATTACGCAGAAAAACAACCAATTATAGATTACCACAATCATTTGCCTCCAAAAGAAATTGCAGAAAACAGAGTTTTCGAAAATATTTCTAAAGTTTGGATCGCTGGCGATCATTACAAATGGAGAGCAATGAGAACGTTGGGAATCAATGAAAAATACATTACTGGTGATGCATCAGATCAAGAAAAATTTGTTGCTTGGGCAAAAACAGTTCCTTATACACTAAGAAATCCTTTGTACCATTGGACTCATCTAGAATTAAAAAGATATTTTGGTATTGATGAATTATTGAACGACAAAAATGCAGTGGAAGTTTATGAAAATGCTTCTGCACAACTGCAACAAACAGAAAGACACACCAGAGGTTTATTAGAACTGATGAATGTAGAAACGGTTTGTACAACAGAAGATCCACTAGATAATTTAGAATATCATCAAGCCTTAAAAAACAGTGATTTCAAAATAAAAGTAAGTACAGCTTTTCGTCCTGATAAAGCAATTTTAATTGACAATCTTGATTACAATCAATACATTGACAAATTAGGAGAAGTTGCAGGAATCGAAATAAATACTTACCAAAATTTACAAGATGCATTGTTAAAAAGAATTGAATTCTTTAATGCAAACGATTGCAAATTATGTGATCATGGATTGAATAACATTTCTTTTGAAACTTTTACAGATGAAGAAATCAATCAAATTTTCGAAACAAAAAGAAATGGTGGTGAATTAAGTTTACATCAAACAGAACAATTCAAAACTGCTATTCTATTATTTTTAGGAGAAGCTTACCATACATTTGGTTGGGTACAACAATTTCATTTGGGTGCGCTTAGAAACAATAACGAGCGTATGCATAGAATTTTAGGACCAGATACAGGTTGGGATTCTATCGGTGATTTTAAACAAGCAGCTAATGTTTCTAAATTCTTAAATGCATTAGATGGAAAAGATAAATTAACAAAAACAATTTTATACAACTTAAATCCTGCGGATAATGAAATTTTCGCAACAATGATTGGGAATTTCAATGATGGTAGCATTCGTGGAAAAGTACAATTCGGTTCTGGCTGGTGGTTTTTAGACCAAAAAGACGGAATGGAAAAACAAATGAATGCACTTTCTAATATGGGATTAATCAGTTGTTTCATCGGAATGTTGACAGATTCTCGCAGTTTCTTATCATTCCCAAGACACGAATATTTCCGTCGTGTACTTTGTAACTTATTAGGAAAAGAAATGGCATCAGGTGAATTACCTCAAGATGCAGAATTAGTAGGAAAAATGGTAGCAGATATTTGTTATCACAACGCTAAAAATTATTTTGACTTTTAGAACTTGAATATGAACGGTAAGATTTTGACCTTCGGAGAAGTATTGATGAGACTTTCTCCTGCAAATTTTAGAACATTACAGCAAAGCAACGAAATGGAGTTTTTCTTTGGAGGAACAGAAATGAATGTTGCAGCTTCTCTTGCAACTCTTGGTTGTCAAGTAAAACATGTTTCTAATGTTTCAGATGATTTTGTAGGCGAATCGGCTTTGGCTTTTATGAGAAGTTTTGGAATTGATGTATCTCATATCAACAAAAACGAACATCCTTTAGGATTATATTTCCTAGAAGTAGGTTCAGCAGTACGCTCGAGTAGAATTGCATACAATCGATTGAATGGTTCTTTTGCCAATATTACTTCAGCTCAGGTAGATTGGGAAAAGGCTTTACAAGATTGTACTTATTTTCATTGGACCGGAATTACTCCTGGTATCTCTGAAGGTGCTTACCAAACCTTAAAACAAGGTTTAGAAATCGCAAAATCTAAAGGAATACAAATCACCACAGATCCTGCTTACCGTAGCAATTTATGGAAATATGGTAAAAACGGAAAAGATGTTTTAGCAGAATTAGTTGGATTATCAACCATATTTATTGGTGGTGTAAATGAAATCAATGAAATTTTAGATACTAATTTTTCTACTGATAAAGACGGTTTCATAGAAGCATCTAATTTTCTAATGCAAAAAAATCCGTCAATAACAAAAGTTTTTGACAAAGTAAGAATTGCATCAAGTGCGAGTAATCAAATCACTTTAGGTCGAGCTTGGATTAACAATCAATACCTAGAAACCGAACAGTTGGCAATAGACAATGTGGTTGATAGAATTGGTACAGGAGATGCTTTTGCAGCTGGTTTAATTTATGGTTTGATTCATTTTAATGACGATCAAAAATCATTAAACTTTGCTAATGCAGCTTGCGCAATAAAACACACTATATTAGGAGACATTAATTACGCTTCTTTCGATGACATTTCTAATTTGATGAATGGTGATTTCGGAGGAAGAATAAAAAGATAAAAATGGCAAGATTTACAAGAATAGAGGTTGCCCTCAAAACAAAAGACACAGGCGTTGTTCCTGTATTTTATCATCAAGATGTTGATGTTTGTAAAAAAATAATAAAAGCATGTTACGATGGTGGAGTTCGAGTTTTTGAATTCACAAATCGTGGCGATTTTGCTCACGAAGTTTTTGCAGAATTAACAAAATATGCAGCAAAAGATTTACCAGAATTAATTTTAGGAATTGGTTCTGTCGTAGATCCTGGCACTGCTTCTTTGTATCTACAATTAGGTGCAAATTTCATTGTTGCTCCTTCGCTAAACCCAGAAGTAGCCAAAGTTTGTAACCGAAGAAAAATTTCTTGGATGCCTGGTTGTGGATCAGTCTCGGAAATCTCTTTTGCAGAAGAATTAGGTGCAGAAATTGTAAAAATTTTCCCAGCAACTCAAGTTGGTGGACCAGATTTCATTAAAGCAGTAAAAGGTCCGATGCCTTGGACAAACATTATGCCGACAGGCGGTGTTGAACCCACAGATGAAAGCATCACAAAATGGATTAACGCGGGTGCTTATTGTGTAGGATTAGGCTCTCAGCTTTTTGTTAAAAATCAAGATAATCAGTTTGATTATGAAAAAATTACAGAAACCGTAAAATTCTCATTATCAAAAATCAAAGAATTAAGAGGTTAATTTAATCTTGACATTCTATAAAAAATAAACACATCAAAATGAAAAACGAATCAGCAATAAAACCAACTAATTTTAGATGGACGATTTGTGGCTTACTATTTATTGCAACCACGATAAATTATTTAGATAGACAGGTTTTATCTTTAACTTGGAATGATTTCATCAAACCAGAATTCCATTGGAATAACAATGATTACGGAAACATAACTGCCGTTTTCTCTATTTTCTATGCTTTGAGTATGCTCTTTGCTGGGAAATTTGTCGATTGGATGGATACAAAAAAAGGATTTCTTTGGGCAATTTTCATTTGGTCAATTGGAGCTTGTTTACATGCTTTTTGTGGTATTGCAACTTCTGGTCTATTAACTGGTAATTGGTTTGTAGGATTTGAAGGTGCAAAAGAAGCAATTGCAACTGTAGAAAACACTTCGCTTGTCATCAGTACAAGTGTTACCTTATTTATTTTTGCACGTATTGTTTTAGCGATCGGAGAAGCAGGTAATTTCCCAGCTGCAATTAAAACAACTGCAGAATATTTCCCTAAAAAAGACCGTGCTTTAGCAACAAGTATATTCAACGCAGGAGCAACAGTCGGAGCTCTAGCTGCACCACTTTCAATTCCATTTATTGCAAAATATTATGGATGGGAAATGGCTTTCATCATCATTGGTGCTTTAGGTTTTGTTTGGATGGGATTATGGATTTTTTATTACAAAAAACCTCATCAACATCCAAAAGTTAACGAACACGAATTAACATATATTCAACAAGATGGTGATGATTCACCAATAACAGATTCAACAGTAAAAGAAAAACCAATTTCTATGGCCAAATGTTTTACGTATAAACAAACTTGGGCATTTATGTTTGGTAAATTTATGACAGATGGTGTTTGGTGGTTCTATTTATTTTGGACGCCAGCTTATCTAAGTTCTGTTTATGGTATGGATAGTACAGAAAGTGCTTTACCGTTATTTGTTCTTTATATCATAACACTTTTATCAATTATTGGTGGTTGGTTACCAAAATTCTTTGTTGATAAAAAAGGAATGAATCCTTATGCTGGCCGTATGCGATCTATGTTGATTTTTGCATTTTTTCCTTTATTAGCATTATTCGCTCAACCATTAGGAAAAATTAGTTTTTGGTTACCTGTATTAATAATTGGTATTGCTGGTGCAGCTCATCAAGCTTGGTCTGCCAATATATTTTCTACAGTTGGTGATATGTTTCCTAAAAAAGCAATTGCAACCATTACAGGTATTGGAGGTTTAGCTGGTGGAATTGGTTCATTTTTGATAAATAAAGGATCTGGAATGTTGTTCGATTTTTCACACAAAAATTGGTCAACAGTTGACGGAATTCCATTATTAGAAAAATTTCCAGAATATAAAGACACTCGTTTACCTGATCATTTTTTCGAAGATCTTACAAAAGCAGGAAGCGTTGTTGTAGATGGTATTGATAAAGGCTATATGATTATATTTTCTATTTGTGCTGTAGCTTATCTAATTGCTTGGTTTGTTATGAAATCATTGGTACCAAAATATAAAGTGATAAAAGAATAACATGAATAATACTGAATTAAAAAATAAAATTTCTCGCAAAGACACAGGTCTAGAGCAGAAAAAACCTATTAAGATTGTACAATTTGGGAGTGGAAATTTCCTGCGTGCTTTTACAGATTATGTCATCGAGAAAATGAATCAAAATTCAGATTTCAAAGCAGGAATTGTCAACGTAAAAGTAACGCCATCTAAAGGAAGTTTTCATCAATTCGAAGATCAAGACAATCTTTACACAGTTTTTGTACGTGGCGTAAAAAAAGGTCAAACTATAGACGAAAAAGAAATCATTTCTTCTATTCAAAAATCCATTAATCCTTACGAAGATTATCAAGCTTATAAAGATTTGGCTAAAGAAGAAGATCTACAATTTGTTTTTTCTAATACAACCGAATCTGGAATCACTTTCGATGAGTCAGAAAATGAAATTACAACTGTTGCTCATCATAATTTTCCAGCGAAATTAACTGTTTTATTATACGAAAGATTCAAACATTTCAAGGGTGCAACTGATAAAGGTTTAACGATAATTCCATGTGAATTAATCGAAAATAATGCACAAACTTTAAAAGAATATATTTTAGACTATGCTGCGTTATGGCAATTAGAAACAGAATTCGCGAATTGGATTAACGAAAATAATTCTTTTCATAACACATTAGTCGATCGTATTGTTCCTGGATATCCAAAAGATGATGCAGATTTCTACAAAAATCAATTAGATTATGAAGATGATTTGATGGTTGTTGCAGAAGCATTCTTACTTTGGGTGATCGAAGGTGATAAAAAGTTATTAGAAAAAATACCTTTCGATAAATCTAATGAACCTGTATTAATTGTAGATGATCTACAACCTTACAGAACTTCTAAAGTTAGAATTCTAAATGGTGCACATACAGCTATGGTTCCTTTTTCTTTACTTTACGGAAAAGAAACCGTTAAAGATGCAATCGATGACACTTTTTCTGGTGAGTTCATCAATAAAGTAGTTTTTGATGAAATTATCCCTGTTCTTTCTTTACCAGAAGACGAACTAAAGCTTTATGCAGAAGACGTTTTTGATCGATTCAGAAATCCATTTTTAAAACATTTTCTATCAAGTATTGCCTTAAATTCTATTTCGAAGTTCAAAGTAAGAGTTTTACCTAGTTTCTTAGAATACGTAGAAAAATTCGGTAAACTTCCTCAAAACTTAACTTTTGCATTTGCTGCATTAATTCGTTTTTATCAAGGTGAATTTAATGGTCAAGAATTACCTGTAAACGACGATCAAACAATTGTTAACGAATTCGCTGCTATTTGGAAATCGAATGATTATGACAAAATTGCAGAACAAGTTTTACAAAATGTTTCTTATTGGGAACAGGATTTAACGCAAGTTCCTGATTTAAAAGAACAAATCGCAAAAGCTTTAGTATTGATTGATGAATTTGGTATAGAAAATGCATATAAAAAATATACAATTTAACATAAAGCAATCGATTTAATTATCATGCAAAAAAAAGCATTAAAAGTTCATCCTACAGATAATGTAGTTGTTGCGTTAGTAGATCTTTCTGCTGGTGAAACAGTGACTGTTGATGGCATAGAGTATTTAGTAAAAAAAGACACCAAGGCAAAACATAAATTTGCCGCCCAAGATTTTGCAGTTGGCGATCATATCATGATGTATGGTATTATCGTAGGCAAAGCCAATTTACCAATTGTAAAAGGAGAAGTTATTACAACTGAAAATGTAAAACATCAAAGTGCAAAAGTTGAGAAGAAAACAGAGACAACTTCTTGGACAGCTCCAAATGTTGACAAATGGAAAGATAAAACTTTCATGGGTTATCATAGAGCAGATGGACAAGTTGGTACTGAAAATGTTTGGTTATTCTTTCCTTTGGTATTTTGTGAAAATAGAAATGTTGAAATCTTAAAAGATGTTTTCGAAAAAGAATTATTGTTCGAAAAAGCGACTAAACATCAATTATTATTAAGATCATTGATTAATAATTCTGACGAAACTCAAACAGAAGTTTTAGAAGATGAAGATAATCGAGTATTTAAAAATATCGAAGTAAAATTCATCACTCATCAAGGTGGTTGTGGTGGAATTCGACAAGATGCAGAAGCTTTAGGTAGACTATTGGCTGGTTATGTAAATAATCCAAATGTAGCTGGTGCAACCGTTTTAAGTTTAGGTTGTCAAAACTTACAAGTTCAGATTTTTAAAGATGCATTAGACAAGATTAGTCCAAACAATCAAAAACCGATTATCATTTACGAACAACAGAAATCTGGTACTGTAGATGAAATGTTGAATGGTTTGATTAAAGATTCTTACGAAGCAATTAAAGAGGCTAATAATATCGAACGAAAACCTGCACCAATATCAAAACTTGTTTTAGGATTAGAATGTGGAGGATCTGACGGATTTTCTGGTATTTCGGCGAATCCAACATTAGGTAGATTATCAGATTTAATGGCAGCAATTGGCGGAACAACGATTTTATCAGAATTCCCAGAATTATGTGGCGTAGAACAAGAATTAGTTAACAGATGTGTCAACGACGAAGATGCCGTGAGATTTTTACAATTAATGAAAGATTTCGAAGCTTCTGTTGTTGCTGCTGGCTCTGGATTTGATATGAATCCATCACCAGGAAACATTAAAGATGGTTTGATTACTGATGCAATGAAATCTGCTGGAGCAGCTAAAAAAGGTGGTTCATCACCTGTTCAAGATGTTTTAGATTTCACCGAATATGTTAAACGTCCAGGATTGAATTTACTTTGTACACCAGGTAACGATGTTGAGTGTACAACTGCTTTAGTTGGTTCTGGTTCTAATGTTGTTTTATTCACAACAGGTTTAGGAACACCAACAGGAAATCCTGTTGTACCGGTAGTTAAAATAGCTTCAAACTCTGCATTAGCACAAAGAATGCCTGATATTATTGATTTTAATACAGGTGAAATCATCACTGGAGAAAAATCTATTGATGAAATGGCAGATGAATTATTAGAATTTATTATAGAAGTTGCGAGTGGTCAGACAAAAACCAAAGCAGCAATATTAAATCAAAACGATTTTATCCCTTGGAGAAGAGGAGTTTCACTTTAGAAACTCCTTTTTTATTTTCTTTTAGATGATTTTCTAATGTGAACTTGCGGAGTTAAAACTACTTTCTTTTCCATTGTTACATTAGAAAAACTATCATTTATATGTTCTAAAAAAACCTGAGCAGAAATTTTCCCCATTACGTTCGGTGTTTGATCTATTGAACTTATCGGCAATTCCATATATTGCGTAAAAGGCTCATTACTGAAACCGATTACAGCAACATCTTCTGGTATATTTACATTGATAGAAGTCAAATGTCTAATTGCTCCTAAAGCAGCATAATCACTAGCTGAAAATATTGCATCTGGTTTATTTGCTTTAGACCAAAGTTTCTTAATCGCTGTTAAACCACCTTCTATCGAACTTTCTATTGATATTATATTATCTTCATTCACCGCCATTCCATGCTTCTTTAAAGCATCAATATAACCATCTCGACGGTTTTGATAAATCTCTAAACGTAAATCACCTGCAAAATGTGCAATATTTCGACATCCTTGTTCTATCAGATGCTCTGTTGCCATAAAACCAGCTTTATAGTCATCGATTACAATTGTACTAACGCCAGAAATATCTTTTTTACGGTCGAAAAATATAATTGGTGTATTCGTTTGCATTGCACTTAAAATATGATCTGTTTCTTGAGTTGTTTTAGCTACAGACATAAAAATCCCATCAACTTGGGCATTCAATAAGGTATTTAATTGACGTTTTTCTGTCTCTATATTTTCATGGCTTTGGCAAATAATTACATGGTAACCATGTGACGACAACTCCTCTTCTATCCCGTGTATAACCGAAGAAAAGAAATTGGTATTAACATAAGGAACAATAATTCCAACATTATTTGTTCGTCCACTTTTAAGTGCCTGAGCTAAAGTATTTTGTTTATAATTTAACTCATGAGCAGTTTTTAAAACTAAATCTTTTGTTTTTTGACTAATTTTTGGATGATTGTTTAATGCTCGTGAAACTGTCGCCGCACTAATATTCAATTTCTCAGAAATGTCGTAAATAGTAATATTTTTTTTCATAAAGTTCTATCTATCAGCAAGTAATTGTGGTTTTTCAGCTATATAAAGTACGTAAATATATAAATTTATTAATAATAAACTAATAAGTTTGAACACTTCGACACTAAATTAACTACAATACACCATAAAAATCATAGAAAAATCAATGCAACTTTTGTACTTTAAGAACACTATTAAGCCAAAATCCTAGATTTATAAAAACTTAAAATTGATTCTTATCATATAATTAAAAATTAATTCATAAAAATCAAACCAAAACAAAATAAATTCAAACAATTCATTATCAATTATTTGACTAATTTAAAAATCAATAATTAACATATATTTTTACCAAATGTTAATAAATCTTAAACTTTTTTTCGAAGATTTAAAAATAATTTATAATTTAGTGTTCTAGGTACACTTAAAGAAGTGTTATTGTAATCGATTACACAATTTTATATAATATTTACTATGCTGATTTACAGATACTTAAAAACTATACTAATTTTATGCACTTTAGGATTTTTATCGTGTAAATCGAATCATAGTGTAACAAAGTCAGAAAATAATTCTGAAAAAAATATTTCCATTGATAAAAAAATGGATCAATTAGCGCAATCGATAGTAATCCCAAAATTTCCAAATAAAAAATACAACGTATTAGACTTTGGTGCAAAACCTAATACCGAATTTGACAACACAAAAGCAATTAATGATGCAATAGAAAAATGTCATCTTGATGGAGGTGGAAAAGTAATTATCCCTGCCGGAAAATATCATACAGCAGCAATTCATCTGAAAAGTAATGTAAATCTTCATTTAGAAAAAGGTTCAGAACTATTGTTTTCAACAACACCAAAAGATTATTTGCCTCTAGTACACACTTCATTTGAAGGAAATGAAGTGATGAATTATTCACCATTGATTTATGCTTATAAACAAAAAAATATTGCTGTAACTGGCGAAGGAATTCTAAACGGACAAGCAAATGAAACCAACTGGTGGCCATGGAGCAGTTCTGAAAGATACGGTTATAAAGGAGGTCCGAAGCATACAGACGAAAATAACCGTGGAAGATTAATGAAAATGGCAGACGAACAAATACCAGTTGAAGAAAGAATTTTTGGTGAAGGTTATCGTTTCAGACCAGCATTTTTCCAAACAGTTTTGTGCGAAAACGTTCTTTTAGAAGGTGTAACTTTTATTAATGCTCCTTTCTGGGTAATTCATCCATTCAAATCAAATCATGTAACTGTTAACAAAGTAACTGTAGATTCTCACGGTCCAAATAACGATGGTTGCGATCCTGAATACAGTACAAATGTTAGAATAGCGAACAGCTTTTTCAATACAGGAGATGATTGTATCGCTATAAAATCTGGTAGAAATGCAGACGGAAGAAGAGTAAATATCCCAAGTGAAAATATTCTTGTTGAAAATTGCACAATGATCGACGGTCACGGTGGTGTTGTAATTGGAAGTGAAATTTCTGCGGGCGTAAGAAATGTTTTTGTAAGAAATTGTGTGATGAATAGTCCAAATCTAGACAGAGCAATTAGAATCAAAACCAACACTACAAGAGGTGGATTTGTAGAAAATGTTTACGTAAAAGACATCGAAGTTTTACAAGTAAAAGAAGCTGTTCTAAGAATAAACACTTATTACGCACTTTACGGTGAGCCAGAAGCTAATTACATCCCAACAATTAAAAACATTGTTTTAGAAAATGTAAATGTTAAGAATGGAGGAAAATATGCAGCATTTATAGAAGGTAGAGAAGAATCTTTGGTTAACGGAATTCTTTTTAAGAATGTCAAAATTGATCATGTAAAAGAACCTTTCAATATCAAAAATGCATTACCAATCGAATTTATAAACACAACAATAAACGGTAAAAACTACAATTAAATAAAATAAAAATCACACGAAGCATGAGATTATCAAAGTTTAAATTATTTACTCTACTACTACTGCCAATGGGCGTTTTTGCGCAGCAAGAAATTGTAGTTAGTGGAACTATAACATCTACCTCAGATGGTTTCCCTATTTCAGGTGCAGATGTATATGTTGATGGAACAGCTTATGAAACATTTACAGACGAAAATGGTTATTATGAGCTTACAGTACCAGACAATGCAACATTAACGATTAGTTACGAAGGTTATACTAAACAAGAAATTGCTGTTAATAACACAAGTGTAATCGATATCACTCTAAGTCAACTAATTGCAGAAACACAAAATCTCGACGAAGTTGTTGTAATTGGATACGGTACAACTAAAAAATCTGATTTAACAGGATCTATCACCTCTATGAACAGAGAAGATTTAACTGCTGTCCCAGTGACTAATGCATTAGAAGTAATGCAAGGGAAAGTTCCTGGTTTAGATATGACAAAACAAAGTGGTCAACCAGGTGCAGGACTAAATTTCAACATTCGTGGTAATCGTTCTTTAAATGCCTCAAATGGACCTCTTATTGTAGTTGATGGTATGATTTACGGTAATGATGTAGATATCAATCCAAATGACATCCAATCATTAGAAGTTTTAAAAGATGCATCAGCAACAGCAATTTACGGAACTTTAGGTGCAAATGGTGTAATCTTGATTACAACTAAACGCGGAAGAAGTGGTAAAAGTAAAATCACATTCAATAGCTATTATGGTGTAAGCGAAGTAAACGGATTAATTGACATTATGACTGGTCCTGAATTCGTAAAACTTAGAAGAGAAGCTAGAAGAACAGTTGGTGAATGGAGTGGTCCAGAAGATGATGTAAACATCTTCAATCCAATACAATTAGAAAATTACAGAAATGGGATTTGGACTAATTGGGCTGAAGAATTAATAACAAAAGGAACTCAAGAAAATTACCAATTAGGTGTTGCTGGAGGTTCTGAAAAAACAACTTACTATTTCTCTATGGAATATTTCAAAGAAAATGGTATTTTGAGAAATGATGATTTGAATCGTTACAGCGGTCGTTTATCTATCGATCATCAAGTATTTGATAATTTAAAATTATCTACCGTTGTTAATTACACAATCAAAGATCAAGATTTACGTAGAGATCCATTAAATCAAGCATATAAAATCAGTCCTTTAGGCGCAGCTTATAATGCAGATGGAACGGTAAATACATTTCCACTAGGTGACACTTCTAACTTAAATCCCTTAGTTGACGACAATAGAGACAATTACCAAAATAATCAAAGAACAGAACGTTTTTTTGGAACAATCAGTGCGGTTTGGACGCCATTCAAAAATTTTAATTTCACTTCTCGTCTAGGTATTGATCGTTCAACTACTAGAGCTGGACTTTTTGCTGCAACCAACACTTTAATGACAGGTGCTGACGGTCTTTCTTTAGCACGTGTAGAAAACTCATTGTTCAATAGAACAACTTTCGAAAACTTTATTAATTATGATGTAACTCTTGGAAAACATGAAATCCAAGCTATGGTTGGTACAAGTATTTGGAAAACGCGTCAAGAAGATTATGCTGCACAAGGAAGAAATTTAATTTCTACTACAATGCTTTATCATAATCTAGGAGGTTTACAAGAACAAATTTCTATTGAAAGTAATTTACAAGAACAACAAATGGCATCGTTCTTTGGACGTGTAAACTATATTTTTAACAAAAAATATTTATTAACAGGTGTATTAAGAGCTGATGGATCTTCTGTTCTTTCAGAAGGAAACAAATGGGGATTCTTCCCTTCAGTTGCTGCTTCTTGGATTATGAGTAACGAAGACTTTTTAAAATCTAGCACAACAGTAAATAATTTAAAATTTAGAGCAAGTTACGGTATATCTGGAAATTCTGCTGTATCTCCTTATCAAACAAAAGGAGTGTTAGCAAGAAGTACATACGCATATGATGTTGGTACATCAGAAGTAGCTGCATTTGGTTATTATCCAGGTTTTATAGCAACTCCAGGTCTTACTTGGGAAACTACAGCTACAGCTAACTTTGGTTTAGATTTCGGATTCTTCTCTAATCGAATTTCAGGTACAGTTGATATTTACCAACAAGACACAAAAGATCTATTGGTACAAAGAGCTTTACCAGGTACATCAGGATTTACATCTGCTTGGGATAACTTCGGTAAAACAAGAAATAGAGGTATTGAAGTTTTACTAACAACAGACATTTTTAGACCTGTAAGTCAAGATGGATTCAGTTGGGTAAGTGATTTTACATTTACAAAAAATGTTGAGAAAATCGTTGAGCTACCTACTGGTGATAGAGATTTAGCAAATTTATGGTTTGTTGGTTCTCCTATCAATGTTTTTTATGATTATGAAAAAATCGGTATTTGGCAATTAGGACAAGAAAATGAAGCAGCTGCTTTTGGGCAACAGCCTGGAGACATCCGTGTAAAAGATCAAAATGGTGATGGTAAGATTACAGCTGATGATCGAGTAATTGTTGGTAGTTCTGTTCCAGATTTTACTTTTGGTATGAACAATAGAATTGCTTACAAAGGTTTCGAATTAAACGTTTTCATGTTCTTAAGAAAAGGGCAAACAATCATCAACCAACAGTCTACTTCTTATAAAATAGGTGCACTTGAAAATGGTGCAAATGTAGATTATTGGACACCAGAAAATCCAACAAATGCATTCCCAAGACCAGATGCTGGATCAAGTAATTCAAGTACTCAATATTTTTCAACGTTAGGTTATGCAGACGGAACATTCTTTAAAATTAGAGACATTACTTTAGCATACAATATGCCTAGGACTTTCACAGATACATTAGGAATATCAAAAATGAGAATTTATACTTCTGCAAAAAATTACTTTGTTTGGAGTGACATAGATCCTATCGATCCAGAAAGAGGTGGTGGTGAAAGTTTCCCTATGACAAAAATGATCTTAATGGGAGTAAATATTGAGTTTTAATCACAATAAAATTTATTAATTATGAAATCAATAAAAAAATATATCATTCTAATGATCGCAGCGTCTACACTGACTATTTCGTGTAACGATTATTTAGAAGAACAAAATTTCTCTGGTCTAACTGCTGATGAATATTACAGAACAGAAGAAGGTATCGAATCATTGGTAAATGCTTGTTACACAAGTATGCGTTTTTGGTATGGAAAAGAAAATGGAATTGCTTTAACTGAACTTGGTACAGATATTTTCACACGTGGTAACGGAATGGAGCAACCAGCATTTGCGCTTTACAACAATGATTTGAATGGTGTTAATACAGCACTTGAATTTTATTGGAATCGTTTTTACGCTGCATTAAATACATGTAATGCGGCAATTAATCGTATTCCAGACTCTCCTTTAGCAGAAAATGTAAAAACAACTCGCATTGCTGAAGCTAGATTTTTACGTGCTTTTTATTTATGGCACATCGTAGAAACTTGGGGTGGTGTTCACTTAAGTACAACAGAAACTACAGGTATCCAAACTACTGCATATAGAACTTCTATCGATGATTTTTATGCTCAAATTTTAGAAGATCTACAATTTGCTTTAAACAATTTACCTCTTACAAGTTCTCAAGGTGGTCGTGTTACAAAACCTGCAGCAGAAGGATTCTTGGCAAGAGTTTATCTTTTCAGAGGACAAAACGACTTAGCTGCACAACACGCTAAAAATGTCATCAATAATTACAATTTTTCATTATTACCAGATTACAATCAATTATGGGGAGCAAACAATTCAGTAAATTCTGAAGCTGTTTTTAGTGTAAACTACACAACAAACTTAGTATTTGCTCATGAAATGTTCGATCCAGAAGGTAACGATTTAACAGTTAGAGAAGGTGGTAATAATTCTCATCTATTGTTTTTAATGACTTATGATCAATTACCTGGAATGAAAAGAGATATTCCTTATGGTCGTCCATTTGCACGTTTCATGCCGACTGCACATTTATTAGATATGTTTGATGAAACAAAAGACGCTCGTTATGAAGGAACCTTCCAAACAGTATGGTATTGTAACAATTTAGCAAATGCACCTTTAGGAATGGAAATTGGTGACACGGCTATTTATGCCTCTAAACATATAATACCAACATCTGAATCAAGTCAACACAATTACACAACTATTGATCGAAGCTGGACATATGATGTAAATGGAAAACCAAATGTACGTGACCGTTATATGTCCCTTAAAAAATTCTTAGACCCAAGAAGACAAACCATTGCACAAATGTCAGGTTTAAGAGATACCTACGTAATACGTTTAGCAGAAATGTACTTAATTGTTGCAGAAGCAGAAATGAATTCGAATCCAGCAGAAGCTTTACAATATTTAAACACTGTAAGAAAAAGAGCTGCATTACCTGGACAAGAAACTGCAATTTTAGCTACAGCTAGTGATCTTAACATCGATTTTATCTTAGATGAAAGAGCAAGAGAATTTGCAGGAGAGCAAATGCGTTTCTTTGATTTGAAACGTACAAATAAATTGGTTGAAAGAGTAAAAGCTTGGAATCCTGATGGTGCACCAACTATTCAAGATTTTCATAATGTGAGACCAATTCCTCAATCACAATTAGATGCGATTACAAATCCGAGTGATTTTCAACAAAATCCAGGTTATCAATAAAATATTTAAAATTCCTCTTCATATAGTTTAATTATAGTTCAAAAAACCGATCCTTTATTCGTAAAAATACAAGGATCGGTTTTTTGTAAATAAATCAGAATCTATTCTACTCACATCTACTCTACCTACCAAACAAACTACAATACATCGAATAAATTAATAAAGAAGAAAAAAACAAATTAAATATATCTTACATTATGAGGATGCCCAAAATTAAATTATTAACACTACTTCTTCTTCCGATGGCTGCTTTTGCCCAAGAAGAAATAGTTGTTTCTGGAACCGTAATCTCTTCAACAGATGGTTACCCTATTTCTGGCGCAGATATTTACGTGGAAGGAACTTCTTATGAAGCCATTACAGATGAGAATGGTTATTATGAAATCAACGTTCCGGATAACGCAACCTTAACCATAAGCTATGATGGATTTCAGGCACAGGAAATTCCGATCAATAAAAATTCTACCATTGATATTTCTTTAAAAGAACTTATCACGGAGCAGCAAAATCTAAACGAAGTTGTTGTAATTGGTTACGCTACCGTAAGAAGAGATGAACTTACTGGATCTGTTGCCAGCGTTGGTGCAGATCAAATCAAAGATATGGCGGTAAATTCGGCGGCAGAAGCGATCCAAGGTCGTTTGGCTGGTGTACAAGTTAGTATGTCAGAAGGTGCTCCTGGTTCTGAGGTAAGTGTTCGTGTTCGTGGAGGTACATCGATTACACAAGATAATAATCCGTTATACATTGTTGACGGTATTCAGGTTGACAATGCTTTGTCTATTTTATCGCCTCAAGAAATTGAATCGATTGATGTTTTAAAAGATGCTGCTTCAACCGCAATTTATGGTGCTCGTGGTGCTAATGGTGTAATCTTAATTACAACTAAAAGCGGCTTCAATATGCCAACGAAAATCACCTATTCCAACTACACTGGTTTTCGTGAAATACAAAATAAATTAGACGTTCTAACGCCATACGAATATGTAAGATATCAATACGAATTGTATAATCTTGCAGGTGATGTAGAATCTGCAAATTCTTTTACAAACAGATATGGGGAATTCCGTGACATCGATATTTATAAAAGTATGGATGCAATGGATTGGCAAAAAGAAGTTTTCGGTAGAAAAGCTTTTTCTCAAAATCATAATGTTTCTGTTGTTGGTGGAAGTAAAACAACCGATTTCAGTTTAAATTTAAGTCATCTTAACGAAGATGGAATTATGTTAAATTCTGGTTACAGAAGAAATTTAGCTAACTTCAAATTGAATCATAAAGTAAGTGATCGTGTAAAAGTTGGAATTAATTTCCGATACAGTAGAGAACGTATCAATGGTGTAGGAACATCGAACACTGGTTCTCAGGGGAACAATCGATTACGTAATGCTGTTCGTTACCAACCATTTGTAGCTCCAGGTAATGAATCTTTTGTAGATGAATTCGATCCAGATTACTTTGCTTTAACCAATTTGACAAGTCCAGTTTTACTTGCAAATGCAGAAACAAGAGAAGACGAAAGACAAAACATGTTGTTGAATGGTTATTTCTCTTGGGAAGTTTATAAAAACTTAACCTTCAAATCTGTTTTTGGTTACGTACAAAATGATCGTCAAGACAATACTTTTTATGGTGCTATTACAGGAGTTGCACGAGCAAATGCTAATTTACCAGTTGTTGATTTAAGAGGAAGTCAAACAAGAAGAATTACAAATTCGAACACCTTACAATATACACCTCATCTTGGTGACCGTCATAAATTTGATATTTTAATCGGACAAGAAACTGTACAAACAGAAGGCGAGTCTGATAGACAATATGTAAAATGGTTGCCAGAAAACATGACAGCTGAACAAGCTTTTGCAAATATTGGTGCAGCAACTCCTCCTACAGGTATGGTTCAAGATCCAGCAACGACTGCAGTAAGCGTTCCAGATAAATTGGCTTCTTTCTTTGCACGTGCAAATTATTCGTTTGATAAAAAATACATGTTAACCTTATCTTTTAGAGCAGATGGTTCTAGTGTATTTTCACCAAATAATCGTTGGGGATATTTTCCATCAGCAGCTTTTGCATGGAACATTGCTAAAGAAGAATTCTTAAAATACTCGAAAGTAGATGAATTGAAATTGAGAGTTAGTTACGGTACATCTGGTAATAACAGAATCCAACCTTTATTATTTTCTACCTTTTATACCAGCTCTTCCAATTGGGGATACTCTTTTGACAATTCCGTTGTTCCTGGTTTAGGTCCAAATGAACAAGCGAAAAATGACCAAACAAAATGGGAGAAAACAATTGCGAAAAACCTTGGTTTAGATTTCGGATTTTTCAATAAAAGATTATATGGTAGCATCGATGCGTATATTACCAATACAGATGATTTATTATTGTTAGCAAAAATACCTCAAACGAGTGGTTACGAATATCAATACCAAAATTCTGGAGCAACAGAAAATAAAGGTATCGAGTTGAGTTTAGGTGCTGATATTGTTCGTTCTAAAGACTTCAAATGGTCGGCAAACTTCAATATTTCTAGAAATAGAAACATCATCAAATCTTTAGGAAAAGATGTAACTGGTGACGGATTACAATCTTATCTTGTGGGTTCTGGATGGGTAAATAGTTTAATGGATTTCAAAGTAGAAGTTGGGAAACCTGTTGGTCAATATTATGGTTATGTAACTGACGGTTGGTACTCTGTAGATGATTTCTCTTTTGATCCATCAAATAATAGTTATACCTTATTGAGTGGTATTCCAAGTACTTCTGCTGCTGCATTAGGCTCTAAGGCACCTAGACCTGGAGATTTAAAATTGAAAGATCTTAATGGTGATGGAATTATTGATGACAATGACAAAACAGTTCTTGGAAATGCACAAGCTGATTTCTATGGAGGTTTTAGTCAACAATTTCAATGGAAGAATTTTGATTTGAGTATGTTCTTTACTTTCTCTGTTGGTAACAAAGTTTACAATGCTAATAGAATGGAATTCACAACTCAATTTTTATACAAAGACAACAACATGTTAAGTGAAGTTGCTGGTGCATGGAGAAATTTTGATGACAATGGTATCCGAGTTACCGATCCAACACAACTTGCTGCATTAAACGAAAATGCAACTTTTTGGACTCCAGCAACAGGTAATTACATTTTGCATTCTTATGCAATTGAAGATGGATCTTATTTACGTTTAAGCAACCTAACATTAGGTTATTCTTTACCAGAGAATATGCTTACTAAAACAAAATTCATCAGTAATTTCAGATTGTATGTAACCGTGAACAATTTATTCACAATTACAGGTTATTCTGGTTATGATCCGGAGGCAAACACAAGAAGATCTAGCCCATTAACTCCTGGTGTAGATTATGCAGCTTACCCAAGAAGTCGATTTGTATTAGCTGGATTCAATATCACTTTTTAAAAATTAATCAAATGAAAAATAAATCATATATAAAAATTTTCGCAGCAGCTTTTATTTTATTGACTGCCTCATCTTGTGATGATTATTTAGACGTAAACAGTCCTTCTAATCTTACAGAAAACGACGTATTCAACGATGTCAATTACACTTATTCTGCTTTAGTTGGTGTTTACAATCAATTAGGTGGAGACAATGGTTACGGAAGTAGAATTTCTACTTTGTATGGTATGGCTGCTGATGATTTTAAAACTTCTGGTGATTTTAATTGTAATGACCGTCGCGGAATTAGTATGTATAATATTTGTGCTACAAATCCAGAATTAGACAGACCTTTCCGTCAATTATATACAGGAATAGAACGTGCAAATTTATTAATCTACAACATACCAAACTCAACAGTTTATGTAAATGGTAGTGCAACGGAGAAAGCTTCTATGGACAGATTTTTGGCTGAAGCTCTTACTTTACGCGCACAATTCTACTATGAATTAATCAGAAATTGGGGTGACGTTCCTTTTCAAGATAAACCTGCAGCTTTGTACGACAATGTTTTTTTACCAAAAACTGATCGTGACGAAATTTATGAAGTTTTACTGAGTGATTTAGAAAAAGCTGCACAAGATATTCCTTGGAGATCAGAAACTAACGAAGTTACAACACGTATTACTAAAGGTTTTGTAAAGGCTTTACGAGCTAGAATTGCTCTAACAAGAGCTGGTTATTCTTTAAGAAGAAATCCGGTTCAGATGATGAAAGGCGATAATGCTCAGAAATATTATCAAATCGCACGTGACGAAACTTTCGAAATCATGCAACAAAGAGGAAGTCATAATTTGAATCCAAATTACGAAGATATTTTCCGTGCAATACACGAAGGTCGCATGGATGCAACAAACGAAATCATTTTTCAGATTGGTGCTTTTGGTGGAAATGCAAGAACAGACAGTAAATTAGGTTATTACAACGGTTTACGTCATAATTCTGCTTCTCAATGGAATGGTGGCGGTGGTATTAATGGTCTTCCTACTTATTTTTATGAGTTCAATAAATACGATCAAAGACGAGATGTTACCTTAAACGTTTTCGAAATTAATGCGGACGAAAAAACGCAAGTTGTTCGTATTGATGCATTCACAGATGGAAAATTTAGAAAATCTTGGACTAAAATTACTGGACCTTCTCAAAACTTGGGAGTTAATTGGCCAATAATAAGATTTGCAGATGTATTACTAATGTTTGCAGAAGCAGAAAACGAGTTAAATAACGGACCAACTGCAGCAGCAATTGAAGCTGTGAGAGAAGTTAGATCTAGAGCTTTCTCTAAGAATCCAGATCAAATGCCAGCTATTAAATCAGGGGGTTATCAAGAATTTTTCGAAGAAATTGTTCAGGAAAGATTATTAGAATTTGGTGGAGAATCAATCAGAAAATACGATCTTATTCGTTGGAATTTATTAGGTGATATTTACACTAAAACACGTCAAAAACTTCAAAATCTTTTAGATGGAACTGGCGAATACGCAAATGTTCCTAAATACATTTATTACAAAGTTGGTAATTACGATCCTACACAATCTGCAGATCAAGTAGTTTTAAATTTAGATACCTATTTTGTTGGGACAGAAAAGAACGATTTATTTTACATGCCATCTGTAGAAAGTACACCTTCTGGTTATACAAGAATCAATTGGCAAGCTGGTATGCAAAGTACCATGATCGATGATGAAAGAAAAGGTTTTATGCAATATTACCGTCCAAATCATACCGAATTAATGCCAATCTTTCAAGACATTATCAATACGAACTATAACTTAACACAAGATTACGGTTACTAAATAAAAGAACATGAAAGCAAAAATTCATAAACTATATTTTTTAGGTCTGATGACAATCACAACTGCGGGGATTATTGCTTGTAGTGACGATGATTTTCAGTCAGAATCAAATGATCCGATGAGGATGTTTACACCTTTATCACTAGCTGCAGAAAATTTAGAAAAAGAAACTCTTGTAACTTGGAAAGCTTCTCTTTATACAGATGATATTCAAGAAACTTATACAGCAGAAGTTTCTACTGATTCTTTATTTGTAAATCCGGCAGAAATTATATTATCAAAAGCAACAGATTCTGCTGGCGTGGTGATTACAGATCAGGAAATTCCTGTACGTAAGAATTATTTTGTTCGTGTAAAAACCAATGCATACGAAGATCGTCCAGAATCATATTGGTCGGCAAGTAAAAGAATTCGTATTTCAGGAACACAGATTATGCATCCGATTTATGATCCTAATATTCAATCAGACAAAGTTATTTTTAGTTGGGACGTTACACCAAATGTAACATCAGTAAGAATCCAAGCAATTCGTAATGTAACTGGACAAGATGAACCAGAAAATATTGGTGATCCTATAATTTCTGATATTAGTTCTTCAGAATCTTCTGCAGGTCAAAAAACTGTTAATGGATTAAATCCTGGAACTTTGTATAATATCGAGATTTATCAAGAAAACACAAGTGTTGGTTACCGAACATTCCGTACAAAAGCAAGTACAGAATATTCTACAATTCTAAATGCAGGAGACGACCTAGTGGCAACTGTAAACGCTTCAGAAAACGGAGCAATTATCGGACTTAATCCTGGTGTTTATGATGTGGATGGAAATAACATTAACATCAATGGTAAAGCAATCACAATTCAATCGACATCTGGTGATCCAAACAATACAAAAATTCAGTTCAAAGAATTTGTGCTTAACGATACAGGAGCTGGTTTACAATTAAAAGGATTAGAATTAGATGGATCTGCAAATAATGCAGCTTACCTTATAAATCTAACAAGTAGTAACAGCAATGGTACTGCAGCTAATTTTGAAAATGTATTGATTGACAATTGTATCGTACACAACGTATCTACAAGTGCTTTCAGAGCAAATAGAGGACCTGCAAATGGTTACAAAATAGATAAATTCGAAATTAAATATTCTTTATTCAAAAATTTCGCCGTTAGTACTTACGGATTTTTACATTTAGATAAATTGATTTTCAATGAGGTTAATTTAGAGAATTCTACATTCACAGAGATTGGTGATTTATTTATTCGTTACAGAGAAAACATAAGTTCACCAGCAGCTAATACAACCATCAATGTAACAAATTGTACCATAAACAGTATTGGACATTCACAAGCATATCCTTTGTTAGACAATAACAATGTGGCTATAAAATTCAATTTTAGTAATAATATTTTAGCTAATGTTCCTAGAGTTGGCGGTGTTATTTCTAACACAAATCTTGTACGAATTGCAAGTAATACATCTGCAAGTTTATCATTCAATAATTTCTATAATTTAACCAATGGTAATGCAGCTGAATTACAGAATTTAGTAATTCCGACAGGAGTTAGTAATTCTAACAATCAAACTCAGAATTTGAATTGGACAAACACAACAACAGATTTCACTTTACCAGCAAATTCACCATTAAGATCTGCATCTTCTACAGGTGGAGCGATTGGTGATCCAAGATGGTGGAATTAAAAAAAACAATAAAATGAAAGTTATATTTAGCATAACAATACTTCTCCTTAATACAATATTGTTTGCACAGAATAATCTGGCCTTCCCTTCTGCTGAAGGGTTTGGTCAGTTTACATCTGGCGGACGAGGTGGTGAAGTTTACATCGTTACTAACCTCAAAGATTCTGGCGAAGGAAGTCTTAGAAAAGGAATACAAAAACATGGTAAAAGAATAATTGTTTTCAACGTTTCTGGTACTATTTTTCTTAAATCTCCATTGGATATTAACAATGGAGACTTAACAATTTTAGGTCATACAGCTCCAGGTGACGGAATTACAATTGCGCAATATCCTGTAAGTTTAAAGTCTGATAACATCATCATTCGTTTCCTTAGATTTCGTTTAGGCGACAAAGCAAAAGTAGAAGGTGATGCAATTGGCGGACGAAATGCAGAAAATATCATCATCGATCATTGTTCGGTAAGTTGGGCTACTGATGAAAATATTTCTTTTTATCGTATTAAAAACTTAACTGTTCAATGGACTTTAATTGCAGAAGCTTTGAATCAATCTGTTCATCAAAAAGGTGCTCATGGTTATGGCGGAATTTGGGGTGGTGAACCTGCATCTTTTCATCATAATTTAATAATGAGTAACAACAGTAGAAATCCACGTTTTAGCGGTTCGGCTTCTACCGTGAATCCAGAAAATGAATTCGTTGATTTTCGTAACAATGTAATTTTTAACTGGGGTGATAATTCGGTTTATGGTGGTGAAAAAGGTAAATACAATTTGGTGAATAATTATTACAAACCTGGCCCAGCATCAAGACATAAAGATCGTATTTTAAATCCTTCTATTCCTTATGGAAGTTTTTATGTGAACGGAAATTTTGTTGAAGGTTCTGATAAAGTAACCAAAAATAATTGGGATGGTGGAATACAATGCGATGAACCTTTAAAAGCAAAAAGTGAAAAAGAATTTTTAGTTAATAACATCAAAACGCATTCTACTCAATTGGCTTATCAATTAGTTGTAGATCATGCAGGAGCTAGTCTTACTAGAGACGCTGTTGATAAACGATTAATTAATTACCTGAGTAATGGTTATCCTAAAAATCAAAATGGAATCATCAATTCTCAAAAAGAAGTTGGTGGTTATCCAGAATTAAAAACTGCCAAAACTTTAGTTGATTCTGATCATGATGGAATCCCTGACGAATGGGAACTGAAACACAATCTAAAAGTTGGTGTAAATGACGCAGCCAAATTTGATCTTTCATCACAATACTCAAATATCGAAGTTTATGCAGAATCACTTTTAGAAGCAAAAAATCAAGCAAAAGCCATTCGAGACAATAAATACGATTACACTGTTGCCAAAGATGGTTCTGGTGATTTTACAACTGTACAAGAAGCAATTATGAATCTTCCAGATTATAGCAAAGTTCCTGTTGTTGTAATGATTAAAAACGGAAATTATAAAGAAAAATTAATTCTTCCTACTTCTAAAACTAACATAACTTTTGTTGGTGAGGATAAAGAAAAAACCATTTTAACTTACGACGATTACGCTTCTAAACTGAATAAAATTGGTCAAGAAATCGGAACATCTGGATCAGCTTCATTTTTTATTTATGGCGATAATTTTACCGCAGAAAACTTAACGATAGAAAATACATCTGGACGTGTTGGTCAAGCAGTTGCTGTAAGAACAGAAGCGGATAAAACCAAGTTTATCAATTGTAGATTTTTAGGTGATCAAGACACCGTTTATTTAGTAAAAGCTGGTTCTAGACAATATTTTTACAATTGTTACATCGAAGGAACAGTAGATTATATTTTTGGTGCAGCTACAGCTTATTTCGAAAATTGTCATCTTCATAACAAAGACAAAGGTTACATAACCGCAGCTTCTACAACACAAGAAACGCCTTATGGTTATGTCTTTTTTAATTGTAAAATAACAGGCGAAACACCAAATTCTCATTATTTAGGAAGACCTTGGCGTCCTTATGCACAAGTTATTTTTATTAACAATTCTATGGACGAATCTGTGTTAGCAGAAGGTTGGAACAATTGGGGAAAAGTAGATAACGAGAAAACTGCTTATTATGCAGAATATAATTCAGTTGGGAAAGGCGCGTCTAAAAACCGAATTAAATGGAGTCATTTCTTAACAGAAGAAGAAGCTAAAAAATATTCTAAATCTAATGTTTTAGGAGATTGGAAAGTTGATTAATAAAACACAAATAAATGTAATATGAAAAAGATTATTGGATTATTCCTCATCGGATGCTCAATGTATGTTGCTCATGCTCAAAAAAAGTCAAACACAAAAAATGATGGACTAACTTATGCCGAAATTTCTATAAAAAAAGGCGGTAGTTGGGAAGATGGCAAAAGAGGACACAAAGAATATGTTGGTGGAGTTTTCGAAAATGTACAAGAATTACAATTAGATCCGCGTCATACAGATCACACCTATTTCATTCGATACGAAGGTCCAGGTTGGGAAAATCAAAACGTAGCTTTTCGTCTTTATTTAGATTGGCGAAATGCGGTTGATATTTATGGTAAAAGAGTAAAAAATGCTGTTTTGCCAGAAGTTGGTCAAGATGGTTTTGATTCTTATCATAATGATTCTCCTTGGGGATTAGATTTATTAAAAGCAGGTAAAGGTCTTGGTATCGGTGGTTACGGAAGATTGGTAAACGATACAGTTGCCAAATTTCGTCAAGTTGATGACACATTTGTAAAAATTAAAAATGGAAAAAAATCTTCTGGATTCGAAATCCAATACAAAGGCTGGAAAACAGGAGATCACAAAACAGACCTTACAACCAATGTGACTATTTATCCTTACGATCGCTTTTCTAAATTCGAACTTCAAACTCAAAAATTAACCGAAGGTTTAACAACCGGAATCGTAAAATTCAAAGATATTCCACTCAAAGAGAAAAAAAGTCAAAACGGTGAATGGGGTTATATTGCTACTTATGGCACACAATCGCTTTTTAGTAAAACCGATTTATTAGGAATGGCTATTTTTTATAAAACAAGTGAAATAGAAAAAACAGTAGAAGCCAAACACGATCATTTAATTGTTTTCAAACCAACAACCAAAAAAGTAACTTATTACATTTTAGCTGCTTGGGAACAAGAAACAAACGGAATTACAAATGAAGCCGAATTTTATAATGATTTGGATAACAAACTGATTTTATTAGAAAAAAAGCACCGTTTAAATAATTAAGACAATGAAAAAAACTATTATTTACACCTTAGCATTAACATTTGCAGTTCTTACAACTGCATGTTCTGCACAGAAAAAAGAAGCATCTAATGATGCAACTATTAGTAAAAAGTTAAAATGGTCAGAACGAATGGCTTTATCAGAAATTCATCGTTTTCCAGATCCAACTTTACTAGATTTCAGAGATAAACCAAAATGGAGTTACACCAATGGTTTGGTTCTACAAGCGATGTACAGATCATATCAAAAAAATAAAAACCAAAAAATCTACGATTATATTTACGATTTCGGGAATAGAATGATCAAACAAGATGGCACAATAGAAACTTATAAATTTTCTGATTATAATCTTGATATGATAAAATCTGGTGACGCAATTTTCGATTTATACGAAAAAACAAAAGAACCAAGATTCAAATTAGCCATGGAAACTTTAGACAAACAACTAGAAGAACAACCTATAACTTCTGAAGGTGGTTATTGGCATAAAAAAATCTATCCGCATCAAATGTGGTTAGATGGTCTTTACATGGCAGAACCTTTTCATGCAAAATATGCAAAAACATTTTTATCAAAAGAAGAAGCTTACAAAGCTTACGATAAAATTGTTTTGCAATTCGATTTGATTGTGAAGTATAATCGTGATCCAAAAACAGGTTTATTTTTTCATGGTTGGGACGAAAGCAAACAACAAGCTTGGGCAAATAAAGAAACTGGTTTATCGCAACATTTTTGGTCTCGCGGAATGGGCTGGATCGGAATGGCATTGGTAGATGTTTTAGATTATTTACCAAAAGATTATGAGAAAAGAGAAACCTTAATCAAATACCTAAACCATTATTCTGAGGCAATTGTAAAATATCAAGATAAAACTGGTCTTTGGTATCAGGTTTTAGACCAAGGCAATCGTCAAGGTAATTATTTAGAAGCAACTGGTACAGCAATGTATGTTTATACGTTGGCAAAAGGTGTAAACAAAGGTTATTTACCTAAAAAATTTAAAGCTGATGCAGAAAAAGGATTTGATGGAATTCTAAAAGAATTGATAAAAGTTGATGAGAGCGGAGTTCTTAATTTAGAAAAATGTTGTTCTGTTGCAGGTTTAGGCGGAAATCCTTACCGTGATGGAACTTATGAATATTACATCAACGAACCAATCAGAGCAAACGATCCTAAAGGAACTGGTCCATTTATCATGGCAGCATTAGAACTAAACAAATAAAACAAAAAAAATGAGATTAACTTTCTTAAAAATAGCATTATTCGCCTTAAGTATAAATTTTGTTCAAGCACAAAAATCAGAAGTTTGGGTAGCAGATCTAGGTAATGGAAAATACAAAAATCCAATTCTTTATGCAGATTATTCTGATCCTGACGCCATTCGTGTTGGTGATGATTATTTCATGACGGCTTCTAGTTTTAATGAAGCTCCAGGTTTACCAATTTTACATTCAAAAGACATGGTCAACTGGCAATTGGTCAATTATGCTTTACCAGACGTTTTCCCTAAAGACCACTTCTCTACTCCAAAACGCGGTGACGGTGTTTGGGCACCAAGTATTCGTTTTCATAACAACGAATATTACATTTATTGGGGTGATCCTGATTTTGGTATTTACATGGTCAAGACCAAAGATCCATTTGGTAAATGGGAAGATCCTGTTTTGGTTGAAGCTGGTAAAGGTCTAATCGACGCTTGTCCTTTTTGGGATGATAATGGAGATGCTTACATTGTACATGGTTGGGCTGGTAGCCGAGCTGGGGTAAAAAGTTTATTATCGATCAAAAGAATGAATGCCGAAGGAACAAAAGTTATTGATAAAGGGACTCATATTTTTGATGGTCATGAAGCTCATCCTACTGTAGAAGGTGCTAAAGTTTATAAAAGAAATGGATATTATTATGTTTTTGCACCTGCTGGTGGAGTTGCTACTGGTTGGCAATTGGTCCTAAGATCAAAAAACATTTATGGTCCTTATGAAGAAAAAATTGTTTTAGAACAAGGTAAATCTCCAATCAATGGACCTCATCAAGGTGCTTGGGTAGATACACAAACGGGTGAAGATTGGTTTTTCCATTTTCAGGATGTTGATGCTGGTGGACGAATCGTTCATTTACAACCTATGAAATGGGAAAAAGATTGGCCAGTAATGGGAATTGATACAGATAAAAATGGAATTGGTGAACCTGTTCTAGAATATAAAAAACCAAACGTTGGTAAAGTCTACCCGATTGTAACTCCTCCAGAAACTGATAATTTTGATGGAAAAGATATTGGTTTACAATGGCAATGGAGTGCAAATTCTAACATTGTATGGCATTCTAAATTACCAGGTCAAAAATTCTTGAGATTATTTTCTATTAAAACTCCAGAAAACTCTAAAAGCTTATGGGACGTTCCTAATTTACTTACACAAAAATTCCCTGCTCCAAACTTCACAGCTTCTACCAAAGTAAAATTAGTACCAGAAGAAGCTACAGATGGTAAAATAGCAGGTTTACTTGTAATGGGTACAGATTATCAATCGATTGTTATTACCAATAAACCAGATGGTTATTATTTACAAATAAGAAAAGCCGAAAAAGCTGATAGAAATGGAGAAGAAAAACTACTCGAAGAAATAAAATTAAAATCAAATGAGGTTTATTTGAGAGTAGAAGTTAGAGAACCAAACGGTATTACTCAATTTAGCTACAGCGATAATGGTAAGAAGTACACCAATTTCGGAAAGCAATTTCAGGCAAAACCTGGTAAATGGATTGGAGCTAAAGTAGGATTGTACAGCATTAGTACAGAAAACTCTAAACGTGGTGGTTATGCAGATTTTGAATATTTCAAAGTAACAAAAAACGAAAAGTAGAATGCTTCATAAACTAAAAATAGTTACAACTTTTTTTTTATGTTTTGTTGTTTTTCATACATTAGCACAAGAAAGTAAAATTTCATCAAATAAAACAATCACAATCTATTTAATTGGAGATTCAACAGTTGCTGATTATACAGGTGATTACGATCCTGGAAAAGATTATATGAAAGTTCGGTTCCCAATCGCAGGTTGGGGACAGGAATTTCAACCGTTTTTTGTTAAAGACAGTATAAAAGATATAGCTTTTCTCAGAAATTTTGAATCGATAAAAGTGGATGACAGAGCTCGAGGTGGCAGAAGTACACGAACTTTTTTTCAGGAAGGTAGATGGCGAAATGTTTATGAAAATCTAAAACCAAAAGATTTGGTTTTAATACAATTTGGACATAATGATGCATCAGAGAAACACACCGAAAGGTTTGTAAATATAGAAGGTTACAAAGAGTTTTTAAGATTATTTGTTAGTCAAACACTTGCAAAAGGAGCTTATCCAATTATTTTGAGTCCTGTAGCAAGAAATTACCCTTGGGAAAATGGAGTTCTGAAAAACGTTCATGGAGAATATCCTAAAGCAGCAAAAGAAGTAGCAGATGAATTTAAGATTAGTTTCATTGATCTTAATCAAAATGCAATCGATTACTTCAACAGAAAAGGTAAAGATTTTGTGAGTAAAAATTACTTTTTAAATCTTGATGCTGGTTTATACGAAGCATATCCAAAAGGTAAAAAAGACGATACTCATTTTCAGATAAAAGGTGCACAAGTTGTTGCTTCATTAGTTTTTGATGAATTAAAAAAAGTGTTGAGTAATCCAATATTTAATAAATAAGAAGAAATGAAGAAGTATTTAAAAATTTTTGGTTTAGTTGTCGCATCGGTTTTTACAACCAATAGTTTTGCGCAAGTACCAGATGATATCTACAAAAATGTAGAATTCAATATGCCAAAAGTTAAAGAAACAAACTTTCCAAATCGAGAAGTAAAAATTACTGATTTTGGTGCTAAATCTGGTGGTACTGTGAAAAACACAGAAGCAATTAACAAAGCAATTGCAGAAACCAGTCAGAAAGGAGGTGGAACAGTGACAATACCAAGAGGAATTTGGTTATCTGGTCCTATTCAATTAAAAAGTAACATCAATTTACATCTTGCAGATGGTGCTTTGTTGATTTTTAGTAAAGATTACAAAGATTATCCATTAGAAAAAACAAGTTTCGAAGGATTGAATACCATCCGAACTGTATCGCCAATTTCTGCTAAAAATGTAGAAAATATTGCCATCACAGGTAACGGAACAATTGACGGAAATGGTGATGCTTGGCGTTTTGTAAAAAAAGGTAAAATGACAGAAGCTCAATGGAAAAACTTAGTTGCTTCTGGTGGTGTTTTATCTGATGATGGTAAAGTTTGGTTTCCTTCAGAAGGATCAAAATTAGGTTATGTTATGAGTTCTAATTTTAATGTTCCTGATAAAATTTCTGAAGCTGAATACGAAAAAGTTCATCATTTTTTACGTCCAGTAATGGTTAGTATCGTAAGCTCTGACCGTGTTTTGTTAGATGGACCTACATTTCAGAATTCACCGGCTTGGAACATTCATCCTTTGATGAGTTCTAACATTATCATCAGAAACCTAAACGTTCGTAATCCTTGGTATTCGCAAAATGGTGACGGATTAGATGTAGAATCTTGTAAAAATGTTTTGGTTTATAACAATACATTTGATGTTGGTGACGATGCAATTTGTATAAAATCTGGTAAAGATAAAGATGGTCGTGATCGCGGAATTCCGACAGAAAATGTCATCATCAAAAATAATACAGTTTACCATGCACATGGTGGTGTTGTTGTTGGTAGTGAAATGTCTGGTGGTGTAAGAAATGTTCACGTTTCTGATTGTACTTTTATTGGAACTGATATTGGATTAAGATTTAAAACAACTCGTGGACGTGGAGGAATTGTAGAAAATATTTATTTTAATAATATTGATATGATTAACATTCCTGCACAAGTAATTGGATTTAACATGTTCTATGAAGGAAATTCGCCAATTGTAGAAGATGATCAAAATGCAGAAACAGAAGCAAGAAACGAAAAAGTTGTTCCGGTTACTGACGAAACCCCACAATTCAGAAATATATTCTTCAAGAATGTAAATGCAGTTAATTCGCAAGAAGCTATTTTTATTTTAGGTTTAGCTGAAATGAATATCGAAAATATTGTGATTGAAGATTCTTATTTCGAAACTAAAAAAGCATTAAGCATTGTTGATGCAAACGGAATCAAAATAAAAAATGTAAAAATCGATTACAAAGAAGGAACTGGCGCAATCATCTATGACAGTAAAAATGTAGATCTTTCTACATTACAATTAAATACAAAAGATGGTGCAAAAGTAAAAGTGATTGGTAAAAAATCAGATAAAATTCAATTACCAAAAACGGTTAATAAAAGTAACGTTACAATCTCAAAAGACGTTTCTAAAAACGCTGTAAAATAATCATTTAAAAAACACATAAAAATGCAAACTATTAAACAACTTTTCTTTGGTTTATGCATTTTTGGAAATCTTACAGCCTTCGGACAAGTTGATCGTCCGAAGGCTTCTCCATATACTGTACAAGGGACTTACGAGCATCTTAAGAAAAACCATTCTTTCATCAAACCTTTAGATTTACCTAAACCAACAACTATTGGGTCTGATGAAAATATCGTTTATTCTACAATTGATACTTTGTCTCTAAAAGCCGATATTTATTATCCAATTAATAAAAAAGAAAAATCTGCTGCGGTTGTTCTAGTACATGGAGGAGGATGGATTTCTGGAAGCAAAGAAAACCAGCGTTATATGGCGCAACAATTAGCTGCAAATGGTTATGTTGCCATGACGATAAATTACAGACTTGCTGATGTTGCAAAATATCCAGGTGCAATTACCGATATTGAAAATGCAGTAAAATACTTGAAAAACAACAAAAAGAAATACAACATCAATACTTCTAAAACAGTCGTTCTTGGCGCTTCTGCTGGTGCACAATTAGCAACATTAGTCGGTGTAAAAAAAGAAAATAAAATTGCTGCAATTATTAACGTGGACGGAATTACTTCTTTTATTCATCCAGAAGCAGAAGAAGGTCAATATGCAGCGTATTGGTTAGGCTCTTGGAAAAAAGACAATCCAGATGTATGGAAACAAGCTTCGCCTTTAGAATATGTTGGCAAACACACGCCACCAACTTTATTTATTAACAGCTCACAACCAAGATTTCATGCAGGTCGAGATCAAATGATTTCTATTCTTAATGAACATAAAATTTACAGCGAAGTACACGAAATCAAAGATTCTCCACATTCTTTTTGGTTAGTACAACCATGGTTTGATGAAACACTTTCTATTACTGTTAACTTTTTAGATAAACTATTCAAATAAAATGAAAAAACTTTTTTTATTAACACTTCTCTTGTTGTTTACTTTTACTTTTGGTAAAGATCCTTACATCACCATTACAGTTTCACAAGATGGTAAAAACGATTTTACAACAATACAAGAAGCCATCAATTCTACTCGTGATTTGGGACCTTCAGAAGCTCTAATCATCATAAAAAATGGTATTTATAACGAAAAAGTTATAATTCCTAGTAATAAGCATCATTTGACTTTAGTTGGAGAAAACAAAGAAAAAACCATCATTGTAAATGATGATTATTCGAGTAAAATAGATCCAATCACGAATAAAAAATTAACCACTTTTACCTCACATACATTTTTAGTAGCTGGTGACAACATCAAAATAGAAAATCTTACAATTCAAAATACTTCTGTAGATCTTGGGCAAGCAGTTGCATTGCATGTAGAAGGAGATAAATTTATCGCTAGAAACCTAAGAATTCTTGGATTTACAGATACTTTATATACTGCAACTAATCACAGCAGACAATATTACGATAACTGTTATATAGAAGGAACGACAGATTTTATTTTCGGTCAAGCAACGGTAGTTTTTAATAAATGTACCATCAAAAGTTTGAAAAATTCTTACATAACTGCAGCAGCAACAGATCAAGATAATCCTTTTGGCTATGTCTTTTTAGATTGCAATCTAATTGCCGCAGATAACATCGACAAAGTTTATCTTGGAAGACCTTGGAGACCTTATGCAAAAACCGTTTTCATCAATACCAAAATGGGCAAACATATTCTACCAGAAGGTTGGCATCCTTGGCCTGGTGATAAAATGTTTCCAGACAAAGAAAAAACGGCTTATTATGCAGAATATAATAGTTTGGGAGAAGGAGCAGATTCTAAAAATCGTATCAATTGGTCACATCAATTAACCAAAAATGACATCAAAAAATATACTTTAGAAAATATTTTTAGAGGTTGGATTCCTAATTAATATCAAGTAAAATGAAAAAAATATTCGTCTTAAGTTTTTGTTTATTACTCAATTTATTTGTCTTCGCACAAAAGAAACCAACTTTATTTTTGGTAGGAGATTCTACAATGGCAGACAAAATAAATCCGAACGAAAATCCTGAACATGGTTGGGGACAAATTTTACCAACTTTGATGACTAATGATATTGAAATTCAAAATCATGCAACCAATGGTAGAAGTACCAAAAGTTTCAGAACAGAAGGTCGTTGGGACAAAGTTTATCAGCAATTAAAAAAAGGTGATTTTGTAATCATTCAGTTTGGACATAACGATCAAAAATTCGAAGATTCTTTACGTTACACTAATCCAGCAACTCAATACAGAGCAAATCTAGAACGTTATGTAAACGAAACTCGAGAAAAAGGCGCAACTCCAATTTTGATGACATCTATTGTAAGAAGAAATTTTAACGAAAAAGGTGTTTTAATCGATACACATAATTTATATCCAATCATTGTACGAATGGTTGCTAAAGATCTTAATGTTCCTTTTGTTGATTTACAACAATTAACAGAAGAATTGGTTTTAAGTTATGGTCCAGAAAAATCGAAAAAATTGTATTTACATTTCGAGCCAAAAGAAGTTAAATATTATCCTGATGGAAAACACGATGATACACATTTATCTAAATTAGGAGCGACTTTAACTGCTGAAAAAGCATTAAATTCACTCAAAGAATTAAAAATTGGTTTAGAAAAATTCAGTAAATAATTAAGAAATGCTTTACAAAAAAGATTTATTTTTTGACGGAAATTCTGATTGGGAAGATTTAGGAAATGGCGTAAAAAGACAGTTCGTTGGATACAATTCTCAGGTTATGATGGTGATTGTAAAATTCGACAAAAATGCAATTGGTGCCTTGCATCAACATTTCCATTCGCAAATTACCTACGTTGCCGAAGGAATGTTTGAAGTAACAAATAATCAAGAAACCAAAATCCTAAAAAAAGGTGATGGATTTTTTGCGCAACCAAATATAGAACATGGCGTTGTTTGTTTAGAAGAAGGTATTTTAATTGATGCTTTCACGCCTTATCGTGAAGATTTTATCCCATCTTAACATGCTAAAAAAAATAAGTTTATTTTCTCTTTTTGTGTTTGTAAATTTTACGTTTGCACAGACTAGATATGATATTTGGCCTACAAATCAAATCGCAAATTCTAAAGGATTAAAATTAGATACCAAAGAAGAAAAAGAAGGTCGAATCACGCAAGTTTCAAAACCAGAAATTATTGCGTTTTTACCTGCAAAAGAAGAAAGAAATAACATAGCTGTTATCATTTTACCTGGTGGCGGATACAAACACCTAACTTACGATTTAGGAGGTTATCAATATGCAAAATGGCTCAATACTTTAGGTATTTCTGCCTTTGTACTGAATTATAGATTACCAACTTCTCCTGATTTAATTCAGCCAGAAATCGGTCCATTACAAGATGTACAAGCTGCCATAAAAACGATCAGGAAAAATGCTAACTCTTGGGGTTTAAAAATAGATAAAATTGGTGTTTTAGGAACTTCTGCTGGTGGACATTTAGCTGCAATGAGTACAAATTTCACTACAGATATCACAGGTTTAAAAGGTGATTGGTCTGACATCAATACACAACCAGATTTTGCTATTTTAATTTCGCCAGTAATCGATTTAGGTGAATTTGCACATAAAGGGAGTCGAGAAAATTTATTAGGTAAAAGTGCATCTGAAGAACAAATCAAAAAATACTCGATGCAAAACCAAGTAAACGAAAAAACATCTCCAACATTACTAATACACGCACAAAACGACACGGCTGTACCAGTTAAAAATAGTTTACTTTATTTTGATGCATTGACACAAAATAATATAAAAAGTGCTTTGTTTATTTTCCCTGAAGGCGGACACGCAATTGGCGTTACGCAACCAACTGGCTTTACAAATTATTGGAAAAAGCTAGCAGAAGAATGGCTATCAAATTACATTAAATAGAAATCTAAAATGAAAAAGTCCAATCATAAAAATTTGATTGGACTTTTACTTTTACAAAACATTATTATTTTATTTTTACAACCAAAGGACTCGCTATTTCTTTAGCTTTTTTATCTAACATTTTCTGCCAATCTTCTTTACTATTTACTTGACCACTTTTTTGCCATGCAAAACCAGCATAATAAGTTAATTTATCTTCTGGTTTAGTTAAAATCAATAAATTACTTTGATCCACTACTTTAGAAACATTTGCAAATGCTGAATCTATTTTTGCAGGATCTAGAACAATTCCTTCACCAACAAAAGCATCATCGATTTTTTCCCAATGAGAAAACCAACCATTTTTAACATTCAAATCTGGGGTTCCTTCATTTTTATGTAAACTAATACCAACAGTATAATTTGGTAAAGGTTTGACACTTTTATAAAAAACCTCGAATTTAGAGAAATTAGATCCAACATCTAAAGAAATTCGTTTAGTTTCTGTCACTTTGTAATCACTCCAAGGGTTATAAGTTAATTCGAAAACAGTTCTCAACGGACCTTCAGAAATAGTTTTATACGTCACAAAATTCTGTGAGATTTGTAAACTATCCTTAACCCAAACTCCAGAACCTCCTACTCCTCTACTGTCACCTACATGGTAAGGATCATAACCTTCGCCTTTATCTACATGATAATGCATTGGATCTTTAGTATAACCTGCATACCATTCGTTAATTACTGATTTAGAAGTTCTTTTCAACCAAATATCAACACCACTAGATAAAGTACTTCCTTTCACACCTTGTAAAAAAGATTCTTGACCTTTTGGTCCATAAACTCTAAAAGCAATTTTATCATTTTCCCAAGTATAATCATCTACACGTTCGGGTACAAAACGAGAATAAGCAACATTTTTTGGTTGTGGATTAAGATTCACAGAATCAACAACAAATTCATAATTTATGGTTTGATTAGCTTTCGCATTAACGAAAAACACCACTTCATCTTCTTTCCCATCTCCATCGTAATCAATCCATTGTAATGGAAGATAATCTGTTTGACCTTGGATTTTTAAGCGTAAATCTTTAGATGAATTTTTATCTAATAAACGACTTAACTGATCTGTTGTTATAGAAATGACTTCGTTGCGATCAAAATCTAATTTGTTTTCTACCGAAAAATTTACAGAATTTTCAGACGAAGTTGAATTAGTACAACCGATTGCACTTAAAGCTCCAAGTAATAAAACTGTTGAATAATTTTTGTTTAATCTCATATTTTTTGTTTGATGATTGTGTTACACTTGTATCAGAAAGATACTGCTATCCTCAAATATACTATTATTTTATGAATGATTTAAAATCTAAATCGTTTTAAAAATATGTTATAGTAAAATGTACTATAATATTGAATCAAAATTATATCTTTGATTTACCATAAAAAAAAGAAAACTAAAATCACAAAGAATACTTACATGAGACAAAAAATTTTGATTTTGTTTAGCTTACAATTGTTCATATTAAATTGTTTTGGACAAGCTAAAAACACGAATCTTCTTTGGTATAACACGCCTGCTAAAAACTGGAATGAAGCTTTACCAATCGGTAACGGAAAATTAGGTGCAATGATTTACGGAGAACCAAATCAAGAAATCATTCAATTGAATGAAGAAACGGTTTGGGCTGGTGAACCAGGAAATAATGTAGTTGCCGCAACTAACAAGGATTTACCCGAAATTAGAAGACTGATTTTCGAAGGAAAGTATGTAGAAGCACAAACCTTAGCCAATAAAACACTTTCTAAAAGTGAACCATTGATAAATAATTTCGGAATGCCTTATCAAACAGTTGGAAATCTTAATTTGGATTTTCAACATTCAAAAAACATCAAAAATTATTACCGAGATTTAGACATTTCTAACGCTTCGGCAACAACATCTTATCAGGTAAACGACACTATTTATACTCGAAAAATTATTGCTTCGCTTACCAAAAACGTGATTGTAATTGAATTGACTTCGAACAAATCAAACGCAATTTCTCTTAATCTAAATTTTGACACACCACAAAGCAAACATTCTATAAAAACTAAAAAGAATGAATTGATTCTGAATGGAACTACAGGAAATCATGAAAATAAAACAGGTAAAGTAAATTTTATCACAATTGCCAAACCAAAAATATCTGGAGGAAAAATCTCGAATTCATCAAATTCATTAATCATCAAAAATGCAGACAAAGTTGTTATTTATGTAACGATTGCGACAAATTTCATTAATTACAAAGATATTTCTGGGAACGAAACTGCAAAAGCAGAAAAATATTTAGCAGAAGCTTATAAAATAGATTTCAAAGAATTATTCAATCAACACATCGAAAAATATAAAAGCTATTTTGATCGGGTGAATCTTAATCTTGGTCTAACAAAAAATTCAGAAAAACCGACAGATAAAAGATTAGAAGATTTTAATGGAAATAATGATCCTGAATTAGTTGCGTTGTATTTTCAATTTGGTCGTTATTTATTGATATCTGGTTCTCAACCAGGAACTCAAGCAACTAATTTACAAGGAATTTGGAATCATAAAACAACTCCGAATTGGGATAGTAAATACACGGTAAACATCAATACAGAAATGAATTATTGGCCAGCAAACGTGACGAATCTTGCTGAACTGAATGAACCATTATTTTCATTAATTAAAGATATTTCCGAAACAGGAAAAGAAGCAGCAGAAAAAATCTATGGTGCAAAAGGTTGGGCAATTCATCATAACACTGATATCTGGAGAATCAGTGGTGTGGTTGATGGCTCTTTTTATGGTTTATGGCCAAATGGAGGAGCTTGGTTAAGTCAACATTTATGGCAGAATTATTTATTTACAGCCGATAAAAACTTCTTGAAAGAAGTTTATCCTATTTTAAAAGGTGCTTCTTTATTTTACAAAGATATTCTAGTTAAAGAACCTGAACACAATTGGTCTGTGATTGCACCGTCGATGTCACCAGAAAACTCACACCAAAAAGGAGTTTCTATTGCTGCAGGTACAACTATGGACAATCAATTGGTTTTTGATGTTTTGAGTAATGCTATTGATGCAGCTAAAATTTTAGGTATTGATGCTGAACATGCTCAAAGTTTACAAAATATTCTACCTAATTTAGCACCAATGCAAATTGGTAAATGGGGTCAATTACAAGAATGGATGCACGATTGGGACAGAGAAAATGACAAGCACAGACACGTTTCTCATTTGTATGGTTTGTATCCATCAAATCAGATTTCACCTTATCAAAACCCAGAATTATTTTCAGCAGCAAAAACATCTTTAATTGCAAGAGGAGATTTATCTACAGGTTGGTCTATGGGTTGGAAAGTGAATTGGTGGGCAAGATTTTTGGATGGTAATCATGCACTTAAATTAATATCAGATCAATTAACACCTTCTGTTCAGCCAAACGGTGAAGAAAAAGGTGGTACTTATCCTAATCTTTTCGATGCGCATCCACCATTCCAAATCGATGGGAATTTTGGTTGTACTGCTGGTATTGCAGAAATGCTTTTACAAAGTCATGATGGTGCGGTACATTTATTACCTGCTTTACCAGATGTTTGGCAAGAAGGTTCTGTAAAAGGTTTAATCGCTCGCGGTGGGTACAAAATTGACATCGAATGGTTGAATGGTAAATTAAAACAATCAAAAATCACTGCTACAATTGATGGAAATTTAAGGATAAGAACTTACGATGCTGTGAAAGCTAAAAATCTAAAAGAAGCAAAAGGAATCAATACAAACGAGTTTTTTAAAATTCCGAAAATCAAAGATTATATCAATCATTCTGGGAAAAAGACTGAATATCCAAACCTAAAAAAAATATATGAATACGATGTATTTTTGAAAAAAGGTGAATCTTTAATAATAGATTTAAAATAATCTACATAAAAAAACTCCAGAATAATCTGGAGTTTTTACTTTTTGAAAACTATATTTCTAAGCTTTTTCTTCTACAGCAGTTTTATATCTTGCCACAGTTAATTCTTTAGAAATTGAAGTTCTTTCCATTTTAATTTTACCTGCTCCAGTTTCTAAAATGATGTGATCATCGTACATCTCTCCTATTCTACCATGAATACCAGAAGTTGTTACCACATTATCTCCTTTTTTGATATCACTTTGGAAAAGTTTTTCTTTCTTTTGTCTTTGCATTGTCGGACGAATCATAAAGAAATACATAATCACAAACATCCCTCCGAAAAGAAGTAATGTAGACCAACCACCTTGTTGTGCAGCTTGTAAAAATATTGTTTGAAACATTTTCTAATTTTAAATATTATAAATTTAATTATTGAACAACGTTTGCAGAAATAGTGAATTGTTCTTGTCCACCAACTGTATTCGTTGTCATAGTTACTGTTTTTTGCGTTTTACCTGCAACAGTACCTGCTGTAAATTGTACTTTGATAGAATCTTTTCCTCCTACCGGAATTGGTTGTTGTGGAATTTCTGGTACAGTACAACCACAAGTTGCTTTTGCATCTTTAATTACCAAAGGTGATTTTCCATCGTTAGAAATCACAAAATAATGTTCTTTTGCTTCATTCATTTTTACATCACCAAAATCGAAGTTGTTTTCTTGTAATGTTAAAATTGGTGCACTTGCAGGATCAACAACATTTTCTGCAATTTCAGATTTTTCTTCTTCTGTATATACATCTGCAGCACTTTCTTTTTTACATGCAGTAAATGCTAATGCAACACCTAACATTCCTGCTAAAAACAATTTATTTTTTTTCATAATAACATTTTATTGTCAAATATAACTATTTTATTTTTCGAATAGACCTCTACCAAACTTATTAATTTCTTTAGAATCTGTCAATTTCTTCAAAGATTTATCTAAAATTCCATTCACAAAGATTCTACTTTTTTCGGTAGAAAAGTTTTTTGCTAATTCTATGTATTCGTTGATGGTTACTTTTGTCGGAATACTTGGGAAATGTTTAAACTCTGTAATTGCCATTTCTAGAATAATCAAATCCAAAGCAGCAATTCTGTCTAATTCCCAATTTTCTGCCATCTCACCAATAAATTCAGTCGTTTCTTTTTGATGTTTTAAAGTTAATCTGAACAAATCTTGTGCATAACGCTCATCATCTTCGTCTTTATAAACTTTAAATAATTTGATATTGGCATTACTTTTTGCAGTAAAAGATTGTATTGTATTATAAACCATTGTATTGGCAATATGTAAATCATCAGCCCAATTAATTTGTATGCCTTCAAACCAATCACTCAAACCATCATTATCTACAATAAAATCTACAAAAAACTGTGTAATAAATGCTTTATCTTCTTCTAAAGAACGTTTTGGGCTGCTCATGTAATTTTTATACAAATCGCTTTCTTGCAATTCTTTGAAAATCGTATTTGGATAAGTGTCAAAAATATCCCAATTCAATTGTTTGTTTTTTTCAGAAAATTCACCCAACTCAGAATTCATCGATAAGATCTGAAAAACTTTATTTTCTACAAATTTCAAATTTGGATTTAGATCTTCTTCAGTCAAAAAATTCTTGGTCTTTGCAACCTCTATTTTGTTCTGAGCAATTTCTTTTTGGATAAGGATTGTATTGAGAAGATAAATGTATAAGTCATAGATTTGATCAATGCCATTCATCATATTTTTCTCAACGATTCTTTGGTCGCTGTCTGATCCTTGGCTATTAAATGCATAAATATTTTGCATTACTTTTTCTCGAAGTTGTCTTCTTCCCAACATAATTTCAATGATATAACGTCTAAATTTTGGCAAAGGTACGTAAAATTGTAATTTTGTACGGTGAAAGCTTTACAGAAATTAAATAAATTCTTGTGGAACTACAAATGGAAACTCTCAATTGGCTTCTTTTTGATTTTATGTTCCAACTTCGTCAATGTATTTTCGGTAAATTATATTGGAGAAGCCCTCAATTCTGTTCAAGAATTGTTAACTAATTACAACGAAAAAGGTAATCTCGATATCGAGTCATTAAAAAATGGTTTACTAAAAACTGTTTTACTATTTATTGGTCTAAAAATATTAGCAGGAATCATTACAATTGGTACTCGCCAAATGATTATTGTAACTTCTCGGTTAATTGAGTTTGACCTGAAAAATGTGATTTTCGATCATTACCAAAAATTATCACTTACGTTTTATAAAAAGAATAAAACTGGTGATTTAATGAACCGCATTACAGAAGATGTCGGTTTAGTAAGACAATACCTCGGACCAGGAATTATGTATCCTATTGACTTGGTTTCTAGAACATTGATTTTATTTTTCTTTATGATTCAAATCGATAAAGATTTGACATTATATACATTAGCTCCTTTACCAATTTTATCTTTTGTTATTTACAAAGTTGCCATAAAAATCAACAACAAAAGTAAAGTTCTACAAACACAACAATCCTTGATTTCTTCTTCTGTTCAAGATACTTTTGCTGGTATTCGAGTGATTAAATCATTCAATACAGAAAATTTTGTGATGAATCAATACGAAAAAAATTCTGATCAATACGAGAACAAAGCACTTTCTTTGGCTCAAACTCAAGCAGCATTTGGTCCTTTAATGATTGTTATTGTCGGATTAAGCAATTTGATTATTCTATATTTAGGTGGTCAAAAATACATGGATGGAACTTTGAGTATTGGTGTTATTGGACAATTCTTTATGTATCTTAATATGCTTATTTGGCCATTTACTTCTCTTGGTTGGGTAACCATGATTGTGCAACGTGCAGAAGCTTCTATGGCTAGAATTAATGAATTTCTTGATGCAAAATCAGAGATAGTAAACAATACAAATGAGAATACGCCGATCAAAGGTGAAATCGAATTTAGAAATGTCACTTATATTTATGAAAATACAGGAATCAAAGCATTAGACAATGTTTCATTTAAAATAAAGCAAGGTGATACTTTAGCAATTATTGGGAAAACTGGTTCTGGTAAATCGACTATAGCTTTATTAATGGCACGAATGATTCAACCAACTTCTGGTGAAATTTTTATTGATGGTCAACCAATAGAAAGTTTCAATCTTAATTCTCTTAGAAACTCAATTGGATTTGTACCGCAAGAATCCTTCTTGTTTTCTGATAGCATTAAGAATAATATTTTATTTGGTACAAATAGTTATGATGAAAATCTGGCTATAAAATATGCGCAAAAAGCGGTTGTTCATGATAATATCATCAATTTCAAAGAAGGTTACGAAACTGTTGTTGGTGAACGTGGCGTAACGCTTTCTGGTGGTCAAAAACAAAGAATTTCCATTGCAAGAGCTTTGGTAAAAGAACCTAATATTTTAGTGTTTGATGATTCTCTTTCGGCTGTTGATACAGAAACAGAAGAAATGATTTTGAATAATTTAACGTCTGAAATCACAAGTAAAACGTGTATTATCATTACACATAGAATTTCTTCTGCTAAAAATGCAAATCAAATTTTAATCTTAAATGAAGGTAAAGTTGAAGAATTTGACACACCAAATCACATGATGGAATTTGATAATTACTTTTCTGAATTATACCGTGAACAATTAAAAGAAAATTAAAAGATTTATTAAAAAACCTTGCATAATGTTAAAATTTACTTATTTTTGTTAACAAAGTATTAAACAAAATACCTAAGACACATGAGTGAATTTGAAAAATATGAAAATGTAGAAGCCGAAGGAATTTTTTCTAAGGTACTGAGAGCTGGTCGTCGCACGTATTTTTTCGATGTGAGAGAAACCAAAGCAGGAGATTATTACTTAACTATTACAGAAAGTAAAAAGAACACGACGGATGATGGCAATTTTCAGTACAAAAAACACAAAATCTATTTGTACAAAGAAGATTTTGCTAACTTCAAAGAAATGTTAGACGAAACAACTTCTTTTGTTTTCCAAGAAAAAGGAAATGTGGTTATTTCAGAAAAACATCAAAACGATTACAATACCAAGAGAGAGCACTCTGTTGCAAGTTCTGGCAACGAATCAAATTATACAGATCTAAATTTTGAAGATATTTAATAAAAAAGCTGAATCAAATGATTCAGCTTTTTTATATTTATTTGGTTAACTTCTTGTAAACAAACAAGAGAAGTAACGCACCAACAATCGCAACTGCAAATCCTCCAAAAGACCAGTTATTTGGGTCATAATTTAAGAACAACGTACTTAACCAACCACCGAGAATAGCACCTAAAACACCAATGATAATGGTCACAACTATTCCACCTGGTTCTGGACCTGGAGAAATCATTTTGGCAATAACACCAGCAATTAAGCCAAATACTGCCCATGAAATTAAATTCATAATAAATCCGAAGATTAAAATAGATAAAAACATAATATAATAATTTAGAGTTGAGTGAGTTAAATTACAAAAAACATACCTAAAAAGCAAATATTAACGTTTCATTAAACTTTTAACACTTCACTATATTCCTATTTATACCTTAAATTTGTTGAGCAAAACTTAAATTAATAAAATGACTTTAATAAAATCTATATCTGGAATTCGTGGAACTATTGGTGGGAACACGGGTGATAATTTAACACCAATTGATGCGGTAAAATTTGCAGCCGCTTACGGTTCTTGGCAAAAAGGAAACAAACCTAACAAACATCTAAAAATTGTAATTGGTCGAGATGCACGAATTTCTGGTGAAATGATTAGTCATTTGGTTGTTAATACGTTGATTGGAATTGGTATTGATGTTATAGATCTTGGTCTATCTACCACACCAACTGTAGAAGTTATGGTTCCTAAATTAGATGCTGATGGTGGAATTATCTTAACAGCTTCTCATAACCCAAAACAATGGAATGCCTTAAAATTATTAAATGAAGTTGGTGAATTTATTTCTGGTGAAGAAGGACAGAAAATACTAGAAATAGCCGAGAATGAAGATTTTTCTTTTGCTGAAGTAGATGATTTAGGAAAATATTCTAAATACGAGAATGCTATTGATGAACATATTGAGATGATTCTTGAGCTTCCATTAGTAAATAAAAAAGCGATTGCAGAAAAAAAATACAAAGTAGTTGTAGATGCTGTAAATTCAACTGGTGGAATTGCAATTCCTAGATTATTAGATAAATTAGGTGTCGATTATGTAAAATTATATTGCGATCCTACTGGTCATTTTCCACATAATCCAGAACCTTTAAAAGAACATTTAACCGATATTTCTAACAAAGTTGTAGAGGAAAATGCTGATTTCGGAATTGTTGTGGATCCAGATGTTGATCGTTTAGCGTTAATCAACGAGGACGGATCTATGTTTGGTGAAGAATACACCTTGGTTGCTATAGCTGATTATGTTCTAAAGAAAACACCTTCTGCAACGGTTTCTAACCTTTCTTCTTCTCGTGCTTTGAGAGATATTACCAATAATTATTCGCAAGAATATCAGCCTGCAGCTGTCGGTGAAGTAAATGTCGTTACTAAAATGAAAGAATTAAATGCCAAAATTGGTGGTGAAGGAAATGGTGGAATCATTTATCCTGAACTTCATTATGGTAGAGATTCTCTTGTTGGTGTGGCACTTTTCTTATCGCATTTGGCAGAAAATGATTTATCTGTAAAAGAATTAAGAGATTCGTATCCGGCATATTTCATGGCGAAAAAGAAAATTGAATTGACACCAGAAATTAATGTTGATGAAATTTTAGAAAAGATTGAAGACATTTATAAAAATGAAGAAATAAACACAATTGATGGTGTGAAAATTGATTTTGCTAACGAATGGGCTCATCTTAGAAAATCGAATACAGAACCGATTATCCGTATTTATACCGAAAGCACTTCGGAAGAAAAAGCGAATGAATTAGCAGATCAAATCATCAATACGATCAAAGAAATTATTAATAACTAATTGAAAACTCTCTAGAGATATTCTATTTTATATAAAATTATATCTCTATATTTAGTCTATGGATGACGAATTATTGAACAATGATCTCATAGAACAATTCGAATCGATGTTGGAAAATCATGAACAACATTTTTTTGATTCGGAACAAATGTGTGAGATTATTGCTTTTTATTTAGAGGTTGGAGATAATGAATTTGCGAGAAAAGCAATAAAATATGCCTATACTTTGTATCCTGATCATATTGATATTCAGATCAAAGAATTAGAGTTTTTCATCTTTACCAACCAACTTTCGATTGCATCAGAAATGATACAATCTATAAAAGAATTGGCCCAAAATGACGTTGATTTTCTTTTAGCTGTTGCCAAATTTTGGAGCTTAAAAGATCAGCCAAGACAAGCTATACAATTTTATGAAAAGGCATTAGAATCAGAAGAAGAATTAGATTATATCTATAATTGTATTGGAAATGAATATCTGAATCTGGATGAAATCAGTTTAGCATTATTTCATTTCAAAAAATCAATACAAGTAAATCTACATAATGATTATGCGTTTTATTCAGCAATTCAATGTTTTGAAGAATTACACCAAAACAATGAATGCATCGAATTTTTATTAGAAATCATCGATCAAGATCCTTATTATGAAATTGCTTGGGCTCAATTGGGTGTACAATATTTGGCTCAAAAAAAATACGAAGAAGCGCACCGAGCGTTTGATTATGTAACAGTTATCAATCCGCAAAGCATTTCTGGTTTTACGCAAAAAGCGTTTTGTTTAGAACAACTGAAAGATTACAGTTCGGCAATTAGAGAATACGAAGAAACTTTGCAACTAGATGATACTGCAGCATTTACATATATAAGAATTGGCGAATGTTACAGAAAATTGAATCGTCCTTACAAAGCTTTAAAAGCATTTCATCAAGCGATTCATGATGATCCACAATTAGAAAAAGCATGGATTTGTACATCAGATTTATATGAATCTTTAGGTAATTACCAAGATGGTTTATATTATTTAGAACGCGCAATCGATTTAGATAATGCCGTTCCTGATTATTGGAAACGTCATGCATTTTTCAATATTCAATTAGGTAAATACGAAGAAGCTGTAAACGATTATTACAAAATGGTCGATTTAGAACCACTCAATTTTTATAATTGGATTGGATTAGTAGAAACATTAATTGCGATTGGTGATTTTAAAAAAGGAATACAAGCTGCGATTGATGGTTTACGAAACTTTAATCGTGCCGAATTATATTATCAATTAAGCAATTGTTATTATCTTGATAATCAAGAAACAAAAGGTTTAGAAGCATTTAGAAAAGCAATTGATTTAGATGAATCTCTAAAATTAGAGATGTATAAAAAGTATCCTATCCTACAAAGAAAAACTTCTAATCAAGCAGAAGATCTTAATTAAAATAAGAACAAAATTATGTATCTTGGTGCATAATTAATTGTTGTATGAATTATGTTGCCCATCAAGTTTTATCATTTTCTAATGAAAATTTACAAATAGGAAATTTGCTGGGCGAGGTAATTAAAGGTAAAGATTACGAAATCTATCCCAAAGAAATACAACAAGGTGTATTGTTACATAGATTCATCGACTCATTTACAGATTCACATGAAATTGTCAAAGAATGTTCGGCAATCTTCCACGAAACTCAAGGTAAATTTTCACCAATAATTATTGATGTAATTTTTGATTATTTCTTAATCAAAAATTGGTCATTATACAATTCTGTTGATTTTTTAACCTTCAAGAATGATTGTTATACTACATTTAGAAACATCAATATTACAATTCCAGAAAAACTACAAAACATCCTTTTTTATTTATTAAAATACGATTGGTTTGTAAATTATTCTACATTAGAAGGAATTCATCAAACCTTAAGCAACATTGGTAAAAGAACCAAATTCGACAATCAATTAAATCAATCAATTGATATCATTAAAGAAAATCTTCCATTTTTAGAAAAAAAATTCTTAGCGTTTTTCCCAGAATTAGAAGATAATTGCAGACAATTTCTTTTCAAATAAGTCTATTTTTTCATAGATTTAGCCAACAAACAAAATGAGAAATGGATCTGACATTTAACAAAAGAGAAGATTTTAACAAATTAGAACTTAGTAAATTAAAAAGAAAACTTGCAGAAGTAAGTTTAGGAGGTGGACAAAGAAAAATTGATTCACACAAATCAAAAGGAAAACTTACAGCAAGAGAACGTATTGATTATCTTTTAGACCCTAAAAAGCCAAGTATAGAAATTGGCGCACTTGCAGGTGATGAAATGTACGAAGAAGATGGTGGATGTCCATCTGCCGGAGTAATTGTAAAAATTGGATATATTTCTGGTAAACAATGTATTGTGGTTGCAAATGATGCCACTGTAAAAGCTGGTGCTTGGTTTCCAATTACAGGAAAGAAAAACTTAAGGGCACAAGAAATTTCGATGGAAAATCGATTGCCAATAATTTATTTGGTTGACAGTGCGGGTGTTTTCCTACCAAAACAAGACGAAATTTTCCCCGACAAAGAACATTTTGGACGTATTTTTAGAAACAATGCTGTGATGTCTGCCATGGGAATTACACAAATTGCTGCCGTGATGGGAAGCTGTGTTGCTGGCGGCGCTTATCTACCAATTATGAGTGATGAAGCCATGATTGTTGATAAAACAGGATCTATTTTCCTTGCTGGAAGTTATTTAGTAAAAGCGGCAATTGGTGAAGATATTGACAATGAAACTTTAGGTGGAGCTACTACACATTGTGAAATTTCTGGCGTAACTGATTATAAAGCAAAAAATGATCAAGATGCTTTGGATAGAATAAAATCGATTGTTGGTAAAATTGGTGATTATAACAAAGCTGGTTTTAATAGGATAGAATCTGCAAAACCCACTTTAGACGAAAAAGATATTTATGGTATTTTACCTGTTTCTAGAGCAGAGCAATACGATATGTATGAAATTATCAAAAGATTGGTCGATAATTCTGAGTTCGATGAATACAAGGGTGATTATGGTAAAACAATCATTTGTGCGTATGCAAGAATAGATGGTTGGGCTGTCGGAATAGTTGCAAATCAAAGAAATATTGTTAAATCTAAAAAAGACGGAATGCAATTTGGTGGAGTGATTTATTCTGATTCTGCTGATAAAGCTGCTCGTTTTATTGCCAATTGTAATCAGAAAAAAATTCCATTGGTATTCTTACAAGATGTGACAGGATTTATGGTTGGCTCAAAATCTGAACATGGAGGAATTATAAAAGATGGTGCTAAAATGGTGAATGCAGTAGCTAATTCTGTTGTCCCAAAATTCACAGTTTTTATCGGAAATTCTTATGGTGCAGGAAATTATGCCATGTGTGGTAAAGCTTACGACCCTCGATTAATTTTTGCTTGGCCTTCTGCACAATTAGCAGTTATGGGTGGTGAACAGGCAGCAAAAGTTTTGCTACAAATACAAGAAGCTACTTTAAAAGGAAAAGGAGTCGAATTGGATCAAAACAAAAAAGATGAGCTACTAAAAGAAATTACAGATAAATACAATAAACAAACAAGCCCTTATTATGCTGCTGCAAGATTGTGGACAGATGCTATTATAGATCCTTTAGATACGAGAAAATGGATTTCTATGGGTATTGATGCAGCTAATCATTCACCAATAGAAAAACCTTTTAATTTAGGAATTATCCAAACTTAAGAATCAAAAAATAGTTTTGAAAATATAGTAAATATCAGTAGAGAATTTTCTGTTTTTGACATATTCTTTATTGATATTTATTTTATCAGGCCAAATCACTTCATCGTTATATTTCGATGGATTTTCTTGTTGAGAAAGAAGTAATTCTTCATTTCTATATTTGAGTTGAGCAGGACCTGTCAACCCTGGTTTAACATCTAAAATTACTCGATCATTTCCTATTAATAAATCTGCATAACCTTCTATATCTGGTCTTGGTCCAACAAAACTCATTTCACCAATTAAAACGTTATATAATTGAGGTAATTCATCTAATTTATAACGTCGAATAAATTTCCCAAAACTGGTTAAGTATTTTTTACCATCGACATCTTTTAAACTTCTGATTTTATAAATGGTGAATAATTGACCTTTATAACCAACTCGTTTTTGTGAGAAAATTCCCCATTGTTTTGTATCTAAAGTAGAAATCATAATCAATAAAAAGATTAATCCCACTAAACAAGTCAGTAGGATTAATGCAAATAATTTATCGAAAATGTTTTTCAACATTTATCTTTTCTTTTTTGGTTTGAATTGATTGAAGAATCTTTTAATTTTTCCTACCCAATTGTTTTCAAAATATTCATCTTCTTCAAAATAACCGTAACCGTAGCCATATCCGTAACCATAATTTACGCCATAACCATAATCACTTCCGTAACCATAACCGTAACCAGTTTTCACTTGGAAATCATTCAGAATCACACCTACATTGGTTACTTCTCCTTCTTGGTAACGTGCATCAACAACTTTCAAAAAATTACGTTCAGAATAATTATAACGCGTAATATAAAGAGTTGCATCTGCAAATTTCATCAAATCATAAGAATCAGAAACTAAACCAATTGGCGGTGTATCTAATATAATGTAATCGTATTGATCTTTCAGGATAGCAATCATTTCATCCATCTTTTTACTTAAAATCAATTCAGATGGATTTGGTGGAATTGGACCAGCTGTAATGATATCTAAATTTGGTAATTCTGTTTTCTGTATAACCTCATTTATAGAAATATCATCCACCAAGAAATTCGTAATTCCCATGTTATTTTTGATTTTAAAATCATCAAAAATTTTCGGCTTACGTAAATCAACACCTAACAAAACTGCCTTTTTATCACTAGCTCCAAATACAGAAGCAATATTCATTGATATGAAAGTTTTCCCTTCACCACCAATAAAAGAGGTTACTAAAATTGTTTTATTGTTTGGATGCAATTCTGGTTTTTTATACAAGAATTTGATATTTGAACGAATCGCTCTAAAACTTTCTGAAATACCTGATTTTGGTCTATTGATAACAACCAAAGGATTGTAATCACCTAAATTCCCAACTAAGCCTAATAACGGAATACTTGTACGAGAAGTAACATCTTTGATGACTTTAATTTTAGTATCGAATAACTCACGTAAAATGACATAAACGACAGGAATAATTAAACCAATAATCAATGCATTGATTAAATTTTGCTTTCTATCTGGAGAAATTGGTCTTTGCCCTAAATTTTTTGCATTATCAACTATCAAGACATCAGAGACATTAGAAGCAATTTGTAATTCTGCGTTATTTAATTGTGTCATCAAACCATTATAAACTTCATCATTAATAGCAAAACCTCTGTTAGCCTCTAAAAATTGAAATTCCTGTTGTGGTAAAAACTGTGCTTTATATTCAAATTCACCTAATTTGCGTTCAATATCATCCAAATCTGAATTCAATTTTTTACGATGCGCCCCAACAACATTATCAATAGATCTTCTCGCTTCACTAATTTTTTGATTTAATAATTGAATTTCCTGAGAAGAAGGTTGATATGTTAATAGCATATTTTTCTTTTGAGCTTCTAAGGATTCTATTTCATTTACATAATTCATATAATATTGCACATCAAGACCTGCAATATTTAAAGCGATCATGTTATTAACACTCGAATTTGATTTTGGTATTAAAGAATTTACTGCATTAATTTTATCTATTTGACTGACTCTTGCTCGTTCTAATTCTGTTATTGAACCAACAATCCCTCCTTTTGTTGATGGAAAATCATAAATTCCCTCACGTTTTTGCAAATCTGTGAGATTCATTGAAGCACTGTCCAATTTAATCTTAACTTTTGCTAATTGCGATTTTATATAAGCCTTAGTTTTATTAGCTGCTAAATTTTTCTCGGACAACTCATTCTGCATTAAAACTTTAAGCGAAGTATTAATAACATCAACTGACTCATTTAAATTACTTGACCTTTTTGTAACTGATACTATATTTGCGCCAGCTTGTATAGGATTAATCGAGATGCTCGCCGAAGTTCTAGTTATTGCTTCATTTAAAGATACAAGTTTAAAGGAATATTTATTGTTATCTAAAAATGCGATAGGAGTTTTTGTTACCTTAAAACGATAATTTGGCCCAACAATCCATTGTCCATATCGAGCTGAAATAGGTAATTTTAAACTTCCTCCTTTTCCAATAATAGAATCATTATAATAATTATAAACTCTACCTATGGATTTATCTACACTTATTAATCTAAAAGAAGACTGATTGATTGGTTGAACTACAATTTCTTGACCAACAACCTGATTATGAATTGTATCAACCTCTATATTAAATGGAACATCTGTTTTATAAGAATCTGATTTTTTTAATCTTCCCTCTTCAAAATAATATACATAACCTTTTGTTTCTTTTACAACAAAATTATTATGTGTACGAGAAGACATCACATAAGATAATGTTTGTACACGATTATTAGATCCACCCCAAATAAAGTTAATCGAATTTGAGGCATTTGCAGCATTGTTATTATTAATTCCATTTCCTACTCTGAAAGTAGCAGATGATTGATAAACATTACTAAAATGCCAATTATTTAGGTAATAAGCTATTGACAAAGCAACAACTACAGAAATAATAAATAATGGCCAGTGATTTATAAATCTCGGAATTAATCTCTCGAAATCTATTGGTAAAGGTTGAGATTTTTTTTCCTCTTTTTCCTTGCTTTTATTTTCTATATTTTTCTGCATTTTCTACTATAATCTATCAAAAAATAAATATGCACCTAAAACCGTTGCCAAAACTCCCATAATAGTTGTTACGACAGATAATGGATTAAGACCAACACCCCAAACTTTTTCTTTACGAGGATTAATTACAATGATATCGTTATTCTGAACCCAAAAATATTCTGAGTTCATAATAGATTCTTTCGTCATATCGATATAGACTTGTTGTGTTCCATTGGGAGTTGTTCTAATGACACGAACATTTTTAAGGTCTTGATAAATATTATTATTTCCACCACCAGTTCTTGCCAAAGCTTCTAACATACTCATATCCCTTTTATTAGCAGCAAAATTCCCATTAACACCTTCACCAACAATTGTATATTCTATACCAGCCAAATCAACATCTATAAATGTACCATCTGGTGTATAAATTTTATAAAATTCTTCTTTAATTTTTTCCCTCGCTTCAGCCATTGTCAAACCTTCCACATGAATATTTCCTATTCTTGGTAGTTCTATATTTCCGTCTTCTCTTACATAAATTCCTCTTTGTTGATTGATTCCTCCACTCATTTGTTGATTTCCTCTTACAATAAAATCATTTAAAATTCCCATTGTATCAGGTTCCCTAGAAGAAACTTTAATCATCAAATTATCGTATTTTTGAATACGGTAAATCGGACGATTGTAATCAATCATTCCTTTATCATTCAATTTTAATCTTTCATCTGGTTGAATTAATTGAATGTCTTTGAGTGAAATACATGATTGTACTGATAATAAAATCAGAAACAGTAAGAAAGGATAAAAAGGTTTATTTTTCATTTAGCTTAAGTTTATTTTTCTTTTTTAATACGAGGTAGTGTATAAATGTTACAAAACTAACAGATATTATTATAAATAACAAGAAAAGTAAATTGATGTTTTCTCGTCTTAATACAAAGGCAATGAGAATAAATACAATATTTACTAATCCTAAAATTATACTCGATTGATGATGATTTAATCCTAAATAAATCAATTGATGATGTAAGTGGTTTTTATCTGGTTTTAATGGATGTTTTCCTTTTAATAAGCGTATAATTATCACAGAAGCTGTATCTACAATCGGAATAACGAATATAAATAAAACGATCACAGGAGCTGCTTCTAAAGAATAACTAGGTTGCGAGCTGATGTATAAAAAACGAATTAATAAGAAAGTTAAAATAAAACCAACAACCATTGACCCTGTATCACCCATAAAGATTTTGAATCGATCTGATAAATTATACCTCAAAAATCCTAACAAAGATGCTAATAATGCTACCGAAAGTGTTCCTGCAGAATAATCATAAATTCTATAAAAAATAAATATAAACGCAAAACTAATGATGATACCTACAATTCCTGCTAGTCCATCTATACCATCTATTAAATTATATGCATTATTTAGAATTATAAAAACAAATATGGTAAAAGGAACGCTTACCCAAAATGGCAAATCGTAAATACCAAAAAGTCCACCAAATGTAAATATCTGAATTCCAGAGCCAAAAATTATCAATAAAGAACTAGTAATCTGGGCATATAATTTTTTATCTGGTGCGACGACCAATAAATCATCCATTAGACCAACAAAAAATAATATTGTGATGGATGATAGGAAAAACGAATAATTGGAATTTATTTCTGATGAAAAAATCGAATAAGAAAGTACCAAAGCAAAATAGATTCCTACTCCACCTAAAGTTGGAACTTTTTTGATATGTGAACTTCTATGACCAGGAACATCCATTAGTTGTTTTCTATGACTTACACGTATAATTTTTGGAATAGAAATTATGGTAATAAAAAATGAAACAAGGAATGCACCAATTACATTAATGTAAATTGGCGATAAATTGAGTGAATACAAGTAATCTAAAATCTTAAAGCTTTCCATATTTTTTCATTCCATTTAAAGCCCAAAAAAATGTATAATACAAAGACTTTATTAAACTATAATCTAAAAACTTATAATAAACATCGAATTGTTTTTTTGCAATCGTCAACTTATCTCTAGACACAGAATTTTCTCTAATTCTGTAAATTCCTAAAGTTTCATTCAAAGCTCTCGCGTATTGTGTTTTTTTCAAAACATTTAACCACATTGCATGATCTTCTCTCAACTCAACATCAGGAATCATTTCTTTACCTATCTTTTCGCTATCGTAAATCGTAGTTAACATTGAGATTGGACAATTATATAACAAGCGATTGAAATCAACATAATCTACTGCCTCGAAATCTGGTAAAATTTGTTCTAAATTTTCATTTACACGTTTATAGTTTGTGTAAACCAAGGTTTCGTTATTTGTTTGTAAAAAATTAATCGTTTTTTCTAAAAACTTTTCTTTCCATAAATCATCACTATCTATAAAGGTAATGTATTTTCCTTTTGCTTCTAAAATTCCTTTGTTACGAGCAACTGCAGCTCCTGAATTTTTATCAAGTTGATAAACTTTGATTCGAGAATCATTAAAACTTTTTATCAATTCAACCGAATTATCAGAAGAACAATCATCAACAGTTAACCATTCCCAATCTGATAATGTTTGATTTTTGATTGACTCATAAGTTTCTTGTATGTAAGAAGCTGAGTTATAAACTGGTGTAACAATAGATACTAACGCCATAAACCATAAATTGCTGTAGGATGAAAAAAGGTTTTATATTTATCAAAATTAGTTTTTGGACCTTGCTTTATTTGAAACCAGAAAAATAATGCGATTGTATAAGAAAAGAATGAATAAAACACAAAATTCCTTACAAAACCTTCATCTCTCATATTATACAAAATACGACAAACAACTAAACCAATGAATACTAAATAATAACCTGGTAAACGAATGCCAAAAATTCCACGTCCTAAAAAGAAATATAATAAAACTCCCATGATAAAGAGATTTCTAAAAACTAAATAAGTTTCGTCTTTAGCCGCACGTTTATTAAAAACCATTATCGCAATAACAGTCATTATTTTCACGATATCTCCAATTGCAATCCCTCCAGTTTTGTAAATATCACTTTCATAAGCCTCAAATTTATCTTGACCAAAAGGCATTACTTCCATAATTGCATCAATAACTGAAGTTAGGCCAGTTAAATTTGCTACAATTGCAACACCTACCAAAATTCCTATCATTGGTGTACTCACTCTAACTTTTGCAATCCAATAAGCTAATAGGAAAACAATACAAGATTCATGAAATTGATAAGCTATCACTAAACAAAGTGAAAATTTCCAAAATTTTCTATCGATAATAAATCTTACGCTATATAACATTATTGCTGTCGCTAAACCTTGTCTGATATGTATATGTTCTTCAAAAAAATAATTAGGAACCATGTACATAAACAAAGCTAACATTGGATAACCAGCATATTTTCTGAAGGTTGAACCCTTTAAATACAATGATATAGAAACCAACAATAAAGAAACCATTCCGAAATCAAACCCTAAAGTATATAATAACCTATTTGCAATTAAATAGCCATTTTCCATACCATAAGATTCGCCAAATAATTTAACTTCAACAAGATTTGGTAACTGACCAACAATATTAAAAGCATCAAAATAACCTACCCAGTCTGGACTCAATCCATATCCTAAACCAGCAGTTAAAATCATCACGACAACAACTCCCCAAAAATAAACCTTACTAATAGGTTGATCTCTAGAAACTTCTTGTATAGTTCCGAAGGCTAAAAGAAAAATGATAATGTTGTATATAAGACTCATTACAGTTTCTTAATCAAGTTTAGGTTGATGATTGATAAGAAATAAAAAATTCTCTTTTTAAATGGCAAACTTACTATATATTTTGCATCAAATCGTTTTAAATTTTTGATTTTCTTTTGAGTAAGTCCGTTTTCAACTAAAAATATTCGTAAAGTTTCAATCATCTCACTTCGCAGTTTTCTATCTTTTACATAAGCAACATAAGCTAGAAAAGAATAATAACCTTGCAATATCTGAAATCGTTCTAACTCTTTTTTTTGTTCTCGATAATCACTTTTCTCAAAATAATTCTTTACATTTTCTAAGGCAATAAACATATCCAAACCTTTCTTTGTATGTGTTTTTGTTATAGAATCTTGACGCTCGAAATATTTATAAAAAGGTTTATTCACTTTCGCAATCACTTGACTATCTAAAACTAATTTTGGTATCAATTCGATATCTTCGAAATGAATTCCTTTCATAAATCGATGCTGATCAAACAAACTTTTCTTGAATAATTTATTGCATGCAAAACAAGACATTTCACCAAAAATCGTAAAATCTTCTTTCAATACTAACTTTTCTCCTAGTTGTGGCGATTGCGGCAAATCCCTAAATTCTTCACCTTTTTCATTTACTTTTACCAAATCACAAAAAACAATTTCTGCTTGGTGTTGTTCAGCTAAATCAGCCATCGATTCCATCATCAATTCATCAATATAATCATCAGAATCTACAAAAGCTATATATTCTCCTTTTGCTTTATCTAAGGCATAATTTCTCGCATCGCTTAAACCTCCATTTGGCTTTTCATAAGATTTTATTCGTTCATCTTTTGCTTGATAAGCTTCTATTATCGATTGTGATTTATCTTTAGAACCATCATTAATAACCAAAACTTCTAAATCTTTTAGTGATTGATTTAGTATCGAATCTAAACATTTCGCAAGGTATTTTTCTGTGTTATAAACAGGAACTATGACAGATATTTTAGGTTGGATGTTATTCATAAAGAATCAAAAATGGCTTCGTATTGATGTATAATTTCTTGTTTATTAAATCTAGTAAAAATCGATTCTCTTATTTTCTCTGAATCATGATTTTCATTCAAAACTCGTTTGATTTGATTGGCAAATTCTTCTTTGTTTTCTATCGGAAATATTTCGCCATTCAATTTTTCTTGAATGATTTCATCAATTCCGCCTGGACAATTATTTGCCAAAGCATACGTTCCGCAAGCGCCAGCTTCTAATAAAACATTCGGAAAACCTTCGTATCGTGAAGATAAAATAAACAAATCTGATTTCTCTAAAAATGGATAAGGATTCATTTGATTTCCCATAAAAAACACATTTTCTAATCCTAACTCATTTTTCTGTTTCTGCAACAAATCACGATCACGACCATCTCCAAGAATGTATAATTTAATATTTTCATTCTTCAAAAAAGTAAAAACTTGCAAGAGATTATCAAAACCTTTTCGGTAAGTGAGATTACCAATCGCCACAACATTTTTAGTAGGAGAATCGAAAGGTAAATCGATTTTGTGCTTTAATTTTTTATCAATCAAATCAAAATCTACTGGATTATTTATTTTTGATATTTTATTCTCTGAAATCCCAAAATTCTTAATCAAATCATTCTTCATATCGTCACTTTGTGCAATAATTGCGTCGTAACGATCATAAAATCGATAAAAAAATAAAATTTCTTTGCGTTTCACATGTTCAGAAACTACATTGGTTTCTCTCGAAATAAATTTAGTTTTTGAAAAAAATGGAATAAAAAAAGACAAAAAAGCAGAAATTTCTCCCCAACCAGAAAAAACGATATCTGGTTTCAAACTTTTAATCAAAGGTAAAATCTTGAAAATCGCATATCGAATTCGATTGGTTTTCAATTCAAAAATTTCAACATCATCTTTCAAATCACTCAAAAAATAACCTTCTTTTTTAAATAAAATTAACTTAGGCGAAAAACGTTTTCTATCTAATTCGTTACAAATTGTCGTAATAATTTTTTCTGCTCCACCTTGATTAAGATCCGGAAGAATAAATACGATTGTTTTCAGTTTTCTTTATTTTTCGTTGATAATTTGCTCAATCAATTGAACTGATTTTTCTAAAGTAAATGGAAGTTCTGTAGATTTCAGTTCATTTAAATATTTTAAAGATAAACTTTTATCCGATAAAATCTTTTTAATTCCAAGATAAATTCCATTTTCAGAATTGTCCACAATTAAACCTAAATCTCCATTTTTCAAAATCTCTTTTACACCAGAAACATCAGTTGCAACAATTGGTTTTTGCAAAATAAATGCTTCGTAAAGAACGGTTGGATAACCTTCGTAACGAGACGATAAAATAAAATAATCTGCCAATTTGAAAAATGGATACGGATTAGTCTGAAATCCTAAAAACTTAAATGTATTTTGAAGTTTTTTTTGATTGACTAAATCTTGTAATTTTTCTAAATCTGGTCCATTACCAACAATCATCACATTGTGTAAATGATTTTCTTTAATTAATTTTTCATGAGTCGTCAACAATCGATCAAAACCTTTTTGATTAAAAACTGTGCCGACACCTAGAAAAATCGGGTAATTATTTTGAAACGGATTTTGGATTGGTTTTTCTGATAAATCAATAATTTCTTTTGTATCAATTGGATTATAAATTCGAACCAATTTTTGTTTTTGAGTATCGTTAATCGCCTGATCTTCGAACCATTTCTGAATTTTATCCGAAATCACCATGATTTTATCAAACTGAAAAAAACGTTGAATTTTATCTTTTGTATATTCTGGGAAATTACTTAGATCATTATGAATCCATAAAATTTTACGAGAAGATTTTATTGGAGAATTTAGAATCCAATCTGCCGCACCTTGTATTGCAGCAATTTCGATATCGTATTTTTTATTACGTAATTTATTTTGGTACAAAACCTTTGGAAAACGCTCATAAAAACCTTGATATAAAACTCTAAAAGCTTTAATCGGAATTTCGTGTAAACGATTGGTTTCAATCATTTCACCTTTGTTCAGATAATAGAGATTAACCCAAGTTGGCACTTGCGCAAGGTATTTACCTGATTTCAGATTAATCAACAAATCGATATCGTATTTCTCTGGCGAAAACTGATTGAGTAAGGTAATCAAAACCTTTTCTGCACCACCATGACGAAGCGATCCTATTCGTATAAGAATTTTCTTTTTCAAGTTTTTAGGTTTGTACAAAAGTAGTAAATTTGAGGCAGTCAATAAAATAATATTGACAACTATCAACCCTTACTATGAAAGAAGAATTAAAAAAGGTTCTAAGAACAGCACCATTAAAAACCATGTGTTTATTATTTATTGGCTGGATACTAATGGTTATCATTAACTATTTCATCAACACTCATTTTTTCTACAACGGAACAAGACTAACTTTTCCGATGAGCGTTGTTTACATCAATCAGTTTTCTGTTACTGGTTTCTTTTTTTCTTTTTTATTTTTAATATTCGGTTTGTTAGTCGTCAAACAATATCAAAATTTAAGTAAAATAAATTTAATATTAAGTTATTTCATACTTATAATTTTAGGAAATCTTGCGCAAGGATCCATACATCAAAGTTTTTTACGTTCACTGTTAGATACTGATTTTCAATATTATCATGATGTATTAAAAGTTACTAGTGGTTATGACTTTATTAGTCATTACAACGAAAATCAAGAAACTTTAACCATGCATGCAAAAACTCATCCTCCGTTTTCTGTTTGGCTTCACTACATTATTTGGAAAATTGCCAATTATTCACCTTTAGGTTTAGCATATGGAATGTCAATACTTGGTTTAACTGCCATATTTCCTTACATGAAAATTTTAGATTTTTTCAAAATCAAATCAAATCATAAAAAAATTCTAATCTTACTTTTTGCATTATTACCAGCTGTAAATATTTACTCGATTGTTTCTATTGATGCAATTTTTCTAATGTTTTCTTTATGGTTTTTATATGGATTACTTTTAATTGTTGATTCTAAAAAAATCAATATAAAAGGAATTGCATTGGTTTTATTAGGTTTTATTGGTGCGAATATGATTTCTTTTAGTGGAACTTTTTTTGCTTGTGTAGCAGCTTTGGTAAGTTTTTATCAACTCATTATTCTAAAAGAAAAAAATACGTTATACAATTTTATTATTGTAGGATTATGCTTTTTATGTTTTCTTGGAATACTTTATTTAGGTTTAAATTACAACCATATTGATGCCTTTTTTAACGCATCAAAATCAGAAAACCCAAGAGGTTTTAGAGGATTTGCAGAACCTGCAATTTACTTTTTTACTAGATTAGAAAACATTAGCGAAATATTATTATTTCTATCTTTCGGCTTTTTCGCTTACTTATTTCAACCAAAAATCTTTCATTTTAAGAAACGACAGTTGAACTTTATTTTACCAATCATCGCTTTATCTACAATACTTTTAATGTTTGTAACGGGTGCGTATGCAACTGGTGAAACCGCTAGAGCTTGTTTATTTTTATATCCTTATTTTATAATGCTTTTGTTTAATATTAAAGACATCCAAATATTAAAAAACATTACTTACATTGCTCTTTTTCAAACATTTTTTATGCAAATGTTAGGCGATTATTTTTGGTGATTTCTACTCTCCAAAATAATTAAGATTAGGATTTGTTGAAATTGAGAACATTGCTTTATCTCCCGAAGAATCGCCAAAAGCATAAATTTCATCATACAGGCTTAGATTTATTTCTTTTTCTATGCGGTTCTTTTTTTCTTCGTAATTACAGTTTAGTGAAGCAAATTTACCTGAATAATTATCTTCTTCATCAAAATATGCATTTGTACAAATTAATCCTGTTCCTAAAAATTCTGCAAAAGGCTGAAGCCATAGATCAACCGAAGCTGAAACGATGTATTTATCATGATAATTATTCAAATCTAAAATATAACTTACGGCTGAGCTTCTTAATATTTGATTTTTTCTATTCTCAAAATAATCAAAAGCCAAAACCTTAATTTCTAATCTAGACTTTCCTTTTAAAAATGTAGAAATAAACTGTTCTTTCACTTGCGATTTTTCTAGAATTTTCAGTTTTGCTAATATAAATTTTGGAATAAATCTATAATAAACGCTATTGTAACTTTTAGGAAAACTGAATTTTAAGAAATCAAATAAAGTATCAACATTTGTAATTGTACCATCAAAATCAAACAAATAAAGATTTCTTTTCATCTTACATTTTCATTTTCTTAAAAATAAACTCAGGAATATTACGAATTATCATCATAATTAGCCACCAAATAGAAGTTACATAAACAACATTTTTCTTTTTCTTATATGCTTTGAAAATAACATTTGCCGCTTGCTGTGGTGTAGCTGTTAAAGGTTTAGGAGTTTCTATGTTTGCTGTCATTTGAGTATCCATAAAACCAGGAATTACAGAAAGTACATGAACATTTTTATGAAAAAGATAATTTCTAAGTCCTTCTAAATACTTTGTAAAGCCTGCCTTTGCACTACCATAAATAAAATTACTTTGACGACCTCTTTCACCTGCTACAGAAGATAGACCAATGATCATACCTTTTCCTTTTGCTTCTAGTTTCTGAGCAAAATGATTGATCAAAACTATTAATTTAGAATAATTAATAGTTACAATTTTGGTTGTATTCCAATCATCATAAAGTGCATGTTCTGTATTTTCACCTAAAAAACCTGAGGCACAAAAAACCAAATCGACATCTATTGCATTTAAAATTTCGTAAGAATTTTCTTTCATCAAATCAAACAACACAACTTCACATTTTTGTTCATATTTCACCCAAATATGTTGTGCAAATTTATTTGTATTTTCGATATTAGATGTAAACAAATAGACAATAGGAAAACGCTCACCTTCTTGTAATATTTTTTCTACAAATGCTTTTGAAATATCTGAATTAGATCCTAAAACAACCATTTTTTTATTTTTTTCTATTAATTTCGATACGTTCACTTTGCATTGACTCGAATTTTTCAGAATCAACATTTTGTAAATAATCTGTCAATGAATTTTTTGACATCGCATCTTTTGTTCTATAAATACGTCCGCCAAATTCTTCTACAATTTGATCTAAAGAACGAACCAAGTCGGGCAATTTATCATTAATTTTGAAATCAAGCGCTAGGGTATAACCAGGAAAAGGAAAGGAATTATATGCTTTGGGATTATTTTTACCAAAAAGCTTCAGAACAACTAAAAAGGACCCATTTCCACTGTTAGCTATTGTTTCTAAAATTCTTTTCATCCCATCTTTACCATTTTCTTTTGGTATAACAAATTGGTATTGAATAAATCCTTTCTTGCCATAAATACGATTCCAATTATGAATAGCATCTAATGGATAAAAAAATTTATCCAAATCAATAAACTCTTTAACATGCTTCTTCATTTGTTTATGAAAGAATAGAAAATTAAAAATCTTTATAGATAAAGTATTCAAAACAAAATTTGGAAAATAGAATGGTATATTAAGATTTTTCTTTTTGACAATTTTGAATGGATCAGACTTCAACTTTTCTGGTAATTCTTCTAATTTTGCATGCTCTCCCCTCAACATAATAGAGCGTCCAAGACCTTTACCTTTTCTTAAACAATCGATCCAAGCAACAGAATAAGTCCAAGACTCCGACTCGTCTATTAATTGATAAATTTCTTCTAAGTTTTTAGCTTGAATCGCTTCATGTTTTATATAGGTTGACTCTATTTTTTTTAGAGAAAAACGTGCTGAAAGAATAATACCAGTTAATCCCATCCCTCCAATAGTAGCCCAAAAAAGATCTGTATTTTCTTCTCTCGAACATCTATTAATTTCACCATTACTCAACATTAGATCAAAATGAATGACATGTTCAGAGAAACATCCATCTACATGATGATTTTTACCATGAACATCAGATGCTATTGCGCCACCAATGGTAATAAATTTTGTACCTGGAGTTACAGAAATAAAAAAACCTGCAGGCACAACAATTTCTATTATTTCTGATAATAAAACACCTGATTCACATTCTATAATTCCATTATTTCTATCAAAATCTAAAAAATTATTCCATCTTTTAGTAGAAACAACATGACTCTGTAACGAAGCGTCACCATAACAACGACCATTACCACGAGCAATTAAGGCACCATCAATTTTCAATGAATTTTTAAAATCCGAAATCTTTGTTGGCATAGAAACTTGAGCATTAACAGTTGGATAATTTCCCCAATTGGTAATCTTTTCGCTCTTATTTAATTCTTTCATGAAGGTTTAAAATAGATTAACAAAACAAAGGCTAATCCCCACAAAACTATTGTCATTTGTAAGAAAAGATCTTTATAAATTAATTTTGTTGGTGACTCTGATTTATTAAAAACCATGGTCTGTTGCAAATACCTTAAAATACCTACAAAAACAAAAATGAATGTATAAAATATATAATGATGAAACTTTTGCTGCACTTCTGGAGATAAAATAAACATTACATAAAATACAATTGTAATTCCACAAGCCAAAGAAATACAAATATCTAAAAACTCTCTATTATAACCAGATAAGGCTTTTCTTGTTTTACCCGTTAATTGAGCATTTAAAATTTCACCTCTTCTTTTTCCTAATGCTAAAATAAGCGCAAGAGTAAAAGTCAAAATCACTGTCCAATCTGATACAAATATTTCTGTAATACTACCTCCAACCAAGACTCGTAATAAAAAACCAACTGCAATAATCACAACATCTACAATTGGTACATGCTTTAGTCGGTAACTATAAGCTAGATTCATTACAAAATAAAAACTTATAAAAACTATTGTTTTAATATTTCCGAAAAAACATAATAAGGTAACAACAATAATTAATAAAAAAAATAAAGTAAGAATTGCATTTCTTTTACTAACAGCACCACTTGCAAGTGGACGATTTTTTTTCTCTGGATGTAATTTATCTGCTTCTATATCTTGGTAATCATTAATGATATAGACACAACTAGATATAAAAGAAAATATAATAAAACCTATAAAAGTCTTCGTTAATAAATCGAGTTCAAAAATTTTACTCGCAAAAAATATAGGTAGAAACACAAATAGATTTTTAACCCATTGATGGATTCTAATTAATTTTAAATAGTTATTCAAGGTATTTGGTTTTTACAAAAGTATGAATATAATTGTATTATTATCGATTTTTAATCATCTATTATAGAACCTAAATTTCGGTATTGATTTTTAAACCCATTTGACCATTTTTGCCATTCGGCATATTGTGCTTTAGGGTGATTTTCTTTTTCTAAATAATACTGAAGATAAGCATCAGAAAAATCTTTCGGAAAATCTTTCATCGCATCAAATTCATCATTAAACCAAGCTTCGTTAAGAATATAATTTACTCGATTGATATCTAAATCATGTCCATAATCATGGTAAACGCCAGAAGCCGTAGATTTAAAAGTTGTTTTCATCACTTCTTTTTTTGTTCTAGCAATCAAATTTTTATTTTTCTTATTTTTATGATAATAAACTGCGGCATTTCTCAACTGAATTTTTTCATCTAGTTTATTCACAGAATCTTTCCACATATACAACCAATAATCTTTGTGATACAGCCCCATCAAAATTGAATTCAATGTCCAATATTTTCTTTTAGTTTGATTATCAACTAATTTTAATTTATACAACAAACTAAAAAATTTATATTTATTGAACATAAACCAATTCATCAATATTTTATTTGCTGTAAATAACTTTATTGGAATTGTTCTATTTAAGATATGATTAATCGGTGAAATATCAAGCGAATCATCATCTTTATGATTATTAATCCAACCCAATTTCACTAATTGAATTTGATTTTTTTTCATCAAATCTATCAAAATTTTAAAATCAACTTCTTCTGTAAACCAAACATCATCTTCTGTTACTAGAACATAATCTTTTGTTTTTTTTACGGCATTAAACCATAAATCAGTTGGAATGGTAAAACCATTTAATCGATCTGTATCAAACGAATGATGTTCTATTGAATGTGATTTTTCTTTGTATTGATTTGATTTTCTTATTTCTACTTCTGGAAACTTATTTTTAATCTTTTCAAGATATTTCTCAGGCGTTCCGTCATCTAAAACAAGAATAGAATAGTAGCCTTTCGCAAATTGTTTGATTGAGGTTAAACAGCGATCCAAATAATGTGGTCTATTAAAAGATTTGATGATAATTTGCATTAAAAAAAGTTTATAAACTTATTCTTCAATTTATTTAAGAAATTATTTTCTCTACTCGATAAAAAATCATAAATCTCGTCATCAGTTAAATTATTCAAAGATTTACCTTGTAATTGATTAATTCCTCTTCTATTTAAAGTTTCTCTAATTACTCTTTTAAAATCAGTTTTTGCTTTGGATTTGTTTTTATCTTGAGAAACACCTTTTTCGTGTAACCTGTACAAATAAAGAGGAACATCTAAAAAAACAAAATTACCAACTTCATATAATTTTAGATATAAATCTTGATCAACGGCAGACCTTAACCTTACATCTATATTAGATATTTTATTAACAGCAATTTGCTTAAAAGTAAAAAAATGAGCAACTGAAGTTGTTATATTCACAAATAATTCATCACCATTTCTTACTTTTTTTGCTCTATTAAATCGTTTAATGGGATTCAGATTTTCATCACACATCATCATTACAGAATAAACTGAACTTGCATTTTTATGTTCTTTATGAGCAGCAATCATTAATTCTAATGCATTTTTTTCTAAAGCATCATCAGGATCAACAAATCCTAAAACTTCTCCTTTGGCAAATTCTATGCATTTATTTTTAGTATAACCAACACCTAAATTTTCTGAATTACGAAATAATTTAATCCTCGAATCTTGAGAAGCAAATTCAACTAAATTTTCATACGAACCGTCAGTTGAAAAATCATCAACTAGCACAATTTCGAAATTTTGATAAGTTTGATTTTTTAAGGATTGATAACAATCAAGAAAATAATCCCAGTTTTGATAATGGGCAATTAATACAGAAAAATACATAGGTCAATTTGAAATCAAAGATAAGAAAGCATATTTAAACTTTATAGCGTTTTTAAAACAAAAATCGGATTCACAACTCGTAAAAGATCCTATAAAAAATTGTATTTTAGCATAATCTAAATTTTATTACAAGCTTTTATAATGAATCAACCTTTAGTTAGTATTAATATTCCTGTTTACAAATGCGAAGATTTTGTTTTGAGTTGTTTAGAATCTGTAAAATCGCAAACTTATAAAAACATAGAAACGATCTTGGTGAACGATTGCACGCCAGATAATAGTGTGCAAATTATTGAGGCGTTTATTACGAACAATCCTGATCTTAATGTAAGATTGGTTCATTTAGATAAAAACAGCGGACTTTCTGTTGTAAGAAACAAAGGAATTGACGAGTCGATTGGTGATTACATTTATTTCTTAGACAGTGATGACGAAATTTTACCAGATTGTATTACTTTATTGGTCGAAAAAGTGAAACAAACCAACGCTACAATGGTGATTAGTCAAAATAAATGGATTAATACTTTTACTGGTGAAAATAAAGATTTTGGTTTCCCTACGAATGCAAAACAAGATTTTTACAAAGGCAATAAAAATATTTTTTACGCTTATTGTCATGATTTTTTCCCGATAACTTCTTGGAATAAACTGATTAACCGAAAATTTATTAAAGATCATAAAATTTATTTTGTTCCGAATCTTTATGCGCAAGATGAGTTATGGATGTTTCATTTGATGGAAAAAATCGAATCTATTGCTATTGTTAGACAAATCACTTATTTATATTATTTACACAAAAGCTCGGTTATATTCAATCGAACGAAAGTAAATTTTGAGAATCACCAAACTATTGTTGAATGGTTTACAAAATCGTATTACGCAACAAAAGATGCTAAAAGACGAAAACTCATCAAGAAAAAAATTGTGAATTTTAAAGATTTAACAATGATTATGCAATGGAAAAGCATGAGAAACGACATTGCATATTGGAAACAAAATTATACGCGTCTAAAAAAAGCACCAAGCCTTTCTTTGGCTGATTATCTTTCTAAAGATTTCACTAAAAAAGAGAAAAAAGCCAATTTCTTGTACAATTTACCAACAGAATTAGGTTACAAATTATTCAAAAAAAGATATGAAGGTTAATTAACCCTAATTATTTACATTTACACCCGAAACCTAAACACATTTCTATGAACAAAATACTAAACTTTTTTAAAAGTCATAAATCTGGACTTATTTTTAATTCTATTTTTTCTGTTTTATTTGTACTTCCAATTATTCTAGCAAATGTTTATTTTATAGACGATATGGGACGAATTATTGAAGGTTATGGATTAAATGGTCCTGGCAGATATTTTGCAACAATAATTATGAAAATATTTGTTTCTCTAAACCTTAACTATTCATATAACATTTTTCCTTATTCAATTATTATAAGTGCAATCATTTATGGTTTTATAGGCTACTTAATTAGTCTCGAACTAGGTTTAGAAAAAAACAAAAAGTACAAGATTTCTTCTTTAATATTAGTAACATCGCCTTTTCTTTTAGAAAATCTATCTTATTTTTATGATTCTATTACAATGGCTATTTCTTTATTAATTGTAATAATACCATTTTACTTTAAACATAATTTTATAAAATTTGCTATTGTATCTATTCTAGCAGTTTTTATATCCTTTGGAATTTACCAAGTAAGCGCAACGTGTTTCTTAATTTTATTGATCTTAAATTTAATTAAAGATATAAATCATATACAAAAAAAGCATTTTATTCTTTTTGCAATTGGGTGTTTATCATTTATTATAGCTCTTATAGGGTATAAAATTTTATTAATCATCACTCATGCAGATTTAGGAGAACAGGCTTCTCTAGTTAATTTTGACACCAATATATTACAAAAATTAAAACAAAATTTTTTAGGATATATAGGCTTACTAAGATATCTGATGATTTCTGGAAACTATTACCTTATTTTTTCTGTTTTTTGCATCTTAAGTATCATTGGTTTATTTTACACCTCCATAACAAGTAAGAATAAGATAATCTCTATATTAATTATATTATTAGCCATATTAGCAATATTCATATTAACTGGAGGTATTAATTTATTTGTTAAAACACCAAAATGGTTTTCTAGAACAATGATTGGTTTTCCTTTTTTATTATTTATACTATTTTTCTTACAAAAAAACTTACCAAATATTTTAAGAAAAACATCTGCAATTGTTATAATTATATTAATATACAATTCATTCTTAATATCTGCACAATATGGAAATTTTCTTAAAAATGATGATGAATACTTTGATTTTATATCAAATTTGATTGCCCCTGAAATTTCCAAAAATGAAAATATCAATGTTACTTTCGTAGGAAAAATCCCTAAAACTCCTAGAAATATTTTACTTGAAGAAAATTTTCCTATTTTAAGAAAAACAGCACCATTATATATGAATGGGCGTTGGATTTGGGGATTAAGAAGAATAAACAAATTTGGTATTACAAATGGTAATTATGAAAAAAAACTAAATTTTCAATACAGCAATTGTGATTTACCTTTAATTCAATCTAACAAGTTTTATGATCTAAGAATGAATGATGAAATTGCGGTTATTGATTTTGATAAAAAAGCATGTAAATAATATTTACATGCTTTTTTATTTATTATAAAATTTCAATAATTAAGAGATGTTTTATTCAAAAAACAATTTCTTAAAACTTCTATATTTCCACCAATCTTTTTTCATCGTTGGTCTTTCTACAAAAACAAAGAATACTATCGATGCAATTACCAATGGAATTAAATAAATTGTAATTCTTAGCGCTAAATCCAACCAAACATTGTCAAAATATAACGATTGTTCTTTTAAGAATCCCATCACTAAATACAACAATCGTTGATGGATCATATAAATTGTATAACACATTCCACCAATAATTGTTAACCATTTTAAGGATAAAAGTTTCTTCCAATATACAGAAAAGTTAGTTGCAGCAATTAGACCAAAAACTTTGAAACTAAGTGGAATAAAATCTTCTAAACTTGTCCAAAAAGAAAAGAATAAGTACAGACAAATCACATCAAAAATAATAGATGGTTTTAGCTTGTCTTTATATTCGTAATATAAGTCAGCAGCTAAAAAACCTGCTAAAAAATATTCTACAAACCTTATCAATGAACTAAACGAAAAAATATCTATTATTTCTTTAAAATACTCTGAGTAAAATAAAATTATTATTAATAATAAAATTCTTCTAATTGTTTTTTTTAATTTAAAAACTAACGCCAAAACTGGAGCTAACAAATAAAATTGTATTTCTATTTCTAAACTCCAAAAAACATCATTTAAAATAGGCTGGTTTTTATAGATCCAATTATATGAGTAAAAAAATGAAGCTAAATATTTAGGTAATAATTCAAAAAAACCTCCTTTTGACCCGACAAATAAACTTAGTAAGAACAAAAAAGTTAAAACAATAATATATGGTGGTTCTAGACGAGTAATCCTTCTCAAAAAATAATTTTTTATGTTGACTTTCTTACCATTATAAACATACTGACTAACAAATGGTGTTCCTAAAACAAAACCTGATATTCCGAAAAATAACATTACACCGTTAAAACCATGACTGGTAAAATTCATTACTGTACGATGTAATTCTTCATTTAATGGAAAAACTCGTTCTTGATAATATTGTGAAAAATGATAGCATAATACACTGAAAATTGAGAAAAACCTTAATCCATCAATAAATGGAATATATTTCCCAGAAGATGTAACTCGCTCTAATAGGTTTGGCATTGTTGGTAGTTTGAGGTTCGGTTATAAAAATTTTAAATTAGGTTAAAAGAAAAGTATTATCATTTATTAACTCTTAATTTGTATAATAGTTTATTATTAGATTGTTTAAATAGTCAGTTTTATTGGTTTTATCAAAATAATCATCTAGCTCATCAACATCTATCGAGTAACTTTCACCTGTATTGAAAAAGTTTTTTTCAGTATTTACATTCAAAATTGCCTCAAAAGATGAAATAATTTCTGTTGTAGAAAAATTATCTTTGAATGCTAAATTATAGATTTTATTGTATTTATCAGGATTTTGTAAGAATTTCAAAGTCAATATTTTTACATCTTTTACATCAATCAAATTTCTCTTTGCATTTTGATGAATTGATATTGGTTGTTGATCTTTAATCATTCGATACAAATAATTCATCAACAAATTCGGATTTCCACCATTTCCAACAGCATTACTAATCCGTAAAATTAAAAATTGTTTAGCCTTTTCTTTAATCAATTCTTCTATATGTAATTTATGCAATACATAAGGACTATTGTATTTAGAAGAATCGTAGATAGAACATGTACTGAAATAAACAAAAACTTGATCTGGATATTTATGTAAAGTCTCTAAAACCAAATTTTCTTCTCTTTTGAATTGATTTAAATCGGTTTCTAAAGAATTCGATACACCTGATGCAAAAAAAACCACTTGATCTGAATCTGCATTTGCAAAAGCATTTGCTATTAAACCTTTCCCTATAATCATCTTAATAAAATTATCGGACTTGATATTTTAATTTTCCTGATTTTTTTATAGGTAACTGTAAATCTTTTAGAAGTTTTACATATTGTTTTTCATCTCCCCACAAACCGAATTTAGCTATTTCTCTAACATATTTTACAGCATAAACATCTGATTGAGCATTTAATTGTTGTTCTAATTTATTTGTGAACTCTAGATTTGGATTTTCTAATTCATCTGTTGCTAAATAAATATGCAAGCTGTCTTTTTCTTTCATGAATTTCTTAAAACGCTCAACTTGAGAAATAACATAATTCACCGATTCATTATCTACAATTCCTTGTTGATTGATGATATGTAAAAAACAACAATTTTCAGTTTTAATTTTTGTTCTAAAACGCTCAATTCTTCTTTTAAATTTATTTTGTACATCTTCAGATTCTACAATATGCGGCTCATGCATAAACTCAACAAAAGGATATTTAGCAGAAACTGGATGTTTACGTTCATTACGATACAAATCCTTCATAAAATACTCAAAATCATTCTCTAAATTATCAGTAACATATTCTAAAGCTCGTAAAGGTCTCATATTCAACCAATCAAAAGGCAAGCTTTCTTTACGTAAATACAATGTATTCAGAAGTGTTCCTATATGACAATCACAACCAATTGGTATAATCGATTGTGTTGATTCATATTCATTTCTGATATATAATGTTTTGATTTTGAGTTTTGGTGTTAGGATTGGTATCTTCATAAAGATTACTTTTTAGTAAAAGTAAATTATACATTAATAATTAACTAATTGTATCGAAAATTAATTTAGCAGCATTTCCATTCCCAAAGGGATTTATAAAATTATTTGATGATTTCTTATTTAACTCTAGATAAAATTCACTTTTAATTTTTATTTTATCAGAACCTACTAAAACTCCACATCCTGAAGTTAAAACTTCTGGTCTCTCTGTTTCATTACGTAAAACGAGAACTTTTTTTTGTAATGTTGGTGCCTCTTCTTGAATTCCTCCCGAATCTGATATAATCATTCTTGACTTTGCCATCAATTTTACAGCCTCTATATAATTAAGAGGTTCTATAAATTTTATATTTGAAGGAATACAATCAAATGCTTTAAAAATGAATTCTCTTGTGTTAGGATTTGGGTGTAAACTCCAATTAAAAATCAAATTTGGATTTTCGGTAGCTAATTCTTTAATTGCTTCACAAATGCTAAGCATATTATCGCTTATATTCTCTCTTCTATGTGCTGTAATAAAAATATCATTCCCATATTCCAAAGATATTTTTTCATTTACTAACACAATTTTTAATAAATCTATGATTGTGTTACCTGTTACAATTATCTTTTCTGAGGAAATTTTATCATTTTTTAAATTATCCGAAGCTAATTCTGTTGGAGCAAAATTCATATCAGCTGTTAAAGAAACCACTCTACGATTATATTCTTCTGGAAAAGGAAAATTAATATCATCTGTACGTAATCCTGCTTCTATATGATAAAACTTTCTTTTTTCTAAAAAAGCAACTATAGAAGATGCAAGTACAGTAAAAGTATCTCCTTGCGCTATGAGTTTTGTAACATTTTTATTTTTTACTACATCAGCTATTGAATCAATTAATTTTGCCAATAAATTAGAATTAGAAAAATCACTCGATTGACACTCTAATGAATAATCTGGTTTAAAATTAAAAATATCTTCCATTTCTGAAAGCATCGACGTATGTTGTCCTGTATTAATAGTAATAAAATTAATTTGACGATTTTTTGCTTCAAGTATTAATGGATAAATTTTTAAAAATTCAGGTCTCGTTCCATAAACAATGGCTATCATAAGTTATTTTGATTAATAATATTAGATAAAGATAGGATATAATTACTTTCTACTAAGTAGTTTTTCTTTTAGTTTAACTTTAAGATAATTAACAATCATACGCAATGGAATTTGATCTAGAACTTTTTCTACTTCTATCATTTTATGATTGTATATAACGTTATGTACTTCTTTTTTACCATTTTTAATTTCGGCAAATTCGATTACTTTATAATGAGCATGAACATAATCTTTGAACGGATTTGGTATATCACGATCATGCCATGTTCCTACAAAATGATGAGTGGCATAATTTCTAGGTAAATCTAAACAAAAATGTGTAGAGGGGTATATTACAATACCGTCAGCAACTTCTTGGTATTCATCTCTCGAAGGATCTATACCATATTCATTAATCAATAAATCAGAAACAAAAACGGTATTTGTTGTTAGATCAAAATCTGTTTTATCATTATAAAAATCTAAAACTCTTTTAGGCCAAGGATGTCTTTCTTCTGTACCCCATAAAGCAGTAAAAGGCGAACCTTTAATTTCAAAACCAGAAAAAGCACGATGAACCAAAAATTCATCTAATGGAAATTTCACTTCAACATCAATATCCATATAAATTCCTCCTTGTTCATATAAGGCTAAAGCACGTGAGTAATCTGAGACAAAAGCCCATTTTTTATTTTCGGCGGCAAGTTTTACATATGTACAACAATTGATATCAAAGTTTGTTTCATTCCATTCAATAATTTCATAATCGGGAAGATATTTTTTCCAACTTGCTAAACATATGTAAAATGAATCTGGTTTTGGATTACCGCCAAACCAACAGTAATGTATTTTCTTTGGAATCATTAGAGAAATTTTTGTTTTAAATAATTATTTACTGGTTTCTCAAAAAATTCATATAATATCGTACTCAATAAAATACAAATCATTAATAAAATTAATATTATTAAAAAAGGATTCATATTACTACAAATTGGTAATACAATGCCAATAATAGATAAATGTATTAAATAAAAAGAAAAGCTTATTTCACCTAAATAAACAAGTAATCTATTATTTAATACATTAGAAATTATTCCTTTAAAAATAGAAAATGTAAAAATAATCATAAACATTGGAATCCAATAATATATTGAAAATCTATACATTCTAGGAAATAAATTATGTGGTAAAAAGAAAAATAAAAAAGTAAGAATCGCCAAAAGTTCTATAAGACTCGATTTGACAAAATTATATTTCAAATTTCTAAACTTGTTAAATAGCGTAAATAAATAAATACCTAAAGAAAAGTCTAATAATCTAGAAATTGGATTAATATAAAACACGAATTTTTCACTAAAAAACGGATAAAATGAATAAATAGAAAATAATAATATAACAAGTGACACTATAATTATTAGCCCAATATTTTTAAATTTCAAAATCAGAGGAAATATCAAGGGAAAACATAAATAAAAAAAGAATTCATCTGAAATACTCCACGAGGGTGCATTTATAAAATAATCTTCATAGTTAGGAAAAAAAGATTGTAATGCAAAAATATTTATTATCCATATTTTAATTTCAAGATTACTTTTTAATAATAATGCTCCAAATAATGTAGTTAGCATATATAATGGATAAATTCTAAACAATCTGGCTTTATAAAAAGCTAGGATTTTAAAATTATTAAGTATGACTTTTTCCTTACTACTATATGACAATACAAATCCACTTAAAATAAAGAAAAAGCTAACACCAAGATAACCTTCAAAAAAAATATTTCTCTGTAGCCAATTAAATAAAACATTATTAGTTTTTATACCGCCTAGATGACTTAGAAAAACAAAAAAAGCAAAGAAAAACCTTAAAGACGTTAGTGAGTTTATCATTAAATATAAATTTTGCTAAACATTGTTTTTAAAAAAAATCTTTTTTGAATTTGAAAAATTTTTTTAACTCCTTTCACAAATCCAAATTCTTTCATTATATTTTTATAAAAGCCTATAATATCTATACCTTTCAAATATTTATTATGTTTTTCATAAATGAATATAGCCATCATCATCAAATACTCGCGTGAAGAATCTGAAATATCTAGATTTTTAACATCTAAATAAGTATCATAAAAATAAAAAAATTGATTTTTAGCAAATTTCGTTTTGCTATCTATATTTACTTGATAAGACCCTTGATGAAATCGTCTTTTAGTTACAACAACATCTACAAATTTAGCTTTTTCTGTCTTAAGAACTAATTTACAAAAATAGTTATACTCTTCTGCAGATTGTTCTTTTTCTGTAAAACTAATAGCTGTTGCTACTACCTTTTTTATTATAGGATCAAATGTTATCCAATTAATTTTTTTTGTAATAAAATTATCCGCTGTAATTGGTAAACTATTAATTTCCCTATAATTCATTGGATTCTCATTGTCTGGATTATTGAAATACTCAGATTTACAAACCACAAAATCATAATCATCAGATTCTAAATATTTAACTTTTACTTCTAAGTGATTTTCTAGCATCAAATCATCACTATCGAAAAAAATTACATATTCACCTTTTAGTTTTGTCAAACCAATGTTACGACAAGCATTAGCACCTTTAGGATAATCTTTTGGTCTTTTGTAAAGAGAAAATCGTTCATCTTGAGCAAAATATTCTTTTATAATTTCTTCTGAATTATCTGTAGATCCATCATCAACAATAATGCATTCCCAATTAGAATAGGTTTGATTTTGAATAGACTCTAAGGTTTCTCCTATTAAATTGGCTCGATTATAATTTGGAATTATGATAGAAACTAATTTCATTTTAATTTTATATACTTTACAAAAGATTTTATTCCCAATTTAATTTTAAATTTTCTTAAAAAAGAAAGAATAATTTTAAAATTTAAACTATACTTTTCTTTTCTAGCTTCCATAAATAATAAATCTAAAAATCTATTATAAACTACATAAGAAATTTTATCATTAAATCCATTAATTATTTCAACTAAAAAAATTTGACTAGCCTCAAATTTTATTTTTTTCTTAAAAGATCCATTAGAAATATTATGCTCTCCATTATAAATAGTAACAAAAGAGCGATTATTAAAGTAATAATCATTAAAACCTGTAATATCTAAAACTATTTTTAGATCAGAATACCACGCTAATGGATAATGAGTAAAACCAATTTTCCTAAAAGCTTGATTTCTAAAAACATTTTCAGATAGAGTTACTTGGTTTCGAAAAAAAACTTTATCCTCAAATAAATCTTTTACTTTAGCAACAGAATCATATTGCAATGAAACCTTTTTTATCTGCTTATCATCATTTATATATTTTGCAGGAAATCTAATTAAGTTTAATTTTTTATCCTCTACATCTTCTATACAATTATAAAACTCCTCTACAAAATTTTCAGCGATCATATCATCATCTCCTAGAATTTGAAACCAATCTTCTGTTACATTTTCTAGAATCCTTTCCCATTGTTTTGCTAAATTTTGTCCTCCATAATTTTCTTTATAATCATAATAATTATATTGACCTTCACTAAAATATTTCTCTATTATTTCTAAAGGATTGTTTGGACTTGCATCATTACCTATATACAACGTAAAACGTTTATCCGATTGTTTTGAAATAGATTTTAAAGTTTTTTCAAAAAAATCTATTTTATAATAAGGAATAACTATTGCTAATTTAATCATTGCTAATTATTGAATTATATAATTTTAATCTTTTCATAGATAAATTTTCTACATTAAAATTATCATTTACATAAACAAATGCATCATTAATCATCGAATTCCTTATTTGCTCATTATCTTTTAAAAGATTAATTTTTTCTATTAAATCATTCGTATTTTCAAAAGAAAAATACATTTCGTTTTCAATAGCGTTAATTCCTTCAATTCCTAAAAAAGTGCTAATAACAGGAATTTTACTATTAAAAGCATTTAATATTTTTGTTCTTATTCCACTTCCAATTCTAATTGGTACAATATTGATACTACTTATAAGAGATTCTGAAAGCACATTTACAAAACCCTCAAATACAATGTAATCACATGTAAATTTATTTCTATTTTCTAACGACCAATTTCCAATAACATGTAATTTAAGTCCCGTTTTTTCATAAACTTCCTTTGCTATTTCATAGTACCACTCAATTGCATCAAAATTTGGGTAATGATTATCACCTCCTACAAATGTTAATTTATTTATTAAGTCAGAATTAGTATTTTTGGTATATTCTTGATTTTCATCTAAAAAAGGAAAGGGGATTGCCGAAATGTTCTCTATTCCACTTTTTTCTAAAATATGTTTATCATTCTCACTAAAAACTACAATGTGATCAAATTTCAATAACAATTCATTTTCTATAGTTTTTGTCAATTCTTGAGTGTACTGGGAATATAAATTTTTATAATGAGTAAATCTTTCTGCAGATTTTAATACTTGTGCTTGTATCTCATGATGAATATAAACTTTTGGAATCTTTGTATTTAAACACGATAAAGTTAAAAAAGGAACCTGTTCTATTTGAATTAAATCTACTTGATTCTCTTCTAAATATTTCTCTACAGATAAAATATATTTTTCTCTTGTAGGCTTCATGTACCATAAAGAATTATCAAAAGCTGTTCTTTTTTTAGTAATTACATTATCTTTAGAATATTTAGGTAAATACTTATTCAATAATCGATAAATTTTAGAATTAAAAGAATAAATAACCTCCACCTTATCTTCTTGTACTTCAATAATTTCTACGTTATTCCATTTCTTTTTTAGTTCAGAAGAATTTAATTTATCTTTCTTGTTATTAATCTGAAATATATACGTAATATCTATAAAATCTCTCAAATAATTTGTAAATCCAAACTGTGCAACATTTCCTCCTGCATTTAGTGGGTAGGGAATATTACTACTCAAGATTAATAATTTTATTTTTTTACTTGTCATATTAAATCACGATTATTTATTAAATGAATTTGTTCATTTAATTGATCTAGAATATTATCATAAATCAAATCATTAGACATACTAAAACCATGTTTTGAATTAGATTTAAAATATTTTATTATTTTTAACGTATTACATATTTGTTGTGTTTTTTTTACTGCGAGATTTGAGCTATAAGAAGAGTATATAGGAATTGTAATTTTATTAATTTGTGTAACTCCTATACTCAACAACCAATCTGTCCATTTAAACTCAGAAGTTAATAACGATTCTCCATAGACTTCGCCCATAAAAACTCTTCTCCAAGGAACTCTTAAAACATCAGCTATAATAGCACCATGCATTGCAGATGCTATTATTTTTTTTGATTTTGCAATTTCTTCTAAGATAAAATTTACATCACCCACAGGATAAATAATATGAATACCTGTAACTTTCTCTATTAAACTCCAATTAACTAGATTCATATGTCTGAAATAGGGCATAAATGACACTTCATATTCCTTCTTCATATTCTTTAAAGATGTCATTATTTGGTTTTCTAAAGCTAAACAATAAGCAGAATCGGTTATAAATTTCGAATTATTCCCTAAGACTTTTGCACTTAAAGGACCTCGTACAAATCGTACATCTAAATTATATTTGGAGTCTGGTTTGTATAAAAAATCTCTTGTTCCTGATCCAAAAATTAAATTTTTTTTATTTTCATCTAAAAAACGATCAATTAATATTGATCCTATTCCTATAAAATTAACATCATTATTTTTGTTTAAAAAATCAGGAATAAGTTTGTCCCAAAGGAATGGATTCAAATCATCACCAAAATTACCTTTCTCTGCCTTATAATAAATTAAGTTCATGATTTAGAATTTAATAAATTTATAGAATTATGTAATGAGTTGTAATAACCTTTGATAGTGTAATCTTTATCTGATGACAATAATTTGGTTAGTTTCAAATTATCTTTTTCTACAATTACAGGTACATCACATGCTTTTGCCTCTAAAATAGCCCTCTCACCTCCTCCATTAGAAGAAGCAGGTATATAGACGACTTTTGAAGAATTTATATATTTCGCTAATTCTTCTTGAGGTACATAATCGATTACTTTTATATTAGAATTCAATTTTGTTAAAACTGATTCTGAATTTTTATTATTTTTATTTCCTATTATTAGTTTTACCTCACCTTCAATATTATTTAACTTTTCAAATCGCTTATAAGGTTCTAACATTCCTATTGAAAGCACATCTATAGATTTTTCTAAATTTTGCGGATAAAATTTATCTGTATTCACCCCAAATGCTTGATATTTTCTAGGATGCTGTTTAACCTCACCAACATAATCCTCTGTCTCATACCAAATTATATCGTACTTCCACACATCGCTCTTATATTTTGGTGCTAGGGAGCATGAGACCGCAATTCCTTTAAGAGATTTAATTCCTTCTAGAGAATTTATATAATCATCTACAATCCAATTCCAGCAACTTTTTGCAATGATTAAATCGAATTTATTTAATTGATCTGCTGTTGGTTTCTGATCTTCTAAATTAATTCTTGTAATTTCAAAATCTTCAGAAAGTAAATCTACAGCTTTTGTAAATCCATCTTCCCAATTATTATATTTTTCTACATTAGATTTTGGAATATAATAAATAACTACAATCGATTTTATACATTTCCTCTCCTTTTGAAAAGATTTTAATCTCTTATCTATTAAATATTTATTGTATTTATTATATAAATATGCCTTGATTCGACTAATCATTTACTACTTGCTTCGTATTCACTTCATAAAATACAGGAGAAAATTCTGCAAATTCTAAACCTTTAATTTCAAACTTAATAAAATCTCTATAGATTGCTAAAAACTCATCAATTTGAAATTTATTATCCTTTTTATTTACAGCCAACATAACTGTAATCGAGTATTCTCCATTAATTAATCTCGGATTTAAAACATCTACACTAATTGTTGATTTTTTTTCTCCTTTAAAATAATCATTAAAACGATTGGTATAAACGGATCCAACAATTTTCATATCTTTATCACTTATCCTTACAATTGCAAAAAAATCATCGTAGTTTTTCTTTAAATCAACATCAAAACTCACTTTTATGTTTTCTCCAAAAGGGATAACTAACACTTCTTTATTTTCTAAATCTACGTTTTGTTCATTTACTATGAAATTCGACAAATCAGCACCATCATTCATTTCAATAAGACTCAATTTATTTGTTTTGAATTCATTCAAATACAAATCTATCCCTTGATGAATATTTGTTCCTTGATAATATGATTTACCATGTCGCATAAACAAAACCTGATTACAAGTTCTTGCTACATCTGTCATAGAGTGACTTACAAAAACAACTGCTGCTTTTTGCATAATCTCTAAGGTTTTATTAAATGATTTTGTTCTAAAACCAACATCACCTACTGCTAAAACTTCATCTAAAATCAAAACATCTGGTTCTGTAAAAGCTGCCACAGAAAAACCTAAACGAACTTTCATTCCAGAACTGTAATATTGGACTGGTGTATCGATGAATTCTTCTAATTCAGAAAATGCTACTATTTCATCAAATTTAGCTCTAATCTCTTTATCGGTTAATCCTAGTACTGCACCATTATTATAAATATTTTCTCTTCCCGTTAAGATTGGATTAAATCCTGCTGTTAATTCGATCAAAGCATTTACTCGACCTTTCATGGTAATTTTCCCACGATCAGGTGCGATTAAACCAGTAATCACTTTTAATAAAGTAGATTTTCCTGCACCATTGTGACCAAGTAATCCTAAACATTCGCCTCTTCTGACTTCGAAACTGATATCATCTACCGCCCAAAACTCTTTTTCCCTTAGGTCTCTTTCATTCTTACCAGATCCAAAAACACTGCTTCCTAAATCTTGTAATCCATACCATAAACCAAGATTAAGATCTTTACAAAATTTCTTAGAAATTCCTTCCGCTTTTATTAATACTTCTTGCTCCATAATAAAATTACATACGTTCTACAATGATTGGAATGGATACTCTATAAAAAATCCATCCTAATAAACCAATAATTAACGTAGCGATAAAAATAATGAGTAAATAAGTTGGATTATCTAAACCTCCAGAAGTTGCTAAATTTCTTGTTGAATTGATAACTGGTGTTAACGGATTTAAGTCGATAAATGCTTGTAAACTCTGAAACCTAGTTCCTTTATAAACAACTGGAGTCAAATACATTAAAAATGACAATGCGATTGGTATTGCACGTCCAATATCTGTATATAACATTCCGATTGGTGTAATAAACAAGCCGATTGCAATTCCGAATAATGCTAAAAAAACAACACCCAAGAGAAAACCGATAATTGTGAAGCTAAAAGTAATCTTAAAAAAAAATAAAGCTATAATCAAAATCAAGACTTTTATCCCTGTATTAAACATGGTTTTATAAAATCCTGCAACCAAAATAGCTTCTTTAGGAAAATTGATTTTTGATATTAATGATTTTGAAACATTCGTCTGCATTAGAGGCATGGTTACACTTTCTGCAAACACACTCCACAACATCGTTCCTAAAAAAACGAATAAAGGATAAGGAATTCCTGTCCCTGAAACGGATACCGCACCAGAAGCACTTAAAAAAATCCAAACCAAAGCATTGGTCAGTGGAGTAATAAATGCCCACAGAATTCCAAAAACAGATTGTCTATATTCTGCTTTTTTATCTCGAATAAATAATCTTTTTGCTAAACCTAAAGATGAAAATAAATCTTTGAACATTTCTTTAATCAAAGAAAATAGATTTCCACTTCTTTTCGTAGGTTCATAAATTTTTATCTGCATAAAATTTATTTTTCTACAATCAATTTCAAATAATCACCATAACCACTTTTACCATATTTTTCAGCAGCGATCAGCAATTGTTCTTTATTAATAAATCCTTTTCTATAAGCAATTTCCTCTATACAAGAAACACTTACACCTTGTCTTTTCTCTATTACACGAACAAATTCAGATGCTTCATGCAAAGATTCAAAAGTTCCTGTATCTAACCATGCCGTTCCACGATCCATGATACCAACTTCTAATTCACCTTTTTCTAAATAAACTTTATTGATATCCGTGATTTCTAATTCACCTCGTGGAGATGGTTTTAAATTCTTAGCAATTTCTACAACTTGATTGTCATAAAAATACAAACCAGGAACAGCAAAATTCGATTTAGGTTCTGCTGGTTTTTCTTCTATCGATAGAGCTTTCTGATTTTCATCAAAATCAACAACACCATAACGCTCAGGATCACTTACCTGATAAGCAAAAACACAACCACCTTCTACATTTGTTTTACTTTGCAACAAGGCAGAAAGTCCAGATCCATAGAAAATATTATCTCCCAAAACCAAAGCTACTTTATCATCACCGATAAATTCTTCACCAATAATAAATGCTTGTGCCAAACCATCTGGGCTTTCTTGTACAGCATATTGAATAGAACAACCTATTTGCGATCCATCACCCAACAAACGTTGGAAAGGTTCAGAATCATGAGGTGTGGTAATGATTAAAATCTCATTTACCCCTGCCAATAATAAGGTTGATAATGGATAATAAATCATCGGTTTGTCGTAAACAGGCATTAATTGCTTACTGACTGATATAGTCAATGGATATAATCTTGTTCCAGATCCTCCAGCTAATATTATTCCTTTCATTTTTTATCTTTTAATTCACAATTGAATAAATTCTATCAAAAGACTCGTAATACAATTGTTTTTGTTTGATAGTTTGGTTGTTAATTTCATTTTTCAATTCATCATTGTGTATAATCCTATCTAATACGGATTTTATTTTATTATAATTTGTAATTTCTTTCAAGTCATTCACTGACCAAGTTGCTAAATACGAATCGATCTTCTTTTGTTTATTATTTAATACAATATAAGGAACACCATAACTCATAGCTGTAATCATACCATGTAAACTCGTCCCTATATAACATTGAGAATCTTTAATTAAATTTATTATTTCTTTAATTGTCGGATTCTCTATTAATATTACTTTTTCATTAGTTTTAAAAAAAGTATTTTTAATTTTTCTTAAAGCAAGATGGTCTTTATGGCCAGCTGCAGTTCCTATAGGACACAATACTATTGAAATATTTGGATAAGAAATCATAATTTCATTAATCTGACTTGCTATTTCTTTATATTGATTATCTATTTTATATGGACTTAATTGAATAAAAACAAAATCACCCAAAACATCTGATTTTTCAAATATTGTTTCTTTATAAACATCAGATAAAACAATTGCACAGTCTGGCACTAAAAAAATTTTTTCTTCATATTTATAAATTGAGTCGTATGATCTTTGATCTCTAACTGCTATATAATCTGCCAGTTTCAAAAAACTGTATCCCTCTTGAGTTAAATAACTACAACCTACGGAATTATATAATACTTTAAGATTCTTATTATTAAAATCATTTTTATTTATATTAAAAGGATTTTCAGATTTACCTCCTAATAATCTCATAGCAAAACGAGAATAATTAGGTATTTTATAAAATCTACATGTATAAGTAATAAAATAGAAAAAAGAATTTATATAAGAAAAAATCACACTCCATGTTCCTCCCAAAGACTCTCCTCCTCCAACAATAAGGCTTTCTATTTTCTCAGACTCTATGTCTTTTACCATTGTTTTATAAGACTTAGATTTAAATCCACCTTTCTTTGTAAAGTCTGCATCAACTATCGAATATTTATCTAATTCAAAATCCTTACCTATTTTTTTTTTAAAACAAAAATCTAAAACAATTGCAAATAGTAAATCACCGTAATTAAATCTATCTTGTGGAGCAATTACTCCAATCTTTTGTAGTTTACTCATTTTTCAAATCCTTATAAAGATTCACCCTATCTTTCCTACCAACAACTTCATATTTATACATATCCCTCTCTAAACAGTTAAAAAGATTAGAATAATAAGGTCCTTGAGCATGAAAACATTTATAATCTTTGATAACACCTGATTTTAGACCTATTTTTTTCATTTTGTGATTAATAAAACCATCTTCTCCATTCTTAAAACTAAAATTCAATAACATGAAATGAATAAAAAAATTTGGATGATAGAAATTCTTCTTTTTAAAAGCTGAAAACCATCCTCCTGTTGGACCTTCCATTACAGTCTTATCATTTCTCTTATCATATTTATAACGACCATCATCAATAACTCCACCGTGTGTATGTTCATTTTGAACAACATTCATTGCTAAATAACCATAATTAGGAAAATCTTCGAAATAAGATTCAAATATATTATGGCTATTCTCAGGAAACTCTATCACATCGTCATCTACTTCAATAATATACTTTCCTTTCGCTTTCAAAAACAACTTTTTATAAGCATTAAGTCCTGTATGCTTATTATTTCTAATAATCTCTAAAAAAGGATATTTAGTTTTAAAATCTTGTAATATATCCCAAGTAGAATCATCAGAATTATTATCTAACACAATTATTTGACAATTATTTATATCAGTAATTGAGTCAATTAACTTTTGTAAACTAATGGGCAAAAAATTGACACGATTCCATGTCAACATCACATAACTATATTTAATTTTCTTGCTTTTAAGAATACTGTTCATCGTAATATTTTTGATAATCGCCAGAAGTCACATGATCTAACCATTCTTGATTTTCTAAAAACCAATCAATCGTTTTAGATAAACCTTGCTCAAAAGTGACAGATGGTTTCCAACCCAATTCTTTGTTTATTTTTGTAGCATCAATTGCGTAACGCAAATCATGTCCTGGTCTGTCTTTTACAAAAGTGATTAGTTGCTCAGAAGTTCCTACTTCTCTACCCAACTTCTCATCCATTTGTTTACATAATTCTTTTACTAAATCGATGTTTTTCCATTCATTAAAACCTCCAACATTGTAAGAATCACCATCTTTAGCCTCATGAAAAACCAAATCAATCGCTTTCGCATGATCAATTACAAATAACCAATCACGTGTATATTTTCCATCACCATAAATTGGCAAAGGTTGATTATTTATAATATTATGAATACATAACGGAATCAATTTTTCAGGAAAATGATTCGGACCATAATTGTTAGAACAGTTCGTCATCACCACAGGCAAACCATAGGTATCTGCATATGCTCTCACAAAATGATCAGATGATGCTTTTGATGCCGAATAAGGCGAATGTGGATCGTAAGCAGTTTCTTCTGTAAAAAAACCCTCAGCTCCTAAAGCTCCAAAAACCTCATCTGTCGAAACATGATGAAATCTTTTTCCTTCGTAATTAGATTGCCAAATATGTTTTGCAGCGTTTAATAAATTAACTGTTCCAATCACATTGGTCATTACAAAATCTAACGGATTGGTAATCGAGCGATCTACATGAGATTCGGCAGCAAGATGAATAACACCATCTGGTTGGTGTTTCTCAAATAAATCCAAAATTTGTTTAGCATCTGTAATATCAGCTTTCTCGAAATGATAATTTGGCTGATTCTCTATATCTTTTAGATTTTCTAGATTTCCCGCATAAGTTAATGCATCTAGATTAACGATTTTATAATCTGAATATTTTTGTACAAATTCTCGTACGACATGCGAACCGATAAAACCAGCTCCACCTGTAATCAAAATTGTTTTCATAGTTTGGGTTAGTACACGTAATTAGATTGGTTGAAAAATAATTACGCATACAAAATTATGTTTTTTATTTAATTTAATCGACAATATTACCAATCAAAACGAATGATATTAACAAAAATAAGGTTTTAAAACGAATAAGTTTCACTCTTACAGCACAAAATCAAAAACTTTAAAAAGATTTTTATATTTATTAACTTTCTATTGATTTAGATTAATATCAATAATAGAATTTTTAATAAAAGAAAATAGATTGTACCTAAAATCAAAGCTAATCCATAATTTTAACTACATTTATCACCTCAAAAAACAAAAATAAACATGTCTGTTACAAAAGAAATAAAGCGTATTACTACAGAAACTCTTCGATTAATGAAAGAGAAAGGTGATAAAATCTCTATGCTAACTGCTTACGATTTCACCATTGCAACTTTGGTTGACGCAGGTGGAACTGAGGTGATTTTGGTTGGCGATTCTGCCTCGAATGTGATGGCAGGACACGAAACAACTTTACCAATCACACTGGATCAAATGATTTACCATGCGCAATGTGTGGTGCGTGGTGCAAAACGTGCTTTGGTTGTAGTCGATTTACCTTTCGGGACTTATCAATCTGATCCTCAAAAAGCATTAGAATCTGCCGTAAGAGTGATGAAAGAATCTGGTGCACATGCAATTAAAATAGAAGGTGGAAAAGAAATTGAGGAATCTGTTCGCAGATTAGTAAATGCTGGAATTCCCGTAATGGGACATTTAGGGTTAACACCTCAATCGATCTATCAATTTGGCTCTTATAAAGTTCGTGCAAAAGAAGAAGCTGAAGCTCAGAAATTATTAGATGACGCAAAATTATTAGAGGAATTAGGTTGCTTTTCTGTCGTGATGGAAAAAATCCCAGCCGAATTAGCTGCAAAAGTAACTGCTGTTGTAAATATACCGACAATTGGTATTGGTGCAGGTTCTGGTTGCGATGGACAAGTTTTGGTTGTACATGATATGTTAGGATTAAACAACGAATTCAAACCAAAATTCGTTCGTAAATACCTGAACTTAGAAGATCAAATCGTAGAAGCTATCGGCAAATATGTAGAAGATGTAAAATCTGCAGATTTCCCAAATTCTAATGAACAATATTAATATTTAGTACAAAAATTTGAATTTTAAGTATTGATTAAATTCTTGCTTAAAATTCATTTTTTTTGTTAACAAGAATTCTTATGAATCCAGATATTCTTTTCGAAGACAATCATTTACTTATCATCAATAAAAAATCTGGTGAATTGGCTCAAGGCGATGAAACGGGTGATATTCCTTTGGTTGATAGCCTTAAAGAGTTTATAAAAAAACGCGATCAAAAACCAGGAAATGTTTTTCTTGGATTGGTTCATCGTTTAGATCGTCCAACTTCTGGTATTTTATTGTTTGCAAAAACTTCTAAAGCTTTAACACGTATGAACGAAGCTTTTCAGAAAAGAACAATTGATAAAATTTACCGAGCAATTGTTCAAGGAGAACCTCCAAAAGAAAGTGATCGTTTGGTAAATTATTTACGCAAAAATCCAAAAAACAATAAAACAACAGTTTTCAATAAGCCAACAGAAAATGCAAAAGAAGCCATTTTAGAATACCGTTGGGCTGGTAGTTTAGATAAATATAATTTATTAGAAATCAAATTATTTACGGGACGTTCGCATCAAATCCGAGCGCAATTAAGCGCCATTAATTGTCCTATAAAAGGCGATTTAAAATATGGTGCAAAACGTTCTAATCCAGATGGAAGTATTTCTTTACACGCTTATAAATTAACGTTTACGCATCCTGTTTCTAAAGAAGAAATTACAATTATTGCGCCTCCACCAAAAGATCCAATCTGGAATGCAACTTTAGCTTTTGAATAATTCGTAAATTTGCTCCGAATTTCATCGTATGAATCAAGTCTTATTTTTCATAGTCAAATCATTTTCTAGATTACCTTTTTCGGTACTTTATCTTTTTTCTGATTTTATTTATTTTGCACTTAATTATTTAATTGGTTATAGACGAAAAGTAATTTATAACAATCTAAAAAATTCATTTCCAGAGAAATCAGATCAAGAAATCAGAAAAATTCAGAAACAATTTTATAAAAACTTTGCAGATTATTTGGTAGAAACACTTAAAACATTCACCATCAGTAAAGAAGAATTGAACAAAAGACACGTGCATTCTAATTTAGAAATTTTACAAAAAATAAAATCGGAGAAAAAGAATCTTTTTTTAATGACAGGTCATGTCTTTAATTGGGAATGGTATGTTGGCACAGGAATAGTCATGCCTACAGAAAATAATATTGCGGTTTACCATAAACTAAGAAATGATTTTTGGGATAAGGAAATGTCTAATCTTCGAGGTCGATTTGGAACAATTACGCTCGAGATGAGAAAAGTGATTCGTCACATGTTACAAACACCAAATGATGGCAATACAGCTTATTTGTTGATAGCTGACCAAAGTCCAAAAGCACATGAAATTCATTTTTCTTTAGATTTCCTACATCAATCGACGCCTGTTTTTACTGGTTTTGATAAATTATTGACGAAAAAAGATTTTGGAGTTGTATTCGGAAAAACGAAAAAAATTAAACGCGGATTTTATCAAACAGAGTTTATAGAAATCACACCTGATAATGGCAAATTCGAAGAAAATGAAGCGGTAAAAAAATTCTATTCCCTACTAGAAGAAACCATTAAAGAAGATCCAAGTAATTGGTTATGGAGTCATAAACGCTGGAAACACGCAAACAATTAAATCATGGATAAGTTAGCAATTTGTATTCTGAATTGGAATGGAAAAAATTTATTAGAAGAATTTCTACCTTCGGTTGTTAATTACTCTAAAAATTATCCTATTTACATTATTGATAATTTATCTACTGATGATTATTTGACTTTTTTACAAGAAAAATATCCAGAAATTACGGTCATACAAAACGATGGTAATTATGGTTTTGCTAAAGGATATAACATTGGTCTGGAATCTATAAAAGCAGAATATTATTGTTTATTAAATTCGGATGTTGAAGTCAGTGAAAATTGGTTAAAACCAATTCTACAACTGTTCGAAACTGATGAAAAAATTGCCGCAATCCAACCAAAAATCTTATCGTATCGAGATAAAAATAAATTTGAGTATGCTGGTGCTGCTGGTGGATTTATAGATAATCTAGGTTATCCTTTTTGTCGTGGTCGAATATTTTTTGATTGTGAAGAAGATCAAAATCAGTACAATCAAAACAGTGAAATTTTTTGGGCTTCTGGCGCTTGTCTTTTTATCAAATCAGAAGATTATTGGCAAGCAAATGGATTTGATGAAGATTTTGAGGCACACATGGAAGAAATTGATTTGTGTTGGCGATTAAAAAATTCTGGTAAAAAAATCATTTATTGTTCAGAATCGACTGTTTATCATTTGGGCGCTGCAACCCTAAAAAAAGATTCTTACAAGAAAATGTATCTGAATTATAGAAATAGCCTTTCTACAAATCTTAAAAATTTGCCTAAAAGGAAACTTTTCCCCGTCATTTTTACGCGTTTATCTTTGGACGGAATTGCTGCAATTGCGTTTTTACCAACGAAAGGTTTTAAACATCTAAGAGCTGTTTTTTGGTCTCACATGCATTTTTACAGAGATTTTAATAAGATGTATAAAAAACGAGGTAATCATCAAACCGAAAATTATTATCAAACCAAATTTTTAGTTATCAAATATTTTTTACTTGGTAAAAAACGATTCAAAGATTTATGATTTGATAGTTTAATAAAAAAACTCAAGCAAATTAATAAACTAATTCACCTGAGTTAATTCTACTAAGAAACGTATTTTAAATTATCCTTCGTAAACCAAACCTTCGTAACAAGCGTTATAAATTGCTTTTAGTTCTTCTAATTCTGGTTTTCTAGGATTGAAACCTGTACAAGGATCAGCCAAAGCATTTGCTGTGATGTAATCGATGTTTTTATCCCAATCCTCTTTCGAAATTCCGAATTCTTTAATTGATGAAATATTTTTTACATCTGCACGCAATTTCTCAATTGCTTGAGCCAATTCTTCTGCCGTTTCTTTTCCAATAATTTTAGCTAAATCTGGAAAACGATTAGAAACCTTTGCATTGAAACGAATGACATTTGGCAAGAAAATCGCATTTGATGCGCCATGCGGAATACCATACAAAGCACCTACTTGGTGAGATAATGAATGTACAATTCCTAACCAAGCATTATTAAATGCTAAACCAGCCATAAAAGAAGCATCGTGCATATTTTGACGTGCTTTGATGTTTGAAGGATTTTCTACAGCTTCTTGTAAATTATCAAAAACAATTTCTAAACCTCCTTTTGCTAAAACATCTGCATAGTTATCTTCTATATTAGAAACATAAGCCTCAACACAATGTGTTAACGCATCTAAACCAGTATTTGCTGTAATATTTGCTGGCATAGAAGCACAAATCTCACCATCTACAATGGCAATATCTGGCGTTAATTCATAAGAAACGATTGGATATTTTACACCTTTTTCTCTATCAGTAATCACAGCTAAACCTGTTGTTTCTGTACCTGTACCACTTGTAGAAGGAATCGCAATGAATTTTGCTTTTGTTCTTAAAGTAGGAACCGTAAAAGGTTTTGTTAAAGCATCAAAATCAGCATCTGGATATTCATAAAAAACCCACATCATTTTTGCGGCATCAATTGCAGAACAACCACCTAAACCAACAATCCAATCTGGTTGAAACGCTCTCATTGCTTCTGCTCCTTTAAAACTTGTTGCCGAAGATGGATCTTCTTCTACTCCATCAAAAACCTGAGTTTCGATTCCGGCTTCTTGTAAATAAGCAATTGCTTTGTCTAGAGTTCCACTATTTCTCATAGATTTTCCTCCGGTAACTAATATTGCTTTTTTACCTTGAATGTTTTTAAGTTCACTCAAACTTCCTGGCCCATGAAAAACTTCACCAGCTATAAATAATTTGCTCATAAGACATTTTTATGAGGCAAAATTAGTTCTGAGAAAATCTAATTTGTTATACAAACAAGCCTATATCGTATACTTTTGCGACAATTGTTGCTGAAGTTGTGTTGGAGTTAAATCTAGCTTGGCTTTAACGAATTTATTGAGCGCTGCTGGCGAATTAAAACCTAAATCGAACGCAATCTCTTTATGTGTAATATCAGAAAACATCAACTGTCTTTTAATTTCAGTTAAAATTCGATTATGAATTGCATGAATCGCCGTTTCGCCACAATGTTTTTTTATAACGGTATTTAATTTTTTAGGAGTAACAGCTAACTTTTCTGCATAATAATTCACCGTTCTTTCTTCTTTATAATATTGATTCAATAATTTTTTGAACTGAACATATAAAGGTTGATCAACAGAATGTTGACCTAAAATCGGGTGTTGACCGTGAATGGATTCTATTAAAGAAAGTAAAAAAGTTTTGATATAAAACCTTGCTTGCTCTTTTTTGATTTGACTTGGATTTTGATAAATATCCTGAACCAAATCTATTGTATGCAAACTTTCTGTGAATTCTTTATTAGCTAAAACTGTACAATTTAATTGATTAGATAAATTAACATTGTAAGAACTCAATTCATTTTTTAAAATATCAGAGCAAAATAAAACTTCGTCAAACAATATAATTTTACCCGAAATATCTTCAGAAAAATTTTGAACAGAGTGAACTTGTCCAGGAAAAACAACAGAAATCTTTCCTACTTTTAGCTTGTGGACTTTTTCTTCTATTAACAAATCCAACTGTCCAGCTTCTACAATCAGAATAAAAAAATGATTTTTCTGATGAGGAGTTTGATAAGCGAAAAGATGTTCATCAATTAAATCAAAAACACGAAAAGATAAAAATTTATCATCTTTCTTTTGTACAAATTGTTCTATTTTCAACTGCTTCATTTCCTCCATAAATTGCCATCATTTTAGTTTGCAAAGTTAATTTTTCTATCAAAAAAAATCACAAAAAAAGACGAATTTGAATTCGTCTTTCTATTTTAATTCTTTACTAATTTCTTACCAATTGGTTTCTTTTTCTTCTTTTTAGGGCGTTTATTCCACCAAACAATTGCACCTGTAATTGGCAAGGAAGCACAAATAAAAGATACTATAAATGCTAATATTTTGGTAGGATAACCCAAAACTCCACCTGTATGTAAATCATAATTCATACTCACCAAATCGTCACCAAACCCTTGATTTTCATTGCTTTTCACATTCGCTAATTCACCGGTATTTTGATCAAAATAATACCATTTAAAAATCCCAGTTTTTCCTTTATCTAAACGAACCTGAATATCTTTTTGCTCATCTGGATCTCTTAATCGAACAGACATCATATCTGCATTAGGATTTTCTTTCATTGCAAATAACAAAGATTCGTTTAGTAACTGATTCGGATTTAATTTGACCGATTTTTTTTGTGCAATAAGTTCTGATGATTTTTCTACATCACTCATCTGATTAAAAAATTCAGCTGTTGATTTTTTAAGTCCAAGAAAAGCAAAAATCAAACCTGTAAAGGCAATAATCAAAGCAAAAATAAATGTTTGAAAACCTAAAACGTTGTGTAAATCATAAACTAAACGTTTCCATCGAACACTAAAATCTACCCAAACTGCCTTTTTTACCATTTTTCTTTTCCATTTTTTTGGCCACCAAAGAATCAATCCACTAATCGTCAATACCATAAAAATAATCGTAGAAATTGCTACAATCATTTTACCTAGAGATTTTCCTAAAAGTAAAGTTTGATGCAATTGTAAAACCACATGAAAAAATTCGGTTTTGGTATTCTCTACAAATTGCACTTTCCCGTTATATGGATCTACAAAAACACGCTTGTAATAAACCATATAATTAGAATAAAGAATTTTGTCTTTATCTGTTTTATTTGCCCTAAAAACCCAAGTTCTATCCTTAGCCAAATACAAATCTACTCGGGTAACTTTTTCTTGTTTCGGTAAAGCAGCATTGGCAATTTCTATCAGTTCTGATAAAGGCTTTGCTTGTGTATTTGATGATTTCTCTTGTATCATGTATCTTTCAGGATAAATTATTGTTTTAATATCATCAAAAAAAACATAAATACATCCTGTTACACTTACCACAAAAATAATGAGACCAACCACAAGTCCTAACCATTTATGCAACCAAAGGACAGACTTTTTGAACATCTAAATTAGAATTTATAATTAATTGTAAACGTACCAGTCGATCCAACTCCTCTTACATAATTTGCTGCATTAGAACTGTATTGACTAGCTACTGTGTAATAAGTTTTATTGAAAATATTGTCTAATCCGATACTCATTCCCCAATTTTTATTGAGTTGATAATTCCCTGAGAAATTAAACAAATTAATCGATTTTACTGGTGCTTCGTTTGCTGCATACACTCCATTTGTATTTACATCAAAACGGTCACGATCGCCTGTCATTAACCAATTAAGCACAAAATTAAACTTCTCAGTTGGTGAGAAACGAATATAAGCAGTTGCTTTAGCTGGCGCAATTCTAGTTCCGTTCAAATATTTTTTGCTTCCATCTTCTTTTTCTGCTTTTCCTTCTACATAAGCAAAAGTTCCACCTGCTTTCCACATTGGTGAAATATTCGCATCAAGAGTCAACTCGAAACCATAAGTTCTTTCTGGTGCACGCTCTGGTCTAATCAATCCATTTTCACCTTCAATTAAATTCACACCATCATCAGAAGTACTGATAAAGTAAGCAGCTGTAAAATTGAACATTTTGTATCGAGAAGAAAATCCAAATTCGTAGTTATTGGTTAAAATTGGTTTTGTATTGACATTTGTCAAAGTACTTTCTTCTGCAGAACGCACCAATCTTCCTAATTCGTTGATAGAAAAACCTTGTGTAAAACTAACAAACGGATTGAATAAATCGAATTTTATGTAACGTAATCCTGCATTAAAAGTAGTTCCTTTGTAAGGAAATTTAGCTCCTTGTACATCAATCACACCTTCGCCATTTGGTCCTTCTGCCAGAGTCTGAAAATCTTTCACTTTTACACGTGCATTTTCATATCGAACACCACCTTTAAAAATCAAATCATCAAACAAATCTAATTTTAATTGTGCATAAGGTGCAAAACTGGTCATGTTCATTTTTGGTACATAAACACGTCCATCTGTTAAATCCTGAAAAGTAATGTCATTTAATAAATCTAATCCGTAAGTAACTTCACCTGGAATTTCACCTACTTTAAAAGGTGTATTAAAATTTAATCTTAAACCTTTTTTGTCTGAATTTATTTGTGTTTGACCTGGACCATACCAAGATGGTGTCGATTGCACATAACGATTCATTGACTGAAATGAATTAATATAAAACGAAGCATCGAACTGCGTTTTCCCAAACAATTCATTATTCACATAGCGAATAATTAAATTATGATTATAAGGCGTACCTGTATGTTTACCAGGGTCTTCTCCTTTTACGCCTATTGTTGGCGAAACGCCAAAAACACCATTTTTACTGATGTATTTTGTATGTTGCGTACTTGTATAAAAATTATACATCAAACTAATCGATGATAAATCATTGATTTCGTATTGAAATTTTGCATAAACATTATTCTGATAAGAATTTGATGTTCCATCTGTTTGACCAAGAACCAACCCATCTCCATCTCTTTGTAAACCAGTGTAATCGATTGATCCTCCAACCATATAAGAAAACTTATTAAGGTTACCCGAAAGAAATTGAGAAACACGATAACCAAAAGTTTCTTTTGTATAATGTGGATTCGCAGTTAATCCGACAGAAGTTTGCCCTGCAATTTTATTTTTATTAAAATTCTTCTTTGTGATGTAATTGATGATTCCACCACCAGAACCATTTCCGTAGATAGAGGTTGCGCCTTTTATCACTTCGATTCTTTCAATCACACTCGGATCGATCGTTCTAATATCTCTTGCACCATTCATTAAAGGCGTTGATTGCGGAATTCCATCAATCAAAACCAAAACAGTTCTACCACGTAAAGTTTGTCCAGAATTATTAGATTTGTTATTACTTACATTTAATCCCGGAACTAAATTCCCTATAATTTGAGAAATATCAGTCGTGAATTCCATCTGCTCTTGTATCTCCTTTTGGGTGATAATCGTTACAGACGAGGGAATTTGATTAATATTTTCTGATTTTCTACCTGCAGTTACCACTACTTCATTCATCGAAACAACCTCATCAGGTTCATCTAACTGAATAGAATCTGATTCTTGTGCAAATGCAGTAGAACCAAAAAGTAAGAATAAAAATAAGGAAGGTTTAGTTGGTACTTTAAAAAAAGATCTTCTCATTGTTTATTTATTCTAAATAAATGCAAAAGTAAAAGAATAAAAATTCCGCAATTCATTTATTTTCTTAATTTTTTATGTGAACTAAAAATTTCATGATTTTTTATTCTACATTTGTAGTAACATAAAATTCAACACATGAAAAATATTGCTTTATTAATGATTTTATTATTGACAAATCTCGCTTTCGCTCAACAAAAATTAGAAGTCTCTTACAACTCTTACATTGATATGAAAGACGAATCTGAGTTTAACATTGTAGTCGATGGTGGAAACAAAGAAGAAATTAGAAAATCTATTTTAGAAAACATGAAAGTTCCTAAACCATATACACTAACTATTTTTGGGAATGATTCTTATTACAAAATGATTGAAAAAGTTGATAATGAACAAAAAACTGGGATTATTTTGAAAGTATCATTTGGTGGAACAGGAACTTATTATAATATGACAGATAATTATTATTTAGAGCAAGCAAACTTAGCAAACAAAGAAATTACCATAAAAGATCAATCAAAAACAGATTGGAAATTGACGCGAGAAACCAAAAAAATCTTAGGTTATAACGTCAAAAAAGCAACAAGAATAAATGATAATGGAAAAGAAATTGTTGCTTGGTACACAACTGATCTTAATTATAAAACTGGTCCAGAAAAATATGTTGGTTTACCAGGATTAATTTTAGAAGTAGAAGAACCTTATGGCAAATCGCCAGATAATAAAAGATACATTAGCGTAACAGATGTTAAAATTTTAGAAGACACAAAACCATTACCAAAACCATCCGAGAAAAAGACCATATCTCTAAAAGAATTTGAGAAAAAATCAAAAGAAGAATTCGAAAAAATGAAAGAAATGATGAGCCAAGGAGTTGAGAAAAATGATTAAAAAATATTGTAAAATAGTTTTACATTTATCTTAAATATAAAACTTATGAAAGCATTAATCATTGTAGATTTACAAAACGATTTTACACCAGGCGGAAGTTTAGCTGTGGCTGACGGAGATAGCATTATCAAAAGAATTAACGAACTACAGAATAAATTTGACCTAGTTGTGGCAACACAAGATTGGCATCCAGCAAATCATAAAAGTTTTGCTTCTCAACATCCAGATCAAAAAGTATTTGATGTGATTGATTGGAAAGGTAAAAATCAAACTTTATGGCCAGATCATTGTGTACAAGAAACCAAAGGTGCCGAATTACATAAAGATTTGGATCAGAAAAAAATTCGAGCAATTTTCAGAAAAGGCTTAAATCCTAATATTGATTCTTACAGTGCTTTTTTTGATAATCATCATTCACAAAATACAGGTTTACACGGTTATCTAAAAGATTTGAAGGTGACAGAAGTTTTTGTTTGTGGCTTGGCAGCAGATTTCTGTGTTTATTTCACAGCAATGGATGCACTAGAATTAGGTTATAAAACACATATTCTCGAAAGAGCAACAAAAGCCATTAATCAAGATGATTTTGATAATAAAATCAAAGTTTTTATAGAAAAAGGTGGAAATTTAACGTCTTTTATTGAACATCCTTTGTAACAAATCAACAACAACATCTACTAATTAAACAAAAACGTTATGAAAAATTTATTCTTATCTCTATTTTTCACAGTCTCACTTGTTTACACTGCGAAATCTCAGAATTCTGAAAGCATTGAAGCTAATTATGTTATGAAATTGGATTTGAATGTGGAAGAAACATTAAAAAATGTTCCTGCAGCTTATAAAAACGAAGCTAGAAAAAATTTAGAAACAGCTAATAAAGAAGGTATTTATGTTGATTATACTTTAAAATCTAACGGAAAGAACTCAGTATTCAAATTAGTTGAAAAAATCAGTAATGACAATACAATGGCTGGTCAAGTGGTAAAAATGATGACCATGATGGACAAAGAACCAATGTATAAAATATTAGATACTGGTGATTATACAAAGTTATATGATGTTTTTGGAAGAAAATATCAGATCAAAGATAAACTAACTGATTTCCAATGGAAAATCACTCGTGAGAAAAGTAAAATCGCTGGCTATGATGTAACAAAAGCAACTGGAGTTATGTTAGATTCTATTCCTGTAACCGCTTGGTTTGCTCCTAAATTAAACTTTAAAGATGGTCCTGATCGCTTTTGGGGATTACCAGGTCTTATTGTAAAAGTAGAAGGTCATAATGAAAAAGCAAACTTTACAATGGAATTGAAGGATGTAAAAATCAGCAATGACGAAATCAAAATTAATGTTCCTACAGAGAAAAAAACTTATACCATGAAAGAATATGAGGCTGAAATGGCTGCATGGGAAAAGCAAATGAGAGAACAAATGGATCAAGGTGTTGATACCAAATAAAAAAACAATTAGTTTATAATACATGAGAACAAAACTTTTACTAATCTTATTCATCTTATTACAACAAACCATTTTCGCACAAGAGTGTACCTTAAAAGGAATTCTTCAAGACGAGAACGGTTTACCAATAAACGATGCTTCTATTTCTTTGTTTAACGATAAAAACGAAGGTGTTGGTTTCACTTATTCTGATATAGATGGTGCTTTTACAATTAAAGCTCCATGTAATGCAAATTATGAGGTAGAAATAGAACACGTACAATTCGAAATGCAAGTAGAAAAAGTGGATCTGTCTAAAAATGAAACTTTAAAATTAAAGTTAAAAAGAGGAACAGCCATTAATCTAGAAGAAGCAATTGTAAAAGCAAAACAAGCCATAAAAGTAAAAGGTGATACCATAGAATACGATGCAGATTCTTTTAAAATTGGAAATGAAGAAGTTTTAGAAGATATCTTAAAAAAACTGCCTGGTATTGTGGTTGAGAACGGTAAAGTTTTTCATAATGGAAAAGAAATTAGAAATATTACAGTTGGAGGACGCGAAGTTTTAGGAGGAAATACCAAATTATTAAATAAAAACTTACCCTCTGATGCTGTCGATAAAATTCAGTTAAACAAAAAATTCAAATCAAATCCATTTGCTTCTTCCTTACAAGAAGACGAAGAATTCTCTTTGAATATTGAATTGAAAGAAGATAAAAAGAATTTAGCTTTTGGAAATATGACCGTCGGTGGAAACGCAGATGATCACGCAGATGTACAATCCAAAACGTTTTATTTTAGTCAGAAAACAGATGCCACTTTAATTGGAGATTTCAATACATACGGAAAACAAGTTTTCGATCAAGAAGATTACATGAGTTTCTTTGGTGTTTATTCTGATTTCAATGCAGAAGGAAGTATTTACTCGCTTAGAACTGCTAATAATGCATTCAGCTTTTTAACTTCGCAAGAAGAAGCAAAAGAGATGAACACTTTTACAGGCGCAACTCATTTTGGATATGAACCAAACAAAAATTTAACGATTAGTGGTTTTGGATTAGTTACGACGAATAATATCAGATACAATCAAACAACAGAACGTTTCAATAATGAATTATTAGACAATCGTTACGATCGAGATGAAGAACGAAACAAGCAAAATGTTTTATCTGCAATGGGACGTTTACGTTTGGATTATTTACCTGGTGAAAAATCTCAATTAAAATACCGATTGAACATTAATTATACCGAAAGTGATTTAGAACAACATGTGAATTCTCATCAAAATGATGTTTTTACAGCCAATCGAGATGTGAACAATCAAAGACAAAACAACAGTATTTCTCAGAACTTGAGTTTCATTAAAAAAGTTGGTCGCGATCACAATATTGGTTTCTATTTACGTCATCAATACCAAGAAGAAAAACCAGATTTATGGATTAGTTCTTCTGATAATTTCTTATCGAATATTTATGGTGATAATTTAAATGATATCAGAAATCAAAACAAAACACGTGTCAATACCATTCAACTTTATGCAGTTTACAATCATTTATTGACGAATTCTGCGAATTTAAAATTGAAAGGTGGAACAAATTTCAGTAATCAAAACATGAGAATCAATACGTTTGGGAACGGACAAATCATCGCAAACGATTCGATTAATGGAAGTACTGATTTTGATTTTCAACAATATTATTTGGATGCAACCTTGACTAAAAAAATAGGAAAATTTAAAATGGATGTTGGTGCCGGAATTCATCATTTATATCAAAACATGGATTTCTTGAATGCGCGTAACGAGAGGAAAGAAACCAAATTATTTCCTCATGCAAGTTTCGAATTCAATGTTTCTAATGCACAAAGAATTTTCCTTAATTATTCTCAAAATTACAGTTATCCATCGATTAATGATTTAAATCCGATGTTCAGAATGAATAATTTCTTCTCTGTTTTTACCGGAAATCAACTGTTAGAAGCAAGCAAAACGCATACAATGAATTTGGGTTATTATTATTTCAATTCATTTTCATTTTTCAGTTTGTATGCAAATCTAGGTTATACTTTGAGAGAAAATTCTATTCAGACAGTGACAAGTATAAAAACATTTGTCAATAATTCTGATCCACAGAAAAGTCAATTCAATCAGTTCAATACGCTTTTCAATAGTACAGAAAATGAACAAACTTGGACAGGAAATTTCAATATGAGCAAGCGATTTTCTAAAATCTATACAGCAAAAGTGAACGGAAATGTTTCTTTTATGGATTATTACACATTCATCAATCAAGAAAATGTGCATACCAAAAACATTTCACAATTTTATACTTTAGACAATGTATTTACGATTAAGAAAAAAGTGGAAATTTCTGCTGGAGTAAAATTAATGATGAACGATTACGAAGCATTAAACAAACAACAATTTAAAACTTGGCAACCAAATGTAAGTTTTGCTTGGAGTTTAATGGATAAATGGTTATTACAATCAGATTTTAATTACAGATTTCAATACCAAAACAACGAAAATATTAACGAAGCTAAAGAATTAAATGCTTCTGTGAGATACAATATTGCAAAGAAAACCACTTTAACTTTAATTGGCGGAAACTTATTAGGAAACAATATAATTGTCAATAACTCTTTTACAGATAACTACACGCAAGTGAGTCGTAAAGAAGTTCTGGGAAGATATTTCTTAGTAAATGTACGTTATAAGTTTTAGTGATCTCCTCAATTTTTAAAACTAAAAATCCTTAGAAAATTCTAAGGATTTTTTTTGTATTTTATATTCTAAATTATTTATTTTTTTAAAAATTCTAAACTTAATTGCATCGCTTGTAAAAAGTGTTTTGGCATCTGATTCTCAGACCAAGGATGTTGCGAACCAAAAGCATGATTTGCTCCTTCTATAATTTTTAAATCAACAGAAAAATTCCAAGATTTGATATTAAACGCTTCGCTTACATTAACCGTTTCATCTTGATCGCCATGAATATTAAGATAAGGTTTACTCAATTTTTTTATATTTTTCTCTATACTTAATCGATTTTCATTTTCTACAAAGTTTTCATAAAACTGATAATACAAAGGCATCATTTGTTTGGTTCTTGTATTCTCAAAATAATGCACACCTTCTTTCTTCCATAAATCCAATGCTTCTTTTGGATATTTGAATCGGTTAAGATCACAAACAGCACCCAAACTGATGAACTTTTTTACACGATCATCTTCCAAACCTTTTAGAATAGTAATTCCGCCACCACGAGAATGTCCAATCAAGAAAATAGAATCAAGATCAATTTCTTCTAACGGAATCAATTCGCCAGCAATTGTTTTGGTTATAATAATATCTAAATCGTCTAATTCTGTTGTGTAATTATTCTGACCAAAAGCATCTAAATCGACAAATTCTAACGGATTTTCTACACTTGTACCATCATAAGAAAAATTATACTTTATGAATGCAAAATCATTTTCTGCCCAAAATTTTGCCATCAAATCAAAACAGCCATGATCTTTAAAACCTTTGAAACCATGAGAAAAAATCAGAACTGGTTTTTTAGTTTTAGTTTCTTTGTAAAAAACATCATAAAGTGATTGTCTTTCTCGGCTTCCTTGGTAAACATTATTTTTTTCTATCTTCATTTTCATACATTTTTCTTGTAATAAAATCTTTCTCTAAACTCCATGCTCTTGCTGGTGAAAACTCTCTACCGTAATAGATAATTTGTATATGAAGTTTGTTCCATAACTCTTTCGGGAAAATCTTTTTAGCATCTCTTTCTGTTTCTTCTACATTTTTACCTTTGGTTAATTTCCATAATTTCATCAATCGATGAATGTGCGTATCTACCGGAAAAGCTGGTTCACCATACCATTGTGACATCACCACAGAAGCCGTTTTATGACCAACACCTGGCAATTCTTCTAATTCTTCGAAAGTTGCCGGAACTTCACCATCGTATTTCTCAACCAAAATTTCTGATAAACGTTTGATGTTTTTAGCTTTTGTATTTGACAAACCAATTTGTCTGATGTAATGTTTAATTTCATCCACTTCTAAATTCATCATTGCTTTTGCATTTGCCGCTTTAGCAAATAATTCTGGCGTTACTTCGTTTACTTTTTTATCGGTAGTTTGTGCAGAAAGCAAAACCGCAATTAATAAAGTAAATGCATCTTGATGATCTAATGGAATTGGTGGTTCTGGATATAATTTTTCTAATTCTTGTATTAAAAATTCTATGCGTTCTTTTTTTAACATTTATGTCGGATTCAATTCTATTCAAAAATAAGCATTCCATTTAGAGGAAAAACTTTGATGAGTCAAATAATCCGATTTTCTTTGTAACAAATCATAAAAATCAATACTTACTCATTAAGAATCAAATCAAGAATTGATTTAAAAAATTTGAAAGATTTCACGTGAAAACGAAAGAACAAGATTTTCTATTATTAATTAACCAACATAAAGGAATTTTACACAAAGTTTCTCGTATGTATATGGATAATGAAGAAGATAGAAATGATTTGATACAAGAAATTGTTTTACAATTATGGAAATCTTATGAAAAATTCGAAGGAAAAAGTCAGTTTTCTACTTGGATGTATCGTGTTTCTTTAAACATTGCCTTAACTTATTTTAAGAAAGAAAAAAAGAACACAGAAAGGCATACACTTTTAGATAATTTTGACAAAATAGAAGAAGATCATTCGAACGAAAAAGAACAACAATTAACACTTTTCTATCAAGCTGTTCATGAACTTAACAAAGTAGAAAAAGCTTTAATTTTCTTGTTTTTAGAAGGATTATCTCACAGAGAAATTGCGCAAAATTTAGGAATTTCTGAAGTCAATGCGCGCGTAAAACTTAACCGAACGAAAGAAAAATTACAAAACCTCATAAAATCATACGGCTATGAATTTTGATGAATTACAAAAACAATGGGATTCGCAAGAAGTACCAAACGAAATACCAACAATAGATTTACATACCAAATCGAACGTCAATTCTATTTTGCATATTCTGAGAAGAAATATTCTTTTAGAATTTGTGATGTGGTTAGTTGGTTTAGCATTAATTATCTACTTCACCAACACCTCTTATTTTAACTTTTCTGGAAGTTTCAAAATTCTCTTTTACTTTTTTATTTTACAACTGATTATTTCAGGATTTCTTTATTACAAAAGATTTTACTATTTCTATCGATCAACACAAAAACAAGAATTATTAAGTTCTAGAGAAAATTTATTGACGCTATATTACGATCTAAAATTCGCTATCGAAACCTACAAATCGACTTCGTATCTCATTACGCCTTCTTTGGTTCTGATTTACCTTTTTATGTTTACGCACGAAGAATTCCCAAATTGGTTAGAATCTTTGTACGATCATGGTTTATTTGCCGCACAAAATTCTGATAAAACAATGACCATCTTTATCATTGTTTTAGGAACAATTAGTTTGATGATTATCATGATTGAAATGATGGCATATTTTACATATAGCAAATACCTTAAAAAAATTAAAAAAGTTTTGGATGACTTGGATCAATTATAGAAAAAGAATCAGACTGACTGCCATAATTAACATTCCGGCCATAATTCCCCAAAGTGTCAAACGTTGATTTCCATATTCGTTTGCAGTCGGAATCAGTTCACTAAAAGAAATATAAACCATAATACCGGCAACGCTAGAAAAAATCAAACCAAAGAAATGATCTGACATCAAATTTTTAAATATAAAATAACCAACCAAAGCGCCAATTGGTTCTGCCAAACCCGATAAAAAAGAATAAGTAAAAGCTTTTTTTCTACTTTTGGTTGCGTAATAGATTGGTATTGCAACAGCCACACCTTCTGGTATATTATGAATCGCAATAGCAACTGTAATTCCAACTCCGTAAGCAGGATCTGCCAAAGCACCCATGAAAGTTGCTAAACCTTCGGGAAAATTATGTAAGCCCAAAGCCAATGCCGCAAGTAACCCCATTCGCATCAATTTCTGATTACTTGGTGAATTTTCATCTTCTGTATGAATATGATTTTCTGGTAGAAATTTATCTAAAAATGAGATAAATAAAATTCCAGCAAAAAAACCAACAACCGCATATAATGCCGCCGTTTTGGGATCGTAAATAGATTCTAAAGCATGCCGAGCTTTTCCTAAAATTTCTACAAAAGAAACATAAATCATAACTCCGGCAGAAAAAGCCAAAGCAAAACATAAAACCTTTGGGTTGAATTTTTTGTAAACAACACTTAGTAAACTACCAACCCCAGTACAAAGACCAGCAATAAGAGTCAAACTAAAAGCGAAGATTACATTTTGATCCATAAAAGTCAGTGAAAAATTAGGTTATTTTTGGTTTAAAAGTTTTTATATTTTGATGCAATTTATGAAATTATTTTATAATCTAATTAAAAAGTTAGCTTAATCTAACTTTTGATAAAATTTATTTTCTTTATCTAAAAAGTTTTGTAAGTGAAGAAATAATTTTTCGGTTGGTAATCCCATCACATTAAAATAATTGCCATCAATTTTCTCGATACCAATTAAACCAATCCATTCTTGAATTCCGTAAGCACCGGCTTTATCATAAGGTTGAAAATGACGAATGTAATAATCTATTTCTTGAGCTGACAATTCTTTAAAAACAACTTTTGTTTCGTCAGAAAAAGTTAATTCTTGATGAACGCTACGTAAGGTTACCGAACTATAAACCGAATGACTTTTTGCTGAAAGTAATTCTAACATTTCTTTCGCTTCTTTATAATCTATCGGTTTTTCTAAAGATTGATTTTCTACCCAAACAGTTGTATCAGAAGTTATAAGAATTTCTTTTTCTTTCATATCTAAATAAGCATGTGATTTTTTTGACGCTAAAAATTCGGTAATTTTTTCGGCTTTATAAATTTCACGATCAAAAGTTTCATCAATATCTAACGAAATCGAAGTAAACTCCAATCCCATCATTTTCAATAATTCTTTTCTTCTTGGTGATTGTGAACCTAATATAAATTTAAAATCGGCTAAATTAGCTAGAAGCAAGTTGTTCATTATTTTGATACCATTTGTTTTGAACTTTCAGAATTTGCTCAAGTAAATCTCTTACACAACCTTTTCCTCCGTTCTCTGGTGAAATATATTCTGCAATTTTTCTAACATCCATACATGCATCATTTGGACAAGTAGATAAACCAACTTTTTGCATTACTGCTATGTCAGGATAATCGTCGCCCATGTACGCAATTTCTTCTGGATTAAGTTGATAACTATGAATTAAATCTTGAAAAGCATCTTCTTTATCTCTTGCATTGATATAAATATCGGTTAGACCTAAATATTTTAAACGATCTACAACAGCTTGATCTCTACCACCTGTAATTACAGCGATTTTAATTCCTTGTCTGATTGCTAATTGCATCGCGTAACCATCTCTACAATTCATCGTTCTCACCATTTCACCAGTTGGCAAAAGAATCAATGAATTATCGGTTAACACACCATCAACATCTAAAATAACTGTTTTTATTTGATTTAATTTTTCCTTATAACTAATCATTATCGTATGTACGTTTTATCGATTTTGTTAATACACTATATATTTCTAATAATCTAGAATCGCTTTGTAAAATATCTAAATGTCGATTGATAATTACCTCATCACCACGTCTAGCTGGACCAGTTTGTGCTTCAAATGGATCTAAATCTTCTATTTTTGCACATGTTTCTTCGATCAAAGGTCGTAAAACATCAAACGGAACATCGTTCTTTTTACAAATTTCTCCTGCGATATAATAAAGATGATTGACAAAATTATTCGCCCAAACACCACACATTTGGATTTGCATTCTTTTCTCGAAAGGTAAAACATGAACTTCGTTCGAAATTTTTTCACAAACTTTTACCAAAGCTTGTTCATCTTCTTTATTTTCTGCTTCTACAAAAAACGGAATTTCGTCATAACGCAATTTTCTGTCTTTAGAAAAAGATTGCAGTGGATACAAAACTCCTTTTCTATAATCACCTTTAAGAACACTCATCGGACTAGAACCAGAAGTATGCACCACCAAAACATCATCGAAAGGAATATAATGTGAAAATTCTTCTATCCCAGAATCTGCCGCAGCAATAATATATAAATCTGCTTTCACCAATTCAGAAATACGGTTTGTATAAGAAACACGGTTAGCCTCACCAATTTCTTTTGCATTTTCTAACGAACGATTAAAAACTTGTCGAACATTAAAAGTATTTTCTATTAAAGCTCTTGTTAAATGAAAGGCAACATTACCTGCACCTAGTACTACAATTGATTTCAAGATTTCAGATTTTATCTAACAAAAATACTAAACTTGAACGAATTACAGCTTGCTAGAAAAAAAATCATTTTTTTTTAACTTCTTTTGTAACATTTCAAAACATTGTGCGTCTAATAAGGAAAATTAGGTTCTAATGTAGAAACCTATTATGCATTACAAGGTATTATAAAAAACATATAACATATGAAACTCAAAAAATTATCGCTCGTTGTTTTATTCTCCATGCTATCTTTTTATAGTTATGCACAAGAAACAGAAGGGACAATTACAGGTCATATTCAAAACGAGCAAAATGAAAATTTGACTTTGGTAAATGTTGCAATCTTTCATCCGACTACTAACGAATTTGTAGCTGAAGCTGATTCTGATGAAAATGGAAATTTTGTGGTAGAAAACGTTGCAGATGGTGAATACAAAGTAAAAATTGTAGAGTTTGGATACAATCCTGTAGAAAAAAATGTATCGGTAAAAGATGGTAAACTCGATTTAGGAATTTTAGTATTAACTCCTCAAAAAGAATCTACAATCGAGCTTAAAGGAGCTTTTGTTCGCGCACAAGTTTCGCAATATCGTAATGAAATTGATAAACGCGTTGTAGAAGTTGGTAACGATTTAGTTTCTTCTGGTCTTGATGCTGCTGCAGTTCTAAATAATATTCCTTCTGTAAACGTAGATCAACAAACAGGAAATATTTCTTTGAGAGGAAGTGAAAATGTTAAGATTTATGTTGATGGTAAACCAAGTTCTTTATCAGCATCAGAATTATTGAAACAAATGCCCTCTAGTCAGATTCAAAGAATCGAGATTATTACTAATCCATCTGCAAAATACGAGGCCGACGGAAACTCTGGTATCATCAACATTATTACTGTAAAAGGAACTAAAAAAGGTTACAACATTGCATTAAACACAGGTGTAGAACAAGGTAAAAATACGCGTCATAATAATAGTCTTAATGCAAATTTAAACGTTGGTAGTTTCAACTTCTTTGGAAGTTTTGGTTACAACAAACGTCCGTCTTGGAACAAAGGTTTCATGAGAAACGAAACTTCTAACATCGATCAAGATTTTTATATTAATAATGATGCAGACAATATCAATTATAAGTTAGGTTTTGACTGGTTTATTAACGATAAAACTGCTTTAACAATTTACACCAATCAATACGACAACGATTGGAAAGGTGCTTTTGATTATGATATTAGAGATAATGGTAATTTTCATAACACTTCAGATATCAGATCAAAATACAAGGCAGGTGATTATAGTTTGAACTTTAAACGTGATTTTGAAAAAGAAGATCACAACATAGTGTTAGACGCATTTTATTCTAAAGGTGATGAGAACGATAATCGTCACATGATAGATGTTTATCCAACAGTTGGTGATTATATAGAAAAACGTTACGATGAGAACACAAATCTACGCATCAATTTAGATTATACTAATCAAATTGTTGATGGTGGAAAAATAGAAGCTGGTTTACAATTTCGTCAAGAGAAAAAAAATAATTTCTTAAATTCTACGCAAGAAGTAACCAATTCAGATAATTTAACATATAATCCGAATGCTGATTTCGACTTCACTCGAAACTTCTATTCAGCCTATGTTAACTACAAACAAAAGTTCAACAAATTTGGTATGCAACTTGGTTTACGTGCAGAACAAACAGAAGATGATGCAAATTATACAGTTGCTCCAAATACAATTGGTGATTACAAAAAAGACTATTTAGATTTCTTCCCTTCTGCATTTTTGACCTATGATGTTACAGAAAAAGGGCAAATCTCTGCAAATTATAGTAGAAGAATTACGCGTCCTGGAATTTATCAATTAACACCTGTTTCTCAATGGTCTTCTGCTTTGATGACAGAAGTTGGTAATCCAGATTTACAACCTCAATATACCAATGGTTTTGAGTTAGGATTTTTACAACAAGTAAAAAAAGGAACAATCTCTTTGAATGCTTTTTATAGAGATATCAAAGACAACATCATTTTCTTTTTAGAAAAAGGTGATAACCCACAATTTCCGAATCAAATTGTACAAAAATCAGAAAATTATAACAATACTGACGAATTTGGTTTCGAGGGAAGTTTGAATTATCGTTGGACGAAATGGTTCTCAACTTATTTAGCAGCAGATTGGACATCGATCAAATTCTTTTATCAACCAGATGTAAACAGTCCGATGGAAGAATTAAAAACACAACGCTTAAGTGGTAGAATGAGCAACAACTTTACATTGAGTAAAAGTTTAAGTTTACAACATTTCGCTTTTTATCAAGGTGCATTTGAAATATATCAAGGTAAAATGAAAGAAATGTGGAGAACAGATTTAGGTCTTCGTTATACATTTATGGACGGAAAAGCAAGTTTAAATTTCAGAGTAAACGATTTATTCAATACCATGAGAGCTAAATTCGATATGGAGCGACCATATGTTGGAGACGGAAACTTCCGTTGGGAATCTAGAACAGCTTTTGTAGGATTCACATACAACTTCGGAGGAAAAGTAAGATCTAGAAAAGAAGCACAACAAAACGAAACAGAAACTGGTGGTGGAGTTTCGTTACAATAATCCTCATTAAATAATTTGTTAATTACGTGTAAAAAATGCTCGCTTCGCGAGCATTTTTTTTATTATTACTAGAATAAATCCGTACTTTTGCAGTCCAAATTATCTAATTGAAATACAATTAAAAAATGGCAAATAACATTACTTTCACAATGATTAAGCCTGATGCTGTTGCAAAAGGTCATATTGGTGATATTTTAAAAGACATTACAACTGCAGGTTTCAAAATCAAAGCAGTAAAAATGACGCAATTAGCAAAACAAGATGCTGAGGCATTTTATGCTGTTCATAAAGAAAGACCTTTCTTTGGAGAATTAGTAACATTTATGACTTCTGGTCCTATCGTTGCTGCAGTTTTAGAAAAAGACAACGCAGTAGAAGACTTCCGTACGTTGATTGGTGCTACAAATCCTAAAGAAGCTGCAGAAGGTACAATTCGTAACAAATATGCAGAATCGATTGATGCTAACGCTGTTCATGGTTCTGATAGTGACGAAAATGCTGCTATTGAAGCTGCTTTTCATTTTGCAGGAAAAGAAATTTTCTAAAAAAACAATCCTTCATACAAAATCCCTTTTTACGTTAAAAAAGGGATTTTTTCGTTTACAATCCTTATATTTATCCCCAACCAAAGAAATTTCGTTATGAAAAAATTTATTGGATCATTTGTCCTTATTGCTAACATTTTATTTTTCTCATGTGATCAAAAAGAAAAAGCTGTTACAGATGAAAACACCACAGAAAATATCGATTCTTTAACTGTTGATTCTACAGAAATGGAAAATCCTGTAAAGCAAACGGATAAATTTGAGGGTAAATTAGGCGATGAAAAAAGTCCAATTACTTATACCATCACTTTAAATCCAGATGAAACCTATATTTATCAAACAAAAGATGATAAAACAGGTGAAATTTTGATGACAACTGGTGTTTATAATTTACATGACGACGGTGTAACTTTATTACTAGATAATATTGCTAACGGTCCAAATGCCTTTCGTATTGATGGTGAAAAATTAATAGAAGTTGATAAAAACGGAACACCAAAAACAACAAACGGAGAAGTTAATTATATCTTGATCAAAAAATAATTATATGATTAATATTGCTGTTGCCATTTCTAGCAATCATGCGATTGGGAAAGACAATCAATTACTTTGGCATTTACCAAACGATTTGAAACATTTTAAAGAAGTTACTTCTGGGCATCCGATAATCATGGGACGCAAAACTTTCGAATCAATTGGTCGTGCGCTTCCTAATAGAACAAACATCATTATTACAAGAGATAGAAATTATCAGTCAGATAAAATAGAAATTGTACACTCTTTAAATGAAGCCATAGAATTGGCAAAAAAAATAGATTCTGAAATCTTTGTGATTGGTGGAGGAGAAATTTTTAGAGAAGCAATGGAAATTACAGATAAAATCTATTTAACAATTGTTCATCATGAGTTTGAAGGTGATACTTTTTTCCCAGAAATTGACGAGGACATTTGGGAAGAAATTCATAGAGAACATCATTTAAAAGATGCTAAAAATAATTATAGTTACGATTTTGTAGATTACATTAGAAAAGAATCTTAAACTGGTGGACTTAATAATGTAAAAGGATAAAACGGTAAATTCCTAAGCACACCATACATCACAACTACTACAAATAACGTCCAAACGAATTTATTGTTATAAAACAATTTGATTCTTATTTTTTTATCAAACACAAAATTGTAAATAGATAAAAAAGTGATATAAAGTATAAAAGGAAAACAAATAACTAATAACGGATTATACTGTAAAGCTTCTAAAATATCTAGATGCAACAAATAATGAATTGCGCGTTGAGAACCACAACCAGGACAATTTATACCAAATAAAAAATTAGATGGACATCGTAAAAAAACAGTTCCTCTAACTGCTGGGTTATAAGAATAGAAATAATAGACAAAAGCTCCACCCAAAAGTAAGATGAAGCTTGATTTTATTAAAATTTTGGATTGATTTGATTTAGTAACCTCCTGCTGCTGCACTTCCTACCCCAATAACTACAAAAAACAAAAAATACAATACCCAAACTGCTAATGCCGCAAACGCTGACCATTTTGCAAATTTCATTGCATCTTCAGATGCTTGTCTTGCTGCTTCATGCTGACCTTGAGCCCATAAAGTATTTACACTTGTTGCCTTGATAATTGATACAATTCCTAAAGGAAGACAACATAAAACAGTTGATAAAATCGCCCAAACTAAATTATTTTCTGGTGGAACACCTTGTGGCTGATTTTGAAAATTATTTACATCTTGATCCATAAATAGATATTTTTAATAGGTTAATAATTATTTAATTAAAAATAATAAAAAAAAGCAAGAAACTATTTTCTTGCTTTAAAATTTTCTAACTATAATTAGTGATTAACATTTTGCAGCTCTTCTGGCTTATGTTTATGCTTAAAGATAATGGCAAATAAAATGGTCACTACTAATGCATAAGAAGCAAAAATTAACCAAGAAGTTCGCCAACCTTCTAGTTGCAATGTAAGGTCTTCTGTATGCGTAAACACAAAATGATTTACGATATATTGCGCTCCTAACATCCCAAGTGTTGCTCCAAAACCATTGGTCATCATCATAAAAACACCTTGAGCAGAAGATCTAATTTTTTCATCTGTTTCGTTATCGACATACAGTGAACCCGAAACATTAAAAAAGTCAAATGCAATTCCGTAAACGATCATCGATAAAACAAACATCCAAACACCTGAACCTGGATCTCCAAATCCAAACAATCCGAAACGTAAAACCCATCCGACCATCGCCATCAACATCACGATTTTAATTCCGAATTTTCTCAAGAAAAATGGAATTAAAAGAATACATAAAGTTTCTGATACTTGAGATAAAGAAATCAATGCATTTGCATTATTAGAACCCCAAGAATTAGCATATTCTGGTATATTTTTAAACGTAGTTATAAATGGATTTGCGTAACCGTTTGTAATCTGTAAAGAAACACCTAACAACATTGAAAAGACGAAGAAAACTGCCATTTTCTTATCTTTAAACAAAGCAAAAGCTTTTAATCCTAAAGCATCTGATAAGGTTTGTTTTTCTGCAGTTTTACTGATAGGACAATTCGGTAAAGTGAAACTATAAAAAAACAAGATAATTCCTAAAACTCCCGAAACATAGAACTGATGGTAACTTGATTGAAAACTCAAAAAACCTGAATCATTACTAAAATGAAATCCTAAATTACCATTATGGAAACCAAAGAAATTAACGAATAACATAGCACAAATAAAACCTACCGTTCCTAATGTTCTGATTGGAGGGAATGCTTTAATTGTGTTTAGATTATTTTGTTTTAAAACGGTATAAGCTGTAGAATTGGACAAAGCTATTGTTGGCATAAAGAAAGCAACACTTAAGGAATACAACGTAAAAATAGTTGTAAAATCTACGTCTTGCCCAGCTGTGAAACCGTAATATCCTGTTGCAATAATAAAAATACCTGCCAGTAAATGATTAATACCTAATAATCGTTGAACAGGAATCCAACGATCTGCCACAATACCCATAATTGCTGGCATAAATATAGATACGATACCCTGCATTGCATAGAAAAGTCCGATTTTTGGACCTAAATTAACAGAGCTTAAATAATTTCCCATAGATGTTAAGTATGCTCCCCATACCGCAAACTCTAGGAAATTCATGATTGTTAGTCTTAGTTTAATAGACATATAATATATTGAATAAGATTTTTTAGTTTGTACGCTTATCTAGTTCATCACGTAAGCGAGCTGCCAATTCGTAATCTTCCTCCATCACAGCCTTTTTCATTTCTTCTTCTAGTTCTTCTACCGTCCAATCTGCGTAATCCAAAACAGAAGACATTGCTTTTACTTCTTCTTCTATTTGTTGCATTGCTTGGCTGATGTTTTCTTCTTCTTCTCGAATTATATCCAAATGAATTCCTGCTTTCTCTACAACTTCTTCGAAAGCAAATATTGGTGCAGAAAAACGAATTGCTAATGCTATAGCATCTGAAGTTCTTGAATCTATTTCTGCTATTTGACCAGTTTCATCTATAAAAACAATATTAGAATAGAAAACACCATCTTCTAATTTATAGATATAAACCGATTTCACTTTAAAATTAAATTGTTCTCCGAGAGATAAAAAAAGATCATGTGTTAATGGTCTTGGCGGATTAATATCTTTTTCTAATGCTAAAGCAATAGATTGCGCCTCGAAACTACCAATAATAATAGGTAACTTTCTTCCTCCTATTTCTTCTTCTAAAATCAAGGCATAAGCACCAGTCTGTGTTTGACTGTATGATATTCCTTTTATTACAAGTTTAACTAAATTATCCATTGGGTGGTAAATCTAACAAAATCTAATGAATTTATAAAAATAAAAAAATCCGAATTGTAAAAGATACAATCCGGATTTAATAATTTATGTTTAAGTTAAGCTAGTCCTTTTAACTTTTTAATCTCAGCTGTTAATTTAGGAACTACTTCAAAAGCATCACCAACAATACCATAATCTGCTGCCTTAAAGAAAGGAGCTTCTGGATCATTGTTAATTACAACTATTGTTTTAGAACCATTTACACCAGCTAAATGTTGAATAGCACCAGAGATACCAACTGCGATGTATAAATTTGGCGCAATTGCTTTACCTGTTTGTCCAACGTGTTCTGCGTGTGGTCTCCAACCAATATCAGCCACTGGTTTAGAAGAAGCTGTTGCAGCACCTAAAACATCTGCTAATTCTTCTATCATTCCCCAGTTTTCTGGACCTTTTAATCCACGACCTGCAGAAACAACAATTTCAGCCTCTTTAAGATCTAATTTACCTGATGAAGCCTGCTCAACAGATTCAACTTTCACTTTCACATCTGCGTCTGATACAGAAACTGAAGCAGATTCTTCTGATCCACTTACTGCGTTGTTTTTCACACCATAAGCATTTTGTAAAACGGTTACTACTTTTGCTCCTTCTACTGCTACAGTTTCTATTCCTTTACCAGAGAAAGCTTTTCTTTCTACTGTAAATGGTGAAACTGATGAAGGTGCTTTTTCTACGTTTGTAACTAAAGAAGCATTTAATTTTAATGCTAATAATGGAGCTACAGAAGAAGAATCATTTGTTGATGGTAAGATTACCGTATCAGCACCACTTACTAATTCACTGATTGCTTTTGCATAAGCCGAAGCATCAAAATTATTAAGTGTAGCATTATCAACTTTCACAACTTTAGTTGCACCTTGTTGATATAAAACATCTGAAGAATCAGTTACATTAAATGCTAATGCAGTTACTGTATCGCCAGCTAAATCTGCTACAGATTTAGCATACGAAACTGCTTCTAAAGCCGCTTTTTTATATTGTCCGTTATGAGATTCTGCGAATACAAATATTGCCATTTTCTTAAATTTTAGTGATGAATAAATTAGATAGCTTTAGCTTCTTCGTGTAACAATCTTACCAATTCCGCAACGTTATCTTTATCTACTAAAGTTACATTACCACGAGAAGCTGGTTTTTCATAACCAACAACAGCTATTTTAGTTTCTGTTTGCTCTGCAGCTACAACAGTAATTTGTTTTGTACGAGCTTGCATAATTCCACGCATGTTTGGAATACGTAAAGCAGTCTCATCTACTAAACCTTTTTGCCCTGCAATTACTGCTGGTAAATTAACAGAAGCTTTTTCTTTACCTCCATCAATCTCTCTTACAACTTTTGCAACAGAACCGTCAACATCTAAACCAATGCATCCATTTACAAATCCATAATCTAATAAACCTGCTACTAAACCTGGAACTGCGCCACCATTATAATCTATTGATTCTTTACCTGTTAAAACAATGTCGTATCCACCATCTTTTGCAACTTTCGCGATTTGAGAAGCTACAAAGAAATCATCTCTTGCATCTGCATCTACACGGATACCATCATTCGCACCGATTGCTAAAGCTTTACGCATTACTGGTTCTACATTTGCATCACCTACTGTTAAAATAGTTACAGTAGCACCTTGTTTTTCTTGTAATTCTACAGCACGAGTCAAACTAAACTCATCATGTGGATTGATTACGAATTGAACTCCGTTTTTATCAAATTCTTTCCCATCTGCTGTGAAGTTGATTTTTGCAGTAGTATCTGGTACACTACTTATACAAACTAATATCTTCATTTTTATGATTTTGTGTGTTAAAATTATTTTCGTTTTGCTAAATTACAAAAAACATTTTACTATGCAAGCATAATAAATTAATTCTTTGTTAAACTTCGCTCTTCTTTCTTTAATTGCTTATTATACACATTATTAGACACCACAATACTTAATTCATATAAACTCCATAATGGAATTGTTGCAACCATCATACTCAAAACATCGTTAGGAGTAAGTGCCGCAGCTAATATCAACACAACAACAAATGCATGCTTACGATAAGTCTTTAAAAAGATTGGTGTCAAAAGACCAATAGAAGTGAAAAAGTACACAAAAACTGGTAATAAAAATATGACCCCCATAGAAAGCAATGTCTGTACAAACAAGCCAATATATTTAGGCAAAGTCCAAGTATTCCCTACCTTAAACGGATCATACGTAAATAAGAATTGTGTAGACAAAGGCAACAACATATAGTAACTAAACAACACACCTGTAAGAAAGAAAAAAGTAATCGCCAAAACAGTTCCGGTCGCATTTTTACGTTCAGCTGGATTTAATCCTGGTTTGATGAATTTCCAAATTTCCCAAATTACGTATGGAATTGCGACAATTAAACCACAAACCAAAATTGCCATGATTTGAGACGAAATTTGTCCCGAAGGATCAAGATTTGTTAGATCTTTAGAAATATCAAAACTTTCTGTATACAAATCTCCAATTCCTGATAAATTACCTAAAAAATTAAAAAATTTAAATGTTGCAAAATCAGATTTTAATGGAGCCATAATGATATGATCTACAATAAAATCCCAAAAACACGCCACTACAATCGACGCAATTATAATCGCTATTAACGATCTCACAATATTTCCTCTCAGCTCGCCAATATGTGCTAAAAAAGACATATCAGCTGCTCTATTTTGTTTCTTTGCCATTATTCTATACCTTCTGCTAAAATTGAATGAATATCTAAAATTCCGCAATAACAATCTTCATCGTCTACCACAACCAATTGACCTATACTATTTTCTCTAATAATATCTAACGCTGAAGCTGCCAACTCAGATTTTTTGATTCTTTTCGGATTTAAGGATGCAATATCTTTTGCAAGTAACCCCTCGAACTCATTAAAATTTAATAACATTCTTCGTAAATCCCCATCAGTAATTACACCTAAAACTTTACTCACCTCATCGGTAACAACTGTTACACCTAACTTTCCAGATGTCATCGAATTGATCACATCTCTCATCGTAGAATCTAATTTTACTTGTGGTTTTTTAGAAGAATCAACAATATCTTCTACTTTCCACAACAATCTTTTACCCAAAGAACCGCCAGGATGATATTTCGCAAAATCACTTTTCTTGAAATCCCTCAACTCCATTAAAGCAATCGCCAAAGCATCTCCCATAACCAATTGAGCAGTCGTACTTGTAGTTGGTGCCAAATTATTTTTATCCACTTCTCTAGAAACAGTCACATCTAAAATATAAGTTGCAGCCTTTGCCAAAACCGATTCTGTGTTTCCAGTTATTGCAATTAATGTTTTTACTCTATTTTTAAGAATAGGCGCAATGTATTTTATTTCTGGTGTATTTCCACTATTCGATATACAAATACAAACATCTTCTGGTTGTAACAATCCCAAATCACCATGTATTGCCTCCGATGCATGTAAAAATTGTGTTGGAGTTCCTGTAGAATTCAGTGTTGCAACAATTTTATTGGCAACATGCGCACTTTTTCCTATTCCACAAATAACTAATTTTCCTGTTGTGTTAAAAATCGATTCTACTGCTAAAGAAAAAGTTGCATCAATTCTTTCTGCAACTCGTTGTAAATCTTGGGTTTCCTCAAAAAAAACTTCTTTAGCAATTAATGTTAAATTTTTATTTTTCAAAACTAAAATGTATTGTATTTTTTTAAATAATTCGTACCTTTAACCTCCTAATTTAGTTGATGTTAAAAGGATTTGGATTCTTATAAAATTCGACTCCAAATATAGGATATATTAAATAAAACTTTTACTGAATTCGATAAAATTGAATTGATTGAAATGATGGAGACTCCAACAAAAAATTTACCTACTTACCTAAAGAAATTTTTTGGTTATGACCAATTTAAAGGTAAACAAGAAGAAATAATCACCAGTTTACTAAATAATGAAGACGTTTTTGTATTGATGCCAACTGGTGGTGGAAAATCGCTCTGCTATCAATTACCAGCATTAATGTCTGAAGGTGTAGCAATTATCGTTTCGCCACTTATTGCACTTATGAAAAATCAGGTAGATGCCATAAGAGGTATTTCTGCAAATGAAATTGCTCATGTTCTTAATTCATCTCTGAATAAATCAGAAACAAAAACTGTGATGGATGACATAAGAAATGGGAAAACCAAAATGTTATATGTTGCACCAGAATCGTTAACAAAAGACGAATACATAGAATTTTTCAAATCAGTAAAAATATCTTTTTTCGCAATTGATGAAGCGCATTGTATATCAGAATGGGGACACGATTTCCGTCCAGAATACAGAAACTTAAAATCGATTATCAATAAAATTGGCGATGCTCCAATCATTGCTCTTACCGCAACCGCAACACCAAAAGTACAAGAAGATATTCAGAAAACCTTAGGCATGCAAAATGCACGTGTTTTCAAAGATTCTTTTAATCGAGCTAATTTATTTTACGAAGTTCGTCCTAAAGTAAATCAAGACAAAGAAATTGTAAAATACATAAAAAAACACTCCGATAAATCTGGCGTGATTTATTGTTTGAGTAGAAAGAAAGTTGAAGAATTAACTCAACTTTTACAAGTCAACGGAATTAAAGCGATTCCTTACCACGCGGGTCTTGACGCTAAAACTAGAAGCAAACATCAAGACATGTTTTTGATGGAAGACGTTGATGTTGTTGTTGCTACAATTGCTTTCGGAATGGGAATTGACAAACCTGATGTTCGTTTTGTTATCCATTACGATATTCCAAAATCCTTAGAAAGTTATTACCAAGAAACTGGACGCGCTGGTCGTGATGGTGGCGAAGGTGAATGTGTTGCTTTTTACGATTACAAAGACATCGAGAAACTAGAAAAATTCTTAGCAAGTAAACCTGTTGCAGAACGTGAAGTTGGCTTACAATTACTTAATGAAGTCGCTGCTTATGCAGAAACATCTATGTCTAGAAGGAAATTTTTGTTGCATTATTTTGGTGAAGAATTTGACGAAAAAAATGGTGCTGGAGCTAACATGGATGACAATATGCGCAATCCGAAAAAATTAGTAGAGGTTACTAATGAAGCGCAGAACGTTTTAAAAGTGGTTCAGAAAATGAATCAAAAATTAAAAATGTCAGATATTATTAATGTTTTGGTCGGAAAAGAAAGTTCGATTACAAAATCATTGAATTTACATAAAGATGAGTTTTTTGGAATCGGAAAAGAACAAGAGGATTATTTCTGGAAAACCATTATACGACAATTAATTGTCCATGATTTTTTAACGAAAGAAATCGAATCTTACGGCGTTATCAAATTATCTAACAAAGGAATTGATTTCATCAAAAATCCTTACAAATTTGAGATTGCTGAAGACGTTGATTATAAAAAATTATTAGATTCTGGATCAAAATCAGAAGAAACACAAAGTGCACCTGCTGCATTTGATGATGTTTTACTGAAACAATTAAAAGAACTTCGTAAGAAAATCGCAAAAAAACATCAGATTCCTCCTTTCGCAGTTTTCCAAGACAGCAGTTTAGACGACATGACCATGCAATACCCTACAAGCATTGCAGAATTAACCAATGTTTTTGGAGTTGGTGAAGGAAAGGCAAAAAAATTCGGTAAAGATTTCACAGATTTAATTGCTGCTTATGTAGAAGAAAATGACATTGTTCGTCCAGAAGATATGGTCATTAAACAAGTGGCTGATAAATCGAGTTACAAAGTTTACATTATACAATCTACCGATAGAAAATTAGATTTACCAGATGTAGCATCTACCAAAGGTTTATCGATGGATGATTTATTGTCTGAAATGGAAAGTATTGTTTATCAAGGAACAAAATTAAATATCAATTATTACATTGATGAAATTCTTGACGAAGACCAACAAGAAGAAATTTACGATTTCTTGATGGAAGCTGAAAATGATTCTATGACGACTTTACTGAAAGAGTTTAAAGACGATTACGAAGAAGAAGAATTACGACTAATGAGAATAAAATTCATTAGCGAAGTAGCAAATTAATATTTATAAAACCAATATAAATCCAAAGTTTGTAACTTTGGATTTACTTTTTAATGAGATATGAGCAACAAAGCAATTTTAATGATATTAGATGGATGGGGATTTTATCCTGATCCAAGTGTTTCTGCGATAGAAAAAGCAAACACACCAAATATGGATCGTTTATTAAAAGAATATCCAAACACAACTTTAGATACATTTGGTCTAGCTGTAGGTTTACCAGAAGGACAAATGGGAAATTCTGAAGTTGGACACATGAATCTTGGTGCTGGTCGTGTGGTTTTCCAAAATTTAGTGAGAATCAATATGGCGGTTGACAACAAAAGTTTTTTGAACGAAACTGAATTAAAGAACGCTTATCAATTCGCAAAAGAAAATAACAAAAAATTACACTTTATTGGATTAGTTTCTAATGGAGGAGTTCATTCGCACATCAATCATCTTAAAGGATTATTAGATGCTGCAAAAGATTTTGGTATTAAAGAAAATGTTTATGTTCATGCATTTACAGATGGTCGTGATTGCGATCCAACTTCTGGTAAAAATTTCATTGCAGAACTTAATCAACATATGAATGAATCTGTAGGTGAATTAGCTTCTATTACTGGTCGTTATTACGCAATGGATCGTGACAAACGTTGGGAAAGAGTAAAATTAGCTTACGATGCAATGGTAAATGCAGTAGGAGAAAAAACAACTGATCCTTTAGCTGCAATCCAAAAATCTTATGATGAAAACGTGACAGATGAATTCATCAAACCTATTATTATAACAGATTCAGAAAACAAACCAAAAGCGGTAATAGAAAATGGTGATGTCGTAATTAGTTTTAATTTTAGAACTGATCGTGGTCGTGAAATTACAGAAGTTTTGACGCAAGTAGATTATCCAGAATATCAAATGTCAAAACTAGATTTGTATTATGTAACCATGACAGAATACGACAATACATATAAAAATGTTCATGTAATTTTTGATGATGGTACAATACCAAATACCATTGGTGAAGTATTAGAAAAAAATCATAAAAAACAAATAAGAATTGCAGAAACAGAAAAGTACCCGCACGTTACTTTCTTCTTTTCTGGCGGTAAAGAAACAGAATTCGAAGGAGAATCTAGAATATTAAAACCTTCTCCAAGAGATGTTGCTACTTATGATCTAAAACCTCAAATGGCAGCTTATGATTTAACAGAAGCGATTGTACCAGAAATAGAAAACGAATCTGCAGATTTCATTTGTTTAAATTTTGCAAACACAGATATGGTAGGACATACAGGCGTTTTTGATGCTGCTGTAAAAGCTGCTGAAGTTGTTGATGAATGTGTAGGTAAGATTGTAAATGCTGCTTTAGAAAAAGATTATACTTTATTTATTTTGGCTGATCATGGAAATTCTGATTACATGAAAAACCCAGATGGTTCACCAAACACACAACATTCAACAAACCCAGTACCTCTAATCGTAGTTAATAAAGATAAAAAATGGCAAGTAAAACATGGTAAATTAGGCGATGTTGCACCTTCTATTTTAACAACAATGGGTATAGAAATCCCTAAAGAAATGACTGGTAATATCATTGTAAATCAAGATTAACTTAATATATTTAAAACCAACACAACTAAACCTAATAATATTAAATTATGAATTCGAAGATTATAGCAGTTGATTTCGATGGAACTGTCGTAGACGACAAGTATCCTGCAATTGGTAAACCAAAACTATTTGCGTTCGAAACATTAAAAAAACTTCAAGCAGAAGGATATAGATTAGTACTTTGGACTTATCGTTATGGTGAAAAATTGCAAGAAGCAGTGGATTTTTGCAAAGAAAACGGATTAGAATTCTATGCCATCAATTCGAGTTTTGAAGGTGAAGAATTTGACATCCAAAATCAAAGTAGAAAAATTCACGCAGATTTATTTATAGACGACAGAAACCTTGGTGGTTTCCCTGGTTGGGGAGAAGTTTATCAAATCATCACAAAAAAAATAGAATTTAATCTACACACAGGTATAGAAAAACCTAAAAGAAAAAAAAGAGGATTTTTTAGATTATGATTATTTTAAAAACTCAAGAAGAGTTAGAATTAATGTACGAGAGTGCCCAATTAGTCTCTAAAACATTGGGAATGTTAGCAAAAGAAATAAAACCTGGTGTTACAACCAATCATCTAGATAAATTAGGTGGCGAATATATTCGCGATCATGGAGGATATCCAGCATTTTTAGGAATGTATGATTTTCCTAATAATTTATGTATTTCACCAAATGACCAAGTTGTTCACGGAATTCCAAATGATATACCTTTAGAAGATGGTGATATTGTTTCTGTTGATTGCGGTGTTTATATGAACGATTTTTATGGAGATCATGCCTATACATTTGCAGTAGGTAATATTGATGAAGAAACTAAAAAATTACTTCGTATCACCAAAGAATCTTTATTTAAAGGAATCGAACAAACTCGTAAAGGAAATCGAGTTGGTGATATCGGATTTGCCATTCAACAACATTGCGAAAAAGAAGGTTATGGTGTCGTAAAAGAATTGGTTGGACATGGCTTAGGTCGAGATATGCACGAAGATCCACAAGTTGCCAATTATGGTAGAAGAGGAACAGGTAAACGATTGGAAGATGGAATTGCTTTAGCAATCGAACCTATGATTAATATGGGAACCGAAAAAATAAAATTTCATAAAGATGGTTGGACTGTTACCACAAGAGATAATAAATATTCGGCACATTTCGAACATGATGTATGTATTGTGAATGGTGCACCAAAACTATTATCAACTTATCAGTTCATTTACGATGCTTTAGGAATCGTTTCTGATGAAGAAAAACCTTATCTTTTCAAACCATAATTCATTCTTGAATGAAAAAATTATTTAAAAGATTGATGAACATCATACCTCGACCAGTTTTAATCAAGTTGAGTTATGTTGTTCGTCCTATATTTGTCTGGTTTCTTAAAGGCAATCGCTATTACGATCCTATCGATGGTCAAGGTTATTACAAAATGTTACCTTATGGTTATGGTAAACAAAGAGAAAATGTTTTAGCTCCTGGCACATATTCATTAGAAAGACATCGTTTGATGTGGATTTACCTAAACCACGAAACCAATCTATTTACAGACAAATTAAAAGTTTTACACATTGCACCTGAACAAGCCTTTTATAAATTGTTTAGAAAGATGAGAAATTTAGATTACATCACTTCTGATATTGAATCTCCTTTAGCAGATGTTAAAGCTGATATTTGCGATTTACCTTTTGGTGATGACACATTTGATGTTATTTTTTGCAACCATGTTTTAGAACATATTGTTGATGATCATCAGGCGATGAGTGAACTATATCGAGTAATGAAACCTGGAGGTTGGGGAATATTTCAAGTCCCAATTAGTTACCAAAGACAAACGACTTATGAAGATGTAAATATTGTAACAAAAGAAGAAAGAAAAGAAAAGTTTGGACAATACGACCATGTCCGCATCTACGGATTAGATTATTATAAACGTTTAGAAGATGTTGGATTTGATGTAGATCGAGTAGATTATACTTCTAAAATGAAAACCGAAGATGTTAAACGTTACTGTTTAGAAAAAGGTGAAATTCTACCAGTTGTACACAAACCATTAGTAGGAAAATAAGAAGAAGAATAAAAAAAGGATTTCAATATTTTGAAATCCTTTTTTTGTACTCCCTAGGGGAATCGAACCCCTCTTTCTAGAATGAAAATCTAGTGTCCTAACCGATAGACGAAGGGAGCAACAATCCCTTTTAAATTGCTTTTGAGAAAAACGCCGATGTACAATTCAGTTGAATTATACAGCGACATTTTCATTCTCTAGAATAGATAAATTTCTATTCTTACAAACAAAACACAAAAAACAATTATTATAATTTCCTTAATAAAACCTTATTTTATAAGGAAAAAAAATCGCAACGTTTGCTGCGAAAAATTTGTACTCCCTAGGGGAATCGAACCCCTCTTTCTAGAATGAAAATCTAGTGTCCTAACCGATAGACGAAGGGAGCACTAACAATATTTTGAATTAACCTAAACCGTTAATATGTTTAGCTAATTTACTTTTTAAGTTAGAAGCTTTGTTCTTGTGAATGATATTGCGTTTTGCTAATTTATCAATCAAAGAAGAAACTTTTGGAAATGAAGTTTCTGCTACCGTTTTATCTTCTTCGCTTCTTAGATTTTTAATCGCAGTACGAGCAGATTTGTGGTAATATTTATTTCTATCGCGTCTTACCGCGTTTTGTCTAATTCTTTTTAAAGCTGACTTATGATTTGCCATAGTGAATAACTCTTAATTATCTTACTTTTTTTGGTTCGGCAAAGATAAACACATTTTATTTATCCAAGCAAATTTTTAATGCAAAAAATTTCACATTACTTACTTTAACATCATTTTCTTCTAAACAAAAGCAAATAGACGTCTCTGAAAGCGGATGCAAATATACATATAGATTAATAATACACAAACTTATTACTAATAAATAATGTTAAAGTTTTTAGTTAAAAAATGTTAAATAGGTTAAAGTAATGTCAAACACACTTTTAGATAATTATAAATATAAAGAGAAAACTATTTTTGTTCTGCAAATGAAAACAAGTCAAAAACTTAATTTCAATTTATGAAAGTAAAATTATTAGGAATAATTGCAGGAATCACAAGTCTTATACTTACATCTTGTAGCACCACAAATGCTGTTAGCAACTCTAACACATTACTTTCTAATAGAAGTTTTGCTCCAGAGTCAAAATTCTTCACTCCAGGCAGTAACAAATTAATCAACAAACGTGCCATAAATGTCTCACCAATAGAGATTAAGCCAGAAGCACAAAGTTTAGCTGTTTTAAATACAATAATAGATGAAACCAATACCGTTTTCTCTGATCTATTATTAAAAGAAGCTGAAACTTATTTAGGTACACCTTACAGATATGGCGGGACAACAAGAAGAGGAATAGATTGTTCAGCTTTTGTAAAAAATGTCTTCTCTAGTTTCAATAAAGATTTACCGAGAGTCTCTGCAGATCAGGCAAGAGAAGGTGAAAAAATAGCAACAGAAGATTTAAAAGAAGGAGATTTAGTATTCTTTGCAACAAAAGGTAGAGGTCGAGTAACACATGTAGGAATTGTACATGGACGCGATGAAAATGGAACTTTACAATTCATCCATTCTTCTACTTCACAAGGCGTAACCATAACTCCTATTACAGATAGTTATTGGGGAAAACGATATTTATACGGAAAAAGAGTATTATAATAGTTTAAATTCACAATATTTTGTAAAATACTTCTAGCGTTGTTAGAAGTATTTTTTTTATATTTAAGTCTTAACACACTTTAATATGAAACTATTTTACTCATTACCATTCTTATTTTCATTAGTTAATCTATTTGCTCAAAATGAAAACTTTCTAAAAGTTGAATACGAAGTTTATGATAAAATTTATCTAAAAGATAATAAAAGCGACTTAGCAAAAGAACTAGAAAAGAAAAGCAAAACAACACCATTAGTTATTATCAATTAATTTTAGACGAGAATGAATCTTATTTTAGTAAAGTAGAAAAAATAGATAATGCCCAAAACAAAGCCAATTTTAGTATTTCTACCATAGACAATAACATTTATATGAACACCAAAACAAATGAATATAAAAGAGGTGTAGATTATAACGGAACGAAATTATTGATTATTGATACATTGACTTCTTACAAATGGCAATTACATCGAGAAACAAAAAATGTTTTAGGACAAGAAGTAAAAAAAGCAACATTTGAAACTAAACAAGGTAAAATGACTGCTTGGTATGCACCTAAATTACCTTACAAAAATGGACCTATTTACTTTAATGGATTACCTGGTTTAATTCTTGAATTCGTTTATATTTCTGATAAAAGTGGAGAGAGCATGGAAAAATCATTTCGAGCGATTAGTATTAACAAAGCAGATAAAAAAGATAAAATAGAAATTCCGACCAAAGGTAAAATTCTAAATTCAGAAGGTTACTATAAAGCTATTGAAGAAATAAATCAAAAGATGTCGGAAATGTATTCTAATAAACTAGAAAAGAATTGATAAATCAATCCTTTTCTAGTTTATTTTTTCTTATTAATTAACATCAATACAAAAAGTCCGACAATTGGTATTGTCATAATTAATACATAAAATCGATGTATGGTAAACAAATCTGGAAAATAGATTAATGTTGCTAGCAAACCTATAACCGCACCTCCTAGATGTGCTGCATGCCCTATATTTCCTAAACCTTTTCGCATTCCGTAAACAGAATATCCCAAATAAATAAACGCAAAAACCCAAGCTGGCATAGGAATTACAAAAAAGATTCCTAACGTCATGGTTGGATAAACTAGAATTGAGGAAAATAAAATTCCTGACACACCACCAGAAGCTCCAACAGCTGAATAATAAGGTTCATCTTTATGGTAACTATAAGCTAACAAATTACCACAAACTACTGACAATAAATACAAAACAAGATAAAAAACACTTCCTTTTGTTAAATCTACCATGCTATAATCTCCCAAAACTATTAATGGACTACCAAAAAAAGCAATCACAATTTGAGAAAAAACATACAAAGTAAACATGTTAAAAAACAAATGAATGTAATCTACATGTAAAAAACCTGACGTCAATAAACGATAATATTCTTTGTTGTAACGAATTCGACCAACACTAAATTTATATTTCTCGAAAAAGGCTTGATCATTAAAACCTTTTAAACTTACTAAAACATTTGCTACAATGATAAGTATTGTAACGATTGATAATCCTGACATTTTCTACAATTTATTCTTCTTCGAAAAGCGATTGTTGTAAATCTTCATCCTCTTCCTCTTCTATTTCCTCCTCTGGTTCTTCGTACGGAATTGGCTCTAAAGATTTGATTTGTTTAATTTTATTCGATGTTAATTGATTTCCTTGCGCTTTAATTCCTTTGACAGATATAAATTCCTCCAAAGCAATTTCTTCCGCTTCTTTTTCTATTCCTTTCACTTTAGGAAAAATCAATTCTATCACGGGTTTATAATCGGTAGAAACAAGTTGTACAAAAGACTTTTCATCTTCTGGCGGAAAAAAACTTTGTGGATTTAATGTATCATCTAGTAAAAAACGTTTTCCAAAATAACGATCTTTTTCTGCATCATAATAAACACAACTCAATGGTTTATTTGGTTTCCATTTTTCAATCACTTCAAATTGATCATCAAAATGATTTCCTAAATCAAAACTCACCAATTTTGCTTCACCAGAAGTTTTATTAATTGTTAAAATTTTATCTTCACCTTTAAAATCTCCCAAGAAACGTCCGCGTTCATCAGCATTCAAACGTTTTACAATATCATCAAACCAAATTTTCCTTGGCGCTAAAGTAGAAACACCTTCTTGTTTTAACTCAACTTTTTTAATCGGATATTTGGTTACTAAATTTCCTTTAGATGCACGACCTTTTACAATAAGATCAGCAAAATCCAAATCAAATTTTAATTTCTTTAAACGTTGATGTGTTTTCAAAATCACACTCACAACTTCTGCTTCACCATTTGGATTTGCAGAGAAATACAAAACTTCTGAACCTTTGTTTCCGTTGGTTAAATCATATTCCTTGTCGCGAGTAATACCTGTAACAGCAAATCTTTTTTGATAAGCTGGTCCATTTTTTCCATCTCGGTAAATTAGATTATAAATGGTTCGTTTATCATTTTTACGCCAAACTGCAACATGTAAAATTCCTTTACCCACAAAGGTTTTGGCATCTACTTTTGTAATCAACATCGACCCATCATCTTTAAAAACAATGATGTCATCAATATCAGAACACTCGAACAAATATTCATCTTTTTTAAGAGAAGTTCCGATAAAACCTTCTACTCGATCAACATAAAAACGCGTATTAGCAACAGCAACTTTTGTCGCATCTATCGTATCAAAAGTTCTGATTTCTGTTTTACGCTCTTTTCCTTTACCGTATTTTTCTTTTAAAGTTTTGAAATACGCAATCGCATAATCGATTAGATTTTCTAAATGATATTTAACTTGGGCAATTTTTTCTTCTAATGAATCTAAAAATTGTTGTGCTTTATCTAAATCAAAACGAGAAATTCTTTTAATTCTAATTTCTGTCAGACGCACAATATCATCTTCTGTAACTTCTCTCAATAAATGTGTTGTAAAAGGTTTTAAACCTTCATCAATAGTAGAAATTACACCTTCCCAAGTTTCTTCCTCTTCTATTCTATGGTAAATTCTATTTTCTATAAAAATTCTTTCTAACGAAGAAAAATGCCATTGTTCTTGTAACTCATGAAGGTCAATTTCTAATTCACGCTTCAATAATTCTACAGTATTCTCTGTATTTCTTTTTAAAATTTCAGAAACTGTTAAAAACTCTGGTTTATTTTGATTGATAACACACGCATTTGGCGACAAAGAAATCTCACAATCTGTAAACGCAAAAAGCGCATCGATTGTTTTGTCTGGGCTAATTCCTGGTTGAAGATGAATTAAAATTTCTACATCTGCCGCTGTGTTATCTTCTATTTTTTTAATCTTGATTTTTCCTTTATCATTTGCCTTCAAAACAGAATCGATTAAGGATCCTGTGGTTGTACTAAAAGGAATCTCGCTAATTTTAAGTGTTGATTTATCTAACTGATTAATTTTCGCACGAATTCTAACTTTTCCACCACGTAAACCATCGTTATAATCTGCAACATCTATAAAACCACCCGTCTGAAAATCAGGAAACAACTCAAATCGTTTACCTTTTAAAAACGCAATCGAAGCATCAATTAATTCTACAAAATTGTGTGGTAAAATTTTAGTAGATAATCCTACCGCAATCCCTTCTACACCTTGCGCCAACAACAACGGAAACTTGATTGGCAAATCTACCGGCTCTCTATTTCTACCGTCATATGAAGGTTGCCATTCGGTAGTTTTAGGGTTGTAAACAACCTCTAAAGCAAATTTAGTCAAACGTGCTTCTATGTATCGAGCTGCAGCAGCACGATCTCCCGTTAAAATATTTCCCCAGTTACCTTGTGTATCTATTAAAATATCTTTCTGACCAATTTGTACCATGGCATCTGTTATTGATGCATCACCGTGTGGATGGTATTTCATGGTATTCCCAACAACATTTGCTACTTTGTTATAACGTCCATCTTCTAGCTCTCGCATCGAATGCAAAATTCTTCTTTGAACAGGTTTTAATCCGTCGAAAATGGAAGGAATTGCTCTTTCTAAAATTACATATGAAGCATAGTCTAAAAACCAATCTTCATACATTCCCGAAACTTTTTTGATGCTTTCGCCTTCTTGATGCGTCATTTTATACTATCAGTTTATTGGTAATATTATCTTGTAAATGTTGTTGTTCTAATTTATTGTTTTTGTTGGTTATTCTTTCTAAATCTTCTTTAATCTTATGTAAATGTTTTTTATTCATATAACTTAGATTAAATTTTAATTTGATGATTCCGCTTTTTGATTTTTTAGATTTGATAAATAAATGTAATTCTGTTCTAAAAAATCCATTAATAAATCGATAATCGATAATCTTAGAAATTGGAACATCTACACTTTTTTCAAATTTTGTTAAAAAACTAAGTGGTCCAAAATTTTTGGTTTTCAAATTAAATACTTCGCCTGCTGTATCGTATTCAAAATATTGATTTCCTCTGTAAAAATATAAAATCAATAATAATGTATAAGCAACAAATAAATAAATTGGATTTACGTGATTGGTCACTAACCGTACGGGTATCAACCAAACAAATACAAGAGTGATTAATAAAAGTAAAAAAGTAATATTAATCAACCTTATACTTTTTACAATTGTAAAATTATTAAGTTTCATTAATGAAATAGGTTATTTGTTAGGAAAGTTGTATTAATTCTGAATAATATCTGTGGTTAAATTATTAATAATAAATTCTTGTCTATTTGGGGTATTTTTACCCATATAAAATTCTAATAATGTTTCTATAGAAGTATCTTTACCAATCATAACAGGCTCTAATCGAATATCTTTACCAATGAAATGTTTAAACTCATCTGGCGAAATTTCCCCCAAACCTTTGAATCGGGTAATTTCTGGATTTTTACCCAAATCTTCTAACGCTTTCAAGCGTTCTTCTTCTGTATAGCAATATCTAGTTTCTTTTTTATTTCTCACACGAAAAAGTGGTGTTTGTAAAATATACAAATGTCCATCTCTTATCAATTCTGGAAAAAATTGTAAAAAGAATGTAATCATCAACAAGCGAATATGCATTCCATCAACATCGGCATCTGTAGAAATCACTACATTATTATAACGTAAATCTTCTAAAGATTCTTCTATATTTAGTGCTGCTTGTAAAAGATTAAACTCTTCGTTTTCGTAAACAATTTTCTTTGTCAAACCAAAAGAATTCAACGGTTTACCTCGCAAACTAAAAACTGCTTGCGTTTCTACATTTCTACTTTTGGTAATCGATCCACTTGCAGAATCACCCTCTGTAATAAAAAGTGTAGAATCTAAACGAAATTCATCTTTCGGGTTGTTATAATGTTGACGACAATCTCTAAGTTTTTTGTTATGTAAACTAACTTTTTTTGCTCGATCTCTTGCTAATTTTCGAATCCCAGAAAGTTCTTTACGCTCAGTTTCTGACTGTTTTATTTTACGCTCTATTCTTTGCGCAACTTCTGTATTTTTATGTAAATAATTATCTAGATTCGTCTTGATAAAATCATTTACAAATGTACGAACTGTTGGCAAATCTGGTCCCATTTCGGTAGAACCTAACTTGGTTTTGGTTTGCGACTCAAAAACAGGTTCGATTACCTTTATTGCAATTGCCGCTATAATTGATTTTCTAACATCTGTTGGGTCATAATTTTTATTATAAAACTCACGTAAAGTTTTTACAATAGCTTCTTTAAAAGCTGCTAAATGTGTTCCTCCTTGTGTTGTGTTCTGACCGTTAACAAAAGAATAATAGGTTTCTGAATAAGACTTTGAACTGTGTGTTAAAGCAATTTCTATATCTTCACCCTTAAGATGAATGATGTCGTAAATTGTTTCTTCCTCAATATTATCGTTCAATAAATCTTTTAATCCATTCTCCGAATAAAATTCTTCTCCGTTAAAAATAATACGTAAACCAGGATTCAGGTAAACGTAATTTTTCAACATTTTTTCTATGTATTCTTTTCTGAATTTGAAGTGTAAGAAAATAGAATTATCAGGAACAAACGTAATTTTTGTACCATGTCTTAATGTGGTATCCTTTTCATCTTCTTGCGATGTAATTTCACCTTTAGAAAACTCAGCAACTCTCGTTCTACCTTCTCGCACAGATTGCACTCTAAAATAAGTTGATAAAGCATTTACCGCTTTTGTACCAACACCATTTAGACCAACGGATTTTTTAAATGCTTGAGAATCGTATTTCCCCCCCGTATTCATTTTAGAAACGGCATCAACCATTTTCCCTAAAGGAATTCCACGTCCATAATCACGAACAGTCACCTCATCTTCTCTCAAATTAATTTCAACTGTTTTCCCAGAACCCATTACAAATTCGTCAATACAGTTATCAACAATCTCTTTTAGTAAGATATAAATTCCATCATCTTGCGAAGATCCATCACCCAACTTACCAATATACATCCCTGGACGCATACGAATATGTTCGCGCCAATCCAAGGTTTTTATATTGTCTTCCGTATAGTTTACAGTCGGATTTTTAATTTGGTTTTCGGATGTATTTTCTGACATTTTACAAAAATAAAAAATCTAATTTGAATTCATTTATTTTTAATGAACGAAAAATGCATTAAAAACATGATTTTAACATTCTTTTTTTGACGAACATTTTCACAATTCAATAGTTAATTAATTATAAATAGATTTTTATTAATCGACTCTTCAATAAAAAAAATCTAAGATTCTGTATATTTGATGAAATTTGTAAACCAATAATTCCTTAAAATATTTAATGGATTTTTTTACAAAATTTAGAAAAAAAACCACAAAAACAATTCGCAAAAAATGAAATTAGTTTCTAAACTTCCGAATGTAGGAACGACAATTTTCTCTACCATGTCGCAATTAGCAAACGAACATCAAGCAATTAACCTGGCTCAGGGTTTTCCTGATTTTGATACTGATGTCAAACTAAAAAGTTTAATTGGTTTTTATAGTTTAGAAAACTACAATCAGTACGCACCAATGCCTGGTATAGAAAAATTACGTAGAGAAATTGCTAAAAAACTAACAAAATCACATCAAAAATCAATCAATCATCAAACTGAAATTACTATAACCGCTGGTGCAACGCAGGCTATTTTCACTGTTATTGCTACGCTCATAAAAACGGACGATGAAGTGATTATTTTCGAGCCAGCTTATGATTGTTACCAACCAAGTATTGAACTTTTTGGTGGAAAAGTAATTCCAATTCAATTACATTTCCCAGACTATAAAATCGATTGGACAGAAGTTGAGCAAAAAGTAAACGAAAAAACGAAATTAATCATCCTTAATCAACCCAATAATCCATCAACAAAATTGTTAAAAAAGAAAGATTTAGATGAATTGGCAAAGATTATCAAACAAAAAGACATTTATGTTTTGAGTGATGAAGTCTATGAAAATATGGTTTACGATGAACAAGAATTCTTACCTATTTTCTCGCATGAAGATTTACAAAAAAGAACATTTACAGTTGCTTCTTTTGGTAAATTATTCCACATCACCGGCTGGAAAATTGGTTATTGTTACGCTTGCGAAGAGTTGATGAGTGAGTTTAGAAAAGTACATCAATACAATGTTTTCAGTGTGAATACACCAGCTCAAATGGCTTTAGCCGAGTTTATGGAAGATGAAAACAATTACATCGAATTGAACGATTTTTATCAGAAAAAACGTGATTATTTTATTCAAGGTTTAGCGACAACAAAATTTGAATTAACAACTTGTGAAGCAACTTATTTTCTAACATGCAGCTACAAAAATTATTCTAATGAAGATGATTTTGCTTTTGCGCAAAATCTAACCATTCTCAACAAAGTAGCTTCAATCCCCGTTTCTGCATTTTATCATAATCAATTAGATGAAAGGGTAATTCGGTTTTGTTTTGCAAAAAAGGAAGAAACTTTAGATGCTGCCTTAGAAAAATTAAATAGATTATAAAAAAGCCACTTTTTAGTGGCTTTTTTTATTTAATAATTTTTCTAGAAACGACTTCTTTATCGTTGTAAAAATTCACAATATAAATCCCTTTAGAAAAATTAGAAATATTTACTTCTGATTGATTCGTTTCTATTATTTTTTTACCAGTTAAATCAAAAACTTTAATTTTTTGTACATTATCAAATCCTTTGATTTTAACTACTTCATTTTCCTTGTAAACAACAGCTTTTGTTCTCGTAACATTATCCACAGCTAAGTCTGACTGCTCTATTTTTACATCATCAATACCAATAAATAATACATCTGTACAATCATAATGTCTAAAAACTAACTGAACATCTTGTCCTGCAAAATCAGAAATATCAACTTTTACTGTTTTTGCAACTTCAAAATATCCTGCATCTAAAGTCTCCTCATAAACTGCCGTTTCGTTTCCGGTAAATGTAGAATTCGCAGGAATTACATAAACCGCATAATGTTCTTCAAACAACTCGTCATCAGCAGCAGAAACTTTAAAACTCAATTCTAATTCACCTTCTGGTAAAGCTATCAATGGACTTGTTAACGTATTATCTGGAGTTAATGCCTCAAAATACCAAGACCATGACCAAGCAAATGATCCTGAAAAAGAAGGAGATTCTGCTTCTACTGCATCTACAAATTCCCAAGTATCGTTATCACCATCTCGATCACCGATTGTCCATAAATTTTGAGTTTCTTCTGAATCGAAATTCTCATTAAACACAACATTTTGTGCCATAATAGTCGAACCTAATAAAATAGATCCTAAAAAAAATAAATTTTTAATCATACTGCTTTGTTTTATAAAATAATAAAGTCCATCTAAATTTAGATGGACTTATAAAATTAACCTATTTTTTTTTAATTTCTATACATTAAATAAGAAATGCATAATATCACCATCTTGTACAATGTATGCTTTTCCTTCTACGTTTAACTTTCCTGCTTCTCTACACTTAGCTTCAGAACCATAAGTTAAATAATCTTCGTACTTAATCACTTCTGCACGAATGAAACCTTTCTCAAAATCTGTATGAATCACTCCAGCAGCTTGTGGACCTGTTGAACCTTTTTTAATTGTCCAAGCACGAACCTCTTTTACACCTGCTGTAAAATAAGTTTCTAGATCTAATAAAGAATAAGCTGAACGAATCAAACGATTAACACCTGGTTCATCCAATCCTAATTCTTCTAAAAAGATTTGACGCTCATCATACGTTTCTAGTTCGTTGATATCCGCTTCTATTTGTGCAGCCAAAACCAAAACCTCAGCATGTTCATCTTTCACCGCGTCTTTTACTTTTTCTACAAATTCGTTTCCGTCTTTTGCAGAAGATTCATCTACGTTACACAAATACAAAACAGGTTTAGAGGTAATCAATTGTAGCGTATCTACAATTTCTTGTCCTTTTTCGTCCAAATCCATTTCGCGAACATTCTTCATATTTTCTAAATGTTCGGTTACAGCAGTTAAAACTTCAACCACTTTTTGTTCATCTTTATTTCCTGCTTTTGCAGCTTTTCTAGATTTGTCTATACGTTTTGTAACAGTATCTAAATCTTTCAATTGTAACTCAAGATCGATTGTTTCTTTGTCACGAATCGGATCAATAGAACCATCAACATGTGTAATATTCTCGTTCTCGAAACAACGTAAAACGTGTATAATTGCATTACACTCACGGATATTTCCTAAGAACTGATTTCCTAAACCTTCTCCTTTACTTGCTCCTTTTACCAAACCTGCAATATCTACAATCTCTACAACTGCTGGCACAACACGCTCTGGATTTACAATTTCTTCTAATTTATACAAACGAGGATCTGGTACAGAAACCGTTCCTACATTCGGTTCTATCGTACAAAAAGGATAATTTGCCGACTGTGCTTTTGCATTCGACAAACAATTGAACAAGGTAGATTTTCCAACATTAGGCAATCCAACAATTCCACATTTCATATTTCTGAGTGTATTTTATTAATATTATATTGAAATTTCTTCTAGAAAATTCGCCTGCAAAGATAATCTTTTTATTTGTTTTTTGGATACGTCTTTCAGACTGGGCTTTTTGTTGCAATCTTTTTTTTATGAATCATTTATCTAAAGAAAAAAACGGATTTCCACGTCAATCCCTCGTACAATTTCTTTTTGCAATTTTCTCATCAAAACTCTATTAATTTGATAGATAGTATTACATTTGATTAAAACTTTATCAAAAATGAATTTTAAAACCTTATTTATAGGACTTTTTATTTGCATTGCAAGCTTTAGTCAAGCGCAAACTGCAACTGAAATATTAAGCAAAGCAAGTAAACAAGCTAAATTAGAAAACAAAAATGTTTTTGTAATTTTCCACGCATCTTGGTGTGGATGGTGTAAAAAAATGGAACAAAATTTAGAGACAGAAACCATCAAACCTTATTTTGATGCTAATTACGTTAAAGCTTTTATAACCGTACAAGAACGTAAAGACAAAAAAAATCTAGAAACACCAGAAGGTGATCTTGTTCTAGAAAAATTTGCTGGTACAAATCAAGGTTTACCTTATTGGGTAATTTTAGATTCAAAGGGAGAAGTTTTAGAAGATTCTCGTGTAAATGGTGAAAATCTAGGTTCACCAGCAACCGAAGAAGAAGTCGGACACTTAATCACTAAACTAGAAAATACTTCTAAAAACGTAAAAGTAAAACCAGAAGACGTAAAAGAAATTTTTATTCTGAAAAAACAATAATTTGTATTAATTAACAAAGGTTCTAGAAATTTCTAAAACCTTTGTTAGTTAATTTTATGAAATTGTATCTGATGAACATTTCCTAAAGAGGAAAACATTTCACCCTCGAAACAATCACATTCTTTTTTGTAAATCAATTGATAACGATTTGTTGTTTTGTCTTCATTGATTTTAATAAAATTTAACCGATTAGCAACATAAGTCAAAGAATCTATCGGATCTGGTAAATAATCTGATTCGCTATAAATCATTTTTCCTACATATTTTCTCTTTTTCTTCTCGAGTACTAGATACATTTCATACCCCGTATTCTCGGCTGGTTCTGTATAATTCATTGCCAATCTTTTCTTTTGCCAAGTACCAGAAATATCTAATTGATTCTTTTTATTAGAAGAACATGCAATAAAAAAACACAAAAACAAGAAGTAGAGAATTTTATTCATAAATAACTGATTTACATCAAATATAAATAAAAAATACAGAAATTAGATCACCTCGTCAATGCCTGAAAAGCTTCTTCTAAATTTGCATATTGACCTTTAAATTCTTCGATTGATTGATCAGCAACAATCTTTCCTTTGTTCAATAAAATTACACGAGAGCACAAAGCTTCTACTTCTTGCATAATATGTGTAGATAAAATCACCGTTTTTTCTTTTCCAATTTCTCTAATAACCTCTCGAATTTCTAATATCTGATTTGGATCTAAACCATTTGTCGGTTCATCTAAAATCAAAATTTCCGGATTCGATAAAATCGCTTGAGCCAAACCAACACGTTGTTTATATCCTTTAGATAATTGATGGATTTTTTTATGACTTTCTGGCGTTAAACCTACTTTATCTATAATCTGTAAAACTCTATCTTTTTTTACTTTATGCACATTAGCAACAAATTGTAGGAATTCTTTTACATACATTTCCATATACAACGGATTGTTTTCTTGTAAAAAACCAATCAATGCTTTTGTTTTTTCTGGCGAATCTATAACCGAAATGTTTTCTACTAAAACTTGTCCAGATGTTGGCAAAATTGCATTGGTAATGCATTTCATCAAAGTTGACTTTCCTGCGCCATTTGGTCCTAAAAGTCCAACAACTTCTCCTTTATCTATAGAAAAAGAAACATTGTCCAAAGCCAATTGTGAATCGTATTTTTTAGACAAATCTTTTATTTCAATACTCATTGAAAATTTTTTTGATAAAATTAATCAAACCCTTGCATCAATAAAAAATAAATTTTAGATTTGTTTCATAATTATAACAATCGAGAATGTCACACAATTCTAACTATACATTTTTTTATTACTTTTTTTGGAGCAAAATCTAAAAGAAGTGGGTAATGTATGGTTGTAATTGATTAACAATATTTAGAATAGAAGTCCCACTTAGGTGGGGCTTTTTTTTTGCTCAATTATGAAAAAAAAGGTTGCAATACAAGGTTACATCGGATCGTATCATCACGAAGCAGCAAATAATTATTTCGGGAATGAAATAGAAATTGTTGAATGTGATACGTTCCAAAGTCTCGCAAAATCTTTACACAAAAAGAAAGTTGATACGGCAATTATGGCAATAGAAAATACCATCGCAGGTTCTATTTTACCTAATTACGCATTGATTTCGAAATACAGTTTGAAGATTGTTGGTGAAATTTTCTTATCGATTCAACATCAATTAATGGTGTTAAAAGGACAAACATTTGATGATGTAAAAGAAGTTAGATCTCATCAAATGGCTTTGTTACAATGCGATAAATTTTTAGAAAAAAACCCAGATTGGCGAGTTGTAAATGATATTGATACGGCTCTCACCGCAAAAGATATCGTAAATCAAAACTTGACACACGTTGCAGCTATTGCTTCTAAAAAAGCTGCCGAAGTTTATGATTTAGATATTTTAGCTTCAAGCATTCAGACTTATCAAGATAATTTTACTCGTTTTTTTGTTTTAGAAAAAAATCATCACGATTTAGAAGATTTCAATAAAGTTTCGATGCGATTTTCTACCACACACGAAACAGGTGCTTTGGTTGGTGTTTTGAAAGAAATTTCTGATCTAAATATCAACATCGATAAATTACAATCGATGCCAATCATCGATCAACCTTGGATGTATTCTTTTCATGTCGACATTACATTTCAGCACAAAGAACAATATTATACGCTTTTAGGAAAAATAGCAAAAAAACTAACCGATCTCGAAATTTTAGGAGAATACAAACAAGGAATTAAATGATAAAAGAAGCCAAAAGATTAGAAAGCGTACAAGAATATTATTTTTCTAAAAAACTGCAAGAAATTGCAACAATTAAAACTGATATTCCAGTAATTTCTTTAGGAATCGGAAGTCCAGATTTACAACCTCATTCAGAAGTGATTGAAGAATTAATCAAAAATTCGCAAATCGGAAACAACGGATATCAAGGTTATCGTGGAATTCCAGAATTGAGAGAAGCAATGGCTACTTTTTATCAAAATAAATTTGATGTAACATTAAATCCAACCACAGAAATTTTACCTTTAATGGGTTCCAAAGAAGGAATTATGCATATTTCGATGGCTTTCCTGAATGAAGGTGATAAAGTTTTAATTCCAAATCCAGGTTATCCAACGTATTCTTCAGTAACCGAATTGGTACAAGCTGAACCGTTGTTTTATGATCTAAAAGATGAAAATAATTGGCAACCAGATTTTGATCAATTAGAAGAATTGGCAAAAAAACAACCAAAAATTATGTGGGTAAATTATCCGCACATGCCAACTGGAGCGAAAGCTTCTAGAGAAGTTTTAGAAAAATTGGTTGATTTTGCAACGCTTCATCAAATTTTAATTGTGAACGATAATCCGTACAGTTTTATTTTGAATGATGAACCAATCAGTATTTTATCGATTGAAGGAGCAAAAAAAGTTTGTATAGAACTTAATTCTTTGAGTAAAACGTTCAACATTGCAGGTTGGCGAGTTGGAATGGTGATTGGTAAAGAAAATTATATTAATTCGATTTTAAAAGTGAAATCTAACATGGATTCTGGGATGAATTTTGCCATACAAAAAGCCGCAACAAAAACACTTTTGGTAGATGATTCTTGGTACAATGAATTGACTAAAATCTATACAGAAAGAAGAGAAATTATTTGGGAAATTGCCAATTTATTAAAGGTAAAATACGATAAAAATTCTGCTGGAATGTTCATTTGGGCAAAATTACCAGAAGGCAAAGACGATAAAGAATTTATTGATGAAATTTTGTACGAGAAAAAAGTTTTCATCACGCCTGGAAGCATTTTTGGAAGCAACGGAAAAGGATTTATTCGTTTTTCGCTTTGTGCACCAAAAGAAAAATTAATTGAAGTCAAAAAAAGATTAGAAGCATGAAAACGATTTCAATCATTGGTTTAGGATTAATTGGAGGTTCTTTTGCTTTAGCACTTAAAAAAGTTGGTGTTGCTGAAAAAATAATAGGCGTTGATTCGAATGAAAATCATCAAACAGAAGCTTTAAAATTAAATTTAGTTGATGAAATTTTAGAATTAAATCAAGCAATTGCTCAATCGGATTTGGTTGTAATTGCTGTTCCTATTAATTCGATACAGAAAGTTTTACCAGAAATTTTAGATCAAATCAACGACAAAACAATTGTGATGGATATGGGTTCGACAAAGGCTGGAATTTGTAAAAAAGTTATCAATCATCCAAAAAGAAAACAATTTGTTGCAACGCATCCAATCGCAGGAACCGAAAATTCTGGACCAAAAGCGGCTTTCGCAGAATTGTTTTTAAACAAAGTTTCAATTCTTTGTGATGTAGAATTAAGCAATAAAGAAGCTGTAAAAAAAGTGAGAAAAATTTATCAATCGCTTTGGATGAATGTAAAAACAATGACTTCTGAAGCACACGACGCACATATTGCTTATGTTTCTCATCTTTCGCATATAACATCTTTTGCTTTAGGACAAACGGTTTTGGAAGAAGAAAAAAATGAAGAAGCTATTTTTGACATGGCAGGATCTGGATTCGAATCAACAGTTCGATTAGCGAAAAGTTCGCCTGATATGTGGACGCCAATTTTAATCCAAAATAGAGAAAATCTGCTCAATGCTATTGACGCTTATCAAACTCAAATTTCTAAAATCAGAAAAATGATAGAGGAAAAAGATGCAGACGATATTCATCAATATTTAGAAAACACAAATGACATTCGTCGAATATTGAATAAGAAATAATTAAGTTTTTACTGACTAAAAAAATTAAAAAAACAAAAATAATAAAACAGGCATTTTGCCTTACTACCAAAAATTAATAGATAAACATTAAATTTGTAAATGTTATGGAAAACAATAACTGGATAAAAGAGTACGAAAAACCAATGATCATAGCTGGTCCTTGTAGTGCAGAAAGTGAAAAACAAATGATGACGATTGCCGAAGATTTGGACAAAGATTATGTGCAAGTTTTTCGTGCAGGAATTTGGAAACCACGTACAAAACCGAATTGTTTTGAAGGTGTTGGAGCAATTGGTCTTAACTGGTTGAAGAAAGTTAAGGACGAATTCGGAATGAAAATCGCAACTGAAATTGCGAATGCAAATCATGCAAAATTAGCCTTAGAATATGATGTTGATGTACTTTGGATCGGAGCTCGTTCTACGGTGAACCCTTTTACTGTACAAGAGATTGCAGAAGCTTTGCGCGATACAGATAAAACAGTTTTAGTAAAAAATCCGGTAAATCCAGATTTAGATTTATGGATCGGAGCTTTGGAGCGTTTAGAAGGTCAAGGAATTAAAAACTTAGGTGCAATTCACAGAGGTTTTTCAACTTACAAGAAAACAAAATACCGTAACAATCCGCAATGGCAAATCGCTTTAGATTTCAAAAATAAATTACCAAATGTTCCGATTATTTGTGATCCATCACATATTTGTGGAAATAGAACTGGATTATTCGACGTTGCTCAACAAGCTTTCAATTTTGAATATAATGGTTTGATGATAGAAACACACAACAATCCAGATGAAGCTTGGTCAGATGCTGCACAGCAAGTTACACCAGCCCGTTTATTAGAAATTTTGAAAGATTTGGAAATTCGTCAATCAGATGATCCAGATGCAATTTACAAAACAGGAATAGAAAACTTACGTCATCAAATCGATGAATTAGACAATTCTATTTTAGATACAATTGCTCAACGTATGAAAGTTGCAAACTCGATTGGAGAATTAAAAAAAGAACACAATGTAGCTGTTTTTCAAGCTGATCGATGGAAACAAATTAAAGAAAACTCCGTTAAAGCTGGAGTTGGATTAGGACTTTCTGAAGATTTTATCGATAAATTATTACAAGCAATTCATCAAGAATCTGTTGCACAACAAAATCAGATCATGACCAAACAAGAAGAAAAAAACTAACTAATTGAAAGGAATAGTTATAAAATCAACAGGTAGCTGGTACCATCTTCGTGTAGAAGATGGTACGATTTACCAAGCAAGAATAAGAGGAAAATTTAGAATTGCGAATATCAAACACACGAATCCAATTGCGGTTGGTGACGAAGTAGATTTCGAAATTGACAAAGATGATGTTGCTGTGATTACCAATATTCACGAACGTAAAAATTACATCATTCGAAAATCGGTTAACTTATCTAAAAAAACACACATTATTGCTTCTAATATTGATGTTGCTTTTTTAGTTGTAACACTTTCTAACCCTAAAACTTCTTTTGGTTTTATCGATCGATTTCTAATTACAGCAGAGGCTTATCATATTCCAGTTGTTATATTATTCAATAAAATGGATGTTTATAATGAAGATGAATTAATTGATTTAGATATTTATAAATCAATTTACAATTCGATTGGTTATGAAAGTCTTGATATTTCTGCCGAAACAGGATTTAATTTAGATGCTGTAAAATCTTTGATGAAAGATAAAGTAAGTTTAGTTTCTGGACATTCTGGTGTCGGAAAATCTACTTTATTAAACACTTTGAATCCTGAATTGAATCTAAAAACACACGAAGTTTCTGATTTCAATAGCAAAGGACAACACACCACAACTTTTGCCCAGATGTATGAATGGCCTTTCGGAGGTTTTATCATTGATACACCTGGTATAAAAGAATTTGGTTTGGTTCATATTGATAAAACTGAACTACAAGGTTATTTTCCAGAAATTTTAGAATTAAAATCTGAATGTAAATTTGATAATTGTATTCATGTTAATGAACCAAAATGCGCCGTACGTGATGCGGTTGAACATGACGAGATTGCGCTTTCTAGGTATGAAAATTATTTAACCTTCTTAGAGGAAGAAATCTATAACGGATAATTTATTGCATTCGATAACTAAGTCCAACGCCAAAAAACAGTCCAGATTTGTATTGATTATCATCTGTAAAAGGAATGTTATCAAAATAATTATCTAATATTTGATATCTTCTAAAAATCGCATAACCTGCTTTTGCGTTTAACCAAAATTTACTACTAAAATTATAACCAATTGTTGGTGCAATTGTAATGTTTGATGTTTTCATGTAAATCTGTGGATTGGTTTCTAAACCTTTGTCCGTATGAAAAATTGCTGCATCTAAATTATAACTCAAACCATACTCAAATTTTTCTGTTGGTTTCATAATAAAATAAGCAAAACTTGGTAAAATAGAATAAATTCTCATTTATCTGTTTCGTATTTAAAATATCCTAAAGGAATTATCGTATTCTTATTCAAATCATTATTATAAGAAACTCCTAAACCATAAGATAAATTATCTGTTTTTTTAGAAGATTTCACACCAATTAAATTAAGACTAGGAAAAACACCATATTTTGTAGAATTATCAGAAAAATCTGTTCTAAGATTTACTCTTGGAGAAATAATCATTTCCCAATTTTCTGCCATTTTTTGTCTGATGATAAATCCCAACCTCAAATCATTTAATTGATCTGGAAAAATTTCATAATCATATTCATTATCATAAGAATAAAGTTTATAGTTAAGATTGGTATAAACTTCTGTAGTTTTTGACAAATTAAATTTAGGCAAAATAACATTCGCTTCTAAAAGATTTAACGAACCTTCGTTATCTAATTTATCCATATCAGATTTAGGAAAATAACTATAATTCAAATAAATAGGATCGTTATTCGTCTGAGAATACAAAGTCGATGATACAAGAGAAAGTATCAAAAATAAATTTTTAATCATGTGGTAAGTAGTTAGTAATTTCTACTAAAATATATTTTTTATGATTATAATCATAATTTAATTTCAAATTGTCTGAAATTTCTTTAAAAATCTAATTTTCTATCAATCAAAATAGTGACATCTTTGTTTAGAAAAAAGATTAAGATGCGTACAATTATTCAGCGAGTACAAAATGCTTCTGTAAAAGTTGATGGAAAAATAACAGGAAAAATAGAAAAAGGAATTCTTGCTTTGGTTGGGTTTGAACCTGAAGATACTTCTGAAGATTTTGAATGGATTGCAAAAAAGATGATTCAATTACGAATTTTCAATGATGAAAATGATGTAATGAATTTAGACATCAATCAAATCGATGGAAATTTTCTTATTGTGAGTCAGTTTACTTTACACGCATCAACAAAAAAAGGCAATAGACCTTCTTACATTTATGCTTCTAAACCCGATTTAGCAATCAATCAATACCAAAATTTTTTAAACGTGCTTGAAAACCAATTTTCTAAAAAGATAGAAACTGGGATTTTTGGTGCGGATATGAAAGTTGAACTTTTAAATGATGGTCCAGTAACTATCTTCATAGATTCTAAAAATAAATACTAATTATTTCTAAATTTTTGTTAATTTTAACCAAATTAACTCTCATTAGAAATGAAAATCCATCCTGTTTTTCATAGCTTTATGCTATTATTAACAAGTCAATTTATTTACGCACAAGACTTTACAGAAAATTCTATCAATCCAGATTTGAAAAAAAACGCTTATGCTGTTATCAGACAAGATAATACAAAAGTGAATGTTTTGGCTCTTGACAAAATTACATATACAAAAGATTTTGTAATTACTGTTTTTGATCAATCTGGTGATAGTTACGCAGAAGCCGTACAATATTACAACCCAAGAACTAAGATACAAAGCTTAGAAGCAGTTTATTACGATAAAAACGGGAAAGAAATAAAGAAATTTAAAACCAAAGATTTTAACGATTATTCTGCTGTTAGCAATGGTCAGATGTACACAGATAGTCGTGTAAAATATTTAAACTACACGCCTACTCAATATCCTTATACGTTACATTACAAAGCCAACATCAATTTTACAGACAATTCTTTTTCTTCTCATTGGCAACCGATACGAGCTGCGAATTTATCGATAGAAAAATCTAGTTACGAAATCTCGAATCAGACGAATGCGACTTTGTATTTTAAAGAAAATAATTTAGCCAATTATCCAATCAAAAAAGAAATTCAAAATAATCATCTAACTTTTGAAATTACGAATCAAATTGCATTAGAAAATGAAGATTTGATGCCAAATTACAGAGAAATATTCCCGAATGTAGAAGTGAATTTATCTGAATTTATTTATGATGGAGTTTCTGGAAAATTTACTGATTGGAAAGGTTTAGGTTTATGGTACAAAAACCTTATTTCTAAAGGAAATGATTTTTCACCTCAACAAAAAAAATATTTTCAGGATTTGGTAAAAGATGCCAAAACAGACAAAGAAAAAGTAAAAATCCTCTACAAACATTTACAAAATAAAACACGCTATGTTGGAGTGCAATTGGGTATTGGAGGTTTACAACCATTCCCAGCAACTTATGTAGAATCTAAAAGTTATGGTGATTGTAAAGCTTTAACCAATTACATGCAAGCAATTTTAGATGCAGTTGGTATAAAATCTTATTACACTATTGTAGATTCTGGCAAAAATGGAGATAACATTTATGTGGATTACGCTAGCCTATCGCAAGGTGATCACGTGATTTTATATGTTCCTTTACAAGAAGAAGATATTTGGTTAGAAACGACTAGCCAGACAACGGCTTTTAATCATTTAGGAACGTTTACCAACGATCGCAAAGTTGCAATTATAAAAGATGATGGTGCAGAAATCATCAGTTCGCAACAATATCCGACAGAAAAAAATAAAATGGTTACTAATGGAATCATTAAAATAGATACTAACGGAAATTCTGTTATCAATTATTCTGAAACCGCTAAAGGTTTATTGTATGATGATGTTTATTATCTAAAAAATTACAGTGAAAAAGATCAAAAAATAATTTACAAAAAGAAGTTTAATTATTTACCAAGTTTAAATCTCGAAAAATACACTTATCTAAATAATTGGGATGAAGCTCAATTTACCTCAATCATCAATCTACAAGTGAATGATTATGCTAAAATCCAAGGAAATAATTTGATTTTGAATGTGATGCCTATAAATCGTCAGATCAATTCATTGAAACGTGCAAAGAACAGAACATTCGATTTACAAATCAAAGATACTTTTGTTGATGAAGTAGAATTTACAATAGAATTGCCGCAGAATTATAAAAGTCAAGACATCAAATTAGATGATGTAATTTTCGAATCAGAATTTGGTCAATATGAATTGAAAATCATACCACAAGAAAATAATCAAATTTTAATAAAAAGGTCATACACACAAAACAAAGGAATTTATAAAAAAGAAAAATACAATGAATTTGTGGAGTTTCGTAAAAAAGTAGAATCTTATGACAACTCGAAAATTCTAATAGAAAAAATTTAAAATATGAAAAACTTATTCTCTTTATTAATTGTTTTAGGAACATTTGTTTACGGACAAGATTACCGATTCGGAAAAGTCTCTAAAGATGATTTATCAAAAACCAAAAGCACAATAGAACCTTCTGCTTCTGCAGAAATTTTATATTCTTACGGAAAATACGCTGCCGATTGGAATAATTCTACAGGTGATTTAGAACTTAACAAATCTATTTATTACCGTATAAAAATCTATGACAAAGACAAAGTTTCGCAAGATATTCTAAAACATCAAGTAAAATTGTTCAGAAGTAATTCTGATGTTGAAAAATTATCTGGATTAAAAGTTGTGACTTATAATTTAGAAGGCGATAAAATTGTTGAAACCAAAATAGATAAAAAAGATATTTTTACAGACAAAGCTTCTAAATATCATCAATTAGAAACTTTTACGTTTCCTAATGTAAAAAATGGATCGGTTATCGAGTTTTCTTACGAAGTAACTTCTCCATTTTACAGCTCAACCGATACTTGGTATTTTCAAGAAAGCATCCCAGTTGTAAAAAGTGATTTTGCTTTTGAAGGTCATGAATACCTAAAATATCAACCATTTAATACAGGACAATTTAATCCAACATCTCAAAAATCAGAAACTAAAAGCAAAACAATATCGTATTCAACAATCAGTCGTTATGTTAGAAATACCGGCGCTAGTATGAGTGAATATAAATACAATACAGAAGTTAAATACATTTCATATTCTAATTTACCAGCTTTCGATCGTGAAGCTTATGTTTTGAACAGAAGAAACCTTTTATCTTCTATTCGTTACGAATTATCTGCTTATATGCCAATTGGCTCTACTCCACAGTTTTTTAATTCTACATGGGATAAAATTGGTAAAGGTTTAATGGAATCATCTGGTTTTGGTGAACAAATCAGTGGAAATGGATTTTTAGATGCTAAGGTAAATGAGTTAATTGCTGATAAAAATTCACCTGTAGAGAAAATGTCTGCAATCTTCGATTTTGTTAGTTCAAATTACCGTTGGAATGATGTTTACGGAATTACAACAGAATACGGAATTAGAAAAACATTTAACGATAAAACAGGAAATGTAGCAGACATCAATTTATTATTGGTTTCTATGTTACAAAAAGCTGGTCTTAATGCAAATCCTATTGTATTGAGTTCTGTTTCTAACGGAATGCTAGATTACAGTTTTCCTTCAAGAACAAAACTTAATTATGTTATTGTAGCTGTTGAAGATAGCAAAGGATATTACCTTATGGATGCAACTTCACCAGTTTCTCGCATCAACTTATTACCAACAAGAGCTTTAAATTACAGAGGAATATTAATTAGCAAAAATGGTACAAAAGAAATTCCGTTGACTAATGAAGTAATGAGTAATGATAAAATTTCAATCGAAGCTTCATTAGATCCTTCAGGTTCTTTTAAAGGAAAATATACCGATACAAGAGATAACTATTTCTATTTGGCAGATGCTCCTTTTTACGCAAGTTCACCAAAAGAATTTGAAGAATATTACACAGAAGATTATAATTTAGATTATGACGATTTCAAAGTTCAAGACAACAATCAAGGATCTATACGTCATTCTTTTACGTTTTCTGATGTTAATGCAGATAATATTTCAGGTAAATTAATGTTTAATCCAATGTTATTCTTAGTCGAAACTGACTCTAAATTATATTACGATACTAGAAACTATCCCTTAGAATTTGGTGGTCCATCAACTACAACAAAAACCATCAAAATAAAAATACCAGATGGTTACAAAGTAGAATCTTTACCACAACAAAGTTCTTTTGAGGTACAAGATAAAACGGCTGCATTTGGTTATGCTGTGGTAGAAAAAGATGGTTACATTATCGCTCAGTCTCAAGAAATCATACCTTATTCTATCTTACCACAAACTTATTACAAACCTTTTAAAGAATATAAAAACAAAATTATCCAAGCCAATCAACAGCAAGTTGTATTGGTAAAACAATAAGTAAAAAGTCGGAAATATTTTCCGACTTTTATTTTATAACTTTGTTTTCTAAATTTTAGAAATATGAGTTTGAAACAAGCACAACAAGATGTAGATAATTGGATAAAAAATCATGGCGTAAGATATTTTAACGAATTGACCAATATGGCTCAGTTGACGGAAGAAGTTGGTGAAGTTGCTCGTATAATTGCTCGTCGTTATGGTGAACAATCTGAAAAAGAATCAGACAAAAACAAAGATTTAGGTGAAGAATTAGCTGACGTTATTTTTGTTGCTTTATGCTTAGCCAATCAAACTGGTGTTGATTTAGAATCTGCTTTTTATAAAAAATTAGATTTAAAAACAGAAAGAGATCACGATCGTCATCAAAACAATGATAAATTAAAATAAAATGATTCAACTCTCAAGAGCTAATCTCCCAATAAATAACCAATTAGAAATCACAGGTTCTAAAAGCGAATCGAACCGATTATTACTTCTTAATCAATTATTTGACAATGTTTTGACATTAGAAAACATTTCAAATTCTGAAGATTCTCAGTTGATGCAAAAAGCTTTAGCAAATCAGAATCATCTGATTGATATTCATCATGCTGGTACAGCAATGCGATTTTTAACTGCTTATTTTTCTATCCAAGAAAATAGAGAAACAACCATCACAGGTTCTGAAAGAATGAAGCAACGACCGATAAAAATTTTGGTTGATGCACTTAATCTTTTAGGTGCAAACATTTCTTATCTAGAAAACGAAGGTTTTCCTCCATTACTTATCAAAGGTCAGAAGTTAGAAAACAATCAAATCTCGATTCCTTCAAACATCAGCTCACAATATATTACGGCTTTGTGTTTAATCGGAACAAAATTAGAAAATGGTTTAACGATCACTTTAGAAGGCAAAATCATTTCTATTCCGTACATCAAAATGACAATAGATTTATTGAATCGTGTAGGAATTTCTGCTCAATTCGATACTAATATCATTCGCATTCCTTTTACAGAAAACATCAAACCACAAATTTTACAAGTTGAATCTGATTGGAGTTCTGCTTCTTATTTTTATAGTTTGATTGCTTTATCTGAAAATTCTGAAATCAAAATTTCTACTTATTTCGAAAATTCTCTGCAAGGAGATTCTGCATTACAATCAATTTATGGACAAAATTTCGGCGTAAATTCTACTTTCGATAATGGAATTTTAACTTTAAAAAATGATTCTAATTTTGGTTTTAAAGAATTTATAGAATTAGATTTAATCAACACGCCAGATATTGCACAAACAATTGCTGCAACTTGTGTTGGACTGAAATTAAAATGTAAATTGACTGGTTTAGAAACTTTAAAAATTAAAGAAACTGATCGATTAGTTGCTCTTAAAAATGAATTAGAAAAATTTGGCGCTAACATAGAAATCACAGATAATTCTTTAGAAATTAAAGATTTTGATTCTAATAAAAAAGAAGAAAAAATTATCGTTAAAACTTACAACGATCACCGAATGGCAATGGCTTTAGCACCCTTAGCAATTCATGAAACTTTTTATATAGAAAACGAAAATGTAGTAGAAAAATCTTATCCAACTTTTTGGGAAGATTGGACAAAACTAGATTTTGACATAAAACCAATTTCTTAAAATAAGAATCCCAATAACAGATAACTTATTGGGATTTTCTTTTTATTTCAATTCAGTTGGAATTATACAAACTGGTATCGCTTGCATTTTATGCTGATTGATTCTATTAAGTCTTGTATAAATCTCGTAAACTTCTTTTTCTCTACCATCAAAATCAGCAACAGTTTTCTGCTCATCTTGCATTTTCATTGCCCATTCTAATTCGTCATAAGACGCACCTAATTGATCTTCATCCGAACGATCGTCACCAAATAATCCATCAGTTGGTTTAGCTTTTTGGATATCTATGTTTATTCCTAAAAATTTAGCAATTTCATAAACTTCTGATTTCATCAAATCAGCAATCGGACTAAGATCTACTCCTCCATCCCCATATTTAGTATAAAATCCTACACCAAAATCTTCTATTTTATTTCCTGTTCCTGCAACCAAAAAATTATACAAACCTGCGTAATAGTATAAAGTAGTCATTCGTAAACGTGAACGTGTGTTTGCTAAAGCTAAATTTACTTTTGCTTGATCATCAGTTTTCGATACGACTTCTACAAACTGATCAAAAGTTGAAGTTAAATCAACTTCTATAGAATCTATTTTATCAAATTTAGATTTCAACCAATCAATATGTTTAGAAGCTCGTTCTGCTTGATTTTTTTCTTGATGAATAGGCATTTCTAAATTCAACAAAGGATAACCTGTCATGGCACATAAGGTTGATGTTACGGCTGAATCTATTCCTCCAGAAATACCAATCACAAATCCTTTCTGATGTGATTTTTCTAAATAGGTTTTTAACCAATCAACAATATATTCTATAACTTTTTCTGTGTGCATTGTTTTATTGTTTACCCAAATATAAGCATTCTATCATGCTTTATTCTACTCAGAAATTAAAAATTTTACTTAAGTTTATCATCTTAAAAGTACAAAAAATGAAAAAAATACTAGCAACTTGTTTATTTTTAGGATTAATCTTTTCATGTTCTGAAAAAAATGAGCAAACAACTGAAACAAAAAATACTTCATCAGAAGTTACAAATTCTATAGAAACTAATGCTAATGAAACATCGAACACGGCAAATCAAACATCAGAAATCACAGAAGAAATTGCCTTAAACCCTGAACATGGTTTACCAGGACATCGTTGCGATTTACCTGTTGGAGCACCTCTAGATGGAAGCGTAAGTCCACAAAATTCACAACCCCAAATGCAAACAAGTCCTTCACAAGCAAATCCTTTTACATCTGGCGGAGCTTCTTCTGGTCAAGGAAGAATCAATCCAGAGCATGGTATGCCGGGACATTTATGCGAATATCCTGTTGGCGCTGTAATTCCTGGGTAAATTTGTAAATTCTTCATCAATACCGAAGAATTTGTTTTATTTTTGTAGGTCTAAAAACAAAAAGAAATGTATAAAATTCTTGCTGTATGTTTGGGTTGTTTGTTATTTTTTTCTTGTAACAAATCAACTAAAAACAGATGGAATGTTAATCCTGATAAAAAGGTAGAAGTTACCATTCATAACATAAGTAGTAAATTTTTTGATCAAAAAATTCCATTAGCGCAGTTACGTCAAGATTATCCTTTCTTTTTTGACAATTCTACAGATAGCATTTGGTCTGCACAAAGATCAGATAAAAATGAGTTAAATGTTTACCATCAAAGCACAAAAACATTTGGTGATTTGACTAAATTAGCTGCTGATCTTAATCCTCTATTTTCGAGATACAATTATTATTTTCCAGAAATTAAAACTCCTACAGTTTTTACTTATTCTTCTGGATTACAAAACCTTAACGATCCAGTTCTTTATAGCTCACAATTCAATATGATGTTTATTGCAATGGATGGATTTATGGGAAAAGAAAATAAATTATATGATAGTGTAAAAGTTTATCATTACTTACGTACCAACATGAGCCGAGATTATGTTCCAGCTCAGGTTGTACATGCAATTGCCAATGACATTGTTCCGTTTGATCCTAAAAATCAAACCTTTTTAGATTTGATGTTATATGAAGGTAAAAAATTAATCCTTGCCGATGCATTAATACCTGCAGCTCCAGATGAATTCAAAATTGGTTATACACCAGAACAATTAGAATGGAGTATCCAAAACGAAGGAAGTGTATGGAATTTCTTTGTTGAGCAAAATTATGTTTTCAAAGCAGATAAAACATTAGGTGAACGATTTTTACAAGTTGCACCATTTTCTAAATTTAACAATGAAATTGAGCAAGATTCTCCTGGTAGAATTGGTATTTGGATTGGATGGCAAATTTTACGTAAATATTTAGACGAAAATCCAGAAGTAACTTTATCAGAATTAATTCATGATATGGATAGTCAAAAAATATTCAAAGAATCAAAATACAAACCTTCTAAAACAGAAGTAACAAGCTATAGAACAGAAAAAAGAGATGGAGTTGATGAACTTTATCATTACGCAGAATAAAATATAGAATTATGAGAAATACAAGCATCAATATTGATATAGAATTAGATGAAAATCACGTACCAGAAAAATTAAATTGGAGCGCTGCTGATGGTGGAATTACCAATGAAGAAGCAAAAGCTATTTTATTATCGGTTTGGGATGATAAAGCCAAAGAAGCCTTACGTATAGATTTATGGGCGAAAGACATGACGCAAGACGATATGAAAAGATTTTTTCACCAAGTTTTAATTTCAATGGCAAGTTCTTACGAACGTGCAACAAGTGATCAAGATGTTTCTGGAGCAATCATAGAATTTGCAGAAAACTTTGCGCACTTAACAAAAATTAAAGGATAAAATAACTTGTGCTTTTTAGACTAATCTAAGAAGCACATTTTCTCCAAACCATTGCTATGAGCGGTAAATTGTACTTTGTCCCAACTCCTGTTGGTAATCTGAAAGACATGACTTTCAGAGCTGTTGAAATCCTAAAAGAAGTCGATGTAATCTTAGCAGAAGATACTAGAAATAGTGGAATTCTACTTAAACATTACGAAATTGAGACGCCAATGCGTGCTTACCACATGCATAACGAACATCAGGCAACAGATGACATTGTAAGACAATTAAATGACGGACAACAAATTGCTTTAATTACAGATGCAGGTACACCTGGAATTTCAGATCCTGGATACTTTCTTGCCAAAGCATGTGTCGATCATCAGATTTTAATCGAGTGTTTACCAGGCGCAACAGCTTTTGTACCAGCTTTAGTGGTTTCTGGTTTACCTAATAATGAATTTACTTTTGTTGGATTTCTTCCTGTTAAGAAAGGTCGTAAAACTAAAATAGAGAGTTTAATCAACGAAAAAAACACATTAATTTTCTACGAATCTCCACATAAAATTTCTAGAACTTTAAAAGATTTATCTGAAAACTTAGGTGCCGATCGTCGAGCAAGTTTATCTAGAGAAATATCTAAAAAATTCGAAGAAACTCTTAGAGGAACTCTTGCTGAATTAACCGAAATTACAGAGAAAAGAAACCTAAAAGGTGAAATGGTTTTAATTGTTGAAGGTTTTAAAAATTAAGATTTTAATTTTTTCTGATATGCTAATAAACTCTGAAAAACTGACATCGTTGTTGGTTTTGAACTATCGGTATTGAATATAAACATTCCGCTATCAATATTAAAATAATATTCGATTTCACCTTCTTTTACAACAAACCATTTTAATAAGCCATTCACCAAATTTTCTCCAACCCAATTTATCTGAATATTTTTTAGATCAAATGTATAATTACTTTGGTTTAAGGTATCTTGAAAGTACAATTGTTCATCAATAACATATAAAATTCCAGAACCTTGAAAAGCTTTTAATTTAAGAAACTTTCCTTGTTGATTTCCTATATTGTAACGCACTGCAGCTTTTATTTCTGCATTTGATGGAATTGTTGACAAAGTTGCATCTTGTTTCTTTTTACGAGATTGCGCTGCCCAATAAGCAACACCAAAAATAATTGCTAAAGGAAAAATCATACATAAAATCCCTGCAAATAAACCGAAAAGAGTATCCATAATTTTAGTTATTAGTTAATTAAAATTATAAAAAATTAATCGATAAAACGAATATCCTTGATATTTAATTGCCAAGTTGCCATTCCTTGCCAAAAATTTTGTTCTAAGGAATAAACAATGTCAAATGGAATTTGTTGATTTATTTTCTGATAAAACTTACCTAATTTAAAACCGATTGCATCAAAAGAAACACGCTCATTTATTTGATGAACTTTAAATTTCAGATGTTCTGCTTCTTTACCCATTGTGCGTAGATCAGAACCAATCAAACGTCGAGTTAAGAAAGTTGGGTTCATATTCTCAGGACCAAAAGGTCCCATTTGTGCCAAAATTTTCAAGAAAGATGTATTAATTTCTTTCAGATTAATTTCTTTATCGATTTCTATTGTTGGTATTCTTTGAGATTCTGTAATTGATTTTTTCACAGTTTCCTCAAAACTTTCTCTAAAAGCTAAAAAATTCTCTTCCTTTATAGACAATCCGGCAGCAGCCATATGTCCACCAAACTTTTCTAAAAATTGAGAATTACTATCAATCGCATTATAAACATCAAAACCTTTTACAGAGCGAGCAGAAGCAACCAATTCTCCATTACTACCTTTGGTAAAAACTAATGTAGGTTTGTAGTAAATATCGACCAAACGAGAAGCTACAATACCAATTACGCCTTTGTGCCAATCTGGATTATAAACAACCGTTGTATAATTGTTTTGATGATCGATTGTCGAAAGTTGTTCTAATGCACCAACTGTAATATTTGAATCTAATTCTCGACGCTCATTATTCAGTTTAGTAATTTGATTAAGATACTTTTGTGCTTCGTGCTCATCTTTACTTAGCATTAAATGCACCGCGTCTGAAGCATGTTGAATTCGACCCGCAGCATTTATTTTTGGAGCAATGGTAAAAACTAAATTAGAAATATTTAAATGTTTTTTGATATTATCAGGAATCATTTTTGCAAAACCTGGTCTTGGTTTCGAATTGATTCTCATCAAACCAAAAGCAGCCAATGTTCTATTTTCTCCGGTAATAGGGACAATATCTGCACCTATGCTTACTGCCAACAAATCGAACAAAGATTCTAATTCATCAATAGAAATATTATTTTTTATTGCATAAGCTTGGACCAATTTAAAACCAACACCACAACCAGAAAGTTCTTTGTATGGATATGGACAATCTTTACGTTTAGGATCTAAAACTGCTACTGCATCTGGAATTTCTTTGCCTGGTAAGTGATGATCACAAATGATATAATCGATGCCTTTTTCTTTGGCATATTCTATTTTATCAACAGCTTTAATACCACAATCAAGAGCAATAATCAACGAAAAATCATTATCAGAAGCATAATCAATACTTTGAAAAGAAATTCCGTAACCTTCCTCATATCGATCTGGAATATAAAAACTTAGATTAGAATAAATCTTACTAAAAAACTCATAGATTAACGTTACGGCAGTTGTACCGTCAACATCATAATCGCCATAAATTAGAATATTTTCTTGCTTTTTAATTGCTTTTTCTATTCTACTTATTGCAACATCCATATCTTTCATTAGAAATGGATTATGTAAATTTTCTAAACTTGGTCTGAAATAATTCTTAGATTTCTCGAATGTGTTAATACCACGTTGCAACAAAACAACAGCAATTGCCTCTTGAACATTGATTAGTTCTTGTAGTTTTTCTATATCCTCTTGTTGAGGTTGCGGTTGTATGAGCCAACGATTCTCCATTTCGAAATTCTTGTAAGTAAATATATGAAAGAGATAAGGAGAAAAAAAGGGAAATTTTCTATTTCCCTTTATTTGCTTCTTTTACATATTTTTCTAATGCCATAGTCATGGAAGGTGTTTCCTTGGTTGGCACTTCTATATCAATACGTAAGCCAAGTTCCTGAGCCATATCGACAGTCGATTTACCAAAGGCGGCTATACGTGTATTTTCTTGTTTGAAATCTGGAAAGTTCTCGAACAATGATTTGATTCCTGAAGGTGTAAAGAAAACTAAAATATCGTATTTCACATCCTCTAAATCAGATAAATCACTTGAGACTGTTCTAAACAATACAGCTTTTTGCCAATCTAATTTTAGGTCATTCAAAGTATTCGGAATGTCATTTTTCATTACATCAGAACATGGTAATAAAAACTTTTCGTCTTTATGTTTTTTGAATAACGGAATTAAATCAGTGAAAACTTTTTCTCCGATATAAATTTTTCGTTTACGATAAACGATGTATTTCTGTAAATAAAAAGCAATAGCTTCTGACTCACAAAAATATTTCATTGTGTCTGGTACAGTGTAGCGCAATTCTTCTGTTACACGAAAAAAATGATCAATTGCATTTCTACTAGTAAAAATTACTGCAGTAATACGACTGAAATCTATTTTTTGTTGTCTAACATCTTTTGACTCTACACCATCAACTTGGATAAATGGTCTAAAATCTATTTTGATTTTACTATTTTTCTCCAAATCAAAATAAGGCGACGATTCGCTTTGCGGTTTTGGTTGCGAAACTAATATTGACTTTACTCTCATAGTAGAATTAGATTACTTTACCTGTATATAATAGTTTAATTAATACCAACACGGGTAAAATTTCTAGAGTGCAAAGGTACAAAATATTATGATACCAAATCTGCGAAATATTATTTTTTTGTGTGAAATATCTGTAAAACAATTCCCACAACCTATTTACAATTAGTAAAATACCTGCTAATAAAACAATATAAGTTTTAGGAATTGGACTATAAAAAAATAAAAAACTAAGTGATAATAAGACCAATACATTACGCGCATTGATGTAACTTGATGAATTGATAAAAAACTTAAAATCTTGTTCTGCATAAAATGCTTTATGAAACAAAATTTCTAAACAAACTTTGACTAACATCACTGCTGAAATAATTCCTAAAACAATCGAAAAACCAGTAAACGGTGTCTGAAAAGCACTAAAACTGATATGAAAGTAACTAACAATCAACAAGCTAAACAACACCAAATTGAGTACATTTATCAGCATACTAAACAAAAACGTATTGTTATCTGTATAACTCATGTATTCTGTACGGTTATGCAAAGTGTAAACATTTTTAGTAAACAATAAACTGCAAATACAAACCATTAATAAACATCCCATCAGAACGAAAAAAATCCAGTCCGCTGTTGGCGCTTCTCTTGCAATAGGTATTAGACTTAGTATATTCATAATCTTTTACAAAAATAAAAAAAACAACTTAAGTATTGCTTATATTTACACCCTCAAATTTCTTATCTAATGTCTAAAAGTTTGGTGATTATCCCAACGTACAACGAAAAAGAGAATATAGAAACCATCATTCGACGTGTTTTTTCATTAGAAACACCGTTTGACATTTTGGTTGTTGATGATAATTCGCCCGACAAAACTTCTGATATTGTGATTAATTTGCAGCAAGAATTTAGTCATCGTTTATTTTTAGAAATTAGAAAAGTAAAAGACGGTTTAGGTCGCGCTTATGTTCATGGTTTTAAATGGGCGCTTGCTAACAATTACGATTATATTTTTGAGATGGATGCTGATTTTTCTCACAATCCTGAAGATTTACCTCGTTTATTAGAAAGTTTAAAAACTGAAGCAGATTTAGTAATTGGTTCTCGATATTTAACAGGTGTTAATGTGGTTAATTGGCCAATGAATAGAGTTTTGATGTCTTACTTTGCATCTAAATATGTGAAATTTATTACTGGTTTACCAACGCATGATAGCACCGCTGGTTTTGTTGGATACAAAGCAAAAGTTTTACAAACACTTAATTTAGATAATATTCGATTCAAAGGTTATGGATTTCAAATAGAAATGAAATATAAATCTTGGGTAAAAGGATTCAAATTGGTCGAAATTCCCATTATTTTTACCAATCGAGTTCTGGGTCAATCTAAAATTAGCACCGACATTATGGGCGAAGCAGTTTTTGGTATCATTGCCATGAGAATTAGTAAAATGATCGGAAAATTATGAAAAAACACATCATTACCTTTTTATTAGGATTAATCTTTTTTAGCTGTAACAGCGGAAATATCGATAAACCAAAAAATTTAATAGATAAAAAAGAAATGTCTAATCTAGTTGCCGATTTATTTCTTCATCAATCGCTTTTACAAAACGAAAATGCAAGTCAAGATATTGAAAGTTATGCAAAAAATGCAATGGGAGTTTTAGCGCATTACAATGTTACTTACGAACAATTTTCTGCTAGTTATAAATATTATGGTTCCGATCCCGCTGTTTTAGAAAAAATATTGGTTAAATCTCAAGATATTTTAAAATCTCAATTATCAGAAGAATCAAAAAAGAAAGCTGAAGAAATTGAAAAAGAAGCTCAGAAATTAATTGAAGCTGAAAGTAAAAATGATGCTAAATCAGAAAATTAATTGTGTAATTGTGTAAATAATCAAACCAACTAAACCACCAACCAAAGTTCCATTTACACGAATATATTGTAAATCTTTTCCAACTTCAAGTTCTAATTTATCACTCAATTCTCGTCCAGACCATTTTTCTACCGTATTTCTAATTAGGTTTTCGACTTCGTTTACATTGCGTAAAATCATTCGATAAATAAATAACCTTATCCAACTATTAATTTTATTCTGCAACTCAGCATTATTTTGCAAACTATCTGCAAGATTTTTTATGTTGTTCCGAACGTATTTTCTAAGCGTAGAATTTTCAGCTCCAAAACTTTTTGTTGCGCTTTCTTTCACAGAAAACCAAAGATCTTGCGCATATTCGTTTACTCGTTCTTCCGACAAAAACTCATCTCTTAAATTTTCTAATTTTGATTTCCATTCATCAGAAGATTTTATTTCTAAAGCAGTTTCTTTTATCAATTTTTCTAAATTTTGACGAATCGGATGTTCTTGATTTTGCTCTATATCATCTAAAAAACTCACCACTCCATCTACCACTCCTTTAGAGATTCTTTTACCAGCAAACATCGAAATAATCGGATGTTTCTCGTTGATTTTATCTTTAATAAAAACATCACTATCATTAATGTATTCTTTTGCTTTTGGTATTAACGCATTGATGATCTCTGTATGTTTTTGCTTATCAACTAAATAATCCAAAGTTGTTGAAACTAAATCTTGTAAATCAAATTCGTTTAAAATTTCATGACCTTTTTTACTCATAAAATCAACCACTTCTTCGTCGTCAAGATCTCGAATAACTTTCTCTATAAATTTAATTAATTCTTCTTCTAACAATTCTTGATTAGTTGGTTTTATCAACCAATTCTTAGCAAAAGAAACCACATCTAATTTTTCTATGTACGGACGAATTGTTTGCGGAGTTAAAAAATTATCTTTCACAAAAGAACCCAAACTATCGCCAATAGAATCTTTTTTTCTTTCAATAAGATTTGTGTGTGGAATCCTCAAACCCAAAGGATATTTAAACAATGCTGTTACAGCAAACCAATCTGCCAAAGCACCAACCATTCCAGCTTCTGCAAAGGCTTCTACATAACCCATCCAACTTTCTTCGTTCTGATGGCGAAAATAAACCATAGAAAAATAAACGATTGCCATCAAAAGAAAAAGTCCTGTAGCAATCGTTTTATGTTTTCTTAATTGACGTTTTTTTTCAGAATCAGTCATTTATTGATTTTTTAAGAACTAATTAACGCAAAAACTTAGCCAATTAATTGATCATTTTTTTCGTTTAAACTTTATTTCGATTCTGGAAAAACCAAAATCGGAATATGAAGTGTCTGCAAAAACTTTTTACTAAAATTCGTTCGGAACAAACGTTCGAAAGTATTTAAGTTTCGATGAATAACACATAAAACATCAATTTGTTTTTCATCAATAAAATCAGCAATTCCTTGTTCTATCTCGTTTCTATAAAGAATTGTCAAATCCAAATCTTCGTCATCAAATTCTTTTTCCCAATTCGATTTCGTAATTTCTAAATCAACTTCTAAAGCTTCGTTTTTTGCTATATGAACAACCTCTAACGGAAAACCATTTCTCTTTGCTAAAACAACGAGTTTTTTCAAAGTAAAATACTCATTTTCTAACAATCGACTCGCAAAACCTAATCTTTTGTCTTTTTTAAATTTCACATGATTTGGAATTGCTAAAACCGGAACTTCACTATTATTTATGACGTTCATTGTATTTGTTCCTAATAATTTATCATTAAAAGAACTTTCACCTTCCGTTCCCATTACAATATATAAATACGGATTTTTATACGTCATTTCTTGTGAAACAATCACCAAATCTCCAGTTTCTATGTAACCATTAATTTCGATCTCGAAATTCTCATTGAATTGATTTTTTACATTTTCTAAATAATGAAGATATTCATCAAATTTTTGCTGAAATTCGCCTTCAATATCCACTTTTAGTTTAGACGTTGCATGCACAACATCTATATCTGCATCGTATTGTTTGGCTAAATTTAAAGCATAAAGAAATGCGTTATTTGCGGTTTCTGAAAAGTCGGTAGGAAACAAAATTCTGTTCATAACGTGGTTTTTTTATCTTCTTAAAAGTACGAAAAAGAAAATTGTCTGAAGATTCTTTTGATGGATATTTAGCGATAAATTAATATAAATCATATTTTTATCCGATGAAAAAGAATTCTGTTTTTTGTATTGGTTTAATGTCTGGCACTTCATTAGATGGTTTGGATATTTGTTATGTTCGATTTGATGATGACACACATTTCGAGATTTTAAAAACAGAAACCATTCGTTACGAAACAGAATTAAAAGAAAAATTAAAAAATTGTTATTTCTGGAAAGCGGAAGATTTACTAATTTTTGATGTTGAATTGGGATATTTTTTTGGAGAAGAAGTTAAAAAATTCATTACAAAAAATCAGATCAAAGAATTAGATTTTGTAGCTTCTCATGGTCAAACTATTTTTCATCAACCCGAAAGTAGAATGACTTTACAAATTGGTCATGGTGCTGCTTTAAAATCAAAAATCGATTTTCCTGTGATTTGTGATTTCAGAACGCAAGATGTGATTTTAGGCGGACAAGGCGCTCCATTAGTGCCAATTGGCGATGAATTACTTTTTTCACAATATGATGCTTGTCTTAATTTGGGTGGATTTTCTAATATTTCTTTTCGTAGAAATAACCAAAGAATTGCTTTTGACATTTCACCAGTTAATATCATTTTAGATGCATTAGCCAAAGAATTAGGTTCTGATTTTGATCTAAATGGAGAATTTGCGAAAGAAGGAAACCTTGATGAAAATTTGTTAAATCAATTAAATAATCTTAATTTTTATAAACAAGATTACCCAAAATCTTTAGGTTTTGAATGGTTAGAAACTCATTTTATTCCGATTATTGAAAATAATCAAAATAGTATTAACAATAAACTTCACACGATTTGTCAACACATTGCACAACAAATCAATCAAATTTTTGAACAGTTTGATATTGATAACGTTTTGATTACTGGTGGCGGAGCTAAAAATTTATATTTAATCGAAACCTTAAAATCCATAACTAAAACATCTATCATCTTGCCAAATACGCAATTGATTGACTACAAAGAAGCACTGATTTTTGCTTATTTAGGTTATCTGAAAAGTCAATCAAAAAATAACATACTTTCCTCTGTAACAGGCGCTTTAAAAGATCATTCTTCTGGAGTTATTTATCAGTAAAAATTAATTTAATCTATAAACTCTATAAATTTAATAGAGTTTAAAAAATATTCTTTTATCTTTGTCACGTTTCAACAAAGTCAACTATGAAAGAATCTATTTTATCAAATCCTATAAAAGAACCAATTATTTTACTACATGGTTTGTTTGGAAGCTTGAGTAATTGGAGCAATGTGGTCGATTATTTTTCGAATGATTTTGAAATTTTTACGCCAGTTTTACCTTTATATGAATTGAGTTTTAAAGAAAAATTAAAAAGCTTAACTCAATTTCTTCATCAATACATCAAAGAAAATAAAATCCATAATCCAATCCTTATTGGAAATTCTCTTGGCGGACATGTTGCGCTTTTGTATTCTTTGAAATATCCAGAAAATGTAAAAAAATTAATATTAGTTGGAAGTTCTGGTTTATATGAAAATGATTTAGGAAGTTCTTTCGTTCGCGTAAGAGATTACAAATTTATACAAAGTAAGGTTGAAGAAGTTTTTGACGTAAAAGAAGTCATTTCTAATGAATTGATTGAAGAAGTTTATCAGACAGCCAACACACCAAGTAAAGCAGTTAGTTTGATAAAAATTGCGCGTGAAGCAAAAAAACAAAATTTACGAGAAGAACTAAAAAACATAAAAACACCTTCTTTACTTATTTGGGGAATGCAAGATCGTGTGACACCACCAAGCGTAGCCAAAGAATTTGAGCAGTTTTTACCTGATGCAAGATTGAGAATGATTGATAACTGTGGACATGTTCCAATGATGGAGCAACCTGTATTATTCAATCAATATGTAAATGAATTTATTAAAGCTTCTTAAAAATACCTTATAATGAATTATTTAGTGTTCGCTGTTCCGGCATTCTTTCTTTTTTTATACATCGAATATCAAATTGCCAAGAAACAAAAAAGAGTAGAAATTTTTAGTTATGAAAGTTCTATTTCTAATATTAGTGTCGGAATTGCTGAACGCTTACTTAATTTATTTATAGCAGGAAGTTTTTATCAATTATTTGTTTTTCTGTACGATAATTATCGTCTTTTTACAATTCCTAATCATTGGTGGGTTTGGGTTTTAGCTTTATTAGTTACTGATTTTGTTTGGTATTGGTACCATCGTTTAGGACATGAAGTTAATTTGTTTTGGGGCGCACATATTGTTCATCATCAAAGTGAAGAGTTTAATTTTACAGTTGCTGCAAGAATTACAACTTTACAAGCATTAATAAGAAATTTCTTTTGGTGTGCGTTACCATTATTAGGTTTCGATCCGAAAATCGTTCTGGTTATTTTAGTTGTTCATGGTGTTTATTCCTTTTTTACACACACACAAGTCATTGGTAAATTGGGCTGGTTAGAATACATTTTCATCACGCCTTCTTTACACGGCGTTCATCATGCATCAGACGAAAAATACTTAGACAAAAATTACGGAGATGTTTTCGTTTTTTGGGATAAACTTTTCGGAACTTTTCAGAAAGAAGAAGAAAAACCAACTTACGGATTGACTCATCCATTGAAAAGTTATAGTTTCTTGTGGCAACATTTTCATTACTATTTCGAGCTTTATCAAGCTTGTTTAGAAACTAAAGGATTTCAAAACAAAATGCGAATCATTTTTGGTAGCCCAGCTTTATTAGATCAAGACATTAGACCGAAAATCGAAAAGAAATTTTTACCTAAGAAAAATCCAACTTTTGAGTTTAAATACAAAGCTTATCTTAACATTCAATTGTTATTTGCTTTTATATTGATGACTTGCATTTCTTTTTATTTCTCTAAAATGAATAGCATCGAATTGTTTCTTACATCTGCTATTACACTAATCACCTTGATAAATATTGGTGCATTATTAGAACAAAGAAAATGGATTTACTATTTAGAATATTCTCGAATTTACCTAATCTTAGCTTTTGTATTTTATGAATATCAAGCTCCATTCGAATTGTACTTTTTACCTTTATTTTTAATTTTTGCTTTAGAGAAAATCTTTAGAATTGGGAAATGGTATAATTCTTATTTATTGAATCTAAAATAATGCAACTTTGCCAAGAATAATCTTACATTTGAAACCTAAAAGTGTAAGAAATCAATGAGAACTTATCAAGAAACAGTCTATTGGCTGTTTGACAATTTACCAATGTTTCAAAACGTTGGTAAAGAAGCGGTAAAAAAATTAGATTTATCAAACATCACAGCGTTTTGTAAAGCTTTAGGAAATCCACAAAATCAATACAAAACCATACATATTGCTGGTACAAACGGAAAAGGAAGTACATCTCACATGATTGCTTCTATTTTACAAGAAGCTGGTTACATGGTTGGTTTAACAACTTCTCCTCATCTTAAAGATTTCAGAGAACGAATCCGTGTCAATGGCAAAATGTGTTCTGAAGAATTTGTGGTGAATTTTGTAGAAAAAAATCAACAAAATATCAGCAAATTACATGCAAGTTTTTTCGAAATTTCTGTCGGAATGGCTTTTAAATATTTTGCTGAGCAAAATGTTGACATTGCAGTCATAGAAACTGGCTTGGGCGGAAGATTAGATTCGACAAATATTATTCATCCTGTTTTATCTGTCATTACCAATATTGGTTTAGATCACACCCAATTTTTAGGCGATACTTTACCTAAAATCGCCTCAGAAAAAGCCGGAATCATCAAACCAAAAACTCCTGTTGTTATTGGAGAATCGACCAATGAAACTAAAGATGTTTTTATTGATTATTCTTCTCGAAACGAATCAAAAATAATCTTTGCCGAAGATGAATTATTTCCTGATTTTGAATCTGATTTAAAAGGTTCTTATCAAAGAAAAAATAAACAAACGGTTTTACATGCAATTGCTGAATTACAGAATTTAGGTTTTGATATTAAAGAAGAGCAAATTAGAAAAGGTTTACAAAACGTCATAAAAAACACCAACCTTCGCGGTCGTTGGGATATTTTACAATCAGAAAAACCTTTAATTGTTGCAGATACCGCTCATAACCCACATGGTTTGATAGAAATCGCGAATCAAATCAAAGAAATCAATTATAAAAAATTACGCTTAGTTTTGGGATTTGTTAATGATAAAGATGTTCTTACAAGTCTTGATTTCTTCCCGAAAGATGCAAAATATTATTTCACACAACCAAATGTTCCAAGAAAATACAAAATAGAAGATTTGAAGAAAATCATCCCAAATGATTTAGATGCAAATTATTTTTCTACCGTAAAAGAAGCAATAGAAATTGCCAAGAAAGAATCATCAGAAGAAGATTTTATTTATATTGGTGGCAGCACTTTTGTGGTTGCAGAAGCTTTATGATAAAAAAGCTAGAAATTCTAAATTGATTTTCTAGCTTTAATATTATTGAGCAGTTTTCAACTCAGAACCTTTCCAAATTTTATATTTAACTTGATAGTTTTTCGGAACATAAATCACATAAGGCAATTTACTATTATAACGTAACAAATTAGATTGCACTGAAACAAAAGCTTGTGTCTTTTTTTGATCCATACAACCCATCAAAGTAGAAGCAACATTTCCGTTAGTAGTTAAACGATAATAAGTATAACCCCAACCATCAAGATTATTTTCATCTATTTGACCAGATAATTTTATCGAATTACAATCTTTCTCGTGCATTTTCCCAGCATAAATTTCTATTTTGTAATCTTCCTCATTTGCTAATTCGGGAAGTTGAATAATGATTTGCTGTTCATCTGCTTTAGGTTTCGGAAACATCGAAACATCGTTTTTTTCTTGACTTTGAGCAAAACTCAAATTATTGAAGCTGAATAACATTATAAAAAATGTAATTAATTTAACTATTTTCATATTTTATCATTTTAATTATTAGATGCAAAAACAAACCAAAAGGTTGGATTAAGTTACAAAAAAAGGCTTGTTCAAAAGAACAAGCCTAAACAACTAAATATAAATCCTATGAAAAATTTATTACTTATTGATTCTGAAAACCAATTTATTATCACCCGCTTTTTCTTCGAAATAATCAATTAAAACTGCATCATTATCTCCGATATTACCTTTTAATATTTCTTTTGATAATTCGTTCAGAACATCTTGCTGAATCACTCTTTTCAATGGTCTTGCACCAAATTGAGGATCGTAACCTTTATGCGCCAAATAGTTGGTTGCTTCTTGCGTGATATCTAAAGTAATTTCTCTTTGAGCCAATTTTTTAGCAACAGATTTCAAATAAATTCCGACAATTCCATTGATTTGATTTTCACTTAATGGACGGAACAAAATAATTTCATCGATACGATTTAAAAATTCTGGTCTGAAATTTTGTTTTAACTCATCAAAAACTTCAACTTTTGTATCATCATAAACTTGAGCAACATTATTATCGTCAATATTTGCAAATTTTTCTAGAATCGTATGAGAACCAAAATTAGACGTCATGATGATAATGGTGTTTTTAAAATTTACCACACGACCTTTGTTATCGGTTAATCGTCCATCATCTAAAACTTGCAACAAAATATTAAAAACATCTGGATGCGCTTTTTCTATCTCATCTAATAAAATCACTGAATATGGACGACGACGAACAGCTTCTGTCAATTGACCACCTTCATCATAACCAACATAACCCGGAGGCGCTCCTACTAATCTAGAAACCGCATGGCGTTCTTGATATTCTGACATATCGATGCGCGTCATTGCATTTTCATCATCAAACAAAAACTCTGCTAAAGCTTTTGCTAATTCTGTTTTACCAACACCTGTAGAACCTAAAAACAAGAAAGAACCAATCGGTTTTCCTTCATCACTTAATCCAGCTCTTGAGCGACGAATTGCATCTGCAACAGCTGTAATCGCTTCTTCTTGACCAAGAACTCTTTGATGTAATTCATCTTCTAAATGCAATAATTTTTCGCGTTCAGATTGCATCATTTTCTGCGCAGGAACCCCTGTCCATCTAGAAACAACTTCTGCAATATCATCTGCATCTACAAATTCTTTTACTAATTTATTATGCTTGTTTTCTTCTAACTTTTGTTCTGCTACTTGTAAAGCATTTTTTGCATTTACCAAATCCTCAAATTCTAGTTTTGAAGCTTTTGCATAATCATACTCACGTTTTGCACGTTCTATATCGAACTTAATATTTTCGATTTCTTTTCTCAAATCTTGTACTTCATCAGCTTTGTTTTTTTCATCTTGCCATTTCGCACTGAATTGATTTCTTTCGTCTTGAAGATTAGATAATTCTTCTCTCAATAAATTGAGTTTTCGTTCATCATCTTCTCGTTTTATCGCTTCGATTTCTATTTCTAATTGAACAATTTTACGATCTAATTTATCTAATTCTTCTGGTTTAGAATTCATTTCCATACGTAATTTAGATGCAGCTTCGTCCATCAAATCGATGGCTTTATCTGGCAAAAAACGATCAGAAATATAACGTGTTGATAATTTTACAGCCGCAATAATTGCTTCATCTTTGATACCAATTTTATGATGCTGTTCGTACTTATCTTTAATTCCACGCAAAATAGAAATTGCCGATTCTTCATCTGGCTCTTCAACCATCACTTTCTGAAAACGACGTTCTAGAGCTTTATCCTTTTCGAAATATTTTTGATATTCATTTAAGGTTGTAGCACCAATCGAACGTAACTCTCCACGAGCCAAAGCAGGTTTCAAGATATTAGCTGCATCCATTGCACCTTCACCTCCACCAGCGCCAACTAAAGTGTGTATTTCGTCAATAAATAAAATTATCTCACCATTAGAAGCGGTAACTTCTTTCACAACACTTTTCAAACGCTCTTCGAATTCACCTTTGTATTTTGCGCCCGCAACCAATGCACCCATATCTAGTGAAAAAATTTGTTTGTTCAATAAATTTTCTGGCACATCACCATCAATAATTCGATGAGCTAAACCTTCTGCAATAGCTGTTTTACCAACACCAGGCTCACCAATTAATATTGGATTATTTTTAGTTCTTCTTGATAAAATTTGTAGTACGCGTCGAATTTCTTCGTCACGACCAATTACAGGATCTAGTTTACCTTCTTTTGCTAATTCGGTTAAATTTTTAGCATATTTATTTAAAGAATTATAAGTTCCTTCTGCATTTTCTGAAGTTACACGTTCTCCTTTTCTCAATTCTAAAATTAATTTCTTCGTATTATCAAATGTTAATCCTTGATCTTTTAAAACTTGACTTGTAGGCGAAACATTCTTAATAATTCCTAATAATATATGTTCTAATGTAATGAAATCATCGCTCATTTCTTTCGCAATTTGTTGTGCAGATTGTAACACAGCATTTGCACTATTCGACAAATGATTTCCTTGTTGACCTTGTACTTTTGGATACTTTTTTATTTCGTTATCCAATTCATTTTTTATATAATTAAGATTTGCACCTTGCTGTTCGATGATTAATGAAATTACGTTCTCATCAACATCAAACATACCACTTAAAATATGGCTTGGTTCTATGGCTTGATTTTGATTCGAAGCTGCAATTTGTTGTGCAGATTGAATCGCCTCGCGGCCTTTTATTGTAAATTGATTAAAATCCATAATTGTTATTTGTTTTTCTCTAATTAATCAAAATAAATTCCAAATCAAAAGCTAAGACAAATTGTCATTTTCTTAAACGAAGATGATTTTTCAAAACCAACGATAAATATATAAAATATTAAAATTCATTACATTAACAAAACAACAACAAAAGTCATTATGTCATTAAATAAAAAAAACACTCAAAAAGAGTGTTCTATATTTTAATCTGAAAAAGTATCTTAAAACAATCCTTCTACCGATAAATAACGCTCACCAGTATCGTAATTGAAAGTTAGAACTTTTAAAGGTTGATCTAATTCTTGAAGCTTTTTTGCAACTGCAGCCAAACTTGCACCCGTAGAAATCCCGACAAATAAACCTTCCTCTTTTGCTACTTTTTTAGTAAAATCAAAAGCTTCGTCTTTTGAAACTTGAATTGTTCCATCTAAAAGGTTAACATCCAAGGTTTCTGGTATAAAACCAGCACCAATCCCTTGCAATGGATGAGGAGCAGGAGATCCACCCGAAATTACAGGCGACAACTCTGGCTCAACAGCAAAAGCTTTTGTAGATGAATTTTTCTCTTTCAAAGCTTTCGCAACCCCAGAAATATGACCACCTGTACCAACACCAGTAATCAAAAGATCTAAACCATTTGGAAAATCATTCAGAATTTCTTGTGCAGTTGTATTGTAATGAATTTGAGGATTAGCCAAATTCTCGAATTGCTGTGGAATCCAAGAATTTTCTATTGTCTCTCCTAATTCTTTCGCTTTCTCGATTGCGCCTTTCATTCCTAATTCTCTTGGAGTAAGAACAAATTCAGCCCCAAAAGATTCCATAATTTTTCTACGTTCGATTGACATAGATTCTGGCATTGTGATGATTAATTTATAACCTTTCACCGCCGCAGCCAAAGACAATCCGATACCAGTATTACCAGAGGTTGGTTCTATAATTGTACTTCCAGACTTTAACAAACCTTTCTCTTCAGCATCATTAATCATAGCCAATGCAATACGATCTTTTATACTTCCGCCAGGATTTTGTCTTTCTAATTTAATCCAAACTTCATGATCTGGAAATAATTTATTTAATCTTAAATGTGGTGTATTTCCTATTAATTCTAAAACGCTATTTACTTTCATATACTATAATTATTCTTATCTAAAATTTCTTTGGGTTCGATGACAATTGGTTTACTGTTCTGATAAACTCTAGCATCTGAAGGAATACTTTTAGTAATCCAAACATTACCGCCAATAATTACATTGTCACCAATTTCTGTTGTTCCACCCAAAATTGTTGCACCAGCATAAATCGTCACATTATTCCCTATCGTTGGATGTCTTTTTATATTCGCTAAATCTTTAGAAACATAAAATGCACCTAAGGTAACTCCTTGATAAATTTTTACATAATCACCAATAACAGTGGTTTCACCTATAACAATCCCAGTTCCGTGATCGATGTAAAAATTTTGTCCGATAATTGCCGAAGGATGAATATCTATTCCTGTTCTAGAATGCGCAATTTCTGCAATAACTCTTGGTAAAATCGGCAATTCTAATACAGATAAAAAATGTGCAAAACGATGAACAATTGTTGCATAATATCCTGGATAACTTAGAACAATTTCTATTTCTGATTTACAAGCTGGATCATTCCTAAAATATTCAACCACCAATTTTTCCGCTTCTTTGCGTAAATCAGTTACAAAATTAATGATGGAATTTACCTTAAAATCGAAATCAGATGAAGTATAAATTTTTGAAAGAATGACTTTCAGTTGATTCTCAAAAATTGATAAATTCTCCTCAGTCGGGAAATCAGTCCAAATAATTTCCTCAAGAAAAAAATCTAGAAAATCAACTATTTCTTTCCGGTTAAAAGGTAAATTATATCTAAAAAATGACATTCTATATAAACTCTATAAATTTTATAGATAAATGTAAATAATAAAATTTTAAATCCTAAATAAGGAAATGTTAAATAAAAAATTTGGTCTAAATTTTGTTTTTTACAATTTGTGTTTGTAAAACATCAAAAAAGAATTATATTAGTAATTGTAAAAAGTTAAATCTATGATTAAAACATTATTTATCAGCGCATTCTTGATTATATCAGGTATTATGTATGCTCAGTCACCTATTGGTGTATGGAAAACAATTGACGATGAAACAGGAAAAGCAAAATCGCATGTAGAAATCTTTGAAAAAGATGGAAAACTTTACGGAAAAGTAGTTAAAATACTAACTGCTGGTAAAGAAAATGCAAAATGTACAGAATGTAAAGGAGCATTAAAAGATAAACCAATCAATGGAATGCAAATTTTAAAAGGTCTTAAAAAAGACGGAAAAGAATGGAACGGTGGAACCATTATTGACCCAAATAGTGGAAAAGAATACAAAGCAAAAATGACTCTTAACGGATCGAACAAATTAGATGTCCGTGGATACGTTGGTATTTCTCTAGTTGGTAGAACACAAACTTGGGAGAGAGTAAAATAACCTTTTCATCAAAAAAACAAAAACCACAAACGACCTAATGTGCAAACAATAGGTCGTTTTTTTTAATTAAATTTGCGCATATTTTTTATTAATGAGTTCATATAGAAAACGAGCAATCTCGTATATCAAACCCTATAAATCATCATTTGTAACTGCAATAATTTTCAATTTGCTTTACGCAATATTCAACATTGTTGCTCTAGCTTTTATGATGCCTATTTTGAGTATTCTTTTTGGAGAAGAAAAAGATAAAATTTATACAAAACCTATTTACTCAGGAAATTTAACCGAATTAAAAAACTTTTTATCTGATTATTCTGCCTATTACATGAACGAACTTTCACAAACAGAAGGTCCCATTTACGTATTAGCGGTTTCTTGTGTTCTTTTTATCATTGCATTTTTCTTTCGTAACATTTTTAGTTTTTTATCAGAAACTTGTTTGGTTGATTTAAGATCTGGTGTTACAAGAGATTTACGTGTCGATGTGCATAACAAAATTATCGAATTACCTGTCGCTTATTTTACCGAAAAAAGAAAAGGAGATATTATCAATAGAATTTCTAATGACGTGAATGAAATAGAAGCTAATATTTTAAATTCTATTGTAGAAATCATTCGTTCACCAATCATGATTATTGTTTTTGTTGGCGTTTTATTCACGGTAAGTCATCAATTAACCATTTTTGCTATTTTGGTTTTCCCTATCATGGGAACCTTAATTTCTCTGATTGGTAAAAGCTTAAAAAAAGCTGCTAGAAATGCACAAACAGAATTATCTAACATTATTACTTACGTTGACGAAACCCTAACTTCTTTAAAAATCATTAAAATCTTTAATGCAGAAAATCAAGTAAAAAACAGATTTGATGATTCGATAAATTTATACCGAAAATATTTACAAAAAGTAATGAAGAAACGCGCTTTAGCTTCACCTACAAGTGAATTTCTTGGCGCAATTACGATCGGTCTGATTGTCTTTTTTGGTGGAAAATTATCTTTAGAAGGTAACGGATTGAGCGGGTCTCAATTCATTTTTTACATTGGTACTTTTTACACATTATTAGATCCAATCAAACGATTTTCTAAAGCTTTATCTGATGTACAAAAAGGTGAAGTTTCTGCTCAAAGAATTTTCGAAATTTTAGATGCAGATGTATCTATTCAAGATTTACCTGACGCCAAAACAATAGAAGTTTTTGAAGACAAAATCGAATTTAAAAACGTGACTTTTGCTTATGGAAAACACGATGTGATTACAGATTTCAATCTAACAATTAACAAAGGAGAAACAGTTGCTTTGGTTGGACAATCGGGTTCTGGTAAATCTACATTAGCTAATTTAATTACCCGATTTTGGGATGTGAAATCTGGACAAATTTTAATTGACGGAATTGATATCAAACACATCAAACTCAAAGATTACAGAACACTTTTTGGATTAGTCACACAAGATTCTATTCTTTTTAATGACACCATTTTTAATAACATTGCTTTAGGAGATTCTTCGCCAAGTTTAGAAAAAGTAGAACATGCAGCAAAGATTTCTAATGCAGAAGAATTCATTGTAAAATTACCAGAAAAATACCAGGAATCTGTTGGTGAAGCTGGAGGAAAATTATCTGGTGGACAAAAACAACGTTTGAGTATTGCTCGTGCTGTTTATAAAAATCCACCAATTATGGTTTTGGACGAAGCAACTTCTGCGCTCGATACCAAATCAGAAAAATTGGTACAAACTGCACTAGAAAATATGATGGCAAACAGAACTTCTATCATCATTGCACACCGTTTATCAACCATTCAATCTGTAGATAAAATTATTGTTATGGATAGCGGTAAAATAATAGAAGCTGGTTCGCATCAAGAATTAATGGATAAAAAAGGTATTTATTCTAATTTAGTTTCTATGCAAAATTTTAGTTAATCACCTATTAAAAAGAGATTTGCATTAACAATTCTGCTCGTAATTCATTAGGATTAACCTCGTATTCATATTGGGTTACAGCAGCTTGTAATTTAATTGCATTTCCTTTAAAATATTTAGAAAATCCAAAAGAATAAGCCGAAACATCTTGCATCAGATCACTAGAATATTCACCGAATTCTGGTGTTAATTTAGAATATCTCAAATCAAAACTATAACCACCTAAGGTCACATAACCAGCCTGGAAATTATACGCTTCACCTAACAGAAGATATGAACTGATTTGACCAGGAACCAAAATCATTGTTGCATCAGCATCCGTAAACATTCCGTCTAACTTACTTGCAGAAGTTTTAGAATATTCACCCAAAAATGAAAATCCTTGATATTTGAATAATAAGTCCAGATAAAACTTTCTATAATCTGGCAATTTCGTTTTACCTTCTGCATTGTACAGAGCAAAACCTCCGTAACCTTCACCAACTTTTTCACTTGCACCATTGTTATTACTTGCAGCTACTCCAATTACAAATTTTGGTGTTTTTTCGTGTAACAAATCTGCAGTCGTATTGTCGTTTCCTGATGTAAAATAACCCAAAGGATAAACATCAAGACGACCACCGTATTTCATTCCGCCTTTATCTGCATCGTTCGAACTTTCTCCAAAAGAGTTTCGTCCATCACCAGAAGTTAAGGCAACTTTTGGCGAGATTCCTACTTTACCCAAAGAAAAATCACCTTCTACAAACAAACCAAATTCTCGACCGGTATTCGACATAGAAGTACTTAACAAACTTCTCTCGGTAAATTGAAAGTTGTTCTCATCAACATTCATTTCTCTATTGTTAAGAAAAGTTCTTTTCTGACCTGCCGAAATTTTAATTTCTTTGGTCGGATGATAAGCAACCCAAGCATCTAACAAAGGTTTATTTAAACTAAAATCTGTTTGCAACAAGAAACTTATTTTTTCTTTCAAAGCTTTACCTTCAAAAGTGACATAAGCTCGCCTAACATTCATCTCATTTGTCGATTTTTCATCTTGAATTTTACTGTATTGATAAATTGGTTGGATAAATCCTCCTAATTTGAATTGATATTCACCTTGCTCAAAAGAGAAATTCAATCCATCACCAAAATCAAAACTCGTTTTATTTTTTTTCTTTTTTATGATGGTATCTTTTGCAATTTCTGTATCAGAATCATTTTCATCAGCTTGATTATCTTCAAATTCTTGTGAAAATAATTGTATGGTACATAACGAAAGAAATAGTAATATTAAATTCTTTTTCATCTTTCTAAAATTTAGCTTTATTGTATCTATAAAATGGCAATTCTTCTCCCAAATCTGTTTTAACAACACTGTAAGAGACAAAACTATTTGCTGCTTCGGGTTCTAAAACCTCGAATAGTAAACCTTTGTTTTTCTGATCGGTGTAAACTATAAAACTATTCGCTGGGAAATTCTTGATCACAGGTTCTAAAGTTGTTTTAACATCTTGCATATAAACATCTTCGAATTTTACAGCATCTTTTTTATAATCTATCACTTTATAAGCTTCAACTTCTAATGCAATCGGATTAGTTAATTGTTCTATTTTTATTCCTAAAACTTTCAACTTATCAGCAATTTCTGTTTGCTCTGGCAATAAAATATAAGCGACAGGAATTGGTCTAACTTGAGTTGATTTTGAACGAAGTGCATTGTTCATATTCACACGAACATTTTCTATTTCTGTATTAGATAAATCAATAAAAGGAACATTTGACTCAAGTGATTGTCTTTTAGATTTTAGCGTAATTTGTTTTACTTCGTTTTCACTTTCAGCTAAAATTTTCATTAAATTTTTCTTTTCAGAAACTGCCGTTTGTAAATAAGATTTCGCAATGTAAAATGTCGTCATAATTCTTCTTTTAAAAGATGTTCGATCTAGATTAACTCCACGAACCTCAACCAAAGTAGAAATACAATTTGTTAAAGCATAAGAGGTTGCACTTGCTCTAGAATTCACAGAACCTTGGTTATAAACCAAATCACCATCAATAATAGAAGTTGTAAAATAATCGTGATGCGTTAAACTATTAGAAGTCAAAAGTCTTTTGGCATTATCTACAAAAATATCTTCGGTATAATTTCTTATTGTTTTACCATGATTTAGATTTCCTGAGTAAAGAAACATCACATCATAAGGCATCGTAAAACCTGCTTTTCCCATGTCCAAATAACTACTTCTAAACGGATTATATTCATGAAAATCCAATGCAACTTGCGCATTAAAATCTGTAAAAGCTTGTTTGAGAACGATACTTTCTGGTATGGTTAATTTGGTTTGATCTCTGTTCAAATCCAGACCATTAGCAGCAAATCTTTCTTGAATTTCATAACCATCTATATTCGCCATTGGCACAATCGCAATTTCTAGCTCATCTAATAATTCTTGATTCTCTTTATTATCAATTAATAATTGTTGCATGAAATACAAAATTCCTTCTGTACTTGCTGGTTCATTTCCGTGAATTCCTGCCTGAATCCATACTCTAATTTTATCTTTGCTTGGATTTTTATTGATCGTAACCAATGGAATTTTCTTTCCTTTTTGGCTATTGCCTATAAATTTAATCTGTACAAAAGTTTCGTTTTGATTTTGTAATGAATCTAAAAACGACATCATTTCATTATACTTCGTAAATCCTTTTTTCTTCTTAAATGCTGGCGTAAGAATTTCTACATCTGGATCTGGAAAAAACTTTTCGGTAATTTCTTTGGTTTGAGGATTAAAAATCTGAGCTTGCAATCCTAACGTCATGAATAAAAATAATATGATTGATTTCTTCATCTTAATTTGTTTAAAATCCTACTGTAAGAATTAACCTCCCAATCCATTCGTGTCCACCAACAAAATTGTTGTTATTATCTCTTGCATCATCATCCGCATCTACATAAGTTACTGATGCTTGAATTTTTGCTGCATAACTTCTCGACAAATATTTAGACACTCCTATTTCATAATAATTTGGGCGATCGTAAAAAGCGCCATTATTTAGAAAAGAATAACGATCTGCAGACATATTGGTATATCTTGCATCTACCGACCACAAATTCTGAAATAAATATCCCGCTTGAATATTAAATCCTTTACCAAGCATCAATCTATTTTTAATGTAATTATTTACATTTTGCTCACCATCTATTTCGAAATTAGTTGTCGAAGTTCCGTCGTTTCTTACACGTTGTGTGATTTCATCCTTTACATAAGCATTTGCTTTCACAAATTCGCCCAACATAGAAAACCCTTTGTATTTGAAAAGAAATTGCGCACCAATTTTCTCATAATCTGGTAAAACAACTTCGTCTTGATCATTTAGGTAAAGAATATCTCCACTTGTACGACCTCTTCTATCGCTAATTCCGTTATTATAACTATAAACAAACCCTAATAAAAGTTTAGGTGTCAACTCTCTAGACATATCTACTTCTCTAAATTGTCCACCAGAACGAAAAGTTCCAAAAGGCAAGAAATTAATTCTACCACCATATTTAAAACCACCATAATCTTTACCAAAAACATTCATACCGTCACCATTTGTAATGGCTACGGATGGTCTAATCACCATGTCGGTTCCGTTAATTTTAAAAGATCCGTCTGCAAACAATCCAAATTCTCTAATAGATGAAAATGCAGATGTTACTCTACTTCTTTCTGGTAATTGCAAGGTTTGAGAATTTAAACCTAACTCGAGATTATCTGTTGGAGTAGATTTTTGTCCAAAACTTAAAGAAACATTATTTGTCACCTTATAATTTACAAAAGCATCCAATAAAATATTGTTCGAATTCTCGTCACTATCACCTTCATTAGAACCACTTAAATCTAATTGTAATCGGTAACTAAACTTACTATCTTTTGATGATCCTGATAAACGCAACCTTGCTCTTCTCATTCGGAAACGATTAAAAGTTTCGTCACCATCTTGAGCTTGTTTCATTTCGAAAGAAGGCTGAACATAACCATTCAGAGTAATTTTATAACCGCTTTCTCCTTTAAAAGTCAAACCATTTCCAAAGGTGTATTTCTCTAGTTTTATTTGCCCAAAAGACCAACAAGCTAGAAAAGTAAAAAGAATGATATAGGCACTTTTTTTCATTGGCTAGTTTTCAAAATTACCTTTCACAACAATTTCTTTATCACACATCATTTGTTGACCGCGCGCAAAAACATCTGTTAATTCTAGTTGTTCATCAAGAAAACAAAAATCAGCATCAAAACCGATAGCAATTTTTCCTTTATGCTTCAATGCTAAATTTTTTGCAGGATTCGATGTGATTAATTTCACTGCTTGCTCTAATGGCAAGCCACCTTTCAATACTAATTCTCTTAATTGTTGATAATTTAGATCTACTGGTGCTTTCTTGAAACCAATCATATTTCCGTTTTCGTCTTTTTTCTCAATACCAGCATTTCCATCAGAACTAAAAGTTAATAGATCAATAGAAACTCCTTGTTCTAAAGCATATAAAACCGATTTATAAGGATCTGTATATTTTGTCCCACCAGTTGTAATGTCAATCATTCCACCTAATTTGGCAAATTTTATTGCCTGATCGAATAATGGCTTCGTTCTACCTACATGAGTTGGAGAAAGATTTTCTATCGGAAATTCGTACTTCTCTACGATTTCTATAAGCACATCAATATGAGAACTCAATTTGCCCAAATGAATATGTAAAATTCCTTTTTTACCTGCAATCATGCCGCCAACTCGAATTTCTCTAAGGTGTTTTAATAGTTCGTGTGTTGTTGGATAAGAAGAACGCTCCTCACTGATTGCCACTTTGCAACCAATAACTTTATCTATAAAAACCATGTCATCTTGTATGCTCGATGTTATTGTCACAGGATCTATACTGAAATAACTTGTGAACATATAAGCACTCATTCCTTCATCGGTCAAGGCTTTTGTTTTTGCATATAAAGTTTTGATACTTCTTGCTGTTCCGTCAGTACCCAAAAGACCAACAACAGTTGTAGAACCACAAGATATGAATTCACTCAACATAATTTCTGGTGTCATAGAAGCGTAACCATGCTTACCTCCTGCTCCAATAATGTGAACATGCTGATCGATAAAACCAGGTGTGACTTTTTTATTTTTTGCATCAATAACTTTTGCAAAACTCGAATGATTTTCTATCTCATCCTCTATTGCTAAAATCTTTTCACCACCAATAAGAATATCTTTTTTTCCTAAATTTTCTGGTGCATAAACCTGTGCATTTTTTATAAGTGTAAGCATAATCTTATAGTATAAATTGTATAATTAACATAGAAATCAATGTAACGATTACGGGTATAAAATTTCGTTTAACTAATTGTTGAACATCTACTTTCGCCATATTGGCTGAAGCGATTAAAACACCCGAAACTGGTGAAACTGTTCGTCCTAAAGTTGCAGAAAACTGCATAGGAAGAAGAATAGAAACTGTTTTCAGGCCGAGTTTTGTGGCGATATCTGGAATTAAAGGTCCAAAGGCAAAGAATGCTGCATTACCGCTTCCCATCAACATAGCTGCTAAGAAAATTATAATTGCCATAACCAAACCTATTCCAACTCCTCCAAATCCTAAACTTTCTGTGAACTGCAACAAACCTTCTATAAATCCTAAATGTATAAGACCTTGTGAAAAAATTTCTGCAGCAACAATTAAGGTAACCACAGTTTTAAAAATATTGCCCATTCCGTCCCAAAAAACACTCATATCTTTCAATGAAGTTTTGAAATCTCTTTTTCTTATCATCTCGAAAATTATTCCGACCATTAGACTTACAAATAATGCAGAAATGGTATCGATTCTGATATTGATTGAAAAGAAACTGAACGTATCTGAAAATAAAATCAATAAAATCAAAGGTAAAATTGGTATGATCGCATAATATAAGGGCGCTGTTAAAACGATTTCATCTTTAGAATCTTCATCATTTATCAAAACCTCTTTTTTGTCGTACTTTTTGTTTACAAAATAATAAACAATCATCATGATAATTGTGATCGGAATTGTTAATGGAATTTGGTAATTGATGAAATACTGAACAACGTCCATATCCATAATCGCTGTAGATTTTACTGTTGTTGGCGAAGCTGGTCCTAAACACAAAGCTGTACTTGCTGTAATCACCGAAACTGCCGAAATTCTACTGATTCCTAAACCTACTAAAATTGGAAATACAGAAGCCATTAATAATAAAGCTAAACCTGCTGCTGACGGAATACAAACGTATAAAATCTGACCTATCGGAATGGTTAATGAAGCTGCTATATATGGATATTTCTTAAACATTTTCAAAGGTTTCAAAGCTAAATAAACCAATGATGTTGAAGCACCAATTTTATCGATGTAAGCAACAAATCCACCAATAACCATAATCATTAATCCTACACCTGCATTGGTATCAGAAAAAGATTTGCTCAACATGATGAATGGATCAAACCCAATGAAACCGCTCGAATTGACGAATGGACTAATAGGCGAAATAAAATGTGCGATTATCAACATCAAAATTCCGGCGATAAGTAAAATCGCATGCGAATAGAATTTCTTCACCATTAAGGTTGCAACGATCGCGATGAATATGATTGAAATGATTGTTCCCATGTGTTAAATTGTTTTAGAAATTAGATCCATCTACTTTTGTTCCTGGAGAGAAAAGTCGAGAATTTATCGTTTTATGTCTTACAAAATCACCTGTTATATCAGGATTTCTTGTAAAAGATTCATTCGGATTATTAGACAAAGGAGCAATATCAAACGTTGCAACAACTTCGTCATTAGTATTTGTTACCGTTATAAAATCCACCTCATTATTCAAACTCAAATTTCCTGTTGTAGAAGTTTGCACAATCGAGTTCCCAAAATTTCCAGTCGGATTTCCGCCACCAAAAACAACCAATGCTTTTTTGGGAGATAGAATACTTCCGCTCGGAAAAATATGTACCGGAACATTTGCTGATAAACCATCTGCATCATAAATTTTATAACCACTAATATCCAAATCAGCATTACTAATATTGACAAATTCTATGAATTCATCTTCTGCCTGACTATAAACACCATCACCATTTGCATCTCCTTCTAAACCTGCATTAGAAGGATCATACAGAACTTCGTTTATAATTAACGGTATAACAGTTGCTTCTTTATCAAGAATAATTTCTATTGAATTTTGTGATCCAATCTGAGCATTTTCCACCGAATGAAAACCAACAATAATATTCATTCCATCGGTATAATTTATACTATCTAATGTAGAAATCGTTAACGTCGCCTCTGATTCGCCTGTCGGTATAACTACATTTTCTTGATCTACAGAAAAATCATTACCCAAAATTGCTTCACCACTAAAACTAAATGAAACACTGACTGGTAACAAAGCCGGAGAATTGAGTTTTACCAATACTTTTGCTTGACCATTTTCTACTGGTATAGTATCTAAATCAACACTTAAATTAACTTCTATTGATGAAGTATCTATACTCACATCGTCTGTATTACAACTAAATACAAACAGAGACAAACACATAAATATGATTAACTGAATTCTACTTTTCATTTGATTATAATTTATTAATAAACAAAAATCAATTAGTGTACTAAGTACAATAATCTTTACAAATAGATGAAAAATAAATTGTAACTTACCATACCAATTAGAATAATACAAGCATACCAATTATGACTTTACTTAACTTAATTATAGATAAATGGAAGAATAAACAAATCACAAATAATCCTGATCCTATATATATACAATTGAGAGAAGTTATAAAAAATATTATTTACCATAGAAAAAATGGATTTGATGAAACTTCTTTACCACCAACTAGAACATTAGCAAATAGTTTAGAACTTTCTAGAAGTACAATTCTGAAAACTTATGAATTATTAATTTTAGATAAAATAATTTCTTCTAAAAAAGGTTCTGCATATTACATCAATACGATAAATTCGAATAATATTTTATTAAAGAACACATCAAACAAAGCAAATTATCCGAAGTTTTCTAATCGAGGGGAAACCTTAAACAGCAACCAAAACCAAGAAAATAAAATACTCGATACTAACATTGCTTTTCGACCAGGATTACCTCCTTTAGATATTTTCCCAATCAAACAATGGACAAAATTATACAATGCTTATTGGAAAAATGTAAAAGCATCGCAACTCAATTATTCTAACGTTTCTGGTGTTAATGACCTGAAAATAAACATTGCTAATTATTTATATTACACTAGAGGAATCAACTGCAATTACGAGCAAATTGTGATTGTTTCTGGTTCTTTGCAATCTTTGTTTTTAATAGGAACTGCCCTTGTAAACAAAGGAGATGAGGTAATTGTAGAAGATCCTACGTTTCCTAATGTGCATTCGACTTTCAACAATTTACAGGCAAAATTACAAGCAGTTGAAATTGATAATGAAGGAATTATGGTGAACAAGTTTAACAAAAAATCTTCACCTAAAATTATTCACACAACACCAAGTTGTCAATATCCTTTTGGTGTACAAATGACGATTAATAGAAAAAAAGAATTACTTTCTTGGACACAAAAAAAATCTGCTGTCATCATAGAAAATGATTACGATCACGATGTAAATAATTTTGGTTTAAACAATCCTTCTCTTTTCGAGTTGGATCAAGATGATCGCGTAATTTATTTAGGCACGTTTAATCGAATTTTACATCCATCAATTAGAATGGGTTACATGATTGTGCCTTACTTTTTATTGAATGTAATTGAGGAAATTCAGAAATATTCGCATCAATTTGTTTCTCCAACTAATCAATTTGTGATGAGCGAATTTATTCGTAGAAATTATTTAATTCAACACATCAAAAATGTTGTTGAAGCTGAAGAAGAACGTAGAAATTTGATGATAAATTATCTAAAAGATAAAATCGATGATTCATTCAAAATTCAAAATTTTGACACAAAAAGTTTACATCTTCTCGCTAAAATCCCTGAAGAAATTTCTGATTTTGATGTGGTCAAAAAATTAAGACAAAACAAAATAAATGTAGAATCTTTGAGTCGTTTATCTTTAAACAATCAGGCAACACAAGGTCTTATTTTAGGACATACAGCTGTAAACAAACACATGATGAATACCAAGCTCAACGATCTAATCACGACCTATAATTCTATCATAAAAAAATCCGAAAACTAATTGCTTTCGGATTTTTTATTATTTATCATTTACCTTTCTCAAACGTCTTTCAACATACTCAACTTCCGTTTTACCATGTTCTAAAGGTTTACCATCTTTGTCAAGATTCACCATCGTAATATTATCTACAGTGATAATGGTTTGATGTGTCATTTTGTTTCTAACCTCACATTTCAACGTCAAAGAAGTTCGTCCAAATTTCACCACTTCTATTCCGATTTCTATAATATCACCTTCTTTTGCAGAAGCCTGAAAATTGATTTCGGACATATATTTGGTTACAACATGCGAATTTTCTAATTGTACAATAGAATACAACGCAGCTTCTTCATCTATCCATGCCAACAATTTACCTCCAAATAAAGATTTATTAGGATTCAAATCTTCGGGTTTCACCCATTTTCTTGTATGAAATTTCATATCAACTTATACTAATTCGTGTTTAACTTTAGCTAATTCATTCGCATCTGCGATAAACTTCACTAAATTTAAGGCAAAATGACCATCTAAAATAGATTCTTGATCATTTTTTAAGGCTTCAGCAATTTCTTGAATTGCATTTGGATGAAAATTCTTTTGTTCCGTTGATAATTTATCAGAACAACAAACATTTTTAAAATCAGCAAAAATCAATTTATTCAAGTATTGATCACCAATTTTTATAGTCCCTTTTTCTGCAATAATGGTAATATTACTCTCGAAATTCTTGTTGAAAGTAGAGGTCGTGTAAACCATATTACCAATCGCTTCATCTGCTAAAAAATCTAATTTTCCGCTATCACCAAACTCTGTAACTTCTTGATGATTAAAATTATACTGCGAAGATTGGACACATTTCACCTCATCAAACCAATAATTTAGAATATCTATAAAATGTGAAAATTGTGTAAACAAAACACCTCCGTCCATAGATTCTGTTCCATGCCATTCTCTTTGCTTGTAATAATTTTTATTACGATTCCAATAACATTGGATATTCACCATATAAATTTTACCTAGTGCCTTTTGCTCAATCAGTTTCTTCACATATTGTACAATCGGTGAAAACCTTAATTGCATGGAAGAAAATACACGTTTTCCTGTCTTATTAGCAACTTCTAAAATATCCTTTGCATCATCAAAATTTAACGCTAACGGCTTTTCTATCAAAACATTTTTACCTGCTTTTAAACAACGTATCGCATGTTCTCTATGCAAACCATTTGGCGTTGCAATAACGACTACATCGGTTTCTTTATCTTCTGTAAGAAACTGCTCCAAGGTTTGGTACAGCTTGTAATTTGGTTGATCTTCTTCTTCATAAGAAGGTAAATTCAGATCGATTACAGAAACTAATTCTGCTTCTTGAGTTTCGTTTATTGCCTCGAAATGGACTTTTCCTATATGTCCGAAACCTAGAATGGAAAATCTTGTCATGATGAAAATTTACTCGAAGGTAATTTTTATTTAATAATTTTTTCTAATATTTTTTGAGTAATTAGATAAGTTGGTTTTACACCTGTTAAACCTAATCCTCCAGAAGCCAAAGTGCTACCTGTTTCTAACGGATTATCTGATGCATAATAAGCATACAATACTTTTACATCAGAATCTATATGATGTCTAATTTTTGATGCGACTTGAATTGCTTTTTGATAATGCGCACCTTCCATTTCTAATCCGATTGCAGCCCAAGAAGAGTTTTTAAAATATTCTAAAACATCTTTATTTTGTAAGGATGTTCCTAAAACAGAAATCATGGTTCCTTCATAAACGCCTAATCGACTTCCTTTGAAATCATCTGAAGTCAATGCATTATCAAATGGATAATTATCTGTTGTTCCTTCAAAAACATGAGCTGTCGGAATCATAATATCTCCTTTCACACCTTCTAAAATTCCTGCTTTACCCATAATCGAAATGGATTTAACATTCATCTTGAAATGTGTTTTACCAGTTTTATATGGTTTCAATAACTCGTCCATTGCTTCGAATGCTTGTTCACCAAATGCATAATCCATCACAATCAAAACATCATTGGTTTTATCTTTTGCATAAGAAAATGCGGTATTGACAACATTCACTTTTTCTAAATCAATAATCTGAACATCGATATTTGTTCCTGATTTATCTTTGATCGAAATCAAACCATTTTCTTGTGAAAAACGATTTAATTCCTCACGCATCATTTTATTTTTTTCTGCACTAATTTCCTTGAAAAGATCTAAATCTGTTTTAGGATCATATTTCGCTTTTAATGCATCAAAAGCAAATAAAATATTCATTACAGAATGCATATTTGCACTGATGATATGAAGATTCTTTTCTTGTAAATTATTTTTTAATAGAGTCTTTTTGATTTCATTTGCCCAAGCTTCACCAATCATGTGATGACCAATCGATTCGCGTAAAGTTGATGTAAAATTGACTTCTCTTTTCTTAAATCCGTTCTCATCTTGTTGACTGGTTTTTCCCATCCAATAAACAATTTTGAAGAATTTTTCTTTGTCATCAACTTCACTAAAATATTTATGAACTTCTTGTGTTTCTTCGAAAGTTCTTCCCAAAATCGTTGCTAAATGCATCAAAGCAACTTCTCTTTCTTTACGATTAAGCTCTACATTATTTATCGCAATATTTTCTATTTGTTCCCAAATTCTATGTTTGTTTAACGAAGTATTGTTAAATGCTCTGTTCGCAATTTTATCGGCTTCATTATACAAAAATGTAAGATGCGTTAAAATATCATAAACCTCAGAACGTCCACGAGTAACCTCGATATTCATTTGATCGTCATCGATTCTATAACAAAAACGTCTTCTTTTCTTTGGAATTATTGGTGTAAAAATCGAACGATCGTAACCTTCATCTGCTGTGAAATTTACAAACGGAGTTTCTACAATTCCGTCTGGTAAACGATCCAAAACATACATCAAACCATTTAATTCTACTTTTTCTGGATCGGTCATTGTACCATAAATTTCTGGATTTATTTCGTACAATAAACTTCTTAAAATTTTACCAGGTTTCCCTGAAGGACGATAAACGCCACGATGAAAAAGGTGGCGCATAGATATATAGATTCGCTCAATAGCGTTTGTTGATCTTCTTGCTCTTGATATTGACATAATTTATTTTTATTTTTTTGGGTTGTTAAATTCTTTATTTATAAGCATCAATTCATCGTACCAATCGTTTCCAAACTTTCTTAATAAAGCATTTTTGGTAAACTCTGCTACGTTAACCTTCAATTCTTTTCCTAAGGTACAAGCATCTGCACAAATATCCCAAACGTGGTAGTTAACTGCTGTGAAATTTGAATATTCCTTAACACGAACAGGATATAAATGACAAGAAATTGGTTTTTTATAATCTACTTTCCCTTCTTCGAAGGCTTTTTCTATCCCACATTTAGAAAAACCATTATCCTCAAAAACCAAATAAGCACATTCTTTTCCGTTTACCAAAGGAGTTGTCCAATCGCCATCTTCATCCAAAGTATATTTACCATCTTGCTCTATTGCATCTATACCTTCTTTTCGCAAATAAGGTTTCACATCTTCGTAAATATCATCCAAAATACTTAACTCATCTTCATCTAAAGGCGCACCTGCATCACCTTCTACGCAACAGATTCCTTTGCATTTATTTAGATTACAAACAAAATCCTCGTTTAATAACTCTGCTGAAACTAATGTTTTACCGATTTGGAACATTTTTGACTATTTTGTAACTGGCAAAGATACAAAAAATGTCTCAAAATAATGTAATTTTGCCTAATTAAGTATTGATGCATTGTTAGAAAACATTCAAAACCCGAAAGATTTACGCTCATTAGATCAAACAAATCTAACTGAATTAGCACATGATATGCGCGAATTTATTTTAGATACTTTGTCAACAAAACCTGGTCATTTAGGTGCAAGTCTTGGTGTTATCGAGTTGAGTATTGCTTTACATTATCATTACCAAACACCAAATGATTTATTGGTTTGGGATGTTGGACATCAAGCTTATCCGCATAAAATTTTAACGGAAAGAAAAGCAATTTTTGACACGCTTCGTCAAAAAAACGGAATTGCAGGTTTTCCTGTTAGATCAGAAAGTGAGTATGATACGTTTGGTGTCGGACATTCTTCTACTTCTATTTCGGCAATTACCGGAATGGCTTTCGCAGATAAAATTCATCTAATCAAAAGAAAACATATTGCCATTATTGGCGATGCTTCGATCACTTCTGGTATGGCATTGGAAGCAATGAATCATTTGGGTGAAACTGATTTAGATGTTTTAATTATTCTTAATGATAATTCTATCGGAATTGATCCTTCTTCTGGATATTTGAAACATCATTTTAAGAAAATAAACGAACAAAGACCTAATATTTTCGAAGATTTTGGTTTGACTTATTTAGGTAGTTTTGATGGACATTCTTTTAACGAATTATTTAACGCTTTTAATTTAGCAGATCAAACAATTGGGCCAAAAATCATTCATATCAAAACAACTAAAGGAAAAGGTTATGAAAATGCAGAAAAAGATCAAGTAAAATGGCATGCACCAGGGAAATTTGATAAAAATTCGGGAGAAATCTTAGTCGCTCCAAAATCAAAAACGTATCAAGATGTTTTTGGAGAAACACTTAGCAAACTCATGACTAAAAATCCTAATATTGTCGCTACCACACCTGCCATGTTAACTGGAAGTCAATTAATTAATACGAAAAATCAATTTCCAAATCGAGTTTTTGATGTAGGCATTGCCGAGCAACATTCTGTTACTTTTGCTGCAGGTTTGGCTACTCAAAACATTATTCCGTTTACGGTTATTTATTCGACATTTTTACAAAGAGCTTACGACCAAGTTATACACGATGTTGCTTTGCAAAATTTGCCCGTTGTTTTTTGTATAGATCGTGCCGGAATTGTTGGTTCTGATGGCGCTACGCATCATGGTTATTTTGACATCAGTTTTCTAAACAGCATTCCGAATATAATTGTGAGTACAGCAAGAAATGAGCAAACTTTTAGAAATCTTTTATATACTGCACAATTCACGCAGCAACCTTTTGCCATAAGATATCCGAAAGATAAAATTGAAGAAAGTCTTGATTCTGAGTTCGAATTACTAGAAATTGGTTCTTCTGAAACATTAACTTCTGGATCTGAAATCGCGATTTGTTCAACTGGAAAATTAAGCGCTCGAATTCTTAAAATCATCCAAAAGAATCAATTAAATCATCAAATAAAACTGATTGATTTTCCTTTTATCAAACCTATAGATATCAATACAATTACTGAGATAAAAAACTATAAAACGATTATAAGTTTTGAAGAAGGAATTGCAAATGGCGGATTTGGAGAAACTGTTTTATGCCATCTTCAACAACATAATTTTAGTGGAAATTTCATCTTAAAAGCTTATCCAGATGAATTCATTCCGCATGCGACAATTGATGAATTAGAGCAAGAAATTGGTATTGATGAAGAATCCATAACACAACTTCTTTTAGAGTTAATTAGTTCGGATTAAACTTCGTCAGTTCATCATATTTATCATTGTATTTTTTTCGTAAACGTTGTTTGGCTTTTTTTACAGCGTCAACTGTAATACCCAAAATATTTGCAGTTTCTGAATTGTTTAAATTCATTTTTTGAAGAATAACAATTCGCAAATTAGATTCGGTTAAATCTGGAAAATTATGATTAAGATAATCAAAATATGCTGGTTGTTCTTTGATGAACGTTTTCTTGAAATTGAGCCAATTATCTTCTGTCATTAGATGAGAATCTAACAAATCATACAAAGATTGTTGATGTTTATTGTTAATAGATTCAGTCGAAAATTTATTCTTTTCTATTTCTTTTTCTAAAGATGCAATTTGTCTATTTTTTTCTGACAAATAAATTTTATAAGCATTTAAAGTATTATTTGTTTCGGTCAATTTTTGTTCAGAAAACAACTTTTCGTTTTTGAAATTTTCGACTTTCTCGTCAAACACTTTCTCTTGATTTTTTCTTTTCTTTTTATGAGTAAAATAATTCACTATCAACAAAGCAATCAATAAAAAAGAACTAATCGTCATCACCCATCTAAACAAAGATTCTTTCTTAGATTTTTCTTTTTCTTTATTCAACTGTTGCTCAATTTTACTTTTTTGCGCCTCAAAATTTACTTTATTCACCGCTTCTTTTCCATCTTTTTGAGCAAAATAAACACTCAAAGAATCTATCTTTCTTCTTTCTTGCAATTCCGATTGTAAATCACGTTCTTCAATTGCAATTTTTAAACGTTGTTCTGCAATGTCTTTTTCATAACTTTTTAGGTAATTTTTATCTTTCACATAAGACTCAACATTAGACAAAATTTCTTTAGATTTGATTAATTCATTGGTTTTTATGTACAATTTACTCAACAACATTTGGGCAAACATAGTATTTCGATCACTTTTCTCCGCTTGTGAAATTCGAATATCTTCTTTTAATAATTTCTCAGCTTTTTCAAACTCTTTTTGATGTAAATAAATCTGAGCCAAATCTCCCAAAGTTTTAGCATATCTAACATTATAACCAAACTTTTTAGACTTCTCACTAGATTTTTCTATGTAATTTTTAGCCTCAGTAAAATCACCATTTTTCATGTAATAATTACCAATATTATTCATGATTTCGGCTGATTCTTCTGTATTCTCTGGTAAAGTTTTCAAGGCGATTTTCAGATAATCTATACATCTAGAATAATCCAAAGTTTCGCCAAAATAATATCCAATATATTTTATGGTATTAGAATTCTGAAAAATTTCTTTAGGATTCACTTCATCCATCAACTGATCTGCTTTCAGATAATAAGGCAAAGCTTTCACATATTCGTTGTAATGGTAATAATAAAAACCAAATTGCATATTCAGCCAAACATCAAAACCTATATCTTTGATATTTTCTGATTTTTTTAAGGCTTTCAGGAAATTTTCTTCACTTAGTTTATTAATTTTCCCCTTAAGTTCTGACTCTTTTTTTGCAGAAAGAACCAAATAAACAACTTCTAAATAAGGTTTTATTTCTTGTTTTGCTTGTTGATTAAAAATTAAATATTCATTTTTAATCTGATCGAGATTTTTATTTTTTTGGTTTTGATTGATGTAGTTTTCTAAAAATTGCTGTGTCTCTGTATTTTGTGCCAACAAGAATTGCTGACAAAAAAAGATTAACACGATGAATACCAACCTAGAAAGCATTTTTAAATATTTTTTAACAAATTTAAAGTATTATTAAATATAATTCCTACTAAATACAATTTACGTTAGCATTTTTCTTTCAAAAAGTATAAAATCCAAATTATTAATAATTTAGGGTATAAGAATTGATATAGCTGAATTTTAAATGATCAAAAAATGAAAAAATTATTCATCGTTGCATTAATTCCAATCTTCTTTTATTCTTGTTCTACTGTTAATAGTATGGACGCGTTTTATAACAAATACGAGAAACAAAGCACTGTAATTGCTGTACCAAAAATTGCCTTAACAACCTTATCTAAATTGAGTGGTAATGCCGATTTCGTAACTTATCTGAAATCGGCAAAATTTATGATTTTGACTAATTCATCTAACTCAAAAACCAATCGTGTGATAAAAGATCTAAAATCTTCTGTTCGCGGAGATCATTATTCTTTACCTGTAAAATTAACCAAAGGAAATAAGAATTTGAATGTTGCGATGTTAGAAGATAAAGATCGTGTAAAAAGTGTTGTTTTGGGTGTTAGCGGATTTAATAATGTATTGGTTGTTCAGTCAAAAGTTGATGTTTCTAAAGAGACCTTAAACGAAGCAATTAATAAAATAGATGAAGATTTTATTGATGATATTATTGATTTACTTTCACTAAAGTAATCAATAATCTAAACAAAAATTCATTTTAATTGGATGCGTTTTAAAATGAAATAAACCTAATTTTCCTCATCTAAACAAATCTATATTTCGACTATCTTTGCAAGATGGCAATCATATTAAATATAGAAACTTCTACCAAAAACTGTTCTGTATCTATTGCAGAAAACGGAAAATTAATTGCTTTGGTTGAGGAAAATGATGAAGGTTATGCACATGGCGAAAAATTGCATCAATTTATACAATGGGCAATAGAAGGCACAAATTATCAGCTAAAAGACCTAAATGCTATTGCTGTTTCTAAAGGTCCTGGTTCTTACACAGGTCTTAGAATTGGTGTTTCTGCTGCAAAAGGTTTAGCTTTCGCTTTGAATATTCCTTTGATTTCTATCAATTCTTTACAAATCATTGCTTCAGCCTATAAAAATCAGAAGTATGATTATATTCTTCCGATGATTGACGCACGTCGAATGGAAGTTTACACAGCATTATTTAATCCAGCTATTGAAGAACAATCGCCAACAGAAGCAAAAGTCATCGATGAAAATTCTTTTGAAGATTTAAGTAATAAAAAACTATTGATTGTCGGAGATGGCGCTGTAAAAACAAAAGAAATCTTAACACATTTAGAAGCAGATTATTTGGCACATTTTCCGTCTGCAAAAGAAATGCGTGAATTATCTTACACAAAATTTATTCAAAATAATTTTGAAGATGTAGCTTATTTTGAGCCTTTTTATTTAAAGGATTTTGTTGCAGGAAAAAAGAAAAATGAATCTTAATAATATAAATTACATATGAAACAATTAGTCTTAATTATAGCCTCTTTTTACGGAATGACTTCTGTAATTTTAGGTGCGTTTGGTGCACATGCATTTAAAAAAATATTAGCAGACGATAAATTGGCAAGTTTTGAGGTTGGAGTAAAATACCAAATGTATCATGCAATTGCTTTACTTGCTGTCGGATTATATTTTCAGTTTGAAACTGGATTAGAAAAATCGATTGCTTGGGGATGGATTGTTGGGACGTTTATTTTCTCTGTAAGTATTTACTTTTTGTCTTTTGCAGATTATTGGGGAGCTAACCTAAAATGGCTTGGTCCTATCACACCTCTTGGTGGTTTATTTATGATTATTGGTTGGGCTTTACTTATGTGGTATTTCGTTAAAACAAAATAATAAAAATAAAAAAACGCTAGAAGATTAAAATCTATCTAGCGTTTTCTATTAATTAATTAAATCTATTCAAAATCATCATCTTCAAAATCAAAATCTTTGAAGACTGTGTTTATTTCAAATTTTAAATCTTCATCAGATTCGCCTGTATAATCTTGGGCATAACCAATCCATTTCAAAGATAAAATTCCTTCGTTATTCTTTTCGAAAGATAACTCATTTTTTACAGTTTCGTATTCATCTTCAGAAGAATTTAGAGAAGTATAGTAAATTTCTTGTAATTCTCCATCTTCATCTTCTACTTCTTCGAAACCGAAAGGAATATTAACACTTTTTCCGTTTAATTCTTCAGCATTCGAAACGTCAATCGGGAAATCGTCTATAAAAAGAGACAATTGCGAAAAATCGTTTTGTATAGAATCTGCTTCTACGTGCTCTAAATCATCATTAGAGTGAATTTCTATTAACAAACAAGTACGATTACCTTGATAAACAACTTTACATAGCGCCTTGTCGATGTGATAAATAAAAGTTTCTTCTGGATGGAAGACTTTGATTGTGTTCATTTTTGTTTTTAACTAGTTTTTTGATATACGAATATAACCAAGTCTGCTAAAATTTCATAGAAAATTCATTTTTTTTCAATAAAAAAAGGTCAAAGTTAACTTTGACCTTCATGATATTGTAAAATAGAAAAGATTATTTAACAACGTTTGCAGTTAAATCTGCTTGTAATAATACTTCGTTTTTGATGATAGATCCACCTCCACCTGTGAAAGTGATTCCGAAATCTTGACGATTAATTGCAAATTCTTCTGATTTAATTGTTACTTTATCTCCATCTACTGCAACATTTGCTTTAAATGTGATGTTTTTAGGAACTCCACGGAAATCTAAGTTTCCTGAAATTTCTGAGTTATAATCACCTTCTGTTAATGGTTTTACAGATGTAATCTCGAATTTAGCTGTTGGGTATTTTTCAACATCTAAGAAATCTGCAGATTTCAAGTGACCATCTAATTTACCTTTAGATTCTGCATCAGCATCTAAATCTTTAGATTCGAAAGAAGCAAAATCAGCTACAAAGTTTCCTGATTCTAAAGCACCATCTTTCAATTGTACTTCACCAGATTTTAACTTAACAACTCCAAAATGTCCTTCTTCTGGTTTTTTGATATCGTCAAATGTTTTTCCTCCTTTCCAATTAATTACACTTGTAGAATCTACTGCGTAATTTACTGCACCTTCAGAAGCTGTAGAAGTTTCTGCTGCATCTGTTGCTTGTACAGTATCTGTGTTACCACCACAAGAAGTGATCGCGAAAAAAGATACTAATGATAAAGTTAAAAGTAATTTTTTCATAATAAATAAGATTTATAAAATTTGGTAACAAAAATAGTTAATAATGATGATACAATCTATTGATTTATGTCAATTAATTTATAATTAATCTCGATAAGTTGCAAAATCAAGTAAAATGATGAAATTTGTAAAAAAAATAATTTGCTTAAAATTTCTAATCTTTCTTATCATTACGAAACTTCTGACACAAAAGTTTTACAGAATATTTCTTTCACGCTTCATCAAGGTGAAATTCTGAGTATTATAGGAGAAAGTGGCAGCGGAAAATCTACTTTAACACGTTTGATTTATGGTTTAATGGATTTTGATTACGATCAATCATCCATTATGTATTTAGATAAAAACTTAAAAGGACCTTCTAAAAATCTAATTCCTGGACATAAAATGATGAAATATGTTGCGCAGGATTACGATTTAATGGATTTTGTTACAGTTGGTGAAAATGTTGGGAAATACATTTCTAATTTCGATTTGGATCAAAAAGATCAAATAATCAACGAAGCTTTGTTGGTTGTCGATTTATTGGATTTTAAAAATATACATCCAAAATATCTAAGTGGCGGACAAAGACAACGCGTTGCTATTGCAAGAGCATTGGCGTTAGAACCCAAAATTTTACTGTTAGACGAACCTTTTTCTAATTTGGATCAAAGTCTAAAAATTTCGATCAGAGAACGTTTGATTGATTTCTGTAAATCGAAAAATATCAGTATGATTTTTACAACTCATGATTTGAATGATGCTTTTTATACCGCAGACCGAATTTTAGTTTTGAATAAAGGAAAAGTTGAACAAATTGATACCGTAAAAAATGTTCGTAATCAACCCAAAAACACTTACGTTGCACAACTTTTTGGTTATGTTTCTATAATTGACGCAAATCAAACTTCAAAACTAAATATCCAAACAAATCAAGCTGTTGCGATTTATCCTGAAGAAATTGAGATCGATAATTCGAGTGAATTATTTGGAACAATTACCAAAGTGCATTACCAAGGTCGTGATTACATTTGTACCATAAAAATTGATGATTTAGAATTACTTTTCTATTCTGAAACCGAATTGTTGTTACACCAATATTTACCAATAAAAATCAAGAATTTTCGTCATATTAATTAAAAAAGCGCCCAAAAGCGCTTTTTTAATTACGTATTTATTGTTTGATGAATTTCCTAGAGAAAGATTTACCTTCTTGCGATTCAACTTTTAAAACATAAGTTCCTTTTGGTAAATTACTTACATCTAATTTTTCTGATGTTTTTTCTAAAACTTTCACACCATCAAGACCATAAATAGAAACTTTTTGTATTTTCTGATTTTTAGGTAAAATAAGATTCAGATCTGATTTCACTGGATTTGGGAAAATTTTGATTTCATTATCTTTTACCAAATCATGATTAGCCAAATCTGTTTCGTTAATTTTTATGTTGTCATAATAAGCATCAGCACCAAAATTATTATGCAACATATTGAAACCAGAAATTGGATAAGCCGTAATTTTTGGAGCTGTTTTTATCAACTCTCCATTTAGAAAGTAATTTACATTATCACCATCCAATTCTAATTTTACATTTACCCAAGTATTCGCCTGCCATTCTGACCCATCGATATATTCTGTTTGGAAATCTATATTTTTCAGATAATAAACATATCCTCTATTTTCTATTCCAAAACCTGCAACTGGATAAAACTCATCCGTTTCTGTATCTACACCAAAAAGTGTAAATTCAAAATCAGAACCTAATTTTTCTGTTACATAAATGTCATAAGAAATGCTAAAATCTTCTTGAGAGAAACGAGTATCAAATGTTTTTGCTGCACCAAAAATTGGCATCCATTGAAAATCAAAACTAGGCTCAAATGCATTTTTAAATGAATATTCACCAACAGATGCTTTCTCGTTACTAATTACCTGATTTTGTAACAATCCATCACTACCTTCTGTAACTTCCCAACCATTTTGAGCGTTTATTGTACCTAAAGTAAAACCTTCGTTTGCTTCGAAAGAAATTGTTTCTTGCGCCAGTAGAAAATTAGAAATCATCAACATTCCTAAAATGTAAATCTTCTTCATTGTATTAATTTTTTAAAATTTAAAAGGCTACTAAAGTAGTAAAGTATTCTTTAAGAATAAGAAAAAATTAAGTTGATTTTTTTAGTAAAATCTATTGATATCAGCTTCTTTATTAACAGCTTCGTTTTTCTCTATCAAACAATAAAGCTGCTCTGCCATATCTGACGCCAACATAGTTCCGCGAGTTCCCATTCCGTTCAAACAAAAAATAGTTCGATAAGTTTTGTGCGCACCAATAATTGGTCGTCTATCTTTTACCGTTGGTCTGATAGATGCTTTCTGATCCTTCACTACAAAATCCGCAGATAAAAATTTACTTATTCCTGATAATAATTCATCTTTTGCCTGCGCCGTTTCTTCGTAATCCAATTGATCGCGATCATAAGTTGCTCCAACAAAATAATTATTTTCGTTTAACGGAAAAACAAATTCTTTTCCTTTCACAACGGCTTTTGGCAAATTCGCAGAAGTTTCTACCGTTAAAACTTCACCTTTTACACCAATAATTGGCATTTCTTTAAAAAATGGATTTTCAAGAATATGATAACCTTCGCAGAAGATAATTTGTTTGGCTTTGATATTTTGATAAATCACAAAATCATTTTCTATTTGCAATTCGTTATAATCAAAAATTGATTTAATTAATTGATTTTTATTTATTAAATATTCTTCCAAATCTGGAATTAATTCTCTCAGATTTATTCTGCCAGTATGCAAAACTTCCCCTGATCCAAAATCTTGTTTAATGGTTTTGTATTGATCTAAATTTTGATAATTTGTCGAAAGAAAATTAATTAAATCTGGATGACTTTTAGCTTTTTTATCCCAAGTTTTCTGTTCTTGTTCGTCATTAAATATTCGATAAACTGGTAATTCTTCTATGTATTTTTTAGCTAACAAATTCTCAAAAAACCCAAACGTTTCTTTCATCTTTGATAATTGATTTGGTGCATCCCAAACCAAAGAAAAACGTTTCAGAACAACTGGATTATATAAACCTGCTGCAATAGTAGAAGCACGATGCAAATCTTGATTTATTACCAAAAAAGAATGTTCGTTTTCTATCAATTTCTTTACAAAACAACTTCCGGCAACTCCCAATCCAACTACCAAATATTCGACTTCTTTCATAAAACAAATTTAAAAGAAACTGCCATCAATTAGTAACGAATTCTTTAATAAATGCAACTGTTTTATCAATAACCAATTCCGGAATTTCCTTATGCGGTGTATGTCCAATTTCTGGAATAATCAAAGTTTCTGATTTCCCTTGAACTTTTTCAACTGTTTTATAAACTTGTTTCAAAGAACCGTATTCATCTTTTTCACCTTGAATAAATAACAATGGAGAAGTTATATTTTGCATCAACAACTCAACATTAAAACCAGAAAAATCATCACTTAACCAAGTTTCTGTCCAAGCCTTGAAAATCGTTTCGACTTTATCGCCATGATATTTCTCTAATCGCTCTGGCAAATTAGTTGTGTTGTACATTTCAACTGCTTTTTTAACACCACTAATTGTAACATCTTCTACAAAAATATGTGCAGCTTCTGCTATTACAGCTAAGGTTTTTTCGGGATATAAACTTGCGAAAAGTAAGGCAATAGAACCGCCATCGCTGTGTCCAAATAATATGACCTCATCTATATCAAACTCATTTAATAATTGATACAAAACATGCGCTTCATCTTCTAGATAAGTCAAAGTTCTAACATGTGTAAACATTGGCTGAGATTCGCCATAACCTAAGCGATCATAAATCAATAAATTGCATCCTAATTCTTTAGCAATCTTCAACGGAAAATCTCTCCACAATTTCACACAACCCAAAGAATCGTGTAAAAAAACAAGTGTTGGTTTCTCCTCATCTACAATCAATTGTTCTACATATAAACCGTTCCAAAAACTTTTTTCTAAAGACATTTTATCGTTATATTTATTCTAAAAGTATTCAATATTTCACAAAACAATTCTTTTTATGGATAATTTTCTAAGTCAAATTCCTTTAGATTTCTCAAAATCAAATAGAAAAATAATTATCCGACAAGTTAAATTAGAAAATATAAATGCTCATCAGCTTTTAGAAATTATTCAAAAATCAGAAGAAAGAAAAAAAGTAGTTTTAATTGTTGTTTTGGATGATTTAATTGAAGAAAATCCATTCTATTTAAAAAATAATTTAACTGATTTTTTGAGTTTTTGTAAAAATCAAACCAACGAAACCATCAAAAGATGTACTTCTAGAATTTGGATTAATTTATTAAGAAACAAAGAAATATTAATGGATTTTGATACAAAAGAAAAAATAATTGAATTGCATTTTGATTGGTTATTGAATGATAGTTTGGTTGCAACCAAATCGAATTGTTTGAGTATTTTGTTTCTCTTACGTGATTTTTCACCTTGGATAAAACCCGAATTAAAAGCTGTTATAGAAAAACAATTGCCAGAAAATAGCATTTCTTATAAAGCACGAGGCGAAAAATATTTAAAAAAATTAATCAAAGAAAGCTAACGTAGATTTCAAGGCAATTTGTTCGCAAGATTTACTTGAATTTGTATATTCGTTGTATGAAGATTTTTGTAACAATTCTAAGTATTTTAGTTCTATTAGCAAGTATAATTCCGTTCCTAAAAAGCAACAAATGGTTTGTAAGGGTTTTTGATTATCCACGTTTTCAGAAACTTGTTTTGGTTACAATTTGTCTAATTTTATGGTTTGTTTTTATTAACGAACACGAAATTCTTGATTGGATTCTTTTAGGATTATTAAGTATCAATTTCGTTTATCTTGTAAAGGTTGTTCTTCCTTATACGCCAATTGGCAAAAAAATGATTGATCAAGTAGAATTAAATCAAGACGAAAAACCTTTAAATCTTTTGGTTTACAATGTTTATCAGGACAATGACGAATATCAAAAATTGGTAAAATTGATTCAAAAGAAAAATCCTGCTATTTTATTTTTATTAGAAACAGATTTGGTTTGGATGGAAAAAATCCGAGAAGCAACTGATGAATATCCATACAAAATAGAAGTTCCGTTAGATAACACTTATGGTTTATTGTTTTATTCTAAATTACCAATCAAAAATCAAGAAGTTAATTATTTAATATCAGAAGAAATTCCGTCGATTATTGCAGATATCGAATACAATAATCAGATAATTCGTTTATATGGATTGCATCCAACACCGCCTGTACCACAAGAAAACGAAGAAAGTACAGAACGTGATGCGGAAATATTAATTGTAGGAAAATTAGCATCAGAATATAAAAAACCTGCCATTGTTTTTGGTGATTTGAATGATGTTGCTTGGAGTAAAACCACTGAATTATTTTTAAAAACCAGTCACATGCTCGATGCCAGAAGAGGACGAGGAATGTACAATACTTTTCATACAAAATATTGGTTTTTGAGATGGCCTTTGGATCATTATTTTTTGTCGAGTCAATTTCGATTAATCGATATGACAAGAGAAGATAACATTGGATCTGATCATTATCCGATTAGTTTATCTGTTGTTTTACGATCTGATGATACAAGTGGCGAAATCTATTTGGATAAAGAAGAAAAGGAAGAAGTAAAAGAAAAAATTGTAGAAGGTGTAGAAAAAGGTGATGCAAATTGAATCTAAAAAAATCGCCCGGTGGATTTCTCCGAACCGAGCGAATTATTAAACACAGTTAATTTGTTTATTTAGAGGAAAAAATTACAATCCTACAGTCCAACCTTTAGCCCATTCTGGCGTAGCTGTTCCTGCTCCTGCGCCATTAGCATTTGCACTTTCTGTATAAACTTTTGATACATCTACTGTTTCGCCAGCAGTATTTTTACCAACAGATTTAGTTGCAACATTGTCAAAATGAACATTTGTTGCTTTTAATTGATTTCCTACATAAGATACAGATTCATCATGTTGAATATCAAAACCAACTTTCCAATTGCTCAATACAACATTATCTAAAGTCCCTTGTGTACCAACTCTTAACTTTAAAGCTTGTGGTTCAGCACCTTGATCACCTGCTCCAATCAAAGTAATATTTCTTAATGTTGGATTAGAAATAGGATTTGCTAAATGATTTAGAGAATTATTATCTGCTTCTATTCCACGGTTTCCTATATTTGTTTTTTTACCATACCAATATTCGCCGATACCATTCCAGCCTTCTGTCCAATCGAACATATCGTCACCTTCTTTAGCAGAATTTGCATTAGTTACAACTAAGTAACGACTATCTACAGTACCTCCAAACCATTCGAATCCGTCATCTGAACTTTCATGAGCTTGTACATATTGTATTTTTGTTCCTTTACCTACACCAAATAAAGACAAACCATTAAATTCTTTTTCAATACTATAACCGAATCCCGCATATTCGATTCTTAAATATTCTATACTTCCTGAATTGTCATTTGAATCTGTACCACCATAAGAAACATCTCCACCAACTTCTGCTGTAGCACTATTTCCTTTGTTAATAGGCGCTCTACCACAAATCACTAAACCTCCCCAACTACCAGGAACTTTATTTGTAGTTGTCATAACTACTGGAGATTCTTTTGTTCCCTCTACATAAATTTTACCACCTTGAGCAACAGTGATAAAACGAACACTTGCAAAATCATTTGGATCAGCAACCGCTGTTGCCTCAATAACTACACCTGGTTTTATTCTAAGTGTCGCTCCTTCTCTTACAAATAATTGACCTGTCAATTTATAAGTTCCAGATTCTAAAACAACTTCGCCTTTTGTAATTTCACCTTGTAGATTATCTCTATTCACAACAAAATCTGATGGATTAGTAACCTCAGTTCCTCCGTTATCATCGTCACTAGAACATGAAATTACTGTACCAGCAACCATTGTTGCCATCATAGAAACTGTTAATAATTTAATAATTGATTTTTTCATTTTTAGTTTTTTTTTGTTTTGTTTTCTTTAATTAAAATTGATAAGTTACTGCTAAACCAAAAGAGGCTCCTCGTCTGTATTGCAATACTGGAACTGCACCTGTTTTGTTGTCTTGAATACGTTCGAATTCTTGATTCAAAATGTTACGTGCAGCAAAATTGATCCCTATATTTTTATTGATTTTCGATCTTAATATGAAGTCTAATGTTCCAAACCCTTTATCTATTAAATTCCCTCTTTGTTCGTTGTTGTAAGCAAAAATCCTATCAGAATAATACGCATATACCAATGTTGCCATGATTTCACCTTCATTACTCCAAGATTTTGTGTAAGAAACATCAGCATTGATTAAGAAATCTGATGCCCCTGGAAGTTTATCTTTATAATCAGTTAAATTCAAATTATAAGTTCCGTTTGTATCTTCTCGTACTTTCTCTGCATCTAGCTCCTGTTCTGTTTTCATGTAACTTGCATTTACACCAACAGACAAAGTATTTTTACCAACTACATCACCAAAATTTAAAACGTTTTTTCTAGCTTCTATTTCGACTCCAGCTACATAACCATAATCTCCATTTACCCAAGAAATATCATTTGTTGACGAAGCAATAACCACATCATTGATTGGATTTGTTATGTATTTCCCAAAAGCTGCTACAGAAAATAATTCTCCTCTTGCTGGGAAAATTTCCCATTTAAGATCTACATTATAGTTATCTGATGCTGTTAAGTATGGATTACCATATTTTGTCTGAGTTACATCTTCGTATAAGAAATATGCTCTTTCTTTGAATTGTGGTAATGTATAGGTTTTACTTGCTGCAAAACGCAAATTTTGTTTATTATTCAATTCATATTTCAAAACCAAACTTGGTAAGAAATAATTCTTTTCTAATGTATTGCTTTGAGCAGTTGCACTTAATTGGGTTTGCCAATCGATTTCTTGCGTAATATTTTCGTAACGCAAACCAATAATTGCACTTAATTTTTCTGTAAAGTTATATTCTAAACTCGCAAATCCTGCATGTATATCTTGCTTACCATTATACGTTTGTGGTCTTAAACTTCCGTTATATGTATTGATAGAGAAGTATCCATTAGAATAATTTTGTTGATTGAAAAAAGCATCTAAATTATTTGGATCAATCGAAAAACTATCAGAAATAGATCTATTTAATGAAAGATTAAATTGAGTTGCTTCAAAATCTCTTTTCTTCATTCTTCCATTATATCCTACTCGAATATTACCTTTAGATAAACCCTCAGAATTATCATTCAATTTATAAGTTAACGCAACATTTGCAGCCAATTCATCTTCTTTTAAGTGATGAAAATATCGATGATTATCTGATACAGAATTCTGCGTAAGAAAATAACCACTGTCTGTATTTGCTAAAATATTTTGGGTTCTATCTGGTAAATCGCTTTCGATATTATTGTATGCCAAAGCCCAATCTAAATTCAATTTTTCATTTAGTTGATGATTCCCTAATAATTGATTGATAAATAAGGTGTTTTGAATGTAAGTATTTCTTGTCACCAAAATATCGCCATCATTTGCCATATCTCTAATCATCCCATGATACAACTCATGCGATTGATTAGACGAATTCACAAACAACAAATTGTATTTAATCGAATGATTATTATTGATTTTATAATTCGCGTTCAACATTCCGGTAGAATTGGTAACATAATTATATTTTTGATGCGGATCAAAAGATTTCAATCTTCCACCAGAACCTCCTTGCGCATTGATTGTTTGATTAAGTCCTTCGGTATAATTATAACCACTATCGAAATTTGCAGTCGCAAAAATTCCTAACATCCCTTCAAAACCAATCCTAAAACTTTTTCCACCTCTCAAACCAAAATTATATCCGATTTTAGAAGATGTTTCTGGATTTAAAGAATTAGTAAAATTGAAATTACTCAACGCATTTGCTGGAATATTTGATTTGAAGAAACCACTCTTTTTGGGACCGTTTTGCAACATAAAATCAGATTCACCAATTGCATTGGTATTGACATTACTCCCAACAGAAACCTGAAACATTCCTTTACCAGAATAATTCTTAGTTGCAATATCTACGCTACCACCAGAGAAATCTCCTAAAACTTTTGGTGTATAAACTTTATCTATCGAAATATGATCTACGATGTCTGTTGAAAACATCGTCAAATCAATATTTTTAAACTCAGGATCATTCGATGGAATTGGCAATCCGTTCATCGTTGTGGTAATGTAACGATCACCCAAACCTCTTATATAAACAGAATTTGTTCCTTCTTGCTTAGAAACACCAGAAACTTTTGCAACAGCAGAAGCTACGTCACCAACACCTTTTCTTTCTAATTCCTGCGCACCAATTGCTTGCACAATATTGACAGATTTTCGTTGGATATTCAGCAATTCTGCTTCATCAGATTTGTTACGAGAAGCTGTAATTGTCGCCCCTTCTAGGTTTACATTTTCACCAGAAACAATCGAATCTTTTGTCAAAACAAAATTAATATTCGATACATTCTGACCATTAATTGTTACGGTTTGATTCGCTTGTTTAAATCCTAAATACTGAACTTCTAATTCGTATGAACCCGCAGGTAATTGAATGGTAAAACTTCCGTTTTCGTCTGTAATAAATGTTTGATCTAAAGTTGGCACATAGATTTCTGCTCCAACCAAAGCTTGATTCGATTGATCATAGACCGTCCCAGAAACCGAGTTTTGTTCCTGAGCAAATACTCCAGTTGCAGCTAAAATAAACAAAGCTGTTGTGATACGTTTCATGTGTGTTTAATAGTTTACTTTGCAAAATTCTAAGTTTGATTTTTAAAATATTTTTCTAAAAAGTAAAGGATATGTTAACGATTAGTTACGCTTTTTTTGTAATTTTAAATCATTGTTAAGTTTAGAAAAATCAAGATTTCGAGCGATTATTAACTTAATTTTACGTGCATTTTACGAAACAGTTAATTCACAATTAGTATGAAAAATCCAAAAATCTTATTAGTAGATGACGAACCAGATATTTTAGAGTTTGTTTCTTATAATTTAGAAAAAGAAGGTTTTGAAGTTGAAACAGCTTCTAATGGTTTGGAAGGAATAAAAAAAGCCAAAATTTTTAAACCAAATTTGATTTTGATGGATGTCATGATGCCTCAAATGGATGGCGTAGAAGCATGTAGCGAACTTAGAAAACTAGAAGCTTTTAAAGACACCTTGATCGTTTTTCTTTCTGCTCGCGCAGAAGATTTTTCTCAATTAGCAGGTTATGATGCTGGTGCAAATGACTACATCGTAAAACCAATTAAACCAAAAATTTTAGTAAGCAAACTAAAAGCTTTACTAAAAATAAAATCGAATGATGATACGCCAAATGATCTAATTCAACTGAATCATTTTACCATCAACCGCGAAACATACAAAGTAACTTTTGGTGGAGAAGATTTTACACTTCCTCGTAAAGAATTCGAATTGATTGCACTATTAGCTTCAAATCCAGAAAGAGTTTTTAAAAGAGAAGAAATTCTAGATAAAGTTTGGGGAAATGAAGTTGTTGTTGGCGGACGAACAATTGATGTACATGTAAGAAAATTAAGAGAAAAATTTGGTAACGATCGCTTTTCTACAATCAAAGGAATTGGTTACAAACTGAATGATTAATGGCAAGATCCATCAGCAAATTCTATAGTTTATGGTGGGGGTTTTTAACCACACTGTTTTTCTATTCCATCACTTTTCTCTTGTATTACGTTTGGTTTCAGAACCTACGAATTTTCGAGAATCATGGTTATTTTTTGTTGATGACGTTTTTCATTAGCACACTTATTTTATCTGTTATTATTTATCAAGTTGTAAAAAAACAACGTAAAACAGATCTCAAACAATTCTCTTCTATTTTACCAACTTTACAAACCAGCGAAGAATTAGATTTTGAAGATATTTCTCACAAAATCAACACAATAACAGAAGATCAAATTAAGGAAATTGATTTCTTAAACGAACGAGAAAATTATCGTCGTGAGTTTCTTGGTAATATTTCACATGAATTAAAAACACCTCTTTTCTCTGTACAAGGTTATCTTTTGACGCTTATTGAAGGAGGTGTTGAAGATGAAAAAATTAGAGATAAATACCTCAACAGAATCAATAAATCGGTTGATCGATTGATTTATATGGTAAAAGATTTGGATATGATTGCCGAATTAGAACGTGGTAATCTTCGTTTAAATCAAAGTGCTTTTAACCTTACCGCTTTGATCCAAGAAGTGGTTGATTTATTAGAAATAAAAGCAGAAAACAAAAACATCGAACTCATTATAGAACAGCCAATAGAAGCTAATATTCGTGTAAAAGGTGATTTAGAAAAAATACAACAAGTTTTGATTAATTTGATGGTAAACGCCATTAATTATTCGGACGAAAATACCAAAATTTCTATTGCTGTAAAAGAAGTCGATAACAAAGTTTTAATCGCTATTAAGGACGAAGGTGTTGGGATAAAAAATGCTGAATTGGATCGAATTTTCGAACGGTTTTATCGTGTAGAAAAAAGTAGAAGTCGTAACAATGGCGGTTCTGGACTAGGTTTAGCAATCGTAAAACATATATTAGAAGCGCATCAACAAAAAATTTCTGTAAGTAGTAAATACGGTAAAGGTTCTGTTTTTAGTTTTTACTTAGATAAGTTATAATCGTAAACAAATTTTAGATGTTTTCTATTCTTGAAAACATGTATGGTATCGTTGTACTTATTTTTCCAAATGTTGTAAGGCGTTTTCAGATTGATGATAGAACCTCTGTTAATCGAATCTAAATACAAATCACGATACAACGCAGAATCTTCTTTTATAAAATCGTTATTCTCTTTATAATCAATTAAATAATAATCTTTATTAAGATAAACAGGTTCTTTAATACGAATTGTCGAATCAGAATCCATATCCCAATTGATTACAATTGGATTGATCGTGGTCTCGTAATTCACATAAATTCTTGTATGATTTACAATATATCTTACGGTAAACAAAATCAGAACTAAAAGTCCGATCACGGCGATCCAATAAAGAAGAAATCCTTTACGCATTTAGTAGTCAATGGTTAATTAATCGCAAATATCGTTTTTTTAAGTTTTATATGCTCTATAAATACTTTAAATTTGCAAAAATTTTACACAAATTATGCAATACAATCCAAACGATATAGAAGCTAAATGGCAAAAATATTGGATCGACAATAAAACATTCAAAGCAGAAAATACATCAGAAAAACCAAAATTCTATGTTCTAGACATGTTTCCTTATCCTTCTGGTGCAGGTTTACATGTTGGTCATCCACTTGGTTACATTGCTTCTGACATTTTTGCTCGTTACAAAAAACTGAAAGGTTTCAATGTTTTACATCCAATTGGCTACGATTCTTTTGGACTTCCTGCAGAGCAATATGCAATACAGACAGGTCAACATCCTTCTGTTACCACAAAAGTAAATATCGAAGGTGGTATTGATAAACAAGGAAATCAAATTGCTGGTTACGAAAATCAATTGAAAAAAATTGGAATGGGTTACGATTGGGATAGAGAAATTCGCACCTCAAATCCAGAATATTACAAATGGACGCAATGGATTTTCAACGAATTATTTGATTCTTACTATGATAATGATTCTGATAAAGCTGAACCAATTTCTAAATTAATAGAGAAATTCCAAGCAGAAGGAAATGCAAACGTAAATGCTGTTGCTGACGAAGACATCGAAATTTTTACAGCAGAACAATGGAATGCTTTTTCTGAAAAAGAACAACAAACAATTTTATTGAAATATCGTTTAACTTTTTTAGCTGAAGCTGAAGTAAACTGGTGTGCAGATCTTGGAACTGTTTTAGCTAACGACGAAGTGATTAATGGTTTATCAGAACGTGGCGGTTATCCTGTTGTTCGTAAAAAAATGACACAATGGATGATGCGCATCACAGCTTATGCAGACCGTTTATTAAGTGGTTTAGACAAAGTTGATTGGCCAGATCCTATCAAAGAATCTCAGAAAAACTGGATTGGTAAATCTCAAGGAGCAAGTATTTTCTTTGGGATTGAAGGAAATAATAAAAAAATTGAAGTTTTCACAACTCGTCCTGATACTGTTTTTGGTGTTTCTTATGTGACTTTAGCTCCAGAACATCCTTTGGTTTTAGAGATTACCACGCCAGAACAAAAAGAAAAAGTAGCAGCGTATGTTGATTATACTTCGAAACGATCTGAACGTGATCGTTTAGCTGATGCAAAAAATATAACAGGAGAATTTACAGGAGCTTATGCAATTCATCCGTTCACAGGAAAACAAGTTCCTATTTGGATTGGTGATTATGTATTGGCATCTTACGGTACTGGAGCTGTAATGGCTGTTCCTGCAGGTGATGAACGTGATTTTGCTTTTGCAAATCATTTCAATTTACCAATCATTAATATTTTCAAAGACAAAGATATTTCAGAAAATGCGTTTACAGAAAAAGGAGGATTTGAGTTACAAGATTCTGATTTCTTAAACGGATTAGATTACAAAGAAGCCGTTAAAAAAATAATAGCAGCTTTAGAAGAAAAAGGATTTGGTAAAGGAAAAACAAACTTCCGTTTACGTGAAGCTGTTTTCTCTCGTCAACGTTATTGGGGAGAACCAGTTCCTGTTTATTTTAAAGATGGAATGCCTTATACTATTCCAACAGAGGCTTTACCAATTATTTTACCTGAAGTGGATGAATATTTACCAACAAAAGATGGTGAGCCACCTTTGGGACGTGCAACTGAATGGGCTTTTGATACAACAACAAATAAAGTTGTAGAAAATAGCTTAATTAATAACGAAACGATTTTCCCAATAGAATTGAATACAATGCCAGGTTGGGCAGGTTCTTCTTGGTATTGGTTACGTTATATGGATGCAAAAAATGACAATGAATTTGTGTCTAAAGAAGCTGTAGATTATTGGCAAAATGTAGATTTATACATGGGAGGTTCTGAGCATGCAACAGGACATTTATTGTATTCTCGTTTTTGGCAAAAATTCTTGTTTGATAAAGGTTTAGTTCCTACAGACGAATATGCAAAAAAATTGATTAACCAAGGAATGATTTTGGGAATGAGTGCTTTTGCTTATCGTGTTAACGGGACAAATACGTTTGTGTCAAAAGGTTTAAAAGATCAACACGAAACAACCCCAATCCATGTAGATGTAAATCTTTTAAAAGATGGAGGAGATGAATTAGATACTGATAAATTTAAGGCTTGGAGAGAAGATTATGCAAATGCTGAATTTATCTTAGAAGATGGAAAATACATTACAGGACGTGAGGTAGAAAAAATGTCAAAATCAAAATATAATGTAATTTCTCCTGATACAATTTGTAATGAATATGGCGCTGATGCATTACGTTTATACGAAATGTTCTTAGGGCCATTAGAACAAACAAAACCTTGGAATACACAAGGAATTTCGGGTGTTTCTTCTTTCTTGAAAAAATTCTGGAGATTATTCCATTCTGGAGAAAATGAAGCATTTTTAGTTTCTGAGGAAGAACCTACAAAAGAAGAAATGAAAGTTTTGCACCAAACGATTAAAAAGGTTGATGAAGATGTAAACAACTTCTCTTTCAATACTTCTGTTTCTACATTTATGATTGCTGTAAATGAATTAGGAAAATTAAAAACGAACAAACGTGCGATTTTAGAACCTTTAGCAATTATCATTTCTCCTTATGCACCACATATTGCTGAGGAATTATGGGAAAAATTAGGACATGAAACATCTGTTGCTCATGCTGATTTTCCTGTATTTGAAGAGAAATGGTTAGTTGCAGACTCTAAAGAATATCCGGTTTCTTTTAATGGTAAAATGAAATTCTTATTAGAATTACCTTTATCATTATCAAAAGATGAAATACAAGAAATTGTAATGAAAGATGAACGTACAATAAAACAATTAGGAGATCGCACTCCGAAGAATGTGATTATCGTTCCTGGAAAAATCATCAATATTGTTGGATAAAATCTAGATTAGTTTTTCTAATTTTAAAACATAAAAACCTTCAATGATTGAATTATTGAAGGTTTTGTTTTTTTGCGTTAGGGATTGCAGTGAAAATCCTTTGCGACGAGCAAAGATTGCAACGAAAAGCCCGACCGAAAGGAACGCCCTAAAAATTATTTATACATTTAGTACAAATTACAATTACCGATGAAATACACACCAATTTTAGAAACAGAACGATTGATTATACGCCCAATTAATTTGGATGATTTACAAGCATATTTTGAAATGGATTCGCAACCTGAAGTTCATACTTTTTTACGAGCTGAACCTTTGAAGAATTTAGAAGAAACAGAAAAAGTGATCAATACCATTTTACAACAATACGATGAATTTGGTGTTGGTAGAGTCGCGGTAATCGAGAAAGAAACTAATCAATTGATTGGTTGGACAGGTTTTAAGTACATCGAAGAAAAAGAAGCAATAAATCATCAATTTGATTATTTAGATTTTGGTTATCGATTTAGAAAAGAAGCTTGGGGAAAAGGTTTTGCGACAGAAGCAGCCAAAGCTTGTATGGATTTTTACAAGAAGAAAATGACGCATTTCAAAATCAATGCAATTACACATGTCGATAATCTAGCATCTAAAAATGTGTTAGAAAAAGTTGGTTTTAAGGTTACAGAAACGTTCAGCTTCGAACAATGGGACATCGATTGTTTTTGGTACGAATTAACATCAGAATAACATTTTAAGATTTTTATCCATTTTCTAAATTAGTTTATCTTTGCTTTGTTTTGGAACAAAAGACTTTAGAAAATATATTAAAACTTTACGAAACCTCGGGTTTTGTACGGGAACTTGTGGCTTCTTGCCAAAAAAATCAACATCCAAAGATTCATCTAAAAGGTTTTTTAGGATCGGCAATCAACTTGGTTATTACACAAATTTTTCAGCAAACACAGCGTCCAATATTGCTCATTACAGATGACAAAGAAGAAGCTGCTTATTGGTTGAATGATTTAGAAACTTTACTCGACAAAGAAAACGTTTTGTTTTTCCCGAGTTCTTATCGTCGTCCATACGAAATAGAAGAAACCAATAATGCCAATGTGGTCATTAGAACAGAAGTCCTCAACAAGCTTTCTACATCTAAAAAACCAAAAATTGTGGTTGCTTATTCAGATTCGTTAACCGAACGTGTTGTAACCAAAAAAGCTTTATCGAGCAATACGTTAAAAGTAAAAGTTGGTTCTGATTTGGGTATTGAATTCATTCGAGAAATGTTGTTTTCTTACCATTTCAAACAAGTAGATTTTGTAGAAGAACCAGGAGAATTTTCTATTCGTGGTGGAATTGTAGATGTTTTTTCATTTTCTGGAGAACATCCTTACAGAATTTCTCTTTTTGGTGATGAAGTAGAAACAATTCGTTCGTTCGATATTGATTCACAATTATCAATTGCCACAACAAAAGAAATCACGATAATTCCGAATTTAGAAAATAAATTGATTGATGAAAAACGAGAAAGTTTCTTAGATTTCATTTCGAAGGAGACGTTGATTTTTTCTAAGAATCTAAGCATCATTTCATCAAAACTCGAAAATAATTTCACTTTAGCAGAAGAAAAATTTGCACAACAAACAGGTGAAATTAAACAGCTTTCGCCAGAGGTTCTTTTTCTAAGTAAAGATGAATTCATCAAAAAAATAGAACATTTTGGTTTAATAGAATCTTCAACAATTCCGTTTTATCAAGAAAGTTTAGGATTAGAATCACCTTTTAAACCTCAACCATCTTTTAATAAACAATTCGATTTTCTGATAGAAGATTTAAACATTCATACCAAAGATAGTTATAAAAACGCTTTGCTTTGTTCGAGTGAAACACAAGTTAAACGTTTCGAAGAAATTTTTGATGACATTGGAAAAGATGTTGTTTACAGTCCGATTTTAGGTTCTTTGTATGAAGGTTTTATTGACGAAGAATTGAAAATTACGTGTTATACAGATCATCAGATTTTCGAGCGATATCATAAATACAACCTTCGTAATTCGTTTGCAAAAAAAGATGCGATTACTTTAAAAGAAATCAATTCCTTACAAATTGGCGATTATGTTACGCACATAGATTATGGTGTGGGAAAATTTGCTGGTTTGGTAAGAATAGAAAACAATGGTGTGAAACAAGAAAGCATCAAACTTTTTTATCAAAACAACGATATTTTATATGTAAACATTCACTCGTTACATAAAATTTCTAAGTTTAGAGGTAAAGATGGCGCAGAACCAAAAATTAGTAAATTGGGTTCACCAGCTTGGAAAAACCTAAAAAATAAAACCAAAGCAAAAGTAAAAGAAATAGCTTTTGATTTGATCAAATTATATGCAAAACGTCGCGCTCAAAAAGGTTTTGCTTTTTCTCCTGACACCTATTTACAAAACGAATTAGAAGCTTCTTTTATTTACGAAGATACACCAGATCAATTTAAAGCAACACAAGATGTAAAAGCCGATATGGAATCTGAACGCTCGATGGATCGTTTGATTTGTGGTGATGTTGGATTTGGTAAAACCGAAGTTGCGATCAGAGCTGCATTAAAAGCTGCTGTTGACGGAAAACAAGTTGCCGTTTTAGTTCCTACCACAATTTTGGCGTTTCAGCATTTCAAAACCTTTTCAGAAAGGATGAAGAAAATTCCTGTTCGTGTAGAATACCTGAATCGTTTTACATCGACCAAGAAAAAGAACGAAATTCTAGCAGATTTAGAAGCTGGCAAAGTTGATATTATTATCGGAACTCATCAATTAGTCAATCCGAAAGTAAAATATAAAGATTTAGGTTTATTGATTATTGACGAAGAACATAAATTTGGTGTAAGCGTTAAAGACAAACTGAAAATCTTGCGAGAAAACATCGATACCTTAACTTTAACCGCAACTCCAATCCCGAGAACATTGCAATTTTCTTTGATGGCTGCGCGTGATTTATCGGTTATCAAAACACCACCACCAAACAGACAACCCGTTGATACACAATTAATCGGTTTTAATGAAGAAACAATCCGCGATGCAGTTTCTTACGAATTGCAACGTGGCGGTCAAATCTATTTTATTCATAATCGAGTTCAGAATCTGAAAGATGTTGCTGGAATGATTCAACGTTTGGTTCCTGATGCAAAAATTGCGATTGGTCATGGTCAAATGGATGGTAAACAATTAGAAGCAATTATGCTCGATTTTATAGATGGGCAATACGATGTTTTGGTTTCGACCACAATTATAGAATCTGGTTTAGACGTACCAAATGCCAATACAATTTTTATTAACGATGCGCAAAATTTTGGTTTAGCTGATTTGCATCAAATGCGAGGTCGAGTTGGTAGAAGTAATCGCAAAGCTTTTTGTTATCTGATTGCGCCGCCAATTTCTGTTTTAACTAATGAGGCACGCAAAAGATTACAAGCAATTGAACAATTCTCTGATTTAGGTTCTGGATTTAATATCGCGATGAAAGATTTAGAAATTAGAGGTGCAGGAAATTTATTAGGAGCAGAACAAACTGGTTTTATGATGGAAATTGGTTTTGATGCTTATCAGAAAATCTTAAACGAAGCGATTGAAGAATTGAAAGAAACGGATTTCAAAGATTTGTTTGAAGATCAAAATCAATCGAATATTGTTGAATATGTAAAAGATGTTCAAATAGATACTGATTTAGAAATTTTAATTCCGGACGAATATGTAAACAATGTAGAAGAACGTTTGGTTTTATATAATCAGTTGGCAGAAATTACGACAGAAGAACAATTAGATACGTTTGAAAGAAACCTGATTGATCGATTTGGTCCAATTCCGACAGAAGTCGAAAATCTCATCAAATCTATCAGACTAAAATGGTTGGCAAAAAATTTAGGCTTTGAAAAAGTCGTTTTGAAAAATGGTAAATTGAATGGGTATTTTGTAAATAAAGCAGATGGTGAATTTTTCCAATCAGAGAAATTCAGATCAATCTTAAATTACGTTCAGGCAAATCCGCAAAACGTTAATTTTAAAGAAAAACCACCCAAAACTAAAGATGAATTACCAAGTTTGATGTTGAAAATTGATCATGTAAAAAGTGTTTCATCAGCACTTAAACATTTTGATAATCTGATAAATCATTAACATAAAAAAAGGTCTGAAAATTTCAGACCTTTTTTCTATTTTCACAAAGTGATTATTTTAAATTATTCGCTTGTACGTTTCTTTTAACACGTAAAGGATTCAAAAAACTTTGAATGTATTGTGAATCTTGCGCTAATTTGTAATTCTTACCAACAAAATATGATTTTGCATTTGCATCATTTTCTGCTAAATATTTTAGGTAAGCAACCGTAATACCTGCAAACTCATTTTTTCTTAACTCCATTGTTGGACTAAAATGCGTTGCCGTTGTAGCAACTGCGCTCCAAGCTGGTTTTGGCAAAGTATTGAACTGCCATAAATTATGAATCCAAGGCAAAACAATAAAATCTAAATTTCCTGCCAAAAATAATGTTGGATATTTCACTGTATTTCCGATTGCAATCGGACTTCCTTCGATAGACATTACACCTAAAACGTTGATGTTTGAATCTATTTTCTTCAAGGTTTCATTAGAAATACTTCCTGTCAATAAACTTGCACCACCACCTGCAGAATGTCCTGTAACAATAGTTCTAGACAAATCTACTTTGTTGTAAAGTGGTGAATTTTGGTCTTTATTCATTCTACTCAACTCACCAAAACCTACTAAATGCATTGTCGGTAAAACGTTGATAAAATTAGAATTAATAGAAACAATATATCCATGACTAGCCCATAATTGTGCCAATTGGTAATAGTTTGCTGTATTAGAAATAAATCCTCCTGCAAAATTTACAACTGGTAATTTATGGTTAATATCTTTGATATTTGCTGGGTAATACACATGTGTAGAAATCGCACTGTTAAAACCATAAGGAAATGCATTATTACATTTTATCGTATTATCTACCATTCCCAACCCTTGTAACAATTGTACCACAATACCAAAATATTTATTACAATCGCCCAATTCATCATTTGTAGCTACCTGATAAGGTCCCATTTTACCGAAATCCTTATTTGCTAAACCAGTTGCAGTAAATAAAAGTGATTTTGTAGAATTGTTGTAAGCAGCTAAACTGTCATCAATTTCTACTGGAGGATTGTATTGATTAACTCCTCTAAACAAGTTAACATCTTCGTCTGCAACCGAATTAGATTCGTTCACAATCTCTACCGATTCTTCATCATTTTCTGAACATGCAGTCATAGAAAATGAAAGAATTAAGAAAGAAAAAATAATTCTTTTCATAAATTTAAGTTTAATTAATTTTCGTTTATAATTAGTTTATTAATTAATAATTAGTTAGGGAGCGCAAATATAGTAAAATTATCAAACGAAGAACATTCATTAAAAAAAATTTAATTTTTAACTAATTTCTTGATTTTTAAAATTTAGAACAATTTTAAATTATCTATAAAATCTACAAATCACTACATAAAAAGAATCAATCAAAGATGCAAAACTGTAATCAAAAAAAGTGTCTTTAATCAATAAAAAATAACGATTTAACCAAAAACCAACCGTCAAAACAATCATATTGACAAAAAAACAACAATATATTTTATATATAAACAATAAATCGTAAATTGAATTTCTATCAAAAAAATTGATCTAGTATGCAAAAAAATTAGAAATCAATTAGAAAATTATTTTTTTTCTAAACTGTTTTATTCATGCCTAAAAATTCACAATTAGGTAAGAATTTTTTTATTTTTTATTTTTACAAATCGAAAATTAAGTGTGTAAATTCTAGGATATTATGGAAACTTCTTACAGTTATATCCCAATTGTTATTTTATTATTAGTAGCAGTAGGCTTTGTTGGCTTTACCATCGTTGCTACCCATTTTCTTGGTCCTTCTCGTAAGACAGATGAAAAATTAGAGAATTTTGAGTCGGGTATAGAAAAAGTCGGAAATGCGCGTCAACCTTTTGCAATTAAATATTTCTTAGTTGCGATTTTATTTGTTTTGTTCGATGTAGAAGTTATCTTCTTTTATCCTTACGCAGCAAATTTTAGAGAATTAGGTTGGGAAGGATTTAGTGCTGTTACAACATTTGTTGGGCTTTTCTTTATCATGTATCTATACGTTCGTAAAAAAGGTGCATTACGCTGGGAGAAATAATCCTAAAGATTGTTTAACCTTAAAATTAAAAAAAAATGATTCATAATAAAAGACCTGTAACTCATAACACAAACGTAAAAGTTATTGATGAGTTACCTGATGGATATCAAGGAGAAGGATTTATGGCAATGCAATTATCAAAAGTAGTTGGATTGGCTCGTAAAAATTCGATTTGGCCTTTACCATTTGCAACATCTTGTTGTGGAATAGAATTCATGGCAACCATGGGTTCTAAATACGATTTGGCTCGATTTGGATCAGAACGTTTAGCCTTCACTCCACGTCAATGTGACTTATTGATGGTAATGGGAACAATTTCTAAAAAAATGGCTCCTGTTCTAAAACAAGTTTACATCCAAATGGCAGAACCTCGTTGGGTAATTGCTGTTGGTGCTTGTGCCAGTTCTGGTGGTATTTTCGACACATATTCTGTCCTACAAGGTATTGACGAAGTCATCCCAGTAGATGTTTATGTACCAGGTTGTCCTCCAAGACCAGAAGGAATTATAGAAGGTGTTATGAGAATTCAAGAATTGGTAGAAACAGAAAGCGTTCGTAGAAGAAGCAGTCCAGAATACCAAGAATTATTAACAAGTTATGGTATTAAATAATTTTTAATCGAAATGGACAATACTAATTTACAAGAACGTTTAGTTCAGAAATTTGGAGAACAAATTTTCGGTTTCGAAGAAAATTTTGGTATACTAAAATTATATGCGGATAAGAACATCAATTTAAAAATCATGCAATTTTTATACGATGAAGAAGATCTTGCTTTTAGATTTTTAACAGATCTTACCGCAGTACATTACCCAAATCAAGAAGGAGCAGAATTAGAAGTTACTTACTTGATGTACAATATGTACAGAAATCAACACATTCGCCTAAATTTCGGATTAGATATAAATCAACCAGATATTTTCACAGCAACCAAACTATTCGAAACATCTAATTGGTTAGAAAGAGAATGTTACGATTTTTATGGTGTCAACTTCGTTGGACATCCAAATTTAATTCGCGTAATGAATGTTGATGAAATGGATTATCATCCGTTAAGAAAAGAATTCCCATTAGAAGATCAAACACGTAGAGATAAAGATGACGAAATGTTTGGTCGTGGAGGAGATTTCAGTTACGGAAATATGAATATAAAAGGTTAAATTATGGGAAAAGTAAAATCGAAAAAGAAAGGGAATATCAACTTACCTGAAGGTTCTTTGGAGAAAAAAACCATCACCCTAAACCTTGGTCCTACTCACCCTGCAACACATGGTGTTTTCCAAAATATCTTAGAAATAGATGGTGAAATCATTAAATCGGCTGTTCCTACAGTAGGTTATATTCATCGAGCTTTCGAGAAAATTGCAGAGAGAAGACCTTTGTATCAAATTACACCACTTACCGATCGTTTAAACTATTGTTCTGCACCTTTAAACAATTTAGGTTGGCACATGACCGTAGAAAAATTTGTAGGTATCGAAGTTCCAAAACGTGCATCTTATATGCGTGTGATCATTATGGAATTAGCTCGTATTGCAGATCATATCGTTTGTAACTCGATCATGGGTGTTGATACAGGTGCATTCACAGGATTTCTTTATATGATGAAGTACCGTGAGTTAATTTACGAAATCTACGAGGAAATTTGTGGTTCTCGTCTGACAACAAACATCGGTCGTATTGGAGGTTTCGAACGTGATTTCACAGAAGCAGCATGGGAAAAAATCAATAAATTGGTTACAGAATTTCCAGATGTTTTAACTGAATTCGAAAATCTTTTTGTTCGTAACAGAATTTTCATGGATCGTACTCAAGGTGTCGGAGGAATTTCTGCAGAAAGAGCATTAAATTATGGGTTTACAGGTCCTAATTTACGTGCAGCAGGTGTAGATTATGACGTTCGTATTGCAAAACCTTACTCACGTTACGATGAATTCGAATTCGATATTCCCGTTGGTACAACAGGAGATTGTTATGATCGTTTCCAAGTTCGTGGACAAGAAATGTGGCAAAGTTTAAGCATCATAAAACAAGCTTTGGCCAAAATTGACGCATTAGAAGGTGAAGAAGCAACTTTGTATCATGCAGACGCGCCAGACTTTTACTTGCCTCTAAAAAAAGACGTGTACACCAAAATGGAAGCCTTAATCTACCATTTCAAAATTATTATGGGAGAAGTAGAAATGCCAGTTGGTGAAATCTATAATTCGATAGAAGGTGCGAATGGAGAATTAGGATATTATTTGGTTTCTGATGGAGGACGTTCTCCGTATCGTTTACATTTCAGACGCCCATGTTTCATATATTATCAAGCTTATCCAGAACTTATCGTGGGTGGTATGATTTCAGATGCAATCATCACCATGAGTAGTTTAAATTTAATTGCTGGAGAGTTAGACGCTTAATTATAAGTTTAGAAAAAATGGAAATTCAGTTTTCAGAAGCAACTCAAAAAAGAGTAGAAAAAATCATCGCACGTTATCCAGAAGGAAAACAAAAAAGTGCTTTGCTTCCTGTTTTACATGTTGCACAAGAAGAATTTGGTGGTTGGTTAGATGTTCCTCATCTAGATTACGTTGCCAAAGTATTAGGAATATTACCAGTAGAAGTTTACGAAGTAGCTTCTTTCTATACCATGTTCAATCTTAATCCCGTAGGTAAATACGTTTTAGAAGTTTGCCAAACTGGACCTTGTATGTTAAATGGTTCTGATAAAATCATCGAACATATCAAACAAAAATTGAACATCAAAGAAGGTGAAACTTCTGCTGATGGATTATTTACCCTAAAACCAGCAGAATGTTTAGGTGCTTGTGGTTATGCACCAATGATGCAGTTAGGAAAAACTTATCGTGAGTTTTTAACAATCGAGAAAGTAGATGAATTACTAGAAGAATTGAAAAATTTAGCCTAATGGGACAAAAACTTTTACTTAAAAATATTGATGTTCCAGGAATAAGATATTACCAAGCTTATCGCGAAAATGGAGGTTATAACAATGCTGCAAAAGCATTGAAAATGACAACAGATGAAATCTTAGAAGAAGTTAAGACTTCTGGATTACGTGGACGTGGTGGAGCAGGTTTTCCTACTGGAATGAAATGGAGTTTCTTAGCAAAACCAGAAGGTATTCCAAGACATTTAGTTGTTAATGCTGATGAATCTGAACCAGGAACTTTCAAAGATCGTTTCTTGATGGAGTTCATTCCACATTTATTAATAGAAGGTATGTTGATTTCTTCTTTTTGTTTAGGAAGTAATGCATCGTACATCTACATTCGTGGGGAATATGCTTGGGTTGCAGAAATCTTAGAAGAAGCAATTGATGAAGCTCGTGAAAACGGATGGTTAGGAAAAAACATCCAAGGATCTGGTTTCGATTGTGAAATCTATGTTCAACGTGGTGGTGGAGCTTACATTTGTGGTGAAGAAACTGCTTTGTTAGAATCCTTAGAAGGTAAAAGAGGAAATCCACGAATCAAACCGCCTTTCCCAGCTGTAAAAGGACTTTGGGGAAGACCAACTGTGGTAAATAATGTAGAAACTATTGCTGCTGTTGTACCAATCATCGAAATAGGTGGAGAAGCTTATTCTAAAATTGGGGTTGGACGTTCTACCGGAACTAAATTAATTTCGGCTTGTGGAAATATCAATAAACCAGGAGTTTACGAAATCGATATGACCATCACTGTAGAAGAATTTATTTACTCTGATGAATATTGTGGTGGAATTCCAAACGGAAAACGTTTAAAGGCTTGTATTCCAGGAGGAAGTTCTGTGCCAATCGTTCCTGCAAATTTATTATTAAAAACCATCGACGGTAAACCTCGTTACATGAACTACGAAAGTTTATCTGATGGTGGATTCCAATCAGGAACAATGATGGGTTCTGGAGGATTCATCGTTTTAGATGAAGATCAAGACGTGGTTTATCATACCTATACCTTAGCTCGTTTTTATCGTCATGAATCATGTGGACAATGTTCACCATGTCGTGAAGGAACAGGTTGGATGGAAAAAATCTTAAAACGAATTCACGAAGGACAAGGTAAAATGTCTGATATTGATTTGCTTTGGGATATTCAACGTAAAATAGAAGGTAACACCATTTGTCCATTAGGAGATGCAGCAGCTTGGCCTGTTGCAGCAGCAATTCGTCACTTCCGTGATGAATTCGAATGGCATGTTTTGAATCCAGAAGAGTGTTTAACTCGTAATTATGGTTTAGCACATTATGCTGATCCTATCGAACTAAAAGAAGAACCTGCAAATTAAGAAATTATGGCAGAAGAAAATAAACCACAATTGTTCACTGTAACAATTGACGGACATACAACTCAAGTTCCAGCCGGAACAACCATTTTACAAGCAGCAAGATCAATCGGAAAAGAGGTTGCTCCACCTGCAATGTGTTACTATGGGAAACTAGAAAACACAGGTGGTAATTGCCGTACATGTATGGTAGAAGTAACTAAAGGTAGTGAAGCAGATCCGCGTCCAATGCCAAAATTAGTAGCTTCTTGTCGTACAACTGTAATGGACGGAATGGTTGTCGGCAACAAATCTTCGCAAAAAGCAGTAGAAGCACGTGAAGGTGTTGTAGAATTTTTATTATTGAATCATCCTTTGGATTGTCCTGTTTGTGACCAAGCTGGTGAATGTAAATTACAAGATTTAGGTTACGAACATGGTAAAGAAGAAACTCGATACGAATTTAAACGTAGAACTTTCGAAAAAGAAGATCTTGGTCCAAATATTCAATTGAATATGAACCGTTGTATCTTGTGTTACCGTTGTGTAAAAACTGCCGATCAAATTACTGGTTGTCGTGAACACGGTGTTATGCACAGAGGAGATCATGCTGAGATTTCTACCTATTTAGGAAAATCTTTGGATAATGAGTTCATCGGAAATGTAATTGATGTTTGTCCAGTAGGTGCGTTAACCGATAAAACATTCCGTTTCAAAAATCGTGTTTGGTTCTTGAAACCAGTTGATGCGCATCGTGATTGCCCAACTTGTTCTGGTAAAGCTCAGATTTGGTTCCGTGGGAATGAAGTATTTCGTGTAACGGCTCGTAAAAATGAGTGGAACGAAGTCGAAGATTGGATTTGTAATGATTGTCGTTTTGATAAAAAAGACATCAACGATTGGGTTTTAGAACAACCATCAGTTGTTGCAAAAGATTCTGTTATCCGATCAAATCATTATCTAAAAAATAAGGTTAAACCAGAAGAAACTTTACCAAAAGTAATCGATCGTCAACCAAAAGTTTTGTTAGACATCCATACAGTAAGTAAAGTAAATGAGCTAGACAGAGATTTATCTAAAATCCAAGGTCCTGCAACAAGTAAAGATTTTAAAGATTAATTAATAATAGTATAAAATTTGACCATGACGGAAGAATTTATCGCTGATGCGTTAGAGAAATTAGCTTTAGTTGGAGTGATGATTGCATTGGCTCTTGGTGTAGCTGCTTACTCTACTTGGGCAGAACGTAAAGTTGCTGCATTCTTACAAGATCGTTTAGGACCAAACCGTGCTGGTGTTTTTGGATTGTTACAACCTTTAGCAGATGGTTTAAAACTTTTCTCTAAAGAGGAAATTATCCCAAAAGATGCCAATAAATTTTTATTCATTTTAGGTCCAGCATTAGCCATGTTGGTTGCTTGTATGACGGGAGCAGTAATTCCTTGGAGTACAGCATTTGAATGGGGAGATCGATTAATAGTACCACAAATTGCAGATGTTAACATCGGTTTCTTATACATTTTAGGAGTTTTAAGTTTAGGAGTGTACGGTATCATGATTGGTGCTTGGGCTTCTAACAACAAATACTCTTTAATGGGTGGTTTACGTGCTGCATCACAAATCATATCGTACGAATTACCTATGGGTATCGCTTTAATTACGGTTTTGATGATTACAGGATCATTAAAATTAAGCGACATTGTGACTTATCAACAAGACAGTTATTGGATGATAATTTTACAACCATTAGGATTTTTGATTTTCTTGATTTGTTCTTTTGCAGAAACCAATCGTACACCATTCGATTTACCAGAAGCAGAAAACGAATTAGTTGGTGGATATCACTCAGAATATTCATCTATGAAAATGGGATTCTACCTTTTTGCAGAATACACAAATATGTTCATTAGTTCTGCAATTATTTCTACTTTATATTTTGGTGGATATGACATTCCATTTGTAAATGATACTAACCTAGTAGAAAGCATTGGAGCAAATTGGGTTGCAGTAATCCATTTCTTTGTTTTATTTGCAAAAACTGCGTTTTTCATTTTCTTTTATATGTGGGTTCGTTGGACAATTCCACGTTTTAGATATGACCAATTAATGGATTTGGGTTGGAAAAAATTATTACCATTGGCATTAATCAATATGTTGATCACAGGATTATTAATCTTATTGTTTAACAAATAATCCAAAAGAAAAAAATTATGAAAGCAATAACTAATAGAGCAAAACAAGTAGATCGTACTCCAATGAATTTTTGGGAGAGAATCTATTTAGTAGCTATTTTTAAGGGATTGATGATTACCATGAGACACTTTTTCATGAAAAAACAAACCATCAATTATCCTGAACAAAAAAGACCTTTCAGTCCTGTTTTTCGTGGATTACATGTTTTGAATCGTGACGAAGAAGGACGTGAAAATTGTACAGCTTGTGGTTTATGTGCCTTAGCATGTCCAGCAGAAGCGATTACAATGGAGGCTGCTGAACGTTTACCTGGAGAAGAAAATTTATACCGTGAAGAAAAATATGCAGCAAAATACGAAATCAATATGTTGCGTTGTATCTTCTGCGGTTTTTGTGAAGAAGCTTGCCCAAAAGATGCTGTTTATTTATCACAAACAGTTCCTCCACCAAGTTTTAAACGTAAAAACTTTATCTATGGTAAAGAAGATTTATTAATTCCTCATCCAAAAAATGATTAAAATGGAAATACAAGAAATTTTATTTTATGTTTTGGCAGGATTAACTGTTTTGAGTGGTTTATTAGTTGTCTTTAGTAAAAATCCTATCCACTCGATTTTATATTTAATCATCACCTTTTTTTGCATTAGTGGACATTACATTTTATTGAATGCACAGTTTTTAGCAATCGTAAATGTAATTGTATATGCAGGAGCAATTATGGTACTTTTCTTATTTGTGGTCATGTTAATGAACCTCAACTCAGAGAAAAAATCATTTGGATCAGCCGCTAAAATGACAATTGCAGGTTTGGTTAGTTTACTTTTTGTTGCCTTGACAATTGGTATTTTAACACAAAACGGCGCTCCACAAACTGGAGTAGAAATGTCTACTGGCGAAATTGGTTTGATTCACAATTTAGGAAAGTTATTGTATTCTGAATATGTTTTACCGTTCGAATTAAGTTCAATCTTATTCATTTCTGCCATGATTGGCGCGGTAACCTTATCGAAAAAAGACAAAGAATTAATAGATTAATTTACAAGAAAGATTAATACATGTTACCGATTAGTTATTATATCATTTTCTCATTAATCCTATTTACTATAGGAATGACGGGAGTTGTGATTCGTCGCAATGCAATCGTTGTTTTTATGTGCATAGAATTGATGTTGAATTCTGTCAATTTATTATTGGTTGCATTTTCTAAAATGCATTATCAATTAAATCCAGCAGCAGAAACAGGTACAGATGCCCAATTATTGGTTTTCTTTATCATGGTTGTAGCAGCTGCAGAAGTAGCGGTAGGTTTATCCGTTATCATCTTATTATTCAGAAAAATTTATCATGTGGATATTAATTTATTAAACCGTTTAAAGAATTAATTTATGGCACAGTATATATGGTTAATTCCACTCATTCCTTTGATTGGATTCTTTATTAATGGTTTAGGAAGAAATAGTTTACCAAAAAATCTAATTGCTTTTATTGGTTCTGGAGCAGTTCTAACAAGTTTTATTTTATCAATTCTTGTTTTCTTAAATGTTCCTTCGGGTGAAGGTGCTCAGCCTTTAGTATTCAAAGCATTTGATTTAATTAATATTCCAACTTTTTACGTTCCGTTCGCATTTCAAATCGATGCATTAACAAGTTTATTTTTGTTAATCATTACAGGAATCGGATTTTTAATTCACGTTTACAGTTCTGCTTACATGAGCGACGATAAAGGTTTTGGGAAGTTTTTTGCTTACCTAAATCTATTCATCTTTTTCATGTTATTGTTAGTAATGGGTAACAATTTGGTTATCATGTTCATTGGTTGGGAAGGTGTAGGTTTATGTTCTTTCTTACTTATTGGATTTTGGTTTACAAATCCAGATTATATTGCAGCTGCAAAGAAAGCGTTCATCATGAATCGTATTGGTGATGTTGGCTTTTTATTAGCAATGTTCTGGTTATACAAAGAATTTGGAACATTCGAATACCAAGTATTAATTACCAAAGTACAAGAATATATTGATGTAAATTCTGGTTTAGCAAGATCATCAATATTTATAGGAATCACTTTGTTGTTATTTTTAGCAGCAACAGGTAAATCCGCTCAGTTACCGTTGTTTACTTGGTTACCAGATGCGATGGCTGGTCCAACACCAGTTTCTGCATTAATACACGCTGCAACAATGGTTACAGCTGGTATTTTTATGATTACGCGTCTTAATTTCTTATTTGATGCAGCAGAAATTACCTTAGTTGTTATCCAATGGGTTGGGATTATCACCGCTTTGGTGACCGCAACAATTGCGTTAAGACAAAACGACATCAAAAAAGTATTGGCTTACTCAACAGTTTCACAACTAGGTTTGATGTTCGCTGCAATTGGTTCTGGAGCTTATATTGCTGCAGTTTTCCATGTAATGACACACGCATTCTTCAAAGCCTTACTGTTCTTAGGTGCAGGTTCTGTTATTCACGGAATGCATCATGAACAAGACATGACGAAAATGGGTGGTCTAAAAAAATACATGCCAATTACACATATCACTATGTTGATCGGGTGTTTAGCTATTTCTGGAATTCCAGGTTTATCTGGTTTCTTCTCGAAAGACGAAATGTTATTAGCAATGTTTGTTTCTAATCCTATTGTTTATGGTTTAGGTTTCATTGTTTCTGTAATGACAGCATTCTACATGTTTAGATTATATGCAATGACATTCTTAGGAAAACTAAGAAACGATCATGTTCATCCTCACGAAAGTCCAATGCCAATGACTTTACCTTTAATTATCTTAGCAATTTTATCAGTAATTGGAGGTTATTTTGGTATTCCAGAGTTATTTGCGAAAGATGCTCATCAATTAAATAATTTCTTAGCTGGAGTTGTTCATCCTATCGAAGCTCATGTTTCTCATAGTACAGAATACATCATGATGGGCGCTTTATTAATTGCTGTTTTAGCAGTAATCTATTTAGCAATCAAGAAATACAACGGAAAAGTAGATGCTGAAGCAACTGGATTTGCAAAAACATTAGAAAATAAATGGTACATCGACGAAATATATCAGGCGGCAATTGTCACACCATTATTTCAGTTAGGTGATGCCTTGAAAAAATATATAGAAAAAGCTGGTATCGAAAAAGTAGTTTCTGGTATTGGTTGGTTAAGTAACAAAGAAGCTTCTAGAGTTAGAGCATTACAAAACGGTAATGTTGGATTTTACATCTTAATTATGGTTGTTGGATTTGTTGCTGGAATTGGTTTGTTTTTTATTGGATATTTATTAAAATAAGGAAAGATGCTTTTATCATTATTTATCGTTTTACCATTAGTAGTAGGTTTGATTCTATTACTTATGAAAGATCAAAAACCGCTAAAATGGTTAGGAGCATCTATAAGCGGAGTTTTACTCGCTTTGATTCTCTTTTTATATTGCCAAGGTGGTACAAATGAAACTCATTTTGTTAAAGAATGGTTTAATTTTAATCACTTAAAAACTTATTACGCATTAAATGCAACTGGTTTAGGAGCATTAATGGTTTTATTATCAAACCTTGTTTATGTTCTTTTGTTCATCTATTTAGCATCAACAAAACAAAAATTTGGAAATAATTTTTACGGATTATTATTAATTACCTTAGCTGGTCTTAATGGTGTTTTCTTGGCAGAAGATTTAATTCTATTCTACTTCTTCTGGGAAATTGTCTTGATTCCTGTTTATTTCTTAATTGGTATTTGGGGTTCTGGAAAAGATAAAATAAAAGCCAACATGACGTTTTTCTTATACACGATTTTCGGATCAATGTTTATGTTAGCTGGAATCATTTTTATCGGTTTCAACCTAAAACCAAATTCGTTCTTGTTAGAAGATGTACAAGCTGTTACTGCTACAAAATATTGCAGTACAAGTTTATTGGCTTTGTTGTTTTTAATTGCTTTTGTAATTAAAATTCCAATCTTCCCATTCCATACATGGCAACCAACAATCTACAAAACATCATCAACACCAGTTACTGTAGTTTTAAGTGCATTGATGGCAAAAATGGGATTATTCTCAGTCGTAACTTGGTACATTGGCTTGTTCCCGACGCAATCAGAGTTTATGCCTTATTTCTTAATTCCGGCAATCATCGGATTAGTTTATGCATCTCTAATTGCATTAAGTGCAAATAACATCAAAAAAATTATTGCTTACAGTTCTATTGCCCATTTAGCTTTAATCTTTATAGCATTATTTACCAATGACGCAACTGGTTATACTGGTGCTTTCTACCAAATGTTTTCACACGGTTTGGTCGTATTAGGACTTTGGTTAATTGTAGATATTATGGAGAGACGTTACAAGGTAACTGACATTAAATCGATCAGTGGAATTGCAGCGATCAATCCTACGCTAGCTATCTTTTTTATGTTATTTGCAATGGCAAATGTTGCTTTACCATTAACATCCTCTTTTGTTGGTGAATTTATGATGTTAAACGCATTATTCAAATACAATACAGTTTGGGCTGTAGTCGCATGTTTAGGTGTTATTCTTTCGGCAGTTTATACGTTAAGACTAACAGGAGCATTGTTATTTGGAGAAGTCAATAAGAAATTCGAAGGTAAAAAACAATCAGAAAATATCGGTGTAATCGTTGTGCTAAGTATCATTTCTATCTTGATTTTATACTTTGGTATTCAACCAAACACTGTATTTAATTTATTAGCTCATTAAATCATTTTTGAATTAAATTGATATGAATATTATAATATTATCAGCACTTTCAGGTATCATCTTAATGTTTAGTGGATTCTTCATTAAGAACAATCGTGCATTGAATATATTGTCTGTCGTTCTTTTTATTGGAATGATTTTCGGTGGAATTGCACAATTAAATGGATGTGAAATCTTGGGAAATTCTTTCCAAAACATGGTAAAATCATCAAACTATGGTGTTTCATTTTTCATTGTATTGGCAATATTAGCAGTCTTTTATTTATTGATAAATAAAGATCAAATACATAAAGTCGGAAAACATGTTGGCGAATATTACGCACTTATTTTCTTCTCTTTTGTTGGTATTGCAGTTTTAGCACAATTTACCAATTTAGTATCGATGTTCTTAGGAATCGAGTTACTTTCTATACCAATGTATCTAATTGCCGGTACAGCTAAAAAAAGTATGAAAAGTACAGAAGCATCTGTAAAATATTTCTTGATGGGAGCATTCTCTACAGGAATTTTGATGCTTGGTGTTGCCTTTTTATACGGTGCAACTGGTACATTTGCTTTAGAAAAATTAACAACATTTTTACCACAATTCGAAAGTATATATTACCTAGGTTGGGTTTTAATTATCTTTTCTTTTTGTTTCAAAATTGGTGCAGCACCATTTCATTTCTGGACTCCGGATGTTTATTATGGGACACCAACGGTTTTTACATCGTATATGTCAACCATTGTGAAAGGTGCATCTTTCTTAGGATTTATCAACATTTTACAAGTTTTACCATTAGAAGGTGAGAATATAGATTCTTTCAGATATTTATTATCAGCAATTATCGTATTGACTTTATTCATCGGTAATTTTGGTGCTTTGAAACAAAACTCTGTTAAGAAAATGATGGCTTATTCATCAATTGCACAAGCAGGTTTCATGTTGTTTGTTTTATTCACCATCAGTACTGTTTCTAAAGAAGCTTTGCTTTATTACACGATTAGTTATGCAATTTCTAATTACATCATTTTCTATGCAATTACAGTTCTAAATAAAGGAAATTATCAAGATTTTGCTGGATTAGGAAAAGCAAATCCAATCTTAGCATTTTCTGTCACTATAGCTCTAATTTCTTTGGCTGGTATTCCATTAACTTCTGGTTTTATGGCAAAATTTATGTCATTAAGTGTTGCAGCAGCTAATGAACACAATTTGGTTATCATTATTGTAGGATTGGTAATGGCAGTTCTAAGTATGTATTATTATTTCAAGGTAATAGTACAAATGTATTTTACAAAAGGAAAACCAAAAGTGAAACATCAAGATGGTTTAACTAATTTCTTATTAGTTTTCGGTGTGATTATCATTATCGTTTTTGGAGTTGTTCCAGATTTATTATCAAGAATTCTGAATACACCAATGTGGTAAATCAGTACCATTAAAAATATCATAATCCGAAGTCAAAAGCTTCGGATTTTTTTATTTAAAATATTTTCTGTAAATTACTGAATATTAACACATAAACAAAATCCTATGAAAAATTTTATCTATTATTTTTTATTTGCTTTTTTTATCAATTTTATTCTTAGTTGTACAGAAGACGATGTTTCTAAAAACATCATGACCATATCCATCACGAAAAAACAGAAATGAAGAAAATCAGCTTTCAGGAAATGAAAAATATTCTAAAGAAAGCTAATTACATTACTCTTCCGGCATCATTAGAATTGATGAATGAGGAGAAAAATAATTTATATATCACAAAGATAGACAGCTCCCAAATTACATGGATTTCTTATGAAGGCGTAACATCATTCACCTTTCATATCAATACCTTAGATGATAAAAAATATAATTTTTCTAACCTTGTGATCAAACTTTATCAAGACAAAATAGAAGAATATATATTTCATTACACCCCAACAGAGCAATGGCAATTAAATTTTGATTCTGGAGAAAAACTAAATTACGAAGGAGAGCTTCTCATAACCGACATACAAGGAAACCAAATATCAAACAACAAAGGAATCGGAGCCTCATGTATGATGATTGTAGATGTACCCTGTTATGGTGCATCTTGCCCTTGTACAGATGGTAACGGACAAACATTTTATGTGAAAATTACTTGCGAAGGTAGTGGTGGCGGTGGCGGATCTTCAGGTCCAGGTAATCCAAATCCAGGAGGGCCGATTAACCCTGGAGGGCATACACCTACAGATCCAAATACGGGTGGTGGTGGCGGAGGAAATAATAATAACCCTAATCCCGAAATAACCCCATGTGAAATTGGAAAAAGATTAAGGGTAAATATTCCTTTTAGAAACACAATGGGTATATTGAAAAACTCTGCACAAAATGACAATTTCGAAAAAGGATTTCTGTTAAAACCAAATAATACAGGATCTAATGGAGGATATGATTATACAGAAGTAAACGGCCCTGTAAATGGTGATGGTATAAACATAAACCTGCAAACAGGAGACCAATATGCAGGACTTATACATTCTCATTACGAAAAAGAAGATATGCTTTCGGTATTTTCTGTAAGTGATTTAGCAACCATCTGGGATATGAGCTTGTATGGTAACATAACCAATCCAGAAAAAAATTTCTTTCTAGGAGTAGTAACAGCTAACGAAACAACTTATTTACTTACAATTGAAGATTTAGGTAAATTTATTACTTTTGGAGATAACAATTTAGCTAACAGTGATTTAAAAGATATTTTACAAATTATATATCAAAATCCTCCTTATTCTATTTCCTCTAATAAAACGAATATTCATAATGAACAAAGCTTTGCAAAATTACTTAAAAATATGAACACAGGTTTAAAACTTATGAAAGGAAACTACACCAACTTCTATGGTTGGAGTACAGTAGATGTAGATAACAACAACAATGTCACCACAAACTATTGCCATTAAAAAATATAAATTATGAAAACAATTTTAATAATATGCATGTTGTATCTGTCAAATACAGCATTTACACAAGAAAGAATTATAGACCCTAATAAAATCCCTGAAAATTATGTTCCTCAACGAGGTGATTATATCATTAATCATTTTGTTACAGATTTTGTTGGAGAGTACATCTTATCAAAAAATGGAGTTAATTTTTACATGAAATTAGAAAAAAAGAAATTATGTGTAGATTATACAGGAGTATGTTACGACAGATTATATGGTGAAATAGAATTTAAAAAACAAAAGAAAATCATTATTGGTAAAAAGAAAATTTTTACCAATCATAAAATAACTTCCTCTAATCATAAAAATGTTACACCACAAATATCAAGTTTAATTATTGATAAAAACAAAACAACATTAATAATACAAGATAGTATTAAAAATAAATCTATTGAGGGAATCCTAACAAAACTAGAAAATGGTAAATATTCTTTGAAACTAAAAGAACGTGGTGGTACAAGAGTTTCAGTAAAAGAGCCTGAAATAATAGCAGGTTTCACATTACCTGAAGAAATGATATTGATAAAAGTAGAATAAAAAAACATAGATTAACAAACATCAAAATATCATCATCCGAAGTCAAAAGCTTCGGATTTTTTTATAATAAATTATAGAAACAAACAAGGATAAAAGCAATACAATAAGCATAAAAACTATATTTTTTGTATGTTTGACAAACGTAATAAATGAAAAACATGAAAGCATTTACACTTATTCTAAGCTGTTTGTTGATGCAAATGACTTTCGCTCAGCGAAAAGGTTATTGGCAACAAAAAGTAGATTATCAGATGGAAATTGATGTCAACGAAAAAACCTATCAATACGATGGGAAAATGAAACTGAATTACACTAACAATTCAAATCAAGAATTAAAAAAAGTGTACTTCCATTTGTATTTTAATGCCTTTCAACCAGGTAGTATGATGGATTATCGATTAGCGAATATTGCAGATCCTGATCGTCGAATGGTCGTGAATAAAGGAACTAAAGAAAATCCGAAAATAGAAAGTAGAATAGCTTCTTTAACTCCAGATAAAATCGGTTATCAAAAAATAAATTCATTAACGCAGAACGGTAAAAAAGTTTCGTATAAAGTAGATGGAACAATCCTAGAAGTTACTTTAGCAAAACCTATAAAAGCTGGTGAAACGGCAACTTTCGATATGATTTGGGAAGCGCAAGTACCAGAACAAATTCGCCGTTCTGGTCGTCAATCTTCAGAAGGTGTAGAATTTTCGATGACGCAATGGTATCCAAAAATGGCTGAGTTTGATGAATTCGGTTGGCATTTAGATGAATATGTTGGTAGAGAATTTATTGCGCCTTTTGGTAATTTCGATGTCACTATAAAAATTAAAGAAGATTATGTAGTTGGTGCTTCTGGCGTTTTACAAAATCCAAAAGATGTAAAAGGTTATGTAAAAAATTACGGTATTAAATTAAAAGATGGTAAAGCAACTTGGCATTTCAAAGCAGAAAATATTCATGATTTTGCTTGGGCTGCCGATCCTGATTTTGTAGTTGATAGTGGAAAAACAAAAGGTGGAACAACCATTTATTTTGTTTATCAACCAGGAGAAAAAACAACAACAACTTGGCAACAAGCCATTCAACCGACTTTAGATTTCTTCGATTATACAGGTCAAAATTTTGGAGCTTATCCTTGGCCAACTTACTCAATAATCCAAGGTGGTGATGGCGGAATGGAATACGGAACGGCAACTTTAATCACAGGAGAACGCAATTATGATAGCTTAATCGGCGTAATTTTTCACGAAGCTGCACATTCTTGGTATCAACATTTATTTGGTATTAACGAAACTCAAGATGAATGGTTTGACGAAGGTTTTACTTCTTACATCGAACAATTGGGAATGTTGAATCTTAAAAAACAAGAAATTAATGCTAACCCAAATCCAGATGCTTATGCAGGATATTTTGCCTTGGCGAAATCTGGCAAAGAAGAACCTGCAAGTTTATTGGCAGATTATTACAACACCAATTATGGCTATAGCTTAGAGGCTTATTATAAAGGTCAAGTTTTGGCAATACAATTAGGATACATCATTGGGGATGAAAACTTAAAGAAAACTTTTAAAGAATTTTACAACATCTGGAAATTTAAACATCCAACACCAAACGATTTTAAACGTGTAGCAGAAGAAGTTTCAGGAATCAATCTTAAATGGTATTTCAATTTATTCCTAAATACTACGCGCACCATAGATTATGGTATTGATAAAGTAAATGATCATGAAATTGTTCTGAAGAATTATTCTGATTTTGCAATGCCTATTGATCTTTTGGTTGAATATAATGATGGTTCTAAAGAACTTTTCTATATTCCTTTAAGAGAAATGCGTGGCGAAAAACCGACAGAAAAATTAAAAGAATATCAAGGAATAAAACGAACAATTGTTGAAGATTGGTTTTGGACAAATCCAACTTATACTCTAAAAATTAATAAATCTGTAAAACAAGTTATCATCGATCCAACCAATCGTTTAGCAGATGTAAACCCAACAAATAATCAATACAAAAAATAATGCTTTTAGCGGTTAACATAGGAAATACTAATATTCGTTTTGCAGTTTTCAGTGGTGATGAACAAATCCAAACCTGGACCATCAACTCGAAACCTTATCGAACAGAAGATGAATTTTTCGCAAAATTCAGCAGTATGTATCGTCCGTTCAATATCAAAAAAGAAGAAATACACGATATTGTGATTGGTTCTGTTGTGCCTGCGCTTACGATGCCTGCTCACAATGCGTTAAATAAAATTCATGGTTTTGCACCAATGGTTGTCGATCGCAATACTCCTTCGCCTATCGTACAATATTCGCAACAAATGGGAACCGATTTATACGCAAATGCGGTTGCAGCTCATTGTCAAGGTTATGAAGGCAAAAAAATTGTCATCGATTTTGGTACTGCATTGACTTTTCTTGGTATTGATGAAAAAGGAGAAGTTGGTGGCGTTGTGATTTCTCCTGGAATTAACACCGCCTTGAAATCTTTGGTCGGAGAAACTGCTCAATTACCAGAAATTGAATTGGTTCGACCTCAAAAAGTTTTAGGAAAAGATACCGTTTCTTGTATGCAAAGCGGAATGGTTTATGGTTATCTAAGTATGATTGATGGGATGATTGACCGTATAAACGACGAAGTTGGTGAAAAATGTTTTGTCATCGCAACTGGTGGTTTGGGCGGAATTTACGCTCCTTTAACTTCTAAAATCACACTCGATGATCGCTTACACACCATCAAAGGTTTAAAAATTCTTTATGAATTAAATAAAAAATAAAAAAAATGAACTCAATTTTGAGTTCATTTTTTTATGCTAATACATCTCTAAAATCTGGATTTTTATCAAATTGAGCTTTCGCAAAAGGACATAACGGAATGATTTTAACATTTTCCTTTCTTACCCAATCTAAGATGAATTCTAATATTTTTTTACCAACACCTTGTCCAGCATAAGCTTCATCAACATGTGTATGATCTATAATTAATTTATCTTCACCAGCCCAAGTAAAAGTCATTGCACCAGCTTCTTTAGAACCATCCATTGCTTGTACAGTTCCTTTTTTTCCATCATCAGTTTTTACAAATTCCATAGTTTTGAATGTTTTTATATTTATTTGAAACCAAAATTAAGCTTCTAAAAAATTTTAACTCTTGATACAAGATAAGATTTAGAATAAGGATTACAATAAATCCTCATCAACGATATTCGGCAAAGTTACTTTCAACAAAGGTTCATCTTCCATTGCTCGTTTAATTGCAAAAATAGCTTCCTCGTTTCTTGCCCAAGATCGACGAGCAATTCCATTATTTACATCCCAATGCAACATTGACTTTAATCGATTTTCTGAATCAGAAGTTCCATCCAACAACATACCAAAACCACCATTTATTACTTCGCCCCAACCAACGCCACCGCCATTATGAATAGAAACCCAAGTTGCTCCTCTAAAACTATCACCAATTACGTTTTGTATTGCCATATCTGCAGTGAATTTTGATCCGTCATAAATATTTGACGTTTCTCTAAATGGTGAATCCGTTCCCGAAACATCGTGATGATCTCGACCTAAAACTACCGCTCCAATTTCACCTTTAGCAATAGCATCATTAAAAGCTTTAGCAATTTTGATTCGACCTTCCGCATCAGCATATAAAATTCGCGCTTGCGAACCAACCACCAACTTATTTTCTTGTGCTCCTTTTATCCACGTGATATTATCTTGCATTTGTTGCTGAATTTCTTTTGGCGAATGTTCTTTGATTTCCTCTAAAACTCGACAAGCGATTTCATCTGTTTTTTGTAAATCTTCTGGCTTGCCTGAAGTGCAAACCCAACGAAATGGCCCGAATCCATAATCAAAACACATTGGCCCCATAATATCTTGCACATAACTCGGATATTTAAAGTCTATTCCGTTTTCTGCCATCACATCAGCTCCTGCTCTACTGGCTTCTAGTAAAAATGCATTTCCGTAATCAAAGAAATACGTTCCTTTTTCGGTATGTTTATTAACAGCATCCGCATGACGTCGCAAAGATTCTTGAACTTTTTCTTTAAATAATTCTGGGTTTTCAGCCATCATTTGATTAGCTTCTTCGAAACTTAATCCAACAGGATAATAACCTCCAGCCCAAGGATTATGCAAAGAAGTTTGATCAGAACCTAATTCAACATAAATATTTTCTTTATCAAATTTCTCCCAAACTTCTACTACATTTCCATCAAAAGCAATCGAAACAACTTCTTTATTCTCTTTGGCTTTTTTGACACGAACCACCAATTCATCCAAATCAGAAATCACCTCATCTACCCAACCTTGTTCATGACGTTTCCATGTCGCATCTGGATTTACTTCTGCCGTCACCGAAATTACACCTGCAATATTACCTGCTTTTGGTTGTGCACCGCTCATTCCACCCAAACCTGCAGTTAAAAATAATTTACCAGCAGTTCCTTTGTCATCAATCTTTCGAGAACCATTCAAAACGGTAATTGTAGTACCATGAACAATTCCTTGCGGCCCAATATACATATAACTTCCGGCTGTCATTTGTCCGTATTGTGAAACACCCAAAGCATTGAATTTTTCCCAATCATCTGGTTTAGAATAATTCGGAATCACCATTCCATTTGTCACAACGACTCTTGGCGCATTTTTATGAGATGGAAATAATCCCATTGGATGACCAGAATACATCACCAAGGTTTGTTCGTCCGTCATTTCAGACAAATACTTCATGGTCAAAAGATATTGTGCCCAATTCTGAAAAACAGCTCCATTTCCTCCATAAGTAATTAATTCATCTGGATGTTGAGCCACAGCCGGATCCAAATTATTTTGAATCATTAATTGAATGGCTTTTACTTGTTCTGAATTTCCTGGATAATCTGAAATTGGACGAGCAAAAATTTCATAATCTGGCTTGAATCTATACATATAAATTCGACCAAACTGTTCTAATTCTTGTTTAAATTCTGGAATTAACTCTGCATGAAAAGACGAATCAAAATAGCGTAAAGCATTTTTTAAAGCTAATTTTTTCTCATCTTCAGATAAAATTTCTTTCCGTTTTGGTGCGTGACTTACATTTAAATTTCTTTCTTTTTTTTGAGGTAAAACTGAAGGTATCCCTTGTTTAATTTGTTCTTGAAAAGTCATTCTTTTATTTCTTTGTGTACTTTGTAATCGTTTCAGCTAAGATATTAAATAATATTCTGAAAATAACTGATGTGTTCTGTAGTTAATCCATTCGTAAATTAACTTATATCAAGATTTAAAAGAAAGTCTATTTGTAAATTTGTATCTAATGAAAAGATCAACTTTTTTAAAACTATTATTTCTTTCACCTTTTATAGGATCTAGTATGAATTTGAAAAGCCTAAAAAATATAACCGATCATTTACCAGCAACAGAACCAATGCCTGTTTTGTTTTTGGGACATGGCAATCCTATGAATGCCATTTTAGAAAATGAGTATGTACAAGGATTTCGTGATGTAGCAAAAAAAATCCCAAAACCTCAATTGATTTTGTGTGTTTCTGCGCATTGGGAAACGAACGGAACTAAAATTACAGCCATGCAAAAACCGCCAACTATTCATGATTTTGGTGGTTTTCCGCAAGCATTATTCGATGTGCAATATCCAGCTCCTGGTTCACCAGAATGGGCAGAACATATTCAGAAAATTGTTAAAAAAACGAATATAGAACTGGATTTAGATTGGGGATTAGATCACGGAGCTTGGTCAGTCATCAAACACTTGTATCCAGAAGCTGATGTGCCTGTTTTAGAATTAAGTATAGATTATACAAAATCGCCTAAATATCATTTTGAGTTGGCTCAAGAACTACAAATTTTACGTAGAAAAGGTGTTTTAATTATTGGAAGCGGAAATATCGTTCATAATCTTCGAATGGTTGATTGGACGAAAATGAATGATAATTTTGGTTTTGATTGGGCAATTGAAGCAAATGACCGAATGAAAAACATGTTAATCAATCATCAATACGAACAATTAATAAATTTTCATCAACAAGGAATTGAGTTTCAGATGGCAATTCCAACACCTGAACATTACATTCCGTTGTTGTATTCTATTGCCTTAAGAACAGAAAAAGACGAACTTACTTTTTTTAATGATTCTCAAGTTGGTGGCTCATTATCGATGACTTCTGTTTTAATAAAATAGAACAATATCAATACAATTGTGATAATATTAGAAAATTATTCTTTTGATAATTTCATAACGTTCTAATCTCTTGATTTTATTTGCTTAACTTAATTAAAGTCTATAAATTTGCTAGATAATAGAAATCAAACGAAAATAATGAATCAAAATATGAAATCTTGTACACACTGTATGCAATTTTTGCAAGTGAGAATTGATTTTCTTTGATGAATTATTGGATAAAATCAACCTCTCATTTTTTTATAATTGAGAGGTTTTTTTATGTGAAATTTTATGATTGAGTTAAAAAACGTTAGTAAATCTTTTAAAACTTCTAATAAAACCATTCATGCTTTGTCTGATGTTGATTTAAAAATAGACGAAGGCAAAATATTTGGAATTATTGGTGAATCGGGCGCTGGTAAAAGTACTTTGATTCGCTGTGTGAATTTATTAGAAAAACCAAACAAAGGAGAAGTTTGGGTAAATGGAGTTGATTTGACCAAATTAAACGATAGTCAATTAACGTTAGAACGAAGAAAAATAGGCATGATTTTTCAGCATTTTAACTTATTGTCCTCAAGAACCGTTTATCAAAATGTGGCATTTCCTTTAGAATTAATTGGTTTATCAAAATCAGAAATCAATCAAAAAGTAAAAGATCTACTTGATTTGGTTGGTATTGCAGAAAAGGCAAATGATTATCCTAAAAATTTATCTGGAGGTCAAAAACAACGTGTTGCAATTGCTCGTGCCTTGGCAAGCGAACCAAGTGTTTTGTTATGCGACGAGGCTACAAGTGCTTTAGATCCTGCAACGACAAAATCAATTCTTCGATTATTGAAAGAAATCAATCAACGATTAAAAATTACTATTTTGTTGATTACACATGAAATGGAAGTGATTAATACGATCTGTGATGAAGTTGCCGTGATTAGTGACGGAAAGTTGTTAGAACATGGTTCGGTTGAAGCAATTTTTACGAATCCTAAAGAAAATTTAACCAAACAATTTATCAAAAGTTCTTTAGATATTAATTTACCGAATGTTTTTGCTGAAAAATTAAGTCAAGACAAAAAGGAAAATTCATCAATAATCTACAAAGTCAATTTCAGTAATTTACCTAATTACAACAGTTTAATTGCATCTATTAAAAACGAATTTTCGACAGAACCAGAAATCATTAGTTCTCGAATAGAATATGCTGGTGAAGTAAATTATGGAACTTTCTTTCTGAAGGTTAACGCAGTAAATGAAACGGAAATCAAACCATTTTTAGAATCAAAAAAATTCACTTTAGAAAAAATAGGCTATGTCAGAAACAGTTATTAATCTTTTACTGAAAGGTACTTGGGAAACAGTTGTGATGACTTTTGTTTCTGGATTTTTTGGATTTGTTATCGGTTTACCTTTAGGAATTTTCTTGTTCCTAACGCGTAAAGGACAATTGTTAGAAAGTAAAATCAGTCATCAAGTATTGGCATTTTTCGTTAATGTTTTTCGATCAATTCCATTCATTATTTTAATCGTTTGGATGATTCCATTCACTCGAAATATTGTAGGAACATCAATTGGTGTTTCTGCTGCATTAGTTCCCTTAAGTGTTGGAGCTGCACCTTTTATTGCACGATTGGTAGAAAATAGTTTATTAGAAATTCCATCTGGTTTAATAGAAGCTGCGCGCGCAATGGGCGCAAAGCCTTTTCAGATTATTTCTAAAGTTTTATTACCCGAAGCTTTACCATCTTTAATAAATGCTGCAACAATCACTTTGATAACTTTAGTTGGTTATTCTGCAATGGGAGGAGCTGTTGGTGCTGGTGGTTTGGGACAAATTGGTTATCAATACGGCTATGTTGGTTATGACACATTAATTATGAATGCGGTATTAATTTTATTGATTTTATTAGTATTCATTATTCAGTTTCTAGGCGATCAATTATCAAAAAAATTCAATCATAAATAATAAAATATGAAGAGCATTTATTCGAAAATATTCATCAGTTTATTTGCAACAGCAAGTCTATTTTCTTGTGGCGACAAAAAAGCAGAAAACAATCCGAATGTGATTCGAGTTGGAATTACATCTGGACCAGAACAAGAAATTGCTGAGACAGCAAAAAAAGTAGCCAAAGAGAAATACAATTTAGACGTCGAATTGGTTGCGTTTAACGATTATGTGGTTCCAAATGAAGCTTTAAATCAAGGAGATTTAGATGCTAATGCATTTCAACATCAACCATTTTTAGACGAGCAAGTGAAACAAAGAGGTTATAAATTAGCTGTAGTTGGTAAAACATTTGTTTACCCAATAGTGGCCTATTCTAAAAAAATAAAAATCATTAGTGATCTAAAAAATGGTAGCACAATTGCTATTCCAAACGATCCTACCAATGGTGGAAGAGCTTTGTTATTATTACAAAAACAAGGACTTATTAAATTAAAAGACAATATTGGTTTGTTGCCAAAAGTTACAGATATTACAGAAAATCCTCGTCAATTAGAAATTCTAGAATTAGAAGCGCCGCAATTACCAAGGGTTTTAGATGACGATCGTGTTGCTTTGGCGATTATTAATAATAATTTTGCTGCTCAGGCAGGATTAAATCCTGAGAAAGAAGGTTTATTTTCTGAGGATAAAAATTCACCTTATGCAAATTTAATTGTTAGTCGTGAGGATAATCAGAACGAAGAAAAAATCAAAAAATTTGTGCAAGCTTATCAATCTGCAGAGGTTGAGCAGAAAGCGAAAGAGGTTTTCCAAGGAGGCGCAATTAAGAGTTGGTAATTATTTACATTTCACTTTTTATATTTCGAAAAACAAGGGTATTGAAACATTTCAATACCCTTGTTTTATATCTTAATTATTCAAGATTAGTTTATCAATATCCAACAGCAGAATCGTCACCACGAGGATCAGCTCCAGCTTGATAAGTTTTATCTGGATTCACTAAAATTCCTTCTACACGACCATAAGGAACTCTTTCTTTCAGAATATAACCTTTAGAAGTTAATTGTTCTCTAACATTCGGGTCGATTGCATTTGCTTCATAATCGATTTGATCTGGTAACCATTGATGATGAAAACGTGGAGCTGCAACGGCTTCTTGCATCGTCATATCAAAAGCTACAACATTTAGAAACGCTTGAAAAACCGATGTGATAATTGTAGATCCGCCTGGCGTCCCTACAACCATAAATAAATCACCATTTTTCTCGACAATTGTAGGTGTCATCGAACTCAACATTCTTTTATTTGGTTCAATCGCATTTGCTTTACCACCAACCAAACCATACATATTTGGCACACCAGGTTTTATAGAAAAATCATCCATCTCGTTATTTAAAATAAAACCAGCACCTTTTACAACAACTTTAGAACCGTAAGAACCGTTAAGCGTCGTTGTTACAGAAACAGCATTACCCTCTTTATCTACCACTACATAATGGGTTGTTTCGTCACTCTCGTAAAGTGAGAAATCACCTGCTTTAATTGCAGAACTTGGTGTTGCTTTATCGAAAGAGAAATCCTTCATTCTTGATTGATTATAGGATTTATCTAATAATTCTTTTTGTGGAACAGTAAAAAAATCAGGATCACCTAAATGTTCTGCTCTATCAGCATAGACTCTTCTTTCTGCTTCTACCATGACTTGTACAGCTTTTTCTGATTGAAATCCGTATTGTTCTATAGGATAATTCTCTATGGATTGCAAAAGTGCAACAAGTGCAATTCCACCACTACTTGGAGGAGGCATAGAAATGATTTGATAATCTTTATAGTTTCCTCTTACTGGAGTTCTCCAAACCGATTGGTAATTCTCTAAATCTGCTAAAGACATTATACCGTTACCACTTTTCATTTCATCTACAATATACTGCGCAACTTTTCCTTTGTAGAAACCATCTCGACCTTTTTTTTGTACTAAACTTAATGTAGTTGCTAAATCTTTTTGAATTAATAAATCACCTTCATTCCAAACTTTCTTAGATGTGAAAACATTTGCATGTTTGTTATATTTTCTGAAGTTTGTTTGCTGTTTAGTTAATTCACCTGCTTGTTGTTTTGAGATTTTAAATCCTTTTTTAGCTAAATCAATTGCAGGTTGCACTAAATCCTTCCAAGCTAATTTGCCGTATTTTTCATGCGCCTTAATCATTCCATCAACTGTTCCTGGAACTCCAGCTGCCATTTGTCCATACTGGCTAAGATCTGTAATGGCATTTCCATCTTTGTCCCAATACATTTCTTCAAAAGCATTTTCTGGTGCTTTTTCACGATAATCTAACGCATCAACTTGACCAATTTTATCTCGATAAACCAAAAATCCACCACCGCCAATATTACCAGCATTTGGGTAAACAACAGCCAAAGCAAATTGTACCGCAATAGAAGCGTCAATTGCATTTCCTCCTTTTTGTAGAATTGCTAAACCAACTTTAGAAGCTTCTGGATGTGCAGAAACCACAACACCATTTTTATAAGAAGTGACTTGAGCAAATAAGCTCGTTTGCGCAAGTAAATAAAGAATTAATAATTTTTTCATTTGAAAATTTTTTAAATAAAAAATACCAAACAAAATCTTGTGAATTCTGTTTGGTATTGTAAATATAAACTAAAAACTATAATGATAAAGCTAAACGAGCAAATGCAAATCTACCGCCCGTACCATATTGTTGTCCTGTTCTCGAGTATAAGAAGAATCCATTTCCTCTCAAACTACCAACATTGGTTTCGTCTGGATAGATATCAAATAAATTATTTGCTCCTATTGTCACCGAAACATTATCGGTTAAACGATAACCTAAACTTAAATCTGTAATCAATTTACCAGAAAAAGTTTGATCATCTGCTACATTGTTAGTTGCACCATCAACTTCACCAAAATAAACATTTCTCAAGAATACATTAAACTTGTCTAAAGAATAATTTAATGATAAATTAAGTTTTGTTCTTGGAACAGCAGATTCTAAGAAAATTCTACTTGCACGATCAAAATAAGTACTTTCTTTTCCTACCAAAAGTGGAGAAGCATGAACATCACCTACAACATTTGTTTTTACAAAAGTTCCCGATAAATCTGCACGTAAATTCCCTGCACCCAAACGTTCTTGATAAGTTAAAACTACATCAATACCTTTGGTTTCTGTATCAATTGCGTTTGCAAAAAATCGAGCAGAAGTAGCATTTGCTTGTTGCAATAACTGATAAATTTCTTTGTCTTGATCTGATGCATCTGCGGCATTAGAACCTGTAAATGTTCCCGTATAAACAATACGATCATCAATTCTAATCCAATAACCATCAACTGTTAATTTAAACTTTCCAAAGTTTGCTGTTGCACCGGCACTAACATTAATTGATTTTTCTTCTTTCAGCTTCGGAATACCTAATAATTGTGCGACACGACTATCATTGGTAAATGTCCCTGAATTGCTAATTGCACCATCTAAGAAAACACTAGAAGTTGCACTAAAATTACTTTGATGCAAAGAAGGTGCTCTAAAACCTGTACTTGCAGCAGCACGTAAAACCACTTTACCTAATTTGTATCTTGTTGCCAATTTCCCATTGATAGTCGATCCAAAATCCGTATAATTCTCATAACGAACAGCTCCAGCAACCAACCAATCTTCAGTAAAATTAAACTCAGTATCTAAATAAGCCGCAACAGAAGAACGTCTAGCATTTACCGCATTTGTCGGTTGAAAACCAGGAAAAGCCTGAGCTCCACCAGCATAAGCTTGTCCATTTGCAGCAAATAAAGTATTGATGTTTCCGTTTGGATCCGCAATCAAAATTGGTGTTCCATCTGCATTTGTTCCGATTTGTCTTGCTTTTCCATAATTGGTATAAGACGCTTCTTCACCTGCTAATATTTTATAATTTTCGTATCGATATTCTGCACCAAAAGCAACATTTACTCCTGCTAAAGCATCTTTAAAAAATCGAGTAAAATCTAAATTTGTCGTATTTTGTGTAAATCGATAACCACCAGCCTCAAAAGATGTTGGTGAATTTTCTAACATAGAAGCATTCAAAGAATTGCTTACTCCAAAATCGATGGCATTGTTTCCGTAAGTATTTGAGAAATCAACTTTCCATCCACTAATTTCACTTCGAATACCAGCAGAAAGTGAACGATCATAATTATCTGTACCAATTAATGGCATAAATCCGTTAGGATAAATCAATAAAATATTTTGATTTAATTGAGCTGGTTGTCGTCTAAAAGCTGCAGATTCACCTTTCCTGTAATTCAATCCACCAAAAACATAAACTTCAGTAATATCATCTACCGGAAATAATGAGTTGACAAAAACAGAACCTCCTTCGTTTTTAGATGGTCCGATTCTAGAAATGTAATCTGCTCTAGTTTCTCCTCTACGTGCCAATTCTTCATCAGTAATATCAACACCTGTTGGATTTGGATATAAATCGGTACGATTATAATCTGTAAAAATTGTTCCTGTAAATTCTTTCTGACGATTGTAAGCTTCTCGTTTATCATAAGAACCAGAAACGTTTATAAAACCACCTTTTTCACCAACTTTCACACCATAATTTAAGTTCGCTTGAAAAGTTTCTCCATCAAAATTATCTTCAGCATTTTTAGAAAGATTTCCACCATAAGTTATGTTTGCGCGTAATTTATCTGTTGCATCTTCTAAAACAATGTTGATTACACCCGCAATCGCATCTGAACCATATTGAGCAGAAGCACCATCACGTAAAATCTCTACACGTTTGATTGCTGATGTTGGTATCGCATTAAGATCAGTTCCGACAGAACCTTTACCAAAAGTACCATTGATATTGATTAATGACGTGGTATGACGTCTTTTCCCGTTGATTAATACCAAAACCTGATCTGGTCCTAAACCTCTTAAAGAAGCTGGATCGATGTGATCTGATCCATCAGAAATCACCTGATTATTTGAACTAAAAGATGGCGCAACATAATTTAAAATTTGATTTAAAGAAACTTGACCAACATCTTTGGTAATTTCTTTAATATCAATTACATCTACAGGCGTTGCAGATTCTAACTTAGATCTTGCTCCACCACGAGAACCAACGATTACTAATTCATTCAAATCAATATCATTAAATTCGAAATCGAAGTTCGCAACATCTTCATCTGCTGCATTTAATTCTTGTGTAATTGGTTCTTTACCGATTATTGTAGCCGTTACTTGATATTGACCGTATTCTACATCTAATTCGTAATAACCTGTACTATCTGTTGTTGTACTTTGTCCTAAAGATGGAATTGCCACAGTTGCATTTGCAGCCGGTTGATTATCGTTGTAGATATAACCCGATATTTTTGATTGTTGACCAAAAACAAAGGTTCCACCAAACAATAATAATCCGAAAAAAAGATTTTTCAGAGAGAGTTGATTTCTATTCATTTCTAAAAATTTTGACAAAACTACATAAAGTCTATATTTTTTATAGAGAATTAAATCAAAAAAAAGGTTTAACTGATATTAATCATAAAAATTTTCTTATCAAAAAGATTGCGGTTAATGTTCCCAAGCCATTTGCTAATAAATCGAACCAATCAAAATCACGTCCAAAAGGTAAAGTTAATTGTAGAATCTCTATTAGAAAACTGATTCCGAAAGTAAAGAAAAACACAAAGTAATTGTTCTTTTTGAAAGCTAAAAAGAAGGTAATAGCCAAAGTAAAAAATAGAAAAAAATGGACAATTTTATCTGTAAACTGAAACTCTACTAAAGGCACAAAAAAAGGTATTTTACCTAAACCATTAGTCGAACTTGCAGGCATTTGAGTGACTACAAATACAAAAACTAAGTAAAGGTAAAATACCGTTTGAAAATATTTTTTATTATGCGCCAACCAATTCTTTGTAAGCATCGACGTCTAATAATTCGTTTAATTCATCTAAATTATCAACTTTCACTTTGATGATCCATCCGTCACCATAAGGATCAGAATTGATAGATTCTGGTGAAGATTCTAATGCCGAATTGAATTCGATGATTTCACCACTTACAGGCATGAACAAATCAGAAACTGTTTTTACAGCCTCTACTGTACCAAACACTTCTTCTTTTGCCAATGTTTCACCTTCTGTTTCTACATCAACATAAACAATATCACCCAATTCACCTTGTGCAAAAGCGGTAATACCAATTGTTGCAACATCTCCTTCTAAAGAAACCCACTCGTGGTCTTTACTGTACTTTAAATTTGTTGGAAAACTCATTTCTATTTTTTGTTTTGTTATTAATTTCCGAATGTAAAGGTAGCACTTAATCCGGTACGAATTGTAGAAATCGGATAAGCTGTTGAAAGTTTATATTTCGATATGTTTTGATCCCAATAGAATTTAATGTTTAAGTTTTGACTTAAATTATAATCTGCAGAGAACATAAATCTTACAATTTTCTGACCACCAATAATCTGAGTATCTTCATTTCCAAAGCTGAATTTTCTTAGTCGTGTTTCGTTGTCACGAATAGAGAAATCTCCTCTTACATTCAAATCACCTGTAATTGTTTTGGTACGATTTTGATAACGCATTTTAAATTTCAAATCTTTAAAAATATAACCAAATCCAGCAACAATTTCGTTTCCATAATCTTCATTAATCGTATAACTATCAAAATTCATTTGTAATAAACGATCTTTGTTATATTGCATTCTGAACTGGAAATTATTTCTCAAAGTAACATCAACTCCAAGCAACGGGCTGAACGATTCTACCATTGCAACCGAAGTAAACAAATAAGGTGAATTGGTATTTGCAGTCGTTACTGTCGGATTACGATAATTGATATTTGACTGAACTCCTGTAACTGTGTAAGAAGATTGATACGCATGTGCAATTTCTACCTGATCGAACCATTTACTGATTTTAGGAATATTTGTTAAACCTGTATAAGAAACTCGCCAGTTTGGTGCAGGAATTTTACGATTCCATCCTCTACCTTGTTTAGACGCATCCTTACCTTCTACCGCCGCTACAAAGGCTGGTAAAATGACATCGTAACGTGAGAAAGATTCTTCGTTATCGCCACCTCCAAGTGCAATCACATTGTCACGGAAATCTTGATACATCTGATCTGGATCTACAAATGCAGTTCTAACACTGATGTTACTAATGTTAAGATTTGCCATTTCATTGATGAAATTATTTCTTCTATCAATAGGTAGATTAAATCCTGTATGATAATTTCTATAATCTTTATTTCTTTTCACATCCAAATCTATTCGCAGATTCGTAATTGGTTCTATTAAAGCTGTTGCCGTAAAATTAGAAGATTTCATCACTTGGTAAGCCTCTAATAAATATTCACTGTCAGAAATATAACCTCTCTCTACCATTTGACGTTTGATATCGAAATCTGTTCCATAAATAAATCCTAATCCTGGCATTTGAGTTCCTGTTCCAAAGAATCCTGGTTCACCCATAAGACCTGGAATTACAGCTCCGTTATTTTGACTGTAATTGAATTGTGTTTTCTTCAAAGAACCTAAAACCATCCAAGCATAATCTTTAATTCTGTATTGATTTTTGAAGGTATATTTTTTAGCATTAGTTCTTCTTCTGAATTTGCTTGCTGCTCTTTCTGCATTGGCATTATTAATAGAATCTATTTCTAATTGACGTCCTTTACGAATCGAATCGAATTGACGATAACCTTTAAATTCTGGATAAAACTTCAAGAAATCCATGTCACCAATAAACGAAATGGTATTTGAATTTTGAGCAGTACCATTTCCTAAACTTTGTACATTTCCATTTTCATCAATAAAGTTTGTATAAGCTCTAGAATTTGCTTGCCAATTATAATTAGATGTAAAACCAAACTCCATGTTCACCCAATTCATATAAGGTAAGAAACGGAATGGTAGTTTATAATTAACTTGTAATTGCTGATCGTAATTGATTGGTCGTCCTACCGAGAACATATTTTGCCAAATCAAATCTTGATCTAATCTATAAAATGCTGTACCATCATTCAAAGTTTGAGTTGAAGATGTCAGATCTAATCTTAAAGATTTTGTTAAATCAAATCCTAAATTATATTGCCAACCAAATAAGAAATTAGAACTATAAGTTGCCGGCATCAATAAGCTATTTCCACCTAAATATTCACTTAAATCACGGAACTGGTTTTCTGTATAAGTTCTATTAATATCTGTTCTGAAAGAAAATCTTGCAGGCACAGGATTGATGTTGAACTCTTTTACAAATTTCAGATATTTTGCTGATTTTGCAGTATCCTGAACAGCTCTTAAATTTTTAAATGGTTCTATCGATTTAAATTTGAATGCATAATTATAATTTAACGATGCTCTCAAATTCTGATTGATATTGTAAGTTGTGTAAATGTCGCGGTAATATTCGTCTGCATAAGAGAATGACAAAGCAAAGTTAGAAATATCGTAAAATCTGATTGGACGACTATTTGCTGTGCTTCTTATTTTTCGAATATTATTAAACGAGTAACTCTTGTAACGATTGTATTGTCTAACAACCTTCTTCAATTGTTTTTCGTTTGGAGCTTCTTTCATCTCAATATCACTATCAAGCGGATTGTATTTTGGATCGATGAAACTTTCTGTCATTGTAAAGTTGAACGGCACTTCCATTCCCCATTTCGTTGGCATCAATTTGTCTAACTTAACATCTGCATTGATCGAATATTCTTTGATATCTTCTTGACTTCTTTCTAACGGACCTTGATCTACTGCACCAAAACCAGACGACATCACACGACCAGCTAATTGAATATTAGCAAAATCTCCTAAATTGAACGTTAAGCTTGCATTTGCTGCATAACCTCCTTCATTATCAATATCACTTAAACGTAATTCGTTCACCCAAATCAAAACTTCTTTTTCTGCTGCTCCACCACCAGAACGTAAACCAATCATCAAAGATGAAACGTTACCCAAAGTTGGACGACCTTTTACATAAACAATTTTGTTCGGATTGTCTTCGTCTAACACATAAGAAAAACGTTGATTGGTAATAAAATTCTCACTATCTCTTAATTTCTTAGCATCAGTAAAATTATCTGACAGTAAAGAAATAAAGTTATCTGTTGGCCAAATATCAGTTGCAATTGTTGCAGATTTTGGTGTGTATTTTAAAGGAATTTCGTACTCATAATAGTTATCAGAATAATCAGAACCAAAACGAATAAACATTTTTGTCGTTTCGTCTAATGCATTGCTCGTAACATCTAATAAGTTTTGAGCAGAAACAAACATTTCTATTTTCTTGTAACGACGTAAATCTAAATTTACGTTTTTAATCACTCCTTTTGCAGCACTTGGACCTCTGAATTTTGCTTTCAAAGTCATCGAAGCTTCATTCACATTTTGGAAACCTGTTGTTCCTTGCAACTGCTCGCGTCTAACACCTGGCGGAACTACATAACGTGGTTGGCTGTTACTGTTTTGCTCAATATTTACTTCACCTATTTCTAAATCAGAAACAAATTCATCATCAGCAATTCCTTCTTGTCCTCCCGCTCCTTGATCTGGATAAATTTTCTTCGTGTAACGTCTCCATTCGCTTCGTACCATATCAAATGTACCTAAACGAATCGTTGTTTCTTCTTGGAAACCTCTCATCACCATACGCATAAAACGCGCAGATGTTAACACACTTTGTGCTTGTGCTAATTGAGCATCAGTAATTAAATCTGGCACACCATCGTTGTTAATATCAACATCAAATCCATCTACTGGAATTCTTACTTGATACCAATTCACATTCGATTGTTGTCCGTTAGCAAACGTCACAGGAACTGTTTTACGAGAAACGATTTTCGAGTTATTAGGATCGTCTAAGTCTTGACGATTAATTTTCAAGGTATATTGAAGGTAATTTTCTGTTTGATCTAAATTAAAATCTTCATTAATATCTTCTGTATCTGGACGCAAATAAGCTGCGTGTAATTGATTTTCTGTTGATGAGTTTCCTTGCGGATTTCTAAAGTATTGGTAACGACCTTGTACGGTTTGACCTAATGGATTTCCATCAAAACGATTATCTAAGAAGAACAAGTAATTATCATTTGCAGGATCGAGTTCACCAGTTACAGGATTTGTTTCTGTTAAACCGTAACGCGTAGCTTCGTCTTGATCATTCAAACCATTGAAACCTAAATCTTGCATTCTTCTGTTTTCACCTTCTGTTTCGAAAGTATATAAAACTGGTGTCGAACGTGGCACAGCACCCCAAGCTGTATTTTCTGATTCGTATGTTCCGCCATTGTAAGGCATTCCATTTTCGAACATCAATTCACCATCTTTTAGAATATCTTCAGAAACACTTCCTAAGTGAATCAATAATTCACCATCACCTCCATTACCATCAGCATAAGGATCCATCATCCAAAATTCTAAATATTCTACATTATTTTCTACCAAATTAGATACTGTTAATGCACGCATAGTTGCACCCCAATTTTCGGTATCGTTGATGTTTGGATGAATATTATAAGGACCTCTTGTTTGAGGATAAAAAGTCATATCGAATGTACTAAGGTACGATTGTGTACCAGCCATTACATCACGTTGATCAAAAAGTTCTTTCAACTCTACACGACGAGATTTATGATTAGAAATTGCATTGTCTGACAATGGCGAACTTCCTCCCAAACCATAAAAACGTGGATCAATTGTGTACCAAGACAACATTTTACGACCATTGTTCAAATACATATTTGATGGATTTTGATCGTTGCTGACTTCTGTTCCATGTGGGAAATATGGATGCGCAACTTCAGGATATCCTGCAGGACGACCTGGTGTACTTGCAAATTTCCAATAATTAGGATCCATCAAACTAATATTCGTTTGTGCATCTTCGAAATCGTCAATATAAGAGTAACCTTCTGCCGCCTTGTTTAGACCTGGTAAAAGATAAGCACCTTCTGCATTGAACGTAATATTTGAAGCTTCTTCTGTTTTGACACCTGGTAAATAATTAGCAATTCTTGTTAACCAATCACTTTGGGTATTCAATTGAGTGTTTACACCAAAAATAGTATTATTAACTGCTTCACTACCAAATTGTGTTTTTTGTGTTAATGGACGTTCTTGGTAATTAACCATCGTTGCACCAACAACAAATTTTTCTGAAAATTGATGTTCTAAATTTAAACCAATGAAACGTTTCTTTTGCATATTAAACGTTGATTGATTCTCCATGCTGATATTGATTGGCGTACCAGAATCTTTCAGTTGTTGATTGATAATTTTCACTCTACCTAACTGATAATCTACGGTATAATCTACACCTTCTGTAAGCGTTTGTCCGTTTGCTGTAACAACTACCGAACCTTGTGGCACGTTAAACGCACCCAAAGCAACACCATCACCAACAGTTCCTTTATAACGACCATTCAGACTGTATCGATTGGCCATTTTTTCTTGAATCAAAGTGGCTGGCAACTTGCGGTAAATTGCATCAAAAGCATATTGATCTCCAGCTGCATCGTCTTGTAATTTATCTCTTAAATATGATCCGAAAGGTTCTACTGAAGTAAAGATAATTGCTCCTCTTTGTACATCAACTGTAACTCCATTTACAAAATCAAAAATACCATCTCCATAAGTTGTTACATCTCCATTTCTATTTTCTTGTGGCTGACCTGTCTGATTTAAACGGTCCATATTAAGAACTTGTAATAAAGTTTGATCTGCAACAGTTGTATTCGGAAGATAATTAATTGTCCCTGATGAATTTTGGCTGTTGTCTTTAAACATCACATTCATTGTGAAATCTTGTGTATCTAATCCGTAAGCATTTAACGAATAAATATTTTTCATCATCAAATCCCACATCGGAGATGAAGTATTGATAATCGAGTTCGGTTTAACCAATTTTGTCATCAACGGACCTTGTCTTTCATCAGACATATCACCAACTGTATAAACTTGGTTTCCGATTTGATATTGATATGAAATTGCTAATAAATCATCTCCATCAACTAAAGGTGAATTTAATGTGATGTAACCTAATTGCGGATAAAAGTTATATTCTGATGCATCTAATTTTCTAACATTCTCATTGATTGCATAATGTTCGCCATCAACGTAAGTTTGACCATTATAATTGTAACCATTTAATAAACTTCTTGCACCACTTGCGGTTCTATTTGCACCTAAAGCATTCGAAATCGTTTGATACAATTGTCCACTTTGAGGCGGACTTACACTATTATCTTCACCTAAATCTCGTAAAGCTATAATTTCTCTACGATTGGTTACGTTACCTCCAGAACGATCGATCTTCCAAACTTCTACACGTGTAATATTTACCTGACTTGCAATTGTTGGATAATTTCTAAGGCTACGATCATAATTATTTCTGAAATAATGAGCTAAGAAAAAGTGTTTATTGTATTCGTAATTTTCTGCATAGATATTGAATTCGTTCATTACACCACCACCTTGTACGGTAATGCTTTTTCCTTCTGATCTTTGTTCAGAAAAAACAGCCGTTACATTGGTATTCCCAAATTTCATATCTGCTCTTACCCCAAATAAAGACTGAGAACCTTTGATCAAAGAATTGGTCAAAGGCATCGAAATATTTCCTAATTCTATATTTTGTAAAATATCATCATCTCCACCAAATGGATCTAATTTATTTGCAATGGTTTTTCTCCATTGTAATTTTGTTTGATTTTCGAATGCAAAACCAGATTGTGTATCGTAATTCATCTTCAACTGAAGATTCTCACCAACTTTACCCAAAACACTCAACTGCATACGTTGCTGCAAATCAATCGTTAACGTGTTTCTATTTTGTGGTAATAACATTGGATTATCTATCTTTTGCAAGAAAACTCCCAAATCGATATTTGCATAACCTTGTGGTGTAAGTGAGATTTCATTTCCACCAAAAATTGTTTCAAATGCTTTTGATTTTATTTTAAAAGTAGGAATGATATTCGCCATTTTATTCTGCTCGCGATCACCGAATTGTGACTCTCTGTAGAATTGATCATTGGTCTGAGATTTCAAACGGTAATATTTGTCAACTTCTTGACTTTGTACCATGTTCAAATACTCTGCTCTTGTTAAATAAATTGGTTCACTTACGATGGTTGAGCCAATCATTGGATAAAGAATGTATCGATTAAATACTGCATCATATTCAACTTTATACTCAATCTGATTCTCTAAATACAATCCGCCAGTTTGCGAATCGAAAGGGAATTTCAAAGTATCTTGTTCCTCTTGAGCTTGAGCGTAAGTTGATAATCCAATAAAAATAAGTAACGTCAAAAAGACATTAACAGTAGAGTTGTATATATTTTGTCTCAATTCTATTAAAGGTTTTTCAGGGTTTCTTTCACTAAGGTTTCCACGTCTGCATCTGCATTTTTAGACAAAATTTTATCTAAATTCTGCTCAGCAGTTTTTCTAGGAATTCCCAAAACTTCTAAAGCAGATAACGCTTCTATTCTCGATTTATTTTTTGATGGTAAAGAATTAACATCTTCAAAATTAACCATGTCCAATTTATCCTTAAGATCTATGATAATTCTTTGAGCAGTTTTAGCACCAATTCCTTTCACACTTTGTAAAAGTTTATCGTCTGCCGAATGTATTGCATTAGAAATTTCTGAAGTAGAAAGTGTAGATAACATCATCATTGTAGAAGCTGGCCCAACACCATTCACACTAATTAATTTCAAGAAAATTTCTCGTTCTGTTTTATTTCCGAAACCATACAAAACATGTGCATCTTCTCTTACAATAAGGTGTGTGTATAATGTAACTAATTCTTCTAAAACTAAATTAGAAAAGGTATTGAGGGAAATATTTACCCAATATCCAACGCCATTACAATCAACAACTGCGTGTGTAGGATAAACTTCTACTAGTTTACCTCTAAGTTGTGTTATCATCTGAATAAATTTATTTTCATTATGTTAATGAAATCCAAAAATACAATTTATTTGATGATTAGAAAATAATAATAATTTTGATTAATGACAGTGATCCTCAGGATTTAATTTTAAGGATTCTACACTAGGAGAAATGTAAGGAATATTAAGCTCTAGTCCTCTTAAAATAAATAATATTCCCAGTACTAAAGTGAATAATGGTAATAGTTTTAAAATTCTTTGACGCCATTCTATGCTAATAAAATTACCAAAGAAAACAGTTAAAAACATTAACGGAATAGTTCCTAATCCGAAAAAAAACATAAAAAGCATACTGTTTTTTACAGAACCAAATCCGATTGCAGCTGTGAGTGCAGCATAAACAGAACCACAAGGTAATAAGCCATTTAGTAAACCTGTGCTGTATAAAGAAGAATAATTTTGTCTTTGGATAAATTTTCCTAATCCAATTTTTACACTTAGCATTAACGATTGCAATGGTTTGAAATTGATGCTATTGTTATCGAAAAATTTTGGCAAAAGTACCATAACAATCATCAATATACCAATTACAATACTTAGGTAATTTTGAAAACCAGCAAACGAAAAACTTGCTCCGATCAAACCCAAAATCAAACCTAAAATTGTGTAAGTTGTTACTCGACCAAATTGATAGGTCAAATTTTTGAGTGTGAATTTTACTTTGTTTTTAGAATTTAGTCCAATAGATAATGCTATCGGACCACACATTCCTACGCAATGTAAACTTGTTGCAATTCCTAATCCAAGTGCTAAAACAATTATTGCAGATTCCATTTTAATGGCTTTTTCACCAAATATTTTTCACCATTCATTTCCCAAGAAAGTGCCAAATCGTATTCACCCTTTACCAGTTTTACAGAAGGAATTAATTGTTGATTTTTAGCATTTAATTTCAAGTCTTGTTGCACATCAAGATTTTGATCATTAGATCTTAGTAAATAAATTTTACCATTAGTTACTTTATATTCTTCTGGAAAAACAATGTTAAATCCATTTGCTTGAACCAAAACTTCTGGGTGTTTTTCTAATTCTAAAGATCTTCTTTCTGCATCAATATCATCTTCATAAGTCAATGATTTTTCGTAATAATTATCGGTAATTAAATCACCTGTATCACCAGCAAAAAATAACAGACTTAATATAAAAATCATAAAAGATCCCAATGCCACGATGATTCCGTGAGCCCATGTGAATTTAAATTTCATAGCTTAATATTTATATGGTGCAGAGAAGCTAGTTTCGTATTTATCTATAATTTTACCATTCTCATTCATCAAACCAATAGTGATTGGCTCTTTATAAGAATTCACTTCGTCCTGCGGAATTTTCAATCTAAACTTTCCTTGTACAATACCTCCTTTCTCTAAGTTTATCTTGTTTGGTCCCTGATACATTTCTACAACCGATTTGTCATGAGATAAAAGAACGACTTTTACAGTTTGCGAAATATTTGTTTTATTGTATAATGTATATTCGTATTGATTAACATAGTAAATACCATCAACTGTATAATCTGTTCCTACAACTTTCAGATATTTAGATTCGACAGAAGGTCTTGAAACGATGAAACCTGTCATGACACCAACCAAAACCAACAGAGCAACTGTATAAGCAATCATTCTTTTGGTAAAACGGAAAGGTTCCCCTTTTTTGATATTATCTTCTGATGCATATCGGATAAGTCCTGTTGGTAGATTAACTTTTTCCATTACCTCGTCACAAGCATCAATACAAGCAGTACAGTTTACACATTCTAATTGTATTCCGTTTCGGATATCGATTCCTGTCGGACAAACCACAACGCATTGTCCACAATCTATACAATCTCCTTTACCAACTTCATGACGATTTTCGTTCTTTTTAAACTTCGCACGACCAACCTTTCCTTCACCACGTTTGTAATCATAAGTCACATTGATTGTATGAGAATCAATCAACACACCTTGAAAACGTCCGTAAGGACAAACCAAAGTACATGCTTGCTCTCTAAACCATGCAAAAACAAAGTAAAATAGAGCTGTAAAAATTACTAAACCAATAAAAGTTGATGCGTTTTCTATTGGTCCATCTTTTACCAAATCTACTAAAGCATCTGAACCAATTATATAAGCTAAAAAAACATTGGCAATAATAAAAGACAAAATGGCAAAAATGGTCCATTTCATGACTTTTTTACGGATCTTTTCCTCATCCCATTCTTGTTTATCTAATCGCATTTGTTTTGCACGATCACCTTCTATCATGTATTCGATTGGTCTAAAAACCATTTCTAAGAAAATAGTTTGTGGACAAATCCAACCACAAAATAAGCGACCATAAGCCATGGTAAACAGAATTATGAAAATCATGGTTGTAATCATCCCAATTGCTAATAAAAAGAAATCAGAAGTAAAGAACGGGAAACCAAATAATATAAACTCTCTGGTTAGAACATCAAATTTAAACAAAGGATTACCATTTGGTAATTTAAGAAATGGCGTAACTACTAAAATCAATACCAATAAATAAGCAACGATTTTTCTTTTATTAGTGAATTTTCCGTTTGGCTTTTTCGGGTAAACCCATTTACGTTTACCTGATTTTTCCATCGTACCAATACTCGATCTAACGGATTCATCCATTTGATAATCTTCTTCTAAATCTTCTTGATAGTTACTCATCTTACAATGATTTTCTTATACAACAAAGAGGGAAAACCGTGCCAGCTCCCTCTTTTGTTCTATGATTATTATTTCTTGTTTATTTTTGTTTCCAAGCTTCCATCAAATCACCTTGAGGAGCGGCACCACCTTCTGCTGGTGTAATGGTTTTTTCTACTTGGTTGATGTAATATACATAAGAAGCAACTTTTTCTATATTCAATCCAGAAAGTTCACCTCTTTGACCAAATGCCCTCATCTGAGGATTTTTTGGAGAACCGTTGTAAACGATATCATAGATGTTATAGAATAAACTATCTTGGTTATGATTTACCCAATAATCGTCTGTAAGATTTGGCCCAATACCTCCCATACCTCCAGCCATGTGGCATAGTGTACAAGTTGTATTGAAAATTAATTTTCCTTGTTCTACAACAGCTGGATCATTGAATTTATTTACAGCTTCATCTATTGTAATGTCATTATTAACAGCCCAAATAGAATCTTGTTTATCTTTTACAATTTTCTCTTGCGTATATTCTGCAATTGGATGAGCGAAATCTGTAAAACTATAAGCTAAAATATAAACAATACAGAAAACAACACCAAACCAGAATAATGATAACCACCATTGTGGTAAAGCATTGTCTAATTCTTTGATTCCGTCGAAACCATGATCAAGAATAATAGCCTCTTCTTCCTCTGCCGATTGTTTTTCATTAGCAGAATTCAAAAGAGTTTTTACATAACCTTTCTTTTTTCTTGCTAAATAATCTGCTTGTTCTTCTGCTGATAATTTTTGAAATTTTTGGCTTTCTACTAATTTGTTAACTGCGTTTACAATTAATAACATTACCAATGCAATTCCCATCACTGCCCAAACAATTCCTTGACTTAATGCTGCACCAATATGTGCAAACATATTATTCAACATCCCTTTGAAACCAGGTTCTGGTAAATTATCTACTGGTGTTACCATTGCAAAAGCAATAATGACTGCTAACAATGTCAATGGTATAAAAAGATATGCAGGTGTACGTAATTTCATAGCGTTTTAAATTTTGTCTTGTGGATCATTTTCTAATGGTAGATTTTCTACTTCTTCGTAAGCTTTCTTCGGTTTTTTCCACACGTAGTAGAAAGTCGTCAGAAAGAATGCTACAAAAAGCAATAATGAAATTGTTTGTAGTATTGACGAAAAATCGTAATCTGAAAACGTATCTTTAAAATATTTTAACATTAATTACTAGCTGTTTGAGTTTCTTGCGCTTTGATATCTGTACCTAATCGTTGCAAGTAAGCAATTAAAGCTACAATTTCACGATCTCTCAATGGTACAAATTTATCACCTTCCTCTTTTTGACGTTTAGTCCATAATTCTTTCAAATCGGGAGCATCGTTAAAGATGTTTTTCTCAATTGCAATTGCTTGTTTTTGCATAGAAACTTTCATACTATCAAAATCTTCCTCTTGATAAGGAACTCCTAATGCAACTAAAGTTTGCATTTTATCTGCTGTATGTTTAACATCTAAAACATTTTCTATAATCCAAGGGTAACGAGGCATGATAGAACCTTCTGATGTAGCACGTGGATTCCACATGTGTTTGTAATGCCAAGCATCTGGGTTTTTACCTCCTTCTCTATGTAAATCCGGACCTGTTCTTTTAGACCCCCATAAGAATGGATGATCATAAACAAATTCACCTGCTTTTGAATACTCACCATAACGTTTTACCTCGTCACGGAACGGACGAATCATTTGCGTATGACAAGCATTACAACCTTCTCTAATATAAATATCGCGACCTTCAACTTCTAATGGCGTGTATGGTTTTACAGCCGAAATTGTCGGAACGTTTGATTTCACTACGATTGTTGGAACGATTTCTACTAAACCACCAATTGCTAAAGTTAAGATAGCCATAACAGTTAATAATTTCGGAGTTCTCTCGATCCAAGTATGAACTGTTTCTCCCTGTTGACGAGCAGCAGATTTTTTTGCTAATGCTGGAGCCTGAACTTCTTCATTATTTACAAAAGAACCTTTTCTTACTGTTCTAATAACATTGATCACCATTAAAATTCCACCAGTCAAATACAATGTTCCTCCAAGAGCTCTTAATGGATATAGCCATTGTTTCAAAATGGTTACAGTTTGTAAGAAGTTTGGATATGCTAATGTACCATCATCTGCAAACTGTTTCCACATTAAACCTTGAGTCCATCCTGCAACATACATTGGAATTACCCAAAACAAGATACCGAATGTACCAATCCAAAAGTGAGCATTCGCCAATTTAACAGAAGCTAATTTTGTATTAAATAACTTAGGCACTAAATAATAAACGATACCAAAAGCCATGAAACCATTCCAACCTAATGTACCAACGTGTACGTGAGCAGGAACCCAATCTGTAAAGTGACCAATTTTATTTAAAGTTTTTGTTGCTAATAATGGCCCTTCGAATGTTGCCATACCATAACAAGTCAAAGCAACTACAAAGAATTTCAACACAGGATTTTCTCTAACCTTATCCCAAGAACCTCTTAATGTCAAAAGACCATTCAACATTCCTCCCCAAGATGGCGCAATCAACATGATAGAAAAACCAGTTCCTAATGCTTGTGCCCAGCCTGGCAATGCTGTATATAATAAATGGTGAGGACCTGCCCAAATATAAACGAAGATTAAAGACCAAAAGTGAATAATCGATAATTTATAAGAGAAAACTGGTCTATTTGCTGCTTTCGGAACGAAATAATACATCATTCCTAAGATTGGCGTTGTCAAGAAAAATGCTACTGCATTATGACCATACCACCACTGTACCAATGCATCTTGTACACCAGAATAAATAGAATATGATTTTGGTGAGGTTAAATTAAAATGAACTGGTAATTCTAAATTATTAAAAACGTGCAACATTGTAATACCAGCCCAAGTTCCAATATAGAACCAAATCGCTACGTATAAGTGTCTAACACGTCTTTTTGCAATTGTCAAAAACATTTGTAAACCAAACATCACCCAAACAATCGCAATCAGAATATCAATTGGCCATTCGTGCTCTGCATATTCTTTAGAAGTATTAAAACCTAAAATAAATGTAACAAAAGATGAAATGATGAATAATTGCCAACCCCAAAAGATTGTCCAACTCATCACATCACTGTACATTCTAGTTTTTAATAATCTTTGTAACGAATAATAAGCTCCTGAGAAAAAACTATTTCCCACAAAAGCAAAAATCGCAAAAGTGGTATGTATCATACGAAGACGACCATAACCTAATTTACCTTGTGAATGAATTAAACCTTGAATATTCCCCCCAATTGTACCGTCATCAGAACCAAAAAGGTATTCTGGTAAAGTAGGAAAAAACAACAAAGTCGCCACCAATACACCAAAAAAGAATGCTAACACTCCCCAAAAGAGCGTCGCATAAACGAAATACTTTACGATTTTATTATCGTAACTAAATGTCTGCATTTGCATTACGTGTCAATTTTATCTTTAACTTTCTTATCTTCTTTCAACATGCGAACCGCAGGAGATTCATCTTCATCGAATTGTCCTTTTTTGTACCCAAAGAAAAACAAACCCAAAAAAAGCGCTCCCAAACAGAGACTCATTACTATGGTTAATATTATTATTCCCATAACTCTCGCAAAATTACGAAGCTCATCACGGTTTTCACAATGATTTTATTCATCAGAATCCAATAATTCGCAATTTATAACCGTTCTAAATATTATTTTACCAATTTCGCTAAAATTCTTGTACCAAAGGTGGCGAATATTATAACCGAAATAGAACTTAAAGGCATCAAAATTGCAGCAACAACTGGTTCTAAATATCCAGTTACCGCAAAGCTTAATCCAACAACATTATATAAAAAAGAAATTATAAACGCCATAATTACTAATCGAATAGCATATTTTGACATTTTCAGAAACCAAGGAGTTCGTTCAAATTCTTTTGCATCTAAAATACCGTCACAAGAAGGCGAAAAACTATTCATACTTTCCGTAATCGAAACACCAATATCACTTTGTTTCAGAGCTCCAGCATCGTTTAAACCATCGCCCATCATCATTACTTTACGCTTAGAATTTTGTAGGTTTTTGATGTAGTCTAATTTATCTTTTGGTGATTGATTAAAATTAAGAATTGCATTTTCTGGAAATATTTTTTCTAAATATGTTCTTTCAGAATCGTTGTCACCAGACAAAACATGTAAATTATAATTAGTTAATTGACTCAACATTTCATCAAGACCTTGACGATATTTATTCTTAAAAATGTATCGGCCTAAAATCTTATCATTAACTTTCACATAAACCACAGTCAAATTAAAATCAACTTCGTCTTCTGCACCAACGTAAGATTTAGAACCAACCAATATCAAATCTCCATCAACAAAACCTTGTTGACCTTTACCTGGGATTTGCTGATAATCGTTGACAATTAAATCCGAATCCAAATCAATTTTATGATACAAAGATCTACTTAATGGATGATTCGAATTTCTAATTAATGCTTTTATAGCTTTCAAATGCTTTTCGCTAATAAATTCTCCTTCATATAAAATTTGATCAGATTCACTTTCGGTAATCGTTCCCGTTTTATCAAAAACCACATCTGTCACTTCTGCCATTCTTTCTATTGTAGAAGTATTCTTGATATAAAAATCTTTGTTCCCAAAAATTCGCATAATATTACCCAAAGTAAATGGAGATGAAAGCCCAAGCGCACAAGGACACGCAATAATCAAAATAGAAGTAACAACCTTCATAATCATTGCCGGATTTACAAAATACCAATAAAGTGAAGAAATAACACACAAAGCTAAAATTATGTATGTAAAATATTTAGCAACGTAATTGGTTAGGATATTCAGTTCTGAATTATCTTTCTTGAAAGCATCGTTGTTCCAAAGTTGCGTTAAATAACTTTGATTGATATCGGCAATAATTTCTAATTCTACCGCAGCACCAGACAATCTACCGCCAGCAAAAATTTTATCGCCCGTTTTTTTAGAAATCAAACGTGATTCACCTGTCACAAAACTATTATCAACCAAGGCATCACCTTTCATCAAAATAGCATCAGCAGGAATCAATTCTTCATTTCTAATAAGAATTCGATCACCTTTTTTTAATTCTGATAATAAAATTGGTTGCTCGATTCCATTCACAAGTTTAGCAACCGCGATTGGATAAAACGATTTATAATCCCTATCAAAAGCCAAAGCTTGCACAGTTTGTTGTTGAAACCATTTCCCTGTCAACATCAAAAATAACAACATGGCTAAAGAATCAAAATAACCAGGGGAAATGTCAAAGGTAATATCGTAGGTGCTTTTGAAAAATATGACAAAAATCCCCAACACAATCGGAACGTCTAAATTTACAATCCCATTTTTCAAACCTTGATAAGCCGATTTATAATAATCTGTTGCCGAATACAAAAAAACAGGTAAAGACAAGAAAAACATGGTCCAACGAAACCATTCCTTATTTTCTTCTAACCAAGATTCTTTCATCGTACCAAAAACCTCTACGTATTCTGGAAAAGAAAGCAACATAATATTCCCAAAACAAAAACCTGCAACAACTAATTTTGCAACTAAAGATCGATCTGTTTTAGCTTGTTTTTTATTAATTGAATTTAAACTAATCGATGGTTTATAACCCAAATCAGTCATCAGTTTAGCTAATTCGCCTAATTTTAATTCTTCGTTTCTGAAATTAATTTGAACACTTTTCTGAGTAAAATTTACATGAGAAGATAAAATCGCGGGATTAATTGTTTCTAAACTTTCTAACAACCAAACACAAGAAGTACAATGAATTACCGGTACAAAAAACGTCACAACAGTCACACCATCATCAGAAAAATCAACCACTTGATCGAAAATTTCTTGCGTATTCAAAAAATCAAACTGATGCGTATTTTTTTTATCTGGACGAACGCCAGCATTACGATTAAGCTCATAAAAATCTTTGAGATCATTAATATTTAAAATCTCATAAACGGTTTTACAACCTTGACAGCAAAAAGCCTTTTCATCAAACAAAATTCGCTCTTCTTCTATTTGCTGTCCACAATGATAACATTGATCTGCCATACTTTTGCAAAATTAATTTCGAATCCCAATAAATACTCGTATCTTTGCATGACTTAAGTCATAACAAAACATTCTATGTCAGAATTTAACGATAACGTTGAGACGATTAAAGCTTTATTCGAAAACCCAGAAAATTTAAACGTTTTTTCTAAAGAAGAACTACTAGAGTTCAATGCTGAGAAAAAAGTACATTTATTGAAAAAAGGAGATGAAATCATACAAGAAGGTGCAACTCCAAAAGGGATATATTGCTTGGTCAAAGGTACAGCAAAATTATTTAAAGTTGGCTTTAATGGAAAGGAACAAATTTTACGATTTGTAAATGAAGGAGATATTATCGGATACCGTTCTATTCTGAGTGGTGAATTATTTGGTGCTTCTGCAACTGCAATGAGTAATTGTGAAATCTATTATGTGCCAGAAAAATTCTTCTTGAAATTATTAGAAGTCAATCCGAATCTTGCATTCAATATTTTACAAAGAATTGCAAAAGATTTGGGCGAATACGCAAGAACAATCACTTACCTAGCACAAAAAACGGTAAGAGAAAGATTAGCCGAAGTGCTTTTATTGTTAGAAACAAAATTAGGTACAGATAAAGATGGTTTCATCAATATCTCGTTAACAAGAGAAGAAACTGCAAATTTGATTGGTACTGCGACAGAATCTGCTATTCGATTGATTTCAGAATTCAAACAAGATCAATTAATCGAAGTTGAGGGAAGAAAAATAAAAATATTAGAACATAAAAAGTTAACCAAACTTGGTCATGTGATTTTATAAAAGACAAGGAGCTTTTGCTCCTTATTTTTTTAATTGTAAATAATATTGTCGTAAAGTTTCATCTAATTTTTCTATCGCATAACGTAAAGTTGTTCGAGGCAATTGCAACGCATATTGATCTAAAAAACTCAACAAAACCTCTTCTTTTCTTTTTCCTATTTCTCTCAACATCCAACCATTTGCTTTATGAATGAGATCGTGTGAATCATTGATATTTTTTAAAATCAAATCAAAACTCAAATTCATTTCATCTTTTTTTATAAAATAATAAGTAGAGACAATCGCCATTCTTTTTTCCCAAAGAAAATCAGAATCTGCCAATCGATATAAAATTTCTTCTCTGTTTTGATGATAAGCAAAATGTCCTAAAATTTTGTAACAACCAGAATCTACCAAATCCCAATTATTAAACTTCTTGGTATTCATCAAATAAAAATCGACAATTGATTGACGAACCAATTCTTCTTTTGCTTTTTCGTATTGATTAACTAAAATAAAAGTTGCCGTTAAACGGTATTCATGTATGGATGAATTTAATAGATTTTGTACATCATTTAATGAACAATTTTTATAAAATTCCTTAGCAACCATTCGTTGATCTGGAACTAAAACTCCAATAAATTCATCACCTTCTCCGTATTCACCATCTCCTTTTTTGAAATATCTACTGACCGATTTTATTCTTTTTTCATCAGACAAATCACTCAAAACCAATTTAATATCTTCTAACATAAATTTATTTTACAAAAAAAATGTAACATATAATCAAATGCAACGTCTTTAAAGAAACATAAGGACTAATGATGAAAACAATTCAACTAATCATCCTTTTACTTTGTACCAACTTTCTCTCGGCGCAAGTTAATTTAAAAGGAAAAGTTACAGAAAATTCTGGAAAAGGAGTAGAATTTTTAGATGTAACTATTTTAACACAAGATTCGACATTTGTTGCAGAAACCAACACAGATGTTGATGGTAATTTTGACTTTGAAATTTCTCCCAATAAGTATATTTTAATTATCGAAGAGTTTGGTCAATTATTAAGTTCTAAAAATTTAGAATTATCCCAAGATCAAACACTTGAAACAATCGTCATCGAACGTTCTAAAGTAGATTTACAAGAAGTTGTAGTCGAAGGAAAAGCGAAAACTTATGAACGTTTGGTTGATCGATTGGTTTTTAATGTAGAAAACTCGATTACAGCTTTGGGCGGAGATGCTTTAGATGCATTAAAAGCAACACCTGGCGTTACGGTTTCTAATTCTTCTATAGAAATTACAGGTAAAAACATGGTAAATGTGATGATTAACGATAGAATCATCCAAATGAGTCAAGATGATTTACAAAATTACTTAAAAGGAATTCCGGCAGCAAACATCAAAAAAATAGAAGTGATAACAAATCCGCCAGCAAAATATGAAGCGTCTGGTGATAGTGGATTAATCAATATTGTTTTGAAAGATGCAAAAATTGATGCTTGGAGCGCAACTTTACGTTCATCTTATCAGCAAGCGCACAAAGGAAGTACGCAATATGGCGGAAATTTCTCTTACGATAAAAACAAATTTTCTGCTTTAGTAGATTTATATGGTTATCAAGGAAATTGGTTTTATCAGAGAGATGGGAATAATATTTTTCCAGATTATAAAATGTCTGACAAATCTAGAAACCTAAACAAATTTAAAGGTTTTGGTGGCGGAACAACACTTAATTACAAAATCAATGACGACAATACAATTGGTTTACAATATTATGGCGGAAGTTTCAGTCCTAATCAAATCGAAAAAAATGAAACGACTACTTTTGGTCTTGATAATAGCATCAGAACAAATGAATTAACACAAGGAAACACAAAAACAGACGGTTTTTATCATCAATTGAATTTGAATTACAATTTGAAATTAGATACAATCGGAAAGAAATTCAGTGTAGATTTAGATCATTGGAACAATAAAAACGACAAAGACAATCAGTTTGTGACAGATGTTAATCGATACAGCACAAATAGTTTAAATTATGAGCGAGCGAATAACATCAGTAATCAAAAAATATTTAATTATTCTGGTAAGTTTGATTTTTATATGCCTTATTCTTTTGGTGTATTAGAATACGGAGCTAAGGCAACTTTTACCAATACAAACAACACAGTTGATGTAAATTTTTCTAATGATACTGATCCTGACATTGGATTTTATAACAAATTCAAATACCAAGAAAATGTACAAGCTTTGTACGCTTCTTACAGCAAAGACATTGGTGAAACATGGAAAATAAAAGCCGGTCTACGAGGAGAATTTACACAAACGGAAGCAAATCTTATATCAGAAAACAACATAAACAAACGCGATTATTTCAAACTTTTTCCTACCATTTATGTTCAATACGCATTCAATGAAAATCACAATGTAAATGTAAATTTTGGTAGAAGAATCAATCGCCCAGGTTTTTGGGAAATGAATCCGGCAAGACAATATTCTAATCGTTATACTTATACGCTAGGAAATCCATTTTTACAACCTTCATTTACTTATAATTACGAAGCAAGTTATGCTTATAAAAGTTTAATCAATTTCAAGGTATATTACCAAGATGTGAAAGATGGTTTTGGACAAATGTTGACACAAGAAACTGTAAACGAAAATGGAATTGATAAATATTATCGTTATTTCGAAAGATTAAATTATTACGATATGACGAGACTTGGAGCAGATTTGGCAATCAATTTTAAACCTTTCAGATGGTGGGAATCAAACAATACGATTTCTGTTAATTATAATAAATCGACTGTTAACAATACCAAAGAATCATTCGATGGAACAAGTGCTTGGTTAACGTCTTTTAATAATTTGACATTAAACACCAAGAAAACACTTTTGGCTGAAGTTAATTTCAATTACAGATTCAAAGGAACTAACCGCGAATACACTTATACAGCAAGTAATTATTTAGATTTTGGTATTAAATACTTGATGTTTGACAAACGTCTTACCTTAGGAGTTATGTTTGAGGACACCTTGTGGAAAGATTATAACACAATGCGAGCAACAATCAACAACATTACACAAGAATCAACACAAAAATACGATACACATTTGGTAAGATTCAGTCTTTCTTACCGATTCGGAAGTGATAAAGTAAGTGTTGATAAAAGACAGTCTTCTAATTCTGACGAAGCTGGCAGAGGAGGAAGTTAATACAAAACATCAAGCAACAAAAAAGGAACTCAAAATTGAGTTCCTTTTTTTTGTATGAAGATTAATAAAATTAAGCTTCTGTTTCTTCTTCATCGTCATCATCTGTATCTGCAACAGCGTTACGAGAAGTTTTAACCGCAACAACAACTGCATTATCTGGATGAGCAAAAGTATATTGTTCATTTTTCAATGACTCAACATATTTTTTGTGTCCGATTCTCATAGAAGTAATATCAATCACTACTTCGTCTGGTAAGTTTGCAGGAATAGCACGAACTTTTAATTTACGCATGTTAAAACGTAAAACACCACCATTTACTACACCACGAGCACGTCCTACTAAACGAACAGGAACCTCGATTGTAACAGCTTTGTCATCTTGTAATTGGAAAAAATCTGCATGCAAAATGCTGTCTGTTACTGGGTGAAATTGAATGTCTTGTAAAATTGCTTGAATTTTAGTTCCGTCATTCAACTCAACATTTACAGTGTGCGCTTCTGGTGTATAAACCAACCCTTTGAATGCTTTTACATCAGCAGCAAAGTGAATAGGTTCTTGTCCACCATAAACAACACAAGGTACTTGTTCAGCATTACGTAGAGCACGTGTAGCAACTTTACCTACGCTTTCTCTTTTTACACCTTGAATTGTAATAGATTTCATAATAAAATATATAAAAAATTAAATTTTCTTAATTAAAATCAACTAGATAATAAATTTGGAACTAATTGATTTATTGCTATGTACCATGTGCATCACATCAGCAAAAAGCGGAGCGCAAGATAACACTTTTATTTTAGATACAGAATTATTTTTTAATGGAATAGAATCAGTTACAGCAATTTCTACCAATTGAGATTGATCTAAACGATCGTAAGCTGCACCAGATAAAACAGGATGTGTCGCAATCGCACGTACACTTATCGCACCTTTAGACATGATAAGATCTGCCGCTTTTGCCAATGTACCAGCTGTATCAATCATATCATCTACCAAAATCACATTTTTACCTTCTACATCTCCAATCAACATCATATTCTCTACTTGGTTGGCAACTTTTCTTTCTTTGTGACAAATCACAATATCAGCATTTAGATGTTTTGCATAATTCTGTGCTCTTTTTGCACCACCCATATCTGGCGAAGCAATCGTTAAATTATCTAAACCTAAATTCTTGATATAATCTACAAACAAAGTTGATGCATATAAATGATCTACCGGAATTTCGAAAAAACCTTGGATTTGATCTGCGTGTAAATCCATAGTCATCACTCTAGTTGCTCCTGCAGATTGCAACATTTTAGCAACTAATTTAGCTCCGATTGGCACACGAGGTGCATCTTTTCTGTCTTGACGAGCGTAACCATAATAAGGAATCACAACTGTAATATTTTTTGCAGAAGCTCTTTTTGCAGCATCACACATCAAAAGTAACTCCATCAAATTATCACTTGGTTGGAAAGTAGAACCAATTAAAAAAACACGTGCTCCACGTATAGATTGTTCAAACGCTGGTTGATATTCTCCATCGCTGAACTCTACAACTTTTAATTTTCCCAATTCTTGCCCGAAGTAACTTGCAATTTTTTCTGATAAAACTTGAGATCCTCTTGTTGTAAATAGAAATGCTGATTGTTCCATTTTAGTTTTTTGTTTGTTTTTTTTGCAAATTTAATTCAAACCAAGATTTTTAACCAATTATTTTTAAACTTTATTTACATTTTTGGCATAGCGTTTGCAATAATCCACACCATATAAGGTAAAAGTATTAAGAAGATTTAACACTTTCTTTTCTTTACCTTATTTATACATTATTAAATTTGCATATTAATTAATTAAATACAAAATCTATGAAAAAAGTAGTTTTGTCAATAACACTACTAGTAGGATTATTTTCTACTTCATACGCTCAAGAAGAAGAGACTTATGTGGTTGAAGAAGTTACTGAAACTGTAAACCCTGGTTATAACAAATGGTCTATCGAGGCTCAGGCAGGTGCAAACAAAACAGTAGGTCCTCATGCAGGTGGATATTACACTGAAACTCCTAGTTTTTACAACGTTAACTTAGGTGTACGTTATATGTTCAACCCTAAATTTGGTTTGAAATTATCTGGAGGTTACGATCGTTTAAAAGAAGGTGAAGATTCTCAACGTTTCAGATCAGACTTCTACCGTGTTGATTTATCTGGAGTTGCTAACTTAGGTAGAATCATGAATTTTGAAGACTGGACAAACACTTTCGGTTTATTAGCTCACGCAGGTGGTGGTTATGGTATTTTGAAAGCAAATGATTCTGATGGTGGTTTATTTGACAACAGTGATCAAATGGCATTAGTTTCTGCTGGATTAACACCTCAACTTAAATTATCTAATCGTGTTGTTTTAACAGGTGATTTAACTTATACTAAAACAATCGAGCAAAACAAATCTTGGGATTACACAACAAACAGAAGAAATGGACGTGGATTTGATGGTTCTATTTGGAACGCTACATTAGGTCTTACTTTCTACTTAGGTGGAAATAGTGTACATGCTGACTGGGTTCCAGATGATACAACATTGTTAGAAGACAGAATCGCAAACATCGAAGAAATGTTAAAAGATACTGATGGTGATGGTGTTGCTGATTACTTAGATCAAGAGCCAAATTCTGCTCCAGGTGCAGTTGTTGATACTAGAGGTAGAACAATTGACCATAACGGAAACGGAATTCCAGATGATATCGAAGAGTACATCAAAAATAACCAAGGAAGCAATTCTACAACTGTATTGAATGATTCTGCTTTATTAGAGCAATTAATCAACAGTGGAATTATCAATGTTTATTTCGATTACGATTCATCTAAACCATTCGATGCGTCTGTTGGAGGAGTAAAATTCGTAACAGAATATTTAAAACAAAATCCAAACGCACAAATCGAAGTTATTGGATATGCTGACCCTAAAGGTGGTGATGCTTATAACAAAGCATTATCTCAAAGACGTGCAGATGCTGTTAAGAACATTTTAGTATCACAAGGTGCTAATTCTTCTAACATCTCTACAGTTGCAATGGGTATTGATAAATCGTTCCAAAACTCTACCGTTTCTGCTCATCAATTAGCAAGACGTGTTATCTTTAGAATTAAATAATCATTTATTCTATATACAGAAAATAGCTCAACAATAGTTGGGCTATTTTTTTTGTTTCTAATCAATATACTTAATACTTAATACTTAATACTTAATACTTAATACTTAATACTTAATACTTAATACTTAATACTTAATACTTAATACTTAATACTTAATACTTAATACTTAATACTTAATACTTAATAC